>ERZ778028.14-NODE-14-length-651936-cov-780.772075_pt1 | contig 651936 bp, 654 predicted proteins | sample MGYA00375758_ERZ778028 | MGnify/ENA primary metagenome ERZ778028 (study PRJEB29350, sample SAMN05389828) | bioreactor metagenome | isolation source: Thiocyanate bioreactor | place: South Africa: University of Cape Town | collected 2014-03-17 ...
CCAACTACCGCAACAACACCCACACCTATCGGCTGTAAATTGTTAAAGATCAATCTCTTAACTGCTTGGCTTTCGTTGCGTTGCCGTTTCGAGAGGTGCGCATTCTACGTGGTTTACATAAAACGTCAACACTTATTTCGAAATGGTTGCGGGGGCAGGATTTGAACCTACGACCTTCGGGTTATGAGCCCGACGAGCTGCCAGACTGCTCCACCCCGCGCCTGTCGCAATGAAACCGCGTCAATCGAGAAGCGGAACTATAGCAAAGCGCGCCCGACCGCGTCAACACTTACACACCCCATCGAACAAACCAGCATACCAAGAACCCAACATTCCCAATGTTTTCAAACGATTGGGAAGATCGGCCCCGTTCGGGCAGTTCAGCAAAAAACCGGACAAGGCATGGCATGACCGGAAAATCCGCACTTTTATTGTGCAGACAGCCCATCGCCAAAGCCGCTACCATTCAGACGTCGCTGTTTTATCGAGAAACGCTTGTGCACATCGCTGATTTCACCCTGTCGCGTTTGCCGCGCATCGAGTTCGGCTCTGGAGTACTGGCCAGACTACCTTTAATCGCTCGCCGATACGGCCCATCTGCGCTACTCATAACCGGCGCCGGTTCGCTCAAGCATTCGCCGTTCTGGACAAACCTGACAAGCGGACTGCAAGCACAAGGCATTTCATGGCGCCACCTGACCATCCCGGGCGAGCCCTCGCCCGAGATGGTGGACGAAGCCGTGCGCGCCTTGCAGGCGGAGCCCCTAGATGTGGTTATAGGAATCGGCGGCGGCAGCGCGCTGGATGCCGCCAAGGCGATAGCCGGCCTGCTCAAGCCCGGCAATTCGGTCATGGATCACCTGGAGGGGGTGGGACCCGAGCTCGCTTATGCTGGTCCGGCCACTCCGTTCATTGCCGTGCCGACCACCGCCGGCACAGGTTCGGAAGCGACCAGGAATGCGGTATTGAGCCGCCAGGGCGTGGGCGGCTTCAAAAAATCCTTCCGCGACGAGAAGCTGGTGGCGGAATATGCGCTCGTCGATCCGGACCTGCTGGCCACCTGCCCGCCCGCCGTCATTGCGGCGAATGGTATGGATGCCTTCACCCAGCTGCTGGAGTCCTATGTGTCCAGCCGTGCCTCGCCATTGACCGATTCGCTCGCCTGGGGCGGCATGAAAGCCGCGCGCGACGGCCTGCTGGCTCTGCATGCCGATGCTGGCGACGCGGCGGCGCGCGCGCGGATGGCCTATGCGGCACTGGTGTCGGGTATCACGCTGGCGCAGGCCGGGCTCGGCTCGGTGCATGGACTGGCCGCGCCGCTGGGGGCGTTTTTCCCGATTCCGCATGGTGTCGCGTGCGGCACGCTGGTGGCGGCGGCCACGCGCATCAACATCGAAGCCCTGCGCGCACGCGAGCCCGCCCATCCGGCGCTGGAAAAATATGCGCAGGTGGGGCGCCTGCTAAGCAAGCAGGGAAAGCTGGAAAGGGATGCGTCGCACGCCGCTCTGATCGACATCCTGGAAGCCTGGACGCGCGAACTCAAGCTGCCGCCGCTGGCGCATTACGGCGTGCAGCACGCGGATATCCCGCGCATCGTCGCCGACAGCCGCGGCAGCAGCATGAAAACCAACCCGCTCCGGCTCGACGACGGCGAAATCGCGGCCGTCCTCGCGGCACGGATTTGACGGCGGCACGCTCAAGTTAAACGCCCTTCATCCGCTATTTCTGCGACCCAATTTTCTGGAGCGCATCATGTCCGGCGGCCTGCTTCTTCTGATCGCATTCGCACTGCTCGCCGTCTTCGGCATCTTCGTCTTCAATCAGCTGGTCACCCTGAAACACAACGTCGGCAAGGCCTGGGCGAACATCGACATCCTGCTCAAGCAGCGCCACGACGAACTGCCCAAGCTGGTCGAGACCTGCAAGCAATACATGCAGTTCGAGCAGGAGACGCTGGAAAAGGTGATGCAGGCGCGCAATCAGGTAGCGAGTGCGCGTGAATCCCACAACATTGCCGCGCTGGGACAGGCCGAAAATGCGCTGCGGACCGGTCTGGGCAATCTGTTCGCCGTCGCCGAGGCCTATCCCGAGCTGAAGACCAACCAAACCTTCCAGCACCTGCAGGCGCGCATCACCGGCCTGGAAAACGCCATCGCCGACCGCCGCGAGTTCTACAACGACTCGGTTAACGTCAACAACGTGCGCGTCGAACAGTTCCCCGACACCGTCGTCGCACGCCTGTTCGGCTTCCGCCAGTTTCCGCTGCTGCGCTTTGCGGCCGCAGAGAAGAAAGACGTCGATCTCAAGCAGCTGTTCAATAACTGATGTTTCGCTGGGCGCCCGAATGGCGGCACGACTACGCCAACCTCGCGCTGGGCGGCGGCAATCTGCTCATTCTGCTGCTCGGCTTCAAGCTGCAGTCGCGTGCCGGCTGGCAAATCACCCTGGTTCTGATCGGACTGACCAGTTGCTGGGCGTGGTATGCCAACCTCAAGCGCCATCGCACGGTGGCGGATACGCCGACCTCGCGCATCGCCTCTGCGCCGCAGGGCTACATCGAGCTTGTCGGTCGCGGCCGGCAGCCGCCGGGCGTCGGCCTGGTCAGCCCGGTCAGCGGGCTGCCCTGCCTGTGGTACCGCTACCGCATCGAACGCAAAGACGGCGACCGCTGGGAACACGTCGAATCCGGCACGTCGCACGACACCTTTGGCGTAGACGACGGCAGCGGCCGCCTGCTGGTCGACCCCGACGGCGCGGAAATCCTCACCTCGCGCAAGCAGGTTGCGACGTCGGGCGGCTACCGCAAGACCGAATGGACCTTGATCGAAGGCGAGACGATTTATGTCATCGGCGAGCATGTCACCCTCGGCGGCCCCAACGCTGTGCTCGACAAGAAAACGGATCTTGCCACGCTGCTGGCGGAATGGAAGCAGGACAAGATCGCCCTGCTGGCGCGTTTCGATGCCGATCGCGATGGCGAAATCAGCCTGGCGGAATGGGAATGCGCGCGCCAGGCCGCATCCGACGAAGTCGACCGCATCCATCTCGACATCCGCCTGCAAGACGGCATCCACCTCATGCGCAAGCCGGCGCATGGCCGTCCGTTCCTCATCGCCAACCGCGAGGTCGGCTCGCTGATGCGTCATTTCCGCCTGTGGAGCTGGGCACATCTGGCGCTGACGATGGCCGCGCTGCTGGGGCTGGCGCTGATCGGGCGCGCGCCCTGAACCCGGCTTGCCCCGCCTGGTTTCACGCCCTATAGTCAAGGCACGGAGGACGCGTCATGAAACATGCCATACCCGAAACGCCTGCCGACTACGACCACACCCGCATCATCGAGCGGCCCGACGGCTGCTACTGGATCGATGCCGAAAGCGGCGAAGAATACGGTCCCTTCGGCAGCCTGCTGGAAGCGGTGCAGGACATGGAATACAACGCCGACAGCGACTATGAGCCCGGCGAAACCGTGGCAGAAGCCGAGGATGAACTGGGGATCTCGGACTGGATCGACCCCGACACCGGCGATCCCGGTGAAGGATCTCACCGCCCGGTGGAGTGAGTCCCGGCTGAGGCCGGCGGTTGCGGGGCATTCCGCGCAGCGCGCTCCGCCGCCCGCGCCTCGCGTTCAAACGGATTGTCGCGGTAAGGGTTGCCGCCGCGCGCCCAGGCGAGCAAGCCGGCCAGCGGATACAACACCAGCAGCAATATTCCCCAGCGCTCGAACTGCCTGACATGCGCCCGCTCGTGGGCCCGGGTCGCAGTCAGGGCAGCCAACGACACCCCGACCACCACATGCCCCAGGGTCATCGCGGCAACCGATCCGCTGAAAGGGAAACCGCGCTGCAGCACCCGCGCCGGCCAGCCGCCGGCTGCCTCCAGCACGCCGTCGACCCGATGCAGCACCCCGCCGCTGCCGCGCGCGATCAGCGCAACCAACATGCCGAGCAGCGTCACCGGCAAGGCCCACAGATAAAGCAGGATCCGCAGCATTACCGAACCCGCATTCCAGAACGCGAATGCCGGCCCGGCAGCCGCGCCGCCGGCGCCTTCACGCTCATCCGCGCCGGCTCAATAAATATCCGTCGCCCCCGCAAACCAGCGCACCTCCGGCAAGCCCTGGCGCACGAAATGCGCGCGCGCCAGTTCCAGCTGCGCCGCGGTGCCCGCCGCATAGACGTCGAAGCGGTGCAGATCGGGATAGTCCACCACGATATTTTTCAGCACGCTTTCCTGGTCGTCGGTCGGCGCGTGCGGCACATAGTTGAAATTGTCCAGCGCATCGGCCCAGGTGCGGCACAGGTTGTCCTGGTAATGCCCGGCGGCGTCGGCCAGCCAGTGCAGGTCCATCGATTCGGCCAGTTCCAGCGACATGGCGTGCTGGATCAGGCTCTTGATCGGCGCGAAGCCTACGCCGAAGGCGAGGAAAATCGCCGGCCGCGGCGAATCCTCGTCCAGCACGAACTCGCCGAACGGCCCTTCCAGTGCCACCGCATCGCCGGCTTTCAGCGTGGTGAACACGGCCTCGGCGAACGCATCGCCGGGGCGACGCGGGATCTGCAGTTCGATGTTGCGGTCTTCGCACGGGCAGCTGGCAATGGCGTAGCGCCCGCGCACGCCATCGACCGACACCTCGATGCCTTGCCCGCCGAGATACCGCAAGCGCTGGCTGCGCGGCGTCAGGACATGCAGCGCGGCCATCTGCGAATTGAACATTTCCACCGACTTGACCTTGGCGCCGAGCCGCTGCACCTGAATGTCGTGCGCGCCCGCCACGTTGGCCTCGATCACCACGTCGTTCACCGGCGCATAGGCGCACAGCAGGATCGCCCCGGCCTCCTTGTCGGCCTGCTTCAGCACATAATCGTGCGCGCGGACTTTTTTCACCTCGCCCGACACTAGCCGCGCCTTGCAGTCGCCGCAGTTGCCGTTGCTGCAGCCGTAGCTGAGCGAAACCCCGTTGCGCAGCGCGGCATCGAGCAGCGTGTCGTTGCCCTCCACGAAGAATTCGTGGCCGCTGGGCTGGATGGTGACGTGGGCTGACATGACTTTAAGTATCCTTTCCTGTGCAATCGCCGCCTGCGCCAGCACCGCATCCGCCGGCATTTCGGCCAGGTTGCGCAGCAGAAACGCGCGCAGGGTGTGCAGCGCGTGGCGCGTCTCGGCGCTTTTGTCTTCTTCGATTTCGTCGATCTTCTCGTCCAGCCAGACCATCACGTTGCCGTAATGCTGCAGCAGGGACTTGGCCGCCGCGTAATCGGCGCCCAGTTCGTTCAAGCGTGCCGCCAGCACCTCCTTGTCCGGTAACACGAGATCGCGCACCCGCCTGGCAAACGCCTTGTCCTTGATTTCCGCAACCCGGCGAAACTCCGCATCGTCGTCCCACTTCACCTCGGGAAACGCGCGCAGCAGCTCGTCGAGCTCGACCATGCCGTCGAACGTCGCCAACGCGCCGCTGCGGATCATTTCCTGCAGCGCATGACGCGGCTGCCCAACCAGCTTGACCACCCGGGATAGCGGAAGTAAATGGCTCATGCCGTGATGGTACCGCGAGCGTCCGAGATACAGAATCGGCAATTCAGCGGATTCTGAATCCGCGATCCAATCGGGCGGGCGCTTCTGACAATACAATCGCGCCATGCCTGTCATCTCCACCCGCCCCTGTCCCGCCGATGCCCGCGCCGCACTCGAGCAGGCCGGCCTCGCGCCTGCCTGGGCACGTCTGTATGCCGCACGCGGCGTCACCCACCCCGAGCAGATCGCGCACCGCCTGCCGCAACTGCTGCCGCCTGCCGGGCTGCTGCACATCGAGCGCGCCGCCACGCTGCTGGCCGATGCCATCCGCGACAACAAGCGCCTGCTCATCATCGCCGACTACGACGCCGATGGCGCCACCGCCTGCGCCGTCGGCGTGCGCGGCCTCACCCTGCTCGGCGCACGCGTCGGGTATCTGGTGCCCAACCGGCTCGAACACGGCTACGGCCTCACCCCCGACATCGTCAGGCTCGCCGCCGAGCGTCGGCCCGATCTGCTGGTCACGGTAGACAACGGCATCGCCGCGGTCGACGGCGTGGCGGCGGCGAACGCACTCGGCATCCCGGTGCTGGTCACCGACCATCACCTGCCCGGCGACGCCCTGCCGGATGCCGCCTGCATCGTCAACCCCAACCAGCCGGGCTGCGGTTTCGCGTCGAAAAACCTGGCCGGCGTGGGGGTGATGTTCTACGTGCTGCTGGCGCTGCGCGCCGAACTGCGCCGGCGCGGCACGTATGCAGAAAAAGCCGAGCCGGATCTGCGCAGCCTGCTCGACCTGGTCGCGCTCGGCACGGTTGCCGACGTGGTGAGGCTCGATGCCAACAACCGCATCCTGGTCGAGCAAGGCCTGGCACGGATGCGCGCCGGCAAGGCCAGCGCCGGCATCAACGCGCTATTTCGCGCCGCCGGGCGCGACCCCGCGCGCGCCACCGTGTTCGACCTCGGCTTCATGCTCGGCCCGCGCCTCAACGCCGCCGGGCGCATCGACGACATGGCGCTCGGCATCGAATGCCTGCTGGCCGACGATCCCGCTGCCGCGCAGCAGCTGGCGCAGCGGCTCGACGAACTCAACCGCGCCCGGCGCGACGTCGAAGCCGGCATGCTGGAGGAAGCGCTCGCCATCCTCGCCACCTTCAATCCCGACGACAGCCACAGCCTCACCGCGTATCAGCCCGACTGGCACGTCGGCGTGATCGGCATCCTGGCATCGCGCCTGAAGGACAAGTTCCACCGCCCCACCGTCGTATTCGCGTCCAGCGACGGCGGCGAACTCAAAGGCTCCGGCCGCTCCATCCCCGGCCTGCACCTGCGCGACGCGCTCGACCTGATCGACAAGCGTCATCCCGGCCTGATCGTCAAGTTCGGCGGCCACGCCATGGCAGCCGGGCTCAGCCTCCCGGCCGGCCGCCACGCGGAGTTCAGCGCAGCCTTCGAAGCGGTGGTGCGCGAGCTGATCGATCCGGCCGATCTGGAAGGCAGGATCGAGACCGACGGTGAACTGGAGCCCGCCGAGCACCGCTATGAACTCGCCGTCGAACTCGACCACGCAGTCTGGGGGCAGGGCTTCCCCGCCCCGCTGTTCACCGCCACTTTCGACGTCACGGCGCAGCGCGTCGTCGGCGAGAAACACCTGAAGCTCAAGCTGGCGCGCGCAGGCGAACAGTTCGAGGCGATGCACTTCTTCCACCCCGATCCACTGCCGCAGCGCATCCGCGCCGTCTACGCGCTGATGCCCAACGCATTCAATGGCCAGTGTTCGCTGCAGCTGAAGCTGCAGTACTGGGAGCCAGCGGAAAAGTAGGCGCAAGATTCAAGTTGCAAGTTGCAAGACTCAAGTCGCAAGGTATTCGTTACCTGACATAAGCCCCTCGCCCCTTGTAACTTGTAACTTGCTCCTTAAAACTACCCGTCATGCCGCCGATCACCCTCGCCCTCATCCTGCTGAACGTCTCGGTCTACGCGCTGGCGGTCGCCACCGGGCCGGACATCGTCCGCGTCTTCGGGCTGTGGCCGCCGGGGTCGGGCGGCGCATTCCATGTCTGGCAACTGGTTAGCTACAGCTTTCTGCACGGTTCGCTGCTGCATCTCGGACTCAACATGGTCGCCATCTGGATGTTCGGCGCCGCGCTGGAAAAACGCTGGGGCGACCTGCGCTACCTGTTGACCTACCTGTTCAGCGTGGTCGTCGCCGCGATGACGCAGATCGCCGTCAGCGGCTATTTCCTGCACGCCAGCGGACCCGTCATCGGCGCCTCCGGCGGCGTGTTCGGCCTGCTGATGGCCTATGCGCTGTACTTCCCCAACCGCGTCATCGTCGTCATTTTCCTGCCCTTCATCCGGATTCCCGCGCGCACCTTCGTGCTCGGCTACGGCGCCGTCGAACTGTTCCTGGGGATCACCAACACCACCGCCGGCGTCGCCCACTTCGCCCATCTGGGCGGACTGTTCGGCGGCTGGCTCAGCGTGCAGTATTTCCGCGGACGCGGGATGTTCGGCGGACGGCCTTCGGCTTAAAGGTTCAAGTTGCAAGTTACAAGTTACAAGGTTCAAGGAGAGCGAGCGGCTTTATGCCCGGCCACGACCCCCTTGTAACTTGTAACTTGTAACTTGAATCTTGAATCTGCCTTTCAAACGTAGCCGTCCGGGTTGCCCGACTGCCAGCGCCAGGCATCCGCGCACATCCGCGGCAGGTCGTACACCGCACGCCAGCCCAGGTCGTGCGCGGCGCGCGACGGGTCGGCCCAGCATTGCGCGACGTCGCCGGGGCGGCGGTCGACGATTACATACGGTACTTTTTTGCCGCTGGCCGCCTCGAACGCGCGCACCATGTCGAGCACGCTCACCCCGCGCCCGGTGCCGAGGTTCCAGGCATGAAGGCCGCCGTGGTGCTGCAGCCGGTTCAGCGCCGCCACATGCCCGCGCGCCAGATCGACCACGTGGATGTAGTCGCGCACCCCGGTGCCGTCGGGGGTCGGGTAGTCGCCGCCGAACACGTTGAGATGCGGGCGCCGGCCCACCGCCACCTGCGCCACATACGGCATCAGGTTGTTGGGAATGCCGCGCGGGTCCTCGCCGATCAGTCCCGATTCGTGCGCGCCGACGGGGTTGAAATAGCGCAGCAGCGCAATATTCCAGCCCTCGTCCGCGCGCGCGATGTCGCGCAGCATCTCCTCGATGAAAAGCTTGGAACGGCCGTAGGGATTGGTCGCCGACAGCGGAAAATCCTCGGTGATCGGCACCGTCGCCGGATCGCCGTACACCGTGGCGGACGACGAGAACACCACCGACTTCACCCCCGACTCGGCCATCGTCTCGAACAGCGCGATGCTGCCCGCGATGTTGTTGTCGTAATACAGCAGCGGCTTGTCCACCGACTCGCCCACCGCCTTGAGTCCCGCGAAATGCACCACCGCGTCGATCGCATGCCGGGCGAACAAGGCGCGCAGCGCCGCACGGTCGCGGATGTCGCCCTGCACGAAGTCCACCTGCCTGCCCGCAATCTGTCCCACCCGCTCAAGCGACGTCAGGCTGCTGTTCGACAGATTGTCGAACACCACCACCTCGTGCCCCGCCGCCAAGCATTCCACCGCCGTGTGCGAGCCGATATAGCCGGCGCCGCCGGTCAGCAAAACTTTCAATTCAACTCTCCCGATTCATGTAATCCGGAAACCGGTTATCGCTCATACAGGAGCCGCCTCCGCAAGCACCTGATGACGGAACCTGGGCGGCAAACCACCCGGTGTCAGCACATCGACAGATACGCCAAGCAGTTCCTCCAGTTCGGCCTGCAGCCCGCTTGAGTTCAAGAGCGGCGGATGGTTTCAAGGCCTTCTCCCTAAATCAACTTGCATCTTGAATCTTGCCCCTTGAATCTTGCAACTTGACCCTACTTCTTCGGCATCGCCTCAAGCCAGTTCTCGACCGCAAGCCCCGGCACCCGGGAAAACTCACCGGTGTTTGCTGTCACAAGGGTCGATTCGGTGGCCAGAGCGTGCGCGGCGATCAACATATCGTTCGGCCCGATCGGCGTGCCGGCCTGTTCAAGATGAAAACGCAGCTTCGCGTATTCGCGATCGGCGGGGATATCGAATGGGCGAACCTCCAGCGCTGCAAGAATGGCGTCCACTTGCGCGGTGAGCTTCGGCGCATTTCGTTTGGCCGCCCCGAAGCGCAATTCGCTTGCAACGATCATGGACGTGTAAACCGACTTCTCTCCCACTTGCGCAATGCAAGTCGCAATCCGGCCTTGCGGATTCCGCACCAGATCCGACAGGATATTGGTGTCCAGCAGATAAAGCGGCATTCGGCTCAAAGTTCCACGTCGTCCAGGGGCAACATGCCCTTGTCGATATCGGGAAACGCCTCATCCAGCGCGCGCAGCGTCGACAGCGTGGCCAGCAGTCCCTTTTTCCGGATCGGCTCAATCACCAGACGATCGTCCTCACGACGAATGATCGCCTCTTCGGCATCCAGTTCGAACTCGCGCGGAATGCGGACCGCCTGGTTCCGCCCATTGCGAAAGAAACGGACATGTCTTCCCGTATTCATCAACGACCCCTTCACAGCTGGCATATGCCAAAGCCTATGCCTTGCATGCTAGTGTGTCAATCAACGAAGCCGCCCGTGCCCCTTGCCCCTTGCCCCTTGAATCTCATTTCCCAAGCAATTGCCGCACCGCGCCCACAATGAACAGCGTATTCGTCACCAGATAGCGCTTCCACAGCCGCCGCGGCTCGGAGAGCAGACGATGCAGCCATTCCAGCCCGTTGTCGCGCATCCAGGCCGGCGCGCGCCGCACCGTGCCGGCGTGGAAATCGAACGCCGCGCCGACACCGATCATCACCGCATTGACCCTGCCGCGATGCGCCGCCATCCAGCGCTCCTGCTTGGGGCAGCCCAGGCCGACGAACACGATGCCCGCGCCGCTGGCGTTGATCCGCTCCACCGCCGCCGCGTCCTCCTCCGGCGTCAGCGCACGGAACGGCGGCGCCTCCATCGTGAGGCGCAAGGCCGGAAACGCCGTCCGCAGCCGACCTTCCAGCAAACCCAGCGTCGCCTCGCTACTGCCGTAGCAATACACCGGCAGGTTTTCCGTTGCCGCGCGTCCGCACAGCGCCCACATCAGATCCGGCCCACTGAGGCGCGGCTGTCCGGCAAAGCCCTGCCGCCGCAGCATCCACGCAACCGGCGCGCCGTCCGGCGTCGCCATGTCCGAGCCGTTGATGATGTCGCGATACCCCGCATCGCGCGACGCGCTCACCACCACGTGCACGTTGCAGATCGTCACATAGCGGCTTTCGCGCGCATGCGCCCAGCCGAGCAGTCGCGCCAGTGCGGCGTCCCATTGCAGCGCGTCGATCTGCGCGCCGAGCACATTGCCCGTGATCCGACGATCCAATGCCTGTTCCCTTCCAGCGTTCATTCCATTCGGCCAAAACAGCACCACTCGGGTGCCGCATACCCTGCCTCTCCGCAGGGTGGATGAAACGCACCCTTATACAGCCCGACAAACACCCACATCACCCAGCATCGTCAGCGAGCCTCCAGATCGGCCGCAAGTATCGCCACGATGCGCTCGGCTGCCTTGCCGTCCCACAAATCCGGCCGGCGTCCGGCTTTGCCTTCGCCCAAGCTAGCGAAGGCTGCGAGTATCTTGTCCGGCTTCGTGCCCACCAGCACGTTTGTGCCCTCATCCACCGTCACCGGCCGTTCGGTGTTTTCGCGCAGCGTGAAGCAGGGAACGCCCAGCGCGGTCGTCTCTTCCTGCAGACCGCCACTGTCGGTCATCACTACCGCTGCGTCCTTCCATAAATTGAGGAATTCCATATAGGCAAGCGGCCCTGTCAGCGTCACCCGTTCGCCAAGATCGATGCCGAACTTGTCCAGATTCGCACGCGTACGCGGATGCACCGGAAAGATCAGCGGCAGTTCCGCGCTGATCTCGCGCAACGCACCACCGATGCCGGCGAATGTGTCAGCATCGTCCACGTTCGAGGGCCGGTGCAGCGTCACCACGCCATAGCGCTGTTGGCCGGTCTTGAAAGCCAACGTGGGAAACGCATGGCCGTTGGCCCGCGTCAGTTTGTCGTGCTGGTACAAAAGATTGTCCACCATCACATGGCCGACAAAATGAATCTTCTCCTGCGGCTGCCCCTCCCGCAGCAGGTTCTCCACGCCGGCCGGCTCGGTCACGAAATACCAGTCCGAAATTGAATCGGTGACGATGCGGTTGATCTCCTCCGGCATCGTCATGTCGCCGCTGCGCAGCCCGGCCTCAACGTGCGCCACAGGGATATGCATCTTCTTCGCAACGATAGAGCAGGCGATCGTCGAGTTCACATCGCCCACAACCAGAACCGCATCCGGCCGCTCGGCCTGGCACAACTGCTCGAAGCCCAACATGATCTTCGCCGTTTGCTCCGCATGCGATCCGCCGCCTGCACCCATGAACACATCGGGGGCCGGAATTCCCAGTTCCTCGAAAAACACCTCGTTCATCTCGCGGTCGTAGTGCTGCCCCGTATGGACAATCTTGTAGCGCAAGCCGCCGTGCGCCTGCAGGGCACGCACCACCGGCGCGATTTTCATGAAATTCGGGCGCGCACCCGCTACCAGATAAACCTGTTTCATTGCGCCAGCCTCGTCAGTTCAGTCACGATACGGTTGATAAATTCACGGAACGCAAACTTGCCGGTGATCATCTCGCGCGAGCGTTCGCCCATGCTCTGCGCCATCTCCGAGTCGTCCAGAATCGTCACCATCTTTTCCGCCAGTTCCTCCGGCGTGTTCTTGCGCAGGCGAAAACCGTTCTCGCCATCGATCACCAGATCGTCCGCGCTGCCGTCAGCAAATCCTGACACGATCGGCAATCGGTGCGCCATCGCCTCATTAATGCCAAGGCCGCCCGTGCCCGGCAATACATACATCTCTGCGGCATCGAAATAGGGCCCCACGCCTTCGACAATGGAGCCCGTAATCACCACATCGTCGCGCTCCGCGCAAAGCTGGCGTATTACCGGAAGATGCTCGCCGTCGCCCACCAGCACCAGCACAGCATCCTTGCGCTGCATGATGTCCAGCGCCTGCAGGATCACCTCGATCCGCTTTTCTGCCAGCACAGCCCCCACGAAGAGAATGATCTTGCGGCCGCCGATCTCGGGATGCTTGCCCACCACCAGCGCACGCGCCTCGGCCTTGGGCAGGGTTGCGATCTTTTCCTCGTTGATCGTGTTGTGCATCACTGTGATTTGATCAGCACGCGCCCTGTGACTGAGCGCGTAGTCGCGCGCGTTGGAGTGATAGGCGAGGTGATAGTCGTAGTGTGGAATGAAGCGATCGAGCAGAAATCCTTTTAATTTTCCGGGGTGATATTCATATCCGCACTGCCATGCCACCAACTTGAAGCCTAGCTGTTTCTTCAGGCTCACAGTCTTCCAGTGCGTGGCATTTCCCACATGACACATGTTCACAACGATGCCAGGTTTGATCTCATCAATCTTTTCCAGCACCCCCGTTTGTTTTCTAAAAACGTAGGTACCAATCCGATATTCCTTGAAGCCGTATTTGGACTCGTATGCAATCACCGACTCTTTGACACCGATACGCCCGACGGCATTGTCCGAGGTCTGCCCCGAAAGCAGATGCAACTCAATGCCATTTTCCCCCAACTCCTTTTCCAGCATTTTGAAAAGCTCGCGGTGGTAGTGCGCGACACGATCAAAGACAAAAAGAACACGTTTCATCAGTCCCCCCTGATGCCGCACCGGAAGGATGCGACAGATTTCGTATTTCTGATTATTGATTTCCCAAAAGCGCCAACGCACCGTTCACTCGGTTTTCCCATGTCATTCTTATGCCGACGTTGGCTAGTGCCGCGCTCGCCATGGCCATACGGCGGCTTTCATCTCGTCCCAACTGCGCGATTGCAGAGGCGAGCCCATGCACCACAGCATCTTCACTCTTCCCTTTTGTCTGAACCACAATGGCCGTTTCAGGGGTAACCAGAGTCGCCGGCCCCCCTAAATCCAGACACACCACCGGCAGGCCATTCGCCTGCGCCTCCAACACCACGTTTCCGCTGGAATCGTGCAGGCTGGGAAACAGGAAGCAGTGCATGGTGCGATACAACGCGAACAGTTCCTGCTGCGGCAACTCGCTCACCCAGCGAATGCTGTCCGCCAAACCCACGTCCGTCGCCACCTTGCGCAACTCAGGCTCGAACGGCCCCTTGCCCAGCAAGGTAAATTCGACTGGCACGCCTTGAGCAACAGCCTGCGCCACGGCACGAATCGCAAGGTGCGCGCCCTTCCAGCCCAGTAACCGGCCCGCGAACAGCACACGCAATGGCTCGCCCACCTGCCGCGCCGCTGGCTCGATGCCAGCCGGCGCATCGATGCCGATTTCGGGATACACAACCGCGCGGTGGCGGAACGGCCACGGCAACGCGCGGCGCGTGTCTTCCGTTTTCACGAGAATCAATGTGGCCCTGGCATACGCCGCCCAAAGAAATGGGTCGAACAGCGCCGTTTTGTTGAGCAGCGAACGTAGCAACTCCTTGAGTTTTTCCCGGCCGCGTATCGATCGCTTGAGCGCCAGCGGCGCATCCTCACCACCACCCAGCGGACCGAACACAAAAGGAATGCCCAGATATCCCAGAAAAGAGGGATGGCGAAACACTCCATAGGTAATGTGGATCGCCAGATCGAACCGGCGATCCCGATGGAGGCGGCGTGCAAACCCCAATAGGCCAAACTGCCAAAGCGTATAAAGCAGTTGCGCTGTCGTCGAATTCAGGGGCAGGGTGCGGAGCCAGGCCGGTCGGTAGTACACCACCTCAACGTTATCCGGGAGTTGCACGCCATTGGCCTCGACCAAAGGCCTACGCGTCATGTCCGTGACAACCACGACCTCATGCTGTTTTGCCAACTCGACCGCCCAGCGCCAACCAACGCCGGGTTCGCTGCCGACGTTAGGAGCAAAGGCAAAAGCGCTGAGCAGGATTTTCATATCGAGGCAGGGATATGGATGGCGGGTTTGGTCGACTCAGAACTTGTCGCCAATGGCCAGATAGCTGCCATATAGAAACAGGGGAAAACGGCTGCCGAGGTATCGTGACACCTTGCCACTCCCGTATACCCTTATCCGTGAGAAGCCGGCCATCCTCAGCTTGAGCTTGAGCGTGTCGGGAAAATGCTGGGACACATGTGCTCCACCCAGAATGCTGTGGCCACGCAATTTGCGCTTGATATCACCGGGGTTGGGCGTCGTCAGCAGGAGCCGGCCGCCTAGCTTCAGCACCCGGAAAATCTCTCCCAGCGTCTGGTCAACGTCTGCCTGGTAGATGTGTTCGATGAATTCTCCTGCCACCACAGCATCGTAGGTGCCGTCTTCATTCGGTATCTTTGTCGAATAACCGTGCACGCCGTCTTCGTACGCATCTTTTGGCAAGCGATCCAGGCGATCCTTTACCGCATCCAGCCCGTATAGCTTGATGCCGGGATTGAGGCTTTTGAGAATCACCCCGCCCCGCCCTGTATTGCAGCCAATATCAAGCACGCTACAGGTATTTTTCGGCAAATAACTGAAGAACTGCCGGTAGCGGTCTTCAGTAAATGGATCGCGCTCGCTCTCTGGCTGTTGCAGATTCAAGGCTTCATAATTTTTATTCATTTCTCCCCCCATTGCCTGACGGTCACCAGATAACCAGGTCAGGCCGAATAATGCGGTATCAGTGAAGTAACAGTTTCATCCCACGAGAACGAGGCTGCGTAGTTGCGTATTGCCGTACGGTTATAGGTTGTGCGATTCAAATAAAACGCGTGAAGCGAAGCAGCAAAACTTTGTGGGGTTTGCTCGGATGCAATCCGGCCTGCGAATGCGGGTAAGTATTCTGCGAATGAGCCTACATTGAACGCCACGACTGGCACGCCGAATCTGAATGCAGTAAAGAGCACGCCGCTCTGATCAATATGTCTGTAAGGCAGGGCGACGAGATCGGCTTGCTCGAAATAATGCTGCACTTCCGCTTCGGGAATGAAGCCACTCACCCACTCAATTACGTGGTGGGCCGGAACCTGTGGGATCAATTTTTTAATGGTGTCGGCATAAGCTGGGTTACGTGATTCCCCAACAATTTTGGCTACCACGCTGAAGTCGGTACAGTGTTCAAGGGCATCCAAAAATATGTCGATGCCTTTGTAAGGGAGAACGCCGCCGAAGAGTAAAACCCGCAGTTCATCGGCCGGTGCAGGAACATCAACGTGAGCCGGAATATCATCGACACCGTGATGCATGACGACTACACGTTCAGGCTCCACGGCATATTCATCGATGAGGATGTGCTGCATCTGTGCGGTGTGAACGACTAACTTGTCTGGTATTGCATATAGTCGTTTCAGTATTCCTTTTCGTTTGGCGGACTCTTTGTCGTGTGGCTGGATGTTGTGCACTGTCAAAAAGAATCGCTTTGCGATCAGCTTGTAGATATGGCACTCCATGATCGCTGCCCAGCCTGTACCACCCAGCAACATCCCGGTCAGATGTACGGTATCTGCCTTATTGAAAACAAGGCGCTTGCCTAGTCTGACCAGATAAGCCAGCAAATTGGTCGCTTTGCGCAACTTGGTTCGGCGTGGATTTTGGCTGCCACGCAAATTGTTAATCATCACCTTGCTGTCGATTTCGTCTATTGGCGTACGATCGGACGCAATCAGCTCAACCCGCACGCCGTTCCGTGACAAGCCGTTTGCAAAACCCCTTTCATAGCTGGGCTGGAAACCATGAGGAATCAGCAACACTGAAGCACACATGACTTAATCCAATCGGTACCGGTACACCACAGCCTTGTCCCTTGCCGGGCAGGTTTTGGCAAGGATGTAAAAGCTGTGTTCGGTTTGGGAATAAACAGGTCTGGGATCGCACAGGTTCCGCCCGATACCGAACGGCCTCGACCAGTTTCCACCGGGTGCGCGCTTGAAGAGGTTGAGCCCACTGGCAAAAAGCCATTCATTGCCGTCCCGGTCAACCAGTATCTTCGAGGCGCTGTAAGGTGTGTCTTCCGCGGCGCCCCATGTGCCGGTTGCACGGTCCAGTCGAAGAAGCTTCCGGTTCCGCCCTTGCGGTTCAAGGATGGCGAGCACATCCCCGTTCGCAGCAATCGCCAGTGACTTGGCCGTGTTGAATACCGCGTTGGTCGGCCAGCCCGGAATGCGTCCTGTCACTGCGTTGGCAATGGCGGAAGATTGTTTGGGATCGGCAAGCTTGCGGTAACTCGGCAGTACCGTAACGGCACCGCTTTCATTGCTCGCCCTGTCCCACCAGGTCCAGACGGCATGCAATGCATCGTCCGTATCGAAAGCCAGTGTGACCAGGTAAGGGATGTAGCCGGGATCATAGGCGAATACCGTTGTGCTCGGATTCGACTTGCCGGCGTATTCGGCATCCCCAGCCCCAAGCGGAACGCTGCCACCCACCGCTATCCAGTTGCGGGTGTCCGCGTCATACCTGGCCACACCGGCAGCTCGTGCACGCTCTTCCCAACCACGAGCCGGGCGCATGGCAAAGCGGTACGAGACATACAGGTCACCGGCGTGGTTCTTGAAGAACGCGGGATAGGTGATCTGGTTACCCGGGATTGCCGCCTTGCCTGCATCCGGGTAATGCGTTTTATTGGCCAAACGCAATTCATCGAGCTGACCTAGCGTGACAGGCTGGCCGTTGAAATCAAACTGGCTCACGTCATACGGCTGATGCGATACGACATACTGCCAGGGCAGGTTGTGCAGGTTGTAAGCGACATGCAGATAGCCGTTTCTGTCGAACGCCAGCGAGGGCTGCGTATGGTATGGATCGAGCAATGTATGTGTATCGATCCTGGTGGTTGTCCACTGCCATATCCCGTTGACTTGGCTGCCAGCGCGCACAACGGTGTTGACATAGCCGGGTGTTGTGTCGACATCGGGCGCAGTCACGAATGCAACCGCCACCACGCCGTTCTGCACATCGATCGGCGTAGCGAACACACTTACGTCGCCCTGGGGCGAAATCTCGAAGGGGGACATCACCAGCTCCACCTCTCCTGCTTGGGCAAGGCCAATACCCAGGCCTGCCAGCAGGCAGGAGAGATGGAATCCCAATTTCATGACACCAAGGGCTTCGGATTCTTGCCCATGCCTGCCTGGGATATGGCTTGTTCCAGTTGACGCAGATGCACGTGCACGCCGATGATCGAGGTAGAAAATATGATCCACCACAAATGCGTCGTCCGCATGAAATTGGTTTCGGACACATTGAGTAGCAGTGCTGCCGCCAGAATGGCCAGATGGAATATGGCAGTCAGCTCGTTGCCGGAACGATGGAGCCTGACGATGTTCCAGAGGTGAGCGACCAATACCCATGCCAATAGTGCCAACCCCACATAGCCGAGTTCGTTGATCACATCGACATAGCCGTTGTGCGCCTGCCCCGGACGCCAACTGAAGAACCGGACGATGGTGAACGACGGGCCCTCCAGGCCCATCCAGAATCCACCGTAGCCGGCGCCCAGCCAGGGATGGCGTGCAATCTCGTAACCCATCCAGCGCCACAGTTCGGTTCGGCCGGTAAGCGTGGTGTCCTTGCCTACCGAACCCAGGCTGGCTTCGAGCACGGCGTCAACTGGCAGCGCGCCATGAATCAGAAAATAGATAAACAGCGTCACCGTTCCCAGCATCAGCGACACCAGCGACACCGGCATCAACTTGCCGCCGTAGCGGCGTATAGCCACCCAGTACAGCACGACCATGACGGACACGACGTAGATCAGGATCGTGGTCGCGCTGCGCGTGGCGATAAGCGAGAGCGAGGCAAACGCGAACAGCCACCAATTGAGACGTGGCTTGGTCTTGCTGAGCGCAAGAAACATGAACACGAGCGCCATCAACAGGGCGAATTGCCCCCACACGTTCTTCGTGAATGTGAATCCTTTGTAATTCCCATCCGGGTCGATAGACAACCAGGGCACAGCCAATGCGACCACACCCAGCAGCAGAAAGAACAAGCCCGGCCATGCAAAAGACGTAAGCGCATGGCTGGCCTTGCTCTGTCGAGCAAGAGCCAATGCAATGAACAAGACGCCGAGGAGTTGAACCGCACGCTTGGCGGAAACCAATGGCGCTTCCGACCAGGCTACCGATATCAGGGCATACGCCAGCAGCACAAGATACGGGATCGGCACCCAGGTCCAGGGGACCGAGAATCGGCCTCGCTCGTGCAGTGCATAGAACAGCGCCAGCAGGAAAGTCGAGCCCCATCCGATCTGCCTGAACAAGCTACCTTCGGAAGCACCAGCCAGTTCGCCTCCGCCAAACGGTACCAGGCACAGAAACAGGATTGCGAAGGCCAGGAGCCAACGCGCAGGTTTGGTGACGAGCAGGAGAAACGGAATGCCAAGGCCCAATGCCAATGCGATGGCGACGTATGGACCCAAACCGGCGACATAGGCGTAGATCAGCTGGAACATGTCGCGCGTTACCGGCTGGTGGCCGACCTCTTCCAATACGTGCCGATTTTGGCAAAAACCAAGACCAATTGCGCCAGTTCGACTGCGCAGAGAACACCTACTACCCAAAGCGCACCGTTATCCGACAACAGGATGAAGCCCGGGAGAGACAGCGCCAGTGCAAGCCAGGTGATGTGATGGAGGATCCTGTAGCCATGCGCGTCGGTCATGAGCGTGGCCATGTAAATGTTGCGCGCCAGGCTCAGTGCAAAGAAAAGCAGCCACATCAGCACCAGCGGTTGCAGTCCTCTGTACTGTTCGCCCAGTGCGGGCTCGATGAATGGATACGCCACGACGATGAGAACTGCGAGCGCAGCAAGGGCAGTCCAGCCGCCGAAGAGGCTTTTATACGTGAGGCGTTTCACTGCGGCCGCATTACCTGTAGCAAGCCAGGAACTGATCCGTGGGCGATACCAGTTGGACCAGGCAGTCATTGCAAGGCCGACGGGCATGAGGAACAGGCGGGCGGCACCGATATCCGCTACAGCCGCCAACCCCAGGGAACGCTCGGCAAAATAAGGATAGGCACTGAGATTGACCCAGGTAACCACAACGGAAGGCAGGGCCCATCGTCCGCACGACCAGAACTGGCGCATGGGCGCGGAATGGATTTGCAGCCCTTGAAATGACCGTGCTTTCATTAGCAATGGAACGACGCCTGCCAAACCAGTCAGCAACAGAACGATTCCTGCCGTGAGCTGATCGCCGAGGATTGCCCACGCAATACCCGTGAGCAATACAGCTCCATAAGCAAGATCGCCGCCTAGCGCCCGTATCCCCTGCCCCTGAACGTAAGCGAATGATCGCTGGGCTTCCCGTGCGATGGTGCCGACGATGGCGAATGCGAACCCCGCAACGAGGACAGCATCAACTTGCAGGCCGGCCCAGTGTTCATAGGCAACAAGCCCCAATCCGCCCAGCAGGGCCATAACAACCGCAAGATAGACATGCAGGGAAACTGCCGTTCGCTGCAACGCGGGCTTATCTTTTTCGCCGGCGGCCGGCAGAAACGTAGCCAGCGGCGAATTGACGATGGCGTTCTGGATGCTCTGCACCAGCATCAGCGGGGCAACGAGAAGCAGGTAATAGCCATATTCGGACTTGCTGGCACCCCAGATGAACGCCAGTGAAATTGTGAAATTGAGCAGGCTTAGCCAGGCCTGATCGGCGACCGCGGCGAGAGGGTTCAATCGTTTCACCGAAATCATGCGCGATCGCGCCCCGCCGCCATGCGTGCCACTTTCAATATTGGCCACTGTCTGACCTGGCAGCGGCAGGATGCGCGGCGCCGATGCCATGGATCACGTTTTTTTCCGTTGATCCAGAAAATCCCGATACGCCGCCGCCAGGCCCTCGCGCATCCCCGTCTTCGCCTCCCACCCCATGGCATTCAGCCGCCCCACGTCCATCAGTTTCCTCGGCGTGCCGTCGGGCTTGCTGGCATCGAATTCGAGCTTGCCCGCGTAACCCACGGTGGCGGCCACGGCTTCGGCCAGTTCGCGGATGCTGAGGTCGTGACCGACGCCGATGTTGACCAGCGGCGCCAGGCCGTCGTTGCGGTCCTGGCCCAGCAGCGAAACGAATTTGTCGTCGGGCAGGTTCATCAGGTAGACGCAGGCGTCGGCCATGTCGTCGCTGTAGAGGAATTCGCGTTTCGGCGTGCCGGTGCCCCACACCGAAACAGCAGGTTCAAGTTGCAAGTTGCACGTTGCAAGGAGGCGGTCCTTGAGGTCCTGCGGGATGGGGCCGTTTTTGGCTTCGTCCTGCTCGATGGCGGCCCAGTTGCGCTCGGCGGCGAGTTTGGCCAGATGAAACTTGCGGATCATGGCCGGGATCACGTGCGAGTTCATCAGGTTGTAGTTGTCGCCGGGGCCGTACAGGTTGGTCGGCATCACCGCCAGATACTGCGTCTGGTACTGCCGGTTGTAGGCCCAGCACATCTCGATGCCGGCGATCTTGGCCAGCGCATAGGGGCGGTTGGTCGGCTCCAGCTCGCTGGTCAGCAGGTGTTCTTCCTTCATCGGCTGCGGCGCGAGCCGGGGGTAGATGCAGCTGGAGCCGAGGAACAGCAGGCGCTTCACAGCGTTCCTGTACGCGGCGTGGATGATGTTGGTCTGGATCGCGAGGTTGTCGCGGATGAACTCGGCGGGATAGCTGTTGTTGGCGTGGATGCCGCCGACCTTGGCCGCGGCGAGGAAGACGTAGTCGGGTTTTTCCTGCTCGAAGAAGGCTTCGACGGCGGCCTGGTCGGTGAGGTCGAGTTCGGCGTGGGTACGCGTCAGGAAGTTCGTGTAGCCCTTGGCGCGCAGGTTGCGCATCAGCGCGGTGCCCACCAGGCCACGATGGCCTGCGATGTAGATTTTAGAATCCAGTTTCAAGTTACAAGTCCCAAGTTACAAGGGGCAAGTTACAAGGGGCAAGTTACAAGGGGAAAGCTTGAAACTTGCGACCTGAAACATGCTACTCATGTCTTTTTTTGCATCCCAATTGAGGTCACTCAGTTTGTGATCTCAAAATCATTCGGCTCTCAGAAGGCATCATCGATTGCCAGTTCATTCCAGCGAGGTGGTCACAACTCGTGACCACCTAGGTCGTACCACAATGCAGAAATTGCAGGTCTAAGCTCTTCCCGTACAACTTGCAACTCACGTCTTTTGTGTTCGTATCGTCTGCATCAAACCGTGGAGCATGCGCGAGATTTCCTCTGCTTCCCTGATCCATGCCATGCCCGCGTCGCGCTCGATGTAGCCTATGTCCATTCCTATATACAACTGGGTTCGCAACTCACCCGCAGAACCTTTTGCGCAATTCAGGAAATTGGTCGTTTCCTTTGCCGATTCCCGTTCATAGCCTTCTGCAATGTTCGAAGGGATCGACAGCCCAGCCCGCGTGATCTGGTCGCGGAACCCGAAATCCTTGAGGTCTCTAAGCGATTTATAAAGATCTGCACTCAGCCGTGCTGACCGCTTCCAAACTGCCAGATCCTCAAACCGGGCCACGTTCCTTCCTTGAAACTTGTAACTTGCCCCTTGTAGCTGCTTTTCTACTCGTGATAATCCATGGCCTTGTAGCCGTGCTTCTTCACCAGCTCGTCGCGCTCGGCGGCCTTCAGGTCTTCGCGCACCATCTCGGCGACGAGCTCGTCGAAGCTGATCTTCGGCGTCCAGCCGAGCTTGTTCTTGGCCTTGCTGGGGTCGCCGAGCAGGGTTTCGACTTCGGTAGGACGGAAGTAGCGGGGATCGACCGCCACGATCGGGCGGTCTCCAGTTGCAAGTTGCAAGTTGCAAGTTGCAAGGGAGGAAGCATCCTGCGGATTACTTGTAACTTGCCCCTTGTGACTTGTACCTTTCACCAGGTAGCCCTTCTCGTCGACGCCCTGGCCTTCCCAGCGGATTGCCATGCCGAGTTCTTTTGCTGCGGCGTTGACGAAGTCCCTGACCGAGTACTGCACGCCGGTGGCGATGACGAAGTCTTCCGGCTGGTCCTGCTGCAGCATCAGCCACTGCATTTCCACATAGTCCTTGGCGTGGCCCCAGTCGCGCTTGGCGTCCATGTTGCCGAGGAACAGGCAATCCTGCAGCCCGAGCTTGATGCGGGCGAGCGCGCGGGTGATCTTGCGGGTGACGAAGGTTTCGCCGCGGATGGGGCTTTCGTGGTTGAACAGGATGCCGTTGCAGGCATACATGCCGTAGGCCTCGCGGTAGTTGACGGTGATCCAGTAGGCATACAGCTTGGCCACCGCGTAGGGGCTCCTCGGGTAGAAGGGGGTGGTTTCCTTCTGCGGGGTTTCCTGCACCAGGCCGTAGAGTTCGGAGGTGCTCGCCTGGTAGAAGCGGGTTTTCTTTTCCAGGCCGAGGATGCGGATGGCCTCCAGTATGCGCAGCGCGCCCAGCGCGTCGGAGTTGGCGGTGTATTCGGGTTCCTCGAACGAGACGGCGACGTGGCTCTGCGCGGCGAGGTTGTAGATTTCGTCGGGCTGCACCTGCTGGATGATGCGGATCAGGCTGGAGCTGTCGGTGAGGTCGCCGTGGTGGAGGATGAAGCGGCGGCCGGTCTCGTGCGGGTCCTGATACAGATGGTCGATGCGGTCGGTGTTGAACAGCGAGGTGCGGCGCTTGATGCCGTGCACTTCGTAGCCCTTGCCCAGCAGGAATTCGGCAAGGTAGGCGCCGTCCTGGCCGGTGACGCCGGTGATGAGTGCTTTTTTGGTCATGGTGTTTCCGTTGCAATGAAGCCAGTAGTTGATAAGGGTGCAGGTCGTTCAGCCGGCCGGACCGGGATTGCCGATGATGCGTTCGCGGCCGCTCGGCGACATCGCCCTGAGCAGATCGCGGGCAAACGTGTCCTGCGTTTGGTAAGCCTTGGCATCGTCTGCCTGGATGCTCGAAATCCTGAACAGCAAGCCATCCGGAATTTTTCCGGTGAGGCCGTATTTTAATTGCTGAAGCTTCCATTTCAGGCCATTGACGGCAACGGTATCGCCAACAGTTGTCCAATACGTGATCGGTTCGATGCGCCGTCCCTGGGTGGCAATCAGGCGCTTGACCGGAATATCGCCGGTTCCGGTCGCGTTTTTCAATATCTGGAATCCCTGCGCGGGATAGCAGACCTCGGGGTTGTGCACTGCTCTGCCGTCGCTCTGGTCGCCGCCATGGGCGATGGACAGCATGATACGTTCGTTGCACGGATTGACGTAGGCGCGCTCGCGGGTCCGATCCCGCAAAGCCGATGGAAATGATGCTGGATTCGCGCGAGGGCTAGAATCGCCCCGGCTTCAGTAGACACCTTTGAGTCTTAAACCTGAGGCAAAGAAGGGGGGCGTCATGAGCAACAAGCGGTACCCGGAAGAATTCAAGATCGAAGCGGTAAGCAGGTGGCCGTGCGCGGCCATGCTATCCTGAACGCCATTTTTGGAGGGATGGCGTGCTCAAGGTTCTGCTGCTGATTGCAATCGTTTTTCTGGTGCTGGCGCTGTTTCGCGCCTACCAGCGTTCGCTCAACAAGCCGCCCGCGCCGGTGCGCGAGCAGACCGTCGAAGACATGGTGAAATGCGTGCATTGCGGGGTGAATCTGCCGCGCAGCGAGGCCATCTATTCCGGCGGCGAATTTTTCTGCACCCCCGAGCACCAGCAACGCGGCAAAAAATGAACGCCGCGGCACCCCCCATGCCGCGCCCGGCCACGCAGGGCTACTATGCGTCGCACTGGCGCAGCCTCGATTACTTCAATCTGTATCGCCTGACCCTGGCAGTGGCGCTGGTGTTCACCGGGCTGCTGTTCGACGCCTCGGATCTGTTCCACGCAGGCTCATCCGAGCGTTTCCAGGCCTTCGCCTACGCCTATCTGCTGATCGCGGCGCTGTTTGTGCTGGGCATACGCGCGCGCTGGCCGGGATTCCAGATCCAGCTCACCGCCCACATCACCGCCGATATCGTGCTGGTGATGCTGATGATGTCGACCAGCGAACGGCTGGCAGGCGGCATGGGCCTGCTGCTGGCGATATCAATCGCCTCGGGCGGCCTGGTGGGCAGCGGGCGGCTGACCCTGCTGTATGCGGCGATGGCGTCGATCGCCGTGCTGCTGCAGCATGCTTTCAGCATTCTTGGCGGCAGCCAGAGGATGGACAGCTTTTTCCAGGTCGGGCTGCTGTGCGCCGGCTATTTCGCTATCGGCTGGCTGGCACACGCGCTGACCCGGCGTGCGCTGCAGTCGGAAACGCTGGCGCAGCGCCAGGCCGACGAACTGGCGCTACTGAACCGCATCAACGCGCTGGCGATCGAGAACTCGCCCGACGGCCTGCTGGCGGTGCGCGGCGACGGCGTGGTGCGCCACGCCAGCCCGCGTGCGTTGGCGCTGCTTGGCATCGCGGCGCCGCTGGTGCCTGGCGTCACCCGGCTGGCCGACTGCGCGCCCGAACTGGCGCGCGCCCTGTCGCAGCAATGCGGCCCCCGGACCGCGCATACCCTGAGCACCCAGGCTGCGCAGTTGCGCATACGCTGCATCCCGCTTGCGGCGCCGGACGACAGCCGGGTGCTGGTGCTGGAAGACCAAAGCCAGGCCGAGCAGGCGGCGCAGCGGCTGAAGCTGGCGGCCCTGGGGCGGCTCACCGCCAATATCGCGCATGAAATCCGCAATCCGCTGTCGGCCATCAGCCAGGCAGCGCAGCTGCTGCGCGAGGACACGCACGATCCGGCGCAGGCGAAACTGACCACCATCATCGAAAACAATACCCGCCGTCTCGACCGTCTGGTGGAGGAGGTGCTGACGCTCAACCGGCGCGACCGCCTCAACCCGGTTGGCTTCGAGGGCGCGACGCTTGCTGCCCTGATCGACGAGCTGCGCCAGACTGAAGAAATCCCGGCGGACGCCGTCATAGTCAGCATGTCCGATACCGCACGCTTCCAGTTCGACCCCGACCACCTGCGCCAGATCGTGTGGAACCTGCTGCGCAATGCATGGCGCTTTTGCCGCAAGCAGGCGGGAAGCATTCATATCCGCCTGCTGACCCAGGGCGATGCCGCGCAACTCGAGATCCGCGACGACGGCCCGGGGCTGACGCCGGAACACCAGGGCCGGCTTTTCGAACCGTTTTTCACCACCGATGCGCAAGGCACCGGGCTCGGCCTGTTCCTCGCGCGCGAGCTGGCCGAGGCCAACCACGCGGTGCTGGCCTACGTGCCCGGCACGGATGGCGCGTGCTTCCGTCTCAGCGTGCACGGCAGGGAGTAGAGATGGCCGCCTCTCCGCGCATTCTGCTGGTGGACGACGAGCCCGACCTGCTCGACCTGATGGAACTGACACTGGTCAAGATGGGGCTGGAAACCGATCGCGCGAACAGCGTGGCCGAAGCGCAGACCCGCCTGGCGCAGGCGCATTACGACCTCTGCCTTACCGACATGCGGCTGGGAGACGGCGAAGGACTGGAAGTGGTCGCCTGCGCCAGTGCGCTGACGGCGCCGGTTCCGGTGGCCGTCATCACGGCCTACGGCAACGCCGGCAATGCGGTCGCGGCACTCAAAGCCGGGGCGTTCGACTACCTGGCCAAACCGGTGGCGCTCGACCAGCTGCGCGCCTTGGTCAAATCCGCGCTGAACATTCCCGAAGCCGCACAGGCAGACGTGACTGCACACGACCTGATCGGCCAGTCGGCGGCCATGCAGGAAATCCGCGCCCGCATCGCCAAGCTCGCGCGTACCCAGGCGCCGGTGCATATCGCCGGCGAATCGGGCAGCGGCAAGGAACTCGCCGCGCGGCTGATCCACCGGCTGGGCAACCGCTCGGACAAACCCTTCGTCGCCGTCAATTGCGGCGCGATCCCGGAAACGCTGATGGAAAGCGAATTTTTCGGCTATCGCAAAGGCGCGTTCACCGGCGCCGACGCCGACCGCAGCGGATTCTTCCAGGCGGCCGACGGCGGCACCCTGTTCCTCGACGAAGTCGCCGACCTGCCCCTGTCGATGCAGGTGAAGCTGCTGCGCGTGCTGCAGGAAAAAAAAGTACGCAAGGTCGGCGCCACCGCCGAAGAGGCGGTTGACGTGCGCATCGTCAGCGCGACCCACCAGAATCTGGCCGCGCTGGTGGAGGCCGGACGTTTCCGCCAGGACCTGTATTACCGCCTCAACGTCATCGACCTGGTGATGCCCAGCCTGCGCGAGCGCGCCGAAGACATCCCCGAAATGGCGCGTTTCCTGCTCGACAAGCTCGGCGGCGCCGAGGTCAGACTCGACCGCGATGCCGAAAAGGCACTGCGCGCCTACGCCTTCCCGGGCAACGTACGCGAACTCGAAAACACCCTGGAGCGCGCGCTGGCATTGTGCGAAGACCGCCACATCCGCAGCGCCGACCTCAACCTTGCGCCGGCCCAGCTCCCGGCCAGCGCCGCCTCCGGCTGCAAATACCCGCTGCAGGATTACCTCGACCAGACCGAGCGCGCGGCCATCCTCGAAGCACTGGAACAAACGCGCTACAACAAGACTGCCGCCGCGCGCGTACTCGGCGTCACCTTCCGCAGCCTGCGCTACCGTCTGGAGCGGCTGGGCATCGAATAGCGCAGCGCGCCCAGTCGCCAAGACCCGACCATCCAGATGAAAAAAACCCGCAATCCTGATGGATGCGGGTTTTCACTGGATGTCTGGTGCCGCTTGTCGGAATCGAACTGACGACCTACCGCTTACAAGGCGGTTGCTCTACCAACTGAGCTAAAGCGGCGACGGGCGACATTATAACGACGTCGCGCGACGGATAGTCCGATTACTTGACGACTTTAAGCGAGGGTCTGCCCTTGGGCGGAGCCGGCGCATCGCCTGGCGCGGGCGGCGGCGTCTGCCCGGGCGGCGGCGCGGATGCATCGACCGGTTCGAAGTGCAGGCCCTGGCCGTTCTCGCGCGCGAAGATGGCGGCCACCCGATCCACCGGAATGGAAATCTCGTGCGAAACACCGCCGAAGCGCGCGGAAAACTGGATCCAGTCGTTGTCCAGGGTGAGATTGCGGGTGGAGGCCGCGCTGATGTTCAGCACGATCTGGCCGTCCTTGACGAAGCCGGGCGGCACGCGGGTGCGGCCGTCCACCGCAACCAGAAGTTGCGGAGTGAAACCCGAATCCGTGCACCATTCATAGAGTGCGCGGATCAGATAAGGCTTGGTTGAAATCTCGGCCACCCGTCCTCGTCCCTTACTTGCGCAGCGCCTTTTCGGTGGGCGTCAGCGCGTTGATGAAGGCCGGGCGGCTGAACAGGCGCTCGCGGTACTTGAGCACCGGCGCCGCCATTTTCGGCAGCTCGATGCCGTAATGCTCAAGGCGCCACAGCAGCGGAGCGATCGCCACGTCCAGCATGGAGAACTCGTCGTTCATCAGGTATTTCTGCTTGGTGAGGATAGGCGTGAGCTGCGACAGGCTGTCGCGGATTTCCTGGCGCGCCTTGTCCGACGCCTTGCCGAGGCTGTGCTCCAGCGTGTTGACGTGGGTGAACAAGTCGTGCTCGAAGTTGAACAGCACCAGCCGCGCGCGCGCGCGCATGACGGGGTCGGGCGGCATCAGTTGCGGATGCGGAAAGCGCTCGTCGATGTATTCGTTGATGATGTTGGATTCGGTCAGAACCAGGTCACGCTCGACCAGCACAGGCATCTTGCCGCTGGGGCTGATGCTGGCGATTTCTTCCGGCTTGTTGTGCATGTCCACATCGATGATTTCAAAGTCCATGTCTTTCTCAAACAGGACGATGCGACAGCGATGGCTGTACGGATCGGTGCTACCGGAATACAAGGTCATCATGGCGGGGGCTCCCTATCGTGTTGCGTGTGTTGATGCTTTTGACTTGAAACCCGGCTGCCTGAGTTTCCAGCCAATAACAACCGGGTTCGGACATTGCTTGCTCCGGCACGGCCGCGCGGTTTGCGGATTGTGCGTCAGCTTCCTGTCTTTCAAGCGGGTGGGCGCCGGATCGATAAAAGCCAACAGCCGGACACAGTCCGGCTGTTGGCGAGCGGCGTGGTCCGATTCAGTGAATATCTTTCCAGAACTCTTTCTTCAGGTAATAGGCCACCACGAAGAAGACCGCCAGAAAAATCAGCACGATGACGCCGAGCTGCTTGCGCTGGACCTGGGCGGGCTCGCCCATCCATACCAGGTAGTTGACCAGGTCGCCGACCATGGCGTCGTACTCGGCCAGGGTGACGCTGCCGGGCTTGGCCAGTTCGAGGCGATCGATCACTTCATGCTCGCCTTCCTTCTTGTAGCGCGGCACCATTTCGCCCTGCAGGTTCCACATTACGTGCGGCATGCCCACCTTGTCGAACACGGTGTTGTTCCAGCCGGTGGCGCGGGTGTCGTCGCGGTAGAAACCGCGTAGGTAGGTGTAGAGCCAGTCGGCGCCGCGCGAACGGGCGATCACGCTGAGGTCGGGCGGGGTGGCGCCGAACCAGGCCTTGCCGTCGGCCTTGGTCATGCCGACCGTCATGGTCTCGCCCGGCTTTTCGCCGGCGAACAGCAGGTTCTCCTTGATCTGGTCTTCGGTCAGGCCCAGATCCTGCAGACGCGAGTAGCGCATGGAACCGGCGCTGTGGCAGTTGAGGCAGTAGTTCACGAACATGCGGGCGCCGCGCTGCAGGGAATCCTGGTCGGCCAGATTGACCGGCGCCTTGTCCAGATGAACGCTGGCGCCCGACGCAAAGGCCACCACGGGGGCTGCCGCCAGCAGGAAAAGAAAGTTCTTCAAGCGTTTCATTTAGCCAGTCACCCTTTCCGGTTCCGGTTTGGTTTTGTCAATCGAGGTATACCAGGGCATCAGCAGGAAAAACAGGAAGTAGATCACTGAGAAGACCTGGGCAAATATCGTCGCCACCGGGGTGGACGGCAGCAGGCCAAGGTAGCCCAACCCGATGAAGGACACGAGGAACAAAGCAAGCATGATCTTGTAGATCGGGCCGCGGTAGCGGATCGACTTGACCTTGCTGCGATCCAGCCAGGGCAGGAAGAACAGCACGACGATCGACAGGCCCATTGCCACCACACCGGGGAACTGCGAGCCGAACATCGGCGGCACCGCACGCAGAATCGCGTAGAACGGGGTGAAATACCACAGCGGCGCGATGTGCGCAGGCGTCTTCAGCGAGTCGGCCGGGACGAAGTTGTTGGCCTCGAGGAAGTAGCCGCCCATTTCCGGCGCGAAGAACACGATCGCCGAGAACACCATCAGGAAGACGATGACGCCGACGATGTCCTTCACCGTGTAGTACGGATGGAAGGGAATGCCGTCGAGCGGAATGCCGTTTGCGTCCTTGTGCTTCTTGATCTCGACGCCGTCGGGGTTGTTGGAGCCGACTTCGTGCAGCGCCACCAGGTGCACCGCGACCAGCGCGATCAGCACCAGCGGCAGCGCGATGACGTGGAAGGCGAAGAAGCGGTTCAGGGTGGCGTCGGAAATCACGTAGTCGCCGCGAATCCAGATCGACAGATCCTCGCCGATGAAGGGCACGGCAGCAAACAGGTTGACGATCACCTGGGCGCCCCAGTACGACATCTGGCCCCACGGCAGCAGGTAGCCGAGGAAGGCTTCGGCCATCAGAGCGAGATAGATCAGCACGCCGAAGATCCAGATCAGCTCGCGCGGCTTGCGGTAGGAACCGTACATCAGGCCGCGGAACATGTGCAGGTAGACGACGACGAAGAACATCGAGGCGCCGGTGGAGTGCATGTAGCGGATCAGCCAGCCCCAGTCGACGTCGCGCATGATGTACTCGACGGACGTGAAGGCGAGTTCCGCGTCCGGCTTGTAGTTCATGGTGAGGAAGATGCCGGTGACGATCTGGATCACCAGCACCAGGAGCGCCAGCGAACCGAAGAAATACCAGAAGTTGAAGTTCTTGGGCGCGTAGTACTCGGACAGGTGCGCCTTGTAGGTGGCGGTGAGCGGGAAACGGTCATCGACCCAACCCATCACTTTTTGCAGGGCAGACATTATTTAAGCTCCTTTTGCGTCTACACCGATCAGCAGCCTGACGTCGCTGAGGTATTGATGAGGCGGAATCACCAGATTGGTCGGGGCCGGCACGCCCTTGTACACGCGTGCGGCGAGGTCGAACGTCGAACCGTGGCAGGGGCAGAAGAAGCCGCCTGGCCAGTCGCCGCCCATGCCACTGTCGCCACCCAGCTTGAGCTTTTCGCTGGGCGAGCAGCCGAGGTGGGTGCAGATGCCGACCGCCACCAGATATTCCGGCTTGATCGAGCGGGTGGCATTCTTGCAGTAGTCGGGCTGCTGCGGCATTTCGCTCATGGCATCGGCCAGCTTGTCGTCATGCTTGCCCAGCTGGGCGAGCATTTCCTTGGTGCGGTTGACGACCCACACCGGCTTGCCGCGCCACTCGACCGTCAGCATCATGCCCGGCTCGATCTTGCTGATATCGACTTCCACCGGCGCGCCCGCTGCCTTGGCGCGCGCGCTTGGCAGCATGCTCATGACCAGCGGCACCGCCACCCCCACAGCAGCGACCCCCCCAACCGCGCTGGTCGCAGCGATCAGGAATTTTCGTTTACTTGTGTCCACTTTTTGCCCTTCGGCTTCCTGGCTCATGTTTACCTAACCTGAACGTGTTGCGATAAAACCGGCATTCTAACCAAATTGCCCCCTATACTGGAAGTCCAATGTGGCGCCGGCTCAGGAAGTTCCCGCCCTGAACTATAATTATCGTGCGGCGGCATCACGCTTTCCTTGACCTACATCAACATGCGCAAACTCTGGTTGCTTTTCGCCCAATCCGCCACGGTGGCCCTGGGCGTGTTGTTCATCATCGTGCTGTTCAAGCCCGACTTCCTGCACTGGCAAGCCCGGCAGCCAGGCCTCACCATTCAGCAGGTGGAGCATGCGGCGAGCGGCGGACCCGCTGCAAACGCTTCCTTCGCCCCCGCCGCGAAAAAGGTCATCCCGACGGTGGTCAACGTCTTCACCCAGCAAAAGGTGCGCAGCCCCGCCCATCCCGCGCTACAGGATCCGATCTTTCGCTATTTCTTCGGCGACCGCCTGGATTCACGGCCGCGCGAGGTATCCAACCTCGGTTCGGGCGTGATCGTCAGCCCGAACGGCTATATCCTGACCAACCACCACGTGATCGAAGCCGCCGATCAAATCCGCGTTGCGCTTGCAGACGGCCAGACGCTGCCGGCACGGGTGGTGGGCGCCGACCCCGAAACCGACCTGGCGGTATTGAAGATCGATACCGACAACCTGCCCGCCATCACCTTCGCCCGGCCCGACAGCCTGCAGGTCGGCGACTGGGTACTGGCGGTAGGCAATCCGTTCGGCGTCGGCCAGACCGTCACCGCAGGGATCGTCAGCGCGCTTGGGCGCACCCATCTCGGCATCAACACCTTCGAGAATTTCATTCAGACCGACGCCGCCATCAATCCGGGCAACTCGGGCGGTGCGCTGGTCGACGCAGCAGGCAATCTGGTGGGGGTCAACAGCGCCATCTATTCGCGCACCGGCGGCTCGCAAGGCATCGGCTTTGCCATTCCGGTCAGCATCGCGCGCCAGGTGATGGAACAGATCGTCAAGACCGGCAGCGTGACGCGCGGCTGGATCGGCATCGAAGTGCAGGATCTGACGCCCGAACTGGCGGAATCCTTCAGCCTGAAAAATGCCGAGGGCGCATTGATCGCGGGCGTGCTGAAAGGCGGCCCGGCCGACGCCGGTGGCATCCGCCCGGGCGACATCCTGCTGGCGGTCAACGGCAATGCCGTGACCGACTCGGCCTCGCTGCTGAACCTGATTGCCGCCCTGAAGCCTGGCATCGACACCCAGCTCACGGTGGCGCGCAAGCAGCAATCGCTGAACCTGAAAGTCCAGGTCGGGCGGCGCCCCATGCAACGCGCGCTGGAGCAGCCGCAGGAACCCGAACTCAACTAGAGTCTGTCAACACTAATCTCGCGGCGGCACCATCTGCGTCAGCACCCGCACGCGGGTGGGGTAGGCGTAGGCATCCCGCTCCATCGCCGACAGGCGCCAACCGGCGGCGGTACGCGCCAGCCGCTGCAGCACGGGATCCTGCAAGCGCAGGCTGGCCAGGATCAGCACATCGGACGGTGAATACAGGGCGCCGTCGGCCAGCGCCGGCTCGGCCTGCAAGGTGGCCAGCAAGGGCCGCGCTTCGCGTTGCCAGCCCTTCTTGCTCCAGAACATCTGCCAGGCGGTATGCGCGAGTTGCCGCGCCCGGGCACGCGATTGCGCGTTGCCGGTGGCCTCGGCATGATCGAGCAGCCCCTGCACGACATAGGCGTAATCTTCCAGTTCGGCCTGCGGCAGTATCTGCCCGCGCGCCCTCGCCTTCATCAGCTGCCGGTCCCTGACCAGCTGCGTCAACAGGAATCGCTGCAGACGGTCGGCGCGCTGGCGATAGGCCGGATCGAGCCGAATGGCCTGGCTGAAGGCCGACAGCGCCAGGCCATTCAGGCCGGCATTCAGCTTGTCGTCCCTGGGCAGGCTGCGGGCGCGGCGCAAGGGGCGCAGGATGCGCGCGGCCTCGGCCAGCAGGCGGCGCTCGTCCGCCGTCGGGGTACGGTATTCCGCGGGCAGATAGCCGTCGTCGAAACTGCGCGCGGCATCGAGCCGCCACACCCGCTGCGCCGCGGCATAGGCTGCGGGCGGCAGGTGCCGTTTCAACTCATCGGGTTCCCACAGATAGGTGGCGCCTTCCCGCCCGCTGGCGTCCACCGCCGAGGTGCTGCTGTACAGGCCGCCGTCCGTATCCAGCAATTCGTCTCGCATGAAATCGAGGGTGCTGCGGGCAATGTCGCGGTAGCGCGGCTGGCGCAGCACGGTTGCGGCACGCAGATAGAGCATCGCCAGATGCGCATTGTCGTAGAGCATTTTCTCGAAATGCGGCGTATCCCACCCGGGATCGGTGGTGTAGCGGAAAAACCCGCCGCCGATGTGATCGCGCAGCCCGCGCGCCGCCATCTGATCGAAGCTCAGGCGCAGGAATTCGGCCAGCCTGGCATCCGGCTGCCGCGCCTGGCGCTCCAGCAGGGCATGCAGTTGCGGCGCCATCGGGAACTTGCTGACCTGGCCGAAACCGCCGTGCAGCATGTCGGCCTCCTGCCAGGCGCCGGCGACGAACTGCTGCCAGGCGCGTGCGCTGCGTGCCGCCGTCAGCGGCGCACCGACGGGCGCCAGCGCGGGCGGCGGTGCCGCCTGCCGCGCCAGACGCCGGATGCCGGTCGAATCCGACGCCCAGCGTGCGGAGAGCTGGGACAGCAGCTTGCTGAAATCGTCCGGCGGCGCATACAGCACGACGAACGCCGGGTAGCCCTCGGGGGTGACGAAGGCATTCAGCGGCCAGCCCGCCACGCCACTGAGCCGCGTGGAGAAATCCTGCAAGGCCTCGTCCAGCCCGTTGTTGAGCTCGCGGTCGACCTTGACCGGGATGAAATCGCGGTTGAGCAGCGCGGCGATCTGCGGGTTCCGGTAGCTTTCGCGCTGCATGACGTGGCACCAGTGGCAGGCGAAGTAGCCTACCGAAACGAACAGCAGCTTGTTCTCGCGCCGGGCGCGGGCGAGGGCCTCGGCATTCCATTCCTGCCAGGCCACCGGGTCGTCGCCGTGCAGGGCCAGGTAAGGCGACGGATGGCCGGCCAGCCGATTGACCGGAGCGGCCGCCGCCGTCGTCGCGGGCAGCAGCAGAATCAGCAGCAGGACGGCAGCTGTCGTCGCGCGTTCAAACCCGGACATAGGTCCAGCCTTGCTGGAGCCGGGTGACGATTTCGCCGATGGCCGTCGGCGCCGTCCGGGTGGCGGGCAGCAGCTCCACCGGCTGCCCCTCGCTCGCAAGCCGGGCGATGGACTGGCCGCATGCCACCCAGTGCAGGTTGACATGGCGCTGCTTCATGCGCGCCATGCGCGCGGCGTAGGGACTGTGGCCCGCCCGCATCAGCTGGATGCCGCGGCTGTTGGCGATGACTTCAAGCTGCATCGTGCGCCCCTCCCGCTCCGCTTGGTCGAGCAGGTTCTCGGCCTGATCCAGCACCGCCTGCATCTTGTCCGGCGCGGCGCTGTCGAGATGCAGCATGACCCGGTTCGGATCGGCCTCGCGCGCCAGGCTGACCGTCCGATAGCCGTCCAGGGCGGCGGCCGGCGCGGCGGCCAGCGTAGACGATTCCACGCCGCGCAAGACCCAGCCGCCGCTCAGTCCTGCCAGCAGGATGAGGCTGCCAAAGGCGCAGCGCTGCACGAACCGGCGCCGCGGCACGCGGCGCGATTGCCGGCCTGCGGCAGCCGGCGGCGGCTCGGCGTACGCCAGCTTCACCATGCCGCGCAGGCTGCGCAGGGCACAGACGCGCTGCGTCAGCTCCGCATCCCCGCGCATCCGGGCGATGAGCTTTTCGCTCTCGGCGGCGTCGAGTTCGCCATCGATGAATGCATGCAGGATCTCGTCCGAAACGGTCGGACTCATTTCACTCTCCTCAACTGCGGCTGCGCCGCAGGCTGCTGCATTGCCGTGTCCAGCAAGCTTTTCAGGCTCGCGCGTGCGCGCGACAGACGGCTCATCACCGTGCCGACCGGAATGTCGAGAATCCCGGCCACTTCGGCATAGCCGAATTCTTCCAGGTCGACCAGCGTCAGCACCTGACGCTGCCCCAGCGGCAGGCGCGCCACTGCGGCCCGCACGCAGGCAATCACCTGCTCGCGGTCGCAGCACGCCTCGGGCGACGCGGCGCCGGATTCGAGTTCGTCCTGCCAGTCTTCGACAGCGTCGAAATCGCGCCGGCTGCGCAGGTGGTCGAGCCAGCAGCGATTCATGATCGCCACCATCCAGGCCTTCAGCGCCGCGTCGTCGCGCAGCTGGGCACGCCGCACCCAGGCTTTGGACAGCGTTTCCTGCACCAGATCGTCGGCCAGCGCCGCGTCGTGGCACCAGGCATAGGCGATGCGGTAGAGCACCGGACGCTGTGCCTCGATGCTGGGGCGGAACGGGCCAAACAGAAAACGGCTGATCATGGTCATGTCGATGTGACGCGGAGCATGGTCCGTTTATTCCAGAAAAATCCGCCTGCCGGAATGGAATAAGCGTGCCACTCCCTGCGTCTTCTTCACAGGCTTCGATAAAGCCGGTTTATTCAATATCAATCAGGAGACTCACCATGACACGCCCCTTCGCCCCGCTGCTGACCGCTCTGCTGCTGGCAACCGCCCCCATGGCCCACGCCGCCCCGGCGGCCGAGGCTGCGGCCCCTGCCGCCGCCGCGGAAGAAAAGGTGGTCTATCACCTCAACGACAGCGAAAACGCGATGGTCGCCTTGCGCAACGTGCGGAACCACCTCAACGCCAGCAAGGATGTCCATATCGCCGTCGTCGCCCACGGCAAGGGCATCGATTTCCTGCTCGCCGGCGCGCAGGACAGGAACGGCAACCCCTACGAGCCCGCAGTGCAGGAACTGCAGGCCAAGGGCGTCGACTTCCGCGTCTGCAACAACACCCTGAATAGCCGCAAGCTGGATGCCGGCGCGGTGATCCCCGAAGCCACCGTCGTGGCGTCCGGCGTCGCCGAAATCGGCCGCCTGCAGGCCAGGGAAGGCTACGTCTACCTCAAGCCCTGAAGCCCCCGCTCCCCTGCGCGTCGAAGCGCGCGTGGAATCATGAGCGCCAGGCGAGGTTCGTGCAGCGGCCAGCCGGCCGCTGTTTTCATGCGCTGCGGATGAAATGCTCGCGGTAGTATTTCATTTCGTCGATCGATTCGTAGATGTCCGCCAGCGCTTCGTGTTTGCTCGCCTTCTTGAACCCTTCGCACAAACCCGGGCGCCAGCGTTTGGCGAGCTCCTTCAGCGTGCTGACATCCAGGTTGCGATAGTGGAAGAAGGCTTCCAGCTGCGGCATGTAGCGCGCCATGAAGCGGCGGTCCTGGCAGATGGAATTGCCGCACATCGGCGAAGTCCTGGCCGGCACGTGCTGCTTCACGAACGCCAGCATCTGCGCCTCGGCCTCGGCCTCGGAAAGCGCGGAGGCCTTGACGCGATCGATCAGCCCCGATTTGCCGTGCGTGCCCTTGTTCCAGTTGTCCATCGCATCCATCACCGCGTCCGGCTGGTGCACCACCAGCACCGGCCCTTCGGCCACGGTGTTGAGGTCGGCGTCGGTGACGACGATGGCGAGTTCGATGATGCGGTCGGTGTCGGGCGACAGGCCGGTCATTTCCATGTCCAGCCAAAGCAAATGCGTGGGGTTCAAGGCCATCTCAGGGTTCCTTCGAAAAACAGGCCGCCATTCTCGCACACGACATGAACGGCGCTGGCGCAATTGCCGCCCGGTGACGATAATGCACGGAATAATCAATGAGGAGCTTCGATCATGAAAACCCTGACTGCCCTATTCTGTGGCGCGCTGCTGGCAAGCGGCGTGCATGCCGCGCCGTTTGCCAAGGGCGACCCCAGGACCGGCAAGAGCCTGCACGACAAGGCCTGCATCAGCTGCCACGCCAACATGTTCGGCGGCGACGGCAGCAAGATCTACACGCGCGCCGACCGCAAGGTCAAGACCGCGCAGCAGCTTGCCGCCCGCATTTCCGCCTGCAACGCCAACACCGGCACCGGCTGGTTCCCGGAGGACGAGGCGCACGTCGCCGCCTACCTCAACCAGCAGTATTACAAATTCAAGTAAGGAACCCGTCATGACCACCGTCGTTGAAGAACTCGTCCGCAAGAAATGCGCGCCCTGCGAAGGCGGCGTCGCCCCCTTGACCGATGCGCAGATTGCGCCGCTGCTGAAGGGCCTGTCCGGCTGGCAGCGCGACGGCGAAAAAATCGCCAAGGAATACAAGTTCAAGGATCACTATCAGACACAGGCATTCGCCAACGCGGTGATGTGGGTATCGCACCGCGAAGACCATCATCCCTTCCTGCTGGTCGGCTACAACACCTGCCGCGTCGAATACTGGACGCATGCAATCGGCGGCCTGTCGGAAAACGATTTCATCTGCGCAGCGAAAGTCGATGCACTCCTGGACATTTGACGCAGAGGGAATCGTTTCGGCACAGGCTCGCGTGAGCAAAGCGAACGTTAAGGCGCTTCGCGCCGGCCGGAGCCAAAACGATTTCATCTGCGCAGCCAAGGTCGACGTGCTGTTCGACATCTGACGCATGGCCGTCCTGACTGGCCAGGTCGTCGCTGCGTTCAGCCGCCGCTTCATCGTTGCAACTGCGGCCGGCGAACTGCCTTGCCAGGTCAGGGGCCGTCACCTGCGCGCGGTATGCGGCGACCAGGTCGAAGTCCGGCGCGACGGCGATGCCGGGGTGATCGAGGCGGTGCTGCCGCGCGCCAGCCTGCTCTACCGTTCCGACGCCTTCAAATCCAAGGCCATCGCCGCCAATGTGACCCAGCTTGCGGTGGTGGTGGCGGCACGGCCAAGTTTTTCGATGGAACTGGTGCAGCGCTGCATCCTCGCCGCCGAAGACCAGGGCATCGCCAGTCTGCTCGTCCTCAACAAGGCCGACCTGCCGGAAACGCCGGCCGCGCGCGCAAGGCTGGATCTGCTCACCCGCATCGGCTACCCGCTCGTCACCCTGTCGGCGCTATCCGACGTGACGCCCCTGCAGCCCGCCCTGCGCGGCCACAGCACGCTCCTGATCGGACAGTCCGGCATGGGCAAGTCGACCCTCATCAATGCGCTGTTTCCGGGCGCCGATGCGGCGACCGCCGAGTACTCCGAAGCGCTCGACAGCGGCCGCCACACGACCACCCACACCCGCCTGCGCCGGCTGGATGCCGTTTCCACGGTGATCGACTCGCCCGGCCTGCAGGAATTCGCCCTGCAGCACCTGGATGCCGGCGCCCTGGCGCACGCCTTCGTCGAATTCCGGCCCTATCTCGGACAATGCCGTTTCCGCGACTGCAAGCACGAGGTCGAGCCGGGCTGCCGGCTCCAGGAGGCCGCCGCCGCGGGCGAGATCGACCCGGCGCGGCTCCAGCTGTTCCGGAGCCTGCGCCGCCTGCAGCAGAACGCCGCCCAGCGCCTATAAAACAGGCACCACCGGAAAAACGAGGAGAACGCCGTGAAATCTGTCCTGGCTCTGTCGATGCTGTTGTGGCTGGGCGCGATCGCGCCGGCGCAGGCGGCCGGCAAATGGGTGGCCACCCCCTATGCCCCCCCCAAGGTCATGTTCGAGTTCTACCTGGACGATCCGCAGAAAATCGGCAGCGCGCTGTACTGGGTGCGTTCGCTGATGAATCCGCTGCTGGAAGCGCCCTACAACTACTCGCCCGAAGACATGAACATCGTGGTGGTCATCCACGGCACCGAAGTCGTGACGGTGGCGACGAAGAACGAGGCGAAATATCAGGAAGCGGTGGAGCGCATGCGTTACTACGCCGACCTCGGCGTGTCGTTCAAGGTGTGCGGCCAGGCGGCCGAGGATTTCGGCTATGCGGTGGCGGACTTCCAGGATTTCATCGAGGTGGTGCCCAACGGCATCGTCGAGCTGGCGCACTGGCAACAGCAGGGCTATGCGCTGATCGTGCCGAAAATACTGGAGAAGACCATCGACATCGAGTCGATCCGCTAAGCGGGCCGAGGGGCCGCCTTACTCGGGCCAGTGCTTGATGTAGCGCTTCAGCAAGCTGTTCTCGAAATTGGCTTCCTTGAGGCAGGCGCGCGCCACGTCGTGGAAGGAAATGATGCCAAGCAGCTTGTTGCCGTCGAAAATCGGCAGGTGGCCGATGTGCGATTTGGTCATCACGTCGCGCGCGTAATCCACCGAGTCGTCGGCATTGGCCACCACCGGCTCGGTCACCATGATGGTGCTGACTGCGGCATCCTTCAGGTCGCCGCCCTGTTTGAGCATGCCCTGCACCACGTCGCGCTCGGTCAGGAGCCCTACCATCTCGCCGTTTTTCAGCACCACCAGCGAACCCACCCCCAAACCCACCAGCTTGGCGACGGCGCTGGAAACCGGATCGGTCGGCGCGATGCTGTGGATGTCGTCGCTTTTGAGCGTGAGGATTTCGCGAATCTGCATGGTGGTCTCCGGGTCGGCGTGATATAGGCCTAATGATAACAACGGCGGCGCGCGGCAGGCTACGGCCTGACCAGCGCAGCCTCAACCTGCCGGCGCTTTTCGGTGCCGGTCAGCACTTCCACCAGTGCCAGCGCAAAATCCATTGCCGTGCCGGGGCCGCGCGAGGTCAGCACCTTGCCGTCCTGCACCACGGCAGCGGCGCTGACGGTCACGCCGGGCAGCGCGTCGAGAAAGCCGGGGTAGCTGGTCGCCTGCTTGCCGTCGAGTACGCCGGCTTCGGCCAGCACCATCGGCGCGGCGCAGATGGCGGCGGTGTATTTTCCGGCGGCCGCCATTTTCTTCAGCAGTGCCAGGATGCGCGCATCTTCCTTCAGATGCGCCGCGCCCGGCATGCCGCCCGGCAGCACCACCATGTCGTAGTCGTCCTGCAAGGCCACATCCAGGCTGGCGTCGGGCACCAGCTGCACGCCGCGGCTGGCCTGGACGATGCCGGGCTTGAGGCCCGCCGTCACCACCTCGACGCCGGCGCGGCGCAGCAGATCGATGATCGTGACGGCTTCGAGCTCTTCGCAGCCGTCCGCCAGGGGAACCAGAACCTTGGCCATGCTCGCCTCCTCGTGTCCGAGTTGAAATCCGCGACCGAATACTCAGTCGCGGAAATTCTGATACTGCAGGGGGAAATCGGCAATGCTCTTCTTCACCAGCGCGATGGCGTCCTGCAGCACGTCGCGCTTGGCACCCGACACGCGCACGCTGTCGCCCTGGATGCTGGCCTGCACCTTGAGCTTGCTGTCCTTGATGCATTTGACGATCTTCTTCGCCAGTTCGGTCTCCACGCCGGTCTTCACCGTCACGCTGCGCTTGACCTTGTTGCCCGAGACCTTTTCGACGCTGCCGATATCCAGGCATTTGACGTCGACGCCGCGCTTGGCGAGCTTCTGCGCCAGGATATCCTGCACCTGGTCGAGCTGGAATTCGGTATCGGCGTGCACCGTCAGCACGTAATCGGCCTGCTCGACGCGCGCGTCGGAGCCCTTGAAGTCGAAACGCGTGGACACTTCCTTGTTGACCTGGTCGACCGCGTTGCGCACTTCCTGCTTGTCGACCTCGGACACGATATCAAAACTCGGCATGCTCGCTCCTTAACCCGGATTGATTAAACATCGGGGTTCATGTCCATTACAAACGACTGCACCGGCAGCCCCGATTCGTCGTGGAACTCGGCTGCCGCCATCACCCCCAGCCGCGCCACCGCTTCGGCGTCGAGCGAGGGCGCGCGGTACGCAGCGTACATCGCCCCCAGCGCATACGGGCTGCCGCTGCCGTAGGCGTAAAACTTCGAGAACGCCTGCACCGTGCGGTGCGCCGCCACGCCGAAAATCCCGTGCGGACTGGCGATCAGCACGTCCATGCGGCTGGACTCCAGATCCTCCTCCTTGTCCTCGCCGGCCTGCAGGTAGTAGTGCTCCTTGAGTGCGCCGTGCAGGGTGTTCCACACGCTGAAGATGCTGGCCACCGAGTCCAGCTGCGGCGGCTCGTCCAGCGAGGCGAAATAGTCCGCCAGGATCAGCTTGAAGGTGGCCGACCCGGTGATCGCGATGTAGCTGTCGCCAACGCGGATGATCTTCTCGTGGTTCACCACGTAGTCGGCGGATTCCTTGCCGCCGCCCCACTTCGTCAGCGTGTCGGCCGCGATCGCGATGCGGCCCTCCTTCCTGACGACGGTGACGGTGGTCATGGCGAGTCTTAACCGAAATGGCAGACGTAGTGATACGGCTCGCCCGAGACTTCGATGTCGAAGCTGGAATTGCCGGGGACATTGAACGACTGCCCGGCGCCGTAGGTCTTCCACTCGCTCTCGCCGGCCAGCTTGACGCGGCACGAACCCGCCACCGTCTCCATGATCTCCGGCGCAGCGGTATTGAAGGTGAGCGTGGCAGGCAGGATCACGCCGACCGACTTTTTGCTGCCGTCGGCGAACTGCACGGTGTGCGAGACGCACTTGCCGTCGAAATAGACGTTGGCCTGCTTGACGACCGCGACATTGTCGAACTGGGACATGCTTATTTTCTCCGTGCGTCGAGTTTCGCTGCGATGCGCATGCGCAGCGCGTTGAGCTTGATGAAGCCGCCCGCATCCTTCTGGTCGTAGGCGCCGGCATCGTCCTCGAAGGTGGCGATGGTGGAATCGAACAGCGAGTCGGTCTTCGAATCGCGGCCGACGACGATGACGTTGCCCTTGTAGAGCTTCAATCGCACCGTACCGTTGACGTGCTGCTGGGTGTGGTCGATCAGCACCTGCAGCGCCACGCGCTCGGGCGCCCACCAGTAGCCGTTGTAGATCAGGCTGGCGTAGCGCGGCATCAAATCATCCTTCAAATGCGCGACTTCGCGGTCAAGGGTGATCGACTCGATCGCGCGGTGCGCCTTCAGGAGGATGGTGCCGCCCGGGGTTTCGTAGCAGCCGCGCGACTTCATGCCGACGTAGCGGTTCTCCACCAGGTCGAGCCGGCCGATGCCGTGCTTGCCGCCGAGTTCGTTGAGTTTCGCCAGCACTTCATGCGCCTTCATGTCCTGGCCGTCGATCGCGACGACGTCGCCTTTCGCGTAGGTCAGTTCGATGTATTCGGCCGCATCCGGCGCCTTCTCCGGCGACACGGTCCAGCGCCACATGTCCTCCTCGGCCTCGGCATTGGGGTCCTCCAGATGGCGGCCTTCGTAGGAGATGTGCAGCAGGTTGGCATCCATCGAGTACGGCGAGCCGCCCTGGCGGTGCTTCATGTCGATGGGAATGCCGTGGGTCTCGGCGTAGGCGAGCAGCTTCTCGCGGCTCAAAAGATCCCACTCGCGCCACGGCGCGATCACCTTGACGTCGGGCTTCAGCGCGTAGGCGCCGAGTTCGAAACGCACCTGGTCGTTGCCCTTGCCGGTGGCGCCGTGGCAGATGGCGTCGGCGCCGGTTTCGTTGACGATTTCGATCAGGCGCTTGGCGATCAGCGGGCGCGCGATCGAGGTGCCGAGCAGGTATTCGCCCTCGTACACGGTGTTGGCGCGAAACATCGGGAAGACGAAGTCGCGCACGAATTCCTCGCGCAGGTCGTCGATGTAGATCTGCTCCGGCTTGATGCCGAACTGCAGCGCCTTCTGCCGCGCCGGATCGAGTTCCTCGCCCTGGCCGAGGTCGGCGGTGAAGGTCACCACCTCGCATTGATAGGTGTCCTGCAGCCATTTCAGGATGACCGAGGTGTCGAGGCCGCCGGAATAGGCCAGTACTACTTTCTTGATGTCGCTCATGGTATTTGAATTCAGTGGGTGGAGCCGGATGTATTCTTGTCGACGATCTCGACCTGGCCGGGAAAGCCGCCGATCTTCAGGATGTCGAGATTGGTGGCGAGGCTGGCCTTCTCGATCTCGATGCCGACCACGCGGCCGTCCTCCGACAGGTTGAGCACGATGCCCGCGTGCGCTTCCCACGCCTGCGCGGGGTTTTCGGGGCTGATTTCGACATAGAGCGAGTCCATGTCCTTGAAGTAGGCGATGTTCATTTCTAGGGGCCAGGAGTTAAGGGCGGGGAGTCAGGGTCAAGGTGTCAGCTTTCGACCTTGCCGAGCAGCAGGTATTCCATCAGGGCTTTCTGCACGTGCAGGCGGTTCTCCGCCTCGTCCCACACCACCGACTGCGGGCCGTCGATCACCTCGGCGGTGACCTCCTCGCCGCGGTGCGCCGGCAGGCAGTGCATGAACACGGCATCGGATTTCGCCACCGCCATCATGTCGGCGTCCACCTGCCAGTCGGCGAAGGCCTTCAGGCGTTCCTCGTTCTCGGCCTCCCAGCCCATGCTGGTCCACACGTCGGTGGTCACCAGGTCGGCGCCGCGGCAGGCATCCATCGGGTCGGCAAAACTCTCGAAGTGGTCGGTGCCGTACAGATTGGCGCGTTCCGACTCGACCTCGTAGCCCGGCGGGGTCGACACGTGCACGTTGAAACCGAGCACCTCGGCAGCCTGCAGCCAGGTGTTGCACATGTTGTTGGAGTCGCCGATCCAGGCCACGGTCTTGCCCTGGATCGAACCGCGATGCTCGATGAAGGTGAAGATGTCGGCGAGGATCTGGCACGGGTGGTATTCGTTGGTCAGCCCGTTGATCACCGGCACCCGCGAGTGCGCGGCGAAGCGCTCGATGATGTCCTGCTCGAAGGTGCGGATCATCACCAGATCGACCATGCGCGAAATGACCTCGCCGGCGTCCTCCACCGGCTCGCCGCGCCCGAGCTGGGTGTCGCGCGTGTTGAGGTAGATCGCCGAGCCGCCGAGCTGATGCATGCCTGCCTCGAACGAGAGCCGGGTGCGGGTCGAGCTCTTCTCGAAAATCATCGCCAGCGTGCGGTCAACCAGCGGATGGTAGGGCTGATAGCGCTTGAACCGAGATTTGATCAGACGCGCGCGCTCGAACAGGTACAGATGTTCGTCGCGCGTGAAATCCTTGAATTGCAGAAAATGCTTGAGCATCACGCCGCCTGCTGCAGGTAGCTTTTGACGATGCCGGACACCGCAGCGACCAGCGCATCGACCTCGGCGGCGCCGTAAATCAGCGGCGGCACCAGGCGGATGACCGTATCGGCGGTGACGTTGATCAGCACGCCGGCGTCGCGCGCCACGCCGACCAGCTCGCCGCAGGGGCGGTCGAGCTCGATGCCGATCATCATGCCCTCGCCGCGGATGTCGACCACGCCGCGCACGCCGGCCAGCGCCTGCCGCAGCCCGCTGCGGATGTCCTCGCCGCGCACGCGCGCGTTGTCGATCAGCTTCTCCTCCTCGATCGCGTCGAGCGTCGCCAGCGCCGCCGCGCACGCCAGCGGATTGCCGCCGAAGGTGGAGCCATGATTGCCCGGCTGGAAAACATCGGCCGCCGCGCCGCGCGCCAGGCAGGCGCCGATCGGCACGCCCGAGCCGAGCCCCTTGGCCAGCGCCACCACGTCCGGCATCACGCCGGAATGCTGGAAGCCGAACCAGGTGCCGGTGCGGCCGACGCCGGTCTGCACTTCGTCGAGCATCAGCAGCCAGCCGTGGGCGTCGCAAATCCGCCGCAATTCGGCGAGGTATTCCGACGGCAGCACGTTGATGCCGCCCTCGCCCTGCACCACTTCGAGCAGCACCGCGACCACGCTCTTGTTGTGCTCGGCGACATGGCGGATGGCGTCCAGATCGTTGAACGGCACCCGCGCGAAGCCCGTCAGCAGCGGCTCGAATCCGGCCTGGATCTTGCGGCTTCCGGTCGCGGTAAGCGTCGCCATGGTGCGGCCATGGAACGCCTTTTCCATCACGATGATGGTCGGCACCTCGATCCCCTTGCCGTGGCCGTACAGACGCGCCAGCTTGATCGCCGCCTCGTTGGCCTCGCAGCCCGAGTTGCAGAAAAAAGCCTTGTCCATGCCCGACAGTTCGCACAGCCGGTCGGCCAGCTCTTCCTGCCGCAGCACGCGATACAGGTTGGACGAATGGATCAGCGCTGCGGCCTGGTCGGCAATCGCCTTCACCAGCCTGGGGTGGGCGTGTCCCAGCCCGTTCACCGCCACGCCGGCGACCGCATCGAGGTAGCGCTTGCCCGCTTCATCCCACAGATAGGCGCCCTCGCCGCGCACGAACGCAACCGGCTGGCGCGCATAGGTGTTCATCAAATGTGTTGTCATGGCAGTCCTCAACCAGGCTGTCGAAGTAGCTGTTCTTGAAATAGAAAACGGCGGCCTGGGCCGCCGTGCTTGTCATGCAGCGCCTTGATTATAGGCTGAAAAGCGCCGAGTGAGACATCCCGGTCGCCATGAAGAACAGCATCGGAATCGACAGCATGGTGTTGGTGCGCGACGCCAGAAAGGCGACGCGACGCGCCGTGTTCTTCTCGTCGTCGGTCGCCGGCACCATCCCCAGAATCTTCTTCTGGTTCGGCCAGATCAGCGCCCACACGTTGAACAGCATGATGGTGCCGAGCCAGGCGCCGATGCCGATCGGCCCCATGCCGTTGCGCAGCAGGAAGGCATCGACGAAATGCGGGCCCAGCAAGGCTGCGCCGGCAATCCAGGTCACCACGGCGGCCCAGCGGAAGAACAGCAGGGCGCGCGGCGCGACGTGCTTGGTGATGCCTGCGGCAGTGCCGTCGGCGCCGGCATTTTTCAGGGCCGCCACCTGCACGAAGTTGAAGTAATACAGCAGACCAATCCACATCACACCCGCCATGAAGTGGATCCAGCGGGCCAGTGCAGAAACGATATCGATGTTTTCCATCAGCGCGCCCCTAGCTCAAAAAATTCCTGGCAAAGACAAACAGCACGGCCGTGAGCACGACGCCTGCGATGACGGTGCCCCACAGCGAATCCAGCGGGTTTTTCATGATTCTCCCCTTCATTGAATAGTTGACCGTTTTGGTCGGAAAAGCCGGCGCCAGTATCTTCAAAATGTCGCGATCGCGCAAGCGCCGCCCCAGTCCCCCTCCGACTGCGTGCTAAAATCCGCCAACTCCTTCAGCCGCCCGCCCACTCATGGATGACGCTTCCGCCAACGCCCCCTTCATCATTCGCGGCATCACCGCCAAGGGCACCCGGTTTCGGCCGAGCGACTGGGCCGATCGCCTGGCGGGCGCCTTCGCGGTGATCGACCCCAACAACCGCACCAATTATTCGCCGTACGTGCAACCCACTACGCTGGACGGCATCCGTTGCGTGGTGGTGGACAAAAAACTCAAAACCGCCGATCCCAACGCCTACCGTTTTTTGCAAACCTTCGCCAGCAGCAATGAATTACTGACCGAAAACGCCGACTGAACCGGCCGCATCCGGAAATAAAAAACGCCGCAGATGCGGCGTTTTTACTGCACGGCGCCTGGCGCTCAGGCCATGCTCTTGACCGCCAGAGACAGGCGGCTCTTATGGCGTGCGGCCTTGTTCTTGTGGACGATCTGCTTGTCGGCGATGCTGTCGATCACGCTCATGGAAGCCTGAAAAACCTGCTGGGCAACGGCCTTGTCGCCGGCCTCGATAGCCTTACGCACTTTCTTGATCGCGGTGCGCAATTCCGAACGCTGGCTCATGTTGCTGTCGCGCTGCGCGCTGGCTTGACGTGCGCGCTTGCGCGCCTGGGCGGAGTTCGCCATGTATTCTGCTCCTAATAATCCCGGCCGGAGGCGGGACAGATTCACCAAAGGCCGCGATTGTACGGGAAACCGCGGCCACAAATCAAGCGGTTTCGCACGCAAGCGCAATCGGCGCGCCTGCGGGCGATTGCAGTTGCAGTTGGCGCGCCCGGCCCGCACAATGCGCGCAAAACGCCGCCATCCATGAATCTCCTCAAAGCCCTCGCTGCGGTCAGCAGCATGACCCTGCTCTCCCGCATCCTGGGATTCGTGCGCGACACCCTCATCGCCCGCGTATTCGGCGCCGGACTCCTGACCGACGCTTTCTTCGTCGCCTTCAAGATCCCCAACCTGCTGCGGCGCCTGTTTGCCGAAGGCGCCTTCTCGCAGGCGTTTGTGCCGATCCTCGCGGAATACAAGAACCGCCGGGGCCATGACGCCACCCGCACCCTGGTCAACCAGGTCGCCACCGCGCTGACGCTGGTGCTGGTCGCGGTCGCGCTGCTGGGCATCGTGGGCGCGCCGTGGGTAGCCTATGTCAGCGCACCGGGGTTTCGCGCCGAACCGGAAAAGCTCGCCCTCACCGTCACCCTGCTGCGCATCACGTTTCCCTACATCATCTTCATTTCGCTGGTGGCCCTGGCGGCGGGCATTCTCAATACCTTCAGCAAGTTTTCAGTGCCGGCGTTTGCGCCGGTGCTGCTGAATCTGTCCATGATCGCCGCGACCCTGTGGCTAGCGCCGTACTTCGATCCGCCGGTGCTGGCGCTGGGCTGGGGGGTGGTGCTGGGCGGGGTGCTGCAACTGGCGTGGATGCTGCCGCATCTGCTGAAGATCGGCATGTTGCCGCGCCCCGCCCGGCAGTTCAACGACCCCGGCGTGCGGCGGATTCTCAAGCTGATGGCACCCGCCACGCTGGGGGTGTCGGTGGCGCAGATCAGCCTCCTGATCAACACCGTCTTCGCCTCGTTTCTCGCCACCGGCAGCGTGTCGTGGCTGTATTACGCCGACCGCCTGATGGAGTTTCCCACCGGCATGCTGGGGGTGGCACTGGGCACCATCCTGCTGCCCAGCCTGGCCAAGCATTACGCCGACGACTCGCCGGCCGAATATTCCAAACTGCTCGACTGGGGCTTGCGGCTCACCCTGCTGCTTGCGCTGCCCTCTGCCGCTGCGCTGGCGGTGCTGGCGGTGCCGCTCATCACCACGCTGTTTCATTACGGCGCCTTCAATGCGAACGACGTGAGCATGACGCAGCAGGCGCTGATCGCCTACAGCCTGGGGCTGGTCGGACTGATCCTGGTCAAGGTACTGGCGCCCGGATTCTACGCACGGCAGAACATCCGCACCCCGGTCAAGGTCGCCATCTTCACCCTCGTCGCCACCCAGTTGATGAACCTCGCCTTCATCGGCCCGCTCGGCCACGCCGGGCTGGCGCTGGCCATCGGCCTGGGCGCCTGTCTCAACGCCGGACTGCTGCTGCATCTGCTGAAGAAGCAGCAGGTTTACCAGCCGCAGCCGGGCTGGACCGGCTACTTCCTGCGCGTGCTGGCGGCGGTTGCGCTGATGGCAGCGATGCTGTTCTACGCCATGGGCGAAGCGCAGTGGTGGCTGGCGGCAGGCTTCCTCGAGCGGCTGCTGCGACTGTCGCTGCTGGTCGGCGGCGGGATCGCGCTGTATTTTGCCGCGCTGGGGCTGATGGGCTTCCGCCCGCGGCAGTTCGCGCGGCGGGCGGCGAATTGACGGGCCGCTTAATCAGCTAGAATTAGGCCTTTTCGCGCCGGTTCGCCCTACGCTTCAACCCCATGCGCATCACCCACGGTTTCAACGCTCTCGGCACGCCCCACGCGGTCACCATCGGCAACTTCGACGGCCTGCACCTCGGACACCAGGCCATGCTCGCCCGCCTGCAGGACGTGGCGCGGACGCGCGGCCTGCCCAGCTGCGTGCTGAGCTTCGAGCCGCATCCGCGCGAGTTCTTCGCGCCCGCGCAGGCGCCCGCGCGCCTGTCCAGCCTGCGGGAAAAGGCCGAATGCCTGCAACAGCTTGGCATTGACCGCTTGCACGTGTTCCGTTTCGACCGCGCATTCTCCGCGCTCACTGCCGAGGCCTTCATCGAACAGGTGCTGGGCCGCACGCTGCAGGCGCGCTACGTGCTGGTGGGCGACGACTTCCGCTACGGCGCCAAGCGCGCGGGCGATTTTGCCCTGCTCAAGCAGGTGGGCGAGACGCTCGGCTTCGACGCCGAATTTCTGCCGACGGTCGAAGTCGCCGGCGAGCGCGCCTCGTCCACCGCGGTGCGCAATGCGCTGGCCGCGGGCCAGCTGGAGCATGCCGCGCGCCTGCTGAGCAGGCCCTACAGCATTTCGGGACGCGTGGTGCACGGCGACAAGCTGGGGCGCGACATCGGCTTTCCCACCGCCAACATCCAGCTCAGGCACAACCGTCCGCCGCTGATGGGCATCTTTGCGGTGGAACTGCACGGCCTCAACGGCGCTCCGCTGGCGGGGGTGGCGAGCCTGGGCAAGCGGCCCACCGTCAAAAGCCCGAATGCCGTGCCCGTGCTCGAAGTACATCTGTTCGATTTCAATGCCGACATTTACGGCCGTCGCGTGCGCGTGAGTTTTCTCCACAAGCTGCGCGACGAAGAGAAATATCCCGACCTCGACAGTCTCGTTGCGCAGATCAAGCGCGATGTCGACAACGCCAAACACTATCTGGCCAAGATTTAACCAGAACCGCGCCATGCCCGACTATAAAAGCACCCTCAACCTGCCCGACACCCCCTTCCCGATGCGCGGCGACCTCGCCAGGCGCGAACCCGGCTGGGTCAAAAGCTGGCAGGAGAAAAAACGCTACGAAGCCATCCGCAAGTCTGCGGCCGGCCGGCCGAAATTCATCCTGCACGACGGCCCGCCCTACGCCAACGGCGACATCCACATCGGCCACGCGGTGAACAAGATCCTCAAGGACATCATCGTCAAGGCGAAGACCCTCTCCGGCTTCGATGCGCCCTACGTGCCGGGCTGGGACTGCCACGGCCTGCCGATCGAATTGCAGGTGGAAAAAGCCCACGGCAAGGACATTCCCCCGTCGCAGTTCCGCGAACTGTGCCGCGCCTACGCCGCCGCACAGATCGAACGCCAGAAGGCCGATTTCATCCGCCTCGGCGTGCTCGGCGACTGGGCGAACCCTTATCGCACAATGGACTTCCAGTTCGAGGCCGAGCAGTTGCGCGTGCTCGGACAGATCCAGCAGGCGGGCTATCTCTACCAGGGCGCCAAGCCGGTGCACTGGTGCGTCGACTGCGGCTCGGCGCTGGCCGAGGCCGAGGTCGAGTACGAGGACAAGACCTCGCCGGCGATCGACGTCGGCTTCGCCGTCGCCGACCCTGCCGACCTTGCCAAACGCTTCGACATTGCGGCGATCGACGAGGCTGTCCAGATCGTCATCTGGACCACCACGCCGTGGACGCTGCCGGCCAACCAGGCGGTGGCGCTGCACCCCGATTTCCAGTACGCGCTGGTGCGCACCGGCAAAGGCCTGCTGATCCTCGCCGACAGCCTGCGCGAGACCGCGCTGACGCGCTACGGCTTGAGCGAAGACGCCGAAGTCGTCGCCCACACCACCGGCCAGGCGCTCGAAGGCGTGCTGCTGTGGCATCCCTTCCAGCAGCGCCAGGTGCCGGTGATCGTCGGCGACCACGTCACCGCCGACGCCGGTACCGGCGCCGTGCACACCGCGCCCGGCCACGGCCTCGACGACTACGTGGTGGGCAGCCGCTATGGCTTGAAAGTGGACAATCCGGTCGGCGACGACGGCCGCTTCTACGCCAGCGTGCCGCTGGTCGGGGGCATGAGCATCTGGCAGGCCAACCCGCTGATCCTCGAGACGCTGGAGGCCAGCGGTGCCCTGCTGGCGCACGAGAAGCTCTTGCACAGCTACCCGCATTGCTGGCGCCACAAGACGCCGATCATCTTCCGCGCGACCCGGCAGTGGTTCATCGGAATGGAGGTTAAGGGTGAAGCGTCAGGCGTGAGGGGTGAGGCGAGCTTACGCGAGCAGGCGATGACGGCGGTCGACGCGACGCAGTTCTTCCCCGCGTGGGGCCGTGCGCGGCTGGAGGCGATGATCAAAAACCGCCCCGACTGGTGCGTCTCGCGCCAGCGCAACTGGGGCGTGCCGATGCCCTTCTTCACCCACAAGGAAACCGGCGCACTGCATCCGCGCACCGCCGAGCTGCTGGAAACCGTGGCGCAGCGCGTCGAGGCGGCCGGGATCGAAGCCTGGTTCGCGCTCGACCCGGCCGAGCTGCTGGGTGAGGATGCCGCGCATTACGACAAGACCGGCCACACGCTCGACGTCTGGTTCGATTCCGGCGTCACCCACGCCTGCGTGCTGAAGCGCCGCCCCGAGCTCGCACATCCGGCCGATCTTTATCTGGAAGGCTCGGATCAGCACCGCGGCTGGTTCCAGTCGTCGCTCCTCACCGGCTGCGCCACCGACGGCCACGCCCCTTATAAAGCGCTGCTCACCCACGGCTTCGTCGTCGACGGAAAAGGCCACAAGATGAGCAAGTCGAAGGGCAACGTGGTGTCGCCGCAGAAGGTGATGGACCAGTACGGCGCCGATATCCTGCGGCTGTGGGTGGCGACCACCGACTATTCCGGCGAACTCACCATCTCCGACGAGATCCTCAAGCGCGTGGTGGAGGGCTACCGCCGCATTCGCAATACCCTGAAATTTCTGCTCGCCAACCTGTCGGACTTCGATCCGAAGACGCACGCACTGCCGGTGGCAGACTGGCTGGAAATCGACCGCTACGCGCTGGCAATGACGCGCCAGTTGCAAAACGAATTGCAGGCGCACTACGACGCCTACGAATTCCACTTCATCGTGCAGAAGCTGCAGGGTTTCTGCTCGGAAGACCTCGGCGGCTTCTACCTCGACATCCTGAAGGACCGCCTCTACACCAGCGGCGCCGACAGCCGCGCGCGGCGCGCGGCGCAGAATGCGCTCTATCACCTGACCCATGCGCTGACCCGCTGGATGGCGCCGATCCTGTCGTTCACCGGCGAGGAAGTGTGGACGCAGCTGGCGGGCGAGGACAGCTCGGTGTTCCTGCATGTCTGGCACGAATTTCCGGCGCAGGCCGGCGAGGCCGATCTGCTCGAGCGCTGGACCCGCATCCGCGCCGTGCGCGCCGAGGTGCAGAAGGAGCTCGAAACCGTGCGCGTCGCCGGCGGCATCGGCTCCTCGCTGCAGGCCGAAATCATCCTGCACGCCCGTCCCGAAACCCAGGCCCTGCTGGCGCCGCTGGGCGACGACCTGCGCTTCGTGCTGATCACCTCGCAAGCCGGCGTCGTCGCGGCGGAAGAAGAGCGCATCGCCGTCACGCCGAGCGCGGCGAAGAAATGCGACCGCTGCTGGCACTACCGCGACGACGTCGACGCGCACCCCGACCACCCCGGCCTGTGCGGACGCTGCGTGAGCAATCTTCATGGCGCAGGCGAGGCGCGCAGCCATGCTTGACCTGCCGACCCCTGCAATGCGCAAATGGCTGGGCATCGCCTTCGCCGTCATCGTCGTCGACCACCTCACCAAATGGTGGGTGTCGTCCACGCTCGACTATCAGGAATTGATACCGGTGCTGCCGTTCTTTTCGCTGGTGCTGGTGCACAACACCGGCGCGGCGTTCAGCTTCCTCGCCGACGCCGGCGGCTGGCAACGCTGGTTCTTCATCGCGGTGGGCGTCGTTGCCACCGTGATCATCGTGCGCCTGCTGAAGCGCCACGCGCATGAACCGCGGCTGGCATTTTCCCTGGCACTGGTGCTCGGCGGCGCGCTCGGCAATGTGGTCGACCGCGTGGTGCTGGGGCATGTGGTGGATTTCCTGTATTTCCACTATCGCGGCTTTGCCTGGCCGGCGTTCAACGTGGCGGATTCCGCCATCAGCGTCGGCGCCGCCCTGCTGATCTGGGACAGCCTGCGCGGCAAGCCTGCCGCAGCGGGCCAGCCATGACCGTGCGCAGCGTCGCCCCCGGCGACACCCTCCAGCTCCGCTACGCGCTGCGCCCGCGCGGCGGCGACGATCTCATCTCCAACTTCGACGATGCCGAACCGGACACCGTGACGCTCGGCGACGGCACCCTGGCGCCGATGCTGGAGCAATGGCTGGTCGACCTGGTTCCCGGCGAGCGCCACGTGTTCCTGCTCGATCCCTGGCAGGCCTTCGGCGAAAGCCAGCCCGAACTGATCCAGACCCTGCCCAAAACCGATCTGCCGGTGGATACGGCATTCGAAGTCGATCAACTGGTCGAATTCGCCATGCCCAACGGCCAGACCCTGGCCGGCCACATCCTCGAAATCGGCGACACGGCGGTGAAGGTCGACTTCAACCATCCACTCGCCGATCTGGCGGTTGAGTTTGAAGTGGAAATCGTACGCATTCTGTAACGTCTGTCCGCGAGAACCCGTGCCTGTGCCATGACTGAAACGAGTCAGGCTCGGGGCACTGACTTATGCTAAGGTAATACTTGTACATACCCACTGGAGCGCGCCATGACTGCGACATCCATTCGCCCCGTAGCGATCAAAATCGACGAAGACACCCGAAATCGCATCAAGCGCCTTGCCGACGCACGCCAACGCAGTTCGCACTGGTTGATGCTGGAAGCCATCCGCCAGTATGTCGAACGTGAAGAAAAGCGCGAGGCCTTCCGGCAGGACGGCATCAACGCGTGGAATGAATATCAGAAAACCGGTCTGCACGTAAGCCTGGAAGAAGCGGATGCCTGGCTTGCCCAGCTTGAAGCAGGTAAAGACGTGGAACCGCCTGAATGCCACGTCTGATTTGGGCGCCTTCCGCCCTGCTTGATGTTCAGCGTGCCTACCGTTTTCTGGCCAGCAAGAATATGGATGCTGCCAGTCAGGCCGTGAAAGCAATTCGCGCCGGCGTCAAGATCATTGCGCGGCACCCGGAAATCGGGCGGCCCGCCGAGGACCTTGAACCGGAGTGCCGGGAGTGGCCGATCGGCTTTGGCGACAGCGGCTACGTCGCGCTGTACCGCCATGACGGTGAACTCGTCACCATGCTTGCACTGCGGCACCAGAAAGAAGTTTCTTTTTAATCTTACCTCCATGACCCCCACCATTCTTCTCGCCAACCCGCGCGGTTTCTGCGCCGGCGTCGACCGCGCCATCGCCATCGTCGAGCGCGCGCTGGAAAAATTCGGCGCGCCGATCTACGTGCGCCACGAAGTCGTCCACAACACCTTCGTCGTCAACGACCTCAAGGCCAAGGGCGCGATCTTCGTCGAGGAACTCGACGAGGTGCCTGCCGGTGCCACCGTCATCTTCAGCGCCCACGGCGTATCGAAGGCGGTGCGCGCCGAGGCCGAGGCACGCGGCCTCAACGTGTTCGACGCCACCTGCCCGTTGGTCACCAAGGTGCACGTCGAAGTCAGCAAAATGCGCGACAAGGGACTGGAAATCGTAATGATCGGCCACAAGGGCCACCCCGAAGTCGAAGGCACGCTGGGTCAGTCGGAAAGCGGCATGCATCTGGTCGAAACCCCGGAGGACGTCGCCAGCCTGCACGTCGCCGACCCCGGCAAGCTCGCCTACGTCACCCAGACCACGCTGTCGGTCGACGACGCCGCGCGCGTGGTCGATGCCCTGCGCGCACGTTTCCCCCACATCACCGGGCCGAAGAAGGACGACATCTGCTACGCCACGCAGAACCGGCAGGATGCGGTCAAGGCGCTGGCGCCGCAATGCGACGTGGTGATCGTGGTGGGGTCGCCGACCAGCTCCAACTCCAACCGGCTAAGGGAAGTTGCTGAAAATCTTGGCGTGCCGGCCTATATGGTCGACAACGCCAGTGAAATCGACCCGCAATGGATGTCGGGAAAGAAACGGGTCGGCGTGACCGCTGGCGCTTCAGCGCCTGAAATTCTGGTGCGTGCAGTGATTGATCGGCTGGATCAGTTGGGCATTGGCTCAGTGGCCGATCTGGATGGGGTACAGGAGAAGGTCGGATTTCCGCTGCCAAAAGGTTTAGCGTGAAAAGAAGGAGTCCGGCCCGGCTCGTCAAAGGGTAGCTACCCTTTCCCTACCCCCTAACCTGATGATTCTGGAATTACCAGCACCCGGCTGTAGTCGGCGTTTGCGCACCGGTATTTGACAAGGTCATGGTTCCGCAGCTGTCGTTGGCCTGCACCGTGGTAGGAGCAGCCTGCAGGGTAAAGGCCGTCGCCGTTGGTCCTGCGGAAAAACTGATGTTGTATTTGATGGAGCCCCCGCTCGCCCCCTTGGGCGACACATTCGACAACAAGGCCCCGCCAACATAGGTGCCGTTGGTCGTGAAATAGCGTTCCATGAACTGCGCCGTTTCCGTGAGGACAGCCTGCGCCTCGGCGCGGTTTGCCCGCAGCACATATTGCTGATACGAGGGATAGGCAATGCTGGCCAATATTCCGATGATCGCCACGACGACCATCAGCTCAATCAGCGTGATGCCAGAAATCCGGTTGCGTGCGCATAAAGCGCGACCCTCGTTCTTGTTTTTCATGCCTGTCCTTTCGATCATCGAATCGGCCATTACTGGAGTTGCCGCCAGGAGCTACGCGGATTGCTCGTTCCTGATTTTTCAGTGGTGACGCTAATCCCCTTCTTGATATCGGAATTGAATTTGTACTCCTTGGCCCCCGCGGTGATGACGGTAGGCTGGTTGAGCGACATCGAACCAGATGCCTTGCCTGCGACCGGTGATTTAATATCATTCCCCTTGTTGTCTTTTCCGATGACGACGTAGTCGCCTTCATTGAACAATCCATCGTTATTCATATCCAGGGCGCTGTAGGTCAGATTGCCCCCGGTTGCGGCGTCCAACTCCATCAGCCAGCCGGTTCCACCCAACACACAGGGATCGGCTGATGGAATGGAGGTATTGAAAATTACCCGTCCGAAGCGCAACAAGGGAACACTCAGAACTCGCTCGCCCTGCAATGTATTTGAAGGCGGAACAAGATCCAGATACCACCCCCGGTCGCTTTTCCAATTTAGGGCATTGTTGCTCACCACGCGCGCGTTGGCACTCTCATAAACAATGGACTGCTTGACCAGCGGGCTACCCGTAGTAGGGATTGCGGTGCCGTTGTCCAACAGGCCGTAAAACGCTTGTTTCGTCTTGCTGGCTTCGTCGCCGCTAAGCAGATAGCGCCCCGTGCCGAAATAGACCATAGCCTTGCCAGAAGCGCCCGATGGCACTTTACCGACTTCAACCGGCGCGGTGATGGGCTGTCCCGCTGCGGTCGTAAACATGGGTTTACCACCAACTGCAAAATCCCAAACGCTGTTCGTTGCTGAGGTGACATCCCATTTCCACAATCTTCCTTGCAGATCACCGGCATAGATCGCATCAATGATGCGGTCGCCGTCATAATCGACCAGGCTGGGCGTGGACATGCCGTTCTGATCTGCACTGGTCGTGCAGGCGCCTACCCCCGTGTCAAAGAACTTCACATTGGAAGGCGCATCGATCTGCACCATGAACAAGCCCGACTTGCAATTCGCGCTGCCATAGCCGTTGCCGAACACCGCATAGTATTTTCCGTCGTTGAAGCGGCCAATCGCCGCGCTGCCTACCGGGTAGCCCATGTCATTGAGCGTGCTGCCTGCAGCGGCATTCTTGCCATCAAACTCCCACAGCACGTTTGACTCGCTGAAGACAGCGTCGGGAGTGGAAACATCGAGTGCGAACACACCGCGCCCCCCCGCGCCCAGCGGGGTGACCAGTACGGTTCTCCATGCGCTTCCGCCATAGTAGACATCGCCCATGGTCGGTGCTCCATCCACGTAATACTTATGGCTGTAGTTCGGCTTCGTCAGACTGGGCAGATTGGCATAAATCAGCCCGGGCACGTAGGCAAACAGCTCAATGCCGTCGCTGGCCTTGAACGCGTGGAGCATGCCGTCGTTGGCCCCTACGTAGATCACTGGAGTCTTACTGCTTTTACCCGCAACGTAGTCCACATACAACGTACCTTCATCGCCACTCAACTTGTCGTAGCCGAAATTCTCCTCACTTACGAACAGCGGGTCGGAGTTGACAATATCGCCCAGCAGGGTGGTGCGGGTGCGGAATGTACCGCCCTTGTTCTGCTCCTTGCTCTGGTCGCCACGCAGATAATTCAACTCATCTTCCGAAACCAGGGTCTTTTGATCTGCGCTGATGCTCCCCCAGGCGAAATCCACGCCGACCGCGCCATTAAAGGTCTTGATATTACGGCTTGCTTCCGCCGGAATTTTGGTGCTGGCCTTCCACAGCGAGTCGCCCAAAGTTCCATCTGACTTAACCGCAAAGGCCTCCAACTCGCCGGTCCAGTTGCCTGAGTCGAAACTTGCCTGATAAATGGCGGTGCTGGTATCGAGCTTCTTGGAGTTGGTGGCGATCGACGCAGCCGACGAGCTGCGGCTGATAATGTTGTTCACCATTTCCTGCATGGCATCGCTGAGTGATTTTGGATCTTCGGCGCTGAAGAACAGGCCGCGGCCGTTAATGGCGGCATGCCAGAGGTCAGCGACGTTCCCAGGTTTGTCCGTGCCGGTGACGGGCCACAATGGGCTTAGTGTGCCAGAAGCCAGGTCAGCATAGCTTCCCGTATAGGTGTCCCCTGCCCAAGTCAGTGCTGGGCTCAACTCGGGTAAGGTGGTAGTCAAGCCCAGTCCAACGGCATACGTCACCATATGCTGCCAACTGGCAGGGTCGTTTTTTGGGTCGAAATAATCTGCTGTGGGGATGGTTTTGCCATCTTCAACCAACTTGTCCAGCACACGCGGGCTGCGCGGAACGTTGTTGGTCAGATCCGTGCGCAGGTCGTTGGCCCAGTAATAAAAAGCAACGTCCGCCAGGGAATTTGAATTGTCATCCTTAAAAGGCGCGGATGGAGCGTAACTGGTGCCATCAGGCAATGACTTGGCTGTGTTATCCACATTGCCGCTCACCCCGCTTGCATTGTTACCATTCCAAATCCCGTCCGTCATCATGATGGTGTAATTGGCGCGGCAGGAATGCTGCGTTCCAACGGTGACCTGGGGGTCCTCTGCGTATGGGCTGTTCACGACCGCTGTCGATGTACGGTAATACTCCCCAACCCGGCCCAATGCTGCGCGAAGCGGGGTGCCGCCATTCGCAGGCAACTTCTCCAGCCATTTGTAAAAATTCTCTTTGTGACCAGGAGCGCTCAAAGCGCGAATGCTATTGCCGATTTTTGTGCCATCCCAGCCCGCACAGCCTGTGCCGGAGAAGTCGTCGCAACTGCTATTCAGCGCCTGCCATGCCAGACGCATGGTACCCGGCAAGTTGTTGAACGCGCGGGTTGCGGCGCTGACGGTGGCCAGGTTGCGTGTGCGATAAAAGGAATACCAGTTGGCAAAATTCTGCTGCTCGGCTGCCCCGACCGCTGTATAGACGTAGCAGGCTTCGTTGGTTTTCGAAATGCTTGCCCCGGTGCACCCTGTCCCACCCGTCTCGTAACGGTAATAGTAGGCTGGCACATCGACTGTATCGCTGCTGAACTGCTTGCCTGACCCACTGTCGAGAGCGGGGTGCCTTGCGTAGCACTGATTGGACTTTGGCTGAAAACCAAATGAAGGCTGATAAGCACTGGCCAGGTTTACCGTCGTGGAAGTGGTGTCAAAGCCATTGATATACGCGCTACCGTAAGACGTGGTGTAAGGCGTCCCGTCGGATTTTAGCGGTGGCAGGTACGTGGTGCTGGGATTGTAGTACTGGGCATTGTGATCTCCCGACAGGAAGTATCTTTTGGTTTCGCTGCCATCGTTGTCATAAAAAATATTGTGGCCACATCCGCTGGTAACCCTTGCGTTTTTGCCCATTGTGTCCGGCACATAGCCCCAAGCCATCGAACCCGAGTCGTCCAGCGTCACAACCAGGTTAGGCGCGACCCCTCCCGCCAGGTACAGGGGCGCGGACGGCAGCGTAATCGGGTCCACTGCCTGGGCGTGCAATGCGGGTAAAAGCAGAACAGTCACAAGGCTGAAAGACTGGATTGGATGGCAGGTTTTCATGAAAACTCCTTGAGCATTGCGGCCTGGCTACTCAAATACTTCTGCGGAAAGTGGTTTGTAAAATGACGCTCGAAGTGCCGTCGGCGCCGATGCCGCGCGTCGTGATACGGAAGACCTCGCCGCCACTGAGCGGCTTCGCCACCAGGCTGTCGTCGCCGCCACTGACCGATCCTGCTGGCAGTGCCTCGACGACAAAGCGCGCTTCCTTCACGCCGGCGAGGGCTCCGCCATACGCCACCGACTGCGCAGCCCAGTTATGGGTGTTTTTCCAGTAGTCGGCCGAAGCCCCTTTGTCCAGTAGCGCGTAGTAGCCCACCTTGCTGCCGTTGAAGGGGGGTAAGCTCGCTCCGCTGAGAACGACTTCGGCTGCGCGCACAGCCGCTTCTGCCCCCTGAAAAGCCGCATCGCGGCTGCGCGAATTGCCTGCCATGCGTTCTTCCAGCGTGGTCGACTGCATGGCGGTGATGGCGATCAGGGTCAGCATCACCAGAAAAATCAGTCCGGTGATGAGGGCCACGCCAGCCTGGCGCTGTTTTCCGTTTCTGGATGGTTTGATGCGCATGGGCCTGTCTCCTACTGTGTTCTGTTACGCACACTGATGGTGGTGGTGAACACCTGGCGCAGTCGTTGATCCGGTGCTTCGACCAGGGCGCCGTTGTAGTTGTATTTCTGTTTGGACGTGGCGATGTTGTCGTCGTTACCCGTCACCAGCAGGCTGATGCGCACCGCTGCCACCTGGTTCCAGTCGAGTGCCGCAGTGGCAGGGGTGTAACTCTCGACAATCCCATCGGCATTGGTATCGATACCGTACTGGATCTGCATGTTCTCCACGCCTTCCGTGATTTCCGCCGGGTTGACCCCGGCCACAACGGGTTTGTAGTTGTCGAACTGCCACAATGCAGGCCTGCCGCTGGCTCCGGTGCGAATGAAATAGCTCTTGCTCTGCATCTTGATGATCTCGCCACCACTTGCAGAATAATTCTCGACCAGATCTTTGGATAAATTGCCTGGTATACCAGTGCCCACATTGTGGACAACGTTGTCCTTGCTGACGTTCAGGTTGGTGACCTGGAATACGGTGGCGGCCTTGCAGTTCGTCACCATAACGATGTCATCTATCGCCAAATCATTTGGCGTCGTCACTTTAAGGTCGGCAGATGAATTGCCGGGTTGTTTGGTAACCGTGGCGCCTCCGCCAAATGCGCTGCGCAGGACGATGGCATCGGTTCCTGCCAGAATGCTTAACCCACTCAATCCTCCTGTATCTGCTGGCAGCGCCGGGGTCCAGCCCGCGCCCCCATCGTAGCCGCTGATGGGCAAGCCGAAGTTATAGGCGGATGTGCCGCTGTCTTTCAGAGTGTTGTGAAAATCGCCGCTCGAGCTTGCGCACCCACGATAACCTGCCATGCGGATATCGCGCGACATAATCTCCAGCGCGTAACGCGCGCTTTCCTGCATGCGCGACAGGTTGTCCATGCTGCGGAATGCCTGGCGGCTTTCCAGGTAAAGGTACCCGATTCCAGCCAGAACGATGAAACCGATCGTCATGGCGATCATGAGTTCCACCAGCGAAAAACCCCGCTGTCTTACACACGGCATCAACTGGGTGGCTGTTTTCATAGTTGCGAATCCACAATGAATTGTTCGGCAGCGATCCCGCCAGCACCTCTCGTATCGTTCCACTGGACGATGATCTTGACGACTCCACCTGCTGCGACTGCAATCGAACCGTCACCTGCTGGCAGCGTGTTGGTCAATGCGGTGTCCCACTCGCCAAGATCAATCGCCGCCAGCCCGCTCCCGCCGGGGGCCGCGCCCAAGGCAAGGTTATAGCCGCCTGCCAACGCAACCTGACGATTCGCACGCATGCGGTCAAGCGCGTCATAGGCCAGCCAGGTTGCCTGGGTACGCTGGTAGGCACTGTGTGAATTTTTCAGACTGGACGCCATCAGCCCCGCCAGACCAAGCAGGCCGATGGACAGCACCACGATGGCCACGAGCACTTCGAGCAGGGTAAACCCTCGCATGGAATGTCTGACATCACGGGCTTGACGGCTGATCACGGGCATTGAGTAGTCCCCTTTTGCACATAAGACCGGCCCATGACATTGATGGCGACGGCACGCGCCTCATCCTTTCCACGCTTGTCACAGAGCCGAAAAACATCGTTAAAACCGGTTGCGGTCCCGGTGGCGGTGAACGTGATCCGCAAGTTGGTTTCGGCATTGAGGGTATTGCTGCCGCCGAGCGCCGGCCAGACCCGCAGCACCGTTTCGCCAGCGTCAACCGTCCCGTTTCCATTTGCATCGGCAAACACCAGCCACCCGGTGGACCAGTTCTTGGAGCCAGCACAGGCTGCTCCGCCATTGGTGGAGCATACCGTTGCGGGGGTAGCACGTTTGACCGCCTCGCTGCGGGCGTAGTTGAGCGCAGTAATCACCTGATTGGCCTGCGCGGCGATGCGGTTATTGAGCACCATATTTTGATAACTGGGGATACCAATCGACAGAAGAATGCCCAGCACCGCAATGGTGACCATCAACTCGATCAGTGTGAATCCGGTTTGTTTGGTCGTCATGTTTTTCACGAGTATTTACGAGCTTCAACTTAATCATCCAGACGTACAAACGCCAGCGTATGCTGACTGGCGGCCTGTTTTCCAGAACAAACGGCGATTTTGGGTTTTTTCATTGACTCACATCGATCTTGTTATCGACACCAACAGCGCTGGCTTGAGTGTTGCCCTGGCCTAATTCAATGCAGCCATCAAGCCCCATACTTGAGCGCGATGCAGTGGGCGGACCATCATGGGTCGCTAGCTGAGTCCTCTCACCGCCGCTGCCATGTGATTGCGCCGAGCCAATTTCTGCGTGGGTCTTGCTTTTAAAATCGTGGGAGGAGGGAAAAAGATGGCAGCACCGATGCGGGCGCTGGCCGACCGTCACGCCCAGGTTACGTGGCTCTCAGCAGGTTCCTTTTTCAAGCCGGATGCGCCCTGTGCTGTTGAGGATGATTTTCCTTAGCTCGCCGGCAAGACATAATGAAAATGTGCCATTCCCCAGCCCGTTTGGCCCCTGGCTTCTGCCATGCGAAAGGAAACTAATATAGGAATCGAAATTACTGGCGGTGTATGTAATGTTGCCGGGGCCATAAACATGCAAAATTTCGTCTGTGCCATCTGTCACCCCTTTGGTGCCGCCATCGACAAAAATAATCCAGCCCTCCTGCCAAGCCGCAGCAGCATTACACGATGGATGAGCAGCCATCGCGTTGCTGGTTTTGCAAACCGTTACTCGGGTAGCACGCTTGATTGCCTCGGATCGCGCAAGCTGCAATGACGAAACGAGAGCGTTGGTTGCTGCTGCCAGCCTGTTGGTATTGACGAGAAATGCATAGCCCGGAACGGCAATCGCCAATAAAATTGCTCCCACCGCCAGTACAACCAGTAGTTCTACCAGTGTAAATCCACGCCCTTCCATTCCCCTCCCTCACTTTCTTATTTATGGCTGTCAGCTTGCCACTCTATTGGGGGCGCATCTATACAACTTTAGTTGTAGAGACAGCCCATGCATAAACTGGGCGCAACGGGGCGAAAGACGTCAGTCATTGTCCTGGGTGCAGGCATCTCCGGCCTCAGTACGGCGCTGGCATTGCTCAAGCGCGGCCATGGCGTCACGCTGTTTGATCGCGGCAAGGCGGGAGGCGAATCATCCTGGGCAGGAGGCGGAATTCTGTCGCCGCTGCTACCTTGGGATTACCCCGAGCCGGTTTCCACGCTGGCATTGCGCTCGATGAAGATGTATGCGGACTGGGTCGCGGACATCGAGACGCAGTCCGGGCGCATCGCTGAATACTGGCGGTGCGGGATGCACGTGCTGGGGATGAGCCAGCCTGATTCGGCTCTTGCCTGGTGCAAGGCACACGGACTGACAGTCCACCTCGGCCACACGGATGCCGACGACCGCCTCTGGCTGCCGGAAATCGCGCAAGTCCGCAATCCGCGTCTGGTTGCGGCACTGCGCGAAACCGTTGTCAGGCTGGGCGGGATCATCCATACGGACCGTACTGCAGAAGCGGCCACCACCCAGGCGCGACGGGTGGTGGCCATCAGCACCGCACAAGGCACACTCGCGGCAGATCAGTTCGTGCTGGCCACCGGTGCATGGGCGGGGACCGCACTACCGGGTCTCACAGGGGTCCCCAACATCCGTCCCATCCGCGGCCAGATGCTGCTGTTCAAGCTGGAGCCCGGTGTGCTCGACACGATCCTCTATCGCAACGGGCTGTATCTGATTCCGCGCCGCGACGGTCATGTGCTGGTGGGCAGCACGCTGGAAGACGCCGGCTTCGACAAATCGACCGACGCTGCCACGCGCCAGCGTCTGCATGCCGAAGCCGCCGAATTGCTGCCCATCCTGGCGGATACCCGGCCGGTGCGGCACTGGGCCGGACTACGCCCCGGCTCGCCCGACAACATCCCGGTCATCGACCGCCATCCCGATTTCGACAATGTGTTCGTCAACGCCGGGCATTACCGCTACGGCGTGACGATGGCGCCGGCTTCGGCGGAACTGCTGCTCGATCTGATGGAAGGCAGCTCGCCCGCACTCGATCCCGCGCCGTATCGCTGGCAGGCCGCGCTCGCGCGCAGGTGGACCGAAGCGCTGTAACGCAGCCCGGCCGCCCCCGGCCTCGCGCGTCATGACAGATGGTTTACACTCTGCGCCACTCAAGCCACGCCGCCTCCGCCATGCCGCCCGCCTCCGCCTATCTGCCGCTCGATGAAAACGATGCCTGGTTCCGGCGGGCATGCCCGCCCAGGGAACGGCCGACGCGGGCAACAGGGCATGAGCGGCACCTGGATACGGGGTCGCCCGTTGCCTGAGCCGGCCGGGATGCCTCCGCCGCTGGTTGTCTGGGTCGTCAGCGACGGCAAGCCGGGGCACGTCAACCAGTCGCTGGGGCTGGCCGAGGCGCTGGCGCGCGCCACCCCCGCCGCAATCCACCGCCTCCCTGCAATGCCAGCCTGGCGCGCCTGGCTGGGGTTGCTGCTGAAAAGCGTGCCGGGCGGCACGTTCCCCAAACCGGATCTGATCGTGGGCGCGGGGCACGCCACCCACCTGACGCTGCTGGCCTTGCAACGCGCACACGGCGGGCGCAGCGTGGTGCTGATGAAGCCGAGCCTGCCGCGCCGCTGCTTCGATCTGTGCATTCTGCCCCGGCACGATGGCGTTGCGGAAGATGCGCACACGCTGGCGACTGCCGGAGCGCTGAACCGCATCCAGCCCGCGGCGGCACGCGATGCGGGCCACGGCTTGATCCTGCTTGGCGGCACCTCGCCGCATTTCGAATGGGACAGCGACGCAATCCAGGTGCAGATCAAAGGCATTCTCGCGCGCACGCCCGACATACAGTGGACGCTCACCACCTCGCGCCGCACCCCGGCGGATTTTCTGGACGCATTACAGGCATCTCCCAACCTGACCGTCATTTCCCACACCGCCACGCCGCCCGACTGGCTGCCCGCCCAGCTTGCGCGCAGCGGCACCGTGTGGGTGACGCCCGACAGCTCCTCGATGGTCTTCGAGGCATTGACGGCGGGCGCCGAGGTCGGCGTGTTCGACCTGTCGGCCAACCCGAAAAGCCGCGTCGGCCGGGCGATCGCGCAGCTCGCCGACGCGCGGCGCATTACCCGCTTTGTGCACTGGCGCACGCACGGTGAACTGCACCCCAACCCGCACCCGCTGGCCGAGGCAGACCGCTGTGCGGCCTGGATTCTGGACTGGCTGAAGAAAAAACGTAGCTAATGGCTGAGCAAAAAAACCTGACTGTCCTGCAACTGTTGCCGGCGCTGGAATCCGGCGGAGTGGAGCGCGGCACGCTTGAAATTGCACACGCATTGGTCGAGCACGGCCACCGCGCGCTGGTGATGTCGGCGGGCGGGCGGCTGGTCGCGCCGCTGGTTGCATCCGGCGCCGAGCACTTCGCCTGGCCGGTCGGGGCCAAATCATTCAAGACCCTGCTCCTCGTCCGCAGGCTGCGCCGCTTCCTGGCCGAACAGAAAGTGGACATCCTCCATGCGCGCTCGCGCGTGCCGGCATGGATTGCATATCTTGCCTGGCGCGGCATGAACCCGGCAACGCGCCCGCGTTTCGTCACCACGGTGCACGGCATGTATGGCGTCAACCGCTACAGCCGCATCATGACGCGCGGCGAGGCCGTGATCGCCGTCTCCGACACGGTGCGCGACTACATCGTGCAGAACTACCCCGGCACACAGCCGGAACGCATCCGCGTCATCCACCGCGGCGTCGAAGGCAGGGTCTATCCGCACGGATGGAAACCCGATCCTGCATGGCAGAACACATTTTTGGCGCAGTTCCCCAACGCTACGGGCAAGCTGATCCTCACCCTGCCCGGCCGCATCACCCGGCTCAAGGGGCATGAAGACTTCATCGAACTGGTCGCACGGCTGAAGCGCCGCGGCCTCGGCGTACATGGCTTGATTGCCGGTGGTGCGTCGGCTTCCAAACAACGCTATCTGCAGAAGCTGCGCTACCGTGTGCGCAGCATGGGGCTGGAAGCCGACATCAGCTTCACCGGCCAGCGCGACGACCTGAAAAACATCCTGGCGATTTCCAGCCTGGTGCTGTCGCTCTCCTCCCAACCCGAATCGTTTGGCCGCACCACGCTGGAGGCACTGCGGCTGGGCGTGCCGACCGCGGGATACGATCATGGCGGGGTGGGCGAAATTTTGCGCGCCATCTATCCAGCGGGGCTGTTGCCTCTTAACCGCCTAGATGAGTCCTGTCAGCGCATCGCCACCCTCCTGCGTCTCCCCCAACCTGTCCCGGCCGAGGATTTCTATCCCTTGCGCGACATGCTGACGCGAACGCTGGCCCTGTATGAACAACTTACCAGCATACCGCACGCGCAGGGCGTTTAGCAGGCATCACGAAACCCGAAATGGGCATTTCAGGCCAGCGGGCCTGATACACTTGCCCGCTTTTATTGCGCTGCAAACTCAATGACAGGTTGGAATTTAGTTGGCAGGCAATACGGCACGTGCAAGGACAAACATGAAAGCAGTAATTCTGGCTGGTGGTTTAGGCACTCGAATCTCTGAGGAGACTCATCTCAAGCCAAAACCGATGATCGAGATTGGCGGCAAGCCTATCTTGTGGCACATCATGAAGTCGTATTCGGCCCATGGAGTTCATGAATTCGTGATTTGCTGCGGCTACAAGGGTTACGTCATCAAGGAATACTTCGCCAATTATTTTCTGCACATGTCGGATGTGACTTTCGACATGGAGCACAATCAAATGGAAGTCCACCAACGCAAGGCCGAGCCATGGCGAGTGACACTAGTGGATACTGGTGACGAAACACTGACGGGCGGCCGGCTAAAAAGAGTGGCGGAATACGTCAAGGATGAAGAGGCTTTCTGTTTCACCTACGGCGACGGGGTATCGGACGTCGATATCACGCGCAAAATCACATTCCACGAACAGCACGGGAAATGGGCGACCGTCACTGCCGTACAGCCGCCTGGACGATACGGCGCACTACAGATGCATGGCGCTAAGGTTTCAGGGTTCACTGAGAAACCACGAGGTGACGGCGGCCTGATCAACGGCGGCTTCTTCGTGCTGTCGCCCAAGTGCATCGACCTGATTGCCGGGGACCAGACTAGCTGGGAGGGGGAGCCCTTGACGCGTCTTGCGGCAGCCGAACAACTCATGGCTTTCGAACACAATGGGTTCTGGCAGCCCATGGATACACTGCGTGAGAAGAACCTGCTTGAAGACTTGTGGGTGTCCGGCAAGGCACCGTGGAAAGTGTGGTGATGAACCCGGAATTCTGGCGCGGCAAGCGGGTCTTCCTGACCGGCCACACCGGTTTCAAGGGCGGCTGGCTGACATTGTGGCTGAGCGGGATGGGCGCCGAAGTCCATGGCTATGCACTACCACCTGCCACGGAGCCCAACCTGTTTACGGTTGCAGACCTGCACGGCCGTCTGGCCCGCAGCACGATTGCCGACATACGCGAAGCGGATTCGCTGACCCGAGCCATGCAGGCGGCCCGGCCCGATGTCGTTTTTCATCTGGCAGCCCAGCCGCTGGTGCGTTATTCCTACACCGCGCCGGTGGAGACGTATGCCGTCAATGTCATGGGCACGGTTAACCTGCTCGAAGCGGTGCGCCAAGCCCCTGGCGTAAAAGCCGTGATCAACGTCACGACCGACAAGTGCTACGAGAACCGTGAATGGGTCTGGCCATATCGCGAAAACGAAGCCCTGGGAGGCTTTGATCCCTACTCCAGCAGCAAGGCCTGCTCCGAGCTGGTGACCGCCGCCTACCGTCGCTCTTTCCTGAAACCTGCCGGCGTCCATCTTGCCAGCGCCCGTGCCGGCAACGTCATCGGAGGGGGCGACTGGGCGGCCGACAGACTTATTCCCGATTTCCTGCGGGCGCTGGACGCAGGGCGGGCTCTTGTCATCCGCTCACCCATGGCCACGCGTCCATGGCAGCATGTACTGGAACCATTGTCCGGCTACCTTGTTCTGGCCGAGAAACTGGTCACTGAAGAGCGGGACTTCGCCGAGGCGTGGAACTTCGGCCCAGAGGAAATCGACGCCAGGCCGGTGCAATGGATAGTCGAAAGCCTTTGCCAGCAGGTGCCCGGAGCCATCTGGGAATGCAATGCCTCGCCACAGCCACATGAAGCCAACACCCTCAAGCTGGACAGCTCCAAGGCCAAGGCCCGGCTTGGATGGCGTCCACGCTGGAATCTGCAGACCGCACTTGACATGACGCTGGCCTGGCATCGGGCCTGGAAGCAAGGCTCGGACATGGCCGCCATCAGCGTGCAACAGATTCAGGAATACGAGGCGGCCGCAAAGCAGGCATGAATATCCGCTTCGATATACTGGATACACCCCTTTCCGGCGTGCGGATCTTGCAGCGCAAGCCCATTGGCGACAGCCGGGGTTATCTGGAGCGCCTCTTCTGCAGCGAGGAACTGCAAATGCTCGCCCCGGGGAAGCACATCGCGCAGATCAACCATACCTTGACGGCGAGCCGCGGCGCGGTGCGTGGCATGCATTTCCAGCGCCCGCCCCATGCGGAGATCAAGTTCGTGAGCTGCCTGCGTGGCGAGGTCTTTGATGTTGCCGTGGACCTGCGCCATAATTCGCCGACTTTTTTGTGCTGGCATGCTGAATTGCTCAGCGCCGGCAACCACAAGACTCTCGTCATCCCGGAGGGCTTTGCCCACGGATTTCAAACCCTCACCGACGACTGCGAAATGCTGTATTTCCATACTGCCGCCTACCAGCAGGGAGCCGAAGGCGGCCTGAACCCGCAGGACCCCCGGCTGGCCATCCAGTGGCCGTTGCGAGTTTCAGGACTTTCACCACGCGATGCTGCCCACCCTTTGCTAGATGATGATTTTGGCGGGATAACGCAATGAAGTGCCGTCACTGCGGTTCCGAGCTCAGGCTGCCCTTGGCGGATCTGGGCAGCGCGCCGCCCTCCAACGCTTACCTCACCGAGAAGACCCTGCATGCGCCGGAAAAGTGGTTTCCACTTCGCGTGCTGGTATGCGAGCACTGCTGGTTGGCGCAAACCGAGGATTTCGCTCAGGCAAACGAACTCTTCGATGCCGAGTATGCCTATTTCAGCGGCTTTTCCAGCAGCTGGCTGGCGCATTCGGAGCGCTATGTCGCGGACATGGCGGCGCGTTTCAACCTGACTGCCGACAGCCATGTGGTCGAGGCTGCCGCCAACGATGGCTACCTGCTGCAATACGTCAAGGCGCGCAACATTCCCTGCACCGGGGTGGAGCCCACTGCAAGCACGGCCGCAGCGGCGCGCGCCAAAGGCATCCCGATTGTGGAGGACTTTTTTGGTGTGCGTCTGGCCAGGGAACTTGCTGCCTTAGGCAAGCAGGCCGATCTTACTGCCGCCAACAACGTGCTTGCCCATGTGCCGGACATCAACGATTTTGTGGCGGGTTTTACCGTCCTGCTAAAGCCGCAAGGCGTGGCCACCTTTGAATTCCCCCACCTGCTCAAGCTGGTTGCGGAAAACCAGTTCGATACCATCTACCACGAGCACTTTTCATATCTCTCGCTCACCGCAGTCGAGCGCATCTTTTCTGCCAACGGCCTCAGCGTATTCGATGTGGAAGAACACCCCACCCACGGCGGCAGCCTGCGCATATTTGCCCAGCGAAGCGACACCGGGCAGCAGGTGCGCAGCACCCGGGTAGATGAACTGCTGCAACGCGAAACAGACGCGGGAATGCTCACCACCAGCTATTACGCTGATTTCCAGGACAAGACCAACCGGGTCAAGAATGACTTCATCGCCTTCCTGCTTGAAGCCCGGCGTCGGGGAAAACGCGTGGCAGCTTATGGCGCCGCCGCGAAAGGCAATACGCTGATGAACTACGCTGGCATCCGCCCCGATCTCATTTTGTTCGTGGCGGATCGCAATCCAGCCAAACAGAGCAAATACATGCCAGGCAGCCGGATCCCCATCGTCGATGAATCGGTGCTCAAAAACGAAAAGCCGGATTTCGTCGTTATCCTGCCGTGGAATCTCAAGCATGAGGTCATGCGACAACTCGACTACATCAGGGCTTGGGGTGGTCTCTTCGTCATCGCAGTTCCTGAGTTGCGGACCGCGTCATGAAAGTTGCTGTCACAGGCGCAACGGGTTTCATTGGCAGGCATGTGGTTGCCGAGTTGGCGAAACATGCCGTCACGGTTGTAGCAGTCGTCAGGCCATCGTCGACGAAAACCCTGGCGCTCCCGGTGGGCAATGTCGTTTCACTGGATTTGCATGATGCGCCTGCCAACGCCTTCGAGATCATGGGATGCCCTGATGTGCTGATTCATCTGGCATGGGATGGTTTGCCCAATTACAGATCCCTGCACCATTTTGAGTTGGAGCTTCCAGCCCAATACCGGTTTCTCAAGGGACTAATTGAATCAGGCCTGCAGAACTTGGTTGTTGTGGGTACCTGTTTTGAATATGGTATGCAGTCCGGATCGTTGAGCGAAAGCCTTGCACCGAGTCCGAGCAATCCATACGGGTTTGCCAAGGATGCCCTTCGATCCGAGCTTGAATACTTAAGGAAAACCCACCCATTCCATTTGACTTGGGCACGTCTCTTTTATCTCTATGGTGAAGGGCAGGCGGAAAACTCGTTGTTGCCGCAGCTAAGGCAGGCGGTTGAGCGAGGTGATCCGGCTTTCAATATGTCCGGGGGGGAGCAATTGCGCGATTATCTGCCCGTTGATGAAGCTGCTAGACACTTGGTTTCATTGGCCCTTGCAAAGCAGGATGTCGGTGCTGTCAACGTCTGCTCGGGAGCCCCGATTTCTGTTCGTAGGCTTGTAGAGGGCTGGATTAAGGAAAATGGTTGGGCGATCAGGCTCAATCTCGGCTACTACCCTTACCCCGATTACGAGCCTATGGCTTTTTGGGGTGACTCAACGAAACTTTCAACGCTTATTGGTAAGGCCACATGACAAACAAATACAAAGAATTCCAGGAAGAATGTCGAGCTAGAGTTGCTTCTTATCAAAACTCCGAGATTCAGCGCGCTGCATATGACTTTATACGCGCGAGTACCCAACCGAAATACTCATACAATTTCTCTTGGATGGGGCGGCCGATCATCCAATACCCGCAAGACATGATTGCCATGCAAGAACTGATCTGGTCGATCAAGCCCGACCTCGTCATCGAAACCGGCATCGCCCACGGCGGATCGCTGATCTTCAGCGCCTCAATGCTGGCGCAACTGGATATGTGTGACGCAATCCAGACGGGAATTAGCTTCAACCCCAAAGAATCCCGCCGCAAGGTTTTGGGCATCGATATCGACATTCGTGCCCACAACCGTGCTGCCATTGAAGCCCACCCCATGGCTTCACGTATCCAGATGATTCAAGGCTCCAGCATTGCGCCTGAAATTATCGACCAGGTTAAGAAGCTCGCTGCGGGACATAGCCGCATCCTTGTTTGTCTCGACTCGAATCATACCCATGAACATGTATTGGCTGAACTGGAGGCCTATGCGCCATTGTGTTCCGTAGGTAGCTACTGCGTGGTATTCGACACCATCATCGAGGACCTGCCCGACAACATGTACCCTGATCGCCCATGGGGGCCGGGCAACAACCCCAAGACTGCCGTCCATGAGTACCTGAAGTCCCATCCCGAGTTCGAGATCGACCAGTCAATCCACAATAAGTTGCTGATCACCGTGGCGCCAGATGGCTATCTCAAGCGCAAGATGAAATAAACGCCGGTCTGGCCCGGCTCCCTGCCCCCATGAACAATCTACCCAAATTCACCGTTATTGTCCCCACCCGTGAGCGGGCCGATGTGCTTGGCCCTGCGTTGAAGACCGTGGTCGAACAGGACTACGACAACTTGCGCATTCTGGTTAGCGACAACTTCAGCAACGACTCGACTCGCGACATGGTCGAGTCTTTCAGGGATCCCCGCATCATCTATATCAACACCGGCAAGCGGCTATCCATGTCCCTCAACTGGGAGTTTGCCCTGACGCATGTTACCGATGGCTGGGTCGCTTTCATCGGCGACGACGACGGGCTGCTGCCCGGAGCCATCGCCCGAGCTGCGGAAATCGCTCGGGAATACGGCGTCCAGGCCATCGGCAGCCGCAACGCCGCCTTCACCTGGCCCCATTCCCAACCTCCGTCCTACGGCAAGCTCTCCATCAGCCTGAAGCGCGGTCTGGAGGTGTTCGACGCCAAGGCCAGGCTGATGGAAATCCTGCACGGCCATGGCACCTATTCCGCCTTGCCCATGCTGTACACGGGGGGATTCGTGGATTTCAGCGTCATCGCCCGAGCCCGCAGCATGGACGGCACGTTCAACCATTCCTTCAACCCCGACGTCTACTCCGCAGTGGTGATCGCCAAGCTGACGGACCGCTTCGTCTATTCCAACGAACCCCTTGCCATCGGCGGCACCTCCAAGCACAGTGGCGGCACCTCGTACTTCGCTGGCGGGTATGCGGTCTCCCCAGCCGATTCGCCAGCAAGGAAATTTCTATCCGAAGGCAACCTCCCCGTCCACCCGGACCTAGTCTCTACACCCGACGAGGTCTTGCCGCCGTCCATTGAATTGATGGTGTACGAGGCCATCCTGCAGGCCGAATATTTCGCACCTTCGCTGGAACCCCTGACCAGCCTCTCCGAACAGCTGGCCATCATGATCGGCAAGGCCAAGCGCCGAAACCGGCACGAGCTCACCGAATGGGGCCAGCAGCTCGCCCGGCGCCACAACTTGAACTTTCGGGCCATCCAGAACAGGGCACGCATGATCATGTGGCGGGGAAAACTGAAAAAGAACCTGATGTCGCTGTTCGAGAAGAACCAGACCCTGGACATCACGGGCAGCGCCGACGCCCCCATCCGCGACGTTCACGAAGCGGCCCGGGTGATCCGCGACACCCTGCAACGTCACGCTAGCGGCCAATGAGTCGGATAGCCCCGGCCCCAGCAGACCATCATGGCCTTGGCAGCGCATCCACAACTTCCACCGGCTACCACTGCATCGTAATCACCCTGGAGGATGCCCAAGCTCGGCGCGAGGTCATTTCCGCCCGTCTGCAAGCGCTGGGCATCCCGTTCGAATTCGTGTCGGGGGTGGACGGGCGGAAGCTCGACGTCCCCGCCCACCCTGCGTATGACAGCTTCAAACGTAGCATCTTCTTCGGCCGCGACCTGAGCAATGGCGAACTAGGCTGTGTGCTTGCGCACCGAAACGCCTGCCGCCACGTGCTCGAATCCGGCTACGACGCCGCTCTGGTGCTGGAAGATGACGCCCTGCTGACCGACGACCTGCCCAGGGTGATGGCCGACCTTATGACCATACGGGACCGATGGGATCTGGTCCGCTTTCTGGGGCGGGAAAAGAACTACCGCGCCTCCCGCCTCATCGCCCCTTTACCCCACGGCGGAGCCCATCTGGCCCGCCCCCTGGGCACGCCGGGCGGGGCCTACGGCTACCTGCTCAACCCGCGTGCGGCCAGGCGCCTGCTGGAACTGACGGAGCCCACTTGGCTTCCTATCGATACCCTGCACGGCATGACTTGGCACACTGGGCTGGCGACCCTGTCGGTGGTGCCCTCGCCGATCCTGCCCGACGACGACACGCCGTCCTGCATCGACGGCCAGGACGCCCACCGCCGCTGGGACAAGTCCGTCACTCTCACCGGGTTCTGGCGGCTGGCGTATCCAATGACACGAGGCTTCCATAAACTGCATTTTGGCATCATGGGCAGATGGATGCGGCTGCACTCACTCATTCCCGACCTGCTGATGCGGCTTCGAGCGCGGTAGAAGGCACTTTGCCGCGACACTGAATCCCACTCGCAGACCCGAGTCAAGGTCTTGCATTAACCCTGTCTTTACGCCAGGACAATGTCAATCCACCCGCTTGAGTTGTCTCGAAACCGGCCGCAGCTACCGACTTGAGGTAGGTTTCCGCACACTGCTCGCCATGAAGTTCGATGGCAATGCGGTCAACCCGATCAAGCCACCCTTCGGCTCCGGGCCCGAACACCGCCAATTCCGCCCCCTCGATGTCCACCTTGAGGAGCGCCACCCGGGCATGGGGCGACTGGTCCAGCAGCATGCCGATGGACACGGCCTGGATGTCCGCTGCTTCGCCCGGCGGCACCACCATCACCCCGCGGGCCCATTCCCGACCGTCGCCCTGGGGTGTATCCACCAGCCGCAGCCCTCCCGCCTCGGACCAGACCCCCGCCTGGACGCAGGTACAGCGGTCGCCGAAGGCCGCCGTGTTACGGGTCAGCATACGAAAATTTCCGGCATCCGGCTCCACCGCGATCACCCTGACCCCGGGCAAGGCACTGAGGAAATAGGCGGCGGAAAAACCTACATTGGCGCCGCAATCGATGATGAGTCCACTGTCGGGCAGCCGACCGATGGCGGCATATTCGCGCAACACGAAAATGTGCTTGAAGACGTCGATGTCGCTGGTGCCGCCGCGGCAGATCAGCGGCGAATCCACGAGCTTACTGTAGAGCCTGAATTCGCCACCTCGGGGCAAACCAGTTTTTTTATGCAACAGATAGCGCACGAAATTAAAAAAACCAATATTTTCAATCCGGCGCAGATATTTGTTTCTCGGTTTACTCATTGGACATCCTTGCTTGGCTCGTTCATGGCGCCGGCTCGGCCAAAAAACAGGCCGGTACAGCCGTATAATCGTGGACCATGGAAAGTGTAAATGTTCTCTGCCTGAAGTGGGGCGATCGCTACGGCCCGGAATACGTGAACATCCTGTTCCGCGCCGTCAGTCGCAATCTTAAGCGACCGTTTCGGTTTCATTGCTGTACCGACAATCCCACGGGCCTGGACCCGGTTATCGAGATCATTCCGTTCCCCGTCAACCCAGGCATCAGACGGGGCTGGCCCGACATCCTGGTCAAGTTGGCGATCCTGCGGGATGGGTTTGGGAGCTTGCAGGGCCCGACCCTGTTCCTGGACCTGGATGTGGCCATCACTGGCGCCCTCGACCCCTTCTTCGACTACAAGCCCGGCGAGTTCTGTATCATTCACAATTGGGTCAACTGGCGCAAAACCCTGCTGGGCCGACGTCCCGCCGTGGGTAACTCGTCCGTGTTCCGTTTCGAGGCTGGCAAGTGCCATTACGCCTATGAAATCTTCCTGCGGGAAATGCACAGGGCTGAGGACCGCAAGATATTCAATACCGAGCAGGCCTTTCTGACCTATGCCTTAGGCAACCCCCAATGGTGGCCGGACGAATGGGTCAGGAGCTACAAGTGGAACCTGCGCCCCGGCTTCCCGCTGAACCTGCTGCGCATACCCAGGCTTCCCGAAGGCTGCCGCATCTTGGTGTTCCACGGCCGTCCCGATCCGGACGAAGCCATCCGCGGCTTCAAAGGCCGCAAGCTGCACCACCGCATCCTGCCGGCGCCGTGGATCGCGGAGTACTGGAAGCTTTGATGCCCCCAACGCAACACGCCTCCTTCTGGGAGATGATCGACGGCGTGTTAGTGGTCAACCTGGACAGCCGGCCCGACCGCTGGCAACAAGTGCAAGCCCTAGTAGCGGGCCTGATTCCTGCCGACAAACTCCAACGACTGCCGGCCACGGCGGGGATGGCCCTGCCCGGCTATGGCACGCAGCCTTGGTTCCGCGGACGCAAGCGGGACAGGACCTGGGCGGGGCGGGCCGGTTGTACCCTGTCTCATCGGGCCGCCATTGCCCACGCCCGACAGCAGGGCTGGCGCACCCTGCTGATCCTGGAGGACGACATCGAACTGAGCCCCGCCTTGTCCACAGTGCTGGCCGCCCTGACTGATGCACTGGCGGGGCGGGATTGGGACGTATGCTATCTGGGCTATACCGATCCGGTGGCGCCCTATCGCACCCTGGAAGAACTGCCTGACGGTCATACCCTGTGCCGGGTGTCCGGCTGCAGCACCACGCATGCCTACCTGCTGCGGCACACCACCTTCGACTGGCTACTGGCCCACCTGCCCGAACCGGACAACATCTGGCCCTGGGTCAGCCGGCACCGGGCCATCGACCGCTGGTACTACCGCAACCTGGCACGGCGCTATGTGGTCACGGCGGTGTCGCCTGCCGTCATCAATCAGCAGGTGGGCTTCTCAGACATCACCCAGCGCCCCCACGAGAAGGTCCACACTACCGAAGTGCCGTCCGGGCGCAGCGGCCCTTTGGGCTTTGCCCTGTTCGGAGCGCTGCGCTGGCTGGGTTTTCGCCTGGCGGAGCCACGCGACTGGCTGCGTGGCAAGATCAAGCAGGCACGGGGATTCTGAGTGGCCCCGAGCACCGCCAAGCCGCGCCTGCGCATCAAATTTCTAGGCAAGTACAAGCCCGGCGCCGATGGCGCCGGCTGGCTGAAATGCTTCCCCAACAACATCCCCAGCTGGGGCAACTGCGACTTCGTATTCGATCGCGACTGCCGCGACTACGACTGGCTGGTGGTCTATGACGACCTCCCTTCGCTTGCTGGCGAGCGCCACACGCTGTGGGTGGAGGAACTTGCCTGTCCGCCCGAAAACACCCTCCTGATTACCGTCGAGCCGTCGTCGATCAAGACGTACGGCAGAACCTACCTGCGCCAGTTCGAATGGCTGCTGACCACGCAGGAGTCGTGGGCGACGGGCAGGCATCGGGGCCTCATTTTTCAGCAACCCGCGCTGATCTGGTTCTACGCCGACAGTTCGCCGCGCGGCGATTACGACACCCTGCTTTCGCACGTCCCATTGGGAAAGACCGCCGACCTCTCGACGGTGTGCTCCAGCAAGCGGCAGGGGCATACCCTGCACCGCATGCGCTACGATTTTACCCAAGCCCTCAAGGCCAAGCTGCCCTTCATGGAAATCTACGGCCACGGCGTCCGCCCCCTGGCCGACAAGGCCGACGCCCTCGATCCCTACCGCTACCATCTGGCGATCGAGAACCACTTGGGACTACACCACTGGACCGAAAAGCTAGCCGACCCCTTCCTCGGTGCCTGCATGCCGGTCTACTACGGCTGCCCCAACGCCGAGGAGTACTTTCCGCCAGAGAGCTTCATCCGAATCGACATAGCCGATGCCGATGCCGCCGCCGAGGTGATTCAGCGCGCCATTCGCGACAATCTGTGGGAAAAGAACCTGCCTGCGATCCTGGAAAGCCGCCGCCGCGTGCTGGAGGAATATGGCCCGATCGCGACGGTCGTGCGGCTGGTCAACGAACGGCACTTAGCCGGCCGCACTCGGCCGTCGTCCCCTGTTTACATCCAGAGCCGCCGTCGCCTGCACCAGCAAGTGCTGCCGGGGTTGCGCTACACCCTTGAGAAACTCTACGTACGCATCCGCCATCGCCTGGCGGGGGACTGAGCGCCCGGCTGCACTCAGGCTAGAACGTTACGCAATCTGAACAAATGTCCGCGCGCAAGACTTCGGAAAGCCTTGTGCGAACGCAGCGTCACCGTCCTTTCCGGCAAATTCGGCCGATATAACCGCTCGACCCAATGCGCCGCCCAAGCGAAGGGATTGTAGACATTCAACACCCGCCTGCGAGCCTCGGCAAACGCTGCTTCGTGTTGCGGTTCGAGTGGCTGGTCCAGCAGCCTGGCAATCCGCGCAGCCGCCACATCGACATCGAGATCATTGATTGAAAACAGGGATTCGGCGGGGAGATAATCGCCGACGTTCGGGCAGCCCAGATAAACGGGATAGGCCCACCCCAGGTAGGCGTCAGCGAGCTTTTCCGTCCAGTAGTTGGGCAGTACGCTGTTCTCCAGCACCAGATGAAAGCGGTAAGGGAGGATCGCGCCCATCTTGTCATCAATGGGCTCGAAGCCACGACCGAAATGCACCAAGCGGTCACCCAAGCGCTGCTTCAGCCCCTCGAGCAGCGCCAGTCGCTGTCGCTGACCTTCGGTCTTGCTCGCGTTGGAACACACCACTGAAATCCGGTTCTGCTTGTCCGGGTAGGCCAAGGCGCTTAAATAATCATAGCCGTAGCGGTAACTATTGCTGCTGCGGTCCAGGCCGACATGCCAGTTCAGTCCGAGCGCGCTCACATGCAGATTCGGATGATACGACGCTGGGTGGCTGTCGACTACATGGCCAAACTGCAGGTAGAAAGTTCGAGGGTAAAGCTTCTTAGCCAGCGGCTCCCCTGCAATAAACAGGGTGTTCTCCGGCGCGCAGACAAAGCGATCTCGCGGGCGCGCATTGCCCAGTACCACGGCAAAATCCGCGCGACCGCCCTCATCCGGGTTGAAGTCAAAACGGCAGAGCCCCCATCTCAAGCTGCCCTCGGGCGTGAGCAGTTCCATGCCGCCCGGGGCGCAGTCCATGTTTGTACGTACCCGGAGTTCACCTGTGTTCACCCAAGAAACTCCAGTTTGCTTACAGCAGCGCTCAGCCGACCACCGCACTCGCAAACACATCGATCACCGGCTGGATCAGATTGCGCTTGAGCTTCAACGCAGCCTGATTCACCACCAGCCGCGAGCTGATCTCGCTGATGTGCTCGACCGCCACCAGGCCGTTGGCCTTGAGGGTGCCGCCGGTGGAGACGAGGTCGACGATGGCGTCGGACAGGCCGACCAGCGGGGCCAGCTCCATCGAGCCGTACAGCTTGATCAGGTCGATATGCACGCCCTTGGACGCGAAGTGGTCGCGTGCGGCCTTGACGTACTTGGTGGCGACGCGGATGCGTGCGCCCTGCTTCACCTTCCCCGCGTAGTCGTAGCCCTCGCGCACCGCGACCATCATGCGGCACTTGGCGATCTGCAGGTCGAGCGGCTGATACAGGCCGTTGCCGCCGTGCTCGTTGAGCACGTCCTTGCCGGCGATGCCGAGGTCGGCGGCGCCGTATTGCACGTAGGTCGGGACATCGCTGGCGCGCACGATGATGAGGCGCACGTCGGCGCGGTTGGTGCCGATGATGAGCTTGCGCGAGGATTCGGGATTCTCGGACGGAGTGATGCCTGCCGCCGCCAGCAGCGGCAGGGTCTCCTCGAAGATGCGCCCCTTGGAGAGGGCCAGCGTGATGCCTGGATTGCTCATGGTCAATGTCTGTTTCAGTGCACGCGCTTGATGCGCGCGCCCAGCTGGGTGAGCTTTTCCTCGATGCGTTCGTAACCGCGGTCGAGGTGGTAGATGCGCTCGATGGTGGTTTCGCCCGCCGCCACCAGCCCCGCCAGCACCAGACAGGCGGAGGCGCGCAGGTCGGTCGCCATGACGGTGGCGCCGTCGAGCCGCGGCACGCCGCGTACCAGCGCGGTGTGGCCGGATACCTCGATGTTGGCGCCGAGGCGGCGCAGTTCCTGCACGTGCATGAAGCGGTTTTCGAAAATGGTTTCGGTGACGCTGGCCGCGCCCTCGGCGATGGTGTTCATCGCCATGAACTGCGCTTGCATGTCGGTGGGGAACGCCGGGTGCGGAGCGGTGCGCACATCGACCGATTTCAGCTTGCCGTCGGATTCGACTTCGATCCAGTCGTCGCCGGCGCTGACCTTGGCACCCGCCTCGCGCAGCTTGGCGATCACCGCTTCCAGCGTATCGGGCTGGGTGTGGGTGGCGCGCACGCGGCCGCCGGTCATGGCGGCGGCAACCAGAAAGGTGCCGGTCTCGATGCGGTCTGCCATCACCGAATAGTCCGCGCCGTGCAGCGCGTCGACGCCGTGGATGGTGATGACGTCGCTGCCGGCGCCCTCGATTTTGGCGCCCATGGCGATCAGGCAGCGCGCCAGGTCGACCACCTCGGGTTCGCGCGCGGCGTTTTCCAGCACGGTGGTGCCGTCGGCCAGCGCGGCTGCCATCATCAGGTTTTCGGTGCCGGTCACGGTGACCACGTCCATCACGATGCGCGCGCCCTTGAGGCGCTTGCAGCGCGCGTGGATGTAGCCGTGCTCGATCTGGATGTCGGCGCCCATCGCCTGCAGGCCCTTGATGTGCAGGTCGACCGGGCGCGAGCCGATGGCGCAGCCGCCCGGCAGGGACACGCGCGCCTCGCCGAAGCGCGCCAGCGTCGGCCCCAGCACCAGGATGGCGGCGCGCATGGTCTTCACCATTTCGTAGGGCGCCTCCTTGTGCGGGATGGATTCGCCGCACAGAGTGACGCGGTTGCGCTCGTCCAGCGTGACGCGCACGCCCATGTGGCCGAGCAGCGCCAGCATGGTGCTGATGTCCTTGAGGTGCGGGACGTTGCCGAGGCGCAGCGGTTCCGCGGCGAGCAGGCTGGCGGTGAGGATAGGCAGCGCGGCGTTCTTGGCGCCGGAAATGCGTACCTCACCGGCAAGCGGGCTGCCGCCGTGGATCAGCAGCGCGTCCATTCAGCGGGCGGCCCAGTCTTCGGGGGTGTAGGTCTTCACCGACAGCGCGTGGATCTGCGCATGCATGCGCGTGCCGAGCGCATCGTAGACCAGCCGGTGCTGCTGGATCATGTTCTTGCCGGTGAAGGCGGGGCTGACGATCACCGCCTGGAAATGCTGGCCGTCGCCATCCAGTTCGATGTGGTCGCACGGCAGTTTTTCGGTGATCCAGCCTTTGATGTCGTCGGGGGTGACCATGCTTGTTTTGCCTCGCGAGTCTTGCTCAATCTTAGTGTCTGAGTTTGTAGCCGCTTTTCAGCAGCATCAGAGTGAGGGCGGATATTGCCACAAAGCAGGCACCGACGACCAGCAGACCGAGCCAGGGATCGGTGTCGGACTGGCCGACGAAAGCGTAGCGGAAGCCGTCGATCAGGTAGAACACCGGGTTGACGCGCGACACCGCCTGCCAGAAAGGCGGCAGCGAGTGGATCGAATAGAACACGCCGGACAGGAAGGTGAGCGGCAGGATCAGGAAATTCTGGAATGCCGCCAGCTGGTCGTATTTCTCCGCCCAGATGCCCGCCACGATGCCGACCGCACCCATGATGGCACAGGCCAGCAGCGCATACGCCAGCATCCACAGCGGATGCGGCAACTGGAACGGGGCATACCACAGGGTCACCGCCCACACGCCGAGGCCGACGATCAGCCCGCGGATCACCGCCGCGCCCAGGTAGGCGAGGAAGAACTCCAGGTACGACAGCGGCGGCAGCAGCACGAACACGATGTTGCCGGTCATCTTCGACTGGATCAGGCTGGACGAGCTGTTGGAGAACGCGTTCTGCAGCATGCTCATCATCACCAGCCCCGGCACCAGGAAGCTGGTGTAGGAGACGCCGGGATAGACCTCGACATGCGCTTCCAGCACGTGCGAGAAGATCAGCAGGTACAGCAGCGCCGTCACCACCGGGGCAACCACGGTCTGCACCGCCACTTTCCAGAAGCGCAGCAGTTCCTTGTAGAAGAGCGCCGGCAATCCAGTCATGTGCGTTTCATGATGTCGGTGAAGACATCCTCCAGATCGGGCTCCTGCAGATGCATTTCGAGCACGCGCACGCCGGCGCCGCGCAGATCGGCAAGCAGGGTTTCGAGTTCGGCATAGTCGCCGAAATTGACGCGCCAGCCGCCGTCGGCGTCGCGCTGCAGGCGGCCTTGCCAGGCGGCCGGCACGGTTTCGGCGTCGAGCCGCAGCTGCGCGCAATGCTCGTTGGTCAGTTGCAGCAGGTTGCGCGTGGCGTCGAGCGCCACGATGCGGCCGCTCTTCAGCATGGCGATGCGGCCGCACAGCGCCTCGGCCTCTTCCAGGTAGTGCGTGGTCAGCAGGATGGTGTGCCCCTCGCGGTTCAAGCGGCTGATGAACTCCCACAACGAGCGGCGCAGGTCGACGTCCACCCCGGCGGTGGGCTCGTCGAGCACGATGACCGGCGGCTTGTGCACCAGCGCCTGCGCCACCAGCAGGCGGCGCTTCATGCCGCCCGACAGGCTCTGCGTGTTCTTGTCGGCGTGCCGGGCGAGATCGAGATGATGCATGATCTCGTCGATCCAGCCGTCGTTGTCCCTGAGGCCGAAGTAGCCGGACTGGATGCGCAGGGTTTCGCGCACGTTGAAGAAGGGATCGTAGACCAGCTCCTGCGGCACCACGCCGAGGGCGCGGCGGGCCTGGCGATAGTCGCGCACGACGTCGTGGCCCATGATGGCGGCGCGGCCGGAATCGGCACGGGCGAGCCCGGCCAGAATCGAGATCAGCGTAGTCTTGCCCGCTCCGTTGGGCCCCAGCAGGCCGAAAAACTCACCCTGCTGGATATCGAGCGAAACCCCGTCGAGCGCCTGGGTGGTGCGGAAGCGCTTGCGCAGTTCGCTGACACGGATCGCGGGGCTTGGCTGGCTCATGCGGGCAACAGCTCGGCCACCCCATACAGTTCGGCCAGGGTGATAAAGCTGGCGGGCAGGCCGGTGCAAACAAGCGCGCGGCCTGCCTGCCGGGCTTGGCGCATGGCGCTGAAGATGAGCGCAAGGGCTGCCGAATCGGCAGTCTCGACCCCGCTGAAATCCAGCGTATCGACCTGCTGCGCGAGCTGCGGCCGCAACTCGCGCAGCAGGCTGCCGACGCTGTCGACGGTCACCGCGCCGGCGATACGGCAGCGCGTGCCCTCGCACGCGATCATGAGCCGGGGCGCGGCGCCGGTTTGGACGTCCCGCGTTCGGACTGGGCAGCCAGGGTTTTGATCAGGCCGTCGATGCCGTTCTGGCGGATGGTGCTGGAAAAGGACGCGCGATAATTGGTCACCAGGCTGACGCCGTCGATCGCCACATCGTAAACCTTCCAGCCGAAGGCGGTTTTGTACATGCTGTAGTCGATCGGAATGGGCTGCCCGCCCGGCTGGCGAATTTCGGAACGCACGGTCACGTCGGTTTCGTCCGGTTTCATCGCCAGCGGCTTGAATTCGACCGTCTGGTTGGTGAACGCAGTAAGCGAACTGGAATAGGTGCGCACCAGCAGGTTGCGGAACTCGGTCACCAGTTCCTGCTTCTGCTTGGCGGTGGCACGCGGCCAGTGCTTGCCGACGGCCAGCTGGGTCATGCGGTTGAAATCGAAGTTGGGGAGGATCTTGGCTTCGACCAGTTGATACGCCCTGCTCTGGTTGCCGCTCTGGATATCCTTGTCCTGCTTCAGGATCGCGAGGACTTCCTGCGTGGTGGTGCGTGCCAGCACATCGGGCGGCATGTCGGCGGCCAACGCCGGTCCGGTGTTGAATCCCAGCACCAGTGCCAGCAGCGAAAAGAATGTGCGCAACATGTTATAGGTATTCCTGTTCGAGAAAATCGGAGTTGTATGAACCGGGTTAAGGAGTAGACGCCCGCTGCTTACTTGAGTTCACCCGTCAGGCGCGCCAGTTGCGCCACGTTCATGTTGTAGTCGTTGACCGTACGCAAATATTCGGTCTGCGTCAGGACGTAATTCTTGAGCGCATTGGCCACTTTGTCGGCGCTTTCGATCCCGGCCGCAAAATCGGCCAGCGACGCCACCATCCAGCGCCGCGCCGCCGCCGCGCCTTCGCCCAGATCGCGCTGCGCATTGTAGTTGGCCTCGGCATTGGCATAGGCCTCGCCCACTTCGAACGGAATGCCTGCCACGGCAAACGCCTTCTTGTGGTTGAGCGCCTCCAGCTCGGCCTGCGCCTGATTGACGCGGGCGCTGGCGGCGCCGAATACGGTGTCCCATTTCACGCCCACCACCGGGGTCAGGCCGCCGCCATTGAAGGGGTCGTAGAGATAGGGGTTGTCCAGCCGCTCGCGCTGCGAGGCGTAGTTGAACTGCCCGATCACGCCGGCATACACGTCCGGCATGCGGTCGGCTTTTTTGGCGGCCACCAGGGCGCGGCGGGCACGCAGGCCGGCTTCGAGCTGCTGCATTTCGGGGCGCTCCTGCAAGGCGCGCGCCTGGAACTCGGCCAGATCGACGCGCGGGAAGGCAACCGGCTCGATACGTTCGTCGGCCACCTTCAGGTCGGCCTTCAACCCGGCACCGGTCAGCACCTTGAGGCCGTCGAGGCTGATTTTCTCGATGGCGCGCGACTGGTACACATACTTGGCCAGCAAGCCTTTGGCTGCTTGCAGCGCATACAGGTCAGACTGCTTGGCCTCGCCGGTTTCCTCCTTGAGATCACGCTCGACCGAGGTGATGGCCCGATCCAGCCGGCCCTGCATGTCTTCCAGGAAAACCCGGATATCGCGCGCGGTCAGATAGCCGAAATAGGCGCGCTTGGTGTCGTAGACCGTGTCGCCGCGCGTTTGCTTGAGTTCGCCGCGCTTGAGATCGATATTGCCGCGCGCGGCCTCGCCGTAATGCTCGATCTTGCCGAAGGTATAGAGCGGCTTGATCAGCGCGAAATCCAGGTGCGTCCAGTCGGAAATGCCTTCGATCCTGTCGCCGTCGGTACGGAGCGGACCGGGAACATAGCTGCCGCCCTGGTAGAAGCCGCCCTCGGCTTCCGGTGCCAGGCCGATGAAGGCGTTGGCGCTGATCCGCCAGCCGGCGTTGCCCTGTACTTCCTGCAGCATGCCGCGCGCGGCTTCGACCACCTGTTCGCGCTCCTTGATGCGGGGATCGGCCGCCAGGCTCATTTCCACCGCCTGCTGCAGGTTGATGGTGTCCGCCTGTCCTGGCTGGGCGGCCAGCAACAGGCCAGCCGCCAGCAGGGTACGGGTGAGTGCGTTGATTTTCATTGGGGCGCTCCTTCTTGAGCCTTGCCGTACAAAAAGTGGCCGATCAGATTTTCCAGCACCACGGCGTCCTGCGTGATGAGAATCCGGTCCTTGTCCTTCAGCTTCGCGCTGTCGCCGCCGGCCTCCAGGCCGATGTATTGCTCGCCCAGGAGACCCGAGGTCATGATGGCGGCAATGGTGTCCTTGGGGAAAGCATAGCGCTTGTCCAGACGAAGGGTAACGGCCGCTTCGTAGGTTTCATTGTCGAAACGAATATCCGCCACCCGGCCCACCACCACCCCGGCGCTCTTGACCGGCGCGCGCGGCTTGAGTCCGCCGATGTTCTCGAAGCGGGCGACGACTTCGTAGCTGTCCGACGTGTTTACGGCGCTCATGCTGCCTACCTTGAGCGCCAGGAACAGCAGCGCGGCGATGCCCGCGATGACGAATAATCCCACCCAGAGATCGAGTACGGTCTTGTTCATTGTCAGTTGATTCCCCGGAACATGAATGCGGTCAAAACGAAATCCAGCGCCAGCACGGCCAGGCTGGAAGTCACCACGGTACGCGTGGTGGCGCCCGACACGCCTTCGGCGGTCGGCGGCGCATCGTAGCCCTCGAACAGCGCGATGGTGGTGATGGCGACGCCGAACACCACGCTCTTGATGACGCCGTTGAGGATGTCCTGCTCGAAATCGACCGCGCTTTGCATCTGCGACCAGAACGAACCTTCGTCCACCCCGATCAGCTGCACGCCGACCAGATAGCCGCCGAAAATCCCCATCGCGGAGAACAGCGCCGCCAGCAGCGGCATCGAAATCACCCCCGCCCAGAAGCGCGGCGCCACCACGCGGGCGATCGGATCGACCGCCATCATTTCCATCGCCGACAGCTGCTCGGTCGCCTTCATCAGGCCGATCTCCGCGGTGATGGCCGATCCGGCGCGGCTGGCGAACAGCAAGGCGGCCACCACCGGCCCCAGTTCGCGCACCAGCGAGAGCGCCACCAGAACGCCCAGCGCCTCTTCCGAGCCGTAGGTCTGCAGCGTCTCGTAGCCCTGCAGGCCGAGCACCATGCCGACGAACAGTCCCGACACCAGGATGATGATGAGCGAGAGCACGCCGGTAAAGTACATCTCGCGGACGGTCAAGCCGAAGCGGCGGAATGCGGTGCCCGAGTGCAGCAGCATCGTCAGGAAGAAGCGGGCCGCGAAGCCGATGCGCCAGACGCCTTGTATCGTGCGATTGCCCAGGTTTTCGATCGATCGTTTGAGCACTTTATCCTCCCAGCCGCAAGTCGACGGCATAGGACGGCGCCGGGTAATGGAACGGGACCGGGCCGTCGGCTTCGCCGTGCACGAACTGGTGCACGAATGGAAGATCGGAAGCGCGGATATCGTCTGCCGAACCCTCGGCAACGATCACGCCTTCCGAAACGAAATAAACGTAATCGACGATTTTCAGCGACTCCTGCACGTCGTGGGTCACCACCAGCGAGGTCAGTCCCAGCGTATCGGTCAGGCGGCGGATCAGGTTGCCGGTCACGCCGAGCGAAATGGGATCGAGCCCGGCAAACGGCTCATCGTACATCACCAGCATGGGCTCCAGCGCAATCGCGCGCGCCAGCGCCACCCGCCGTGCCATCCCGCCCGACAGTTCGGCCGGCATCAACTGCGCGGCGCCGCGCAGGCCGACGGCATGCAGCTTCATCAACACCAGGTCGCGGATGGCGTCTTCCGGCAGGTCGGTGTGCTCGCGCAGCTGGAAGGCCACATTGTCGAACACCGACATGTCGGTGAACAGCGCGCCGAACTGGAACAGCATGCCCATCTTGCGGCGCAGACGGTACAGGCTGGCCGGATCGAGTTCACCCACCGACTCGCCGGCTACGCGCACCGTCCCCTGGCCGGGCTTGACCTGCCCGCCAATCAGGCGCAAAAGCGTTGTTTTGCCGCAACCACTGCTGCCCATGATGGCGATGACCTGCCCCCGTTTGGCGGTCAGGTTGATCCCCTTCAGAACCTGCCGGGCACCGTAACCAAATGCGACGTCTTCGATTTCGACCAGATTGTCGTGTTGCAAGAAAGCGAGCCTGTAGTTTCATTCGGGCTGCTATTTTACCGAAGAGCGGCCGTCCCACGGCCATGATGCAGACGCTTTGCGCTTATTCAGTAGCCCATCACCTGCCTCAGGGTGTTGGCCTGTTGCAGCAAACCGAGATCGCCGCTGCGGCTGAGCACAAACAGGGGCTCGCCGCTCGCCGCCTGCCGCGCGATGCGTTGCGCCAGCAGGCGCAGGTCCGGCGTCTCGTCCAGCCACCAGACATGGCGCGCCTCCCAGGCCGGCGTGGCCAGCAACACCCGTTCCCGGGCGGGTTGGGCCGGCGTCGCATCTGCTGGCTCCAGCACGAAATAAAACGTCGCGCGGGTATCGTTCAGCCATTGCTCCCAGCTTGTTTCGGAGGCCGCCTGCCAGACGGATGCCGGCAGATAAACCGCCTGGAATTGAGTGTTGTAATAAGACAACATCCAGTCATCCGGCAGGCCGTCCGGATAGAACGCGTTGCGCCATGCGGGATGCTGCCAGCCCACGGCACCGACCAGGACAAGGGGGGTGGACGTCATGCTGAGGTCAGTGCGTCCAGCGCTTCAGGCACGCCGCCAGGTGGTGCCGCCCGGCCCGTCTTCCAGCACGATGCCGGCGGCCGCCAGGGTATCGCGGACGCGGTCGGACTCGGCAAAATCTTTCGCCTTGCGCGCCGCCTGCCGCGCAGCGATCAGGGCTTCGATCTCCGCCTCGCCGATGCCGCCGCCGGCCGCCCCCGCCTGCAGGAAGTCCGCGGTGTCGCGCTGCAACAGCCCCAGCACCCCGCCCAGGCGGCGCAGCGTCCGCGCCGCGGCGGCATCGCCGCGATTCGCCTCGCCCGCCAGCTCGAACAGCACCGCCAGCGCCTCGGGGGTATTGAAGTCGTCGTCCATCGCCGCCCGGAAGCGCAGCGCCGCAGGCTGGCTCCAGTCGGGCGCGGCCACCTCCGGCGGCGCATTTTTCAGCGCGGTATACAGGCGCGTCAGCGCGCCCTTGGCGTCGTCGAGGTGGGCATCCGAATAATTCAGCGGGCTGCGGTAATGCGCGCGCAGGATGAAGAAGCGCACCACTTCGGCGTCGTATTTTTCCAGCACCTCGCGGATGGTGAAGAAATTGCCCAGCGATTTGGACATCTTTTCGTTGTCCACCCGCACGAAGCCGTTGTGCATCCAGTAGTTCACGAAGGTGCAGCCGTTCGCCCCTTCCGACTGGGCGATTTCGTTTTCATGATGCGGAAATTGCAAATCCTGGCCGCCGCCGTGGATGTCGAAATGGCGGCCGAGCAGGTCGGCGCTCATCGCCGAGCATTCGATGTGCCATCCCGGACGCCCCGGCCCCCACGGCGACTCCCACGCCGGTTCGCCCGGCTTGGCGGCTTTCCACAGCACGAAATCCATCGGGTCGCGCTTGTTGGGATCGACCTCCACGCGCTCGCCCGCACGCAGCTCGTCGAGGCTCTTGCCGGACAGGCGGCCGTAAGCGGGGAAGGCCCGCACGCTGTAATAGACGTCGCCATTGGGCGCCGGATAGGCCAGGCCGCCGCGGATCAATTGTTCGATCAGCGCCAGCATCTGCGCCACGTAGGCGGTGGCGCGCGGCTCATGGTCGGGCGGCAGCACGCCGAGCGCGCGTTCGTCCTCGTGCATCGCGGCGATGAAGCGCGCGGTCAACGCGGCGGGCGTTTCATCGTTTTCCTGCGCGCGCTTGATGATCTTGTCGTCGATGTCGGTGATGTTCCGCACGTACTCGACCCGATAGCCGCTGGCGCGCAGCCAGCGCGTCGCCATATCGAACACCACGAATACCCGTGCGTGCCCGAGGTGGCACAGATCGTAGACGGTCATGCCGCAGACGTACATGCGGACTACGCCCGGGGTGAGCGGGACAAATTCTTCCTTGGTGCGCGTAAGGGAATTGGTGATATGCAACATGATGCGAACGGCTACGAACGGAAGGGTGACATGCGGGATTCAAGCGGCACGCCGACTGTCTCAGCCGGGACGATGTTGTTAGAATGCCCGCTCGACCAAGATGATCCGAGCATATCACATGGCCCTGCCACGTTTACTGACCGCCGTTGCCGCCTGCGCCGTCCTCGCCGGCACGCCGGCGCTGGCCGATGAAATCCAGGAGATCAACCTGCAGTTCCGCACCGGCGACCTGGGCGGCGCGCTCGATCACGCCAACCGCTATCTGGCCCAGCACCCCGGGGACGCCCGCGCACGCTTTCTGAAAGGGCTGATCCTCGCCGATCAGGGCAAGACCAACGATGCCATCGAGCTGTTTAGCGGCCTGACCGAGGACCATCCGGAACTGCCCGAGCCCTACAACAACCTGGCCGTGCTGTATGCCTCGCAAACCCGGTACGAGGCCGCCAGGAACGCGCTGGAAACGGCGGTCCGCACTCATCCGAACTACGCCACCGGGCACGAGAATCTCGGCGACGTCTACGCTAAGATGGCTGCGATTGCCTATGGCAAGGCGCTGGCGCTGGACAGCAGGAACGCGACCGTCCAGACCAAGCTCACGCTGATCCAGAACATGCTCGGGGAACAGGCACGCCGGCAAGCAGCGGCCAAACCCGTTCCCGGTGCCAGCCAGCCCACCCCGGCCAGATAAAGATCACACCCGCCCCGGCGCCGCGAAAACGGCCGCCGGGAAACCATCCGCAACCTCTCTTCAAGGACACCCATGGTCAAGCTGCACACCAATCACGGCACCATCACCCTCGAGCTCGATGCCGAGAAAGCACCCAAGACGGTCGAAAACTTCCTGCAATACGTGCGCGACGGTTTCTTCGACGGCACGATTTTCCACCGCGTGATCGACGGCTTCATGATCCAGGGCGGCGGTTTCGAACCCGGCATGACGCAAAAGCCGACGCGCGCCGCGATTGAAAACGAAGCCTCCAACGGCCTCAAGAACGAAACCTACACGATCGCCATGGCGCGCACGCCCGATCCCAATTCGGCCACCGCGCAGTTCTTCATCAACGTCGCCAACAACAGCTTCCTCAACTTCACCGCACCGACCCCGCAGGGCTACGGCTACGCCGTGTTCGGCAAGGTGGTCGAAGGCATGGACGTGGTCGACAAGATCAGGAAAGTGAAAACCGGCAGCCGCGCCGGGCACCAGGACGTGCCGCTGGAAGACGTCGTCATCAGCCAGGCCGAAATCGCCTGACCGGACCGGTGAGCCCAACCTCGTCGTTAAAAACGGGCCGCACCTTCTTTGTCGCCGACCTGCATCTAACCGACGAACGCCCGGTCGCCACCGGGCGTTTTTTTCGCTTTCTGGATGAGGACGCCGCGGGCGCGGATGCCCTCTACATCCTGGGCGACCTGTTCGAGGCCTGGATCGGCGACGACCACGACGAACGGGTCGCCCGCGACACGGCGCAGCGGCTCAAGGCCCTGGCCGCTGCGGGCACGCCGGTGTACTTCATGCACGGCAACCGCGACTTCATGCTGGCCAGGCGCTACGCTGCGCTGTCCGGCATGACGCTGCTCGCCGACCCCACCCGGATCGATCTGTACGGCGTGCCGACACTGCTGATGCACGGCGACACCCTGTGCACCGACGACACGGCTTACCAGGCCTTTCGCCGCCGGGTGCGGCATCCGCTGACGCTGGCGTTGTTGCGGCATCTGCCGCCGGGCTGGCGCCGCCGCCTGGCGCGCCGGGCGCGGGCAGGCAGCGAATCGGCCAAGGCCGGCAAGCCGGCCGCGATCATGGATGTGAATGCCGATGCCGTGGTGCGGGTGCTGCGCGAACAGCGGATCTGCCGTTTGATCCACGGCCACACGCATCGTCCGGCGCGGCACGTCCATGCGGTCGATGGCAGCGACTGCGAGCGTTGGGTGGTGCCGGATTGGTATGCCCGCTGGGGCTATGTGGTGTGCGACGCCGCCGGCTGCGCGCTCAGGACGGAAGATCTATGACGGCGCGTTGATCGTCGCCATGCCGTCCGGCACGCTGAACAGTTCAGGCCGCAGCGGCTGCCGGGTTTCGCTTTCGAGCTGCCGCGTGCGGCCGGTGAACTCGCGCTCCTCCAGCGGCAGGCCGAGCGCGAGCGTGGCGCCCGATTCCCACACCTGATTCGCCAGATCGCAGTCGCGCTGCATCTCGGGCGGCGAATCCTTCCAGACGCGGTATTGCGTGGCGGCCAGGATGGATTTCAACTCGGCCATCGCACGTGCCGCATCCGGCGCGGCACGCGGGGCGGCCACGCCTTCGCTGCACACCACCCCTTTCACCGCGAGGCTGAAACGCCGGGTGCCGCGCGCGGCCTTGCGGGTATCGAGCCGCGGCTTCCAGCCAGCGGGTTTGGGCGGCAGCGTGCCGGGCGTGAACACCATTGCCAGCCTGCTTTCGCGCATGACGTTGATGACCAGGCGCTGGCGCCGATCGAGCAGGACGAAGTCGTCGTCGTCCTCGCCGCCGTCCATGCGCATGAAGTCCCGCGTGACCAAGATGCGCGTCGGATAAGGCGGATCGCCCGGATCCTGATCGACATAGCGCAGCGCAATCATGGTTTGGCGCGGCGCGCCCATGTCGGCCGCATGGGCGGCGCCCATTGCGGACAGCCCCGTGCCGAACAGACACAGCAGCAGCCACTTCATTCCGCCAGCCCGCGCGCGAGATCGGCCTGGATGTCGGCCACCGATTCGAGCCCCGCCGCGATGCGCACCAGCCCGTCGCCGATACCTGCCGCCGCGCGCTGCTCCGGCGTCATGCGGCTGTGCGTGGTGGTCGCCGGGTGGGTGATGGTGGTCTTGGCGTCGCCGAGGTTGGCGGTGATCGACAGCATACGGGTCGCGTCGATCAGCTTCCATGCCGCCGGCTGGCCGCCCTTCAGATCGAACGCGACGATGCCGCCGCCGGTTTTCTGCTGCGCCATCGCCAGCCGATGCTGCGGATGCGACGGCAGGCCGGGATACAGCACGCGCGCGACCTGCGGCTGCGCTTCCAGCCACTGCGCCAGCGCCAGCGCGTTCTTCGAATGCGCCTCCATGCGCAGCGACAGCGTCTCCATGCCCTTCAGGATCACCCAGGCGTTGAACGCGGACAGCGTCGGGCCGGCGGTGCGTAGGAAGGTGTAGACGCCCTCCATCAGCGCCTGGCTCCCGAGCACCGCGCCGCCCAGCACCCTGCCCTGGCCGTCGAGATACTTGGTGGCGGAATGAATCACGATGTCGGCGCCGAGTTCGAGCGGCTTCTGCAGCGCCGGCGAGCAGAAGCAGTTGTCGACCGCGAGCCAGGCACCGGCCTCGTGCGCGATGGCGGCGAGCGCGCGGATGTCGCTCACCTCGGTGAGCGGATTGGACGGCGACTCGACGAAGAACAGCCTGGTGTTCGGCTTGGCCGCCGCGCGCCACTCCGCCGGATCGGTCGGCGACACGTAGGTGGTCTCGATGCCGAAGCGGCCGAGGATGTTGGAGAACAGCTGCACGGTCGAGCCGAAGATCGAGCGCGAGGCGACGACGTGCTCGCCCGCCTTCATCAGCCCCATCACCGTCGCCAGGATCGCCGCCATGCCGGAGGCGAATGCGACGCAGCGCTCGGCGCCTTCGAGCGCGGCCAGCCGCGCTTCCATCATCTGCACCGTGGGATTGGTGAAGCGCGCGTAGATCGGGCCGGGCTGCTCGCCCTTGAAGCGCGCCGCAGCTTCGGCCGCGCTGCCGAACACGAAACTGGAGGTGAGGAACATCGCCTCCGAGTGCTCGTTGAACTGGCTGCGCACCGTTCCGGCGCGCACCGCCAGGGTTTCAAGATCGTATTCGTTGCCCATGCGTGTCAGCTTCCGGACGCAAGATTGAGGTCGAGCTGCTGGGTGGACAGGGCCGACGGCGGCGGAGTTTCGCCGTTGCGCACGGCCTCGACGTAATTCAGGTACTCCGGCGTGACGTCGCCGGTGATGTAGCGGCCGTCGAAGCACGAGGTGTCGAAGTCGAGAATCGCCGGGTTGCCGGCACGGACCACTTCCACCATGGCGTCGAGGTCCTGATAGATCAGCGCATCGCAGCCGATCTCGCGCGCGATTTCAGCGTCGGTGCGGCCATTGGCGATCAGTTCGTCGCGCGTCGGCATGTCGATGCCGTAGACGTTGGAGAAGCGCACCGGCGGCGAGGCCGAGGCGAAATACACCTGCGCCGCGCCGGCGTCGCGCGCCATCTGCACGATCTCGCGGCTGGTGGTGCCGCGCACGATGGAGTCGTCGACCAGCAGCACGTTCCTGCCCTTGAATTCCTCGGCGATGGCGTTGAGCTTCTGGCGCACCGATTTCTTGCGCAGCGCCTGCCCCGGCATGATGAAGGTGCGGCCGATGTAGCGGTTCTTGATGAAGCCCTCGCGGTACGGCACGTCGAGGTGGTTCGCCAGTTGCAGCGCCGAGGGGCGGCTGGTGTCGGGAATCGGGATCACCACGTCGATTTTCAGATGGGCGAAATCGCGCTTGATCTTTTCGGCCAGCGAGACGCCCATGGCCAGACGCGTGTTGTAGACCGAAACGCCATCCATCACCGAATCCGGGCGCGCGAGGTAGACGTATTCGAAGATGCAGGGATTGAGCACCGCACGGTCGCTGCACTGGCGGCTGTGCAGCTTGCGCTGGTAGTCGACGAACACCGCCTCGCCCGGCGCCACGTCGCGCAGCAGGCGGAAGCCCAGGGTGTCGATCGCCACACTTTCCGAGGCGACGATGTACTCGTGCGGCGTGACCTGCTCGTTGACGCCGATCACCAGCGGACGGATGCCGTGCGGGTCGCGGAACGCCAGGAGGCCGTAGCCGGCGATGAAGGCCACCACCGCATAGGCGCCCTTGCAGCGCGCATGCACACCTGCCACTGCGCCGAAAATCGTATCCAGGTTGAGTTGCCGCCCCGAAGCGCGCACCTGCAATTCGTGCGCCAGCACGTTCAGTAGCACTTCGGAATCCGAATTGGTGTTGACGTGGCGCAGGTCGGAACGGAACAAGGCTTCCTTCAGCTCGTGGGTGTTGGTGAGATTGCCGTTGTGCCCCAGTACGATGCCGTACGGCGAATTCACGTAGAACGGCTGCGATTCGGCCGACGACGAGGCGCTGCCGGCGGTGGGATAGCGCACATGCGCCACCCCCATGTCACCCAGCAGGTTGCGCATGTCGCGGGTGCGGAACACGTCGCGCGCCAGTCCCTGCCCCTTGTGCATGTGAAAGCGGCTTTCCTCCGCCGTCACGATGCCGGCCGCGTCCTGGCCGCGATGCTGCAGCACCATCAGCCCGTCATATAGAAGCTGATTGGCCGACGAATTGGAAACGACTCCGATTACCCCGCACATACCGTGCACCCATCCATGAAATTATTCGAAACGAACGTACTTCGCCACGTCGGCCGGCAGCAGCGGCAAGGCGCGCTGCGCCATCGCCTGCAGGCTGCCCGACAGCATGGCCTGCTTCCAGAAATCGGTGCGCGGCAGCGAGGTCAGTCCGGCCGCCAGCGTCAGGCCCATCAGGATCACCAGCCCCTTGACCAGCCCCAGCACGCCGCCCAGCACCTTGTCGGCGCTGCCCAGTCCGGCCGCCCTGACCAGCGAGGCCAGGGCATGTCCCAACAGCAGCACGCCGATCAGCACCACCAGAAAAATCACAGCAAAGCCTGCGAAATAGCGAATACCCGGATTTTCAACCGCGATCGGCAGCATCGGCGCCACCATCAGCGCGCCCCACTTGCCGAGCACGAACGCCAGGATCCAGGCCGCCAGCGAAAACAGCGTATCCACCATGCCGCGCATCAGCCCGCGCACCACGGTCAGGGCCAGCACCAGCAGCACGACGAGGTCGAGCATGCTCATTTTGCAAGCACCTGTCCGGCCATGCCGTTTTCGGCCAGTTTCACCGCAGCCGCCACCGCGGCTTCGCGCGAGGCATAGGGGCCCACGCGCACGCGCGTCAAGGCCCCCACCTTGTCCGTGTAGGCCGGCAAGCCGGCGCTGGCTGCACGCGCCTTGAGCGCACCGGCCTTGGCAGAATCGGACAGCGCGGCAAGCTGCACCACGAAAGCCTCGCCGGTTGCGGCGGGCCTGGCCTGCGGCGCAGGCGTCGCTGCGGGTTTGGCAACCGCCTGGGGCGCGGGCCTGGACGGTTCCGGCCGGGAGGCAGGCTTGGCTACTTCGGGTTTGAGCGGTTCGGGTCCGGGCGCAGGTTCGGCAGGCGCCGCCTGGGGCGGGGTGGGTTGCCTCGTCTCCGGCAGCGGGAGAGACGGCGCCGCCACGGCAGCTGCCTGCTCCGCCGGTTCCGCCTCGGCGGACGGATTCGGCTCATCGCGCAGCGCTGCGGCGGGCGACACCGCCATCTTCACCGCCAGCGAACTGGCAGGCGGCGGCTCGTCTTCCAGCAACAGCGGCAGCACGATCACCGCCAGCAAGGTCAGTGCAACCGCGCCGATCAGGCGGCGCCGGGCGCGGCGTTTGAGGTCATTTTCACTGCTGGGTGGCGGCATGGTCGAGCACGGCGGCAACGGTATAGAACGAACCGAAGACGAGAATTCTATCACCTTCGCACGCCGCGCTTCGCGCCTCCGCAAGCGCCGCGTTCACGTCCCGCTGCACCTTGACCGGGGCATGGCCTGCGTGCGTGCGCAGGACGGCTGCCAGCGCCTCGGCATCGCGTGCGCGCGGCGAAGCGGGCATGCACGCCCACCATGCATCGATCTCGCCGGACAATGCGGCGAACACGCCTGCCGCATCCTTGTCCGCCAGCATGCCCACCACCGCCAGCGTGCGTCCGGGCACCGGCCGGTCGCGCAAGGCGGCGGCCAGCGCCCGCGCCGCTTCCGGGTTGTGCGCCACGTCGAGAATGACCTCCGGGGCATGGGCAATGCACTGAAATCGCCCCGCCACCCGCGCCATGGCAAGCCCCTGGCGTATCGCCGTCTCGCTCACCGGCAGGCGGGGGGACAAGGCCTCCAGCGCCGCCAGCGCACCGGCCGCATTGCGCAGCTGATAGGCGCCCGCCATCGCGGGCAGGGGCAAGTCGGTCCAGGTATGCGCCTGCCCCCGATAGATCCAGTGGTCCGCCTCGCGCTGCGCGGCAAAGTCGCGGCCCGCGCAGCGCAGGTCGGCGCCGAGGTGCCGGGCGTGCTCGAGCAGGCTGGCGGGCGGTTCAGGGTCGGCGCAGATGGCGGGGCGGCCGGCGCGGTATATGCCGGCTTTCTCGAAACCGATCTTTTCGCGGGTGTCGCCCAGATAATCCATGTGGTCGAGGTCGACGCTGGTGACGATCGCCGCATCGGCGTCGAACGCATTCACGGCGTCGAGACGCCCGCCGAGGCCGACTTCGAGGATGGCCACGTCGACGCCGGCATCGATGAACTGCAGCATCGCGCCGAGGGTGCCGAATTCGAAATAGGTCAGCGAAATGTCGCCGCGCGCAGCATCGATCCTTTCAAAGGCGGCGACCAGTTCGGCGTCGCCCGCCTCCCTGCCGGCAATCCGCACCCGCTCGCTGTAGCGCAGCAGATGCGGCGAGGTGTAAAGGCCGGTCTTGTAGCCGGCGGTGCGGAGTATGGCTTCGAGATAGGCGCAGGTGGAACCCTTGCCGTTGGTGCCGCCGACGACGACGAGCGGAAAGGCGGCCTCCAGCCCGAGCGCGTCCTTGACGCGGCGCACCCGCTCCAGGCCAAGCTCGATGCTGCTGGGATGCAGATGTTCCAGCCGCGCCAGCCAGTCGGCCAGCGAAAGCCCCGGACGCGTCGGCACGCCCTAGGCGGCAAGCACAGGCCGCCCCATCATCATCGCCAGCGTGGCGGCGAGTTCGTCGCGCATCTGGCGGCGATCGATGATGCGGTCGATGGCGCCCTTCTCCTGCAGGAACTCGGCGCGCTGAAAGCCTTCCGGCAGCGTCTCGCGCACCGTCTGCTCGATCACGCGCGGACCGGCAAAGCCGATCAGCGCATTCGGTTCGGCCACGATGAGGTCGCCCAGCATGGCAAAACTCGCCGACACGCCGCCCATGGTGGGGTCGGTCAGCACCGAGATGAAGGGCAGGCGGTGGCGCGAGAGCTGGGTCAGCGCAGCCGAGGTCTTCGCCATCTGCATCAAGGAAAACAGGCCTTCCTGCATGCGCGCGCCGCCGCTGGCGGAAAAGCAGACGAAGGCCGAGTTCGATTCGATCGCCGCTTCCACGCCGAGCACAAAACGCTCGCCCACCACCGAGCCCATCGAACCGCCCATGAACTTGAATTCGAACGCCGCCGCCACCACCGGCACTGCCTTGACGCTGCCGCCCAGCACCACCAGCGCATCGGTTTCCGAAGTTCCGGCCTGGGCATCCTTCAGACGGTCGGGGTATTTCTTGCTGTCCTTGAACTTCAGCGGGTCGAGCGGCGTCACCTGGGCGCCGATCTCGTGCTGCCCCTCGGCATCCAGCAGCATCGCCAGCCGCTGCCGCGCGCCGATACGGTGATGGTGGCCGCATTTGGGGCACACCTCCAGATTGCTTTCGAGGTCGGCGCGGTACAGCACTTCGTTGCATGCCGGACACTTGGACCACAGCCCCTCGGGCATGGATTTCTTGTCGGCCAGCGCACGCCGCTTGATTTTCGGCGGCAAAATTTTCTGGAACCAGCTCATCGTTTTCTCCGCTTGCCTATTTCGACGCCGCGTCGACGCCGCGGCGCAAGTCCTGCACCAGATGTTTCACCCGGCTGATCACCTCGTTTTCGGGTGCCGTCTCAATCTCGTGCACGATGCGGCTGCCCACCACCACGGCATCGGCAATGCGCGCCACCGCCTCGGCGGTCGCCGCGTCGCGGATGCCGAACCCCACCCCCACCGGCAGGCTGCAATGCGCGCGAACCATGGCAAGCTTGCGCGCCACCTCCTCGGTATCGAGACTGGCCGAGCCGGTCACCCCCTTCAGCGACACGTAATAGATGAAGCCGCCGGCAACCGCCGTCACCTGCTCCACCCGGGACTCCGGCGTGGTCGGCGACAGCAGGAAAATCGGATCGATGCCGTGCGCCTTGAACACATCGGCCACCCCGTGCGACTCTTCCGGCGGAATGTCCACCGTCAGCACGCCGTCCACGCCGGCCGCCTGGGCGGCCTGTGCAAAGGCCTCGTAACCCATGCGCTCGACCGGATTGGCATAGCCCATCAGCACCACCGGCGTGGTTGCGTTGGTCTTGCGGAATTCCGCCGTCATCGCCAGCACGTCCTTCAGCCCGACCTTGTTCGCCAGCGCCCGCTCGGAGGCGCGCTGGATCACCGGCCCGTCGGCCATCGGGTCGGAAAACGGCACCCCCAGTTCGATGATGTCCACCCCGGCTTCCACCAGCGCGTGCATCAACGGCACCGTCAGGCCCTTGCCGGGGTCGCCGGCCGTGATGAAAGGGATCAGGGCTTTCCTGTTTTGCGCCTTGAGCGCGGTAAAAGTCTGGCCGATGCGGCTCATGGTTGGTTCTTCTGAAAAAAGCGGTTCGATTGGATGGCGGCAGGCCTACAGGGTGAGCCCCGCCGCCTTCGCCACCGTGTTGATGTCCTTGTCGCCACGGCCGGACAGGTTGACCAGGATGATCTGATCCTTCTTCATCGTCGGCGCGAGCTTTTTGGCATGGGCCACGGCATGGCTGGATTCGAGCGCGGGGATGATGCCCTCGAAGCGGCACAGGTCGTGGAAGGCGGCCATGGCCTCGTCGTCATTGACCGGGACGTATTCGGCGCGGCCGGCGTCCTTCAGGTAGCTGTGCTCGGGGCCGACGCCGGGGTAGTCGAGGCCGGCGGAGACCGAATGGGTTTCGATGATCTGGCCGTTCTCGTCCTGCATCAGATAGCTGCGGAAGCCGTGCAGCACGCCGGGGGTGCCGGCATTCAGCGGTGCGGCATGCTTTCCGCTGGCGAGGCCGGAGCCGCCCGCCTCCACCCCGATCAGGCGCACGCCTTCGAACGGAATGTAGGGATGGAAGATGCCGATCGCATTGGAGCCGCCGCCGACGCAGGCAATCACCGCATCCGGCTGGCGCCCCGCCAGCTCCGGCATCTGCACGACGCACTCGCGGCCGATCACGCACTGGAAATCGCGTACCAGCATGGGATAGGGATGCGGGCCGGCGGCGGTGCCGAGAATGTAAAAAGTGGATTCGATGTTGGTCACCCAGTCGCGCATCGCCTCGTTCAGCGCATCCTTCAGCGTCCTGGAGCCGGAAGCCACCGGCACCACGGTGGCGCCCAAAAGCTTCATGCGGAAGACGTTGGGCGACTGCCGGGCGACGTCCTCGGCGCCCATGTAGACGACGCACTCCATGCCGTAGCGCGCGGCCACGGTGGCCGAGGCGACGCCGTGCTGGCCGGCGCCGGTCTCGGCGATGACGCGCTTCTTGCCCATGCGCCGCGCCAGCAGCGCCTGGCCGATGGTGTTGTTGATCTTGTGCGCGCCGGTGTGGTTGAGGTCCTCGCGCTTGAGGTAGATCTGCGCGCCGCCATAGGCTTCCGACAGGCGCCTGGCATGGTAGACCGGGCTGGGGCGGCCGACGTAGTGCTTGAGCTCGTATTCGAATTCGGCCAGGAAAGCGGGATCGTTGCGCGCGCGGTCGTATTCGACGCGCAGTTCGTCCAGCGCCGCCATCAGGGTTTCGGCGACGAAAATGCCGCCATAGGGGCCGAAGTGGCCGCGGGAATCGGGGAGATCAGTCAGCTTCATGATGCTTCTTTCGCTTTCGCAATGAATCGCGCAATCTTGTGCGCGTCCTTGATGCCTTTTTCCGCCTCGACGCCGGAAGACACATCCACCGCCCAGGGCCGCACGCGGCGGACCGCTTCGGCGACGTTGTCCGGCGTGAGCCCGCCAGAAAGAACAATCGGTCGGGACAGGTGCGGCGGGATCAGGCTCCAGTCGAATCGCTCTCCGGTGCCGCCCGGCACGCCCGCCACATAGGCGTCCAGCAGTAAACCGCGGGCGGCATCGAAGTCAGCCGCGCATTCTAGCAAATCCGTGTCCCGATTGACGCGCACCGCCTTGATCCAGGGGCGGCCGTAGCGCATGCAGTCGGCCGGCGTCTCGTCGCCGTGAAATTGCAGCAGGTCGAGCGGCACCGCACGCAAGACCCGCTCGATGAATGCGGGTTCGGCATTGACGAACAGCCCGACGCTCTGCACGAACGGCGGCAGCGCGCGCACCAGCATGGCGGCGGAATCGATCGCGAGGTGGCGCGGGCTCTTCTCGTAGAACACGAAGCCCAGTGCGTCCGCCCCGGCGTCGCAGGCGGCATGCAGATCCTGCAAGCGGGTGATGCCGCAGATTTTTACGCGAACAGCCATCGTTCGGAGCTTTCCGGCAAGGCAAAGTGCGCAGGATACCGGATGTGGGTGAGGTACAGCCCGGCGGCGTCGAAGGTGGGCGCGGCACGGGTGCGGTCGCGGCCGTCGAGGATCTCGCGCATCCACCCGGGCGGCTGGCTGCCGGCACCGATCTGGACGAGGCAGCCCATGAGATTGCGCACCATGTGGTGCAGAAAGCCGTTGGCGCGGAAGTCGCATAAAAGATAATCGCCGCGCCGCTCGATGTGCACCAGCCGCAGCTCCTTGACCGGCGATTTGGCCTGGCATTCGGCGGCGCGAAACGCTGAAAAATCATGCTGTCCGATCAGGCTTGCCGCAGCCAGGTTCATCGCGGCCGCATCCAGCGGCCGGTGATGCCAGCCAACCAGCCCGTGCTCGAGGCCGGGCCGCACCGGGTGGTTCAGCAGCACATAGCGGTAGCCGCGCTGGCTGGCGGCAAAGCGCGCGTGGAAGTCCTCGCCAACTTCGCGCGCCCACAGCACCGCCACACCGCTGGGCAGATGGCTGTTGACGCCGCGCACCCAGGCAGTCAGCGGGCGCCTGGCTGCGGTATCGAAATGCGCCACCTGGAACGCGGCGTGCACCCCGGTATCGGTGCGCCCGGCCGCGGTGACGCCGATCCTTTCGCCGGCGATGGCGGACACCGCGGCTTCCAGCACATCCTGCACGCCGCAACCCTGCGGCTGCGACTGCCAGCCGCAAAAGCCGATACCGCGGTATTCCAGACCCAGCACGATTCTCATATCACCCCGGCCTCATGCCAGCACGATCAACACCCCAAGCAAGCCCGCGAGTATGACGGCGCTGTCCCGGCTTTGCCAGCGTTCGGCCTGCAAGGTGTAGGTGGCGGGCGTCGCATCGTCGGGCAGCGGCGCACGCAGCGCATCCAGCCAGCGTGCCGGTTTCGGCGCATGCTCGACATAATCCAGGGTCAGACCCAGCCGCACCGCAAAGCCACGGCGGTCAAAGCCCAGCCAGGCCAGCGGCCGGGTCAGCACATACAGTCCGTAGATCAGGCGGGGGCGGGACGTATACGCCAGCAGCGCCGCCAGCCCTGCCAGCATCAGCGCCAGCCGCCCCACCCGCAATACGCCTTGCTGCACTCCTTCCGCGCTGGGGCTGCCCCATCCCAGCGCCGGCCACAAGGCCATCCCCGGCAGAGTATAGGCATACGTGAGCAGCAGCACCGCCATCAGCCAGCGGGTGCGGCGCAGCAGGCGCAGCAATTGCCGGCGGACAGGCGCAAACAGAAAGGCCGTCGCAGTGGCGACGGCCAGAATGATCAGCGGGGCCAGTGGGGCACGCTCCACCGCCACCGCCCACCCGCACCACAGCAGGATGCGGGCAGCCGGGTGCAGGGATTTAACCAAGCTCGCTCAGCATGCCTTTGGCATCGGTCTTCTGTTTGTCGTTGCCCTCGGCCAGCACTTCGTTGAGGATTTCGCGCGCACCTTCCTTGTCGCCCATTTCCACATAGGCACGGGCAAGATCGAGCTTGGTGCCGACCTCGTCGAGTTCGAGTTCATTGCCGCCGGCATCGCCCAAATCGAGATCGAGGCCGCTGAAGTCGAATTTGCTGTCCTGGCCGCCGTCTTCCTCAAGGCCGAGATCGAGTTTCAGCTCTTCGTCGGCGGTGGCAGGCAGATCCAGTTCCGGCAGCTCGAAATCGAGACCCTGGGCATCCAGTTCCGGGTAACCCGTTTCGGCCATTGCGGCTGTCTCGGGCGGGGTGTCGAAATTGAGCACGTGTCCCGCGGACTCGAACTCCAGGGGTGCGTCTGCCGCCACGGCTTCGAGCGCAGGCTGGGGCTCGGGTTCGATATCGGCCGGGGCGGCGGACTGCACGGCCGCCTCGGGTTCAGGCGCCGGTTCGTCCGGGAACGCCACCGCGCCGCCGGCGACCGCCGCGGTGGCGGCCACCGTTGCCGCCGCCGCGGCGCCCGACTGAATGCCGCCATACAGCGGGTTGGTCGGGTCGATACTGCGCCCCAATTCACAGGCCTTGTCCCACAACGGGCTGGGCTTGCTACCCAGTGCGGCATAGAGCTCGCCGGCGACCGCTTCGAACGTCGCGAGGTTGCGGCGGGCCGCGTAGATTTCCAGTAACTTGACGCGGATCTCGTGGCGGTCCGGATTTTTGCCGATGGCTTCCTTGAGAATTTCCTCGGCCTGGGCGTCGCGGCCGTAGGCCATGTACACCTCGGCTTCGGCGATCGGGTCGACGTCATGCGTATCGATGGTGCCCAGGCCCGCCTGGCTGAAGTCGGTCAGGAAGGAGGTGTCGCCGGTATTGACGCTGCCCCCCGACGCCGCGCCGATGACGGTATTGGGGCGCACGTCGCCGCCGCTCATGATGCTGTCTTCCAGGGTGCTATTGCCGGACTTGCGCCGGCGATTGCCGCTCGCCACCATCCACCACAGCACGCCCCCCAGCCCGAGCGCGGCAAGACCGCCGCCCCAATACATCGGGTCGGCAAGCAGGGGGTCGTACCAGTTTGCGGCAGGCTCGGGGCTGGCCGCAGGCGCTGCGACGGCCGGGGCGGCCGGCTTGGGTGCGGGCTTGGCCGCCGCCGGTGCGGGCACCGTCGCAGTGGGCGTCTCGCTTTGCGCCTTTTCCTGCATTTCGACCAGCTTCTGCATGTCCTGGATCTGCTTTTCCAGTACGGCCACGCGCTGCCCCGATTCCTGCAGCGCCTTGTCGCGTGCGGTCGCATCCTCTTCCTGGGCGCGCAATTTTTCCTGCAGGGCACGGGTTTCGTCGGCCTTGCCGGCGGCCGCCGCCGGTGCGAGTTTGGACAGCTTGAGGACGTCCTTCTGGGCTTCGGGTGCCGGTTTGGCGCGGTCTTCCACCTGGGGGGTAATCTTGCCGCTGCTGGCCTGCCCCGGCTCCGCTTTGGCCTCGGGGGCAGCGCTCGCAATCCCAGCCAGTTTCTGCCGGTAGGCACGCCAGTCATCGGCCTGCAATTTGAGTTCGCGCACCGCTTCCTTCTGCGGAATGGCAGCCACTTTTTCAGCCGGCGGCACGGCCAGTGTCGTGCCGGCTTTCAGGCGATTCATGTTGCCGTTGAAAGCCTCGGTATTCTCGCGGTAGAGGCCCAGCAGGGTCTGCTCCAGGCTCACTCCTCCCGGGCGCACCTGGCTGGCGATGCCGACCAGGGTATCGCCCCGCTTCACCGTCACGCGGTCGGGGGCAGCAGGCTGCGGCTTGCTTGCGCTCGCCGGGGGCGGCGTTTTGTCGGCTGCCGGCGCCGGCATGGCCTGGCTTTGCGGGACCGGGGCAGGCACGGGCTTGGCAACGGGCGTCTGGGCCGGGGCGACGGCCGCCGGAGCCACTGCTTGTGTGCCGCCCACGCCGGGCGGATCGAGCAGCATGGTGTATTCGCGCACCAGCCGCCCCGAGGCCCAGTTCACCTCGATCAGCATGTCGATGAAGGGATCGTTCACCGGACGGGTGGTAGTCACTTTCAGCACGGCCTTGCCATTGGGCTTTTTCTCGACCGCAAAGCGCAGGGAAGACAATACCGGGGCGAATTCGACGCGTGCATCGCGAAATGCCTGGTCGGAAGCGAGACTGGCCGACAGGCTGTCGAGTTCGGCCTTGTCGGCTGCGAGGAGTTCGATCTCCGCCGCCAGAGGCTGCCCCAACGCCGAGGTGACCGACAGCTTGCCCAACCCGGCTGCATGCGTCATCAGCGGCACGGCAATCAAGCCTGCGGCCACCAGCTGGGTGGTGAAGCGCTTCAATTTCATCCCGTTTCTCCCTATTCGCCCCTGCGCGGGGCTGTTGAATCCTTGACGCCACTATTGACGGCTCGGCAGGTCGCAATCTTTAGTGCAACAATCGCACCAGCCCTGGCCTTGCCGCCAGGCAGACCTGGAGCGTTCAGGCCTGCAGCAGGATTCGCAGCATGCGGCGCAAGGGCTCCGCGGCCCCCCACAGCAGCTGGTCGCCGACGGTGAACGCGGCGAGGTACTGCGGGCCCATGTTGAGCTTGCGCATGCGGCCGATCGGCACGCTCAGCGTGCCGGTCACCGCCGCCGGGGTAAGTTCGCGCATGGTGATCTCGCGGTCGTTCGGCACCACCTTCACCCACTGGTTGTGCGCGGCGATCAGGCTATGGATGTCGGCCAGCGGCACATCTTTCGTCAGCTTGATGGTCAAAGCCTGGGAATGGCAGCGCATCGCGCCGACGCGCACGCAGAGGCCGTCGATGGGGATAGGATTGTCGCTGCGGCGCATGATCTTGTTGGCTTCGACCTGGGCCTTCCACTCCTCCTTGGACTGGCCGGACTCGAGCGCGACGTCGATCCACGGGATCAGGTTGCCCGCCAAAGGCACCGGCCAGGCGTCGACCGGATAGCGGTCGGAGCGGATGAAGTCGGCCACCTTGCGGTCGATTTCGAGGATCGCCGACGCCGGGTCGCCGATCAGGTCGGTGACTTCGGCGTGCACCGCGCCCATCTGCTGGATCAGTTCGCGCATGTTGCGCGCGCCAGCGCCGGAAGCGGCCTGATAGGTCATCGGCGACACCCACTCGACCAGGCCGGCATCGAACAGCCCGCCCATCGCCATCAGCATCAGCGACACCGTGCAGTTGCCGCCGACGTAGGTCTTGACGCCGTTGGCGATGCCGTCCTGGATGACATGCTTGTTGACCGGATCGAGGATGATGATGGCCTCGTCCTTCATCCTGAGCGTCGAGGCGGCGTCGATCCAGTAGCCGTTCCAGCCCGCCGCGCGCAGCTTCGGGTAGATCTCTTTCGTGTAGTCGCCGCCCTGGCAGGTGATGATGGTGTCGCAGGCGCGCAGCTCGTCGATGCTGCTGGCGTCCTTCAGTGGCGGCACTTCGCGTCCGATGTCGGGTCCCTTGCCGCCGACGTTGGAGGTAGTGAAGAACACCGGTTCGATATGGTCGAAATCGCGTTCTTCCTTCATGCGCCCCATGAGCACGGAGCCCACCATGCCGCGCCAGCCGATCAAGCCTACTTTCATCATTTTAAAATTCTCCTAAAAACCAGTTGTCCGCGAAGAACGCGAAGGGCCACGAAGTGTCTTGGGTTCTATTCGCGTTTCTTCGCGTCCTTCGCGGATCAAAGCTTTTACAGGGCGCCCACCACCGCATCGCCCATCTCGCTGCACGACACCTTCCGCGTGCCCTCGGTCCAGATGTCGCCAGTGCGCAGGCCCTGTGCGATCACCCGCTTCACCGCGTTCTCGATACGGTCGGCGGTCGCCAGATCGGCGAAGGTATAGCGGTACATCATCGCCACCGACAGGATGGTCGCCAGCGGATTCGCCAGATTCCTGCCCGCGATGTCGGGGGCGGAGCCGTGGATCGGCTCGTACATACCCTTGTTGTGTTCGTCCAGCGAGGCCGACGGCAGCATGCCGATCGAGCCCGACAGCATCGATGCGGCGTCGGACAGGATGTCGCCGAAGATGTTGCCGGTGACCATGGTGTCGAACTGCTTGGGCGCGCGGATCAGCTGCATCGCCGCGTTGTCGACGTACATGTGCGAGAGCTCGACCTCGGGGTAGTCCTTCGACACCTCGATCATCACCTCCTTCCACAGCTCGGAGCATTCCAGCACGTTGGCCTTCTCCACCGAGCACAGGCGCCGAGAGCGCTTCATCGCGATGCCGAACGCGACGTGCGCGACGCGGCGCACCTCGGATTCGGAATACAGCATGGTGTTGAAGCCGACGCGCTCGCTGCCCCCGGTTGGGCTTGGCCTGACTTCGATGCCGCGCGGCTGGCCGAAATACACGTCGCCGGTCAGCTCGCGCACGATCATGATGTCGAGCCCGGACACGACTTCGGGCTTCAGCGACGACGCGCCCGCCAGTTCCGGATACAGCAGTGCCGGGCGCAGGTTGGCGAACAGATTGAGTTCCTTGCGGATGCGCAACAGGCCGCGCTCGGGGCGCAGCGGGCGGTCGAGCATGTCGTACTGCGGGCCGCCGACGGCGCCGAGCAGCACCGCGTCGGCTTCGCGTGCGAGCTTCAGGGTGGCCTCCGGCAGCGGGTCGCCCGCCGCATCGTAGCCGGCACCGCCGATCGGTGCGGTTTCCATTTCGATTTTCGCGCCATCGGCGCGCAATGCGTCGAGAACCTTTACCGCCTGGGCGACGATTTCCGGACCGATGCCGTCACCCGGCAAGACAGCTAGTTTCATTTCAACTCCGTAAGGAGTGAGGTGTTAGGCGTTAGGCGTAAAACCGGCAGGACATCCCGCCTCACCCCTCACGCCTCTCGCCTCACTTATTCATGCAAACAACCAAGGCGCTTCGACCTTGCGTCGCTCTTCGTATGCCTTGATCTTGTCGGCCTGCAACAAGGTCAGCCCGATATCGTCCAAGCCGTTCAGCAGACGGTGCTTGCGCCCGCCGTCGACTTCGAATGCCAGCACTTCGCCACCCGGCGTGGTCACGGTCTGCTTGCCGAGATCGACCTTCAGGCGGTAGCCCTCGGATGCCTCGCATTCGCCGAACAGCCGGTCAACCACCGCGGCGTCGAGCACGATGGGCAGAATGCCGTTCTTGAAGCAGTTGTTGTAGAAGATGTCGGCGTAGGACGGCGCGATGATGGCGCGGATGCCGTAGTCTTCCAGTGCCCACGGCGCATGCTCGCGGCTCGATCCGCAGCCGAAGTTGTCGCGCGCCAGCAGCACCGAAGCACCCGCATAACGCGGGAAATTCAGCACGAACTCCGGGTTCGGCTTGCGCGTGGCGGGATCCATACCCGGCTCGCCGTGATCGAGATAACGCCATTCGTCGAACAGGTTGGGACCGAAGCCGGCGCGTTTGATCGACTTCAAAAACTGCTTGGGAATGATGGCGTCGGTATCGACGTTGGCGCGGTCGAGCGGCACCACCAGCCCGTCGTGAACAGTGAAAGCGTGCATTTACTTGGTCGACTTCTGAATCGCGTCGCCGGCCTTCTCGATATCCTGGCCCACGCCGCGAACGGTGTTGCAGCCCGCCAGTACCAGGGCTGCGGCAATCAAAACGGCGATCATCGGTTTCATGATGTTTTCTCCTTACAGTTTACGTACATCGATAAAGTGGCCGGCACAGGCCGCCGCGGCAGCCATCGCCGGACTGACCAGATGGGTCCTGCCGCCCTGCCCCTGGCGCCCCTCGAAGTTGCGGTTGGAAGTCGAGGCGCAGCGCTCGCCCGGCTCCAGCCGGTCGGCGTTCATCGCCAGGCACATCGAGCAGCCCGGCTCGCGCCACTCGAACCCTGCTTCGACGAAGATCTTGTCCAGGCCCTCGGTCTCGGCCTGCTGCTTGACCAGGCCGGAGCCCGGCACCACCATCGCCAGCTTGACGTTGGGGGCGACCTTGCGGCCGCTGGCCACGCCGGCGGCCTCGCGCAGATCCTCGATCCGCGAGTTGGTGCAGGAGCCGATAAAGACCTTGTCCACCGGGATCTCGGCAATCGGCGTGCCGGCTGCGAGGCCCATGTATTCGAGGGCGCGCATCCAGTCGTGACGTTTGACCTCGCTCGGCGCATCGGCCGGATCCGGCACGCGGCCGTTGATGGTCGTCACCATCTCGGGCGAGGTGCCCCAGGTGACCTGCGGCTCGATCGTCGCCGCATCGAGTTCGACCACGCGGTCGAATACCGCGTCGGCGTCCGAATGCAGCGTGTTCCACCACGCCTCCGCCTTGGCCCACGCCGCGCCCGTGGGCGAATAGGGGCGGTCCTTGACGTAGTCGATCGTGGTCTGGTCGACCGCCACCATGCCGGCGCGCGCGCCCGCCTCGATCGCCATGTTGCACAGGGTCATGCGGCCTTCCATCGTCAGCGCACGGATCGCCGAGCCGCCGAATTCCAGCGCATAGCCGGTGCCGCCGGCGGTGCCGATTTCGCCGATGACCGCGAGCGCGATGTCCTTCGCCGTCACGCCATTGCCCAGTGTGCCTTCGACCTTCACCAGCATGGTCTTCGACGGCTTCTGCCACAGGCATTGCGTGGCCAGCACGTGCTCGACCTCGGAGGTGCCGATGCCGAACGCCAGCGCGCCGAACGCGCCATGGGTGGAGGTATGCGAATCGCCGCACACCACGGTCATGCCGGGCAGGGTCAGGCCTTCTTCGGGGCCGATGACATGAACGATGCCCTGGCGGATGTCGTCCATTTTGAATTCGGTGATGCCGAACTCGGCGCAGTTGGCGTCGAGCGTCTCCACCTGCAGGCGCGAGACCGGATCGGCGATGCCCTGGCTGCGGTCGGTGGTCGGCACGTTGTGGTCGGGCACGGCAATCGCCGCATCGGCGCGGCGCGGCGTGCGGTGGGCGAGCTTCAGCCCCTCGAACGCCTGCGGGCTGGTGACTTCGTGCACCAGGTGGCGGTCGATGTAGAGCAGCGCGGTGCCGTCGGCTTCGACGTGCACGACGTGGGCGTCCCACAATTTCTGGAATAAGGTCTGGCCGGGCATGGGAAGGGCAAATTACGTAAAGCCCAATTATTTCATAGCTGGGCGCCGACGGGCACGGATTCTGTTTTTCCCCACGCCGCATACACCGCCCAGGCCAGCGCCGCGCTCGCGGCAGCCAGGGTGAAAGTCCACGCCGGGCCCAGCGTGTCCCAGGTCAGGCCGCTGACCAGCCCGCCGACGGTACCGCCGATGCCGTAGGACAGGCTGGTGTAGAGCGCCTGCCCGCGCGCCTGGTGACGTCCGCGGAAATGCTGGTGGATCAGCGCCACCGCCGCCGCGTGAAAGGTGCCGAAAGTGAAGGCGTGCAGCGTCTGCGCGCCCCACACCAGCCAGGCCAACTCCACTCCCCAGGCGATCACCAGGAAGCGCAGCACCGCCAGCGCGAAGCTCGCCAGAATCAGCTTGCGCGGCGTCACCCGCGCAAAAATACGCGGAATGACGAGAAAAACCCCGATTTCGCACAGCACGCCGAGCGCCCACAGCCAGCCCACGGTTGATTTGCCGTAGCCGTGGTCGACCAGATAGATCGAATAGAAGGTGTAATACGGCCCGTGCGTCACCGCCATCAGCAGACAGGCGGCCAGCAGCGACGCCACCTCCGGCCGCTTCAGCACGGTCCAGACCGGGATATGATCGCCGGCATGCGGCAGGATCTCGGCCTCGGGGATCACCCGCGCGAACGCGACGATGCCCAGCATCACCGCCAGCACGGCCCACGGCAGCCAGCCGATCGACACATGATCGAAGGCATGGCCCAGCCCCACCACCATCACGATGAAGCCGACCGAGCCCCACAGGCGGATGCGGCCGTAGGCGTCGCTGCGCTCGCCCAGATGCGACAGCGTCATCGCCTCGACCAGCGGCAGCGACGCGCTCCAGAAGAAACTGAGCGCCGCCATCACCGCAAACAGCCACCAGAAACCGTTGCCGGCGAACACCCCGGCGAACACCAGCACGCTGCCGATCGCCGCAATCTGCACGATCGCCGTGCGGCGGCCGGTGCGGTCGGCGATATGCCCCCATATGTTGGGCGCAAAAATCCGCATCACCTGCAGCAGCGACATCAGCACGCCGATCTGGAAGGCGTTGAACGCCAGCGACTGCAGATACAGCCCCCAGAACGGCGACATCGCGCCGACGAAAGCGAAATAAAAGAAATAGAAACCGGACAGACGCCAGTAGGGAACGGCACTCATGCGGCCGGATTATCCCTGAGGCAGGCACCGTTTCCGCGTCCGTCATTCGGTCCGGAGACGAATAAAAGTGCCGTGCGGGCGGATCACCCCATGCCGGACGGCGAATCGCGCGAGGGGATGCGCGCGATCCACGCCATCAGGATCAGGCCACCGGCTCCCATGGCCAGCTTCACCGGCCAGCCCGGCACGAAAAACCCGATGGAGGCCGCGAAGCTCAGCGCGATCAGCCCCAGCGCAATGCGCTTGGCGCGATACGGGATGCTGCGATGCTCGCGCCATTCGCGAATCAGCGGCCCGAACTGCGGGTGATTCAGCAGCCAGTTGAAAATACGGCGGGACGAGCGCGCGAAGCAGGCGGCCGCCAGCAGCAGGAAGGGCGTAGTCGGCAGCACCGGCAGGAACAGCCCGAGAACACCCGACAAAAGGAATAGCGCGCCCAGGCCGGCAAATACCAGGCGAACCGGAATGGGATGGCGGTGATGGCCGCCCCCGTCTGTCTGTCTGGTCAAACCGATTCCCCCTGAACCCGCTGCCGCATCCCCGGCCCCGAATGCCCTGCACGACTCCGCCGCGCAGGCCGTGCCCTCGCACCGGGCCGCGGCTACTTCAGCACGAACGTCAGCTTCATCCGCACGCTGTATCCGGCGACCTTGCCTTTTTTCACCTTCACGCTCTGATCCATCACCCAGGCGCCGGTGATGTTTTCCAGCGACTCGGCTGCCTTTGCGACGCCCAGCTTGATCGCGTCGTCAAATCCCTTTTCGGAACTCGCCGTGACTTCGATGGTTTTTGCGATACTCATGATGTCCCCTTCTGGTTGAACAAGCCGTCCGAAATCTCAGACTATCAACTTGCACAGGGAATCCAACTACAAAATCGGCCATGCCGCATCAAGCCGCGCCTGCTGCCATTATTTCATGCCGGAGCGCAGCCTGACCGGCTCGCCCGCCACCGCGAACACGCCGTTGCCGCGGTGGTGCAGCGTCTGCGGATTCTTGACGGCCGTATCGACCCACGCCTTCAGCACTTCCAGAATGAAGAAATTGTAGGCATTCACCAGCCGGGTATCGGCCACCCGGCATTCCAGGCTGGCATAGCATTCCGCAATCAGCGGCGCCTGCACCTGCGAAGCCGGGACGGCAGTGAGGCCGTACTTGGCGAACTTGTCGACGCTGCGGCCGGAGCAGTTGCCGATGCCCACCACTTGCTTCGCCAGCGCCAGCGTCGGAATGTTGACCACGCATTCACGGGTCGCCTTCAAGGTATCGAACGAGGCGTTGCGGCCGCTGATCACGCAGCCCAGAAGCGGCGGCTCGAATTCCATCATGGTGTGCCACGACATCGTCATGATGTTGGCCTGGCCCTTGCGGGCGGTCGCCACCAGCACCACCGGCCCCGGCTCCAGCAGGCCGTAGACCTTGGCCAGGGGATACGCGCGTTTCGCCATGTCGGCACCTCTTTCACGGGATCGCCTAGGCCTGCAGCATAGTCGGCATCGCGCGTTCCGGCGCGGGCGGAACCGCGCCGACCGCCGCACCGAACCAAAGCGCGACGCCCATGTCCATCCAGTCCGCCTTAAGCAAGGAGACAAACGTGCGCCTTTCCCCGTTCAACCCCACGCCGATGCGGCGACATAGCCGGACCACACCCAGCGTCCTCGTCGGGCTGTTGTTTGCGCTCGCCTTGCCTCCGGGCCTGGCTGCCGCCGCAGCGGAGGCGCCCTGGGGCCGCGCCCAGGCAGTGGAGCAGGCCTACGCCAAGCAGAAAGTCGTTTACGACGTCCACGTCAACAGTGAAGCCGCGGTGCGCTCGGTGATCAGCCGCGCGGTATTGCTGGCCGACTTCAATGGTTCCGACCCGTTCGACAGCAAGATCGTGATCATGCTGCACGGCAACGAAATTCCCTTCTTCGCGATCAAGAACCATGCGAAATACCGCGAACTGATGCAGCGCGCCGAGGGCGCCTCGCTCACCGGCGTAATCGAATTCCGCATGTGCCGTCTGGCAGCGGAAATGCACGGCTTCCAGCCCGAGGACATTCACGGCTTCGTCACCCTGGTGCCGATGGCGGATGCCGAGATCGTGCGCCTGCAGCAAGAGGGCTACGCCTACATGCGCTGAAACCGGCCAGACGGCAGGCGCGCCTTGTATCCGCGCTGAGCCTGGCCTAGATTTAAGTACTCCCTCCGAAAGCATCCAAGGAGATGACCATGCTGCACGATTCAACCGACATCAACCGGCTGATCCAGAAGCCGATGACCGATCCCGATTTCCCCCATGCCCCGCTGGACTGGACCCGCAACGAAGCGGCAAAAATCGCGCGCGACGAGGGGCTCGAATTGGCCGAGGACCACTGGGATACCATTCGCGCCCTGCAGAACTACTATGCCCACCACGAAGACGACGCCGTCGTCAATCTGCGCGACCTGCACGATGCGCTGGATGAATGCTTCCACCAGAAAGGCGGCCTGAAATACCTGTACACGCTGTTCCCGGGCGGGCCCATTGCACAGAGTTGCCGCCTTGCCGGGCTGAAAGCGCCCTTCATGGCCACCGACCGCAGCTTCGGCAGCGTCGCTTAACAAACCCGAACGGCGGTTCTCCCATCCCTGCTCCCCCGGCAAATGCCGGGGGAGTCCGTCGCCACCGCATGTTCCGCACCCCCAGATCCCATCCTGCCAGGTCGGCAAGGGTAGCCGACGCACCGCTGTTCCGGTTAAAGCCGGCGGCTACACCTGCCGCTCCCCGGCGCGCCCGATCGGCGCGAACGCGCTTGATCAAAGACACGAATGCCCACATACTCGCGCAAAGGCGGTTGAGTCTCTTCACCCGGTCCTTTGCCCGACTTCAAACGCCAGGTATCGAAACCCTCTGTGGCTGCTCCGACCGATTCTCGCCTGATCGAACTGCACGCGCTGCAACTCGACGACGCGCGCGCCCTGCTGGAGCACGACGCGAAAAGCAGCCGGCAGGAAGCCGGCGAGTCGCCCACCGCCTATTTGCAACGCGTGCTCGATGGTCTGTGCGAGCTCTCGCTCAAAGACCCGCTTACGGGGCTGGGCAATCGCCGGCATTTCCGCTCGGTGCTCGAACGCTCGATCGAAGCGGTCGCACGTTCCGGCGACTCGGTATTGCTGCTGCTGCTGGACATCGACCACTTCAAGACCATCAACGACACCCACGGCCATCTGGCCGGCGATCAGGTGCTGCAGTCCATAGCAGGCTGCCTGGCAGGCTGCGTGCGCCCGATGGACACCGTCGCCCGCTACGGCGGCGAAGAGTTTGCGGTAATCCTGCCCAACTGCCGGCCGCTTTTCGGGCGTGCCGTCGCCGAGCGGATTCGCCAAACCGTTGAATCGCTCCCGATCGCCGTGGCACCGCTGCTCAGCGTCCAGGTCACGCTCAGCATCGGCGGCGCCTACGCACCGGAATGGGTGCGTTCCACCGCCGACCTGTGGCTCGAACGCGCCGACCAGCAGCTCTACCGCGCCAAGTTCGAGGGACGCAACCGGATCAGTCTGGAACAGCCGCAGGAACTGTCGGTCAGCGCCGAAGAGAAAGGCCTGCTGTTCGGCCAGCTCGGCCTGGATGAGGCGGCCGCAACCGGAATGGCCTCGGACGTCTCTCACGATGCCCAGGGCAATGTCACGAACAGAGTAAACGCATGAACGATGTCCTGTCCCCTCCAGCCGGAAACCGCGAGACGCCCCCGATTCCCCTGAAACCCCTGGGCAAGGTGCTCGCCGTCACCAGCGGCAAGGGCGGCGTCGGCAAGACCTTTGTCTCGGCCAACCTCGCCGCCGCACTCGCCAAACGCGGCCACAAGGTGCTGGTGCTCGACGCCGATCTCGGGCTGGCCAATCTCGACGTGGTGCTCAACCTCTACCCCAAGATCACGCTGCACGACGTGTTCACCGGCAAGGCCAAGCTGGAAGAGGCCATCCTGCAGGCGCCAGGCGGCTTTTCCGTGCTGCTGGCAGGCTCCGGCATGGTCGAGTATTCACGGCTGACGCCCGAGGTGCGCAACGAATTTTTGCGCATCGTGAGCGGCCTGGTGCCGCATTACGACGTCGTGCTGCTGGATACCGGCGCAGGGATTTCGGACGTCGTCCTGTTCGCCGTTTCACTGGCGTCCGAAGTATTGATGGTCGCCACCCCCGAGCCGACCTCGCTCACCGATGCCTATGCCACGATCAAGGTGCTGGTGGGGCAGCAGCAGCGGCAAACCGTGCGCGTGATCGTCAACCAGGCCGTCCGCCCGGGTGCCGGCCAGGCCATCACGAATCAGTTGCAACAGGTGCTCGACCGCTTCGTCGTCACCGAGCCCGGCCATCCTGTCCGCCTGATCCACATGGGCGACATCCCGCTCGATCCCGAAGTGCGCCAGGCCGTGATGCGCCGCCAGTTGCTGATGCAAACCACCCCCGGCTGCCCCGCCGGGGTGGCGATTGCGCAGCTCGCATGCAAGCTGGAACACAACGTGATCCCCTGCCCGGCGTAGCATCCGCATTCGCCGGCGCGCTGCGCGTCCAACCTTGGCTTAGCGAGCAAGCCCGTCAATCCGCCCCGTAGCGCGCAGGCATCGCCAGCCGTCAAGCGGCGCCATTCTCCCCTCGGCTTTGCATGCCGGCGGGCCTTGCCCCAACCAGCGCCATCACCCTGTGCGGCTCCATGCGCAGCAGCGCCGCGATCTCGCGGTAATCGTCAGGTAGCGCGGCGTCGTCCCAGCCGTGGGCGGAATGCCGCGCCAGGTTGGCCGCCAGCGTCACGTTGCGCACCCTGGCCGAGTGCGCCTGCGCCGGATCCATCAGGTTCAGCAGCAATTCAGGCAAGCGCCACTCGATCGTCAGCGCGCGCTGCAAATCCACGCCGGCGAACCCCAGCACCTGCTTCTGTACCTCCGCACTGCGCAGGGAGGGGTCGGCATCCTGCCGTCTGCCGATTTCCAGCATCTGTCGCGGGTTGAAACACCACATCAGCATTTCGGCGACATGAGCAAGCAATGCCGACACCCGCACTTCTTCCGCATGCAGATCGTGCAGCCGCAGTGCCCAATCGAAGGCATAGTGCGCGGCGCGTTGCGCGCGCCGAACGGTTTGCAGCAGTTGCACCAGCGCATCGAGACGATCGTGCAGCATCTCTTCCACGACCGGCGCCGGCGGCACCCCGCGGAAAAACGTGTCCAAGCCCATCATGAGCAGCGCCTGCTTCACGTCGACCAGTTCGTATTGCTGGTTGCGATGCTTGTGCGACTGCATGTAGCGCAGCAGCTTGACCGTCATCAGCGGATCGTCGGTCACCACATCGGCCATGCTGCGGGCAGTGAGCAGTGCATCGTCGGCGCGCAGGCGCTGCAGTTCGCGGGCGGTTTGTCTCAGCACGGGAATGTCCGTGCGCCCCAAAAAGGCGAGCCAGTCCGCCATACTTTCCGGTTGCCGTGTCATCTCCCCTCCCCGACGGCGCGAAACGGACCCTTGCCGGCGAAGGCGCTGCAGAAATCCGCACAGCCGGCCGATGAAAGCACCTCATTCCCCTCACGAAAGCGATCCGTAGCCCCTCCTGTTTTAACGGCCTGCCTGGCCTCGCCTTGAGCGATTCCGAATACCGGTTCGAAGCCGACGTTTCCGGATTGCTGGGCTATAAAGAATCATTCGCCTTTTGCGACGTCCGGCCGGATTGGGCCGGGGCAATTCGGGCGAACGACAGGAGGTTGTCATGGAACGCAAATACATCGACTGCCGGGAATATCCGAGCGAAATGAACTGCACGGTCATGATTTCCGCAGACGGCGAAGCCGAACTTCTGGAAGCGGCTGTTCAGCATGCCGCCGCAGTGCACCACGAGCGGGACACACCGGAATTGCGCAACCAGATACGCGCACTGATCAAGACCATGCCCACCGCCAAGGCGGCATGATCCCGCGCTCAAGGCACAAATAGGCACAAAGGCAAACGGGGGCTCGGGCTGCCGGTTTTTCCCGGCGTGACCCGCAGCCCCCGGCCCTGCCGGTTCAGCGTTCGAACACCAGGCTTTCCGCGCTGGCCCCCATCTCCATCAAGGCGCCGTTGACCGCCTCCATGAACGGCGGCGGGCCGCAGACATAAAAGCGCTGCTTGAAGTCTCCGATTCTTTCCTCCAGGAAAGCGCGGTCGACGCGACGGTGCTCATAGCCGGGTGCGGCGGCGCCGGTACACAGCAGAATGCAGCGCTCCCCCAGCAAATGACGCAGTTCTTTTTCGCAGATCACGTCACGCGGGGTCTTGTTGGAGAACATCAAGGTCTGGCCGTCAAGCTCTCCCTTGCGCGCCAATTCGCGCAGGATGGCGAGGAAAGGCGTGATGCCGGCGCCGCCGGCAATGAAAACCCCGGGGCCTTGGTAGCTGATGGTGCCGAACGGTTCTGACATCAGCAGTTCGGCGCCCGGCTCCAACCGGTGGAGCGCCTGGGTCACGCCCGCGTGGCCGGGGTAGGCCTTGATGGTGAATTCCAGCACCCGGTCATCGGCCAGTCCGGTGGGCGTGAAAGGGCGGCCTTGCTCGCGCAGACCGGGCCGGTCGATCGCCAGTTCCACGCCCTGACCGGGGACGATGGCAACACCCGCAGGCTTGCTGACGATGAAGCGCTTCACGTCGTGGGTAACGAACTGACTCATAAGCAGGTTGACGCTGTGGCTCATCGCCCTTCCCTCCCCTGAAAAAACGAGCGCCGCGCAGCACGCGCACCCCGCGTGCATCCTTCATGTTGGCGATACGCGAATCAACTCCGGCCATCGTCCGCTCGGCCGGGATGCCTGGCACGATTCAATACTGATCGGCCAGCCAGTCGTCCAGCAGGGTGCAGGCCTCCTGCCTGGGGACGGAGGAATCCCTGCCCTGCAACGGGGTGTAGCAGACGTACTGGTTGCCGTCGCTATCCGTCAGGTTGCGCAGCGGGATGTCGCCCACGGTTTCAAAGCCACGCGCATCCATCATGATGAATTGGTAGTCGTCCCCTATGCTGACCTCCAGCCTGCCGCCGTTGCCTTCGCCATACTTTTCCCACCAGGTATCGGGGTTGGCGCCGTCGTAAAAGGGTGTCGTCGCCCCCAGCCTGCTGTTCCGATGCCAGGCCATGATGGTCGGGTCTTTCATCTGATTGTCCTTGGCGGCGTCCTTGGCAAGCAGGCTGGCGGCCTGGAAGCCGGGGTCGGGGCCGTGATAGTCGATATGTACGTTTCTCATGATGCGATCCTTTCGAGTGATCGGGAATTGCGCCGGACAGCCGGAAACAGCGCACGATCAATGTTATTTGTAGGCCAATACCAGACAAAAACAATCAGGTATTCAGCGCCGTGCCGGCTGGCGTTACGCGCGACCCCTGCCCGCAGGACCAGGCCGCAAATCCGAGTGCGGTCAGATGCGGTCAGAAGGGCCGCCAGAACAGAATCCGAAAATGCGGGTCGAACCTGACAGACAAGGCGCATCCGCGGTGGATGGGCCGACATTCATTCTGTCTTCGCCGCATTTTCATGATTTCCGCAAACCTGCCCGCCGCCTTGCCCGGGCCTCATGCCATCCCTTCCGGGCACAGGGAATTGCGGCGGAGAAAGATGATAGGCTCAGCCACGGGCGGCGTTTTCCGTTCCCTCCGTTCAAGGCCGGAAAACGCAATGGTTTGCTGGAAGCCGGGGATTGTGCGCGACCGGACGGACGCCTGCAGCGCACGGCAATGAAAAAGGAGACACGAGCATGAAAATACAACTGACAGGAATTGCCATCGCGGCGGCCGTTGCCATGCTGCCGGTACAACCGGTCATTGCGGAGACGTTCGCTCCTTACGGCACGGCCAAGGTCGACATGCACAAGATGCCGGTTACCAATACGGTATTCGACGTCAATTACGAGGACCCGCAGAAACTGAACATCCTTTACAACTTCGTCAAAAACACCAAGAAAGAAACCCGCGGCGAGGTGGTGGTGGTGACGCACGGGCCGGAGTTGCGTGCGTTCGCCAAGGAAAACTACGAAAAATATCAGGGCATCGTGGACAAGATGGCGGAGCTGGCGAAGGAGGGCGTGGCGTTCAAGATGTGCAACAACGCCATGAAGGCGGCCGGGTTCAGCGCCGAAGACATGCACGGCTTCATTACCGTGGTGCCGGCAGGCTTCGCCGAATTGGTCTACTGGCAGGGCAAGGGCTACGAATACATCAACCCACTGCCGCTCTCGGTGAAGGACGTCCGCTATATCGATCAGCCCCAGCTGAAAAAATGACCCCGCCACGATAGCGGCCGGCATCTGGCGGGAAACGCCAGATGCCTTTGCTCGAGCCTGATCGTACCCCCTCTTCGTGCCGGCCTTTCCCGGGCACCTCCCGCAAGGCCTGCCCGCCCAAAGCCTTGCCGTCCGGATCGATTTTCAGGCAGGCACGCAGGCCGTCGCCGAACGCCGGTCGCTGCGTCCCACGCGACGCCGTGTGCGCCCGGAAATGCCGGGCGGTTTTCCCGCGGCCCATCATCGGGCGGCGGAGTTCGACCGCGCCCTCCCGAATGGCAGCCCCCCGGAAGCAGGGTCTGCTGGCCTGCAGGCTGCCGAACCACACCCGCTTTACGGGCACCCGAACGCCATGCGGCAAGCGATCCACAGCGCGCTGTTTTGATATGATCCGCAACCAGGCTTGCACGATCGTGGTCTCGCGTTGAGGGTCGCCGGTCGCCTTGAGAAGAGGGGACGCGGCAGGCTCCGCCGTTCAGGAAGACACTCTGCTCCTGCAGGAAATTTCGCGACAACCACCGCAATAAGCGCAACTATTCGAAGGAGAATCCAATGCACATCAAGACCCTGCCCGCCCTCATCGCCCTTGGCCTGGCCAGCGCCGCGCCGCACGCGCACGCCATGGACGATCGCCTGTACATCGCCCCCTCGCTGAGCTACACCTTCGCCGACAGCGACCGCCGCTCCGACGACGGCTGGGGGGGCGGCCTGGCCCTGGGCAAGCCCATCAATCCGGACTGGAACCTGGAACTGGCGCTGACCGGCAGTTCTCTCGACCGTGACGCCGGCGGCCACTACAAGCTGTGGGGGCTGGGCGTGGATGGCCTGTATTTCTTCGACCGCGATGCCGGCTTCGCCCCCTACGCGGTTGTTGGCCTGGGTGCGCTGCGCACCGACATTGCCGGCCGCGACGACACCGGCCTGATGGCCAATGCCGGCCTCGGCGTCATGAAGCAGCTGAGCGAAAACGTCGCTTTGCGCGCCGATGCCCGCTACCGCTGGGACGACAACAGCACCGACGCCTTCAACAAAAACGGCTTCGGCGACTGGCTGATCAACGTCGGCCTGAACATCGCCCTGGGCAAGAAGGCGCAGCCTGCGCCCGCGCCGCAACCCGCGCCGGCGCCCCAACTGGAGCCCTCGCCGCAACCGGCACCGGCACCGGCGGCACAAGTGGAGCCCAAGCCGCAGCCCGCGCCCGAGCCGGCGGCACAAGCGGAACCCGTGCCGGTTGCCCCGGTGCTCAAGACAAAGCCGGCGGTCGAACTGGACAAGGCGCAGGCCGGCGACGTGATCGTCATCCTCGAAGGCGTGAACTTCGAATTCGACTCCGCCAAACTGCGTCCGGACGCCATCGAAATCCTGGCCGAGGCCACCACCGTGCTCAACCACCGCAAGGACATCAACGTGGACGTCGTCGGCCATACCTGCAACATCGGTACCGACCAATACAACCAGAGCCTGTCCGAGCGCCGCGCCAAGTCCGTATACGACTATCTCGTCTCTCACGGCATCGCTGCCGAGCGGCTCACCTCCAAGGGCATGGGCGAGACTCAGCCCGCCTTCAGCAACGCCTCCCGCGAAGGCCGCGCCAAGAACCGCCGCGTCGAACTGCACGTGAAGTAAGCGCGCGCCGCCGCGCCGACAGAAAGCCGCCCCGAGGGGGCGGCTTTCTGTTTCACCGCGCCATCGGGCTTTGCCCGCAAACCCGGCCGTTTCCTGCGCAAGCTGTTTTTGCTGGGTGAAGTCGGCCGGGTCGGGTATCGTCTCCATACGACCACCGAAAGGAGCCAAAGCTTGAAGCCGAACTATCAGTACGAAAAGCGACAAAGGGAACTGGAAAAGAAGAAAAAGAAGGCCGAAAAGGAGTTGAAGAAAGCAGCGTCGGCGGGGGCGCCGCCGGCTACGGAAGACACTGCCGTCCCGCCGGAAAACAAGTGAAGCGGGACGGCGCCTGGCCATGCATTGCGCGGGCTCCCGGGCCAGGCGGGGTTCGTTGACGGCATAAGGCGATTGGCCGATGATTCCCTAATCGGGCTTGCCTGTCCGAAATTCAGCGATCGTTCAAAAAAAAGGGAGACTGCCGTGCCGCAAACCAAGTTCCTGCTCGACGAATCCGAGATTCCCACCCACTGGTACAACGTCGTCGCCGACATGCCCAACCGGCCGGCTCCGCCGCTCGGTCCGGACGGCAAGCCGATCGGTCCCGAGGCGCTGACGGCGATCTTTCCGATGAGCCTGATCGAGCAGGAAATGTCGGCCGAGCGGTGGATTCCGATCCCCGACAAGGTGCGCGAAATCTATCAGCTGTGGCGTCCCTCGCCGCTGTTCCGCGCCCACCGCCTGGAAGCGGCGCTCGGCACCCCGGCGAAGATCTACTACAAGTACGAAGGCGTCTCCCCGGCCGGCTCGCACAAGGTCAACACCTCGGTGGCGCAGGCCTATTACAACGCCGAAGCCGGCATCAAGCGCATCGCCACCGAGACCGGCGCCGGGCAGTGGGGCTGCTCGATGGCGCTGGCAGGCCAGATGTTCGGGCTGGAGGTGCGGGTGTACATGGTCAAGGTGAGCTACGGGCAGAAACCCTACCGCCGCTCGATGATGCAGACCTGGGGTGCCGAGGTGTTCGCCAGCCCCAGCATGGAGACGAATTCCGGCCGCGCCGCGCTGGCCGAGGATCCGGACAATCCGGGCTCGCTCGGCCTGGCGATTTCCGAGGCGGTGGAAGATGCCGCCTCGCGCGCCGACACCAATTACACGCTCGGCTCGGTGCTGAACCACGTGCTGCTGCACCAGACCGTGATCGGGCTGGAGGCGAAGAAGCAGTTCGAGAAGGCCGGCGACTATCCCGACATGATCTTCGCGCCCTGCGGCGGCGGCTCCAACTTCGGCGGCGCGGCCTTCCCCTTCTTCGCCGACAAGGCGGCCGGCAAGAACGTGCGCCTGGTCGCGGTCGAGCCCGCCTCCTGCCCGACGCTGACGCGCGGCCACTACGCCTACGACTTCGGCGACACCGCCAAGCTCACCCCGATGATGCTGATGTACACCCTCGGCCACGACTTCATGCCGCCCGGCATCCACGCCGGCGGCCTGCGCTATCACGGCGACTCGGCGCTGGTGTCGCAGCTGTATCACGAGAAGCTGCTCGAAGCGGTGGCCGTGCACCAGCTCGCCACCTTCCAGGCCGGCGTCACCTTCGCCCGCGCCGAAGGCATCGTCCCCGCGCCCGAATCCAACCACGCCATCGCCGCCTGCATCGACGAGGCCCTGCGCTGCAAGGCAAGCGGCGAGCCGAAGACGCTGTTCTTCAACCTGTCCGGCCACGGCCACTTCGACATGGCCGCCTACGACAGCTACTTCAGCGGCAAGCTGGAAGACTTCGCCTACCCGGAAGAAGCGATCCAGGCCGCGCTGGAGCGTCTGCCTAAGGTGGGCTGATGGCCGCCCGCGCCGCGCGTTGACGGCGCGGCAGTCCTCCCCGGGGCCGAATAGCCGGCGCGGCTGAACGCACAATCGCGCCGCCCCCGCGACAAGGCGCCGAGCCTTGAAACCGAACTATCCGCTTGAAAAAATGACTAACAACACAGGAAGGAAATAGAAGACAAGCCTGCACAAGGGCAAAAACGATGTTTTCTGCGGAAGCCGGGACGCTCGTCCTGCGGTAAAAGAAGCGAATGTCCGGCAAGAGACTGCGCCTCTCGCGGTGGAGGCGATCAAGGAGCCGACATGCACAGCAGCAGACTCATTCCGCCCGGTATCGCGCTGGCGCTCTGTCTCGCGGCCGGCACAACCGGCGCCCGGGCTGCCGACGACCCTTACCGGGTTCCCGTGGACAGCGACGGCATCCAGCGCGTCGCCATCGTCGGCGGCAGCTATTTCTTCAAGCCAGACCACCTCGTCGTCAAGGCGGGCACGCCGGTCGAACTGGTGCTGCGCGCCGAACCGGGGATCGTTCCGCATCGCTTCGTGCTCAAGCTGCCGCCCGACCAGGTTGCCATCGACACCCGGCTTGGCGAGGAGCCGCGCGTTTTCCGCTTCACCCCCGGCAGCGCCGGCCGCTACCCCTACTATTGCCCGAACAAGCTGCTCTTCTTCGACAGCCACCGCGACAAGGGCATGGCGGGCATGCTGGAGGTGGTGGAGTAAGCCATGCTCTGGCCCCTGCTCGCCGCCCTGCTCGTTCCGGCCGGCGGAACCGCGCTCGACCCGGTCGCCGCCGCGCGGCAGCAGTTCGAACAGCTCGACAGCTACCGGGTCACGCTTCGTTCGTCCGCGGCGCAGCGCCCGACGCAGATCATCCGCTACGCCTACCGCAAACCCGGCTTCGTCCGCATGGAATTCATCGCCCCCCATCCGGGCGCGCTGCTGATCTACAGCCCGCACAGCGGCAAGGTGCGCCTGTGGCCATTCGGCCAGCGCGCCCGCGCGGCGCTGACGCTGGCCCCGGACAATCCGCTGATCCGCGGACCCTACGGCCGCAGCGTGGAGCGTTCCGACGTCGGGGCGCTGCTGCGCAATGTCGAGGCATTGCAGGCGGGTGGCGACACCGAGCTGCACGGCGTGGAGACGGTCGGACGCTGGAACGCCCGGCAGCTGGTCGTCACCGGCGCCCCCGGCAAGGCGGTGGACGGCGTGCACCGCTTCCAGCTCTGGCTGGCGGAGGGCTCGCTGTTCCCGGTCAAGGTCGCCAGTTTCGGCCTCGACGGTGAGGCACTGGAAACCGTGTTGATGGACGACGTTGAAATCGGTGTGCCGTTCGCCGCGGACTTTTTCCAGCCCTGACCTCAAGCCCGGGACTTCGAACGGCCATGGCGGAATACCGGTTCTCCACCCTGTGGTACCTGGAGGCCCCGGTGGAACCGGTGTGGGACGCCATCTATCGCTCCCGCCGCTGGCCGAACTGGTGGCGCGGGGTCGAACAGGTGCTGGATCTGGAGGCCGGCGACGACACCGGGCTGGGAGCGCTGCAGCGCTACACCTGGAAAAGCGTTCTGCCGTACCGGCTGACCTTCGACGTGCAGGTCACCCGCATCGAACCGCTGGTCTGCCTGGAAGGCCGGGCAAGCGGGGAAGTCGAGGGGTGCGGCGGCTGGTATTTTTCGCGCGAAGGCACGCTCACCGTGGTCCGCTACGACTGGCAGGTGCGCACCACCAAGCGCTGGATGAATCTGCTCGCCCCCCTCGCCCAGCCGCTGTTCAAGTGGAACCACAACGCCGTGATGCGTGCCGGCGGGCACGACCTGGCCCGTCTGCTCGGCACCCGGCTGGTCGCCATCGCCCATCGCCGCCCGGCAAGGCCGCAACGCACCTAGCTGCTAAACGAGCAGCAGCGCTGCCGCACGGCCATCCGGTCAGCGACGCTCGAACCGGTAGTACTGGCTGTCGAGGTGGCGAACCACCTCCTCGACCTCGTCCCCGCTCCAGCGCAGCTGCGAATAATCCGCCCAGCGCCGCACCTGATCCCGCAGTTGCGGCAGCGACCTGACCTGCTGCCGGCTGCGGATGTGAACCACGCTTTCGTGGCAGGCCGTGCAGTGATTCTCGTAAAGCATCTGGCCGCGCGCCGCCGCCGGGGGCAGGACGGGCGGCGGCCGCGATGCGTGGCCGGGCGGCGCGTCCTGCTCCGGGGCGGGCAATGGCGGCAGGGCGCGCGGACCCGCCCAAGCCGGAAAAGCCAGCCCCAGCGAAAGCAGCACGGCATGAACGATACTCTGTGTCCGCATGATGTTTCCCCTTCGTTGTCGGCTTGCGACAAAGCCGGTCCCGCAAACCGGGACCCTACTCGACCCGGTTGCGCCCGTTGCGCTTGGCACGGTAAAGCGCATCGTCGGCACGGCCGAGCAATACCGCACCGGATTCGCCCGCCTGGTGCACGGCGACGCCGAAGCTGGCCGTCACGCGCCCGACCTGATCGAATTCGGTATGCGCCAAAGACTTGCAGATTCTTTCCGCAATCCCGCGTGCAGCCGCCAGATCGGTTTGCGGCAGCAGCACGGCGAACTCTTCCCCGCCCCATCTCGCCAGGACGTCGATCTGGCGCAAATGGCTCTGGGCGTGCTGTGCAACCGCCTTCAGCACGACGTCGCCCCGGTTGTGTCCCCAGGTATCGTTGATCCGCTTGAAATGGTCGATATCGAAGAGCAGAACCGAGAAGGGCGTGGCGGGCGACCGCTCGTGCCGTTGCTGCTCGTCGAGCAGCAGGGCTTCGAAACGCGTGCGATTGGCCACCCCGGTCAGCGGATCGGTCGCGGCGATGCGCTCCAGCCGCACCGTCTTGCGTTCCAGCACATCGATGATCTCGCGCAATTCCTGCGCATGGTGGCGCATCAGGTCGGCCCAACGGCTGTAGGCGACGCCGATCAGATCCTGCTGGGTGATGATGCCGATCACGTCCCTGCTTGCGGGATCCTGCACCACCAGCCGCTTGAAATGCTTTTCGCGCAAGGTCGAGACCGCTTCGGCCACGGTCAGGTCGTAGGTCACGGCATGGAGCGGGGACGACATGTGCAGGTGCAGCGGGTCGGTCAGCGCCACGCCGTCGTGCAGCAGACGAATCGCATCCTGCGTCGTCACGATGCCCGCCGCGGCTCCCCGATCGAGCACGATCACCGCGTCGTCCGAATCCACCAGCAGCGCCAGCGCCTGGCCAAGCGGCGCATCGTGCGGCAATTTCTTGATCGCATGCCGGCGCAGCAGATCGCGCAACTGCTGGCGCTGGAGCATCAACTGCGGGTCGAGGCTGCCGAGAATGTCGGTATTGGACACGATGCCGAACAGGCTGCCCGCCGCGTCGACCACGGCGGCATAGCCGTGCGGGCCGTCGAACAGATCGAGTACGTCCAGGAGACTGCTTCCCTTCGCTATGCCGGGAAGCGGGTGATAGCCGGCCTCGCTGATGGCGATGTCGAGATTCGGCATCGAGAACCGAAGCCGGACCACATCGGACGCGGTCAGCAGGCCGAAACCGCCGGACGCCTCCTCGACCACGATATTGCGCACCGCGCGCTGCGACATCTGCCGCAGCGCGTCGCGCACGGCGAGCCGCGCCGGCACGCTCACGATGTCGGTCGTGGCCAATTCATCGACAAGAGGAAAAAACATGGATGCCTTCGCTCGCTGCCCGCCGGCTACGCCGCGCGGATTCCGTCATCCGCTTCGGTCTTCCCGGCCCGCCTAGAATCTTTGTCTGAAACCAACCACACTGTAGCGCAAGTGCGCCACCGCCGGGAATCCGCTGGATGCCGTCATGCTGGCCGCCCCCCGTTCAGCCCGGGCCGGCGCTCGGCTGCAGGCCCAGCTTCCCGCAGAGCGCCCGCCGCAGCGCCGCGTTCGCCGTCTCCCGCAAGCTTTCCAGCCGGGCATGAATGCGGTCCAGCTTGCTTGCGGTGATTCTGCCGATGTCTTCGACGACCAGCATATGCTGTCCCGCGAAGGCATCGGCATAGAGCGTTTTGAACGCCCGCGACAGTTGCCTCGCCTGAGTCCGCTGCTGCGCTTCGAATCTTTCGCAAAAGTACTCGTAGCACACCAGCGGCCTGCCGTAGCCGAGCCGGCATCCCGAGCCCGGCACATGCCATCCGGCGTCAACGCTGTATCCCTCGACCAGGGGGCCCAGCAGGAAGCGCAGAAAATCACTCTCCAGGCTTTCCCGGCACATCACTTCCCTGCAGCAGACGCTCGCGCAGCTGGCGCAGGGGATGTCGTCCTGCAAGGCGGCCAGGCTTTGCAGTATGGATTCCACTTCGATGTGAACCTCCCTGATCCCGTACAGCCGTTCGCTGAACGTCCTGCCATCCGGGGCCGCAACCCGCGAACCTGCCTGTGGCTTTTCCATGCACGCACCCGCCCTTTCCTGGCTGTCCCGTCGATTCGGCCGGGAGCCCGGCTGCCGACACCCCCGCGCCCGTTCGGCCTGTCCCTTATTGTTGTCCATGGCGCGAAGGACAGGAGGCTGAGGCCCCATTCATTATCCGCCCTGCGAGAATCCGGAGCCCGTTCAACGGCCGGCTTCCCCTGCTGCGTGTTCACCCCGGCCGGAATGAACTGATATGCTATTGCCGACAACAACATAAACAAGTCTATCGAGGAGCCCTGGATGGGCAAGGAAACCTTTCTCGCACGGCAACCCATAGTCGATGCCGAACATCGCCTGTTCGCCTACGAACTCCTGTTCAGGCAATCGATGGCCTCCGTCTCGGCCCAGATCACCAACCAGCTGCAGGCCGGCGTCGAGGTCATCGGCAACACGCTCTGTCTCGGCCCCGACTGGCTGCTGCACGGCAGGCTCGCCTTCATCAACCTGGACGAAGCCACCCTGATGAGCGACTTCGTCTGCCTGCTCCCGCCCCGCCACGTGGTCTACGAAATCCTCGAGACCGTTCCGGTCACGCCGGTGCTGATCGCCCGCATCCAGGAACTCCGGCAGCTCGGCTACCGCTTCGCCCTGGACGATTTCGTCTGCCTCGACGAGTACCGTCCGCTGCTGCCGATGGTCGACTTCGTGAAGCTCGACGTGCTCGAACAGCCTCCCGAAAAGACCGTGGAAATCATCGCCCACATCCGGCTCAACTTCACCGGCCAGTTCATCGCCGAAAAGGTCGAAACCCGCGGGATGTTCGACCTCTGCCGCAACTGCGGCATCCAGTATTTCCAGGGCTATTATTTCGCCCGTCCGGAGAATCTCGCCAACAAGGCCATCCAGCCGGGCCAGCTGGCCGTTCTCGAACTGATGAACAAGGCTCGCTCCTGCGAAGACCTGGGCGAAATCGAGGAACCGCTGCGCCGCAATGCCGCCCTGACCCTGCGCCTGTTGCGCTATGCCAACTCCGCCGCCACGGGCCTCCAGCAGCAAGTCCACACGGTGCGCCAGGCGCTGACCCAGGTCGGTCTGCAGACGCTTTATCGCTGGCTGGCCCTGCTGCTGATCACCGCCAATCCGATGCCGACCAATGCCCTGACGGCGCGGACCGCGGTGACGCGTGGACGCCTGTGCGAACTGCTCGGGCGATCCAGGCTCGACCGCGGGGCGCAGGACGAGCTGTTCATCACCGGGCTGTTTTCCCTGGCCGAACCGCTGCTGGAAATCCCGCTCGCCCATCTGCTCGAACAGCTCTCCATGCCCGCCCCCATCGTCCAGGCCCTGGTCCACCAAACCGGCCCCTATGCACCCTTCCTGAAACTCGCCGAGGCTTCGGAACGCAGCGATTTCGGGCAGATCGCCCGTTACGCCGGCGATATCGGCTGCAGCCCGGAAGAGATCAATCTCGCCCAGCTGCAATCGCTTGCCTGGACCGAGGAAATGACCGGCGAGGCGAGTGCGGCGGCAGTCGAGCCCGCCACCCCCAAAGCCGGGCGGCGATAACCCCACCTGGAAACGGGGCGCGCGTTCCGTCCCGAATGAATCAAGGCGCAGGAGACTGCGCCTTGATTCATTCTGCCGCTCGATTCCATCTCAAGCCCGGTTGTTTCCGGGCCGCCGGAAAATCGGCTTCAGCCCTTTCGCAGCTGCTGCCGGTACACCAGCGCCATGATGGCCAGGCTGGCCGATTTGCTCAGATCCTTGAACTGCACGCCCATAGTGTGCACGGTCGCCCCCTTCTCCGTGCGCGACTCGGCGCCGCGCATCACCACGTCCGCCCGGATCTCCTCCTCGAGGTCGTCGCCCATCCTTACCTTGAAACCGATCAGAAACCGGGCATTCTGGGGACATGCGACGGGTTCGGGCAGCACGAGCTTGGCGCCGCCTGCGCTCAGGTCTTGCAGAACGACATCCAGGCTGGTGCCGCTCACCGGATCCTGCAGGCTTGCCGGCAGATCGACGAGCGCGCGCAGCGTCCTCCTGATCTTGGTCGCATACACCAGCCCGGGATACTCCAGGTGCAGGTGCGGCAGCGGCTGCGTGTGCGAGATCAGTACCCGGGTCCGGAAGGTGAACAGGCTGGTGCCGGAAAACGTCTTGACGTTGAAGAGCGCACCGTCCTTGACCAGCAGCGGCTTGCCGGAAACCATCGGAGTGGCCACCACGATGGCGCGACGCTTCAGATAACCGATCAGCACCGCGAGCATATCGGCCCCCACCACTTCAAGGGCGGAGTGCAGCTGCAGGATCTCGCCTGGCTGCAGCGCGAGATCGTCGAACTGGACGGGGTCGCCCGCCGGCTTGGCCTTGCCGTCGTCGCGCGGCCCAAGGCCCATGGGCGGAATGTCCGGCCTGGGGACGTTTTGCTTGGCAGTGGGGTCGGCCTGCCGGAACAGCCCGCGCTCGATCATGGTGGCGATTTGCGCCTGGGTAGCGGGGGCCATGCCCTCCTTCAGCAGCAGCACGCCGTTGCCGTCATACACGGCCCAGCGCAGGGGCTTGCCGGCCTCGATTTCGGAAGCGTGTACTGGGACGGTGTTTTTCCTCGGATCGCTCATGGGCATGAAATTTGTTTTTATGAAATTCCGGCGTCTGTTCTTGTGGTTTTTCGCCCCCTGTTCAATTCTTAACGGCTAAGTCGATGAGACTTTTAGGTTTTTTTCTTGCCGGACAGAATTCCATGGCAACAAGCGGGGTTGCAGCCCAAGCGGGCCTGGCGTCGCAAGAGGCGGCGCCGGGTTTGAGGATATTCGGCATAATGCGCAACCTGACCCCTTCCCCCGGCCTCGCGACGCGGCGGCCGATTCATTCAGCAGATCGAACCATGCTTCCTTCCATCGAACAACGACTCGCCGCCGAGATCGCGGCCAAACCCGCGCAAGTCGCCGCTGCCATCGCCTTGCTGGACGAGGGGGCGACGGTGCCTTTCATCTCGCGCTATCGCAAGGAAGCGACGGGGGGGCTGGACGACGCCCAGCTGCGCCTGCTGGAAGACCGGCTGCGCTACCTGCGCGAGCTGGAAGACCGCCGCGCAGCCATCATCCAGTCGGTCACCGAGCAGAACAAGATGACGCCGGCGCTGCTGCAGGCCATTTCGCTGGCCCCCGACAAGACGCAGCTGGAAGACCTCTATCTGCCGTACAAGCCGAAGCGCCGCACTAAGGCGCAGATCGCGCTGGAAGCCGGGCTGGAGCCGCTGGCGGATGCCTTGCTGGCGAACCCGACGCTGAATCCGGACGAGGCGGCGGCCCGGTATCTGCGCGATCCCTTCACCACCGAGCAGGGCGACAACCCCGGCGTTGCGGATGCCAAGGCCGCGCTCGACGGCGCGCGGCAGATCCTGATGGAGCGCTTCGCCGAGGATGCGGGCCTGCTGCAATCCCTGCGCGAATACGTGCAGGAACACGGCGTCGTCGAATCCAGGGTGCGCGAGGGCAAGGAAGCAGCAGCGGAAAAGTACGCCGACTACTTCGACTATTCGGAAACGCTCGGCACCATCCCGTCGCACCGCGCGCTGGCGCTGTTCCGCGGGCGGCGCGAGGACATGCTGGACGTGCGGCTGCGCCTCGACAGCGAAGAAGAGCGGCCGGCCTGGAGCGCGCCGCACAATCCCTGCGAGACGCGCATCGCCAGCCGCTTCGGCATCCAGGACCTGAACCGCCCCGCCGACCGCTGGCTGATGGACACGGTGCGCTTCACCTGGCGCGCGAAGAGCTTCATGCATCTGGAGCTGGAGTTGATGGGTGCGCTGCGCGCCCGCGCCGAGAGCGAAGCGATCAACGTGTTCGCACGCAACCTCAAGGATCTGCTGCTCGCCGCCCCCGCCGGGCCGCGCGCCGCCATGGGGCTGGACCCCGGCATCCGCACCGGCGTGAAAGTGGCGGTGGTGGACGAGACCGGCAAGGCGGTCGACACCGCGGTGATCTATCCGCACCCGCCGAAGAACGACTGGGACGGTGCGCTGCACACGCTGGCGAAACTCGCCGAAAAGCACCGCGTGGCGGTGATCGCCATCGGCAACGGCACCGCATCAAGAGAAACCGACAAGCTGGCGCGCGACCTGATCCGGCTGCGCCCCGAATTGAAGATGACCAGCGTGGTGGTGTCCGAGGCGGGCGCCTCGGTGTATTCCGCGTCCGAATTCGCCTCGCGCGAATTGCCCGACATGGACGTCTCGCTGCGCGGCGCGGTTTCCATCGCGCGCCGCCTGCAGGACCCGCTGGCCGAGCTGGTGAAGATCGATCCGAAGTCGATCGGCGTCGGCCAGTACCAGCACGACGTCAGCCAGTTCCAGCTGGCGCGTTCGCTCGATGCGGTGGTGGAGGACTGCGTCAACGCCGTCGGCGTGGATGTGAACACGGCGTCGGTGCCGCTGCTTGCGCGTGTTTCCGGCCTCTCCGCCAGCGTGGCGCAGGCCATCGTCGCCCACCGCGATTCCAAAGGCCGCTTCGCCAGCCGTGCCGAGCTGCGCGAGGTGCCGCGCCTGGGCGAGAAGACCTTCGAGCAGGCGGCGGGCTTCCTGCGCATCATGGACGGCGCCGACCCGCTCGACGCCTCCGCCGTCCACCCCGAATCGTATCCGCTGGTGCAAGCGATCCTCGCCGACATCAAGCAGGACATCAAGGCCGTGATCGGTAACGGCAATCTCCTGAAATCGCTCGACCCGGCGAAATACACGGATGAGAAATTCGGCCTCCCCACCGTCGGCGACATCCTCAGGGAACTCGAAAAACCCGGCCGCGACCCGCGCCCCGAATTCACCACGGCAAGCTTCAGGGAAGGCGTCGAAAAACTCGCCGACCTGAAGCCGGACATGATCCTGGAAGGCGTCGTCACCAACGTGGCGGCGTTCGGCGCCTTCGTCGACATCGGCGTGCACCAGGACGGCCTGGTCCACATCTCCGCCCTCGCCGACAGCTTCGTCAAGGATCCGCACAGCGTGGTCAAGGCCGGGCAGATCGTGAAGGTGAAAGTGCTGGAAGTGGACGAGAAGCGCAAGCGCATCGCGCTGACGATGCGGCTGAGGGATGCGGCAGGAGCGGCGGCCGAGAAGCCCCAGGCGGCGCAGCGGCCACCGCGCGACCCTCGCGGCCAGGGCAAGCAGGCGGGCGGAAAACCGAACCGGGCGCCCGCGATGGACGGCGCCATGGCGGCGGCGTTTTCGAAGCTGAGGGGCTGAACGCGGCGTCCCGGACGGCAAGACCCGATCCCGTTGCAATGCCCCCATCGAGGGTTTCGAGCGGGAGGGCAGGGGGCATGCCGGCCAAACCCGTCCTGCCGGATGGCGGACGCCTGGTCCCGCCGCATCGATCCGGCGTTCAGCGTGCCCCCAGCATCCCGGTTATCCGCTGCATGTCGGATTCGAGAATGGCCTCGACGTCCAGGGTGATCGCGACCTCGTCGCCGACGACCATGCCGCCGCGCTCCAGGGGTGCGTTCCAGCTCACGCCGAAGTCGTGGCGGTTGATCGCCGCGGTGGCGACGAAGCCGATGCGCTGCGTCGGCCCCAGATCCCTGTCGCCCTCCCAGTAGGGACATTGCCAGCGGCCCAGAAAATGCGCGGCCAGCACGACCGGACGGCTCACCCCGCGGAGGCTGAGATCGCCCGCGACCCTGAAATCGGCCTCGCCCACGCAGCGCACCTCGCTGCTGCGGAAGACGATGTCCGGATGCGCCGCCACATTCAGAAAATCCGGGCCGCGCAGATGCGCGTCGCGCTCATCGTCGCCCGTCCAGATGCCCGCCGCCGCGATCGTGGCCTCGACCGCGGCGGCGTCCGCCGGACTGCCCGGATCGAAGTCGAGGCTGCCATGCACATTCTTGAACAGCCCGCGCATGTGCGACACCATCATGTGCCGCACCGCAAACTCCGCGGCGGAGTGCCCTGGTTCGAATATCCATTTGGCCATTTCCCGTCCCTCCGTCCATCCCGCCGCTCCCTGGCCGATTTCCAGTATAGAAATCGCGGTGGATAAACGAGGGCTTGCCGAAACGGCGCGGCCCGTCCCTTCCGTTCGGCTTACCCGCCCGCCTTCCCGGCCCGATAGACGGCCAGCAGGGCGGCCTTCAGTTCCGGCTCGGCGTCGAGGTCGCGCGCGCCCAGCGTCTGCTGCGCGACGGCCCTGACCCGTTGCCAGTCCTGCTCCTCGCGGCGGGCACGCTCGAACCGGGCCCAGTCGAACCGGCCTTCGCGGCAGCTTTGCGCCGCCGCGCCGGTCGCATCTGAGAACGCGATCTCGTGCGACTCCAGCACTTCATACAGATACGAGTAGGGATCGATCCCGGCCGCCCTGGCCAGCAACCGATGGAAATCGGGCGCCTCGCCCGGCTCGCCGAGACGGCCATCCAGGTCGATGACGGAATCGAGTTCGTGGGTCTCGCCTTTGAACGAGAAGGCCACGCGGGCGCGGATGGTGTTGGCGCTCATGCCTGAACGACGCTGGGCGCAGCCACGCCCAGCGCCCGCGCCCGCAACTGCCCGCAGCCGCCTTCCACATCCTGTCCCGCGGAGTGGCGCAGCTTGGTCAGCACGCCTCGCACATGCAGGCGGCGCGCCATCTCGGCGGCGCGCTCCCAGCTCGGGCGGCGGTAATCGAAGCCGTCGACGCCATCGACGCTGTTGTAGGGAATCAGGTTCATCACCGCGTACTTGCCGGCCAGCAATCGCGCGATGCCGTTCAGCTCGGCCTCGCTGTCGTTGATGCCTTCGAGCAGCGTCCACTGATACTGGATCGGGTAGCCGGTGCGGCGCGCGTAGGCCTCGCCCAGCTCGACCAGTTCGGCCGGCGCGATGTCGGGCGCCTTCGGCAGCAGGCGGCGGCGCAGTTCGTGGTCGGTGGTGTGCAGCGAGAGCGCCAGTGCCGGCTTCACCGCGGACTGCGGCAGGCGCTCGAACACGCGCCGGTCGCCGACGGTGGAGAAGACCAGGTTCTTGTGGCCGATGCCGCCTTCCACGCCAAGCAGATCGATGGCCTCCAGCACGTTGTCCAGGTTGTGGGCCGGCTCGCCCATGCCCATGAACACCACCTTCTTCACCGGGCGGCGGCTCCTGGCCAGCACCACCTGGGCGACGATTTCCGCGCTGGAGAGCTGGCGCAGCAGGCCGGCGCGGCCGGTCATGCAGAACACGCAACCCACCGCGCAGCCGACCTGGGTCGATACGCACACGCCGTCGCGCGGCAGCAGCACGGCCTCCACCGTCTGACCGTCCGCAAGCGCCACCAGCAGGCGCGCCGAGCCGTCCTCGCCGGGATGCTCGGCATGCACCCGCGCCAGTCCGCGCAGCTCGTCGAACAGGCCGGGCAGATCGTTGCGCACCGCCAGCGGCAGAAAGTCCTCGGCGCGCCGCCGCTTGTTGTCGAGCGAGCGTCCCTGCGCCCAGGCGCGCAGCACGCGCCCCTCGTGGCAGGGCGCAGCGCCGAGGTCGCGCAGACGTTGTCGGAGTTGGGGGATTCGCATGGCGGGCGGGATGGTAGCACGGTGGCCAGGGTCGGCTGCGGCGGGCTGGCCGCCAGTAGCCGTGCAGGATCTGCCCCAAACGCACGGGCTGGCCAATCGTCCGGTCCATCTTTGCTACAGTGAAGCAAGGCGGTATGCAATTCTGCAGGGCATGGCGTCCCACCAAGCTGCAAAGGAGTGACCATGGGATTCTTCAGGCTGCGGGACTCGCCTCGATGCTCGACCTGAACGGCGACGGCCATCCGCTCGACGACATCATGCGGATGGCCGGCAAGGCCATGCGCTGACCCCGCGAAATGCGCGCACGCGAAATTTGAATTTCGACCCTCAAGGGAGGAACACCATGAGCTGGATCGTCTCGTTGATCATTGGCGGCATCGTCGGCTGGCTGGCGAGCATGGTCATGAAAACCGACGCCCAGATGGGCTGGATCGCCAACGTGGCGGTCGGCGTGGTGGGCTCGATGCTCGGCTACTGGATCGCCGGACTGCTGGGCTTTGCGGCCGTGGGCGGCATCGCGCGCTTCATCGTCGCATTCGGCGGCGCCGTGCTGCTGATCTTCATCCTCGGCAAGCTCGGCATTTTCCGGAAGGCGTAACCCCGGTGCCGTAGTGTCATCACCCGGCGCATCGGGCGTCGTTTACCACGACCACAAAGGAGAAAGAGACATGGCAGGATGGTTCGAGTTGAACAAGAGTTCGGATGGTCAGTTCCGCTTCGTTCTCAAGGCGGACAACGCGGAAACCCTGCTCACCAGCGAGCTCTATCACGCCAAGGCTTCGGCCGAGAACGGCATTGCCTCGGTGCAGAGCAACTGCGGGGCGGATGCGCGCTACGAGAAGAAGCTCGCCTCGAACGGCAAGCACTACTTCAACCTGAAGGCCGCCAATCATCAAGTGATCGGCACGAGTCAGATGTACGCATCCGCCGATTCTCGCGACGCCGGCATTGCATCGGTCAAGTCGAACGGCACGAGCACAACCGTGAAAGACAACACCTGAACCCTTCCCGCATGGACCTGCCCCGCCCTGACAGGGGCAAGTCCTGCCTGGAACGATGAGGGGCCGCGGGGCGCTAACGCGTGCCGACGACCACCGTGCCCGCCGACGGCATCCGGACGACCCCGTCGCGCAGAAACTGGCTCGCCAGGCCGAGCACCTCGGCGCGGATCCGCTCGCGAACATCCGCGTCCGCCCTGGCGAGTCCGGCCACCACCGGCGCGGCGATGTCGGTCATGAATTCCCAGTAGCGTTCCGGCGTGTCGATGACCATGTCGCAGCTCACCTCCTCCTCGACGATGTCACGCAAGCCCGCCTCGGCGAATAGCGCACGCATGTAGCCTGGCGACGCGCAGCGGAACAGGCCCGGCGCCCCCGGAGGCGGCGCGGGCATGTCCACATGCCGGGCGATTGTTCCCATGATGCCGGTTGCCCAGGGATTCTTCTCTGGCTCGCCCCATACCGCCGTGCAGACGCGTGCGCCGGGCCTCGCCACCCGTGCGAACTCGCGCGCGGCGACAGCGACGTCGGGAAAGAACATGAAGCCGAAGCGGCACAGCACGGCGTCGGCGCTCGCGTCGGCGAAAGGCAGCGCACCGGCGTCGCAGACCCGCGTCTCGACATTGCGCAAGCCGCGCTGCGCGGCCTTCGCGGCCGCCACTTCCAGCATGTGCTCGGCGAGATCGGTCACCGTCACCCGGCCGCGCGGCACCCGTGCCGCCGCCGTGAGTCCCGGTTCGCCGGTGCCGGCGGCGATGTCGAGCACCTCGGAATCCTCGCGCAGCCTGGCATGCCGGATCATCGCCTCGCCGAACGGGGCAATCCAGCCGATGACCGTTGCGTCCCACTTCTTCCAGCCTGCAGAGAACTGGTCCCAGGTTTCGCGCTGCTGGTCACGGATCTGGTCGAGGCTGGGCGTTGCGCGTGTTTCGGTGTTCATGGCCGCTCCCTCCATCTGAGTGCTGCTTCCGGCTGCCGGGATTGATCTCCGGGAACCTTCACATCATAGGACAGTGGATTTCATGAATGCGGCGGTGCCGTGTGCAGAACTGACAATAAGGGACGGACCACGGTTTTCCGCTACGCATCTAACGAATCCCCCGATTCCGGATCAGGCGCCAGACGCGGTCGCCCCGGTGTTCCGGGAGATGCACGCCGCCCCAGGGCTGACGCCACTTCTTTTGCGAAGCGCTCATTGCCCAACGCATAGTTTCCGTTCGTCGCGCGCCGGATTTCATTCACCAGGCCGGGCTCCAGTTCATAGTGAAACAATTCGCGGTAGGCTGCCTGGCGGCTTGCCACGTCCCGCCCCAACGATTCGTACAAGGAATGTGGCCTCACCAGCGCATCCTCTTCCCCCTGCGCATTCGCCCGGTAGCTCGACCAGCGGTATTCCGCCGGATGCGCGGCCATGTTCGTACGCACCGGATTCAGCTCGATGTAACGCTGGCAGGCCAACAGATACGTTTCTTCCTGGGTAAGACAGGAACGGAAGCGCCCTTCCCACAACGTGCCGCTGCGCCGATAGCTGCGGTTGACATACTGGACGTAGCGCTGGCCCACCGCCTTCATCAATGCGCCCGAAGATCCGCCCTCCTCCGCCGAAATCAGCAAGTGCACATGGTTGGTCATCAACACATAGGCGTGAACCCGGCAACCTGTCTTGCCTGCGTACTCACCGAGCCAGTCGAGGTAATTGCGGTAGTCCTCGTCCGCGAAGAAGCATGCCTGCCGGTTGTTGCCACGCTGGATAATGTGCATGGGAACGTTCGACAAAGACAGGCGAGCTCGGCGCGGCATGGTTTCCTCCCACTAATTGATAGGGCCAGCCTAGATTAAATCGTGGTCTGTCCCCTATTGTTACGCGCAGCATGGTTTGCTCGCCGCTGCCTTTGCCTTCGCAGGCGCTAACTGCATGGCCCAGTACCGCTCCGCTGGCCAGTCCGATCAATCCGCTCAAACGCGCAACCGGGAAGCCCAGTCCGGGCTGCTGCTCCGCGCTTTGGGGGAAAGCGCACTGGCTCGCGAGCGTATCCGGCATTGACACCGTGGTGCCATCAAACAGCACCAGCCGCCGTCCGCGCCAACGCCACGACTTCGGCAGGCGGGTTTCCAGCCGTTCGCCCGTGGTCCGATACAGCCGATCCACCATCTCCTGCGGCAGACGTTGCCGCGCCTGGCAGTAGGCTGACGTGTTCAAGCTGCAGGTGCTTTGCCTTTGGCCGACCCGTTCCGAGAGGCGGCGGCCAACCACGTCCTGGCACGCTTGGTCTTCGGAAAGCACCTGTTCGATGAAGTGGCGCAAGGTCGTCAACGGGGGATAGTGCCGATGACGAAAGACTGGCGCGGATTCCTCGATCGTCCCCATGATCTCCTCCGTCGGCAATACTTGTTCGAACACTCCTTGCCCGCCTTGGGCAAATCGATGTCGCAGTTCCCACACTTCGCGGCGCAGTCGCCTTGTACGTCTGCTACGATCCATTTGGCTGACCTCCGTCGTTGCCGTCCTGTCGTCGTCAAACTTCAGTAAAGCAACTTTCGGCTCGGTCAGCCTCCCCATCGGGAGCTTAACTTAGCGCCATGAGTATCTGACCCCATTTTCACTATTGGCGCGTTCATCCTTTATTTCGTTGCGCTGGCGCCGCTTGTCCTCTCCGTAACCACCGGCCGGCGCTGAGCCGTCGCCGACGTTATACGGACCGCCTGCGGGCACGCGCTTGCGTTGTCTGTGCCGGTCGGGATTCGTCTTTTCTGTGTCTGCACCGTTTTGATAGGGCGGGGACAATATCGAAGAAAGGCAATGGAGGGAAAAATGACAACTCTCGCTATTGAAGCGCCATCCCGGCCGCAAGTGCGCACGGTGACCGGCCGAATACCGGGCAACAGGGGCATGTGGGCGGGGATCACGTGCGAATTCGTCGAGTTCATCGTTCTCTTCGCTGTCTATTTCGTCGCGCGTGCCCACTTTCCGGACGCGTTCGAGCAGGGCGCGCAGCGCCTTTCGCTCGCTTCGGGCACCGCGATTACGTTGATCATGGTCACCAGCAGCTTTTTCATCGCCTGCTCGGTGGCGACGATACGCGCCGGTCGACGCCGGCAGTCGTTCTGGTGGCTGGTCGCCGGACTGGTCGTGGCGCTCGGTTATCCCGTCGTGAAGTTTTTCGAAGTCCAGGCGAACCTCGCGCAAGGGATCAATGGCGAGGCGGGGATTTTCTTCACCGTCTATTACTACCTGACGATCAACCATCTGGTGCACTCGTTCTGGGGGATTCTCGGCATTTTCTGGGTTCTGGCACGCCACCTCGGCGGGGCGTATTCGTCCGACGATTACAGCGGCCTGGAGGCGCTGGCGAGCTATTGGCACGCGACCGACATCATCTGGCTGGTTATCTTCCAACTCTGCTACGTATTGGCCTGAACCATGAGCACAATCGAAAAACAGCCCATCTCCCGGTTGGCGCCGCTCACCTTCGCGTGGGCCGGACTGGTCGCGCTGACCCTGTTCAGCGTTGTCGCCGGGCGGTGGTTCGACGGCGGCGTCTGGCTGCAGCTCTTCGTGGCCGGCACCGTCTGGCTGAAGGGCGTGCTCGTCGCCCGCGGGTTCATCGAAGTCGAGCTGGCCCATCCATTCATCCGCCGGGTGGTGCTGGCGTTCGTCGCCTTCGCGCCGCTTGCGCTGATCGGCATCGCCTTTTTCGGCGACCAGTTCGCCCGTTGGGCGACGCTATAACTGTTCGGCGATCAATTGCCCCAGCGTCACCATCGCATCCTGCTGGCGCTGCGAGTCCGAATGGCCGAAATTCAGCCGCAGATGGTGGGTGAATTCCCGCTTCGCCGAAAAAATGGGGCCGGGCGCGGTGCTGATGCCTCGCGCCAGCGCGCGTTGATGCAAGACCAGCGTGTCGATCTGCGGCGGTAGTTCCAGCCACAGGAAATAGCCGCCGTCGGGCCGCGCCAGGCGCGTGCCTTCCGGAAAATTCGGCTCGATCGCCGCGGCCAGTGCGGCTTCCTGTTCGGCGAGCTTGCGCCGCAAGTGCCGCAGGTGGTTCTCGTAGCCGCCGTGTTTCAGATATTCCGCGAGCGCGATTTGCACGGGAATCGTCGTCGCCAGCGTCGTCGAGAATTTTTGCCGCTGGACGCGCTCGGCGAAGCGCCCGGCCGCGACCCAGCCTACGCGGTATCCGGGCGCGAGATTTTTCGAGAACGACGAAACGTGCATCACCATCCCGTGCGGATCCACGGCTTTGGTGCACAAGGGCGCCTGGCGGCCGAAATAAAGCTCCGCGTAGACGTCGTCTTCGATGAGCGGCACGTCGTGACGATGCAGCAATTCGACGAGTTCCTTTCTCCGCTCGTCCGGAACGAGGCTGCCTGTCGGATTCGAGAAATTGAGCATGAACAGGCAGGCTTTGACCGGATGGCGCTGCAGCGTCTCCGCCAGGGCGGCCATGCTGATGCCCTCGCGCGGGTGGGTCGGGATTTCGATCACCTTCAACCCGAGCCGCTCGCTCGCCTGCAGCCCGGCGTAAAAGGCCGGCGATTCGATGGCGATCAGGTCGCCGGGCCGGGCGACCGCCTGCAGACAGAGGTTGAGCGCCTCCATCGCGCCGCACGTGATGACGATTTCGTCGGGCGAAACGGACGCGCCGGACGCGAGGTAGCGCAAGGCCAGTTGCCGCCGCAACTCCTCGTTTCCGGGCGGCAGGTCGATGACCGTGGCGAGCGGGTCGAGCTTGCGTGCGGCGCTCGCCAGAAAACGCCCGAGCTTGTCGAGCGGAAACAGAAACGGGCTCGGGAAGCTCGAACCCAGCGGCACGACCGACGGATCGCGGACGCTTTCGAGAATCTGGAAAATGAAATCGCTGACCTGCAACTGTGTCGAGCTGGCGACCGGGCGCGTCATGTCCGGCTCGCGCAGGTTCTGCCGGAGCCGCGCGCGCACGAAATAGCCCGACTTCGGCCGCGCCTCGATCAGGCCGCGGCTCTCCAGCAGGTAGTAAGCCTGCGTGACGGTAACGGGACTCACATCATGGATGCGGCAGGCCTGGCGCACCGAAGGCAGGCGGTCGCCCGCGCGCAGCACGCCGTCGACGATCAGTTTCTCTGTGTGCTCGGCAATGTCGTGATAGCGGCTCATACGCAGATGCTATCAGCGTTGGCGGCGGCGCTTTCACCCGGTGGCTTCGCCTGATCCGTTGTCTTCGAAATCTTCAGCCGCCGCACCGCCGCGAGCCGGTCGCGCGCCGCTTTTCCATGCCCCGCTCCGCACGCCGTGTCCTTCTCCCTCCTACACACGGAACAGAGATGACAAATATGGAACGTGGAGTCGTTGACGCGCAGGTTTCGCCGACGGGGCGGATGGAGGTGCTATCGCGGACAGAGGCGGCGGCGTTGTCGAATCAGGGGCGAGGGGGGCTGCACGCAGGTGCACGCAGATACAAAACAGGGACACCATTTCTGCAGGGTCAGACACCATTTCAGCATCGTCCAGCCCGATCCGCTGGCAGCGTCGATAGCGATGAAGCGTGGGACAAAACAAGCATCAGGCATAGGCGAGGCGTCTGCCCTTCGGGGTCGGCACGGATCTTCCGAGTTCCTCGGCAGTCGCAATCCAGAGCGCGATCGCCTCGTTGACGCTGGCGAGCGCGGATGCCTGCGAATCGCCATGCGCCATGCAGCCGGGCAGTTCGGGCACTTCGGCGACGAAGGCCTGGTCGTCCTCGCTCCAGTACAGAATGATTTCGTACTTCGGATTCATTCCTCGGCTCCAAGTTTGTATTGAAGGATTATGGCGCGGACTTGCCGAACCTGGTAGGGCTTGGCCTTGCCGCCATCGCGCTGGAGGTTGATCAATTCCAGAACGTCAGGATGGCTGAAAATGTGATGGCTGCCCCGTGTGCGCTGCGAAAAACCCAGGCTGGTCAGGATCTGGCACAGCTCGTCGAAGCCGATATTGGCATCGCTGCGGCCGAGCAGGATCTGCTCGATCAGCTTCGCGAGCTTCGCCATGTCAATCCCAACTCAACGCCCCGCCCGTCTGATACTCCGTGACGCGCGTCTCGAAGAAGTTCTTCTCCTTCTTCAGGTCGATCATCTCGGCCATCCAGGGGAAGGGGTTGCTGACGCCGGGGAACATCTCGTCCAGCCCGATCTGCTGGCAGCGGCGGTTGGCGATGAAGCGCAGGTATTCCTTGAACTGGGCGGAGTTCAAGCCCAGCACGCCGCGCGGCATGGTGTCTTCGGCGTAGCGGTATTCGAGCTCGACGCCCTTCTGGATCAGGTCGCGGATTTCGGCCTTGAACGAGGGGGTCCACAGGTGGGGGTTTTCCAGCTTGATGGTGTTGATGAGGTCGATCCCGAAGTTGCAGTGCATCGACTCGTCGCGCAGGATGTACTGGTACTGCTCGGCGGCGCCGGTCATCTTGTTCTGGCGGCCGAGCGCGAGGATCTGCACGAAGCCGACATAGAAGAAGATGCCTTCCATGATGCAGGCGAAGACGATCAGCGACTTCAGCAGGGCCTGGTCGGCCTCGGGGGTGCCGGTCTTGAATTCGGGGTTGGTGAGCGTGTCGATGAAGGGGATGAGGAAGTCGTCCTTGTCGCGGATGCTCTCGACTTCGTGATAGGCGTTGAAGATTTCGCCTTCGTCGAGGCCCAGGCTTTCGACGATGTACTGGTAGGCGTGGGTGTGGATGGCCTCCTCGAACGCCTGGCGCAGCAGGTACTGGCGGCACTCGGGCGCGGTGATGTGGCGGTAGGTGCCGAGCACGATGTTGTTGGCGGCCAGAGAATCGGCGGTGACGAAGAAGCCGAGGTTGCGCTTGACCAGACGGCGCTCGTCTTCGGTGAGCGCGGTGGGGTCTTTCCACTGCGCGATGTCGCGGCTCATGTTCACTTCCTGCGGCATCCAGTGGTTGGCGCAGCCGGCGAGGTATTTTTCCCACGCCCATTTGTACTTGAAGGGGACGAGCTGGTTCACGTCCGTCGCGCCGTTGATCACGCGCTTGTCGGCGGCCTGCACGCGGCGCGTCTGCGGCGCGGGCGTGGTGTCGGCAAGGTCCACGGCAGGCATGGGCGCAGCAGCGGCCATGCGGGGAGCGGCGGGAGTGAAATCTTCTTCAAAATTCAGCATCGTTATAAATCTCCTTTGGTTCTTGTAACCACGGTGGTTGCCCACCCTACTTTCAATCTTGGTTGCGGCCTCTGCGCACTGCTCCCCTTCTGCGCCACCTCGACTGGATCGAGTCAGCGGGGATGAAGGCGAGCACTGTTCGAGCTTCGCAGTGAGGCGCGTTTTGTGCGCCTCGCCAGGGCGAGTTGCGCAGCCGCCCCGATGGCTCGGTTCAGTCGAGGCCCGCCCCGAAGGGGTGGCGCAGCGGGGTCGCCTTCTTTTGGTTACTTTTCTTGGCGAGACAAGAAAAGTGACTAGCCGCCGGGCTACCCCCGGCCAACGAACCTCCGCTCATTGCGAAGCCACTCCTTGGCCGGGTTTGCCTCTTCTTTTGGTGCTGCTCCTGATAAAGCCCCTAACCATTCGACTAAGCCCGCAAGCGGGCAGCAAGTCGCTGGTTATCCTCACTACCCCTTACTGGCAGGCCTCGCACTCCTCGAAGCCGGGGTCGCCCGGCCGCATGGTGCAGGCGCGGCCTTCGATCTCCGGCTCCGGCAGATTCGCCGCGGCGGCGTTGATCGCGCTGCTTCCGCTGCTCATCGCCCCGGCCCCTGAAAGGGACTCCGATCCACTACGTGCTGAAGCACGTGTGGAGTCGTATGCCCCGCCGCTCGACGACACCGCGTTCAGCTCGCCGCCCTTGCCGGTGGATTTCTCCGCCGAGGTGGCGCCCAGCGTGCGCAGGTAATAGGTGGTCTTCAAGCCACGTATCCAGGCCAGTTTGTAGGTCTCGTCGAGCTTCTTGCCGCTGGCGCCGGCCATGTAGATGTTGAGGCTCTGCGCCTGGTCGATCCACTTCTGGCGGCGGCTGGCGCACTCGACCAGCCAGTGGGTTTCCATCTCGAACGCGGTGGCGTAGAGGGTGCGGATGTCGGCCGGGATGCGGTCGATCTTGGCCAAGCTGCCGTCGAAGTACTTGATGTCGGCGACCATCACCTCGTCCCACAGGCCGAGCTTCTTCAGGTCGGCCACCAGGTACTTGTTGGCGACGGTGAATTCGCCCGACAGGTTGGATTTGACGTAGATGTTTTGATACGTCGGCTCGATCGACGCGGAGACGCCGACGATGTTGGCGATGGTCGCGGTCGGTGCGATCGCCAGGCAGTTGGAGTTGCGCATGCCGTACTGGCCGATGCGGGCACGCAGCGCGTCCCAGTCGAGCGTGCTGCTCGTGTCCACTTCCAGGTAGCCGCCGCGCTCCTCCATCAACAGCTGCAGCGAATCCTGCGGCAGGATGCCGCGGCTCCACAGGCTGCCTTCGTAGCTGGAATAGCGGCCGCGCTCGGCGGCGAGTTCGGTCGACGCCCAGAAGGCGTAGTAGGACACGGCTTCCATCGAGCGGTCGGCGAACTCGACCGCCTCGTTCGACGCGTAGGGCACGCGCAGTTCCTGCAGCGCGTCCTGGAAGCCCATGATGCCGAGGCCCACCGGACGGTGCTTGAGGTTGGAATTGCGCGCCTTGCCGACGGCGTAGTAGTTGACGTCGACGACGTTGTCGAGCATGCGCATCGCGGTGTGGATGGTGGCCTTCAGCTTGTCCAGATCGAGCTTGCCGTCCTTCAGGTGATTCACCAGGTTGACCGAGCCGAGGTTACACACGGCGATTTCGGTGTCGCTGGTGTTGAGCGTGATCTCGGTGCACAGGTTGGAGCTGTGGACGACGCCGACATGCTGCTGCGGGCTGCGGATGTTGCACGGGTCCTTGAAGGTGATCCAGGGATGGCCAGTTTCGAACAGCATCGACAGCATCTTGCGCCACATCTGCACGGCGGGAATGCGCTTGAACACCTTGATCTCGCCGCGGTCGGCGCGGCGCTCGTACTCGGTGTAGGCCTCGGCGAACCTGCGGCCGTAGAGGTCGTGCAGGTCGGGCACGTCGTTGGGGGAAAACAGCGTCCAGTCGCCGCCTTCCATCACGCGCTGCATGAAGAGATCCGGAATCCAGTTCGCGGTGTTCATGTCGTGGGTGCGGCGGCGGTCGTCGCCGGTGTTCTTGCGCAGGTCGAGGAATTCCTCGATGTCCATGTGCCAGGTTTCGAGGTAGGCGCACACCGCGCCCTTGCGCTTGCCGCCCTGGTTGACCGCGACGGCGGTGTCGTTGACGACTTTCAGGAAGGGCACGACGCCCTGCGACTTGCCGTTGGTGCCCTTGATGCGCGAGCCCATGGCGCGGACCGGGGTCCAGTCGTTGCCCAGCCCGCCGGCGTACTTCTGCAGCATGGCGTTTTCCTTGATCGCCTGGTAGATGCCGTCGAGGTCGTCGGTGACGGTGGTGAGGTAGCAGGACGACAGCTGGGAATGCCGGGTGCCGGCGTTGAACAGGGTCGGCGTCGAGCTCATGAAGTCGAAGCTCGACAGCACCTGGTAGAACTCGATGGCGCGCGCTTCGCGGTCGATCTCGTTGATCGCGAGGCCCATCGCCACGCGCATGAAGAAGGCCTGCGGCAGTTCGATGCGCGACTCTTCGATGTGCAGGAAATAGCGGTCGTACAGGGTCTGCAGGCCGAGGTAGCCGAACTGGTAGTCGCGGCCGGCGTCGAGCACGGCGGCGAGGCGCGCGAGGTCGAACTGGCCGAGCTTCTCGTCGAGCAGTTCGGCGGCGATGCCCTTCTTGATGTAGGCGGGGAAATACTCGGCGTAGCGGGCACCCATCTGCGCCTGCATCACCGCCTCGCCCAGCACTTCGTGGCGGATGGAGTTCAGCAGCAGCCGCGCACTGACAAACGAATAGCCCGGGTCCTGCTCGATCATCGAGCGGGCGGCCAGCACCAGCGCCTTTTCCACTTCGGCCATCGGCACGCCGTCGTAGAGGTCGCGCAGCACGGTGTGCATGATCGGCTCGGCCTTGACGTTGTCGCCCAGCCCGCTGCAGGCGTCGGCCAGCAGCGCGGCCAGGCGCGCGGTGTCGAGCGGCTTCTTCTGGCCGTCCTCGATCACGTGGAGCTGGACGTCGGGCACGCCGGCGGCCTTTTGCGCGGCGCGCTCCTGAGCGCGCTTTTCGCGGTACAGCACGTAGGCGCGCGCGACTTCGTGCTCGCCCGAGCGCATCAGCGCCAGTTCGACCTGGTCCTGGATGTCCTCGATGTGGAAGGTGCCGCCGTTGGGGGTGCGCCGCATCAGGGCGGCGGTCACCTGGCCGGTGATGGCCTCGACCAGCTCGCGGATGCGCGCCGAGGCCGCGGCCTGCCCGCCCTGCACCGCGATGAAGGCCTTGGTCACGGCGATGGCGATTTTATTGGGCGCAAAGCCGACCACCGCACCGTTGCGGCGGATGATCTTGTAGTCGGCGTAGCGCGTATCGATCGCCGCCACGTCGGCGGTTTCGAGCGGGGGAATGGGGGCGGATGCAGCGGATTCGGTGGCGACATTCAACATCGATGGGGTCTCCTCGGTGGGTGTAACAAAACCAGACGGCCGTGCCGGCGCGATATTCACACCTTATGCACAGCTTTCCCAGCTCCCGCTCACAGTTTTATTCACAACATCTTGTGGTACGGGTGGGAGCCGGGTACAAATTCTAGGTGCCCAGCCGGACATGTCAACCCGGATTCGTTTTATCGCGGCGGCATTTTTCACAGGCCGGAAAATCCCATGGCAAATCAAAGTTTTTGCCTGGCAGCATGCCTAAATAATGAACAGGCGCATGGCTGGATGCGGGCTGGCGCCGAGAAACAGCCAATCCAGCCGATGGATGCGTTCAAATTCAGCTTATTAGCGGGCATGAATACAGCCTGCGCTGCGCAAAGATTGCTGAATCTTTGCGCGACGCGTCGTGAAACGGGGGAGCGGCCGCATCGCCTCGGGATGAGCAGGGGAATTTTGGTTATGATTGCGTAAAACCCACACCCCGGACTGCCGGGCGCCGCCATGCGTCATACCGCCGTTCTACTGATTTCCTGCCCCGACCAGAAGGGATTGGTCGCGGCCATCGCCGATTTCCTGCTATTGCAGAACGCCAATATCCTGCACGCCGACCAGCATCAGGATGCCGAGCTGAAGCTGTTCCTGATGCGGGTGGAATGGGATCTGGCGGATTTCAGCCTCGACCTGGCCGACTTCGCCGCCGCCTTCGAACCCATCGCGAGCCGCTTCGGGATGAGCTGGCGGCTCGCCGAATCGAGCCGCAAGCCGCGCCTGGCGGTGTTCGTGTCGAAATTCGACCACTGCCTGGCCGACCTGCTCTACCGCTACCAGAGTGGCGAACTGCATTGCGAGCTGCCGATCATCCTCAGCAACCACGAGGACACCCGCTGGCTGGCCGACGCCTACCGCGTGCCCTACCAGCACCTGACGGTGCAGAAGGACGCCAAGCACGAAGCCGAGCAGATGCAGCTGGCGATCCTGCGCGCCCAGAGGATCGATTTCATCGTGCTGGCGCGCTACATGCAGGTGCTGTCGGCGGATTTCATCCGCCATTTCCCCAACCGCATCATCAACATCCACCATTCCTTCCTGCCCGCCTTCCACGGCGCCAAGCCCTACCACCGCGCGTTCGAGCGCGGCGTCAAGCTGATCGGCGCCACCGCGCACTACGTCACCGAAACCCTCGACGACGGCCCCATCATCGAACAGGACGTGGCGCGCATCTCGCACCGCGACAGTCTCGACGACCTGATCAAAAAAGGCGCCGACCTGGAGAAGGTGGTGCTGTCGCGCGCGGTGAAGTGGCATCTCGACAACCGCGTGCTGGTGTACGCCAACAAGACCGTCGTGTTCGACTGAGCCGGCGCCGCGCCGCTTTCCGTATACTTCCGCCTTCGGCCGGCGCCAAGCAGCGCCGGCCGACCGATTCGCCCCCCAGCCCCCTTCGCAGACGAGCAGCCATGACCGAAATTCTTGTTTTGTATTACAGCGCCGGCGGCAGCGTGCGCGAGATGGCGCAACTGGTGGCGCGCGGCGTCAACCAGGTGGCCGGCGCCGCCGCCCGCCTGCGCACCGTGCCGCCGCTGGCGCCGCGTACCCAGGTGGCCGAGCCACCGGTGCCGGAGGAAGGCGCGCCCTATGTCGAACTGGCCGACCTCGAACAATGCGCCGGCATAGCGCTCGGCTCGCCCACCCGCTTCGGCAACATGGCGGCGCCGCTGAAGTATTTTCTCGACACCACCGGCGCGCTGTGGGCCAAGGGTACGCTGGCCGGCAAACCCGCCGCCGTGTTCACTTCCACCGCCAGCCTGCACGGCGGCCAGGAAACCACGCTGACCAGCATGATGCTGCCGCTGCTGCACCACGGCATGCTGATCGTCGGCCTGCCCTATACCCACCCCGAAGTGACCCATACCGCGAGCGGCGGCACCCCTTACGGCGCCAGCCACTGGGCCGGCGCCGGCGACGACAAGCCGCTCACCGGCGACGAGCGCACGCTGTGCATCGCGCTCGGCAAGCGGCTGGCCGAAACCGCCGTGAAGCTGGCCGCATGAGCCGCCCGGCGCGGGACCCGCGCAGCGGGATCGAGGGCCGGCGCATGCCGCGGGAGGCCGGATCTGGCGGGACGGTTGCGAGGCCGAGCGCATGAAAGCCCTGCAAATCGCATCCAGCGTCAGCCTGATCGCGCTGATTTTCCTCTGCCTGGCGTGGGAACTGGCGCTGGCGCCGATCCGCCCCGGCGGTTCCTCGCTGGCGCTCAAGGCACTGCCGCTGTTGCTGCCGCTGATGGGCATCCTGAAAGGCCGCCGCTATACCTATCAATGGGCGCCGATGCTGGTGCTGGCCTACTTCACTGAAGGCGTGGTGCGCGCATGGTCGGATAGCGGCCTGTCGGCGTGGCTCGCCGGCGCCGAGGTCGCGCTGTCGGTGGCGTTCTTCTTCGCCGCGATCTATTACGCCAAACTCAGCGCGCCGTCGCGGCAGGCGCAATAAAAAACGCCCCGCGGGGCGTTTTTTATTCGGCCTTGCTCACACCTGCGGATGCGCGCGCTCGCGCTTGCTGTGCAGCTTGTTGAGCGCGTGCAGGTAGGCCTTGGCCGAAGCCACCACGATGTCGGTATCGGCACCCTGGCCGTTGACCACGCGACCGTCCTGCGCCAGCCGCACCGTCACCTCGCCCTGCGCGTCGGTGCCGCTGGTGATGTTGTTGACCGAATACAGCAGCAGGTCGGCGCCGCTGTTGACCACCGATTCGAGCGCCCTGAACGTCGCATCGACCGGGCCCGAGCCATCTCCCGTGGCCTCCTTCTCGGCGCCATCGTCGGTGAACACCAGTTGCGCGTGCGGGACTTCGCCGGTCTCGGAACACACTTTCATCGATACCAGCTTGTAGCGTTCCTGCCCGGCAGCGTAGCCTTCGTCGGACACCAGCGCCTGCAGGTCCTCGTCGAAGATCTCGCGCTTCTTGTCGGCCAGATCCTTGAAGCGGGCGAACGCGGCGTTGAGCGCTTCCTCGCTGTCGAGCACGATGCCGAGCTCGGAAAGCTTGGTCTTGAACGCGTTGCGGCCCGACAGCTTGCCGAGCGTCAGCCGGTTGGCGTGCCAGCCCACGTCTTCGGCGCGCATGATTTCATAGGTCTCGCGATGCTTCAGCACGCCGTCCTGGTGGATGCCGGACTCGTGGGCGAAGGCGTTGGCGCCGACGATGGCCTTGTTCGGCTGCACCGGGTAGCCGGTGATGGTGGAAACGAGCTTGGATGCCGGCACGATCTGGGTGGCGTCGATGCGGGTGTCGCAGTTGAAGACGTCGCGGCGGGTGCGCACCGCCATCACGATCTCCTCCAGCGAGGCATTGCCTGCGCGCTCGCCCAGCCCGTTGATGGTGCACTCGACCTGGCGCGCGCCGTTCATCACCGCGGCGAGCGAATTGGCGACCGCCATGCCGAGGTCGTTGTGACAGTGGGTCGACCAGATCACCTTGTCGGAGCCGGGCACGCGCTCGATCAGCTGCTTCATGCGCTCGCCCCACAGCGCGGGGATTGAATAGCCGACGGTGTCGGGCACGTTGATGGTCGTGGCGCCGGCCTTGATCACCTCGGTGAAGATGCGCACCAGGAAATCCATGTCGGAGCGCACCGCGTCCTCGGCCGAGAACTCGACGTCGTCGGTGTATTCGCGCGCGAGCCTGACCGCCTTCACCGCCGCCTCGACCACCTGGTCGGGCTGCATGCGCAGCTTCTTTTCCATGTGGATCGGGCTGGTGGCGATGAAGGTGTGGATGCGTCCCGACCTGGCCGGCTTGATCGCGCCGCCCGCTGCGTGGATGTCGCGCTCGTTGGCGCGCGCCAGCGAACAGACGGTCGAATCCTGGATTGCTTCGGCAATCGCGCGGATGGCATCGGCATCGCCGGGGCTGGCGGCTGCGAAGCCGGCTTCGATCACATCGACGCCGAGTTTTTCCAGCTGGCGCGCGATGCGCAGCTTTTCCTCCCTGGTCATCGACGCGCCGGGGCTTTGCTCGCCGTCGCGCAAGGTGGTGTCGAAAATAAACAAACGGTCGTTCATGGCTGGCTCCATGGAGGGTCGGCGTCGCGTTCAGGCGCGGGATACCGACGCATTATATTAAGTCTGCCGCATGCAGCTCGCGGCGCGGGGGTACTGCTCGGGGGAAGGGGGTTCAATGTGCGCGCGCGACGCGCAGCAGCAGGCCACCGAACAGAAGGTTCGGCAGGCAGAGGAGGAGGGACGGGTGCGTCTGATTAGACATGGTCTAAATTTTATCTATTTTTCGCCGCCCTGCAAGGGGGACGGTTTTTTGCGATGCAGCAGCTTCCACAGCGCATCGCCGTAGCCCGACAGGCCATACAGCACGAATACGCCGAACAGCACTTCCGGCGGGCTGGTCGACACCAGGATGAAGGCCAGCACGATCAGCAGGATGACGAAGAAGGGCACGCTCTTCCTGAGGTTGATTTCCTTGCCGCTGTAATAGCGGAAGTTGCTGACCATGGACAGCCCGCCAAACAGGGCCAGCGCAGTGGCGAGCCAGCGCACATCCTGGCCCGGCACGCCGTATTCGACCATCACCCAGACGAAGCCTGCGATCAACGCCGCGGCAGACGGGCTGGGCAAGCCCTGGAAGAAGCGCTTGTCGGTGACGGTGTCGAGCTGGGTGTTGAAGCGCGCCAGGCGCAGGGCGGCGCCGGCGCAATAGACGAAGGCGGCGATCCAGCCGAGCTTGCCCATGCCCTGCAGGGCGAACTCGTAGATCACCAACGCGGGCGCGACGCCGAACGACACCATGTCCGACAGGCTGTCGTACTCGGCGCCGAAGGCGCTTTGCGTGTGCGTCATGCGGGCGACACGGCCGTCGAGGCCATCGAGCACCATGGCGATGAAGATGGCCACCGCGGCATGCTCGAAGCGCCCGTTCATCGCCTGCACCACGGCGTAGAAGCCGGCGAACAGCGCCCCGGTGGTGAACAGGTTGGGCAGCAGGTAGATGCCGCGGTCACGCATCCGCGGTCGCTTCGATTCGGTCTTGCGGTGGTGGAATTCGAGCATGGCGAACCTAGGGCGTGTTAACGCTAATTTCGCGCCCGCGTTGCCGCGAGAAAGCGATGGATGCAAGGCGCGTCGCGCCGGCAAGGGCCATCCCTTGCCAAGCGGCGCAACGCCGCAGACGCGCTTTCTCGCGGCAACCCGGAGGGACGGGCTGATTCGGGCGCATGCCTTTGTCGCGAGCCGCTTGCAGTGAACGACACTGCAGCGCGCCTCGCTTCGCGGCCCGCATCCCGAATCGGCCTCGTCGCGGGCGTGAAATTAGCGTTAACACGCCCTGGCTACCAGCGAGCCAGTATGGTACGCCCGCCGGTCACTTTTTGGCCAATCGAGACCTCGGCGCGCGCCGTCGTCGGCAGATAGACGTCGACCCGCGAACCGAAGCGGATGAAGCCGTAGCGCTGGCCGCGCGCCAGCTTGTCGCCGATGCGCACGTAGCACAGGATGCGCCGCGCGATCAGCCCGGCGATCTGCACGCTCGTCACATCGCCGCGCGCAGACCGTATCCACACCGCGTTGCGTTCGTTTTCGGTGGAGGCCTTGTCGAGGTCGGCATTGACGAAGCTGCCCGGCGTGTACCAGCGCCCCTTGATCTCGCCGTCGACCGGGCTCTTGTTGGAATGCACGTTGAACACGTTCATGAACACGCTGATCTTCAGCGCCTCGCGTTCCAGGTAGGGGTCGTTGACCTTTTCCACCACGACGATGCGGCCGTCGGCCGGCGCGATCACCGCGTCGGCGTCGGCCGGCGGCACCCGCGCCGGATCGCGGAAGAACTGCAGCGCGAACGCCGCCCAGATCCAGAACGGGATCGACCACCAGCCGAGCAGCAAGGTGGCGATCAGGGCAGCGGCAAACGCGGCCAGCAAAACCAGCCAGCCCTCGCGGGCGATAAGGGGATGGGGCATGGGAGTGAGGCGTAAGGGGTGAGGGGCGAGGCGGAAAAGCCGTGGAGCGCTACACCTGCCTCACGCCTATCGCCTCACGCCTCACGTATTTAGTTCTTGGACTGGTCGACCAGCTTGTTCTTGCTGATCCACGGCATCATCGCGCGCAGCTTGGCGCCGACGACTTCGATCGGGTGCTCGGCGTTGAGGCGGCGGCGGGCAGTCATCTCGGGGTAGTTGGTGCGGCCTTCGAGGATGAACTGCTTGGCGTAGTTGCCGTTCTGGATGTTGTCCAGGCACTCTTTCATCGCGGCTTTCGACTGCGCGTTGATGACCTTGGGGCCGGTCACGTATTCGCCGTATTCCGCGTTGTTGGAGATCGAGTAGTTCATGTTGGCGATGCCGCCTTCGTACATCAGGTCGACGATCAGCTTCAGTTCGTGCAGGCATTCGAAGTAGGCCATCTCGGGCGCGTAGCCCGCGTCGACCAGGGTGTCGAAGCCGGCCTTCACCAGGTCGACGCAGCCGCCGCACAGCACGGCCTGTTCGCCGAACAGGTCGGTCTCGGTTTCCTCGCGGAAGGAGGTTTCGATCACGCCGCCCTTGGTGCCGCCGTTGGCGCAGGCATAGGACAGGGCGAGATCGCGTGCCTTGCCGGACTTGTCCTGGTACACCGCGATCAGCGACGGCACGCCGCCGCCCTGGGTGTAGGTCGAGCGCACCAGGTGGCCGGGGCCCTTGGGCGCCACCATCACGACGTCGAGGTCGGCGCGCGGGGTGATCTGGTTGTAGTGCACGTTGAAGCCGTGGGCGAAAGCGAGCGTCGCGCCCTGCTTCAGGTTGGGTTCGATATCGCTGTAATACGTGGCTGCCATCAACTCATCGGGAATCAGGATCATCACGAAGTCGGCGGCCTTCACGGCGTCGGCGATTTCCTTGACGTCAAGCTTGGCCTTCTTGGCCTTGTCCCACGAGGCGCCGCCCTTGCGCAAGCCGACGGTGACTTTCACGCCGGAATCCTTCAGGTTGTTGGCGTGGGCATGGCCCTGCGAGCCGTAGCCGATGATGGCGACCTTGCGCTTCTTGATGAGGGAAAGGTCGGCGTCCTTGTCGTAAAAAACTTTCATGTGAATTCCCGGGCAAATAAATAAAACGGATTGAAAATCAGGCTTTGAGACTGCGCTCGCCGCGTCCGATGCCGGACGCGCCGGTGCGCACGGTTTCGATGATGAAGGCGGGATCGATCGCCTCCAGGAATGCGTCCAGCTTGGAGCCGGTTCCGGTCAGCTCGATGGTGTAGGTGGCGTCGGTGACGTCGATGATGCGGCCGCGGAAGATGTCGGCGGTGCGTTTCATCTCCTCGCGCCCCGCACCCGTCGCCTTGACCTTGACCAGCATCAGCTCGCGCTCGATGTGGCGGCCCTCGGTCAGGTCCATCACCTTGATCACGTCGACCAGCTTGTTCAGCTGCTTGGTGATCTGCTCGATGACCTCTTCCGAACCCGCGGTGACGATGGTCATGCGCGACAGGGTGGCATCTTCGGTCGGCGCCACGGTGAGCGACTCGATGTTGTAGGCGCGTGCAGAGAACAGTCCGGCCACGCGCGACAGCGCGCCCGCCTCGTTTTCCATCAGCAGTGAAATGATGTGGCGCATGTCAGAGCTCCTCCGCCAGGATCATTTCGGACAGCCCCTTGCCGCCTTCGACCATGGGGAAGACGTTCTCGGTCTGGTCGGTCTGGAAGTCCATGAACACCATTCTTTCCTTGAGCGCGGGCGAGAAGGCCTCCTGCAGCGCGGCCTCGACGTCCGCCGGCTTGTCGATGCGCATGCCGATGTGGCCGTAGGATTCGGCCAGCTTCACGAAGTCGGGCAGCGACTCCATATAGGACTCGGCATAGCGGCTGCCGTAGAAGAACTCCTGCCACTGCCGCACCATACCCATGTAGCGGTTGTTGAGCATGACGACCTTGACCGGGATGCGGTACTGCTTGCAGGTCGACAGCTCCTGGATGTTCATCTGGATGCTCGATTCGCCGGTGATGCAGGCGACCTGCGCCTCGGGGAAGGCGAGCTGCACGCCCATGGCGTATGGCAGGCCGACTCCCATGGTGCCGAGGCCGCCCGAGTTGATCCAGCGGCGCGGCTGGTCGAACTTGTAGTACTGCGCGGCCCACATCTGGTGCTGCCCCACGTCGGAGGTGATGTAAGCGTCGCCCCTGGTCACTTCCCACAGCTTCTCGACCACGTATTGCGGTTTGATGATGGGGCTCTGATTGTTGTACTTGAGGCAGTTTTTCGAGCGCCACAATTCGATCTGTGTCCACCAGGCGTTCAGCGCGGCCGCATCGGGTTTTTCCTTGGCCTGCTTCAGCAGGGCCAGCATGTCGGCCAGCACGTTCTGCACGTCGCCGACGATGGGCACGTCGACCCTGACGCGCTTGGATATCGATGAAGGGTCGATATCGATATGGATGATGCGGCGCTGCTCGCGCGCAAAGTGCGCGGGATTGCCGATCACGCGGTCGTCGAAACGCGCACCGATCGCCAGCAGCACGTCGCAGTGCTGCATCGCCATGTTGGCTTCGTAGGTGCCGTGCATCCCCGGCATGCCGAGGTTCTGCCTGTCGGTGGCGGGATAGCCGCCCAGCCCCATCAGGGTGTTGGTAATGGGAAAGCCCAGCAGACGCGTCAATTCGGCCAACTGCGCCGAGGCGTCACCCAGCACCACGCCGCCGCCGGTGTAGATCATCGGCCGCTTGGCTTCCAGCAGCATCTGCACGGCGCGCTTCAGTTGCCCGCTATGCCCCTTGATCACCGGATTGTAGGAACGCATCTCGACCGAGGCCGGATATTCGAATTCGGCAAGATGGGCGGTCACGTCCTTGGGCACGTCGACCACCACCGGGCCGGGACGGCCGGTGGACGCAATGATGAAGGCCTTTTTCATCGTCACGGCCAGATCTTTTACGTCCTTGACCAGGAAGTTGTGCTTGACGCAGGGACGCGTGATGCCGACGGTGTCGACTTCCTGGAACGCATCCAGCCCGATCGCCGCAGTCGGCACCTGGCCGGTGACGACCACGATGGGGATGGAATCCATGTAGGCGGTGGCGATCCCGGTCACCGCATTGGTGACGCCGGGGCCGGACGTCACCAGCGCCACGCCGACGCGGCCGGTGGCGCGCGCATAGGCGTCGGCGGCATGCACCGCGGCCTGCTCGTGGCGCACCAGCACATGCTTGAACTTGTTCTGCTTGAAGATCTCGTCGTAGATGTTGAGCACGGCCCCGCCGGGATAGCCGAACACGAACTCGACCCCCTCTTCAGCCAGACAACGTACAACGATCTCGGCGCCCGTGGCTTCCATATAAATGGCAAAAAACTAATTCGTTGGTGAACCCGTGAGGGTAATCGTTTTGCCATGATTCGGTCAAGAAATCATGCCGTAGCGCCATTTTGCGCAGCGTTGACCGCCCACAAAAAAACCCTTCCGCGGACGGAAGGGTTTCAAGCAGAATCGGGCGATCACTGAGGGGAAATCCCCAGCGCCGTGACGGTCTCGACCGTGAGGTAGCCGTCGGAGGCCAGGCCTTTGGCAGTCTGGAAGGCCGCGACCGCGGCCATGGTATCGGAGCCCAGGTTGCCATCAATCGGCCCGGAGTAGAATCCGGCTGTCTGCAAAGCCTTCTGGATTTCCGTGATCTTGGCATCCGTCGCGTTCACGTCGCACAAGACCTGAGTGCAGTATTGCTTGCCGGGGCTGACCAGAACCTGTTGATCGACGGTTTCATACTCGGCCGGCACCGCAACGCGCTTCTCGGTGGCAGGCTGCACCTGCGTCATGACTTCGCGTTCGTAATCAACCGGCACAACCTTGGTCACCGTGGTGGCAGGCTTGACCATCTTGGCGACATCGCGCTCCGCGTATTCGGCGGGCACCTCCACACTTCGGGTCGTTTCGGGGGTCTTCAGCACGGTCCGCTTGACGGTGCTGTATTCAGCCGGTATCTCTTCATAACGAGTCGTTGCAGGTGTTTTCAACACACGATTGGTGACGGTCTGATATTCGGCAGGAACTTCAACCAAGCAGAAAATTTCGCCCTTCTCGTTCACCCTCTGAATACTGGTGGCCGTGCCCGGCTTCCAGGTGGTATAGGCTGCGCGGACCAGCTTTTTCTCCGCCACATCCTCATAGACGGCCGGCACCTCGACGGCCTTTTTGCTGGCCGGCTTGACCATGACACGCTCTTCGACGTCCTCGAAAACGGCCGGCACAGATTCCAGGCGGGTCGTGGCAGGCTTCACCACGATGCGCTCCTTGACCGTTTCATACACGGCGGGAACGACTTCCTGGACTTCCTCGCTGGTGACGCGGATTTTTACCGCTTTAAAGACAGGCGGCACGATTTCGACGCGCTCGCTTGCTTCCTTCACCACTTTCTTGACGCTTTCGGTGCGATAAACCGGCTCCTTGACGATCATCACATAGCACTCGCCCGGCTTGGCACTGGCCATGCACTGTTCCTTGGTGGTGGCAGCGGGGGCCGGCTTGGCCACTGGTTGGGGCAGGGCATCTTCCTTACAGGGTGGATCCAGCAATTGCCGCCCCGGGCATCCAATCGTCTTGTAAAGCTCGTAGCCGGTGGTATTGCCGCCGACATTGCTCGGGTCGTAATAACGGGTTTCTGCAACAACCGGGCTTGCAAGGCCGCTAAAACCCACTGCCAGAAGAGTGGCATTCAGGACATTCAATGGAATACGCATTTCGGGCTCCTCCATCTCTAGTTGGTTGCACTTTTTCAAACTAGACCATGAGAAAAGCTCTGCCAAGAGGATGGAATCGTGAACGATTGCAAGCCGCGGGATTCCCCAAGTCCGGGAACCCGCGCAGGAGCGCAGTGAAAACGGATCGATGCTGGCTGGGTTATTCGCGTGCGGCTTCGCCGAGCGCACGCATGATTTCGTTCAGCGAGCCCTGCGCATTTCCGACCAGGCACACCACGTTTCCGGTACTGCACACGGTCAGCCCCGCGCCCTGCACGATCCAGCCCTGCGACGGCGACCAGCCGCGCATCTGCGAGAACAGGGACAGCAGATCGGTATTGCTCGACACCGTGCGGCGATACCACTGGGCAAACCTTGCCATCCGCTCCATCAAGTCGGGAGACAGCATGCCTTCGGCCTCCATGATCGCGCCGTCGTCGCGAAAGCGGCACACGGCGGTCACGCCATCCAGCACCAGGATTTTATTCAGCGACATACGCGCTCCTCAGGCCGTCTGCACGGCATTGAACGCGGCCTCGTAGTCGGCATCGCGATTCTTGACGACGACGCCGCGATTGCCATTCGCCACCACCGACCATTCCAGGCCCACGACCGAAATGCCCTTGAGCGGCTGAAATCCGCCCTGTCCGGTGAGGGCTTCCCAGCCGCTCGCTTCCATGCTGGCTATTGCCAGATTGGCGACGCACGAACGCGCCAGCAGGTCCAGTACCTGCGGGGTCAATTCGGTTCCCTCGCGCAGCACATGCGATTGCAGAGCGCCCCTGTCGTTGTAAGTGAACGCCGCCAGCGCGCCCGGCAATTCCATCATTTTCTCCAGGTCCATATCCCCCCCGTTTGTCAGTACAACGCTTCCTTGGTGTCGCCCCCCAGCCTTGCATACAGGCTGGCCAGCAGGTCGTCCTGCACATCGCCCACTTTGGCACGCATGATGGTCATGACGTCATTCAGCAATTCGTCACGGTTTTCGATGAAGGAAAAATAATTGCCCACTGCACAAACAGTGATTTGGCTGCCGCGCACGATCCAGCCTTGTACCGGCCGGCACCCGCAGTTTTCGGCAAAGGATTCGAAAATTTCGGCCTGCATGTTGACCGACAGCGTGTTGGCGCGGCACACGATCGAAGCCATGCGCGCAAACTCCTCGGTAAGCGCGCCCTCGTACGAGAAACGGTCGCCGCGATACGCATATTCGCCGGCAGCGATGACGCCGGGAATGGCCATGAGTTGCTTTACGATATGCATCGAGCCCTCCTGGGTTTTTGACTGGGTTGCGGCACGCTGTGGCAAAGTATCGCACCCAGCTGCAATATAGAACCTCCATGCAAGACAACGCAACAGACCTCGCCCCGGCGCCCTTCCTGGTGCGTATCGCCGCCATGATCTACGAATCGCTGCTCGTCGCAGCGGTGGTGTTCGTGGCCTCCTTCATCATCATCCCGGTCGTCGGCGAAATGCACGCGCCATGGCAGCGGCATCTGTTCCAGGCTTATATCGCAGGCGTGCTGTTCGCCTATTTCAGCGCATTCTGGCTGCGCAGCGGACAAACGCTGGCGATGAAAACCTGGCGTATTCGCCTGGTCAACCGGAACGGAGGCCGCCCAAGCTTCAAGCAGGCCGCGCTGCGATTCGTTCTCGCATTTTTCGGCTTGCTGCTGGCGGGAAGCGGCTTTTGGTGGGCCTTGATCGATCGCGACCGGCTATTCCTCCACGACCGCATTGCCGGCACCCGGCTGGTGCGCGTGCCGCGCAAGGCGTGAGGGGATGGGCTGGCGCGACCACCTGCAAGCGCGCCTGCTGGAGATACGGCCCGCCAGCGTGTACGCACTGGACGAAGCGGCCCTCCAGCTGGCGGGCCGCATGCTGCAAGACACGCCAGTGCGCGCGCTCGGCAAGCCGCCGGATTCGCTCTGCGCACTGGCATTGGGGATCGCTGCGCTGAACGGGCTGGACGTGCAGCAAGCCCAGCACCTGATCAACCAGACACGCCTCTATATCGCTCCGCGCATCCTGCTCGTCGTGCAACCGGACTGCGCGCTGGACTGCGGGATGTTTCGCGCACTCGGCTTCACGCTGTCGGCGACCGCCGCAACGGAAAACAGGCACATCCATTACTACGATCTCGACACCCACAAAACCGTGCCGGACTGGCTCAATGCCCGCCACTGGGCCCATCCCGAACGCTGGCAGCCTTGAAGGACCCCGATCCGTTACGCGCGGGATCCCATGCGCCGTTCCAGACCGGCCCTGCGCGTTCACGGGAAGCATCCGTCGCCCACGCCATCGGTTACACTGGCCACTGTCATCGCGCAACGACCCGACATCATGAAGTTCATCCCCCACAACGCACTTGAAGAACAGCTGGCTGCCGTCCATGCCGGCACGCTCGATGCCGAGACGTTCGTGCTGCTGCTGGCCGGCCAGCAGCTGTTCATGCCGGTGCGCGACGAAAAGAATCCCATCCAGGGATTCCAGCGATCGGTCCAGGCAGAGCCGCTGATCATCGAAACCGAAGACGGCGAGCGCGTGCTGGCGGTGTTCACCAGCCCCGAACGCGCCAAGCCCTTGGTCGAGCACTTCCCCGAGTTTTCGGGCGGCCTGCTGACCGAGTTTTCCTGGCTGTTGCGCCGCATCGGCGGCGGGGTGCCGATTGCGCTCAATCCGGGCTGGGACATCGGCATGGACTTCGACGCCGACACGATCGCACAGCTGGTCGTGCAGCTCCCCCCCGAACACCCGGCCTGACGCGCCCCGCCCCATGCCGTCCGAATCCGTACTCGCCGCCTTCCGTTCCGCCCTGGGGGCGGATCGCGTCTTCGACGACGCCAGCACGCGCGCCTTGTACGCCCACGACGAAACCCCGCGCCACGTCGAGCCCGAGGCCGTGCTGTTCCCAGCCTCGCACGCCGACGTGGCCGCGCTGGTGCGCATCGCGTTCGAACATGGCGTCGCCCTGACGCTGCGCGGCGCCGGCTCCGGCAACGTCGGTGGCGCCCTGCCTGCGCCCGGCAGCGTGGTGGTCAGTTTCGAGTGCATGCGGCGTGTGCTCGAATTCGATCCCGACAACCGCCTTATCGTCGTCGAGCCCGGCGTGGTCACCGACGACATCGACCGCATCGCGCGCAGCGCCGGCCTGTTTTATCCGCCCGACCCCGGCAGCAGCGCCTACTGCCGCATCGGCGGCAACCTCGCCATGAACGCCGCCGGGCCACGCGCCGTCAAATACGGCGTCACCCGCGACTACGTGCTGGGGCTGCGCGCCGTCACCGGTGACGGCCGCGAAATCCGCACCGGCTGTCGCACCACCAAGGGCGTCACCGGCTACGACCTGAGCCGCCTGCTGGTCGGTTCCGGCGGCACCCTCGCGCTCATCACCGAAGCCACGCTAAAACTGCTGCCCGCACCGGAAGCCGTCGCCACCCTGCGCGCATGTTTCGCCAGCAACCGCGCCGCGCTCGACGCGGTCAGCCGCGTCATGCATCAGGCTGTCATCCCCTGCGCGCTCGAATTCATGGATCGTCACGCCATCGATGCCATCCGCCCGACCGGCGCGGCAGACGATCTGCCGCCAGGCACCCGGGCGTTGCTGATGGTCGAAGCCGACGGCGCCGCACAGGATCTGCCGCGGCAGATCGCCGTACTGGAAAAGACCCTCGCCGGCGAAGGCCTGCTCGACATGCGCAGCGGCTTCACGCGCGACGACATCGCGCGGCTGTGGGCAGCGCGCAAATCGCTGTCGCACGCGGTCAAGCGCATCGCGCCGCTGAAGATCAACGAGGATGTCGTGGTGCCGGTATCGCAGCTGGCCGACTTCGTCGACTTCATCGACCATACCGCGCAGGCGCAGCGCCTGCCGATCGTCTCGTTCGGCCATGCCGGCAACGGCAACCTGCACGTCAACCTCATGGTGCACCCCGACGATGCGGACGAAATGAGGCGTGCCCGCCTGGCCCACGAAGCCATCATGCTGCGTGCGCTGGCGCTGGGCGGCACGCTCTCGGGCGAACACGGCATCGGCACCGAAAAGCGGCGCTTGGTCGCGCAGGAAATCGATCCCGCCACGCTGGGTCTGATGCGCGCGATCAAACAGCAGTTCGACCCGCACGGCCTGCTCAACCCCGGCAAACTTTTTCCTGATTAAGATGGGCACAAAGGCTTTACAAGCGCAAAAGGCATCTATAGAATGCGCGGCTTCGTTGGGGGTATAGCTCAGCTGGGAGAGCGCTTGCATGGCATGCAAGAGGTCAGCGGTTCGATCCCGCTTACCTCCACCAACTAACAGGAAGTCCGATGCACAGGCTTGGCGTCATCACCACCCTGCTGGGGTTGATACTGAGCGTAGTCGGTCTGATTGTTGGATTTTGGAAGATGTTGAATGGTAGCGGGCACGCCGAAATCTGGCTGGGACTGGTACCATTGGGTTTCGTCGGTTTGCTGCTCGGCGTCACCCTGACGCAGCTTTCCAAGAAGTAAGACGGCGCAAGCCGTGGCAGCAAAGTTGGCGGTTCACACCGTCGTCCGGGTCCCCATCGTCTAGAGGCCTAGGACATCGCCCTTTCACGGCGGTAACCGGGGTTCGAATCCCCGTGGGGACGCCACAATCCTTCCCGGGTTGTGACACAAATCGAATGCATGAATAAAGACGTAAAGCGGCCGAGTGCCGCTATTTTTTATTGCGCATTGCATTCTGAATCCAGTTTGGCGCCCCGAAGACGAATCGAACGTCCGACCTACCCCTTAGGAGGGGGTTGCTCTATCCACTGAGCTACCGGGGCGTGGCGCGCATTCTACCGAATCCCGCATGGATTGCCGAATCCCTGCGGGACGCACCCGATTGCTGCGCAACCCGGCTATGATGCGGACGGGGGAGTATATGAATAAATACATGCTGGGCGGATTGGCGTTACTGCTGCTGCTGGCCAGCGCGCTTTTGTGGATGCTGCGGCCAGGCCCGCAGCGGACGGAAGGCAGCGCCGCGCCCGATTTCACCTTGCCGGACCAGGATGGCCGCATTCATCGTTTGAGCGATTATGCCGGGCGCTGGCTGGTGCTGTATTTCTATCCCAGGGACGATACGCCCGGCTGCACCCGGGAGGCATGCCGCTTTCGCGACGCCATCGGGGCGCTGGGCGATCTCAACGCTGCGGTGGCCGGAGTCAGCGTCGACGACACCCGGTCGCACGCCGGTTTTGCCCGCAAGCACCAGTTGCCGTTCCCCCTGCTGTCCGATCCGGGCGGGCATACGGCCGCGGCATACGACAGCCTGCTGAATCTTGGGCTCGTGCGATTCGCCCGTCGCCGCACCTTCATCATCGCGCCCGACGGCCGTATCGCGGCGCGCTTCGACAAGGTTGACCCGGCACGCCACGCCCAACAAGTGGCCCATGCCTTGCAGGCCCTCCAGCAGGCCGGCATGACGCCCCCAAGGCCGCCACCCGGCCAATAATGGACTAAACATCGATAATGGCCTGAGGCACAAGCGTCTATGCCCATACAACGATTCTCTCTCACCACCGGAACGGCTTTCGTCGCGCTGATCGTCCTGATCTGCGGGCTGGCCTTGAACGGCCTGCTGCAATTGCAAACGCTGGGCGAGCAGATGCGCACGGTGGTTGAGAACCATAACCGCAAGATCGACCTCATCACGCAAACCCAGGTGGCGGCGCATATCCGTACCGACAGCCTGTTCCGCATGGCGCTTGCCGACGATCCGTTCGAACGCGACGCCCATTTCCTGGAATTCAACCGCGCCGGCTTCCTGGTCGGGAGCGGGCGCAACGCCCTGCGTCAGCTGGGGTTTTCCGCCTCCGAGCAACGCAGCTTCGATACCCAGACCCTCCTGATCAACGACATCGAATCGGTGCAGAATCGCGTGGTCGATCTGCTCAAGTCCGAACTGAGCGCCGACGCGCGCCGGGTATTGGTGCAGGAAGCCATCCCTATCCAGGAAGCCTTCAACCTGCAACTGGCCGACATGCGCCATCTGTATCAGCAGGCCAACCTGATCGCCCAGCAGCAGGCGCAGCAAACCTACCGGCGCACTTTTCTGCTCACGCTGACATTCGGCATCGCGGCGATTGCCCTGGCCCTGCTGATCGCCAGGCATACGCTGCGGAAAATCGGCCAGAAATCGCGGCAGATAGACGAACAGATGGTGGAGCTCGAGCGCTCGCGGGCAGCGCTGCGCGAGGAGGCCACGCATGACCCGCTCACCGGGCTGGCCAACCGGCGGCTGTTTTACGACCGCCTGCAGCAGGCGATCCGCCACGCCCATCGCTACGGCGGCAAGGTGGGCATCCTGTATGTGGACATGGACCGCTTCAAGGACATCAACGACCGGCATGGGCACCACATCGGCGACGCCGTGCTGATGGAGGTCGCGCAGCAGCTACGGGATTGCGTGCGCGAATCCGACTCGGTTGCGCGCCTGGGCGGCGACGAATTCGTAGTCCTGCTGGAAGGCGTGCAGGGACGGCACGACTGCGTCGCCGCCGCGCTCAAGATCGAACATAGCCTGGCCCACAGCGCCCGCTTTGACGACCTCGAGCTGGACATCGACGCCAGCATCGGCCAGGCGGTCTATCCCGACGACGGCAGCGACGAAGATGCGCTGATTCGCGCCGCCGACGCCGCCATGTACCGGGTCAAGTCCGGCTGCGAGTCGGAACGCCAGCGCTGCCTTTCCTTTCAGTGACGCGTCAGCGGGGCTTGAAGCGGGCCGCCGCGCGCGCGTGGCGCGCCTTGGCGCTCCAGATCCAGACATACTGCGCCCCGGAGACCACGGCAATGACGAACACGATGCCGAACAGCGGCAGCAGCCAGCCGTCCAGCGCCAGCAAGCCGGCCAGTCCAGCCAGCACCAGCGTCAGCAATGCGAACTCGGCAAACATATGCGTCTTGCCGAGCCAAGTGGGATGGATTTCCAGATGGCCGGCCAATCCGCGGTAGCTCAGCGCGCCCAGCACGATGACGCTGTCGCGCAGCAGGATCGCCAGCGTCACCCACATCGGGATCGCTTCTTCGAGCGTCAGCATCACCAGCGTCACCAAACCCAGCGCCTTGTCGGCGACGGAGTCGAGCGCCGCACCCAGTTGCGTCATCTGCTTCAGCCAGCGCGCCAGCAGGCCATCGATTCCGTCCGACACCGCAGCGGCGAGGAACAGCCAGCAGGCCGCCTCCCAGCGCTGCTGCAGGATCAGCCAGCCGACCACCGGCACCGCCGCCAGGCGCAGCAGGGAGATGACGTTGGGCAGGTTGAAGACGCGTTCGCTCATAGGCGTACCGTACTCAACCCAGAGGCTGTCTGGCAAGCTCGTCCCACACCTTGTCGAGCCGCTTGACCGACACCGGGTAGGGCGTTTTCAGCTCCTGGGCGAACAGCGAGATGCGCAGCTCCTCCAGCTGCCAGCGGAACTCGTCGAGCGCCGCCGGGACCGCGCCAAGACCGCCTGAAAGGCGAGCGTCTGGCGGCGTACCCCTTGCGGGTGCTGCGCCCTTCGCCTGGTCGCGCCGCGCCAGGTACTTGTTCTGCAGCGTCAGCACGCCCGCCATGGCGCGCGCGTCGCGCTGTTCGGCTGCGGGCAGCTTCTCCAGCCGCTTGAGGATGCCGCGCAGGTAGCGCGGCAACTCCTTCAGGCGCGCCCACGGCGTGGCGGTGATGAAATCAGCCGGCACCAGCGCCGCCAGGTGCGCATGCTCGTCGCGCATCACCGCGGTGAACTGCGGCTTGGCGTCGAGGCGCGCCGCCACCTGCGCATGCAGGTCGAGTATCTCCGCCACGTCGCGCACGAGCGCCTGCTTCACCACGGAGATCCTGGGCTTGGCGCGCTCCTTCTGCTTGCCGAAATGCTTTTCGTCGCGCGGGGTGTCGTCGTCGCCCAGAAGCGCGCGCGCGGCGATCGCATCGATCAGCGCTGCGCGCAGCTGCTCGGCGCTGCCAAAGCTGCGGTATTTCAGCGCCAGCGCGGTCTCGCGCGACAGGTCCTTGTCGAGCTGCTTGAACTGCGCGGCCAGCGCGATGCGCAGCAGCCGCACGATCCCGCGGCGGGTCTCCATCTCCGCCGCCTCGGCCGCATCGAGCAGGCGCAAGTCGACGCTCTCGCCATTGTCGACCAGCGCCGGGTAGCCGATCAGCTCGCGTCCGCTGCGCCTGAATTTCACCTGCTCGGGCAGGTCGCCGAAATTCCATTCGGCGAGGCCGGTGCGCTCGAACTCGCTGTCCTCGGCGCCGCCGCCGTAGGTGATGCGGGCCGCGCCGCCGAGCTGCTGGCGCAGGCTCGCGAGATCGCGGCCGCTGGCGAGTTCCTGCCCGCTGTCGTCGGTCACGCCGAGATTCATCTTCAGGTGCGCCGGCAGCTCGCCCTTCCACTCGTCGGGGTGGACGTCGGCGCCGGTTTTCCTGCGGATGAAGCCGGTGAGCGCGTCGGTGAGCATGGCCTCGCCCGGCTTCGTCACCGAGAGGAAGGCGGTCACCGTGTCGGGCAGCGGAATCAGCGGACGGCGCCTGTCCTTGGGCAGGAGTTTCAAGAGCGCAGTGAGCTTTTCGCGGATGAGACCGGGCACCAGCCAGTCGACCTGCGCGGCCTCGATGCGGTTGAGCAGGTACAGCGGCAGGTGCAGCGTCACGCCGTCGAGCGGGTGGCCGGGTTCGAAGCGGTACTTGAGCTGGCACGCCGCGCCGTCGACCATCATCGTCTCGGGAAACAGCGCATGGTCGGCGCCGAGCCCCTCGCCGAGGATGTCCTCGCGCCGCAGGAACAGGATGTTCGGATCGGCGGCCTCGGCTTCGGCACGCCAGGTCTCGAACGCGGCGCCGTTGTGAATGCCGGCGGGGATGCGCGCGTCGAACACGCGGAAAATGCGCTCCTCGTCCAGCCACACACCGGACTTCCTCGCCTTGTGTTCGAGGTCCTCGATTTCCTTGATGAGCGCGCGGTTGTGCGCGAACCACGGCGCACGCGTGTCGTATTCGCCCGCCACCAGCGCGCCGCGGATGAACAGCTCGCGCGACAGCGCCGCATCGATGGGGCCGTAGTGGATCTTGCGCCGCGCCACCAGGGTGATGCCGTACAGGCTGACGCGCTCGAACGCCACCACGCGCGCGCCATCCTTCTCCCAGTGCGGCTCGATGTACATGCGCGTCAATAGATGCCGGCCCGCTGCCTCGATCCATTCCGGTCGTACCTCGGCGACGGTGCGCGCGAGCAAGCGGCCGGTATCCGTGAGTTCGGCCGCCATGACCCACTTCGGGGCTTTTTTCGCGAGCGCCGAGCCGGGATGGATCGACAGCTTGATGCCGCGTGCGCCCTGGTAGTTGCCTTCGCCCGGCTTGGCGCGCGCCTTGGCGTCGTCCGACTTGAAGCCGATGTTGCCGAGCAGCCCGGTCAGCAGCGCCTGATGGATCGCGTCGTAGCCGGCGTCCTTGTCGTTCTCGCGCAGGCCGAGTTCGGCGACCTGCGCATGCAGCTGGCCGTGGATGTCGCGCCATTCGCGCATCCGCCGCGGCGACAGGAAGTGGTCCGTAAGCAAGCTCTGCAACTGGCGGTTGGTCTTCTTGTGCTGCACCTGCTCCGCGTACCAGCGCCACAATTTCAGCCAGCCCATGAAGTCGGAACGCTCGTCGGCGAACAGCCTGTGCTTCTCGTCAGCCGCCTGCGCACGCTCCATCGGACGGTCGCGCGGATCCTGCACCGACAGCGCGCTGGCGATGATCAGCACCTCGTTGACGCAGCGCTGCTGTTCCGCAGCCAGCAGCATGCGGGCGATGCGCGGATCGAGCGGCAGCCTGGCGAGCTTGCTGCCGATCTTGGTCAAGGCCCCCTGCTCGTCGAGCGCGTGCAGTTCGGTCAGGAGCTGATAGCCGTCGGTGACGAGCCGCGAACTCGGCGGGTCGATGAAGGGGAAGCCGACGACGTCGCCGAGCCCGAGCGACTTCATCCGCAGAATGACGCCGGCCAGCGAGGAACGTAGCAGTTCGGGATCGGTGAAGCGCGGCCGGTTGGCGAAATCGGCCTCGTCGTAGAGGCGGATGCAGACGCCGTCGGCGACCCGCCCGCAACGCCCGGCGCGCTGGTTGGCCGAGGCCTGCGACACCTTCTCGATCAACAACTGCTCGACCTTGTTGCGCGCCGAATAGCGCTTCACCCGCGCGCTGCCGGGGTCGATCACGTAGCGGATGCCCGGCACGGTGAGCGAGGTCTCGGCGACGTTGGTCGCGAGCACGATGCGCCGCAGCGCGCTGGTGGGCTTGAAGATCGCGTCCTGCTCGGCCACCGACAGGCGGGAGAACAGCGGCAGGATCTCGGTGCCGGGCGGGTGGTGCTTCCTGAGCGCCTCGGCGGTGTCGCGGATCTCGCGCTCGCCCGGCAGGAACACCAGGATGTCGCCGGGGCCCGCGCGCGCCAGTTCGTCGGTGGCGTCGAGAATGGCGGCGATCAGGTCGGGCGCGTCCTTGTCCTTCTTCTCGGCTTTGGCAGGGCTGGCGGGCTCCTCGCGCTCGCTGCGCTCAATCGGCCGCCAGCGGATTTCCACCGGGTAGGTGCGCCCCGATACCTCGATCACCGGCGCGTCGTTGAAGTGCCTGGAAAAGCGCTCGGCGTCGATGGTGGCGGAAGTAATGACGATCTTCAGATCGCTGCGCTTCTCCACCAGCGTCTTCAGATAACCGAGCAGGAAATCGATGTTGAGGCTGCGCTCGTGCGCCTCGTCGATGATGATCGTGTCGTAGCGCGAGAGCAGTGGGTCGCCCTGGCTTTCGGCCAGCAGGATGCCGTCGGTCATCACCTTGATCGCGGTGTCGTGGCGCACCTTGTCGGTGAAGCGCACCTTGTAGCCGACCAGGCCGCCGAGCTCGCCGCCGAGTTCCTGCGCGATGCGCGCCGCTACCGAGCGCGCGGCGATGCGGCGCGGCTGGGTGCAGCCGATCAGTCTGCCAGGGCGCGCCGGAGCCGATGCCAGCCTCGCTTCGAGGCACATCTTGGGGATCTGCGTGGTCTTGCCGGAGCCGGTCTCGCCGCACAGGATCAGCACGCGGTTGGCCTTGAGCGCGGCGAGGATGTCGTCGCGGCGCGCGCTGACCGGCAGGTCGGGATAGGTGATGTTCAAGGTGGGGCTCAAAATTCAAAAACCGGATTGTCCGCGAAGGGCACGAAGGAACACGAAGAAAGGCGAAAGAAACCAACCCGATTCGAGCCCGATGGATGCGCAAGCCAAAAAACAATGGGGTTTCCTTCGCGCATCTTCGCGCCCTTCGCGGATAAAAGTTTTACTTGTTCTGGATATACCGTGCGTCATCGAAGGTTTCCAGCCAGGCCGGCCGGTATACCGCCATCACGGTAATCGCCATGCCGGTGGAAAATGCCTCGGCCCAGGCAAGCAGCAGCGCGGCATACGGCGTGTACTGCGTCAGCAGGTAGTCGAGCGGATAGGCGCCGGCCAGCGCCATCAGCGCCGTGGTGGCCAGCCCGACGGCCGCCACCGCCAGCGCCGCGCCGAAAAAGCCGTTGCCCAGCACGTAAATGAAAAAATGATTCGGCAGGCGGCGTTCCAGCAGGCGAAATACGCCCCAGCTCACCGCCGCAGGCAGCACCGCCTGCAACAGCGCATCGATCCCCAGCGCAACCGGATTGCCGCGCCCGAACAGCGCATTGGCCAGCAGGACCAGCACCCCGGCGAAGCTCGCGCGCCAGAAGCCGAACATCAGCGTCATGGCCGAAATGCCGTACAGATGGAACGCCAGCCCCGGCTTCACCCCGGCGCGGATTTGCCACAGCGCCAGCAGCGCCACCGTGGCGCCCAGAAACAGGTTCAGGCGCGCCGGCTGCGTAAGCCTGCGCCAGTCGCCCGACATCAGCCAGCGCCAGCCCAGAAAGACCAGCCCCAGCCAGCCGAACAGATGTAATGATTGCGGCAGCACAAGCGCGGTAAAATTCATCCATCAATTTTACGCGAAGCCCCGTGCGCTGCCGCGCCCTTCGCATCGAGCCCCTGCCATGCCCAGCAAAAACCAGAATGTGCCGCTCAACGACGACGACATCGCCGAACTGGCCGACCTGATCGACGATGCCGCCGCGCGCACCGACGCACCGCTGTCGCTCGAAGGCGTCGACGGCTTCGTCACGGCCCTGCAATGCGCGCCGCGCCCGATCGCAGCGGAAAGCTATCTGCCGGTGCTGTTCGAGCACGACGCCCCCGCAACGCTGTTCGCCGATGCCGTGCAATACGGCCGCTTCGAAGCGCTGCTCGGCCGCCGCTGGAACGAGATCGCGCGCGCGCTCGCCGCCCCGATCGACAACCTGGCCGACCCGCGCGCGCTGTCCCCGCTCATCATGGACTGGGAAGGCCTGCTGGCCGACCTGCCGAAAAACGAGGCCGCCGCGCTCAGGGCCGAAGGCGTCCCGCCTCATGCTAGCCTCTGGGCAGCCGGATTCCTGCAGGTGGTGGAACACTGGGAAGCCGACTGGGAACTACCACCGGACAGCAAGGACGAAGCCTTCGTCGACGAAATGCTCGACCCGCTGTATGTGCTGATGACGCCGCCCGAAGAATGGACGGAAACGGAGCGCCAGACCAGCCGCAACGATTACGTGGCGATGGCGATCTGGAGCTGCTATGAACTGCGCGACTTCTGGCGCGACCGCGGCCAGGCTCCGCGCGCTTGAATTCCTGTAACTTGAATCGTTTAATTTGCATCCCGCCATGAATCTCGTCCTCTTCGACCTCGACAACACCCTGCTCGCCGGCGATTCCGACTACGAATGGGGTCAATTTCTCATCGCCAGGGGCGTGGTCGACGGCGCCCACTACGAAGCCAAGAACCGCGCGTTCTACGAAGACTACAAGGCCGGGCGACTGGATATTCATGCCTTCCTCGCGTTTGCCCTGCGCCCGCTCGCCACCCACGCGCGCGAACAGCTCGACGCCTGGCACGCCGAATACATGGAGACGCGCATCAAGCCGATGATTACCCAGGCCGCGCGCGACCTGGTCGCCCGACACCTCGACGAAGCCGACCTGGTCGCCGTCATCACCGCCACCAACAGTTTCGTCACCGCGCCGATTGCGCGCGAGTTCGGCATCCCCCACCTGATCGCCACCGAACCCGAGCAGCGAGACGGCCGCTTCACCGGCGAAGTCGCCGGCACCCCCTGCTTCCGCGAAGGCAAGGTCACCCGCCTCGAACACTTCCTCGAAGCCCACGGCACCCGCCTTGACTGCCTCACTACCAGCTGGTTCTACAGCGACTCGCACAACGACCTGCCGCTGCTGGAAAAAGTCCGCCATCCCGTCGCCGTCGATCCCGACCCCACCCTGCGCGCCCACGCCGAGGGCAGGGGCTGGCCGGTGATTTCGCTGCGCACCTGATCGTGGAAAACATTCAAACGACCGCCGCAAACCGAACCGCCATGTCTACCCCCAGCACCCTCGCCGAAAGCGTCGCCCACCAGCGCGCCGCCCTCGCCAACCTGCTGCGCGAGCCGCTGGCGCTGGCCGCGCAGGCGTGCAGCCGGGCATGGCCGAGCCGCGCCGGGCTCAACGCCGCGCTGAGCCATGCGCTGACGACCCTGCCCGCATGCAAATACCTGTATGCGCTGGATACCCGTGCAATCCAGCTTTCCGACAACATCAGCCGCGAAGGCCTGATCGAGACGGACTACGGGCGCGACCGCTCCGACCGCCCCTACATGCGCGAAGCGGTGCCGAACCAGGGCTTTCTGCTGACGCAGGCCTACATCAGCCTGCGTGCCAAGCGGCCGTCGCTGACCGCGATCCAGATCGTGCGCGACGACGACGGCCGCGCGCTCGGCTTCGTCGGCGCCGACTTCGACCTGCGCGACCTGCCGATCACCGGCAAGCTGTACGACGAACCCACCTACTGGCGGCAGATCAAGGGCGACCCGGCGATCCGCGGCGCGGTGTTCCACCAGACCCGCAGCGACAGCCAGATGGACCTCAACCTCGACACGGTGCTGGGGGTGATGGAGGAACTGATGACCGATCGCGGCGTGTTCCACGGCAAACTGCACTTTTCCAGCAGCCGCGCCACCATCTGGCTGGTCGACGACCCCTATCGCTACCGCCTGCTCGACATCGACGCGCTGACCGACCCCGATACCTGCCTGATTTATCCGTGCCACCCCTACCCGGCCGACGCCGCGGTGCCCCGCGACAAGATCCGTACGGTGCTCGACAGCCTGCGCGCGCTGCGCTTCATGGACGAGACGTTTTATCTGCGCGGGGGTTCGCTCAACATCTTCAACGGCATGGTTGGCCTCACCTTCTCCTGCGACGGCTCGCACTACCTGCCGTGGGACGAGTTTTTGATCAAGGGCTACGACTTCTGGGCCAGCGGCAAGTCGCTCGGCTGAGTCGGTGCGCAGGCAGCGCCCCATGCGGCGGACGACCTGCAGGCTGCCCCGCACGAATGGGCGACCGATCCTCGATATCCATCAACAGGACGGCCACGATTGCCCCCTTTACGGGTCGCGGCAGCCGGCACAGGCCAATAGCCCTGCCCGCAGCAGCTTGAATCCAACGCGCCTAAAGGCGGATAATGCGCTATCGCGTCGGGCTGCCTGCTTTGGAAACCTACCTCCTCATCATTATTTCCACGGTGTTCGTGAACAACATCGTGATGGCCAAGATTCTCGGTCTGTGCCCGTTCATGGGCGTGTCGAAAAAGCTGGAAGCGGCGATCGGCATGGGGCTGGCGACGGCCTTCGTGCTGACGCTGGCGTCCGGGGCGAGCTATCTCGTCAACGAATACCTGCTCGGCCCGGAATTGTTCTACCTGCGCACGCTGTCGTTCATCGTGGTGATCGCCGGGATCGTGCAGTTCACCGAGATGTTCATCCACAAATCCAGCCCGGTGCTGTACCAGGTGCTGGGGATCTACCTGCCGCTCATCACCACCAACTGCGCAGTGCTGGGGATTCCGCTGCTCAACGCGCAGGAACAGCACGGCTTCGTCGAATCGCTGTTTTTCGGCGCCGGCGGAGCGCTCGGCTTCACCCTGGTGCTGGTCCTGTTTGCCGGCATCCGCGAGCGGATGGAGACGTGTGACGTTCCTTCGCCGTTCAAGGGAACCAGCATTGCAATGATCACCGCAGGCTTGATGTCGCTGGCATTCATGGGCTTCTCCGGGCTGGTCAAGTAATGCTTGCCGCCATTCTGGTGATGGCCGGGATCGCGGTGGCGATCGGACTGGCGCTCGGCTGGTCGGCCATCCGGTTCAAGGTGGAAGGCAACCCGCTGGCGGAAAAGATCGACGCCATCCTGCCGCAGACGCAGTGCGGACAGTGCGGATTTCTCGGCTGCCGGCCCTATGCCGAGGCGATCGCCAAGGGCGAGGCGGATATCAATCTGTGCCCGCCGGGCGGCGAGGAGGGGGTGAAGAAACTGGCCGACCTGCTCGGCGTGGAACCCAAGCCGCTCGACGAAACCCATGGCGCACCCAAGCCCAAGTCGGTGGCCTTCATCGACGAACAGACCTGCATCGGCTGCACCCTGTGCATCCAGGCCTGTCCGGTCGACGCCATTTCCGGCGCCGCCAAGCAGATGCACACCATCATTGCGGCCGAGTGCACCGGCTGCGAACTGTGCCTGCCGCCGTGCCCGGTCGACTGCATCACCATGGTACCGATCGCCGAAGATCTGCCGCACTGGAAGTGGAAGCATCCGGTGGTGATGCTGAAGCAGGTTTCCGGAGACAGCAGCGCATGAGCCGCGAACTGTTCAAATTCAAGGGCGGCGTGCATCCACCCGAGCACAAGGCGGAGTCGAACGCACGGCCGGTCCGCGCCGCGCCGCTGCCGAAGAAACTGGTCATCCCGCTGCGCCAGCACATCGGCAGCCCGGCCAAACCGCTGGTAAGCGTGGGCGACCGGGTGCTGAAGGGCCAGATGATCGGGGAAGCCGACGGCACCATCTCGGCGGCGGTGCATGCCTCCAGTTCGGGCATCGTCAGCGCCGTCGACCAGCAGCCGGTACCGCATATCTCCGGCCTGCCCGACCTGTGCATCAGCATCGAAACCGACGGCCGCGACGAGTGGGTGGAACATCGCCCGCTCGATTACCGGGCGCTGGCGCCGGCCGACCTGCGCATACGGCTGCGCGACCTGGGGCTGGCCGGCCTCGGCGGCGCGGTGTTCCCCAGCGCGGTCAAGCTCGATCCCGGCGCGGCGCAGCACTGCCCCACCCTCATCATCAACGGCGGCGAATGCGAGCCGTGGATCACCTGCGACGACGTGCTGATGCGCACCCGTGCCGACGAGATCCTGCAGGGCGTGGCGATCATGCGCCACCTGCTGGGCAGCACGGAAATCCTCGTCGGCATCGAGGACAACAAGCCGGAAGCCATCGCCGCGATGCAGGCGGCCGCGGCCCGGATGGACTTTGCAGCGGAAATCATGGTCGTGCCGGCGCGCTACCCCGGCGGCGGCGCCAAGCAGATGATCCAGGTGCTCACCGGCAGGGAGGTCCCGTCCGGCAAGCTGTCCACCGACATCGGCATCCAGGTGTTCAACGTCGGCACCGCCTATGCGCTGGCACGCGCGGTGCACCATGGCGAACCGCTGATCTCGCGGCTGGTCACCGTCACCGGCCACGTGCTGCGGCCGCAGAACTTCGAGGTGCTGATCGGCACGCCGATGCATGCGCTGATCACCCTGGCGGGCGACCGCGACGGCACCACCGGCGTGCTGATGGGCGGGCCGATGATGGGCATGCCGATGCCTAATCTCGATGTGCCGGTGGTCAAGGCGACCAACTGCATCCTGGTGCAGTCGGCCGAGCTGTTCCCGCCGCTGCCCAAGGCTTTGCCGTGCATCCGCTGCACCCGCTGCGCCGACGCCTGTCCGGCGGAACTGCAGCCGCAGGAACTGTTCCGCTTCGCCAAGGCGGGCGACTTCGGGCGCGCGCAGGAATACCACCTGTTCGACTGCATCGAGTGCGGCTGCTGCAGCTACGTCTGCCCCAGCCACATTCCGCTGGTCGACTTTTACCGCTACGCCAAGAGCGAAATCTGGACCCGCGAAAAGGACAAGCGCGCCGCCGACCTCGCGCGCGAACGCCACGAGTTCCGCCAGTTCCGGCAGGAGCGCGAGAAAAAGGAAAAAGCCGAGAAGCTTGCCGCCAAGGCCCAGGCCAAGCGCGCCGAACTTGCCGCCGCGCCCGACGCCGGCGGCGCCGCGCCCAGCGAAGCCGACGCCAAGAAAGCGCTGATCGCCGCCGCGCTCGCCCGCGCGCAGGCAAAAAAAGCCGAGACTGCGCCGAAGAACACCGACCATCTGCCGCCCGGCACCCAGCGCGAGATCGAGGAAATCGAGGCGCGCCGGGCTAAAATCCGCGAGCTGGCGCGCCAGCCGCTGGAATCCGACGAGAAACCCTAAGGCGTCACGGAAGAAAACGCATCATGCCCTCCCCTTTCATTCTTGATCGCAGCAGCGTCACCCAGGTCATGGCCTGGGTGCTGGCCGCGCTGCTGCCCGGCATTGCGGTGTACGTCTGGGCGTTCGGGCCGGGCATCCTCGTCACCCTGGCGCTCGCCACCGTCACCGCGCTGGCGGCCGAGGCGGCGATGCTGAAAGCGCGCGGCTACCCGGCCAAGCCTTTCCTCGCCGACCTGTCGGCGATCGTCACCGCCTGGCTGCTGGCGCTCTCGCTGCCTTCGCTGGCGCCGTGGTGGCTGATCGTCACCGGCACGCTGTTCGCCATCGTGGTCGCCAAGCACCTGTACGGCGGCCTCGGGCAGAACATCTTCAATCCGGCGATGGTCGGCTACGCGGTGCTGATCGTGTCGTTCCCGGCGCAGATGACGCAGTGGGCGGCCCCGCTCGAACTGACTTCGGCCCCCCTCACCCTGGCGCAAAGTGCGGCGGTTATTTTCGGCGGCGACGTGCCCAAGGCCACGCTCGATGCCGTCACCATGGCGACGCCGCTGGACGCGCTGCGCACCGGCCTGCTGCAGCAGCACACCGTCGACGAGATCATGGCGCAGCCGATTTTCGGCCACTACGGCGGCGTCGGTTTCGAGTGGCTGGCGGCGGCGTTCCTGCTCGGCGGCCTCGTGCTGTGGGCCTTGCGCATCGTCGGCTGGCAGGTGCCGCTGGCCTTCCTCGCCGGCATCTGGCTCACCGCCGGCTTCCTGCATTTCTTCGACGCCGGCCGCTTCGGCGCGCCGTGGTTCCATCTGTTCGCGCCGTCGGTGATGCTCGGCGCCTTCTTCATCGCCACCGACCCGGTATCCGGCGCCACGACGCCGCGCGGCAAGCTGATTTTCGGCTTCGGCGCGGGCTTTCTCACCGTCGTCATCCGCACCTGGGGCGGCTATCCCGACGGCGTCGCGTTTGCCATCCTGCTGATGAACCTGTGCGTGCCGCTGATCGATCAATACACCCAGCCGCGCATCTATGGCGGCGCGAAAAAGACCAAGGCGCCGTCCGCATGACGCCGCAAATCCGGGCGGCTCTGCGTAACGCACTGCGCACCGGCCTCATCCTGTTCGTGTTTTCGCTGATCGGCACCGCGATGCTGGCGTTCACCCACGACCGCACCGAGCCGACCATCGCCCGCAGCCAGCAGGCCGAAAAGCTCGCGCTCATCAATCAGGTGTTGCCCGCCGCGCTGTACGACAACGATCTGCTGGCCAGCCAGCAAAGCGCGCCGCCGGACGCGCTGCTCGGTACCCGCAAGCCTTCGACGATATGGATCGCCCGCCGTGGCGGCGCAGTCAGCGGCGTGGTGCTGGAGGCCGTCGCGCCGGACGGCTACAGCGGCGATATCGCCTTGCTGGTCGGCATCGACATCGACGGCAACGTGACCGGCGTGCGCGTCACCGCGCACCGCGAAACACCGGGGCTGGGCGATTACATCGACCGCGCCAAAAGCGCCTGGATCGACCAGTTTGCCGGCAAATCGCTGACCGCCCCGCCCCCCAGGCACTGGAAAGTGGCGAAGGACGGCGGCGTCTTCGACGCCCGCGCCGGCGCCACCATCACCCCGCGCGCCGTGGTCAAGGCGGTCAAAAGCGCGCTAGACTATTTTGCGCGCCACCGCGCCGCACTGGTGGCCACGCCCGAGCCAGGAGTCCAACCATGATCACCGCAACAGAATTCCGCAGCCTGTTTCACAACGGCCTCGTCAAGCAAAACACCGGGCTGGTGCAGTTGCTCGGCCTGTGCCCGCTGCTGGCGATCAGCAACAACGTCATCAACGCGCTGTCGCTGGGGCTGGCGACCGTGCTGGTGATGGCCGCCTCCAGCGGGGCGGTGTCGGGGGTGCGCCATTTCGTGCCGAACGAAATCCGCATTCCCGTGTTCGTGCTCATCATCGCCGCGCTGGTCACGGTGATCGATCTGGCGATGAACGCCTTCGTGCACCCGCTGTATCTGGTGCTGGGGATCTTCATCCCGCTGATCACCACCAACTGCATCGTGCTGGCGCGCGCCGACGCGTTTGCCGCCAAGAATCACCCGCTGCACAGCGTGGTCGACGCGATTGCGATGGGCCTGGGCCTGACGCTGGTGCTGGTGGTGCTGGGCGCGATCCGCGAACTCGCCGGGCAGGGCACGCTGCTGTCCGGCATCGACCTGGTGTTCGGCGAGGATGCCAAGCAATTCGTGCTGCACCTGCTGCCCGGCTACCAGGGCTTTCTGCTGGCGATCCTGCCGCCCGGCGCCTTCATCGCGCTGGGGCTGCTGATCGCCGCGAACAACTGGAACAAGGCGCGCGCCGAACAACGCGCGCGCGCGGCCGTGCCGGTTGCGGCATGAAGCCGCCGCTGAAAAAGCGCGTTCCCAAGCCGCGCAATCCCTATGTCGCGCTGGCGATCCAGCGCCGTGCCGGCACACATGAAAAACCGGCCGGCGCCAAGCGGCAAGCCGAAAAACAGGCATTGAAAAAATCGCTCGATACGCAGTGATGCACCGCCTGCCAAGCCCGCCATGAATCCAGCCAAACGTCGCGAAATCTTCAGCCGCCTGCGCGCGGCCAACCCCCATCCCGCCACCGAGCTTGAATACGCCACGCCATTCGAACTGCTGGTGGCGGTGGTGCTCTCGGCGCAGGCCACCGACAAGGGGGTGAACCTGGCGACGCGCAGGCTGTTTCCGGTGGCCAACACCCCCGAAACCATCTACGCGCTGGGTGAGGCGGGCCTGGCGGACTACATCAGGACCATCGGCCTCTACAAGAGCAAGGCCCGGCATCTCATTGCCGCCTGCCGGATGCTGGTCGAGCTGCACGGCAGCCGGGTTCCCGCCGAGCGCGCCGCGCTCGAAGCGCTGCCCGGTGTGGGGCGCAAAACCGCCAACGTGGTTCTGAACACCGCTTTCGGCCAGCCGACCATGGCGGTCGACACCCACATCTTCCGCGTCGCCAACCGCACCGGCCTGGCTCCCGGCAAGACCGTGCTGGAGGTGGAAAAAAAGCTGCTCAAGACCATCCCCGCCGAATTCCGCATCGACGCCCACCACTGGCTGATCCTGCACGGCCGCTACGTGTGCCAGGCCAGAAAGCCGAAATGCCCAGCATGCCTCATTGCGGATCTGTGCGAGTACAAGGACAAGCTTGTTTAATCCCAGCCGCGACCAGGTGCGCCAGTTCTTCTTCGACGTGTGGGCGAAATACCGCGCCGGGCAGCCGCTGGCAGGCGCCGAGCAGCCGGCGCTCGACGCCGTGCTGGCGCACCCCGAATACCACGCCATGCTCGATCGGCCCGAGCGCCATAAGGAGCGCGACTACCTGCCCGAGTCCGGCGAAACCAATCCCTTTCTGCATCTATCCATGCACCTGGCGATCGCCGAGCAGCTCTCGGTCGACCAGCCGCCGGGGATCCGCGACCGTTACCAGCGCCTGCTCAGCCGGCATGGCGACGCCATGGACGCCCAGCACGACGTCATGGATTGCCTCGCGGAAATGATCTGGCAGGTACAGCGCTACCAGACGGCGTTCGATTCGGCGGCGTATTTGCGCTGTCTGGATCAAAAGCTCGGCGTCGCCTGAAAGCCGGCCGCCGACACCCGGACTTCGCACGGCGGGCTTAATTTTGTCGAAATCCTGTCGATAACACTGCTGAAAATGTGACAGCGGCGCCCCGGAAAGCCTCGCCGCATGCTGGCCGCCCCCACACGGCCATTGCTAGTCCGGCACCCATACAGCCTGAAGATGCCGCCACGCGGGTGGCAGCCGCAATGCATTCAGGCCGGGATTTGCCCATCCGCAACGGCATCCATGCGCTTTACCGAAAACAGGTTGATTGATGACACAGGTTGAACAGCTCAAAATCAGCGGCCAGCTGCCCAGTCCACGTGGGGTTGCGCTGGCCGTGCTTGAGTTATCCCGGCGCGAGAACGCGACCCTGAGCGAAATTGCCCGGGTGGTGCAGACCGACCCCGCGCTGTCCGGACGGCTGATCAAGCTGGCGAACGCCGCTTCGCACGGCGCGCGCCCGGTGGTATCGGTGCAGGAAGCCGTGGTGCGCCAGGGTATGGCGACGGTACGCCAGCTTGCGCTGGGGTTTTCGCTGCTGGACCAGTATCGCGCCGGCGCATGCGAAGCCTTCGACTACCAGGGATACTGGGCGCACTCGCTGCTGATGGGCCTGACCATGCAGGCGCTGGGCGCGCGGATACCGGCAGCCGCAGCCGACGAACTGTTCGTCTGCGGCTTGCTGGCCCAGGTGGGGCAACTGGCGCTGGCGACCGCCTACCCCGACGACTACAACGCGGTCCTGACGGCGCATCATGCCGATCCCGCGCAGCCGATCCTTGCCCAGGAACGCGCCCGTCTGGAAACCGACCATAGCGAACTGGGCATCGTGATGCTGACCGACTGGGGCATCCCCCGGGTCTTCACCGAGCCGCTCGCCCATTACGAGAACCCGGATCGCCCCTGTTTTCCCCACGATTCGCGGACCAGCAGCCTGACGCTGATGCTGCGGCTGTCGCACCTGCTCGCCGATCTCGGATTGGCGAATGCCGCCGAACGCCCGAAACTGGCGCGGGAATGGATGGCGCTGGCGGCCGAACTCGACATCCCGCAGACCGCTGCCGGGAGCTTCATCGACGACGTGATCGCCAGCTGGCATGACTGGGGCGCCCTGCTGAAGATTCCGACGACGATACTTCCGCCCTTTGCCGAAATCAGCCACGGTCACGCGGAGACGACGGAAGACGGGGCGCCGCTGCGCATCGTGGTGGCAGACGGCAATGCCTTCAGCCGCCGCAAAACCATGGCGCTGCTGGTCGAAGACAGCGGCCACATCGTCTACCCGGCGGACAACGGCAACACGGCCCTGGCGCTGGCGATGGAAGTACTCCCGCATGTCATCATCGCGCACTACAACCTGCCGCAACTCGACGGCCCGGAATTGTGCCAGGCCTTGCGCGCGACCGAAGACGGCCGCCGCATGCATATTCTGCTGATGGCCGACGATCACGGCGAAGCGCAGCTGGCGCGCGCTTACGAAGTCGACGCGGATGGCTATGTGCCCAGCACCATCAGCGCCAAGGGGCTGCGCACGCGGCTCAACGCCGCGCAGCGCCTGGTGCGATTGCAAAACGCCTGGGAAAAGGACCGCGCGCAACTGCGCCAGATCGCCGCCGAGCTGGCCGTGGCCAACCGACGGCTGGCGAATGCCGCGCTGACCGACCTGCTGACCGGGCTGCCCAACCGCCGTTCGGCAATGGATCAGCTCGAACAGGCGTGGAGCGCCGCTTCGCGCTCCGGTGCGCCGCTTGCCGTGATGGTGATCGATATCGACCACTTCAAGCACATCAACGACACCTATGGCCACGCCGCGGGCGACGCCGTCCTGCGCGAGGCGGCCGACACCCTGCGCATGTCGGCACGCCGGGGGGACAGCGTCTGCCGCATCGGCGGCGAGGAATTCCTGGTCATTTGCCCCGACACCGACCTCAAGGCCGCGCTGCAGTCGGCCGAGCGTTTGCGTGCCACCCTGGAAGCGAAAAGAATCACCATCGGGCAGGCGGAAAAAACCATCACCGCCAGCATCGGCGTGGCTGCCCGGGAAGCCGGCACCGCGGATATCGATTCCTTGGTCAGCACCGCCGACCAGGCGCTCTATGCGGCCAAGAAGGCCGGGCGCAACCGGACCTGCACCCGCCAGCATTTCCCGTCCCGTTGACGCGGCAAGCAGGCCGCGGCGCGGGGACAGCGGCCGCGAACCCGTGATCCGGCTGCAAACCGCGCCCGGCTCGCCGCTTACAGTGCGCGCGAAACCCTTTGCACCGTATCGTCCTCCGGATGCGGCTCGCTATGGAAGCCCAGGCCTGCCGCCAGTTTCAGCATCGGGCGGTTGGTTTTCAGCACCTCGCCCTCCATCATCTTCAGGCCCATGCCGCGCGCCACGTCCATCAGCACATCCATGAGCTTGTGGCCGATCCCCTGCTTCTGCCACGCGTCGTCGACCACCAGGGCGAATTCGCAGGACTCGCCGTCCGGATTGATGGCATAGCGCGCCACCCCCAGTTCCACCTCCCTGCCGTCGATTTCCGCCAGCGCCAGCAGCGCCATCTCCCGCGTGTAGTCGATCTGGGTGAGGCGCGCCAGCATGGCGGGAGACAGCTCGCTCACCGCGTCCATGAAGCGGAAATACTTGGTTTCCTCGGACAGGCTGCGCACGAAGCTCTGCGTCAGTTCGGCATCTTCCGGGCGGATCGGGCGAATCACGACGTCGTTGCCGCTGGGCAACTGCCAATGCGTCAGCAGATGCGCCGGGTAAGGGTGGATCGCCATGTGGCCGTAGCGGTCGGCCGTCGGCACGCGGGGCGCGATGACGATGCGGGCATCCAGCGCCAGCGCGCCGCGTTCGTCCACCAGCAGCGGATTGATGTCCAGTTCGGCCAGCCAGGGCAATTCGCAGACCATTTCCGACAGCCGCAGCAGCACGTTCTCCAGCGCGTCCATGTCGACCGGCGGGCGGTTGCGGAACGCGCCCAGCAGGGTGGCGACGCGGGTGCGCCGGATCAGGTCGTGCGCCAGGTAACGGTTCAGCGGCGGCAGCGTCACCGCGCGATCCTGCAGGGCTTCGACGTCGACGCCGCCGGCGCCGAACACGATCACCGGGCCCAGCACCGGGTCCGAGGTCATGCCCAGCAACACTTCGCGGGCGTGCGGGCGCATCACCATGGGCTCGATGACGATGCCGTCCAGGGTGGCGTCGGGACGCAGACGCTTCACATCGGCCAGCATCTCGCCGAAGGCGGAACGCACCGCCTGGCCGCTGGACAAGCCCAGCCGCACGCCGTTGACGTCGGACTTGTGGGTAATGTCCGGCGAATTGATTTTCATCACCACCGGGAAGCCGATCTGCTGCGCCATCAGCATGGCCTCCATGGGGCTGCGCGCGATCAGCGTCGGCGCGATCGGGATGCGGAAAGCCGCCAGCAGCGCCTTCGATTCCACCTCGTTGAGCAGATGCCGGCCCTGCGCCAGCGCGCTTTCGACAATCAGGCGGGCGCCTTCCGCATCCGGCTCGGTCTGCTGCGACAGCGGTCCCGGCGTCTGCATCAGCTGGCGCTGGTTCTCGTAGAAGGCCGAGAGGAAGGAGAACACCTCGACCGCCGGTTCCGGCGTGGTGAAGTACGGAATGCCGGCCTGCTTGAACAGGCGCCGTCCCGCGTGCACCTGCGCCTCGCCCATCCAGCAGGTCAGCACCGGCTTGTGCGAGGTCTTCGCCACCGCCACCACCGCCTCGGCCACCTCGGTCGGCCGGGTCATCGCCTGCGGCGTCAGCATCACCAGCACGCCGTCGACGTTGTCGTCGGCGAGGCAGGCGTCCACCGCCGCGCGGTAACGCCCGGCGGCGGCGTCGCCGATGATGTCGAGCGGATTGCCGTGCGACCAGTTGGCCGGCAGCACGGCGTCGAGCGCATCGAGCGTCGCCGGCGACAACTCCGCCATGCGCACCCCCAGGTCCACCGCGAGATCGGTCGCCATGACGCCGGGGCCGCCGCCGTTAGTGACGATGGCGAGGCGGTTGCCGCTGGGCCGGATGTGGGTGGACAGCGCGCGCGCCGAGGCGAACAGCTGCAGGATGGTGTTGACCCGCACCACCCCGGCGCGCCGCACCAGGGCGTCGAACACCGCGTCCGATCCCACCAGCGCGCCGGTGTGCGACTGCGCCGCCTTTGCCCCCGTCGCGTGGCGCCCCACCTTGACCATGACGACGGGCTTGACGCGGGCCGTCGCCCGCAGCGCGCTCATGAAACGGCGCGCATCGCGGATGCCTTCGATGTAGAGCAGGATGCCGCGGGTCTGCGGGTCGTAGGCGAGGTAGTCGAGGATTTCGCCGAAATCCAGGTCGGCCGACGCGCCGGTGGAGATCACGCTGGAAAAGCCGATGCCGTTGGTTTCCGCCCAGTCCATCATCGCGGTGCAGATCGCGCCGGACTGCGACACCAGCGCGAGATCGCCGGTCAGGGTGGCGCCCTGGCTGAAGGTGGCATTCAGCCCGATGGCCGGCCGCTGGATGCCCAGGCAGTTGGGGCCGATGAAGCGGATGCCGTATTGCTTCGCCGCGCTGATCACGGCCGCTTCCAGCGCCGCGCCCTTTTCCCCCACTTCGCGGAAACCGGCCGACAGCACGACGGCATGGCGGATGCCGCGCTGTCCGCATTGCGCCATGATCGGCGCGACGGTCGGCGCGGGGGTGGCGATCAGCGCCAGCTCGGGCACCGCCGGCAATTCGCCGGCGCTGGCGTAGCAGCGTTCGCCGAACACCGTGGCGTGCTTCGGATTGACCGCATAGACTTCGCCGCTGTAGCCGGATTTGCGCAGGTTCCGGAACAAGGTTCCGGCGACCGAATCCTCGCGTTCGCTGGCACCGAAGACCGCAACCGAGCGGGCGTTGAACAGGGGATGCAGATAGTGTTGGGGCATGGCTTGGTTGAGGACTGCGTGCGGCAGCGAGCCGATCGGACCGGGGACGCCCTATCCTAGGCCATCCCCCGTTACAGCGCCATCCCGCCGGGCGTATAGTTGAACCATTCTGCTCCTGGGCTGCGTCATGCACACCGCCTACATCACCCACCCTGAATGCCTCAAGCACGACATGGGAAGCTGGCACCCGGAAAGCCCGCTGCGCCTGCGCGCCATCGATGACCGGCTGCATGCCGCCCAACTGTTCGATTACCTGCTCCACCGCGAAGCCCCGCTGGTGCATCGCAGCCAGTTGCTCAGAGCGCATGACGCCGCCTATATCGATTCCATCGAGGCCGCCTCGCCCTACGAAGGCTTCCACGCGCTCGATCCCGACACCGGCATGAACCCGCACAGCCTGGACGCCGCCTACCATGCGGCCGGCGGCGCGGTGATGGCGGTCGACCTGGTGATGCGCGGCGAAGTGGCCAACGCCTTCGTCGCCTGCCGTCCGCCCGGACACCATGCCACCCGCAGCCGGGCCATGGGGTTTTGCATCTTCAACAACGTCGCCGTGGCGGCCGCGCATGCCCTGGAAGCGCACGGCCTGGAACGGGTCGCCATCGTCGATTTCGACGTCCATCACGGCAACGGCACCGAGGACATCTTCAGGAACGATCCGCGCGCGATGCTGTGCTCCACCTTCCAGCACCCCTTCTACCCGTTCTGCGGCGCCGACACCGCAAGCGGACACATCGTCAACGTGCCGCTGCCCGCCGGCACCACCGGCAGCGCCTACCGCGCAGCCTTCAGCGCGCAAATCATGCCGCGCCTGGAAGCCTTCCGGCCGCAGATGCTGTTTTTCTCCGCCGGATTCGACGCCCACCGCGAGGACGACATGGGCCAGTTCGGCCTGGTGGAAGCGGATTATGTCTGGATCACCGAGCAGGCGATGGGCGTGGCTGCGCACCACGCCGAAGGACGCATCGTCTCGGTGCTGGAAGGCGGCTACGACCTCAGCGCCCTGGGACGCAGCGCGGCGGCGCACATCAAGGCCCTGGCGGGTTTATGAAGCGCTTCGCCGGCCGGATCAGCCGCGCCCGCCGTCTTTCCGCCCCCTGAATCAATATTTCAGGGTCAGCCCCTTCTGTTTGGAGAAATACATCGCCAGATCGAGCATGTCCGTATCGGAGAGGTTTTGTACCTGGCCGGCCATAATGGGGTTCTTGCGCTTGCCGGACCGGTAATCCTTGAGCGCCTGGTAGAGATAGTCGCGGTGCTGGCCCGCCAGCTTGGGAAAGGATGCCACGGCACTGACCCCGTCCGCGCCGTGGCAGGCAGCGCAGGTGGCCGATTTGGCCTTGCCGGCCTCGTAATCGCCCTTGGCATGCGCCGTCGGGGAAGTACCCAGTGCAATCGCGGCGAGGATGAGCCATGTCTTTTTCATGGGGCCTCCTCAGTTGGCAGCGCCGCTGTACGACGACGCGTAATACGCCGCGAGATCGTCCATGTCCCGCTCGGACAGGCTGCCCGCGATGGCCTTCATGCTGGGGTGGCTGCGCTCGCCGCTTTTGTAGGCTTTGAGGGCCGCCACGATATAATCGGCGTGCTGCCCGCCGAGCTTGGGAACGCTGTATACGCTGGGATAGGCGGTACGCCAGCCGGCAATGCCATGACAACCGGCGCACATCGAGGTTTTAAGCTGCCCGGCCCTGGGGTCGCCCGCTGCCTGGGCCGGCACGGCCAACAGCAGCAGCGCGGATGCACACAAGGTCATCGTGGTGAGTTTCATCTTCCCCTCGCTCTCTCTGGTTGAGTTGTCGCAGCGACCCTGTCCGACACGGGATTTGCGACTGATTATAGGTTGCCCGCAACAGGACGCCATGCAAAAACCCCTTTGCGACAAATAGTTATAGTCTTATCCGCCAATATGCTTCTGGAGTCTGCGTGATCAATCTCAAGGCCTGTCCGCTCTGGCTTTACCGCCTGCTGCCCTTCCTGCGCTGGTGGCCCAACGTCACCCCGCAGACCTTCAAGGCCGATACCGTCGCGGCATTCACCGGCGCACTCATTGTGCTGCCGCAGGCAGTGGCGTTCGCCACCATCGCCGGGCTGCCCCCCGAATACGGCCTTTATGCGGCGATGGTGCCCGCCGTCGTGGCGGCGCTATGGGGGTCGAGCTGGCACCTGGTGTCAGGGCCGACGACCGCGATCTCGATCGTGGTGTTCGCCTCGATCAGCCCGCTGGCCGAACCCGGCAGCCCACAATTCATCGGCCTGGTGCTCACGCTCACCCTCTTGGCCGGCCTGATCCAGCTGGCAATGGGCCTGGCGCGCCTGGGCGCGCTGGTCAACTTCATCTCGCACACCGTCATCATCGGCTTCACCGCAGGCGCGGCCATCCTCATCGCCGCCAGCCAGATCAAGAATTTCTTCGGCCTCGACATGCCGCGCGGCGCCCACTTCCACGAAGTGCTGATCCATTTCGGCCGCCACCTCGCCGACATCCAGCCCTGGGTGATGGCGGTGGGCGCAGTCACGCTGGCGTCGGGCATCCTCGCCAAGCGCTACCTGCAGAAGCTTCCCTACATGATCGTCGCCATGGTGGCGGGCAGCGTGGTGGCGGCCATCCTCAACGCCGAATACGGCGCCGAGACAACCGGCATCAAAACCGTCGGCGCGCTGGCGGCCTCGTTCCCGCCGCTGTCGCTGCCCGACTTCTCGCTCACCGCGATCAAGCAGACCCTGTTCCCCGCCACCATCATCGCGATCCTGGCGTTGACCGAGGCGGTGGCGATCGCGCGCTCGGTGGCGATCAAGTCCGACCAGCGCATCGACAGCAACCAGGAGTTCATCGGCCAGGGGCTGTCCAACATCGCCGGCAGCTTCTTCTCCGGCTACGCCTCCAGCGGCTCGTTCAACCGCAGCGGGGTGAATTACGCCGCGGGCGCGAAGACACCGCTGGCCGCCGCGATGTCGGCGGCGTTCCTGCTGCTGATCGTGCTGCTGGTGGCGCCGCTCGCCGCCTACCTGCCGGTGCCGTCGATGGCGGCGATCCTGTTCATCGTGGCGTGGAGCCTGATCGACTTCCACCACATCGGCGAAATCTTCAAGCGCCACAAGCGCGAACGCATCGTGCTCGCGCTGACCTTCGCCGGCACCCTGATCGACCTGGAAAAAGGCATCTTCCTCGGCATCCTGGTGTCGCTGCTGTTCTACCTGTCCCGCACCTCGCAGCCGTCGATCCGCGAACTGGTGCCGCTCACCTCCGAACTCGACAATCCGCGCCGCAAATTCGTGCCGGCCACGACAGGCGCGCCCACCTGTCCGCAGATGGCCATGCTGAGGGTCGAGGGCTCGATCTTCTTCGGCGCGGTCGAACACGTGCAGCAGCACTTCCGCAACGTCGACGAGGCCGACCCGAAAAAGAAGAACCTGCTGATCACCGCGCGGGCGATCGGCTTCATCGACCTCGCCGGCGCCGAACTCCTGTCGAAGGAAGCCACCCGCCGCCGCAAGCTCGGCGGCGGCCTGTATCTGGTGGGGGTGCAGCCGGATTTCTGCGAAATGCTGCGCCGCAGCGGCCAGGTCGACACCGTGGGGGAGGACCAGATATTCAAGCACAAGGGCGAGGCGATCCAGGCCATCTACCCGCGGCTCGACAACGAAATCTGCCGCCGCTGCACGGCACGGATCTTCCAGGAGTGCCACGTCGCACTGCCTGACGGAACGCCGCGCAGCCTCAGTGACCGCGAACTGGCTGCGCGCGCCGCCACAGCCACGGCGGGGTAGGCGCGGGATCCTGCCACAGCCCGATGCCCGCGCGGCGCGCTTCGTCCTGCAGCGGCCGCATCGCCCGGCGCGGATTGCGCGATGACGACCAGGCGTAACCGCGCCGCACCAGTTCCTCGTTCACCGGCAGCGCGCCGACCCCGAGTCGTCCCAGCTTGCGGCCGTAAACATCGGTGGCAACGACTTCGAGCGTCGCGCGCTGCTGCAATGCCATGCCCTCGAGCGCGCGGGTGGCCGCCTCGCCATACGGCTGCCCCTTTTCCGGCGCATCGATGTCGACCAGGCGCACCTTGAGGAAGGCCCGCGCTGCGGGGAGGTAGCGGTCCGGTTTGAACAGTAGGGTATCGCCGTCGATCACCACGATAACGACGCCGGTAAGCGTTTCCGCCCACGCCGCACCGGCGGCGAGCAGCAGGAACAACGCAAGCAGGCGGCTCAACTCGCGAGCATCTCGGCGGCGTGCTGCCGCGTCGTCGCGGTGATCTTGAGTCCGCCGAGCATGCGCGCGATTTCCTCCACCCGCGCGCCGGCATCGAGCAACTCGATGTTGGACGAGACGAAGCCGCCGTTGGCCTGCCTGGCCACGCGCAAGTGCTGCGAACCGCGCGCCGCCACCTGCGGCAGGTGGGTGATGACCAGTACTTGCCGGGTTGCGCCCAGCTTCGCCAGCCGCCGCCCGACCGCTTCGGCCACGCTGCCGCCGATGCCTACATCGACTTCGTCGAAGATCAGCGTCGGTACGCCGGCCACGCCCGACAGCGCGGTCTGGATCGCCAGGCTGATGCGCGACAGCTCGCCGCCCGACGCCACCTTGCCGAGCGGCCCCGGCGGCAGGCCGGGATGGCTGGCCACCAGAAAGCCCACGTCCTCCAGCCCGTGCGCGCGCGGTTCGCCGGTCGGCGCAAGCACGATGTCGAGCCGGCCGCCGGCCAGCGCGAGTTCGTCCATCGCCGCCGTCACCTGCTTCGACAGCGCCGCCGCCGCCTCGCGGCGCAGCGCGCCGAGCTGACGCGCATCGGTCTGGTATCGTGCCAGGGCCGCATCTTCGCTTGCCTGCAGCGCATCGAGATCGTCGCCGGCCGCCAGCGCGGCCAATCGCATTTCGAACTGTTCCAGCAAACCGGCCAGCGCATCCGGCTGCACGCGGTGCTTGCGCGCCAGCCGGTGCATGTCGGCAAGCCGCCGGTCGAGTTCGGCCAGCCGCTCGGGATCGGGATTGAGGTTGCCGGCGTAGCGGCGCAGCGCATGCACCGCCTCGGTCAAATCGGCGCTGGCCGAATTCAGCAGTGCGGCGACCTCCTTCAGGCTGTCGTCCACCGCCTGCATGCCGTCGAGCCGCGCGCTCATTTCGCCAAGCTGTCCGGCCACCGCCGCCTCGCCCTCGTCCAGCCCCTCGATCAGCGCATGGCTGCCTTCCAGCAGCGTGGTGACATGCGCCAGCCGCGCGTGTTCGGCCTGGATGTCGTCCCAGCGCGCGAGGTCGTCGCCGAGCGCGCGCAACTCATCCACCGCCAGCCGTAAGCCCTCGCGTTCGATCTGCCGCGCCTGGCCGTGGGTTTCGGCGTCCAGGCGCTGCCGCCTCGCCGCCTGCCAAGCGTGCCAGGCGGCGTTGACCGTCATCGCCAGCGGCTGTGCGCCGGCATACGCATCGAGCACCTCGCGCTGGGCCTGCGGGCGCAGCAGCGCGTGATGTGCGTGCTGGCCGTGGATGTCGAGCAGAAAATCGGCGGCTTCCTTCAGTTGCGCCAGCGGCGCGGCGCTGCCGTTGATGAAGGCGCGCGAACGGCCGCCGGCGTCGATCACACGGCGCAGGATCAAGGCATCGCCGTCCGGCGCGAAGCCGGCTTCGTCGAGCCAGGCCGCCAGCGCGGGCAGGCCGTCGATCGCGAATTCGGCGGCGATCTCGGCACGCGGTGCGCCCTGCCGCACTACGCCCCCCTCGGCGCGGTCGCCCAGCGCCAGCGCCAGCGCATCGACCAGGATTGATTTGCCGGCGCCGGTCTCGCCGGTGAGCACGGTCAGCCCCGGCGCGAAGTCGAGCTCGACCGATTCGACCAGCAGGTAGTTGCGGATGGAAAGATGCGACAGCATGGGAACGCGCAGCGGGTTAAAGCTTCTTGCCCCAGTGCAGCTTCTGCCGCAGGGTGTCGTAATAACTGTAGGAATGCGGATGCAGCAGCGTGACCGGGTGGCTGGCACGGGTGATCCACACATGGTCGCCGCTGAGCAGGTCGAAATGTTGCTGGCCGTCGAAGTGGACGCGCGCGTCGTCGGCGTAGGTCAGGTGCAGCTCGATGCGTGCATGGCTGCTGACCACGATAGGGCGCGCCGACAGCGTGTGCGGACAGATCGGCACCAGCGCCACCGCCTCCAGCGTCGGATGCATGATCGGTCCGCCGGCCGACAGCGCATAGGCCGTGGTGCCGGTCGGGCTGGTGACCACCAGGCCGTCGGCGCGCTGGCTGTAGACGAATTCGCTGTTGATGGAAATTTCCAGGTCGATCAGGCGGCCCGAGCCGCCCTTGCCCACCACCACATCGTTGAACGCAGTGGACTCGAATACGCGCTCCCCGCCGCGGCGAACCTGGCCGTTCAGCAGGATGCGCTCTTCCGCCATGTACTGGCCGCTGAGGATTTCCGCCACCGCATCGTACATGTGCTCAACCGTGATGTCGGTGAGAAAGCCCAGCCGCCCCTGGTTGATGCCGATCAGCGGCACGCCGCGCGGCGCCAGTTCGCGCGCGATCGACAGCATGGTGCCGTCGCCGCCCAGCACCACAACCGCATCGCTGTCGATCGCCAGGCCTTGCAGATTGCGGGTGGGGAATCCCTCGATCCCCAGATGTTCGGCGGTCTGGCAGGCAAGCAGAACCGCATGCCCGCGCCCCTGCAGAAACTCCCCCAGTGCCCGCACGGGGGCTTCCATGCCCTGATTGTTGTATTTGCCGACAAGACCGACGGTATGGAAAGGGGTTTTCATGAAGGACGATTATATAGGCGAGATACACGTTACAAGACGCAAGGTGCAAGGGATTCGTGGCTGGGCGAAAAGCCGCTCGCTTTGCTTGCATGCTGTATCTTGCGACGTGCAACTTGCCCCTATAATTTGCCCATGCTCACCGACCGCGCCCGCATCCTGCTGAAAACCCTGGTTGAACGGTATATTGCCGAAGGCGAACCGGTAGGCTCGCGCACCCTGTCCCGGCACTCGGGGCTGGAGCTGTCGCCGGCGAGCATCCGCAACGTCATGGCCGACCTCGAGGAAATGGGCTTCGTCGCCAGCCCGCACACCTCGGCCGGGCGGGTGCCGACGCCGCGCGGCTACCGCTTCTTTGTCGATACGCTGCTGACGGTGCGCCCGCTGGCGCAGGTCGAAGTCAGCCAGCTCGAAAACAGCCTGACGTCGTCCGACCCGCAACGGCTGATGACGGCGGCCTCCACCCTGTTGTCCGACCTCAGCCGGTTTGCCGGCCTGGTGATGACGCCGCGGCGCAGCCCGGCATTCCGCCAGGTCGAATTCATCAGCCTGTCCGACAAGCGCATCCTGCTCATCATCGTCACCATGGAAGGCGAGGTCGAGAACCGCGTCATCCTCACCGAACAGCCCTACAGCGCCTCCGCACTGACCGAGGCGGCCAATTATTTCAACCAGAACTTTGCCGGCCACAGCTTCGACCAGGTGCGCGCGAAGCTGCGCGACGAACTCGGCCGCATGCGCGACGACATCACCCGGCTGATGGCGGCGGCGGTGGATGCCGGCAGCCAGGCGCTCGACGCCAGCCAGGAAAACGTGGTGGTGTCCGGCAGCCGCAAGCTGCTCGACGTGCAGGATCTCTCCAGCAACATGGGCAGCCTGCGCCGCCTGTTCGATGCCTTCGAGCAGAAGACCGGGCTGCTGCGACTGCTCGACCAGTCGCGCACCGCGGCCGGGGTGCAGATCTTCATCGGCGGCGAATCCGAGCTGCTGCCGCTCGACGAATGCAGCCTGGTCACCGCGCCCTATTCGGCCGACGGCCAGGTGGTCGGCACGCTCGGCGTCGTCGGCCCCACCCGCATGGCCTACGAACGCGTGGTGCCGATCGTCGACATCACCGCCAAACTTTTATCGAGCGCGCTGTCGCATCATTGATGAGCTATTTCAAAGAACCCGAATACGCCCACGACCAGTGCGCCCGCACCGGCATCCTGCTGGTCAACCTCGGCACCCCCGAGGCGCCCACCGCCCGGGCGCTGCGGCCCTACCTCAAGCAGTTCCTGTCCGACCCGCGCGTGGTGGAAATCCCGCGCGTCGTGTGGTGGCCGATCCTCAACGGCATCATCCTCAACACCCGGCCGAAAAAGTCGGCCGCGAAATACGCCGCGGTCTGGACCAAGGACGGCTCGCCGCTCAAGGTCCACACCGAAAAGCAAGCCAAGCTGCTGAAGGGCTGGCTGGGCGAGAAAATCGCCACCCCGTTCATGGTCGAATACGCGATGCGCTACGGCAACCCGGCCATCGCCGACACCTTGGCGCGGATGAAGGCCGCCGGCTGCGACCGCATCCTGATCCTGCCCGCCTACCCGCAATACGCCGCCTCCAGCACCGCCACCGCATTCGACATGGCGTTTGCCTGGCTGCAGCAAGTCCGCAACCAGCCGGCGCTGCGCACGCTCAAGCACTACCACGACCACCCCGCCTACATCCAGGCGCTGGCCGCCAACATCCGCGATTACTGGCAGATGCACGGCCGCCCCGACGTATTGCTGATGAGTTTCCACGGCGTGCCGCGCTACACGCTCGACAAGGGCGACCCCTACCACTGCGAATGCCGGAAGACCGGGCGCCTGCTGGCGCAAGCGCTGGGACTCGACCCGAAGCAATATCGCCTCACCTTCCAGTCGCGCTTCGGCCGCGCCGAATGGCTGCAGCCCTACACCGACAAGACGCTGGAGGAACTCGGCCGAGCCGGTACAGGCCGCGTCGACGTGGTCGCGCCGGGCTTCACCGCCGACTGCCTGGAAACCCTGGAAGAACTGGCGATGGAAGGCCGCGCCAGCTTCCTCGAAGCCGGCGGCAAGGAATTCCACTACATTCCGGCACTCAACGAACACCCGCTCTGGATCGATGCGCTCGGCCAGATCGCGCTGGAAAACCTGGGCGGCTGGGTGAGCGGCGACTGGAATCGCGACGCCGACGAACAGGCGCGCCAGGCGAGCAAAAACCTGGCGCTGAACCTCGGCGCGCGCAGCTAAGCGGGCCGGCTTTTTTTGAGCACACTACACAACCGCGCCATATAAGCCCCTGCTTGTTGACAAGGCATGGAGGCTCCCCCAGCATGGTATTTCTGGACGGGTCGTCCCAAACCCCGCCAGAATCAAGGCTTGCGGGGCCGTCGCGGTTCCCGCTCCGGTCCCCCACGTCTCTGGAGGAATCTATGCACAAGAAAACCACCCTGGTGCTTGGCGGCTTCATCGGCCTCGCCCTTGCCGGCAGCGTCGGCGCGGCGGACATGCACACCCAGGTCATCGCATCCACCTGCATGTCCTGCCACGGTCCCGGCGGCAAGAGCCAGGGCAAAATCCCCAGCCTGGCCGGCCTGGACAAGGATTACTTCGTTAAGTTCATGACGGAATTCAAGGCCGGCACGCGCGCCGCATCCATCATGAAGCGCCACGCAAATGGCTACACCGAGGCTGAAATCGAAGCCATGGGCGCCTATTTCGCCAGCCTGAAGTAATCCACCGAGGAGACCGAAAATGACGCTGAATCGTCGCGATTTTCTGAAGATTTCCGGCGCAGGCGCAGCGGTTGCGCTCGCCGGTTGCGCCACCCGGCCCGGCACCTCGGCCCGCGCCCACGTCGTCGTGGTCGGCGCCGGCTTCGGCGGCGCTACCTGCGCCAAATACCTGCGCAAGTGGGGTCCCAACATCGCGGTCACCCTGATCGAGCCGAACGACAAGTTCGTGTCCTGCCCGATTTCCAACTGGGTGCTGGGCGGCCTGCGCAGCATGGACGACATCACTCACGGCTACGACAGGCTGCCCAGGCACGGCATCCAGATGGTCAGGGACAGCGTCGTCGCCATCGACGCCGGCCGCCGCGTGGTCACGACCCGCGGCGGCGCCAGCATCGGCTACGACCGCCTGGTGCTCGCCCCCGGCATCGAAGTGCTGGGCGACACCGTAAGGGGCTACAAGGAGGCCGAAGCCGCCGGCAAGGTCGTCCACGCCTGGAAAGCCGGCGCCCAGACCGCGCTGCTGCGCCGGCAGCTCGAAGCCATGCCCGATGGCGGCACCTTCGTCATGTCGGTTCCGGCCGCGCCCTACCGCTGCCCGCCCGGACCCTACGAGCGGGCCTGCATGGTGGCCCACTACTTCAAGCAGGCCAAGCCCAGATCGAAGATCATCCTGCTCGACGGCAACGCCGACATCGCGTCCAAGAAAGCGCTGTTCACCTGGGCCTGGAATAGCTTTTATCCGGGCATGATCGACTATCGCCCCAACAACGCGCCGCTTGCGGTGGATGGCGGCCGGATGACCGTCGCCACCGAGTTCGACGACGTCAAGGGCGACGTGCTGAACGTCGTGCCCCGGCAGCGCGCCGGCGAAGTCTGCGACCTGGCCGGCGCACGCAATGACGGCAACAAGGCCTGGTGCACGGTCAACCTCGCCACCTTCGAGTCGACCACCGTTCCCAACGTCCACGTCATCGGCGACTCGGTGCTGTCCAACCTGCCGAAGTCCGGCCACATGGCGACCAACCATGCCAAGGTCTGCGCCGCCGCCATCGTCGAACTGCTGGCTGGCCGCCAGCCCGACCCCATCCCGGTCGTCGCCAACACCTGCTATTCGGCCACCTCCGACACCACCGCAGGCTACGTCGCCAACGTGTACCGTTTCGAAGCAGGCAAGGGCTACGTCAGCGCCCCCGAAGGCGGCGCCACCGCCAAGGGCGATGAACCCAACTTCGTCTTTGCCGAATCCTGGTCGAAGAACATCTGGGCCGAAGTGCTGAGCTGATGCAGCGCGGTGCTGCAAACAAAAACGGGGGGCGGCCGCCCCCCGTTTTTGTTTGGCGATCCCGGATGATCCGAACTGGCCCGCATTCCCTGCAGAAAACATGGCGAGTTCGAGATTAAGGTTTTCGGATTGCGGTCGATTCATCCCATGAGGATCGCCCCTCTCTCGCCCGCAGGTAATGCCATGAAAATCGCCGGCTCGGACATCCAGTTAAGCAGCCAGCATGCCAGCGTGGTCCAGCACACCCTGCGCGAATCCCTGCGTGTCTGGACCGGGCCGGAGCGCCCCGACTTCGAAGGGCGCGGCGAGACGGCCGGGCGGGCCGAAACGGATCGCGTATCGATCTCCGGGGAAGGCAAGGCGGCGCAGGAAGCCGACGCCGTTTCCGGCGCCCGCGAAGCCATGGATACCGACCCGCGCATGCAGCTCCTCATCAGCATGGTGGAAGCGCTGACCGGCGAAAAAATCCGCGTCCTGGCGACGCAGGATCTGCGGCCCTCACCGGCACCGTCGCTGGAGCCCTTGCCGCCCCCCGGTGCCGCCGGCAAACCGGCGGCGCCCCGCCCCGCGGGATTCGGGATCGAATACGAGCGCGACGAAACCCGTTACGAGGCCGAGCACACCCGCTTCCAGGCTGCGGGCACGATCAGCACCGCGGATGGCCGGGAAATCGCCTTCAAGCTGGCGCTGTCGATGAGCCGCGAGTATGTCGAGCAACGCGAACTCGGTGTGCGCCTGGGCGATGCCGTGCGGCAGGCCAAGGATCCGCTGGCGATCAACTTCAATGGCAGCGCGGCGCAACTCGGCGCCACCAAGTTCAGCTTCGATCTCGACAACGACGGCCGCAGCGAGCGGATTTCATTTGTTGCCCCCGGCAGCGGCTTTCTCGCCCTCGACAAGAATCAGGACGGCAAGATCAACAACGGCGGCGAACTGTTCGGCCCGGCCAGCGGCAACGGCTTCGCCGAACTGGCTGCTTATGATGAGGACGGCAACAACTGGATCGACGAAAACGACGCCGTGTTCACCCAGCTCAGGGTGTGGAGCAAGGATGCCCAGAGCAACGACCAACTCGCCACCCTGAAGGCCGCCGGTGTGGGCGCGCTGTATCTGGGCAAGGTTGCCACCGAATTCAGCCACAAGGGTGCGGACAACCAGCTCGATGGCCAGGTACGCGCCAGCGGCATCTATCTAAACGAAGACGGCTCCGCCGGCAGCCTGCAGCAAATCGACCTCGCCGTATAAGCCGGAACCCACATGCCTCTCGCCGGCGCCACAACTAGTCGCACCGCGGAGCCATTCTCAGCTTCGCCTTGACGGGGTCGCCGACCTTGTATTCCGCCAGGGTCTCCCGCGAAGCCTGAAATTCATGGATGGCCCCGTCGGCCGTCCGCAGGGTCAGCCTGCCCTGGCCCATGTCCACCTTGGTGACCTGGCCCTCAACCATGGCCGGCGCAGCGGCCTTGCCGCAATCGGCCGGCTTGTCCTGTGCGAGGGCGAGCCCGCCCGAAACCATGAGGCTGCCGGCCACGGCTGCCACCTTCAAAAGCATTCCGTTCTTCATCGCGGCCCCTTCACTTGGTTATGTCGTAAATGGCTCCCGCCGCCGCGCCGACGCCCGTGCCGATCAGCGCGCCTTTGCCGGCGCCGTAACCCGTGCCCGCACCGATGGCGGCTCCCGCTCCGGCTCCGACTGCGGCACCGGTGGCTGTGCCGCAGGACGTGCCGAACACAGCAAAAATCAGCAAACCGGCAATTGCAATTGTCTTCGGGGTCTTCATGATTTGCGCCCTCCGCGACATGGTTCATCCGGGTAGCGGATCTCCGCTGCCCGCAGTCTTTTGTAAGGCTGTATTTTTTTCTAGTCGACGCAAGCGGCCCCGTCAAATTGAAGCCCCCGCCGAACAGTCGTTTCGGCTGCCGGCCCGTCAGTCTGCTGACAAACCGCGTCCTTTTCCGAAGCCGGGGTTTTGTTTTTGCGGATGAAGTCGAAGCAGATGTGACGCTCGATCAGAAGAAGCAGGTGATCCGCTGGAACCCGCTCATCGAGGGTGGCCATTTCCGGCCGGTGCTGGTGCGGAGCGGTTGCAGCGGCAGTTTGGGTGGCCGCTACGCAGAGCGAGGCGATCCGGACGTTTCCCTGCTGGAGTTCGACCGGGGCGGCGACGTACCGTTACCAATCACGACCTGCTCTTGTCGTCCGTGTATCACGGCAAGGTTCCCCCGCCCCGGACGAGCGCATGCTGGCGATCGGCGAGGGATCTCATGTCCCATATCCGCTCAAGCCGCACGCCGACGCAGGTTGCCGGCGTAACCGCGTGAGCGGGGGGGATTACCACTGCATCCTGAACGTCGCGGAGACGGCATGCTGCCGCTCGGCCTCGGCAAACTCCCCGCTGTAATCCAGCTCAAGCCGCGCCGCCTTGCCCAGGCGCGCGCTCGCGCCCAGCGTCGCCAGCAGGTGGTCGCGCCCGCTGGCGGGGCCGCTGATCTTGAACGGGACGCTGCCGTTCACAGCAAAGGCGGGGTTGAGCGAGGCCGTGCGATCCATGAACTCGTGCGCCCAGGACAGCCCCACGGCCGTGTCGAGGCGCGTGCCATCGGCAGCGGCCAGCGCATTGCTGAGCCGCGCGCCCAATAGCGAACGCAGCGAGTCCATGCCGTCGGCGACAAACCTCAGGTTGGCGTCGCCCGCGCCGCTCTCCTGGTATCCGTGCTGGCGGAAATGGCCGTACTCCAGCCCGGCAAACGGCGTCACCCGGCTGGCGGCAGACCAGGCATAGTGCCGCCCCGCCTCCAGCGCCAGGCCCAGGCCATCGGTGGCGTAGTCGGCCCGCGCCACTTCGGAGAAGCCGCCGAACCGGATTCGCCGCGTGCTGTCGGCGCGATGGTGTCCGATGCCGAGGCTGGCGGCGAGGTAGTCGTCCGCCCACTGCCGGCGGCCGTACGCCGCCAACTGGTAGCTGTCGATGCCGGTGTTGCCCGCGGCCGCATCGACATCGCTGCGGGTAAAGCCGAAGGCCACCCCCGCCCGCAGCCCGTCGCGCACTTCACGGTCGTAGCCCAGCGCCATGCCGCTGCTGTTGTAGTCTGCGCCGGCGGCGTTGCCGTCGCCGTCAATGTCGCCAAAGCCTCCCATCGCGCGCAGCCACAGGTTGGAAGCGGGCTTGCCGCTGACCGGCGCGCCGAACAGGCTGGCGATGTCCCCGCCGTTATAGGCGAGCGTGATGTTGCCGAAGCGATTGGCCGCGGTGTTGGAAGCGGGCGCCTCCCAGTTCAGGCGGTCGCCGAGGACGCGCATGAACTGGCGGCTCGCCTGCGCGATCAGCGGCCGGGTGTGGGCATGCTGCGCGCCGGACAGGCTGTCGAAGGCGCCGGGCAGTTCGCCGGCGGACAGCAGGTTGAGTTCGCCAAACAGCGCGGCGCCTCGCCCCGAAGTGGAGAAGCTGTCGAGGTTGGCGGCGACGCTGCGCTGGTTGGGGGCGAGATTGCCGCCGGACGCCTCGATAAAGCTCAGTTGCTGGATCAGGATGTCGAAGCTGCCGGCATCGACCAGCGGCATCACGCGCAAGGCCGCGCCGAGATTGCTGCTGAGGTTGTCGGTGATGGAGTTGAAGCCGGTCTGCGGGTCGCCCGCCAGCACGAGGCTGCCGGCCTCGATCAGGTTGAAGCGGCTGCCGCCCGTCGGCACGAAGCTGAACCGCAAGTCGAGCGTGCCGGCCAGGGTGGCGCTGCCGCTGACATCGATCTGGTCGTATTCGGCGCCCTGGGTCATGCCGTCGATTTGCATCACCGTGGTGGCCCCGGCATTCAGGGTGAGGTCGCCGTTGACGCTCAGGATGCCGGGGCTGTTGCCGGGGGACAGCGTGCCGCCGCTCGCGACGGTGACATGGCCCAGCGTGCCGGAGCCGCCCAGGGTGCCGCCGGCATTGACGAAGGTGGCGCCCGCGATGCGGCCGTTGACGATGAGCGTGCCGTTGTCGATGTTGGTGTCGCCGCTGTAGGTGTTGACGCCGGCGAGAACCGTGGCGCCGCTGCCGACGTGATTCACCGAGGTGCTGCCGTGGATGGCGATCGCCGTGCCGCTGGCGCTGCCGTCACGGGTGAAGTGGTAGGCGCTGTCGGAGTGGTTGAAGTTGAGCGTCGCCGTGCCGGCACCGCCGTATACCGTGGCGGCGTTGAGCACGCCCGCCGCGCCGCCGGCGCCGATGTCGAGCGTGCCGCTGCTGCCGCTGTAGTTCGCCAGGACGGTCGTTCCCGTACCGCCGGCGACGTTGGCCGCGCCGCCATTGCTGATGGAAAGCGTGCCGTTGCCGTAGTAGCCCAGGGTCAAAACGCCGCTGCTGCTCCAGCTGGAACCGGCGCCGTCCACCGTCACCGCGCCGCTGCCGCCGAGGTAGAGGCCGATGTGGCCGTTTGCGTTGCTCACCGCGCCGCCGTTGCGGATGGCGAGCGTGCCGCTGCCGGACTGGCCCACGATCACAGCACCGCTGTTGCTCCAGCGCGAGCCGGCGCCGTCCACCGTCACCGCGCCGCTGCCGCCGGCGACGTGGCCGATGTGGCCATTTGCGTTGCTCACCGCGCCGCCGTTGCCGATGGCGAGCGTGCCGTTGCCGGAATCGCCCACATACAGGCTCCCGCTGTTGCTCCAGCGGGAACCCGCGCCGTCCACCGCCACCGCGCCGCTGCCGCCGGCGTTTCTGCCGATGTAGCCTTCCGTGTCGCTCACCGCGCCGCCGCTGCGGATGGCGAGCGTGCCGCGATCCACGGTGGTGTTGCCGCTGTAGCTGCTGTTGCCGGTGAGGAGGGTGGTGCCGCTGCCGACGTGGTTCACCGACACGCGGCCGCCGATGCTGATTGCCGTTCCGCTGGCGCTGCCGTCACGGGTGAAATGGTAGGCGCTGTCGCTGTGGTTGAAGTTGAGCGTCGCCGTGCCGGCGCCACCGTATACGGCAGCGGCGTTGAGCATGCCCGCCGCGCCGCCGGCGCCGATGTTGAGCGTGCCGCTGCTGCCGCTGTAGCGCGCCAGGGTGAGCGTTCCCGCACCGCCGGCAACGTTGACCGCGCCGCCGTTACTGATGGAAAGCGTGCCGCTGTCGGACTCGCCCACGTACAGATTGCCGCTATTGCTCCAGCGCGAGCCTGCACCGTCCACCGTCACCGCCCCGCTACCCCCGTAGAGGCCGATGTAGCCGGTCGTGTTGCTCACCGTGCCGCCGTTGCGGATGACGAGCGTGCCGCTGCCGGACAGGCCCAGGTACAGAGCGCCGCTGTTGCTCCAGCGGGAATCCGCGCCGTCCACCGTCACCGCGCCGCGGCGGAGGTAGCCGTATGTGTTGCTCACCGCGCCGCCGTTGCGGATATCGAGCGTGCCGCTGCCGAAATAGCCCACGTGCAGAGCGTCGCTGTTGCTCCAGCTGGAGCCGGCGCCGTCCACCGCTACCGCGCCGCTGCTGTCGGCGCTGTAGCCGATGAGACCGTTTCTGTCGCTCACCGCGCCGCCGTGGCTGATGGAAAGCGTGCCGCTGCCGTAATCGCCCACGTACAAATCGCCGCTGTTGCTCCAGTTGGAGCCGGCACCGTCCACCGTCACCGTGCTGCTGCCGCCGACGGGACCGCCGATAAAGCCATGGGTATTGCTCACCGCGCCGCCGTGGCTGATGGAAAGCGTGCCGCTGCCGTGCACACCCACGTACAAATCGCCGCTGTTGCTCCAGCTGGAATCGGCGCCGTCCACCGTCACCGCGCCGCTGCCGCCGGCTTCGAAGCCGATGTAGCTGGTTAGGCTGCTCACCGCGCCGCCGTTGCTGATGGCGAGCGTGCCGCTGCCGTAAAAGCCCAGGTACAGAGACCCACCGCTCTTGCTCCAGCTGGAGCCGGCGCCGTCCACGGTCACCGCGCCGCTGCTGCCGGCACGGTAACCGATGAGGCTTTGCATGCTGCTCAGCGCGCCGCCGTTGCTGATGGAAAGCGTGCCGCTGCCGTACTCACCCACGTACAGATGGCTGCTGTTGCTCCAGCTGGAGCCGGCGCCGTCCACCGTCACCGCGCCGCTGCCGCCGGCGTTTCTGCCGATGTAGCCGTGTGTGTCGCTCAGCACGCCGCCGCCGCTGATGGAAAGCGTGCCGCTGCCGGTCGTCCCGACATAGGTTGCCCACGCGGCCGCGGCCGCGGATTGCACCTGCGCCGTGCCGCCATTATTGATGGTGACTTGATCAGCGGCTGAGGGGACGGCGTTGGTGCTCCAGTTGCCCGGGGCGAACCAGTCGCCCGTGAGAGCGCTCCAGTAGGGTATCCCCCCCCATGCCGCCGGGGCGGCGCAGGCCAGCGCGGCGGCCAGCGGGGCGGTCATCGAGAGGCGCTTGCCCTTGCCTTGCGCACGCGCGGTTTCCGGGGCAACCCGGACAATACCGGATACGCGGCTCGTGACGAGCCGATAGATTTTGTTCATTGTTTTTCCCTGCCGCGCGTTGTAGTTGCCGCGCTTGGTATTGGCCTGCTTTTCTTCAATCAAATCAGGCGTTTTTTATAAGCACGGCGTATATTAACTTTAAACCCGGCTGCTTTCATGGTTTCGCGCCCGCGACCGCCCGGGCTGAAAGAGATGTAGTTTTTTTGAAGATGTCGGCTCGCGGCCGCAATCACTCGCAATCGGTCGGCCGCTGCTTTATGCCCGGTCGTAGACGACGAAGTGATATTCGAGGCCGGCGGCCTCGTCGCTGCGCCGGTCGCGGCTGACTTCGCGCCAGGGCGCGCGGTCGTAGTCGGGGAACCAGGCATCGCCTTCGACCTCGGCCTGGATTTCGGTGAGATAGAGCCGGTCGGCCAGCGGCAGCGCCTGGGCATAGAGCTCGGCGCCGCCGATGAAGAAAACCTCGGCGGCGTCCCGGCACAGTGCGAGCGCGGCGGGGACGGAATCGGCGACGAGGCAGCCGTCCCTGCGGTAGCCGGGGTTGCGGGTGATGACGATGTTGGTGCGTCCCGGCAGCGGGCGGCCGAGCGACTCGAAGGTCTTGCGGCCCATCAGGATGGGGTGGTTCAGCGTCAGCGCCTTGAAATGCGCGAGGTCTTCCGGCAACCGCCAGGGCAGGCGGTTGCCGATGCCGATGACGCGGTTTCTGGCGGGAGCTGCAATAACGCTTACGCGCGGCTTCTTCTGAGTCATGTTCGTTCGATTCTTCTCAAAGCCGCCTCTCTCCTCACGCCTCACGGATTTCATACCGCCACCGGCGCCTTGATCGCCGGGTGCGGGTCGTAGCCTTCGAGGGTGAAATCCTCGAAACGGAACGCGAAGATGTCCTTCACCTCGGGATTCAGCGTCATCGTCGGCAGCGGGCGCGGTGCGCGGGCGAGCTGCTCGCGCGCCTGGTCGAGATGGTTGAGGTACAGGTGGGCGTCGCCCAGGGTATGGACGAAGTCGCCCGGCTTCAGGCCGGTGACCTGCGCCATCATCAGCGTCAGCAGCGCGTAGGAGGCGATGTTGAACGGCACGCCGAGGAAGATGTCGGCGCTGCGCTGGTATAGCTGGCACGAGAGCCTGCCGTCGGCGACGTAGAACTGGAAGAAGGCGTGGCACGGCGCCAGCGCCATCCTGTCGAGATCGGCGACGTTCCATGCGGAGACGATAATGCGGCGCGAGTCGGGGTTTTGTTTGAGCGTCTTCACCACCTCGCCGATCTGGTCGATGGAGCTGCCGTCGGGCTTCGGCCAGCTGCGCCACTGGTGGCCGTATACCGGGCCGAGGTCGCCGTTTTCGTCGGCCCATTCGTCCCAGATCGAGACGCCGTTTTCCTTCAGATATCCGATGTTGGTGTCGCCCTGCAGGAACCACAGAAGCTCGTGGATGATGGAACGCAGGTGGCATTTCTTGGTGGTGACCAGCGGAAAGCCTGCGGCGAGGTCGTAGCGCATCTGCCAGCCGAACACCGACAGGGTGCCGGTGCCGGTGCGGTCGTCTTTGCGGGTGCCGTGCTCGAGCACGTGGCGCATCAGGTCGAGGTAGGGTTTCATCGTGAAGTGGGGTTAAGGTTTTGCCGGGGCGGCCTGGATCGGCAGCCCATTATCGTTGAATACGGTTTCGCTCCGCACGCCGTCGTAAAACCCGGCAAGCAGGGCGGCCGGCGCCTGGCCGTAGATATCCCAGAAGGCGATCTCGAAATCGGCGTTGTCCTGCACGGCCAGAACCAGCCGACGGAAGCGCGTTTCGTCCTGCGCTTTCAGCCAGCCGACCAGCAGCATGGACTGGCGATAGAACTCGAAAATATCCAGGCCGAACGCGCCGGCACGGTGGCGCTTGTCGGGCGCGTCGCGCGTGGCGGGGTTGACCCGCCGTCCGGCACGGATCGCGGCGTATGCCTGCGCGTCGGTCGCATACTCGGCCCCCCCTCCATCCGCGGCAAGCGAAGCCCAGCCTTCGTGGAACCAGACCGGCAGGGTGCTGTGGTAGTGGCCGATGCGCTGCCCGAGATGCAGGTGCGCCAGTTCGTGGGCGAGCAGCGCGGACAGCCGGTGCTTCTCGCGGCCGTCGAGATTGGGCGACAGGATCAGGCGGTTGTCCGGCACCACCGCGGCGGAGAGTTTCGGCGTCATCACATAGCGCCGGAAACAGGCCTCGCTGCCGCATACGTATACCCGCGGCGGGCGGGCAAACGGCAGGTAGTGCGCTGCTTCGACCCGCGCGATGGCGGCCGGCAGCGCTGCCGCCACGCGCGCGCCGTAGGCCTCATGGCCCGGCTCGACCCAGACGCGCGCATCGCCTGCCAGCGGGACGAAGCTGTCGATCGGGCGCAGCGCGCGCGGATCGCTCACGGTGAGCGCGCAGCCCGACAGCATCGCCAGCACCGCGATCACGCCCCAGCGCCGCATTCCGGTTCCATCACCTGCCAGCGGCCGTCGACCAGCCCCTGCAGCGGCGGGTACTGTTTCTTGTACGCCATCTTGCGGCTCTCGGCGATCCAGTAGCCGAGGTAGAGATAGGGCAGTTCCAGTCGCTTCGCCAGTTCGATCTGCCACAGCACGCCGTAGACGCCGAGACTGTCCTGCGCGCGCGCGGGATCGAAAAAGGTGTAGACCGCCGACAGGCCGTCCTCGATCTGGTCGATGACCGAGATCATCACCAGGGTGTCGCCGTCGCGGAACTCGGCCATCACGCTGTCGACGTTGGACGACAGCAGGAACTGGGTGTACTGGTCGGGGCCGTCGCGGTCCATGCCGCCGCCGGCGTGGCGGCTGCCGAGGTAGGCGCGATACAGCGCGTAATGCTCCTCCCTGAAATCGAGCGGCAGGAAACGCGCGGCCAGGTGCCGGTTGCGCTTGAGGCAGCGGCGCTGGGTGCGGTTGGGGACGAAGCCCGCAACGTCGACCCGCACCGGCACGCAGGCGTGGCAGTGCTCGCAATGCGGGCGATAGGTGAACTGTCCGCTGCGGCGGAAACCGGCGCGGATCAGCGCGCTGTAGGCATGGCCGTCGATCAGGTGGGTGGGCGTGGCGACCTGCGAGCGCGAGCGCCGGCCCGGCAGATAGCTGCAGTCGTAATGCGCGGTCAGGTAAAACTGGATGCGCTGGAACGGCGGTTCAGTCGGATGCATCGAAATTCCAGGGGCCGGGCCGATGCGGCAAGTTTACCAACTCCGCCAGCCTTGCCGTGAACGCCGCGCGCGGCAGCGTGCGCGCGCCCAGGCTGGCCAGATGCGGAGTCTCCATCTGGCAGTCGATGAGGCCGAATTCCCAACGCCGCAACTGCTGCGCCAGCCGCACCAGCGCCACCTTGGAGGCATCGGGTTCGCGGCTGAACATCGATTCGCCGTAGAACATGCGGCCGATCGCCACGCCGTAGAGGCCGCCCACCAGCTTGCCGTCGCGCCAGGTTTCCACCGAATGCGCGTAGCCGGCATCGAACAGGCGGGTGTAGGCCGCCACCATCGCCGGGGAAATCCAGGTGCCGCCCGCGCCGCCGCGCGGCGCGGCGCAGGCGCGCATCACCTCGGCAAACGCCGTATCCACACGTGTCTCGAAGCCGCCATTGCGGATGCGCTTGGCCAGCGAACGGGCGACGCGGATCTCGCCCGGCACCAGCACCATGCGCGGATCGGGGCTCCACCACAGGATGGGTTCGCCGGGGTTGAACCAGGGAAAGATGCCGTGGCGATAAGCATCCAGCAGGCGCCCGGCCGACAGGTCGCCTCCCATCGCCAGCAGGCCGTTGGGTTCGGCGAGCGCGGTTTCGACCGCGGGAAAGAATGTGGCTTTTTGGAAACATTCGCTCATGCCGTCATGGTAGCGGATTCATTTTTGGCTTGCGCCCGAATTGTTTATTTATTACGATATGCATGTCTTGTTTATATTTTTATCTTTTTTGACAGGAGCCGTGAACATGAAGAAATCCCTGCTTGCCCTTGCAATGATTGCCGCCCTGCCCGCCTCCGCCCTGGCCGACAACTGGATGATGCGCGTGCGCGCCATCGACATCGCCCCCGACGTCAAATCCTCCGGCCTGCCCGGGCTCGATGTATCCAGCGAATGGGTGCCGGAAGTCGACTTCACCTACTTCGTCACGCCCAACATCGGGGTGGAACTCATTCTCGGCACCGCGCGCCACGAAGCGACGCTGAACGGCGCCAGCATCGGCAAGCTGAGCCACCTGCCGCCCACGCTGACGCTGCAGTACCACTTCAACCCGACGCCGACGATCAAGCCCTACGTCGGTGCGGGCGTGAACTACACCCGCTTCTATAATGTCGATCTTGCTCCCGGCCTGAGCGTCGGAAAGAACAGCTTCGGCGGCGCCCTGCAGGCAGGCGTGGACATTGCGGTAACCAAGAATGGCTATATCAACCTCGACGTTAAGAAAATCTGGATCGATACCGACGTCAAAAATAACGGCGTCAAGCTCACCAACCTGGAAATCAATCCGGTGGTGTGGGGTATCGGCTACGGGTTCCGTTTCTGACAACAAGCTGCACCTGACGCCTGCGGCCGGCCCGATCTCTCTCCCGGGTTTGCCGCGCCATAGCGTTCTCCTGCGGGGCGATGCGTGAGCCACTCTCCTAGACTCGCGGACGCCCCGTCTTTTTCGGGCTGCTTCCACTGCGGCCTGCCAGTGCCGGACGGCGCGGCCTACCCCATCCAGTTCGAAGGCGAAATGCGCCGCGCCTGCTGCCGCGGCTGCCAGGCGGTGGCGCAGACCATCGTCGACAGCGGCCAGGGCGCGTATTACACCCACCGCACCGCGCTGCCCGCCACGCCCCAGCAGGCGGAAGCCGAACTGGCGCAGCTGGGGCTGTACGATCTGCCGGAAATCCAGGAAAGCTTCGTGCGGACGGAAACGGAGAACATCCGCGAGGCTGCGCTGATCCTGGAAAACATCGTCTGCGCCGCATGCATCTGGCTGAACGAGCGCCACATCGCAAGACTGCCGGGCGTGCTGTCGGTGGAGATCAACTACGCCACCCGCCGCGCGCGGGTGCGCTGGGACAACAGCCGCATCCAGTTGTCGGCGATTCTGAAGGCGGTGTCGGACATCGGCTACATCGCCCACCCCTTCGACCCCGGCCGTTCCGACGACATCCACAAGCGCGAACGCAACACCGCGATCAAGCGGCTTGCCATCGCCGGACTCGGCATGATGCAGGTGATGATGTATGCGCTGCCGACCTACATCGCCACCGACATGACCACCGACATCCGCCTGCTGATGCGCTGGGCGAGCCTCATCCTCACCATCCCGGTCGTGGTGTATTCGGCGTGGCCGTTCTTCATCGGCGCCTGGCGCGACGTCAAGCGCCGCACCCTGGGCATGGACGTGCCGGTGGCGCTGGGCATCGGCACCGCCTTCGTCGCCAGCGTCTACGGCACCTTTTCCGGCCGCGGCGAGGTGTACTACGACTCGGTCACCATGTTCGTCTTCCTGCTCCTGACCGGGCGCTTTCTCGAAATGAACGCGCGCCGCCGCGCCGGCGCCGCGATCGAGGAACTGGTGAAACTGATTCCTGCCGCCACCACGCGGCTGCCCAACTGGCCAGCGCGCGACGAGGAGCAGGTGCCGGTGGCCCGGCTGGCGGTCGGCGACCATGTGCTGGTGCGCCCCGGCGAAACGCTGCCCGCCGACGGCGCGGTGGTCGAGGGCGACAGCGCGGTGAGCGAGGCGATGCTCACCGGCGAATCGCTGCCGGTATCGAAAACCGTGCACTCGAGAGTGGTCGGCGGCAGCCTCAACCAGGCCAGCCCGCTGGTGGTGCGGGTGGACAAGCTCGGCGCCGACACCCGGCTCGCCTCCATCGTGCGCCTGCTCGACCGCGCGCAAAGCGAGAAACCGCGCATCGGCCAGCTGGCCGACCGCGCCGCCGCCTGGTTCGTCGGCCTGCTGCTGCTGATCACCGTCGTGGTCGGCCTCGCCTGGTACGCCATCGACCCGTCGAAAGTGCTGTGGATCGTGGTGTCGATCCTGGTCGTCACCTGCCCCTGCGCGCTCGGGCTCGCCACCCCCGCCGCGCTGACCACCGCCACCGGCCGGCTCACCCGGCTGGGCCTCTTGACCACCCGCGGCCACGCGCTGGAAACCCTGGCGCGCGCCACCGACCTGGTGTTCGACAAGACCGGCACGCTCACCCACGGCCGCCTCTCCGTGCGCCGCGTGGTGGCGCTGGGCGGGCGCACCGAAAACGAGGTCGGCGCCATTGCCGCCGCGCTCGAAGCGGGGTCGGAACACCCGATCGCGCGTGCCCTGCGCCAAGACCGCCCGGAGGGCGAGCGTCTGGCGGCGTACCCCTCGCGGGTGTTGAGAGAGGCCGCATCGCCGGCCGTCACCGCCAGCGGCATCCGCAACACCCCGGGGCGCGGCGTCGAAGGAACCATCGCCGGCCGCAGCTATCGCCTGGGTTCGCCGCGCTTTGCCGCCGCCGGCGCAGCGCCGCCCGCACCCGGCGGCGGCGAGTACCCAGAAAACGGGCACAAGCACCCAAAAAACGGGCACAAGCACGCTGAAGGGCATGAGAGCTGGGTGGCGCTGGCCGATGAATCCGGGCCGATTGCCTGGTTCGCGCTGGCCGACACCCCGCGCGCGGATGCCGCCGCCGCGCTCGCCGCGCTGCGGCAACAGGGCCTGCGCCTGCACCTGGTGTCGGGCGACGCCGCGGGCGCGGTGCGGGCGACCGCACGGCAGCTCGGCATCGAGGAATGGCACGCCGGCGCCCTGCCGGAAGACAAGCTCGCCTACGTCAATGCGCTGCAGCAGCAAGGCCGCATCGTCGCCATGGTGGGCGACGGCATCAACGATGCGCCGGTGCTGGCCGGCGCGCAGGTGTCGATTGCCATGGGCGAAGGCGCCGACGTCGCGCAGGCCGCCGCCGACATGGTGATGCTGGGCAGCCGGCTGGCCACGCTGTCCGAAGGCGTCGCGCTCGCCCGCAAGACCCAGCACATCATCCGCCAGAACCTCGGCTGGGCGCTCGGCTACAACCTCATCGCCATTCCCGCCGCCGCGCTCGGTTACGTCACGCCATGGATCGCCGGCATCGGCATGTCGGCCAGTTCCTTGCTGGTGGTGCTGAACGCGCTGCGGCTCTCCAATTTCAGGCAGCCGGCCGATGGCAGCCTCAAGGCGCAAGACTCAAGGCTCGAAGCGCAAGAGGCGAGTCCCTGAGCATGGACATCCTGATCCTGCTCATCCCCTTGAGCCTCGTCATCGTCGGCGTCATCGCCTGGATCATGCTGTGGGCGGCCAAAAACGGCCAGTTCGACGACCTCGAAGGGCCGGCGCACAGCGTGATCATGGACGACGACACCCCGCCCAAGCCGAACGGCCCGGCCAAGCCCTGAGGCCCGATCGCGTATGCTGTGAATCGTCCTTTCATTTCGCAGCCGGCTCCCCCATGAAGCCTCCCCTTCTCTGGTATAGCGACGGCGCCCGCGCCGGAATCCGGGCGCATTTCCGGCAGGCGCGCCAGGCTGGAGTGCGCGGCTTTCGTGCGTTGATCCTGCAGCAGGGCACGCAGCTGCCCCCCATCGGCAACGGCTGGCAACCGCTTGACGCAGTGCGCGCGGCAATCGAGGCGCGGCTCGCCGCATGATGCGCGCAGCCCTGCCCGTCCTGTGCCTGCTGGGGTCGCTCGGCGCCGGCGCTTCCCCGCCGCCGATGATCGACGCCCACGCGCATTACTCCGCCCCCGATGCGGCGGCATTCACGCCGGCCGAGGTGATCGCCAGACTCGATGCCGCCGGGGTAAGCCGGCTGGCGGTGACCAGCTCGCCGCCGCAGCTGGCACAGCGCCTGTACCGGCATGCGCCCGGCCGCATCATTCCGCTGCTCGGCGTCTATGCATCGGACCTGCACAAGGGCAGCTGGGTGCACGACGCCGGTCTGCCGGCGCGGGTCGCCGCGCAGCTGGAACACGGCAGCTGGGCGGGCATCGGCGAATTGCATCTGTTCGCCGGCGACGCCCGGCAGCCGGTGTTCGAACAACTGGTGCGGCTGGCGGCCGCACGCAGGCTGGTGCTGATGCTTCATGGCGACGCCGAAGTGGTCGAGCGCGCATTCGCCATCGCGCCCGAGGTGCGGGTGCTGTGGGCGCATCTCGGCACCCGGCCGCAGCCCGGACCGCTGGCCGCCATGCTGGATCGCTATCCCGCCACGCTCTGGATCGACACCTCAGTGCGCGACGAGCGCATCGCGCCGGACGGCGCCTTGCTGCCGGAGTGGCGCGCGCTGTTCGAGCGCTATCCCGATCGCTTCGTGGCGGCGGTGGACACCTTCAGCACGAACCGCTGGCACCACTACGCGGCCGCGGTGGCGCAAATCCGCGACTGGATCGAGCCGCTGCCGCCGCCGCTGAGAAACCGGCTGCTGCATGACAATGCGGCGCGGCTGTTCGACGCATTTCTGCCGTTCCCCGCTCGCCCGTAAAATCCCCCCCACCCACACTCTGGAGCTTTTCCGATGACCCGCCTCTCCCTGTTTTACGCCACGCTGCTTCTCGGCGCGCTGACGTTCGGCGCCACCGGCTGCGGCGCCAGCGAACCCGGCAAGCAGACCGTTTCCACCGCCCCCGCTGCCGGCCAGCCGGCCAACCCGCGCGTGCTGATCGAAACCAGCAAGGGCAACATCACGGTGGAAGTGTTTCCCCGCAATGCGCCGCAGTCGGCGGCGAATTTCCTCAGCTACGTGAAAAGCGGGTTTTACGACGGCCTGGTGTTTCACCGCGTGATCCCCGGCTTCATGGTCCAGGGCGGCGGCATGACGCCGGACATGGCGGAAAAACCCAACGGCGCCCCCATCCGCAACGAGGCCGACAACGGCCTGAAGAACCTGCGCGGCACGCTGGCGATGGCGCGCACCGGCGACCCGCATTCGGCGACCTCGCAGTTTTTCATCAACGTGGTGGACAACTCCCTCCTCAACCATCGCGGCCAGAGCGTCGCCGGCTGGGGCTACGCCGTGTTCGGCCAGGTGGTCGACGGCATGGACGTGGTCGACGCCATCGTCGCGGTGCCGCGCGGCAGTCGCGGGCCGCACGACGACGTGCCGCTCGAAGCGGTCGTGATGCAGCGCGTCAGCGTGCTGTCCGCGGCGCCCGCCCCCACTGAAGCACCGAAGCAGTAAGGCCCGGCCTGTCTTCCACTGCCAAACTGCTGCTGCTCGCGCTGGTCGCGCCGGCATCGATCGCACTCGGCCTGCTGGCCGGCGCGCTGCCGGCCGACCGCGAACTGGCGCAGCAGATCCTCGTCGAATTGCGTGCGCCGCGGGTGGCCGCCGCCTTCGCCTGCGGCGGCCTCTTGGCGCTGGCGGGCGCGCTGATGCAGACGCTGTTCCGCAATCCGCTGGCCGAACCCTATCTGCTGGGCGTCTCCGGCGGCGCCGGCCTGCTCGCCCTGCTCGGCATGGCGGCGGGGCTGGCATGGCCATGGGTGTCGGCGCTGGCGTTCGCCGGCAGCCTCCTGGCGCTGGCGCTCGCCGCCGCGCTGGGCGGGCGAATGCTGGCGCGCGACCACACCCCGTTGCTGCTCGCCGGGGTGATGCTGGCGGCCGGTTTCGGCGCGCTGATCGCGCTGGTGCTTTCGGTCGCGCCGGCCGAACGGCTGCCCGGCATGCTGTTCTTCCTGATGGGCGACCTGGCGTGGACCAGCAACGCCTCGATGCTGTGGGGCGCGCTGCTGCTGGCGGTGGCCGCCGCCCTGGGCCTCTCCAGGCGGCTCGACGTGCTGCAGCTGTCGCCGCTGAAAGCCGCGTCGCTAGGCGTCGCCGTCGCCCCCACCCGCTGGACGCTGTTCGTCCTGGCCGGCGCCTGCGCCTCACTCGTCGTCGCGCAGGCCGGCAGCATCGGCTTCGTCGGCCTGATGGTGCCGCACGCGCTGAGAAAGCTCGGCTTCGCCGGCCACCGCGTCCTGCTGCCTGCTTGCGCGCTGGCCGGCGGCAGCCTCTTGGTGCTCGCCGACGCGCTGGCGCGCACCATGATCGAGCCGCGCGAACTGCCGGTGGGGGTGCTCACCGCCCTGCTCGGGGTGCCGATGATGCTGTGGTTGTTGCGCAGGCCATGAATTGGCAGATGCAACCGGGTTATGCGGCAGAATTGTCGTCGAATTAACGTTAGCTCCCTTGGATCAGCCAATGCGCCGATACAACTACAAGAACTGCCAGTCACTGTTTGGCTATGCGGCCGCCGTCCACATTCGCTCTGGAGGTAAGTGTCAGCTGTGTGGGTGCGGCGGCTCACCATTAGACTTTGATCTGTGGCGGCAAATGACAGTGGAGCACCTCATTGGCAAGTCGCAAGGCGGTTACCTGAAGCAAATCCACACCGCAGTTGAAATGCGTTTTCCAAACCTTTCACCCCTTGCCTGCGAAAGCTTGTCGCACCGTATCGATACGCTGAACACCGTTACCGCGTGCAGCTTTTGCAACTCCACAACCAGTCGGGATGTAAGCGAAAAATCAATGCCTGAGCTTCTGCACGAGGCCACTGGAACCATTGAGGAAGTGGAGGCATATATCGCTGCCGAACTTCAGCGGGTCTTGAAACGCAAGCGCCTAGACGTCCAGTGGAAGCTTGCGTCCATAAAGGAGGCTTTCCAGCGCGAGGTACATACAGAAATCAATGCGGGGGCTAGCCCTGCAGTGTAGGGCAGGCTGCACGATAAAGCCACGCAGCGTCCCTGATCTTGAACGTTAACCCTCACCCAACCCGGCCATGAGCCTGACTATCCAACAGCTCTCCCTCCGCACCGGCACCCGCACGCTGCTCGACTCGCTCGACCTCGCCCTCGAATCGGGCGAAGTCCTCGGCATCCTCGGCGTCAACGGCGCCGGCAAGTCGACGCTGCTGACGGTGCTGGCCGGGCTCGCAGTTCCTGCATCCGGCCAGGTCAGGCTCGACGGCCAGCCGGTGGCCGGCCTGCCGCCGCTCACCCGCGCGCAGCACATCGGCCTGCTGCCGCAGGGCGACGAGGGCGGGTTTTTCGGCAGCGTGGCCGACTTCGTCGCGCTCGGCCATTACCCCTTCGGCCCCCCCCCTGATCTCGCGCCGCATTTGGCGACCTGGGAACTGACCGACCTCGCCGACCGTCCGCTCGCCACCCTGTCCGGCGGCGAGCGCCAGCGCGCGCGGCTGGCGCAGCTGGCGGTGCAGGCGCCGCGCATCGCCCTGCTCGACGAGCCGTTGACCCATCTCGACCCCGCGCACCAGGCCCGGCTGCTGGGCTGGGCGCGCGGCGAGGCCGACGCCGGCCGCAGCGTGGCGCTGACACTGCACGACCCCAACTGGGCGGCCTGCCACTGCGACCGCCTGCTGTTCCTCTTCGGCGACGGGCGCTGGCAACTGGGCAGCCCGGCCGCGCTGCTCACCCCGGCGTCGCTCGAAACCCTGTACGGCCCCGGCACCGCTGCATTGTGGCAGCAAGGCAGCCGGGGCCAGCCTGTATAATCGCTTATCTGCTTCAATTCACCCCCGCTCCGCGCACCCCAATGATTCGTCGCATCATCAGCAAAGTATTCGGCCGCAAATCGCGTGCCTCCGGCGCACAGATCCTGCCGCAGTCCAAACACGGCATCCGCCGCGAGCAGATCGACGACTGCGCGCTGAAAACCTGCGAAACCCTGGCGCAGGCCGGCTTCAAGGGTTATCTCGTCGGCGGCGCGGTGCGCGACCTGCTGCTGGACAAGACGCCGAAGGATTTCGACGTCGCCACCGACGCCACCCCGGAAGAGGTGCGGCGGCTGTTCCGCCGCTCGCGCATCATCGGCCGGCGCTTCCAGATCGTGCACGTGATGTGTGGCCGCGCGACCATCGAGGTCACCACCTTCCGCGCCAACGGCCAGAAAGAAGCGGAGGACGACGACGAGCGGCCGACCGACGAACATGGGCGGCTCTTGTCCGACAACGTGTTCGGCAGCATGGGGGACGACGCCGCGCGCCGCGACTTCACCATCAATGCGCTGTATTACGATCCCGCACGCGAGGAAGTGCACGACTATTTCGGCGGCGTGGCCGACTGCAAGACGCGCGTGCTGCGCATGATCGGCGACCCCGAAACGCGCTACCGCGAAGACCCGGTGCGCATGCTGCGCGTCGCACGCTTTGCCGCCAAGCTCGATTTCCACATCGACCCCGACACCCGCAAGCCGGTCGCCACGCTGGCGCCGCTGCTGGCCAACATTCCGCGTGCGCGCATCTTCGACGAGGCGCTGAAGCTCCTGATGTCGGGCCACGCCCTGCGCGGCGTCCACCAGCTGCGCGCCGAGGGCCTGCACCACGGCATGCTGCCGCTGCTGGATACGATTCTGGACGACCCCACCGGCGAGCGCTTCATCAACGCCGCGCTGAAAACCACCGATGCGCGCATCGCACAGGACAAGCCGGCCTCGCCGGCCTTCCTGTTCGGCACCCTGTTGTGGCCGCAGGTGTTGCAGCGCTGGCGCGCACTCGAAGCGGCCGGCGAAAAGCCGCAGCCGGCGCTGTTCGCAGCGATGGACGAAGTGCTCGATGCGCAGCGCGGCCAGCTCGCCATCCCGCGCCGCTACGACGGCATGATGAAGGAGATCTGGGCGCTGCAGCCGCGTTTCGAGCAGCGCGGCGGGCAACGCCCGTATCGCCTGCTGGAGCATCCGCGCTTCCGCGCCGCCTACGATTTTCTGCTGCTGCGCGCCGAATCCGGCGAGGTCGATGCCGAGCTCGGCGAATGGTGGACGCGCTTCCAGGAAGCCGACGATGACGAACGCGCCACCATGCTGCTAGCCGACAGTTCGCCCAAACCGCGCCGTCGCCGCAAGCGCAAGAAGCCGGGCGATGCCGGTGGCGAGGCGCATCCCGCATGACCATCCTGGCCACCATCGGGCTGGGCGCTAACCTCAACGACCCGGCGGCACAGGTGGAATACGCGCTGGCCGAACTCGACCGCCTGCCCGCCACCCGACTACTGGCGCGCTCCAGCCTGTACGCCTCGGCGCCGGTCGGCTACGTCGACCAGCCCGATTTCATCAATGCGGTGGCGCAGATCGAGACCTCTCTTGCGCCGCGCGCGCTGCTCGCCGCGCTGCTCGACATCGAACACCGCCACGGCCGCGAGCGCAGTTTCCGCAACGCCCCGCGCACGCTCGACCTCGACCTTTTGCTGTACGGCGCCGCGCATTTCCACGAAGAGGGGCTGACGCTGCCGCATCCGCGCATGAGCGAGCGCGGTTTCGTGCTACTGCCGCTGCTGGAAATCGCGCCCGACACGGCGATACCCGGCCGCGGCCGCGCCGCCGACTGGCTCGCTGCGTGCGCGGAGCAGTGCGTGGTTGTTGTCGCTTCAGCGACTTTACAACCACGGCCTCCCCTTAACGGGGGGAATGTAACCGAACCCCCGCCCACCGCCGCCGTCAACGCATGAGTCTCGACCGCTACCGCTACGTCGTCGTCGAAGGTCCGATCGGCGCCGGCAAGACCAGTCTCACCCACAAGCTGGCCGAGCGCCTCGATGCCGGCACCTTGCTGGAAAACGCCAGCGACAATCCCTTCCTGCCGCGCTTCTATCAGGAGCCGCGGCGCTACGCGCTGCCGACGCAGCTGCATTTCCTCTTCGACCGCTCGCGCCAGTTGCGCGAACTGGCGCAGGGCGACCTGTTCCGTGCTGGCACGGTGTCGGATTTCCTGATCGACAAGGACATGCTGTTCGCGCGCATGAACCTCGACGACGACGAGTTCGAGTTGTATCAGAAGGTCTACGCCGACCTCGCCCCGCAGGCACCGACCCCCGACCTGGTGATTTATCTGCAGGCGCCGGCCGAGGCGCTGCAGGAACGCGTCCGGCGCCGTGGCGTGGAATATGAACACGGCATGGATGCGGGCTACCTGCAACGCCTCGCCAACAGCTACAGCGAATTCTTCCATCGCTACGACGCCGCCCCCCTGCTCATCGTCAACACCAGCAACCTCAACTTCGCGGAAAGCGAAGCCGATTTCGAGCTGCTGCTGGAACGCATGAGCAAGATGCGCGGCCCGCGCGAGTTTTTCAGCCGGGCGGCGTAAACCGAATATGGCAATCACGCTTTCCACCCTCAAGACCATGCACGGCAACGACGAAAAGATCGCCGTGCTCACCTGTTACGACGCCAGCTTCGCGCGCGTGCTCGACGCCGCCGGAGTCGACGTGCTGCTGGTCGGCGATTCGCTCGGCATGGTGGTGCAGGGCCACGCCACGACGCTGCCGGTGAAGCTCGCCGAGATGGCCTATCACACGCGCTGCGTCGCCGCCGGAACCGAACGCGCCTTCATCGTCGCCGACCTGCCGTTCGGCAGCTACCAGCCTTCGCCCGAGCGCGCGTTTGCCGCCGCCGCGCGTCTGATGGCGGCGGGCGCGCACATGGTCAAGCTCGAAGGCGGCGCGGTGATGGCCGACACCGTCGCCTTTCTCACCCGGCGCGGCATCCCGGTGTGCGCGCACCTCGGCCTCTTGCCGCAGTCGGTCAATCAGCTCGGCGGCTACCGGGTACAGGGGCGCGAGGACGCCGCGGCGGCGCAACTGATCGCCGACGCACGCGCGCTGGAAGCGGCCGGCGCCGGCCTGATCGTGCTGGAAATGGTGCCCGCCGCGCTGGCGAAGGCCGTCACCGGGGCACTCACGATTCCGACCATCGGCATCGGCGCCGGCGCCGACTGCTCCGGCCAGGTGCTGGTGCTGTACGACATGCTGGGGCTGTATCCGCGCGCGCCCAGATTTTCGAAGAACTTCCTCGCCGGCAGCGACGGCATCGAGGCCGCCGTGCGCGCCTACGTCGCCGCGGTGAAGGACGGCAGCTTCCCCGCCGCCGAACACGCGTTCTGATGCGGATTTTTCACACCGCCGCCGAACTGCGCGCGGCGCTCGCCGGCGAGACCGGCACCGCGCTGGTGCCGACCATGGGTAACCTGCACGCCGGCCACGTTTCGCTGGTCGAACTGGCGAAGCAGCACGGCAGCCCGGTGGTCGCGAGCATTTTCGTCAACCCGCTGCAGTTCGGAGCCGGCGAGGATTTCGAGCACTATCCGCGCACGCTTGCCGCCGACTGCGACAAGCTCGCTGCCGCCGGCTGCGATATCGTGTTCGCGCCCGATGCCACCGAGGTGTACCCGGTGCCGCAGACGTTCACCGTGCAGGTAGCCGACAGCCTGGCGAACGACCTCTGCGGCGCATTCCGTCCCGGCCACTTCAACGGCGTCGCGACGGTGGTGCTGAAACTGTTCAACCTGGTGCAGCCGCGCGTGGCGGCATTCGGCAAGAAGGATTTCCAGCAGCTGCTGGTCATTCGCGAGATGGTGCGGCAGTTCAACCTGCCGATCGGAATCCTGGCCGGCGACACGCAGCGCGAAGCCGACGGGCTGGCGATGAGCTCGAGGAACGGCTATCTCTCGCCGTCCGAACGCGCCCGGGCGCCCGCGCTGCAGCGCGAACTCGCCGCCATCGCCGCCGCCGTCCGGGCGGGCGACCGCGAGTACGAGGCGCTGTGCGGTGCTGCCGCCCGCCACCTGGAAATGGCCGGCTGGGATGTCGATTACATCGCGCTGCGCGACGCCGCCAGCCTGCGGCCCGTCGATGCCGCCACCCGCCGCGCGGTGGCGCTCGGCGCGGCCCGACTGGGAAAAACCCGGCTGATCGACAACCTCGAGATTGCCTTGGGCAATCCACTCTGAGGTTTTATAATGTCACCCCTTTCTTATTGAGGGCACCGTCATGCAAAGAACGATGCTCAAGTCCAAGCTGCATCGGGCAACCGTCACGCATTCCGAGCTGCATTACGAAGGCTCGTGCGCCATCGACGAAGCCCTGCTGGACGCGGCCAACATCCACGAATACGAGCAGATCCAGATCTACAACGTCACCAACGGCGAGCGCTTCACCACCTATGCCATCCGCGCGGCGCGCGATTCCGGCATCATTTCGGTGAACGGCGCGGCCGCGCACAAGGCCAACCCGGGCGACCTCGTCATCATCGCCACCTACTCGGCCTACAACGAACTGGAACTGGCGCGCTATGCGCCGGAACTGGTGTACGTCGACGCGGACAACCGCATCCTGGACACGCGCCAGGCGATTCCGGTGCAGGCGGCGTAGGCCACAACGCCCAGCCAGTAAAAAAGCCGGGGATCCCCGGCTTTTTTACTGGCATTGATTCGGACGTTGCAGGGCCACGTGCGGGCTCCGGCGGCGGCAACCCGCCACCACTTCCTTGACGCTGCCGGCCGCGAGTGCGGGCCTGCAATGGAATCGAACGGCCTCAATCAAACCGGGCTGATTCGCATCAGCCCGCGGGATACGCCATGGAGAGCCGGTCTGTTCGGCTTATTCGGCCAACAATTCCCGGATTTTCTTCGCCAGATCGGGGCTTTGGGGGGTCAAATGCACCATCCAGTAATGAGACTTGTCTGCCGTGGGCCGGCCCCGATGCGAGTACCCCGTCCTCAGGATGAACGAGTTGTCCTTCGGGTTCACGCTGTACAAGCCATCGCTCTTGTCCAGATCCCAATAGAACGGGCTTGCGAATGGCTTCCCCCGGAAGAAGTTTCCCGCGGTCGACGCCCCCTTGCTGGTGTCCCATTCGATCTTCAGACGCCGCCCCTGCAATAGCGAAATCGTGGCGTTTTGAATGTCCTGGCTATTCTGAACGACCGGCTCTCCATGCACCCAATACTGCTCGATCCTCGCCTTTGCCGAAGTCTGCATTATCGCTGCCGCTTCGGCTACCGGCTCGGCTGCGGGCTGGGCCTGGCGGGGTTTCTCCGGCTGGGGCGCCGGCAGCTTCGCCTCCCCCCCCGCCTTGAGGTCGTTCCTGATGACCGACGATACCGTCTCGTCGGCAAAACCCGCCTCCTTGAGCCGCACCACCCGATCGACGTTGGCGTAATCGCTTTCAACCATGAAGCGGATGATGTCCTCGCCGAGGCCAGACGCCTTCAGCCGGGTCAGTTCCTCGGTGGTCAATGCGGCCAGCGCCGGCCCGGAGGAAACCAGGGCAATGGCTCCAATCAAGAAAAAGCATTTCGTCTTCGTTCCAGAGATCACGGTCAAATTCCTCATTCAAACAATCAGTCGACGACTCAACTACGTGGGGGAAAGCAAGCGGGGAAATGCAGGACGGTCACGGTTTCAATACTTGGGAAACAATCGGCCGGAGACGGGTTGATTATGCCCCAGTTTGGGTTGGCCGACTAAGGGCGCGAAGCGGGCTGGCGGACGGCCGGCTTCGGCATTATGCGATTCGATCGAGCCGCAAGCGAGGCGGCCGTTCCGCACGGCGGACATTCGCGCCTATTTCAGCCGCCAGATCTCGTCGTTGTATTCCCGCATGGTGCGATCGGTCGAAAAGAAGCCGCTCGATGCGGTGTTGAGGATGCTCATACGCGTCCAGCCGGCCGCGTCCTGCCAGGCCTGCGCCACCCGCGCCTGCGCATCGACGTAGCTGCGGAAATCCGCCAGCACCATCCAGGGGTCGTGCGGACTCAGCAAGGCGTCGAGAATCATGTCGAAGATGCCCGGCTCGTATAAATTGAAATGGCCTGATTTCAGCAGCTCGATCACCTCGCACAGTTCGGGGTCGTTTTCCACGTAGTTCTGTGGCCGGTAGCGCGGGCGCAGCGCCTCGATTTCCTCGGCGCGCAGGCCGAACAGGAAGAAGTTGTCCTTGCCCACCGCGTCGAGAATCTCGATGTTGGCGCCGTCGTAGGTGCCGATGGTGACGGCGCCGTTCATCATGAATTTCATGTTGCCGGTGCCGGACGCCTCCTTGCCCGCGGTCGAAATCTGCTCCGACAGGTCGGTCGCCGGCGCGATGACTTCCATGCTGGTCACCCGGTAGTTGGGCACGAAGGCCACCTTCAGGCGGCCGTCGACGTCGGGGTCGCTGTTGACCACGTCGGCCACGCTGTTGATGAGCTTGATGATGCGCTTGGCCATCGCGTAGCCGGGTGCGGCCTTGCCGCCGATCAGCACGCAGCGGTCCGCCCAGCCGTCCAGGCGTCCGCGATTGACGCGGTTGTACAGATGGATCACGTGCAGCACGTTGAGCAGTTGCCGCTTGTATTCGTGGATGCGCTTGACCTGCACGTCGAACAGCGCATCCGGGTTGAACTCCACCCCGCACCGGGCCTTGACCAGCGCGGCCAGGCGTTCCTTGTTGGCGCGCTTCACTGCGCGCCATTCGGCGTGGAAAGCCTGCCGGTCCGCCGCGGCCAGCGGCTTCAGCCGTTCCAGCTGCGACAGGTCGGCGATCCAGTCATCGCCGATCTGTTCGCTGATGAGCGCGCTCATGCCGGGGTTGGCGTGTGCCACCCAGCGGCGCGGGGTGACGCCGTTGGTCTTGTTGTTGAACTTGCCCGGCCACAGCTCGACGAAGTCGCGGAACAGCCCTTCCTGCAGCAGACGGGAATGCAGCGCGGCGACGCCGTTGACTGAGAAGCTGCCGACGATGGCGAGCCAGGCCATGCGGATCTGGCGCACCGGCTCCTCCTCGATGATCGACATGCGGCGGCGGCGCTCGATGTCGCCCGGCCATTTCACCGACACTTCGCGCAGGAAGCGCGCATTGATTTCGTAGACGATCTCCAGCAGGCGCGGCAGCAGGCGCTCGAACAGCGCCACCGGCCAGCGCTCCAGCGCCTCCGGCAGCAGCGTGTGGTTGGTGTAGGCCATGCACTGCGTGGTGATCGCCCAGGCCGCGTCCCACTGCATGCCTTCCTGGTCGAGCAGCAGGCGCATCAGTTCGGCCACGGCGACGGAAGGATGGGTGTCGTTCATCTGGAACACGTTGTGCTCGGCGAATTGGGACAGCTCGCTGTTGCCCGCCGCACGCCACTGGCGCAGCGCATCCTGCAGGCTGGCCGAGGCCAGGAAATACTGCTGGCGCAGGCGCAACTCCTTGCCGTTTTCGCTGCTGTCGTTGGGATACAGCACCATCGAGATGTGCTCGGCGTGGTTTTTCTCCTGCACTGCCTCGGAGTAGCTGCCGGCATTGAATTCGTCGAGGTCGAATTCGTCGGTGGCGGCGGACTTCCACAAGCGCAGCGTGTTCACGGCATGGTTGCGGTAGCCCGAAATAGGCATGTCGTACGGGATCGCCAGCACATCGCTGGTGTCCACCCAGCGCGCGCGGTGAACGCCGGCCTTGTCGTGATAGTGCTCGGTGCGGCCGCCGAACGACACACGGCAGGTGAACTCGGGGCGCTCGACCTCCCACGGATTGCCGTCGCGCAGCCAGTGGTCGGGGTCTTCGACCTGATAGCCGTTTTCGATGTGCTGGTGGAACATGCCGTACTGGTAATGGAGACCGTAGCCCATCACCGGCAGGTCGAGCGTCGCGCAGCTGTCCATGAAGCATGCCGCCAGCCGCCCCAGGCCGCCGTTGCCCAGGCCCGCGTCGGGCTCCTCCTCGGCCACCGCCTCCAGCGTCTGGCCGAACCGGTGCAGCGCCTCGCGCGACGCCTCGTCGAGCCCCAGATTGAGCACGTGGTTGGAGAGCGCGCGGCCGATCAGGAATTCCAGCGACAGGTAATAGCCGCGCCGCCTGCCCGGCTGGTCGCGCGCGGCATAGGTATTCATCCAGTCCGCCATCAGGCGGTCGCGCAATGTCCAGGCCAGCGCCTTGTAGGTATATAGCGGCGGACAGTCCCGCACGCGCCCGAGGTGGTAGAGCTGATAGCGCTGGACGTCATGCATGAGCGCCGCGCCGGTTCCCGGCAGCGGCTTCAGGGCGATGGCACGGGAGGCGGCGGTTTTCTCGTCTGGCATGGTGGATCCCGCAGAGGTCATGTCGAATAAAGGGCAAGGTAGCGGCCGGCGCTCTCCGACCAGTCGAACGACTGGCGCATGCCGGTCTGCTGCAGCCGCCGCCACTGCGCGGGCTGGCGATAGAGGCCGAGCGCGCGGCGGATGGCGTCCAGGAAGGCCGCCACGTCGGGAACGTCGAACATGAAACCGGTGGCGCTGCCATCCTGCAAGGCGGCCTCGGCCGCATCGACCACGGTATCGGCCAGCCCGCCGGTCTTGAAGACGACGGGCGGGGTGCCGTAGCGCAGGCTGTACATCTGGTTCAGACCGCATGGCTCGAAGCGCGACGGCATCAGGAACAGGTCCGCCCCGGCCTCGATCCGGTGCGCCAGCTGCTCGTCGTAGCCGATCTCGACGAATACCCGCTGCGGGTGCTGTTTGGCCAGCCGCGCGAATTTCTGCTCGTACATTGCCTGGCCGCTGCCCAGCAGCACCAGGCGCACGTCGGTCTCGGCTAGCAGCACCGGTATCGCGGCGAGCACCCAGTCGATACCCTTCTGCTCGACCAGCCGCCCCACCAGCCCCAGCAGCGGAGCCTGCAGGGCGGCCTCATCGGGCTGCGGCAAAAAGCGTTCGAGCAGCGCCTGCTTGTTGCGCCGCTTGCCGGGCTGGATACGGCCCATCGAGTAATGCGCGGGCAAGTACGGATCGGTGGACGGGTTCCAGATCCGGGTATCGATGCCGTTGAGAATGCCGTGCAATTTGTATTGCCGCGACAGCAGCAAGCCGTCGAGTCCGTAACCGAATTCGGGGGTGCAGATTTCCTGCGCGTAGGTAGGGCTCACCGTGGTGACGGCATCGGCATACACGATGCCCGCCTTCAGCATGGAAAAGCCGCCGTGGAACTCCGCCCCCTCGGGCGACCACCAGTGGCTGGGCAACTGCAGGCGCACGAAATCGCTGCTCGGGAAATAACCGCCGTAGGCGAGGTTGTGAATGGTGAACACGGTTTTCGGACGCAGCGGCTGGTCGGCCAGAAACGCCGCCGTCAGGCCGGCCTGCCAGTCGTGCACATGCACCACCGCAGGCTGCCAGCCCAGCTCCAGCGCATCCTGCGCCAACAGCGCCGCCACCCGCGCAAACACCGCGAAGCGCTCGGCATTGTCGGGCCAGTCCTGGCCGCCGGCATCGACATAGGGATTGCCTTCGCGGTCGAACAGCGGCGGACAGTCGACCACCCACAGCGGAAAAGCGAAATCGGGATGGCGCGCTTCCAGGATGCGCGCGCCGACCATGCCCTCGGCGCCGCGCACGTCGAGCCAGCCGAGAATGCGCATCTGGCCGAGCTGACGCAACAGCGCGCGATAGCCCGGCAAGACGAGACGGATGTCGACGCCGCGGTCGTGCAGGGCGTGCGGCAGGCTGTAGAGCACATCGCCCAGGCCGCCGGTTTTCACCAGCGGATAGGCTTCGCTGGCAACGAACATGACTTTGAGTACTCCGCGTTTCATATTTTTATCAGGGGTCAGGATTCAGGGGCCAGGGGTCAGGGGATTTGCGCTTCGCGCTTTTCGATTGGGCGGCCATAGGCCGCACAGCCCCTGAATCCTGAATCCTAGCCCCTCGCTCATCAACATGGTTTGAGGAAGATGGCACCGAGCGGCGGGATCGTCACCTCGACGGAATGCTCGAAGCCCATCCAGGGCAGGTTCTGGGGTTGCAAGGGCCGGCCATTGCCGAGGTTGCTGCCGCCGTAATACATCGAATCGGTATTCAGCACTTCGCACCACGCCGCTCCCGACGGCACGCCGATGCGGTATCCCTTGCGCGGCACGGGGGTGAAATTGAGCAGCACCACCATCTGCGCAGACGCATCCTGGCCCTGGCGCACCAGACTCAGCACCGACTGGTCGGCATCGTGGCAGTCGATCCAGCGGAACCCGCGCGGGTCGAAGTCGAACGCGTGCAGCGCGGACTCGCTGCGGTACAGCCGGTTGAGGTCGCGCAGCAGGGCGCGGATGCCGTCGTGCGCCGGGAACGCGAGCAGCGCCCAGTCGAGCTGGCCGGCCTCCCTCCACTCGTTCCACTGGCCGAATTCGCCGCCCATGAACAACAGCTTCTTGCCCGGATGCGCATACTGCCAGGCATAGAACAGGCGCAGGTTGGCGAAGCGCTGCCAGACGTCGCCCGGCATCTTGTCGAGCAGGCTTTTCTTCATGTGCACCACTTCGTCGTGCGACAGCGGCAGCACGAAGTTCTCGGTCCACGCGTACATCTGGCTGAAGGTCAGCTGGTTGTGCTGGTACTTGCGGTAGACGGGCTCCTTCTCGATGTAGTCGAGGCTGTCGTTCATCCAGCCCATGTTCCACTTCATCGAGAAGCCCAGCCCGCCGAGCTCGACCGGGCGCGACACCGCCGGCCAGGCGGTCGATTCCTCGGCGATGGTGAGCACGCCGGGGAAGCGGCCGTGCACCTCGGTGTTCATCTCGCGCAGGAAGTGGATGGCTTCGAGGTTCTCGCGCCCGCCGTACCGGTTCGGCAGCCATTCGCCCGGTTGGCGCGAATAGTCGAGATAGAGCATGGACGCCACCGCGTCGACGCGCAAGCCGTCGATATGGAATTCCTCGATCCAGTAAAGCGCGTTGGCCACCAGGAAATTGCGCACCTCGTTGCGGCCGAAATCGAAAATCAGCGTGCCCCAGTCCTGGTGCTCGCCGCGGCGCGGGTCGGCATGCTCGTACAGCGGCTCGCCGGTGAAGCGCGCCAGCGCCCAGTCGTCCTTGGGAAAATGCGCCGGCACCCAGTCGAGCAGCACGCCGATGCCGGCCTGGTGGCAGGCGTCGACGAAGCCGCGGAAATCGTCCGGCGAGCCGAAGCGCGCGGTCGGTGCGTAGTAGCCCGACACCTGGTAGCCCCACGAAGCGTCGAGCGGATGCTCGGCCACCGGCATCAGTTCGATATGGGTATAGCCGAGGTCCTGCACGTAGGGGATCAGTTCGGCGGCGAGTTCGCCCCAGCCGTAATAGCCGCCGTCGTCGTGGCGCCGCCAGGAACCGGGGTGCAGCTCGTAGATGCTGATCGGCCGGTGCTGCCAGTCGAAATGCGCGCGCGCCTCGATCCATGCGCCGTCGCCCCAGGCATGGGGTTCGTCATCCGGCACGCAGCTGGTGGTTTCCGGGCGCAGGAACATCTGCCGCGCATAGGGGTCGGTTTTCCTCGCCAACTGGCCGTGGCTGCCGAGGATTTCGTATTTGTAGGCGTGGCCGGCCCCCAGGCCGGGGACGAACAATTCCCACATGCCCGATGTGCCGCGGCAGCGCATCGGGTGGCGGCGGCCGTCCCAGTCGTTGAAATCGCCGATCACGCTGACCCGCTGCACCGCCGGCGCCCACACGGCGAACAGGCAGCCTTCAACGCCGTCGACGGTTTTCAGGCGCGCGCCGAGCACTTTCCAGGCTTCGAAATGCCGCCCCTCGCCCAGCAGATGCAAGTCCATCTCGCCCAGCTGCGGCGCGAAGCTGTAAGGGCATTGCGCGGTATGCCAATTGCCCGCGCCCTTGTCCTGCCAGCGCAGCAACGGATGCGGCTCGACCGCCGCGCCGGGCGGCAGCAGGCGCTCGAAACAGTCGGTACCGGTCAGCCGCGACATGCGGCCGCCGGCCACCTCGACGACCTCCGCGGCCGGCATGAAGGTGCGGATCAGGGTGCCGCCGCCGGGCTGCGGGTGCACTCCCAGCACCTCGAACGGATCGTGGTGCGTGCCGCTCTGCACGCGCATGATGGGCGGGCTGACTGCAGGCAGGCCGGTGCCTGGCGAGCTTGTTCGAGAGATGTTCATGGGCAGCACGTTCCTGGGCGGGGCTGAATCTCGCATCGGTGGGATTTCTGTAATTGTCGCAGCAAGCGGGATGCCAGCTCCGGCGTCAGCGCATCCCATGCGAACCGCCAGGTCCAGTTGCCGCTGTCGGTGCCGGGCGTGTTCATGCGTGCGTCGCTGCCGAGCCGCAGCACGTCCTGCAGCGGCAGCACCGCCAGCGCGGCGCGGCTTTCCAGCACCGTGGCGATCATCGCCGCCGGCACCGCGTCGGGCTCGCCGACATCCAGTTGCCGCATCACCTGCCGGCGCGCCTCGCCGGGCAGCGCGCGCCACCAGCCCAGCGTGGTGTCGTTGTCGTGAGTGCCGGTGTAATACACGGTGTCGGGATGCACGTTTTCCGGCTTGTGCGGATTGTCGGCATGGTCGTCGAACGCGAATTGCAGCACAGCCATGCCGGGCAGGCCAAACCGGTGGCGCAACGCGGTGATATCCGGCGTGATGACGCCGAGATCTTCGGCCACCAGGGACAGCTCGCCCATCTCGTCGGCGATCGCCTGCAACAGTTCCGCTCCGGGCGCCGCCACCCACTCGCCGTGGACCGCGGTGGGCTCGTCCGCCGGGATCTCCCAGGCCGCAGCCAGGCCGCGGAAATGGTCGATGCGCAGCAGGTCGAACCACTCGAAATGCGCGCGTAGCCGCGCCCGCCACCAGGCGAAGCCGTCGGCCTGCATCGCCGCCCAGTTGTAGTGCGGGTTGCCCCAGCGCTGCCCGCTGGCGCAGAAATAATCCGGCGGCACGCCCGTCACCACCGTAGGGTGGCCCGCGCCGTCCAGCAGGAACAGGCCGCGCTGCGCCCACACGTCGGCGCTGTCGTGAGCGACGAAAATCGGCATGTCGCCGAACAGCTGGATGCCGCGCGCCGCCGCTTGTGCGCGGATGCGCTGCCCATGGAAGGCCACGCGATACTGCTCGACCATCACCGCATTCAGCTTGTCGGCATGGCTGACATCGAACGCGGCCAGTGTCTGCGCGTCGCGGTCGCGCAGCGCAAGCGGCCAATCGGTCCAGCGGGCGCCGCCCTGCTCCGCCTTGATGACCATGAAGCGCGCAAAATCCACCAGCCAATGCGCCTGCCGGCTGCGCCAGTCCATAAAACCGTGCATATCGGCCGGCGCGCTGGAAAACAGGCCGGGGTTGACCGCAAATGCCGATGCGCACTGGTAAGGCGACAGCCCGCCCAGCGGCAGGCCCAGCGGCAACATCTGCCACACGCCGACCCCCGCTGCCTGCAGAAAGTCCAGCCAGCGGTCGACCTCGTCCAGCGTGCCCGACGGCAGCGAGGTCGGGTGCAGCAGCAGGCCGGCGCGGCGGGTATCGAACCGCATCAGGTGTTCCTGCGCATGGTGCCGGCATTCTCGGCGCTGCCGCGGCCCTGCGACAGCGGCACGTCGAGCTGGATCGGCGGCGCCACGCCGATCAGCCGATACAGTTCGCGCACCTGGTCGCGGTACAGCCGTTCGAAATCGCTGACGCTGCTGGCCGGGTTGTAGTCGCCGAACCACCAGAACCAGTCGGAACCTTCGCACACCGCCAGTTGCTGCGTCGCCTGTTGCAGTTGCGCGGCGGACAGGCCGCCGCCTTCGGCGGCACGGTCATAGTCGCGCTTCGCCATCGCCAGCAGATCCCAGCCGCGATTCTTGTCTTCCGAGCCGATCCAGGTCGAGAAGCTGCCATACACCCAGCTGCCCGCCGCCAGCCGCTTCAGCGACGTGACGGCGGCTTGTGTGGCCTGCTCGGCAAAGGTGCCGACATTGAGCGCGGGGTGGCTCGACAGTGCCGAGTAGAGCGCATCGAGAAAATGGTGTCCGTTGTCGGGGTAGTACTCCCAGGCGTTCTCGCCGTCGAGAATGACCGAGACCACATGCCGGTTCGCGTCCTGGCCGAAAAAGCGGGCGATGTTCTCCAGATGCTGGACGAAGTCGCCCACCGCATCGTCGGCATGCCAGTCGCCGTACTTGAAGCCGATCAGATCCGACAGGCCGTCGTCGCGAAAAAACACCCGCGTGGCGAAGCCGTCGATCTGCGCGGGCGAGAACAGCGCGCGCTTGGTATGTATATCGCTTTCCGGGAAACCCGATTTGACGCAGCTGTTGCGCCATACGCCCTCGCCCGAGGCGGTCCAGGCAAAGCCCATTGCATCGAGCTGGGCCAGCGCATCCTCGCTCACCCCGCCTTCGGACAGCCACACCCCCACCGGCTTCCTGCCGAAGTAGCGCTCGAACACCTCGACGCCATGCCGCAGATGCCAGCGCGCGCGCTCGGCGCCGCCCGGATAATCGACGGCCTCGGGGGCGGGCGCATCGGGCAGGGCATCGCGCAGGTTGGCAAAATCGTTCAGCAGCGGCACGATGGGGTGGCCGTAAGGCGTCATCGACAATTCGATCTGGCCGCGCTCGGCGAGCGCGCGGTAACGCGGAATCAGCCCTGCCATGCAATCCTGCATCAAGTGCAGCAGCGCGTGGCGATCGGCGGCGGAGAAGTTGTTTTCCTGCGCCAGCAGCCGCTGCGCCAGCGGCAATTGTTTGAGCGAGTGTCCCAGCCAGGCAAGGTGATACCAGGTCAGCAAATCGAGAAAATACTGCTCGGACAGATAAGCCAGGTGCAACTGCAGGCCGGCGCTGCCGGCTCCGGTTTCATCGGTGACGCCGATCATGCGCAGCAGGGAATGGAATGCGGGATACGGGTGGATCATGCGCGGCGCATGGCAGCGCTGGCAATCCCGCACGATGCGCAGACGGCGGGCTGCATCCGCCGGAATCCGCTCGACGCCGGCGAGCAGATTCAGCATCGGATCGTGGGTGGGCTTGCCGTGCTGCAACAGCGCATTGAGCTGCTGCGCGTAATCGTCGAGCTGCTCCAGCAGCACCGGCGCAAAGTTGACCACCGCGCGCATCCGCGGATGCCGCTCCAGATGCGCGGCCATGTCGCTGTAATCCTTGATGCCGTGCAGGTACACCCAGGGCAGGCGATATGCGCCCTTGAGGCCTTCGCGGTAATACGGCTGGTGCATGTGCCAGCACAGCACGACATTGAGCGATTCAGCCATCGAATTCGTCCTGCCACCGGGCGTACAGGTTCTGCCCGAGCATGGCGGGGGTCACCAGCACAATGCCCTCATCCGTCACATGAAAGCGTCTGGCATCCTCGACCAGGTCTTCGCCGATCACCGTGCCGTCGGGAATGACCGTGCCCTTGTCGATGATGGCGCGGCTGATGCGGCAGTTTCTGCCGATGTTGACCTTGGGCAGGATCACGCTGTCCTTGATCAGGCTGCAGTTTTCCACCGTGGTGGCGAAGAACAGCACCGAGCGCTTGACCCGCGCGCCCGACAGGATGCAGCCGCCCGCGATCAGCGAGTCGATCGCCTCGCCGCGCCGGCCCTCGTCGTCGAAAATGAACTTGGCGGGCGGAAATTGCGGCTGGTAGGTCCAGATCGGCCAGTCGCGGTTGTACAGATTGAGTTCGGGTTCGATCGAGCACAGCTCCATGTTGGTTTGCCAGTAGGAATGCAGCGTGCCGACATCGCGCCAGTAGGCGGGCTGGCCGTCTTGCTTGCGGAAAGGAAACGCTATCGCGCGCGCGGATGCGATGCTGGCCGGAATGATGTCCTTGCCGAAGTCGTGCGAGGAGCGGGGGTTGCCGGCGTCCTCGACCAGCGTCTTGTAGAGGAAATCCTTGGAGAAGACGTAGATGCCCGTCGACACCAGCGCGGTGCCTGGCTTGCCGGGAATGCAGTCGGGATTCTCGGGTTTCTCGGCGAAATGGGTGATGCGCATTTTTTCGTCGACCGACATCACGCCGAACGAGCTTGCCTCGGCCACCGGCACCTCGATGCTGCCGACGGTGAAGTCGGCACCGGTCTGCACGTGGTGCAGCAGCATCGCCGAGTAATCCATGGTGTAGACATGGTCGCCGCCCAGCACCAGCACGTACTCGGGGTGATGGCGCTGCACGATATCGATGTTCTGGAACAGCGCATCGGCGGTACCCTGATACCACTCCTTCTTGTGGGTGCGCTGCTGCGCCGGCAGGATTTCCACGAACTCGCCGATCTCGGCGCGCATGAAGCCCCAGGCGCGCTGCAGGTGACGGATCAGCGAATGCGATTTGTATTGCGTCAGCACGCCGATGCGGCGGATGCCCGAATTGACGCAGTTCGACAGCGGAAAATCGATGATGCGGTATTTGCCTCCGATCGGCACCGCGGGCTTGGCGCGCCAGGCGGTCAGATGCTTCAGCCGCGAGCCCTCGCCGCCCGCCAGCACCAGCGCCAGCGTCCTGCGCGTGAGGCCGGTCACCATCTTCGGCTCGGTGTAATAGCGATAGAGCCGCTCCTGCTCGTCTTTTGAAATCGTCATATCCGCTCCTTGCTGCTGCCCTATTGGAATCAAGAGTGAACCGTCGGCCCTGGATTCAGGGCGGCGCAAACGCCGTTGCAATCGCGCCCTGCACCCCCAGCCGCGGCTGGACAATCAAAAAAACCGGCATGCGCTCGACCACCCCGCGCATCCGCCCCTTGTCGCCGGCCGCGGCCATGAAACGCGGCGCCTGCAGGTGTGTCTGCAGGTGCCGGGACACGCCACCGGCAATATACAGCCCGCCGCGCGGCTGATACAGCAGCGCCACATTGCCGGCCCACGCCCCATACAGATCGACGAACAGTTCGAGCGCGGCCACGGCGGCCCTGTCGCCCGCCCCGGCGCGTGCAACGAGTTCGGCACCGCCCACCGGTTCGCCGGGCAGCGCGAGGCCCTGCTCGGTACAGCAGAAGCGGTACAGGTCGTTCATCGCCGAGCCCGACACGACGCGCTCCCATGACACATGACCATATTCGGCGCGCAGACGCTCGAGCAGCCGCACCTGCAGCGCATTGCCCGGCGCAAAGTCGGTGTGTCCGCCTTCGCTGGCAAAGCTCCGGTAGCGCCCGCTGGAATCGGCCACCATGAAGGCCAGTCCCATGCCGGTGCCGGCACCGATAATGGCACGCACGCCGCCGGGATCGGCTGGCCGGGGGTTGAGTGCGATCACGTCGGATGCGGCCAACGTCGCCACGCCTGCCGCCGCCGCCTGAAAATCGTTGATGAAGCGCACGTCGGCAATACCCAGCGAGGCGGCCAGGTCGGCCGCATCGAGCGTCCAGTCCAGATTGGTGAGCTTGACGTGTTGCGCCTGCAGCGGCCCGGGCAGCGCCAGCAGCAGGGTGTTCGGCGGGACGGTTGACTGCGCCTCGGCCACGAACTGGCGTAACAGCGCATCTGCCGAAGCGAAATCGGCACTGGCATACACCTTCTCGAAACGCAGGCGCGGCGCGCCGCCCGCATCGCCGGCCACCCAGGCCAGCCAGCTTTTGGTCCCCCCGATATCACCCGCAATCAACTCCATACTTGAACTATAAGCCAGCATGCGGCCGGCGCATGCGGCGGTAGTAATTAATGAGCGCGCTGGTCGAGGCGTCGTGCCCGGTCACCGGCGCAGCGGCCTGCAGTTCGGGCAGAATGCGGCTGGCAAGCTGTTTGCCGAGTTCCACTCCCCACTGGTCGTAAGAATTCAGGTTCCAGATCACCCCCTGTACGAAAATCTTGTGCTCGTACAGTGCGATCAGCATGCCGAGCGCGTGCGGGGTCAGCTTTTGCAGCAGCAGCGCATTGCTCGGATGGTTGCCGTCGAACACTTTGTGCTGGACGAACTGGCCGGTCTGCGCCGAACCCCCTTCAGGCGAGCCCATTTCAAGCTGGGTCTCCTCGCGCGTGCGGCCGCGCATCAGCGCTTCGGTCTGCGCCAGGAAATGGGCGAAGAGGATATCGTGGTGCGCCTGCAGTTCGGTGTGCGGCTCGACCGAGACGATGAAATCGGCCGGGATCATCCTGCCTCCCTGATGCAGCAATTGATAGAACGCATGCTGTCCGTTGATGCCGCTGGCGCCCCAGACGATGGCCCCGGTGGAATAGTCCACCACCCTGCCGTCGCGGTCCACCGACTTGCCGTTGCTTTCCATGTCGGCCTGTTGCAGGTACGCCGGCAGGCTGCGCAGGTAGTGGTCATACGGCAGGATCGCGTGCGACTCGGCGCCGAAAAAGTTGTTGTACCAGATCCCCAGCAGCGCCAGGATCACCGGCATGTTCTGCGCCAGCGGCGCATGGCGGAAATGCTCGTCCATCTCGTGCGCGCCTTCCAGCAGTTCGGCGAAGCGTTCCGCGCCCACCACCAGCACGATCGGCAGTCCGATCGCCGACCATAGCGAATAGCGTCCGCCCACCCAGTCCCAGAATTCGAACATGTGGGCCGGGTCGATGCCGAACGCCGCCACCGCGTCGCGGTTGGCGGAGACCGCCACAAAATGCCGCGCGATATGTCCGGTCGCCTGCGACTGCGCCAGGAACCACTCGCGCGCATAGTGCGCATTGGTCATCGTTTCCTGCGTGGCGAAGGTTTTCGACGACACGATGAACAGCGTCGTCTCCGGATTCAGCGCTTCCAGCGCTTCCTTCACATGCGCGCCGTCGACGTTGGAAATGAAGTGCATCTTCAGGCGCGGATGGCGATACGGCTTCAGCGCCTGAACCACCATCTGCGGCCCCAGGTCGGAACCGCCTATGCCGACGTTTACCACGTCGGTCATCCGCTCGCCGGTGTAGCCGCGCCACTCGCCGCTCCTCACCCGCTCGGCAAACGCCCCCATGCGCTCGATGACCGCGTTCACCTTGGGCATCACATCCTCGCCGTCGACCTTCACCGGGAAATTGCCGCGGTTGCGCAAAGCCACGTGCAGCACCGCGCGGTTTTCCGTGTGGTTGATCTTGTCGCCCGCAAACATGCGCTCGCGCCAACCCGCCACATCCGCCTCTTCGGCCAGCCGCTCCAGCAAGCTCATGGTGTCGCCGGTGATGCGATTCTTCGAATAGTCCAGCAACAACTCGCCCACCCGCAGCGAAAACCGCTCGAAGCGCGCCGGATCGGCCGCAAACAGATCGCGCATATGCACTGTGGCCATCTGCGCGTGATGCGCCTGCAACACGCGGCACACGGGCCGGTGCAACACCCCCGGCCCGCCGCCCTCGTCCTGCACCATCCGAACTGCTGAAGACATGCTGCCTCCCCCTGTCTGCACGACGTTCAACGCTCATCTAGCAACGCCCGTGCCATAGGCACCCGCGGTTGCGTCCGCCACTCAGAACTATAGGAAAAACCCGTGAGGCGCTGATGACAAAGCCATGAAGCCGTGCCAAGCCTGCACCCAATTTGGGCCGCCAACAATATGTCGGGCAGAAATGCACCTAAATAGTGCAGGAAAACACGGCGGGCAAGGCTCAGCCCATAGATACTCGCAAGGCGCGGGTGTGACTGCTTTACAACATCACCCTTCGACCCTTGCCAAACCTTACCACTCTTGGTCTCGCACGCACTCGCCGATGACCGGCCCGATCTCAGGTTTTATCAGGTTCCCAGGTCCGGCGCACGACTGAACTTTCGCCCCCCGTGATTCTTCACGCGTCATGACGGCATAGTGCTCGACGTCAAGGTCAACCAGGCCGCGCGAGTACAATTCTTTCGCCGCTGCGGGTGTTGTCTGTACAGAGACCGCCACTGGTGCGGCAAAAGCAAATAACCAGAATGGAGGGGTAATGGGGAAGTTGATAGACGGTGACGATGGCCTACCGGCTGAGGATGTTGGGATCTGGGCCAAAGAGAAGCACGACTACCTTTGTCGCTATATCGACATTTCGCGCGCGGTCCGGGCCCAGTGGACTGGGCCCGGCAGAGCCGGGGCAACCTATATCGATCCTTTTTGCGGGCCCGGACGATGCAAGGTGCGCGAGACCGGTGAATGGATCGATGGGGGTGCGGTAGCGGCTTGGAAGAAAAGCCAAGACGGTGGCGCCGCATTTACTCAGGTTTACATCGGAGACCTTAATCCGCAGTGCCGTGAGGCCGCAGCTAAGCGCCTTCGTCGACTCGGCGCGCCGGTAGTCGAGATCGAAGGTTCTGCGGTGCAGTCAGTACAGCGGATCGTTGCGAGCCTGAATCCATACGGACTCCACTTCGCGTTTCTTGATCCATTCAACCTTGAGGCGCTAGATTTCGGTGTCATCGATGCGCTGTCTGCGCTCACGCGAATTGACATGCTTATTCACGTGAACCAGATGGACTTGCAGCGAAACCTAGTGAGCAATGCTACCGCCGACGAGTCAGCGTTTGACGTGTTTGCGCCAGGATGGCGGGATGCGGTTCAAGTCATCCAGGGTCAGCAAGGACTTCGTCATCAGGTGTTTCAATATTGGCGTGACAAGGTCGCGAGTCTTGGTGTTTGGCCGCCCCCAGAAATGAGGCTGATAACCGGCAGCAAAAACCAGCCGCTGTATTGGTTGCTGTTGGCCGCAAAACACGAGTTGGCACGCAAATTTTGGGTCACTGCGTCCAACGTAGAAGGCCAGAGGAATCTGTTCTAGAGGGACAGTTGCGCTTCAGGGTATCCATCCCATGTACGCCCACGGAAGACGCGCCCGTTCGCTTTCTTGTGGCGCTTCACGCCATCGGCGCCCCAGCCACCCCACTGCTTGAAGAAGAATGCCGCACCAGCGGCTTTAACCTGAGCCTGCACGTTTACCACCCACTCTTCGCGCATTGGGCGAGCCTTGTGTCCAGACTCGCCGCCGACGATCACCCAATGAATTCCACTGAAATCAACTTTGCCCAGATCTTCCAGAAGCGGCTCTACGGAGAGAAAGCGGATGTGCGCATCCACCTTGCGCAGGTAATCGATGCGCGGCACGCCATACTTCCTGTCTTCAACAGACACCCCCAACCACACGTTCTGCGGGCAAGCACGTCGCGCAAAATACTCGGGCAGCCGCTCAGCACGCTTGGTGAGGATCTGATAGGTGTGGTGCGGGGTGGCCTCGATGATCGAAAAAACGCGGTCAAGGAAATCGTCTTGCACGTCCTCGTGGAACAGGTCGCTCATGCTGTTCACGAAATAAACCGTGGGTTTCTTTCTGTCGAGCGGTTGCCGCAACCGGTTTTCGTGCACCGTGAGTTTGAACTCGTTCTGATAGCCAGACGCGCCCATCGCGCAAAGCCGTCTCGCCATCACCTCGGCGTAGCAGTTCTTGCATCCTGGGGATACCTTCGTGCACCCGGTAGATGGGTTCCAGGTCTGTTCGGTCCATTCGATGGTTGATTGGGTCGCCATATCAATCTCCAAAATCAATGTTCTGCCACAAACGCATCGACCAGCCTTGATAGGGCTGATCTTGCCTCGATCAGCGAGGGATCCGCGAGCTCTACCCTGATCCTCTCCGCAAGTTGCTCGGCTGTCGGCGCTTCCCCTTGGGTATGCACCAGCCGCATGCAGTGCTCAATAACGCTTATCGGCGGACTCGCCTTACCTCTTTCATAGCGGCTTACTGAAGACTGTTTGACGCCAAGAAGGTCCGCGAAATCCTTTTGGTTTCGGCCATTTCGCGCCGCGCGAACAAGATCACCAACAGTGTCGATAGCCATTGCCAAGATGCGGGGTATGAATGTGCATTGTGCATATTATAATTTAATTTATGCATTATGAGCATAAAATAGCAGGAAGCATAAAGCCTGGAACCATAAATCTCTAACGCTCCTGTTTTCTTCCGCCGGCAGCGCAGCGGGTACTCAACTCCATCGGGTATACCCACCAAGGCGCAAAAACCCGGCACGCGGCCGGGACAGGTACCGCTGGGGAATGACCTTCACCAGGCGCGGCTGAAATGGGCCGAGCTCGAACGCGAGCCGATCGACACCCAGGATAAAGCCGTCGCCGTGATCGCCGAACGCTACCGGCGCGAAGTGCTGAACCAGAAAGTTCAGCGCACGCAGCGCGACTACCGCGAAAAGGCGATGCTCTCGACCCTCTACAACCACGCGCGGGAATGGGGTTACACCACAGCGGCGAGCCCATGCGCGGGCGTCAAAGGCCTCAAGGAAGCCGAGCGCGACAGGTATGTCGAAGATGCCGAATATCTGGCCGTATGGCAGACCGTCAGTGCCCCGATACAGGACGCAATGGACATTGCCTATTTGACCGGACAGCGTCCCGCCGACGTACTGAAAATGCGCCGCTCGGATATCCGAGACGGCTTCCTGTGGGTGACCCAGAACAAGACCGGGCAAAAGCTGAGGGTGGAAATCATCGGCACACTGAAAACCGTCTTGGATCGCGTCCTGAGCCGTTCGCGTGCCGCTTCCGATCTATCCCTCATCCAGAACGAAAAAGGCCAGCCATTGAGCATCAGCGAACTGCGCGGGGGCTTCGACCGCGCGAGGGATAAAGCAGGCGTCAGCTTCCAATTCCGCGACCTGCGCGCCAAGGCCGCCACTGATACAGAAGACCTGCACCACGCCCAAAACTGCTTGGCCACACCACGCGGGCGATGACTGAGCGCTACACCCGAAGGCGGATAGGCGACACCGTGAAGCCGGTGGGAACGAAGCCTGAATGAGGCCTGGTTAGGCGGGGGCATCCACAATGCGAAGCAGGAAATGGAAGTCATCTGGCCTTGCATTCCTCAATCGCACATGACGCAAGGATTGGTTGGTCCGAATACTCATCCTGATCGCTTCTTTCGTTTCCTCCGATGCACGAGCGCCAAAAATCACTGCCCGGAGGGCGTTTGCCGGAAAAGGGAATAAGTGCACGCCATAAGGCTGGCCGGGGATAACAACGTCAGCATCGGATAGTGGACGGAAAATCCGCCACTCTCGCTCATAGGACCAGTGACTACTCTTAACCAAGAAGAAATCGACGCCGTCAAAGTCGATTAGCATTCCGCTAGGACGCGCTTCCCGATATAGCACGCGCCGCAAATGACGAAACTCATCTTCGGGGCCCTTCCCCTCATTAAAATGAGAATGTCGCGCGTCGAACTCAAGTACAAATCCGGTGTGACTGGCAGCGTAGTGAGACCACATCAGCAGACTATCTGGAACCTCAGACAGGCATAGAGCACCCAGCAACTCATCCAATTTTTGAAACATCAAGTTTCGGAATTCCGGTGTACGTTCGTCGATTGTCTGAAGAATCTCTACCTCTTTTGACTTCAGCTCTTTTGCGAGCAGTTGTTCCCAAGTCTCGTAGGTTAAGGCGGCCTGGGCTTCTTGGGGGAACTGAGCGTAAGCGCTTTTTGCTTCCTGCTGTAGGGCTTCTGCGAGCGACTCGCGGGCAAAATCAGCGGAAACCAGGGAAGTGACTTCCGGCCGACCCTCGAAGGGGTCATTGAAAGCCCCGAGTGGACTGTACCGCATCATGCACTTTGCGAGCACATCGATACGTTCCGGGCCAAAGTATTTGTAAAGAATGGGAGGCAAGGAGTCCATGGGGGCACAAGTGCAAATTGCGTCGAACCTACCAGGAAAAATTGTAGAAGTCCGGGGAAACGGAAAGATCACAACCCTCGCGTGTTTCTTGGTGCCGGGAGGGGGACTCGAACCCCCACGCTGTTACCAGCGGCGGATTTTGAATTCCTAGGGCGTTGTACTTGCGGGTTGTTTATATAATTACTTCAACGACTTCGCAATCATGAAAAAATTCACATAGACATTCACACGCAGTCTCTGTGAACAATTCACACAGGAGGCGTTTTGCAGATAATCAATGGGATTGTGATTTTCAATTCAGCTGAGCAATCGCTTTTGGACTACACCGAGACACAGGCTTTTTCGGGAATGCCCCTCAAAAACGCCATGGACGCGCTCAAATCTAAAATGTCCATCAAACCAGCAGACACGATTGATTACGTCAACAAACGCATCCTGGAGCGAATAGCACTAGAAATAGCGCAGGCCTGACAGCGGGAGCCGCTACGAAGCGGACGGGCGCCAGGCGCAGGCTTGGAGGCCAGAATATTTAGCTGGATGACGCTCAGGACGCTTTGGCTCGTATGACGTTTAGCGAGCCGATAAAGGCACCGCGCCTTTGGGAACCCTTCTCGGCGACTGGATGTGACGCCATCTAACCAGGCCATTGGCTGGTACCAGCCCGGGGCCACGCCCTAACCGCATCCCTGTCACCATCTAAGTTGCCGGCTTTACGCTCCGGGCAGACCGATTCTTCACCCGTTGGCCTGCGACCCAAAGAGGCGAATTAGACACTTTTCAGACTGCCGGCCGGTTATCCACAGGCTTGTGCCTAGAAACTCCCAGCAAATTTAGTATCATGTCGCTGGCACTCTCTCTCCGAGAGTGCCAATTAAGGAAAAGAAAAAGCCGTTCAAGGCTGCAACCAAGAACGGCTTTGACAGCGTCTCACTGTTCCGACGAGACCTGTCGCCCTGTCTGTGGACAGAGGGTTATGGAAGATAATCTATTGCTAATAGATTTACAACCAAATCCTTGTACTAGGGCTTCTTACTGTCGGAGTAAACGCTGCTCTTTTAAAAGGAGTAATCATGGCAGCAACAAAGAAGCCCGGTACTAACACCGGCAATCAGGGTGGTATTTATCAAGAGATTGGTCCCAAGGGCGGCGCAAGGCCGAACTATGCGACTGTCGCAGATAATAGGCCGCTTCCCCCCACGACTTCCCCCGGCAGTACGTGGAAACCCGTGAAAGTCACGCCTAACAGCAAGCGGTAATCGCTAGAGGGCAGTGGGAGGGGCGGCCTCGGCCGCCCCTTTTTCTTTGGCTATGGCTAACCGAATCAGGTGCCGGCTCGGCCGGCCCGAAGAAATCTACTTTGATGATTTCCGACACTACTTAACTACGTGCAAAAATGCCGTCGGTTTTGGCTTGGCGGTTAACTCAAACCCAATCTGCATGAGCATTGGAACGTTGCGCATAGCAGGCATAGCTATGGCCAGGAGGCGGGGGTTAAGAACAACGAGGCCGTATTCTCGTACCACCAGCCCTATTTCCCGCAACCCAGTCCTCCGGCCGTCATACTCATCCTGTATTTCTAAAAACTCATCCTCGTCGTAGTCCGCAGCCGCCAGCAGCCAGTCAGCCACTGTCCTAACAGTGCCATCGGCAGTTTGATGCTCCAACACATACTGCAGCGCATCAGCAAGCCCGTTGCCGTTAAACGGCCGCATGTCGTGGCATATCGGTTCTGAGCTGTATGGCGCTAGGGTTTCCCCCCGCGTGAACAGCCAGCGATGGCCGTGCATCGCATCAATGGATAGGTTTGATATTGCGTCTTTTAGTTTGAACGCGTCAGCAACGTAAATGACGCGCCTGCTGCCTATATGTTGCCAAGCGTAATCAAGCCCAATATCAGCCAGCGCTTTGACCAGCTCCAGTGGGTCGTGGTTTCCTGGTTTCTCCGGGTCGCACAGCCAGTCAACTGCGGCGCTCACCGTGAGTCTTCCTATTAGGCGATGTGCGCGGATTTGTTTGTCAACCGCAAGGCGGGCGGCATATGTGTCGGTAGTCATCTATTTACCTCTAGGAACGCGGCGGTATTAACGGCCAAGAGCCCGTACCCTTTAGCAATTATGGCCGTAAATAAATCCTTTATTTTTTGCGCCAGACAGGCCTTGGACTTTTCGAATTCGCAAGAATCCGTGCAGTAATACGCAGCATCGTCCAGCAGTTGCATGCTTACCGTGTCAGGAAGTACGGACATAGTGTCAGGCTGATAAGCGCCTGCGCTTCGCTTTCAGTCAGTCTGATTTTGTCGCCTAATCTAATTACTCACTATCGCCATTGTTTGCTAAAAAAACAGATAAGACAGCGTAGCATTTCTCGATATTGCCCCAGATAAATACGGGATGTTTATGGCAATCGATTCCGCAAAAAACCTTTTTTTATTAGCGGATTTACCACTAACTGATGATTAAGAGACGCTTGGCACTCTGCATTTATTGAACCTGCGAGAAGCCATGGCGAGCTCCACCTCGTCCTTGTCGCTGATGTCCTTGCCGATAGCGTCGTTGAGCTTTTTGACCATACGTCAACAAACGCATCCTGGAGCGAATAGCACATTAAATAGCGCAGGCCTGAGCGGAAGCCACCACGAAGCGCAGCGGGCGACTGGCTCGGCTTGGAGGCCCGGTTTATTGCTGGGATGACGCTCAGAACGCTTTGGCTCGGATGACGTTAGCGAGCCGAAAAGAGCCCAGTGCCTTTGGAGAGCCCCCTCTCGGCGAGCGGATGTGACGCCATCTAACCAGGCCATTGGCTGGTAGACGCTCAGCTGGAAGACGCTTAAAACACCGGCGCTTAGCTGGTAGACCCCTGACAAACAGGAAGACGCGCACGTGACCGGGCGCTTAGCTGGACGGCCCTCAGTGGGTTGACAATCTTAAAACATGACGATACGATATGTTAACGATTATTATCGTTTGGAGATGCCATGAAAAAATGGCGGGCATACATTGCCGACCTATTTAATCAAATCAGTGCTGGCATGGGGTGGTTGCCGAGATTTCTGTTCGAGCAATTCCCTCCTGCGCTAGCAGCAGTCAGCGTAGTCAACGTTCTTATTGGAACGCTGCAGAACTCGCAGCAGCATTTGTTTATTGGCGGCCTGGGTTTAATTGTGTTTCTTGTTATCAGCTGGCTGTGGTTTCGCGTGAATCTGCGCGATTAGCGCATCAACGTCAGCAGCAGCAGGAAGCAGCGTAGAGCTGGTAGCCTCCTCGTACAGCAACACTATTAGTCTGCGCGTTTCGTACGACGACGTGTGAATGTCTGCAGGCATAAGCGGGGCCCACCGAGGGTCCTTCGCGATGTGCGCCAGAGCCTCGTCAACACGTGACGCCACATGTGCTGGGTCGAGATAAAAATCCTCCGGGTTTACGCTGCCGGCCGCTAGCAGTACCGCGATACGTGGAACACCCAGAAAGCGAGCACAGGCAGACGAAAACTCGTCGCTGATATGCGCTGTTTTTCGGTTACCGCTACGCAGCTGGTGGATGTAGCCGTACGTCACACCAAGCGCATCAGCCAGGCCGGGCATGCCGAGTGCATTATCGTTCGCGCGCTGCAGCAGCCAGGCTATCAATCGGGCTCCAGGCAGCCGCTGCTCTTCCTCGCTCATGGTCAGCCAGGTTTTTCGCTGCTGTTTTGATGCGTCAGGTGATGCGGTTTTTTTAGTCATGAAGGCCTCGCTTTTTCAGGTACAACTCGACGTATGCGCTGATGCGCTCCCAGCGGCGTCGCTCAACAGTAGTAAGGCCGTGCTCGTACGTGTAAACGCATGCCTGTGGAATCTCGGCCGCTCGCTCGAGTTCACGTCTCGTAATTAGCTTCAGCCATTGCAGAGTCTGGTGCCTCACCTCTGATGCTTCGACGATGCGAGAGCGTACTGGGGCGCCAGAGGTTTTTTCGATGCGTTCTAACGCTGATTGGAGGGTGTCAGGCTCGATGCGTGGAGTAGCACCACGCAGCCAGGAGCCGAGAGTCGTACGGGACGCAACAGTTCCGGTGTATGCGCTAATGAGCTCAGCTAGGTCGTCTTGGCTCAGGTCATACTGTTCCATTAGTCGGCGCAGTTCAGACGCGAATGCTGTGGCGGGTTTTGAATCGACTCGTTGCTCACGGGTTGATGTTGGTGCTGACGCTGGCAGCTGAACCACGGCGCGGCGCATCGGCGGTTTGTATGTTGACGTCATTAGGTATTGGCTGCCGACACGGTAAGTTATCAAATTTTAGCGCAAAGGATAATTATGGAAAAAGAAGATGCCTGCATGCTCATCAAGGATGATGTGCTGCTGATGGACCAGAGAACCGGGCGCATCGGATTTACTGACGAAGGGCGCGCGTACTACACACGCTGGTTCGAGCGTTACGGGCATGTGCTGCTGCCTGAGTACAGAACGATTGATGACTGGGTTCTAGCGCGCCGAGAAGTACTGATACAGAGCCTGGAGGACGCCATGCGTCGCAGACGCGACGGTATGTTATGAAACCAGACGATTGGGATATTTAGATGCGGACAGAGTTTCCGTTAATCCTGGCTGCTAAACATAAGAAACCGAGGTACACGTGGCGGACGTAATCGACATCAAGACGAAGCGCAAATCGACCAAAAAACCAGAAGTCAAAGACCCTGAGTTGGCCCTGGCTGAAGAGGCCGTTGGTCCGTTCGCAGCTATGGTCCTAAGGAGACAAGAGCGAGAAGACAAAGGCATTCTTGACTTCGATTGGAATCAGTACCTGACTCGCATTGAGGTAAAAGGCGGCACAGAATTTGACGACCTGCTGGATTACACGACAGCCGGTCGCAAGAGGTTCAGCGAGATATTCATTCAGACGTTCGGCTTCCCGCGGCTGCCTTCAACCTGGGGGGAGTTGATGGCGTTGGACGACTATTGCAGCCCGCTGGATTACTTCGCTAGGAGCCCACGCGGGCTGGCGATTACGGCTGAGTACTGGCCTGACCAGTTGCTTGTAACGATTGCGTACAAGAATGGAGACATATTTTCACTGCGTCGAGCACATACCGAAAGTTTTATTACAGAGATAACAACGGAATATCTGGCCAGGTAGCAGCAAACAAAAGCCCCGCGTTAGCGGGGCGTCTTCAATCCTTCTTTCCCCCATCAATAACTACAAGGCTTGCGCGCCGGGTTATTTTCAACGCGTCCTCCTGGCGCCCCTCGAAAATCGCAGTCCAGAACTCAATCACCTGGTCTGGTATGTCTCGGGTATCTCTCATGTGCTCTACCATATCCCCGATGGCCTGGCGCTTTGCGGCAACACCTGCCGGCGTAAGCCGCATAAGCCCCGTTTCCTCATCGACGTAGTAGTACAGGCTGTTCTGGTCAGGCTCAAAGCCTGGAAATTCGACATCAACAATCAGGTCGTCTGCGTCGTCCTTGTATACGCTCATAGTGTCCCCCCATAAAAATGCCCCTCGATTAAGAGGGGCGTGAATTAGTGAGTAGTGGCCTCCCGCCTGCGAATAGCAGCGTAGTCGTTCATCGCTTCAATCATCTGGTCAACACGCCCGTATTTGGCGGCATCTACCAGTCTTTGTACTGCCTCGTTAGCCTGCATTCGCAGTTCTGAGTCCTGAATCGATTCGACCTCAATGGCCTCATCGTCTATTACAACTACACCTCCATGTCCACAAATAACCAAACTGGCCTCCGTATTTGATTGGGTATATTGACTGGAACCTCTGACTGCCGCCTAGGCCATTGGCCTTAAAGAACTCGAGGTCACCGTGAGCCAGAACCTCTCGGTCCAAGAAGCTTTTGAAACTATCCATAGCTCCGCCTAGGTGAACAGCATTCCTCCGTTAAGCATCACGGCCGGAACAACTGTTGCGAACAAATTGCAGAGATGGCGACAAAAACGTTCTATTTAATGTTGCTAGCCAGTTTTATGACCTGACACCAAGTATAGGTAGTGCGTATCCAATTTGTTCTGTATTGGTGTATTATAGTGTTCCGTCTGTGTATTTTACTTATAACTAATAAGGAGTGCACGTGAATACCAAAAAGACACCTACTGATGAAATATTTGAACAACTTTGCAACGCTGCTGGCTATACGTTTGAGCCTATAACGGAGGAGTCTAGAAAGCGCGTGCTCCAAGTGTTTATAGACTTGGGAGTTTGCGATAACGATGGAAATTTGCGGCCGGAGTACCGCGAGACCCGGTCAAATGGTGATACTGATGGCGAAGAAGCAGGAATCGATACTGAAAATCCTGGCTAGACTGGCCGGTGGGCTATGTTTTCTACTGATGGCTGCCATGCTAGCGGTTGAGCAGTCGTTCTGGGCGCTCGTGTGCCTGTTAGCCGGGATTCATGTGCTGTATGGCGAGGAGCCTGGGCCTTCACAACGACGCGGCACGTCTAGGGCGAAAGCCTCTGGAACCCGCTCGGGGTCTGCGTTCGCGCGTTCTAATTGTGCTCACGGTAAGCGGCAGCCGCTACGAAGCGGCATGGCTAGCGCGGGTGCTGGCACTGACGACGATATTCATGAGTTCGCAATAAACCCAGCCACAGGCCTGCCGATAGCTGGTGGCCGCACGTATGGTGTAGACGTAGGCGGTAACGTATACGGAACCACCAGCGCTACATATGAGCCGTCCTACGACTACAGCAGCGACGCCTTCAGCAGCGACTATTAATATTCGGCCAGAGTTACGGCTACGATACAAACAGTCAAATAAGGAGCTGAGTGATGAGTGACTTAATTCGAGGATTCATGCATGGCGCCCGAGAAACCCCGGCCGGATACTTTGCGCCGGTAGTTGCCGTTTGGGGCCTGCTGTTAAAAACCACAGAGTCGCTCTTGTCTCCAGGCGACAGGACAAAAGGTTAGCAGCCCAGCTGCAAAATTTCACCGTGGTATTAACGTGAAGGGACAGAACCGACAAGCAGACTTAAAGAATGCCAGAGCCGAAGCGTTCCGCGATAACGCTGCGCGGAGGGGGCTGGCCTATGGGCCACAACTGGTTTTTGTTAAGGATTTCGAGAATGGAACTGCGGTGCCTATATGAAACCGTGAAGCGTTAGCTTTTCGAGGGGTGTCTGCCGGTGGCCCAAAAATTACCGGCAACAGGTTATTAGCGGTTTGGTGTAGGCCTGCGGCGACATTCTCGCTGGGGCCGGTTAGCCAGGCCGAAGCGGCTCCCGATAGCCTGAAGTTTTCGGATAGTGTTCCAGGAATGAGAGAGCGGCAAGCAAGCGCGGTTCCTGGTCCTAGCAAGCGCGACCTCAAGGCAAAGCGTGGGTGTAACCGATAGAGCGCGAGGATGGGGGCGAGACAACCCCTGATAGTCTGTCGAAAGTCCTGATTTCTCCGTAATCAGGGCCCGGAGCGCGAAAGCGGCGCTAATTAAAAACCGGTTAAACATACCTCTTCAGGGTCATCCTTGGGTATGGGGTTCTTTTTTATAAGGGTTTTCCGGAGACCCTTAATAGACGGATACCCCCTGTCCGTTCCTCGGAAAGCGTCTTTTGGCCTTTCATCTCTGCTTGTCCTCCAGCTTTTACGGCCCTTCCGGGCCCTGGCCTCCAAAGACAAGGATAGTCCGGCTGAGTGTCGGTGGCCGAACTTTGTTCGGCGCTTCCTTCACATGTCTCACAGCTTTCATCCCGAGCCTGAAAAATATTTTCTAAAAATCTGAGATTGCGCGATTTTTTAGAAAGTCGTTACCTACATTGTTCAGGCAAACGAGTTGCACTTGACTGAAAAGCCCTGCCACTCTGCATATCAGATGGACGAAGCTTATGAGTCGCGGACGGCCGATGCCAAAAACCTACCATTCAAATTTCTAGGGTAATACAGCATGGAATCTGTCTTTTATTTTGACAAAGCCTTTAACACTATGGGGAACCGTGGCGCCTGGTGCGACGCATACGACAACATTGAAGAGGCTGTAGCCGCTTTCCTCTCGAGCGATGAGTGCCCCTACGAAAACCCATATGAAATAGACGAAGACGAAGCTTTCGGCGTTGCAGTCGTTGAAGTAGACGGTCAGCGCTGGTATCGCGTGATGGTCGGCGGCTCTGACGACTCTACTTGGTTCAACAACTTGGCGGACGTGCTCAGAGTAGATGAATTGTGGGATGACGAGTGGTCTGACAATTACGGCACTGAAGACGAAGACAATTAAATATTCACTGAAGGAACAAAAGATATGAGCAACTCATGTTATAAAAAATTCGACATCCTCGAACGCCCCTGCCCCGACGTCGGCCAAAGTCGCCATCTGCGTGCTGATGAGTGTCATAACTTACGCACGCGTTATGGAGTCTCGTGCTCGACACGCTGGGTGGTCGATGGCAACACCACAATTTGGCAGCCCACGCGCGGCGAGCCTAACGGATTCGATAAATTCGGCTACGCGCGCTGAGTGCCCCCCGCGGCGAATGCCTTGGCGGCAGGATGTTTACATCAACTACTGAAATCGTAGGTCCATGGAAACCTTCATGGAGATGCCACAGTAGGTTACCCGAAACAAAATTCAAGCAAGGCATTCGCCCCTATCTTGCCGCCTTCAGGCTATTTTTGCCGTCCAAAATCGGGATTCAAGCTGGGTTACACTCCGGACAGCACATAACACCGAAAAGAAACCAGCTTGTCGACGCCATATCACAGCAAATACTGGGCGGCGGCGCTAACACTCAGGGGGGCAAATGACTCACTGGAGCGTTTGTCCGGTTCAATAGCCTCAGCACGGGTTGACCTGAATCCACACCAGGTGGACGCAGCCCTGTTCGCCCTGCGCTCCCCGTTGTCCAAGGGGGCCATCCTTGCCGACGAGGTAGGCCTCGGCAAAACCATTGAGGCTGGCATCGTCATCAGCCAGCGATGGGCAGAGCGGCGGCGCAAAATCTTGCTCATCCTGCCGGCCACCCTCCGCAAGCAGTGGCAGCAGGAGCTTCTTGAAAAATTTGGCATTGATAGCCTGATTCTGGAATCGGCCACTTTCAACCAGATTCGGCGCGGGGAGCGGCGCAATCCACTCCTTCCAGATAACCGCGTAGTAATTTGCTCATACCATTTCGCTGCCTCTAAGGCGGATGACATCCGCCAGGTCGGCTGGGACCAGGTGGTCATCGACGAGGCGCACCGCCTGCGCAACGTCTACAAACCCAGCAACAAGATGGCCAATGCCATCTCAAAGGCTGTCGAGCACGCTCCCAAGCTGTTGCTCACGGCAACCCCGCTACAGAACTCCCTGGCTGAGCTCTACGGCCTGGTCAGCGTCATCGACCCCCACGTTTTCGGGGATATGGCCTCATTCCGCGAACAATTCATCCGAAACAACGACGAGGCGGGGAGAAACCAGCGCCTTAAACAGAGGATTCAACCCATCTGCCAGCGCACCCTGCGCAAACAGGTGCTGGAATACATTCGATTCACCCGGCGCATCCCGCTGACTGAGGATTTTTTCCCGACAGACGAGGAACAGCAACTGTACGAGCAGGTCTCGCTCTACCTCCAGCGGGAAGTCCTGATGGCGCTACCCAATGCCCAGCGGACTCTAATGACCCTGGTGCTGCGGAAACTGCTGGCCTCCTCCACCTTCGCAATCGCCGGCACGCTCCGCAGCCTAATAAAACGCCTGAAGGACCAGGAAGCACGCCAGTCCCTGTTCGATGAGGAGGACCTGGACGATATTGATGAGCTCACCGACGAGCTGGAGGAAAGCGAAGAACCGCAATCCGTATCCAAGTCGGACCCTCAGCTACTGCAAAGTGAACTGGCCGAGCTGGAGCGGTATGCCGAACTGGCCGAGGGTATCCAGCACAACGCCAAGGGGCAGGCACTGCTGAGCGTCCTGCAAACGGCTCTGCATCAGGCGGAAAGCTTGGGAGCGGCACGCAAAGCGGTCATCTTCACGGAATCCCGGCGTACTCAGGCCTACCTGTTCGACTTGCTGGGCCAAAACGGCTACGACGGCCAAATCGTTCTTATCAGCGGCACCAATTCCGACCCGCTTTCCAATCAGATTTATCAGCGCTGGCTGGAGAAGCACCGTGGCTCGCCATATATCTCCGGGTCCCGCTCGGCGGATACCAAGGCCGCATTGGTGGAAGAGTTCCGTGAACGTGCCACCCTGCTGATTGCCACCGAATCAGCTGCCGAGGGTGTAAACCTGCAGTTCGCCTCCCTGGTGGTGAACTACGACCTTCCATGGAACCCCCAGCGGGTGGAACAGCGAATTGGCCGCTGCCACCGCTACGGCCAGAAGCATGACGTGGTGGTGGTCAACTTCCTCAACCGCCGCAATGCCGCTGACCAGCGCGTTTTCCAATTGCTGGCGGAGAAGTTCCGACTTTTCGACGGGGTTTTCGGGGCCAGTGACGAAGTGCTGGGCGCCCTGGAATCCGGCATGGATATCGAAAAGCGCATCGCACAGGTCTACCAGGAATGCCGTACAGCCGAGGACATTCAGGCTGCCTTCGACTCCCTCCAGGCCGAACTGGACGAGAAAATCTCCCAGGCCATGATGGAAACCCGGCGCAGCCTGCTGGAAAACTTCGACGAAGAGGTGCACGCCCGTTTGCAGCTGCATCGCGATAGCGCCCTCTCCTCGCTCTCCAGGCGCAGCCAATGGCTTCTGGAACTGACCCGCTTCGAACTGGATGGCCACGCTCAATTCGAGCACGAGCAGCCCCGTTTCCGCATCCTCGACGGCACCTTTGCAGAAGGCGGCTATCGGGGTGGCTACAACCTGGACTGGAAAGATGCAGAAAGCCACGATGAGGCCTTCTATTCCCCAGAACACCCTCTCGCCAAACGCCTGCTGGATACAGCCATGGGGCGCGAGCTGTCAGTGGCGGAGGTCGAGTTCGACTTTAGTCATCACGGCGCCAACATCGCGGCTCTACAGCCTTTCGTTGACAAGGCCGGCTGGCTGGAAGCCTCGCGCCTGTCCGTGGAATCCTTGAACACCGAGGAATTCATGATTTTCGCCGGCTGTGCGGATGACGGCACCTGGCTGGATGACGACCAGTGCCAAAAACTTCTGGGGATTGTTGGGCGGCTCTCTGGCAAGGCAACAGGAAAATCCGCCGACCTCGATAAGCGGCGCAAAGCTCAAATCGACCTCCGCCTCAAGGAAGTCGACGGCCGCAACGTCCAATATTTCGACGAGGAAGTAAATAAACTGGACCACTGGGCCGACGACCTGAAATCCGGCCTGGAGCGGGACCTCAAGGAACTGGACAAGGCGATACGTGAATCCCGCAGCCGCGGAGGTCAGGCTGTATCCCTCACGGAAAAGCTCGCCGCCCAGAAAGAAATGAAAGCCCTCGAAGCAAAACGCAACAAGCTGCGCCGGGAACTGTATGACCAGCAGGATGCCATCGACACCCAACGGGATGGCCTCATTTCTGAAATCGAAAAGCAGCTCAAGCGGCAACACACGCTTTTGCCGCTGTTCACATTGCGCTGGAAGCTGGTTTGACGAACAAAATGTTGGTTGAAGCCTGCGCATCGGCGAAAATGCTTCGGCACAAACCAATAAGAAATAACGCGCCAAGGCCCACAAGAGAAAGCAACAGGCTAAACAAATGAGTGACGACACCAAACTGCCCTTGACCAGTGACAATCCTTCCGAGGCCCTGCTCGCCCAGTTGCGCGAGCAGGCCCCTCACTTGTTCAGCGAAGGCAAAGTGGACTGGGACAAGCTCAAGGCAACCCTTGGCGAGGCCATCGAGACTGGGCCAGAGCGCTACGGCCTCACCTGGGCCGGCAAGTCGGAAGCCTTCCGCAACGTCCAAATCCCCAGCGTCGGCACCCTCTTGCCGATGCCCGAGGAGTCGGTCAACTTCGACACCAGCGAAAATCTCATCATCGAGGGCGACAACCTGGAAGTGCTCAAGCTCCTGCAAAAGAGCTACCACGGCAAGGTCAAGATGATTTACATCGACCCGCCCTACAACACCGGCAACGAATTCATCTACCCGGACAACTACCGAGAGGGGTTGGACGAATATCTTCGTTATTCCGGTCAGGTCAGCGACGAGGGCCTGAAGCAGTCGACCAACACCGAAACCAGTGGGCGCTTCCACTCCAAGTGGCTGAACATGATGTACCCGCGCCTTTTCTTGGCCAGGAACCTGTTACGAGAGGACGGTTTTTTAGCGGTAAGCATTGATGAAAACGAGTCACGAAACCTTCGACTGATACTTGATGAAATATTCGGTGAAGAAAATTTTGTCGGCTCTGTTGTTTGGAGAAAAACAAGCGGCGGGAACGATACAGAGTTCATATATGTGCATGAACAAGTTCTGCTTTATAAGAGAAGTCCGCAAGCCCACCTAGGAAAGATGCGCCAAAGCGATATGCATCTGGCCAACTTCGACAATCCTGACAATGATTCTCGTGGTTTATGGTCTTCCTCTGACTACACTTCAAAATGGTCCAAACAAGAAAGGCCATCCCTTTGGTATCCAATCAAAAACCCGAACACTAATGTTGATTGCTATCCCCCCGAAGGTAGAACTTGGGCATATAGCAAAGAAGAAACGCTAAAAAATATCTCCGAAAACCGCTTATGGTGGGGGAAGAGCGGGAACAACGAGCGCCCGCGCTACAAGCGTTTCCTCGCTGACGTTAAAGAAGGCATGCCGCCGAGGTCCTGGTGGGATGACGTTGGGACGAATGAGGAAGGCTTCAAAACTTTTCGTGCATTAGGATTCGACAAGAATAATTTCCCCCACCCCAAGCCAATCGGATTAATCCAACGCTTATTAGACATCTGCGCTGACAAAGACTCCCTTGTCCTTGATTTCTTCGCTGGTTCGGGCACCACAGGCCAAGCCGTCTTGGAACGAAATACTGAGGATGGTGGTACTAGGAAATTTGTTCTCACACAGATTCCTGAGCCCATTGATGACACGATTTTGACCACTATTGCCGCCGTGTGCCGTGAACGGATTCGCAGAGTCTCATCAAAGCTGAAGGACGCAGAAATTGGCAATCTGAATCTAGAAGGCAAAGCCGAATTAGACCGAGGCTTTCGTGCCTTCCGTCTCTCCTCCAGCAACTTCAAGATTTGGGATGCCAATCACGCAGCTGCCAATGCGCAACAACTTGCCGAGCAATTGCAGCTCTATGCCGACAACGTTGAAGGTCAGCGCAGCCAGGATGACATCCTGTTTGAGCTCATACTCAAGGCCGGCCTTCCCTTGTCTTGCAAGGTCGAACAAACCCAGGTGGACGGCAAACCGGTCTATGCCATCGCAAACGGGCAGCTTCTGATTTGCCTGGAGAACCCCATCAGCCAAGAGCTGCTACGCGGCATGATGGCTAATGAGCCCCTGCAAATCCTTTGTCTGGACGCCGCTTTCCACGGAAATGACCCGCTCAAGACGAATGTCGTGCTGGAAGCAAAGTCGCGCGGCATTACCTTCCGAACGGTGTGATGGATTATCCATGGCGGGCAAGAAAACAGTTCCCTCAATCAAACAGGAGCTTCTCCTGAAGGCTCGCGAGGCAGCCCTCTGCGCCATCAAAACCTACAATGACCCACTAATCACCTTCAAAACCGAAGCATATATTGTTCTGATGATAGTGGCCTGGACCTACCTGCTGCATGCCTACTACCGGAGCCAAGGGATTGAATACCGCTATTTTAAGCAGAAGGGAAAACGGAAGAAATTCGACCGTACAAAGCAAGGTGCCCACAAATACTGGGGACTTGAAGATTGCCTAAATGACGAACATTGCCCCATCGATGAGGCATCAAGAAAAAATTTACTATTTCTGATTGGCCTGAGACACGAAATTGAGCACCAGATGAGTCCGAACATCGACAGTTACTTGTCGGGCCGATACCAAGCCTGTGCAATGAACTTCAATCACTACGCACGACAGCTCTTCGGTGATAGCCATGCCTTGGATGAATATCTGACCTACAGCATTCAATTGGCCGGACTTACAGGTGGGCAACTGCTAGCACCCGCTATTCCGAAAAATGTCCGGGGCTTTATTGAGACATTTGACGCCGGCATCCCTGACGGAGAGTTCAACGATTCACGTTTTTCATACCGGCTGCTCTTCACCAAAAAACTAGCTAACAAGCCTGGGCAAGCGGATAGCGTGGTGGAGTTTATTAACCCAGATTCCGAACTCGCAAAGGAAATCGACAAACAGTACTGGGTTAAGAAGGAGGTCGAGAAGCAGAAGTTCAGGCCAACCGATGTTGTCACCCGCGTGAACGAGGCGGGATATGGGAAGTTCCGAGTCAATCCTGAGCACGTCGAAATGTGGAAGGCAGAAGACGCAAAAAATCCCGCCAAAGGGTATGGCGTTGAGGTTGCTGGGCAATGGTATTGGTATGAGCGATGGGTGAAGCGCTGCATTGAGATTTGCGCAGCGGCAGGCAACAAATACAAATAAGAGTAATGATGAAAATCAAGTTCGAAGCTAACCAGCAATACCAGCTCGACGCCATTCAGGCAGCCGTTGATATTTTCGATGGCCAATCCCTCGCTGCAGGTAATTTTGAAGTCCGCCTAGATGCCATGGGGAGCGAGTTGTTCTCAGAGTTGGGGACAGGCAACCGCTTAGAGCTCAGCTCTGAACAGTTACTCGCGAATCTGAACAAAATTCAGACCGCAAACGAAATCCCGCCGTCCGACAAACTGGAAAGCCTGCCCGGCGCAAACATACAGGAACGGGAATCTGACTTTTTTAACTTCTCCATTGAGATGGAAACCGGCACGGGCAAGACCTATGTTTACCTACGCACGTTCTACGAGCTGAATCAGCGCTACGGCTTCAAGAAATTCATCATCGTGGTCCCCAGCGTGGCCATCCGCGAAGGTGTAATTGCCTCGTTGCGTCTTACCGCTGAACACTTCAAGACGCTCTACGCCAATGAGCCGATGGATAGCTGGGTGTACGACTCCAAGCAGGTTTCTCGTTTGCGACAGTTTGCCGGCGCCAATGCGCTACAAGTGCTGGTAATGAACATCCAGGCCTTTGACAAAAAGGACATTGCCGTCATCCACAAGGAGAATGACCGGCTTTCCGGCCGCAAGCCTATTGAGTTCATTCAGGCGGCAAATCCCATTGTCATTATGGATGAGCCCCAGAACATGGAGACGGATACGGCCAAAGCCGCCATCGCCAGCCTGAATCCGCTCTGCACCTTGCGCTATTCGGCCACCCATCGTAATCCCTACAACCTGATTTACCGGCTGGACCCGGTGAAGGCCTACGACCTCAAGCTGGTCAAACGCATCGAGGTGGACTCGGTCATGGATGACCCTGAGTTCAACCAGCCCTATATCGAGGTTCAGTCCATCACCGCGACCACGACGAAAATCACCGCCAAACTGGTCATCGACGTGAATGGGCGGGATGGCCCTTCTCGCAAGACCATCCAGGTCAGCAGTGCTGGGGTGGATTTGTTCGACAAGTCGGGCGAACGAGAGCAATACCGCGATTACATCGTCGACGAAATCAATGCCGGGGACGGCAGCATCAGCTTTACCAATGGTCTTGTACTGTATGTAGGCCAGACTCACGGCGGGCGCACTCATGAAGTTATGCGGGTACAAATCCGTGAGGCGGTGAAGGAGCATTTTGAGAAGGAACTCCGCATTCATCGGACCCAGCCAGCTGGCCAGCGGCTAAAAGTGTTGTCCTTGTTCTTCATTGACCGGGTGGCCAACTATGCGTCCGAGAACGGAAAAATCCGCCACTGGTTTACTGAGGCTTACCGAGAGATTGCGGCACAGCCCAAATACAAAGAACTGAAACCGCTCGCCGTAGAGCAGGTTCATAACGGCTATTTCGCAGCCTACAAAGGCATACCCAAGGACACGCGCGGAGACACTCAAGCCGACGACGAGGCTTACGAGCTCATCATGCGTGACAAGGAACGCCTGCTGAACCTGGATGAGCCTCTCCGCTTCATCTTCAGCCATTCTGCCCTGCGCGAAGGCTGGGACAACCCTAACGTGTTCCAGATTTGCACGCTCAACGAGACCAGCTCGGAAATCAAAAAGCGCCAGGAAATCGGCCGTGGCCTGCGCCTACCGGTCATGGAAAACGGCGAGCGCTGCTTCGACCCGAGCATCAACCGGCTGACTGTCATCGCCAATGAGAGCTATGACGAGTTCGCCCGCAAACTCCAGACCGAAATCGAGGAGGAATGCGGCGTCAAATTTGAAGGCCGCATCAGCAACAAACGCGACCGCCGCACCGCCAAGCTGGTGGAGGGCTGGCGCCTCAACGAGAACTTCAAGGAACTCTGGAACCGCATCAAGCACCACACACGCTACTCGGTACAGTACAAAACCACCGACTTGATTACCCGTGCCGCCGAACGTCTGGCCGGAATGGACAAGATTGAGGCGGCCAAAATCCAGGTTCGGAAGGTCGGCATCGAGATTACCAATGGTGGACTGTCCACCCGTTTACTGGCCACCAATAGTGCCCATGTGGACTATGAGGACCGCAAAATTCCAGACCTTCTGGGATACCTCCAGAACAAAACCGAGTTGACCCGCTCAACGCTGGCGCAGATTCTCATCCAGTCTGGCCGCCTCGGGGAGGTCCAAGAAAATCCCCAGATGTTCCTCGACCAAGCCCTCTCCGCTATTCAGAGGGAGCTACATGAATTGATGATTAAAGGCATCAAATACGAACGCATCAACGGCTCGGAATACGAGATGCTTCTCTTCGAAGAGAAGGAACTCAGCGGCTACCTGAGCAATATGCTGGAGGTGGACAAGTCCATCTATGACGTAGTGCTTTGGGAATCTGACGTGGAGCGAGAGTTTGCGGAGGCGATGAGCTCCCGCGAGGACATCAGGCTTTTCGTGAAGCTTCCCGCCTGGTTCAAGATTGAAACCCCCATCGGCACTTACAACCCTGATTGGGCCATCGTCAAAGAAAACGATGAGAAGGTTTATCTGGTCCGGGAGACCAAGTCCACCAAGGAGGAGCTCAAGCTACGTGGTTCGGAATGGGCCAAGATTCAGTGTGGCAAGGCTCACTTCGATGCCTTGGGGGTGGATTTTGCGCATGTGACCAAGGCAACCGAAGTTTAATTATTAACAGGCAAAGCGCCCTTGGCATTTTTCTTTCAGCGTCATGCGACTGACGTGATTCGACGTACTTAGCACCTGATTCGAATTCTTACCAACCTTCAACTGAGGAAGTGTCGTGAAGATTCAGCGCAAGACACGTGGCATAGCTAAAAACCTTCGCCACCTTAAGGCAGGTGAGCCATATTTCCTCGGGGTTGTTCTTGAAGATAAACATTCTCCAGTTCTTGAGGCATTGAAGCTCAGCGTGCCTCCTACCCCCGGTGAAAGGATTCTGCCGGGAAACTTTGGTCCTGCATGTAGGCGCAACGCCTACGGCCATGAAATTATCCATGACGACCAACCGAAGGAGACTGCCTTCCGGCTAGCGGAATGGCGTTGGAAAGAATTCCGTGGACGTTACGATTTTGAAGAGAAATCAAAAATCGTTGATGTTCCCTACCTTCGTTACCCACGCACTGCCATCGCCCCATATGCCGCGGAGTTGGAAATCAAGCAGTCAACAGACGGCCAATTGCTGGTTGTCGCCGGCCCATTCAGGAACGAAGAGGATAGTCACGAGCTCGGAACAAACTCTGCTAACGTTTTTGTGGAGTTGTTTGGTGGATGCTTAGTTTTGAATGACAAACTCTCCATGTGGAATAAGACTCCCCTTAGGCAACTAAACTGGGAGCTTTTGCCGCCAGGCCAGAATCCTTGGGAATCCGCGCAGAAAGGTCTTCAAAAAATTATTGAGCGTTCACCTCTTGGAAACCAGCCTGTTATTCAAGCTCGCTTTTCTGCAGTAGGGACACATGAACCTGAATACGTTGCTATTGGCCAAGGTGGCTTTACAGACTATGTCGTATTTGGCTTTCCATCCAAGGGCTTCTGCATCCTTGAGAGCAATTCAACCAATAATGCCACCTATGTCCTGAATGACAGTTCATGGGAAGCAGTATCGCGATTATCGAAGGCTGAAATCCTTAATAGCAAAGCACACAAAGCACGTCTCATTCATCGTTCAAATTGGTTTAAATCCCTTAACGAACTTATTCATCAGAAGCCCGGAAAAAAATAAAGGCGTGCAATGAACAGCTCGGGCGCATAGAAGTCATGCCCGCTTGCCACAATAGCTACCCGCATCACGCTGGGATGGGTCCCACGGCTGGCATCCGGGCTAGCTATCAACTGAAATCCTGGACGGGAGGCGGCGTGGCTCGCATTCGTGTGGCGACCCTGGACTTGAGCGACCTCAAGTCAGTCCCAGGGCAATTGAGCTCGATTCTGCAATTTGAATCGTCTGCGGCAGCCGTCGCCTAGTACATAGAACACTCTGGCAACGCGTCGACGTTGCGCCCCAAGCGCTCGCTGTATGCCGCTAACGGTAGAGAGATGCTGCTCCCCGGGTAAGAGCTCCCCTTTTCTCAGCCTGTGGATAACCTGACTCAAGTGTGGTTATACTTGCTTCAGAGTTTTTAAAACCCGCTCACGCGGATTGGTCGTCTCGTGGGTGAAGTGGCGTAGCTGCCAAGAAAGGAGCTTTGACCGATGAGCACATCCAATTTGGGTGGCGCCAGTATCTCTGCGCGCGCACGCACCCCCTCCGTCAATCTGTCTCGCCTTTGTGAATTACTCACCCAGGCACTCAAACCCGAAGGCACCGAGCCTGGTGGGTTAGTCCGATATCAGGACGGACGCTTACACTTCAACCTCATCGACGCCCTGCGCCGCCTGTATAAGCTGCCTGAGTTCAAGAGTGACTTGGCAGCCGGTGCGGACGTGGGGTTCTTTCGCGACCTGGAGCTGCCGCCTCGCGGTACCTCGGCAAAGGTAGGCGGCCGGCTCCTTCCTGGAACTGAGGCTAAAACCACCGCAGCACTCGTCAAGCTCCAGGAGATGATTGCCCGTGAGCTTGATGCCGTCTTACCTGAATCTGAACTTCCCAACTTGTTGACCTCTTCTGCGGGACAGGCACTACAAACCCTCGCCGACCGTCTTCAAGTCAAGCTTCCCCAGGCGCCCGCGACGGCGTCGATGGTCCCCATCGGCTTCGCCGCTGCAGACCGCACGGCGGCGGAGCATGAGCATGACGTCGCACGCGTATTGTCGGCGGTTGAAACCGTTGAAGGCCGCGACTGGCTCGACCGCTTGACGGACGGCATCAAGAATCGACTCAGGAAGGATGACTTCGACGATGATGAGATAGAGCCCATCATCAGCAGTCTCCGCGCCCAACGGGAGCAGCCTGGCAGTCAGATTCGCCGTTTCCTGGACTTCCTCGACGACGAAGCACTGTCGCGCGTCCGGCTCCAGGTGACATTCAAGTTGATGGAGGCCGTCGCACAGCACTCCAACAAGCCCGGGCTGGATGCCTACGTCAGCCGCGTGCTTGAAGCATTCAAGGCCTACGCTAGCTCGTCCGGCAAGGCGATGCCCCTGGAAGTCAGCACCGTCTATGGCCAACGCAGCAATATCGACCTCGCAGACCAGATACGCAAAGCAACCTTCTTTACTTGCCTGCCTGTATGGGCCGAGTGGTCGGTTCAACTGTTTGAAGCGCGCGTCGACCCCGAAAACGGATTCGCGACAAAGCGGGAGGTGTCATATCGGTTCCGGGTAAACGGTAACAACCCTGAGACGGGAAAATCCGCATTCGCCACTAGGCTGGACCGAATTGAGGAGTGGCTTCTGGAAAGCCCCGGGCCCGATGTCGCTGCCGGCCAATCGATTGCCAGGCTGGTTTTTTTGCGGCTGGTCATTCCCGACTCGATGGAGGCGCCGACTGTCGAGCCTATCGACACCTTGGCCAAGCAAATTGCCGCCGAGCTGAAAGACAACCCGGTTGCCGCGATACGCAAGCTCATCGCCGAGCTGAGGGCGCGGGAATCAGTTATGACCGGCCTCTCGAAAGCGCTGATTCGCGTCCTGCAGAGCAAGTCCACAAAACTCGTGGATGCCGCGAACCGCGTGGCTGACAAGTTTTTCGTGGCGGTTCACCAGAGCGTCATTGACTGGGCCGCCTTGCGGGCGATGTCGTCGAAGAGCACGGAGATATTGGTCAGGAACGACTCCGGCAACGACAACATTGCGTGGTTCCAGCATCTGACCATTACGGAGACGCCGAGCGAAGTGCGCGCGCTGGCCTCATATAAAGTGGAAACGCATTTGATGGAGCGCTCCCTCACCCCTACAGGTGAGCGCCATGAAGTCCGGATGGTGCGCAATCTGGAGCAGCCCGTGCTGCCGGTTCGCTTCACCCCCCTGATTCAGCCCAAGGGCGAACCCCGGCGACCCGCGGATGCTATGGCCCTGAGTTTTGATGCGGGCTGCGGCGTCGACATCGAATACGACGTCCGCTCCTTAACGTTGAAGGGGGGCGTGTCGGGTGACGAAAAGGCCTCGGCTGAGCAGCTTCGCACAGCCGGCTGCGCTGCCTTTGCGCTGCTCACCTACCTTGCCCTTTGGACATTCATACGCCGAAGTCGAGCCATTGCCGGCCTGGAAAATCTGGCGATGTATTTGATTCGGCTGCAGCCTGGAGGCAAGGAATCCGACCCGACTAACGGCAATGCGGCCGTTTATGCAGCGTGCCAGGCGATTGAGCGTGCGCTGAGCCGTGAACTGCTCGTCAAAATGCAGGGCTTCCACACCCAGGGAAATGCCAGTACGGTCCAGTTCAGGAAACGCAATTCCTTGCTGGCGATGCAAGGCAGCTTCCCCATGATGACACAGGTGGGCGGCAGCCTCGACAAGGTTGCCGTGCTGTCCTATGTCACACGTCCATGCGACGTGCATCCGCAACACCCGGATGCTGATGGATTCCTGTTTATCTCGCGGACCTTCTGCGCCGACCGTGTTGGAGATGCCATGACGCTCCGCGCAGAGCACATGCAATCCCGGTTGGTCGACAACCGAAAGTCCTTCCGTGAGCCAGAGCTCATTCTGGAAGAGATAGCCCGCCTGCGCTCTTTGGGCTATCAGCACATCGTTTTGTTGTCTCACCACTATGGCAACAGGCACATTGGCCGTGCGGCTGAAAGACACTCCCCCCACGGCACGCATGAGTTCCTCGAAGCTGCCTCGGCCAGGTTTCCCGACGTCTATCTATACCCGCTGCGTCGGGACGTGTTCCCCGCGACACGCCTGCATACCCGGAGTGCCTCCGAGAGCGCGTTTGAGGTTGTGACATTTGCCGACCACCAGCGGATGTATGAACAGGCCGAACGCGAACTGATACGGGGGCTTCAGCCGATATACACCTTTGCCACCTTGGCCGTCATTTCGGAAGATGGCCGGCCGCAGTCCGGCTTCTGTACTTACTTCTTCGATATTGAGCAGCGGCTGTCCGACCTTGAATGGAGCGAAACTGTCCGCCAAAACATGCTCGGTACGACACCCCAGGGCAAGGCTGTCCGTGAATCCATCCTGGGGGTGTTGCGTGGCATTCACTACCTGGAAAGCGAACGCGCTGCCTCTAAATCCCAAGTGCTGCCGGTGCTCGACCCGTTTGGGTGGGCCATGCCCGGGACTGCCGCGGCCGCTGGGGAGCTGGAAGTGATGCAGCGTCGGGGCAAGGGTTCGGTGCTTCTGTCTTTCCCCGCTCTGCTGGCTCACGTGACCAAGGTCCTGCATAAGAACAAGGAAGCCTGATGGACGAGCTGACATTCCAGCAGCAGGCCGTGATTTGGGGCCAGGCCTACGAAATCTTTGTGAAGCGCGGCGTACTTGGGTGTCTTGCCGATTACGAGCTCATCCAGCTGGACGACCCTCATCTGCGGCCATGGCGCGACACCAAGGTCAGCCATGTTCAACGTGCCCTGGTTCGCGAACTGGACATCATCGACGAAACGGTCAAGGAGCAGACCCACTCTGCATTGCAGCATATGTCGGCGGTCGCCTACGGGCTGGGCTATACGGCAATGCGCGAGTACCTGAAGCGCTTGACCCAGCCTCTAGAAAACAAGGCGCTATCCGTTCGCGCGCTCTGGTGTCCTTTAACCCTTCCGGGCCCCGCTGATTATGAGGCTGAGCGCGACAAGGCCTGCTCCGAACTCCACAATCTGCTGGGCCTTGGCGGAAAGGTCGACCCAGGGCTCGCCGACAAGGGCATGCCGGCGCGAGCGGATTTCCTGTTGTGGTTGTCGGGCAACCACAAGGAAGACCACCTGCTGGTCCAGGAATATTCCTACGACATGCCTTCCAGCGTGGGGGATTTCCGCGAGGAAGACGCCCATCTCGACGAGTTGATGCGGCACCGCCGTTTGGTGGATTCGCGCAGCGTATTTGCCCGTGTGTCTGCCGAAATCCAGGAGGAGACCTTTGAGCTTTCCGAGGACATTAAGTCCCATCTCGGCGCGCTGACGTCTGACAACAAGCCTTTTTATAAGCTCTGCCAGGCTTCCGGGTATACGGAATCGACCGTTCGGCTCCTCGAAACCCATCGCTTGCTGACGAAGCCATGTGTGGTGAGGGCGCTGGCCATCACACCCAATGGCCTTGAAAGCCTCGCTGCCCGCTACGTGCCCGGTGCCACGAAGGACCCGCGCTTCGCCTTGATGCAGCAAATGGGAACCGCCTATCGGCGGGCAGTAAAGGTGTCCGATGGAGATGAGGCGGAATTGGCCAATAAGATTGAGGAGGTCTTCCAGCAAATTCTGACCAGGCTTCCCAAGGCCCTGCGCGCCGGCCTGAAGGGATTACGCGAGATGCCCAAGCCCGGCGAGGACTATCACCTGGAGTTTGAGGAAAGCGTACCCGGGTTTGCCAACCCGATGCAGCAATACGCCAAGGACCAGGCAGTTGCGCTTGTCGAGGATGACCCAGAGCTGGACGAATATCTGGGAAGCCCCGCCAAGGAGGCGATTGGCCAGGCACTGGACGAATTACGCCCTGGGAGCGCTACCATTGCGCTGCGAGACCTTCATGCCGCAGCGATTGTGGCCGGCATGAATGCCGCCGAACCGGGCAAGCTCAACGTCCTTGCCCTGGAAGGCAATCCCGGCATCGGCAAAACCACTGCTGTGACGCGCTATCTGGCGAAGCAGCAGTCCGGCTACCTATTCCTGTATGTCAGCCCACGGGTCGTCATCAATCGCGACGTTACGGAGAAGCTGGCACGCAAAAACGGCGAGCCATCCGGCATCCTGACGGTCACCACTAACGCACAAATCATCTCGGCTGCCGAGCGATACCACCGTGCGTTGGTTGAAGAAGGCAAGGCCGAGAAACGGCATATCGACGGCGCCGTTATCGCCGACGGGGTGCAAGACCTGGTGCGCCCGCAGCGCAGCAGCGTATTAGTCCTGTCGCCTGAGGATGAGCACGAAATCGAGAAGCGGCATGCCGGCTCCCGCCTCGCCAAGACCACGCTTTCTGAAAACGAAGACATGGTTGAGGAGCGTTCTCTGCTGGGCGTCCTGTCGGCGATGTCTTCGACGACCCGTGAGCTCCTGACTTTGAATCCAGGCGTAAACCGGGCTGTATTGACCGCCGCGCTCCAGGGATTCCGCGAAAAAGGTAATGGGCGGAACACCATTGAATCGCTGTCCCAGCTGTTTCGCGAAACCCGTGAAGGCCGCGCCAAGACGGAGGAGCGCCGGCAGTTTGCCGAACGGATGCCAACGGTTGTCGTCATGGTGGATGAGCTCGCCGGCGATGGCGCCGGCGCACCTTTTGTCCACGCCGTGGCGCAATGGCTGAAAAAGGAGTTCATCGAGCCATTCGGCGACGACGACTCCCCATTCACCGTGATTCTGGTGATGTCCGACGCCTCACTCGGCAACGAGGTGGTGCTGAATCGCTACCTCAATGCGGGGAACAACACGCCCGACAAGGTGCTGGTGTCGAAGTCACACGGGTCAAAGCCTTTCTCCCTGGCCGTTACGCGCGTTCCGTTGGTGGGAGCCGGCAAGCCAAAAGTGCTTCACGTCATGACCAACAGCTATCCTGCCAGTGCGCTGAACATACGCTATCGGGTGAATCTGTCGTCCGTGCGCGTCGCTGAAAAGCAGCCCGGCCTGATGGAAACAGCCCGCCAAGCCGTGCGACGCGTCGCCGACGAAACCCTGCTGAACAACGCGGCAGCCGAAATCCGCAAAGCGGTCGCTGCAGGTGCAAACCAGGTCATTTACTTTGCCCAAGACAAGCTCTTTCTACGAGACCTGCGGGAAATACTAAAAGACGAGTCGGACCTTGGCTTGAACCGCGATAACGTTCGAATACTGGACTCGTCTGTTCCGGGGTCAACGCGAAAGAAGCTGATTGAGGAAGAAACGCGCGACACCATCAAGGTGTTTCTGATGACCTCGTCGGGTGCGCGAGGGGTGTCCTTCCCGAAAACGGACTGGATTATCGCGTCCGTGCCACGATTCAACATTGAATCAGCACTGATGGAAATCGCCCAGCTCATTTACCGTGGCCGCGGGATGTATCGCAATGAACACGGCAAGGAAGTTTCAGGCGACAACGTTCCGCGCCAACTGGTCATGCTGGTCGACGATTTCCTGATTCATGAAGAGGCCTTGGACAAGCGCCAGTGGCTGCGCCAATCCCTCGACTTGATGACACTGCTGGTCATGCTGCGGGCAACCATCTTTACCCGCATCACGGGTGATGCCGGGTTGCGGCAGAGCCTAGCCTTGGTTCCGGTGGGGGCTGTCGGTCTGGATGAACTGCTCAGCCTGATGTCCCAGTACGTTACCCAGTTCCTCGCTGAAGCCGACACGTTCATCAGAGGCCATAGCAACGCCGAGTTGTCCGGTCTTGTAGCCACGGCCAGGACGAATTGTTACGAGCTGTTCAGTCGATTCCGGCTTCAAGGTTTGGCCAAGAAAAACTCAGATGGCTCCACCTTCGTGAAGCCCGAGGAAGCCCGGGAGTTTTTTGACCTGGCGTCCAGTGCCCTGGTGCCCCTCCTGTCCGAAAAGGAAGGCCGGCCGTCGATGCCGTCCAACATCTATTTCGCCGGGCCGATGGTTCTGGAGAGCTGGGCAGATTTCGACAAGCAGGAGGTGTTCTCGTTTGAGGGGCATCGAACCAGCGTGGACCAAATGTCACGTGAGCTGTATATGCAACTCAAGGACATCGACCAGAACACAGCGCTGCCAAGCAGTCTGAGAATTCCTGCTGCAAACTTGCAGCGATTGCTGGCCCGTGACAAACCCGGGGCTGCAAACGAGTTCAGCACTTTGAAGTCGCTGAAATCGCCCAACACCTGGATAGCGCTGCCGACCGCCTATGCCCAGTTTGTTCGTCCAGTGCGTATGCATGATGACAAACCCAAGGGATTGCAGGAACCCGAGATGTGGCGAGAGGCCTTAGGGCGGGCTCTGTCGGCATCCAATGCCGTCATGCCGGCCATACCTCGTTACGATGGGATGCCCTGGGTTGCAGGAGTTGGACAGACGAATCCTTTGAAGTTCGATGTGGTTTTTGATGACAGGTACTTCATGGCGTCGAATGAGCTCAACCTGCTCAACGCCCTGTTGCTTGTTGAAGCATAGCCGCTAAGGACTACTCCAGAAATAATTCCTCAGCCCTCAGTTCAGTGCGCTTCGTTGTCGGGTTGAACCATAAATTCCCGCCAAGAAACGTTCGGAAGAGGCTGTCCGCCCGCCCCACGCCTGCAGCCTCTCCGAACCAATCATCCGAATTGTTAAAGAGCACCCTGAATCAGGACTGGTCGAGCGAGTTCAGTTCGACAATCAACTTGAGCTGTTCATAGATTTCTGGGTTTTGCTGTGTGACGTAGCGCTTCACAGCGTCGTTCTCCAGCAGCTTCGCCAGATACCCCTGGGCCAGGACCAGATTCAGCACATCCTCCGCGTAGTTCTCTTCGATGAGCTTGTACTGCCCTTGGAGACTGGCCATCTCCCGCTCCATACGGGCCATTTGCTCAGCTGTCACCCCTTTCATCGAGGCTGGTTTTGTACCGGCCAACAGCATCTCGACAGGTGTAGCCGCCAGCAGCGCTTCAGCGTAGTTCATGGTCAGGCTGTTCGCTGACAGCATGAGCTCGATGCATTCGACCTGGCGGGTGGGTTTCATTTTCCGAAGCACGCGCGCAATCTCGACCGAGAACTGTCTGTCCTTGAGAAGCTTCACTGCTTCCGGGCAGATGCCCTCCAGCAAGTTGAGCTTTTTCAGGACATGGCTGACGTCCACGTTCAGTGCGCGTGCGAGATGCTCCATCGAAACCCCTTTGTTGACGGCCTCTTGAAGCATGCGGGTTTCCTGAAGGGTGGATAGCCGGTTGATTTTGCTGTTGTACGTGTACGCCTCATCGTCGTTCGCCAGCAGGCAGGGGGCCTGCTCAAAGCCCAGTTCCTGCATCGCCATCAGCCGTACATGCCCATCTAGCAACAAGTATTGGCCAGTATCCGAGTCCGAGATAGCTACCGACAAAGGTTCAATGACGCCGACGTCCTCGATGGAACAGCGGATTTGGGTGTATTTGACCGAGCCGGGGACAGACGCCGGCAATATGCGCGACGGCAGGATATTGGCCAACGGCACCGTCATCACCTTTGGTGAAAAGGCCAAGGGAACCTGGTTCATCGCGCCACCTTCTCCGGCCAGACGCGGTCAGCGAGGTACTTCGGCATCACATCTAGCCGTTCCGCGCGCAACAGGTTCACAAAATTCTCATCGACCAGAAGCTGGCGCAGGGCGCGGGCAACGAATAGCAGCCGCTGCTGGGTCAGGTCGGACTTTTTGAGCGTCAGCTTCTTCCGCTCCACCTCACGTTCGTACACCCTGACCAGACTCGACTTTGTGACATCGACCGATTTACGCCGCGCCCGGCGGCTGATGGAGGCCCCGAGCGTACGTCGCCGTTCGATGATGCGGCGCGTGAGCTGCAGCTTCTTGCCACGCAGCGTCCCGGCTTCGTAGGCGTCCTGCATGGCGGATTGAAGCTCGCGGTCGTTGTCACCGGCCGCGACAATGTCCAAGGCAGTGTTAAGGGGAACCGTGCCTTTCTCCACAGCAACGAGCAGACGCTCTTCCCCTTGCTTGAGCAGACTCAAGATACCGGACACATAAGTCGACGTCAGGCCGGTCTTGGTGCTGATTTCGGATGGGCTATAGCCCTTGTCGAACAGCTGCCGAATGCTGGAGAGAATTTCCAACGGGCGATACTGGCGACGAGCGATGTTTTCTACGAGGCTCATGATGAACGCTTCCTCATCACTCACCTCGACCACCAAGGCCGGGATGTTTTCCTCGCCCAAGGTGCGCAAGGCATTCAGGCGGCCTTCGCCGCATACCAAGAGATAGTATTCCTCGCCATCTGCTTGGCGCGGCGTGACGATAACTGGCTTCTTGAGCCCAACGGTTTTGATGTTCTCGACGATGCCGTCATAGACTCGCTGATTGCGCTCCCGCGGGTTGAGCACCCTGATGTGGGCGACGGGCAGAATTTTGAGCGTGCTGTTGCGATGTGCAGGCTTCATGCGGCCCGCCTAATGCGGAAGCGCTCCGCCATCCCGTAGAGGTAATCCAGCGTGTCGCAGCGGTAGCTATCCAACTCAAAAGCATTATTTTCCGCGAGACAGATACGCGTCTGGCCAAAATCCAATCGGGGCAGTAGGTAATAATCCAGGGCAGCCTGGTTGCCATAGTCGAGGCGAACGGCGACGGTGATGTCTGGACACAAGCTAGTATCGAAGCGCACTTTCCAGCGACGACTCCCTGCCGGCGTGGCATGGCAGCGCGCTAGAACAAGCGAAACGCTGAATTCCCCGTTTACGCCCAATAGGTCAGTAGCAGGGTCCCGCACCACCTCCCCGCCAATCTCGGCAATCTTGGCCTCGGTCTCAGCAATGACGGCGGGATGGAGGCGCCGCAGAACCTGGTTCACCTCCAGGTAGCGGTAATCCCGGTCGGGGGTGAAGCCGACCATCTGGTAGGCCCGGATGAGGCCGCCGAAACGGTGGGCGTAGATGCCGGAACATGGCATGCCATCGGTCTCATTAATCACGAGGCCAGACAGATAGCCACGCGTCTTGTAGAGATTGCGCAAGCGGTCGAGCAATTCATCGTCCGAGTAGCGCCGTGAACGCGCCCGAAAAATCCCCTGTGCGGTGTAGTAAATCTCCGGCGAGACAATGGCCTCAAACGCCTGTTCCTTCTTAATCCACATATCCGGGGGGTTGGCCACGCGGGCTTTCTTGAGCTTGAACGAAATCCGGTTATATACGTTGTTGCCGATGTATTTCTCGTTCGTGAGCACTTCGTTGACTGTGGCACGTGTCCACTCGCGGCCGAGGTCAGTGCGAATGCCCTGGGTATTAAGACGCGCAGCAATCTGAGACTCTGTCAGCCCATCTTCAACAAACCAGCGGTACATCTGATTAACGACGGCCACTTCCTCATCCGGTCCTGGCGTGAGGATGACCCGGTCGGTTTGCAGACTCTTGTGCTCACCGCGGGACAACTCGGTCTTGACCGAGCCTTGCTGGTCGATGAGGACGCGCCGCAAGCCGTAGCCAGCAGGCCCGCCCTGGCGATATCCCAACTCGATAAGGCGGCATTGGCCGGCAAAGACCTTTGCGGAGAGCTCTCGGCTGTACTCGCCGGCCATCGCGCGCTTCACACCTTTGACGATTGTTGAGACCGGTGAGCCGTCGTTCTCGAACTGCTCAGCACAGTAGGCCACCTGAATGCCAGCGCGGTGGCAGAGGTACTCGTAATACGCACTCTCGTCCGCGTTCTGGAATCGCCCCCAGCGGCTGACGTCGTAGACGAGGATGATTTTGAAATCCGTCTGCCCGGATTCAACGTCTTGTATAAGCTTCTGCAGACCACTACGACCTCCGATATTCAGCCCGCTCTTGCCTTCGTCGGTGTACGTTCGAACGATTTGGATGCCGCGCCGGGCGGCGTACTCGCGGATTTTGTCGGCTTGGTTCTGGGTCGAGTATTGCTGGTGTTCCGTGGACATGCGGACATACTCCGCCGCGCAAAGTTCGGAGACCTGCACTGACCCTGTGGTTTGCTCTTCCTGTTCCATGCTGAAACGTCCTTTGGAAGGTCACACGATTCCTCGGTGACAGATATCCACCTGAACGTCTTCTTCCCATCCTGGAAGGACAGGAATTGGATAAGGCGACACCCTGCACTAACCGAGCCCGAGGGTCTGGGACGTTACCAACAATTGAGACTTGGGAACATTAGGGCCTCACTTTGCAATCATCGCCTCAAAACCCGGTAGGACCAGACAGGACGGTGATTTCGACAATCCACACAGCTTCATTTGCAATCAGGTGCGCTGTCACGGGTGTCAGGTGGTAAAGCCCGCCGGCAAAGGGATTCGAGGGCCACACGTCATCCTTTGCAATTACCGGATTTTTTCGGTCTTTATTGCGTCGTGTTTGTTGAATGCGATTGCGTTCCGCGTATTCGGGGTGACTGGCTCTGTAGTTCTTCCAGTAGTCTGGGTTCTTGGCCACCCAGTCCCGATAGTACTGAGCATCATTAGCGCGACGGTCAGGATTGTTTGCGCGCGTCTCGGCCTGTTTGCGTCGGCGTCGCTCTCGCTGGCACTTTGGATTGGAACAGAACAGCTGATTGCGGATTTGGGGCCTGGGCACAAACAGCATGCCACAGGCCGCACAGGGCCTTCTTGATGACATTGTTCACTCTGTCTGGTTGGGCAAATACGTGGGCAGAAACAACTTTAGGCTAGAGTAAAAGTCTGCTAATCGTTGACCAGCTGATTGAGAGCGATAAGATAGCCTTGCCAACCGGCTGCCACAGTTACGTGGAGTCCCCGTCAAAACCATTGATATGGCAAATAGCCTGGCAGCCCGGAATGAGGTGCTGCAGGCGACAGCTGCGCATCTCGAGTTTCTCGACTCAAGGCGTATGTCGGTCAGCAAGTTTTCGAAAGCAGTTGAAAGCGAACGAAAACGCCTCGATGACGCACCGGCGGTTTTCGTTTCCCTAGCAGCCGCTTCAATTTAAGGAACGCTTTCTAGCACCGGCTTCATTAATGGACGACCAAACCCAATCTCACCTCGAATCGACTAAAGCCGAGGTGCTTCGCCGAGTTGGCCGAAACCTTCTGCTTTTCCAGCAGATAGAGGCGTTATTGAAATTCCTGCTGGCAAACCATGCTGGTGATGGCACCTTAGAAAATTTCCAATCAAGGCACAAAAAGCGAGCGGAGTTAGTCAACAAGCAGATGCTTGGCAATCTGGTGGACAAATACGGGACTGATGTATTGCAGGACGCTGGTGTGGAGACGCTAGATGAAGAAAATCCAGACGTTCCTTGGATGTCTTTTTCATTCCGTGTCTCCGGAAACGCCGAGTTCGTGGAGTCCATGCGCAGTGACCTTAAGCTCATGACAGATGAGCGCAACGAACTGGTGCACCATTTCCTCCCACGTTGGCAACCTGAGTCTGCCGATAAGCTAGGAGAGGCTCTACTCTACTTGGACGCTCAGCGAGAGAAGGTGTTGCCGATGCATAAGCATCTACGTGATACCGCCAATCGCATGCAATCGACTCGGCAATTGCTGCACAACTTCATTTCGAGCGAGGAATACCAGCGGCAGGACGAACTGATGTGGTTACAAGCCAGCCCACTTGTCGAATTATTTCGTGAAGTAACCAGCCGAATTCATCGGACGGACGGGTGGACTTATCTATCGCATGCAGGGAAGTTGGCAAACCAGAACTTGCCGGACGACATACGGAACCTCAAGGAGCGCTATGGATTCAACACGCTCAAGAAACTGCTCATCGCCTGCGAAATCTTTGATGTTTACGACGAGCCGCTAACCAACGGCGCCTTTCGCACCCTGTATCGGGTTCGCCCACCAGAGCCGCAGCAGCCCTAACCATTCGGTTGGAGCAAGGCCAAACGTGCCCAAGTCAAATAATTAATAGTGAGATATCTGCAATGGAATGGACCAAGCTGATAAACGCAAAGCGCATAGGACGTCTGGAAAAGCCTGAGGACACGATTGGCGGTCCACGTTCACCTTTCCAGCGAGACTATGACCGCATTCTGTTTTCTTCGGCCTTCCGGCGCCTTCAGGATAAAACTCAAGTCTTCCCTCTGGCGAAGAGCGATTACGTTCGCACCCGTTTGACCCACAGCTTGGAGGTTTCCTCAGTTGGCCGCTCACTTGGGGTAATGGTGGGCGATGAAATCATCAAACGTCACCCTGAATTGGAAAAGCGAGGAATTACAGCCGGTGATTTTGGCATCATCGTGGCTACTGCGTGCTTGGCGCACGATATTGGTAACCCGCCTTTTGGTCACGCAGGCGAATCAGCAATACAGGATTGGTTTTGTCGGTCTGAAAAGGGCCAGAGCTATCTCGGTGATAAAGCGCTAAGCAAACAGACGAGGGCCGACTTCGAAAAATTCGAGGGCAATGCCCAAGGGTTCCGGGTCCTGACTCGGCTGCAATTTTCCAGCCAAGACGGTGGCATGCAGTTAACCTGTGCGGTGCTTGGTGCCTATACAAAATACCCTCGGGCGTCAGATGTTGATAAGGCTAAGGCCGGGGGTATCAGTGGGAAGAAGTTCGGTTTTGTCCAACAGGACCAGCCGCGCTTTGAGGAGCTCGCAAATGAGTTGGGGTTGATACGCAAGGGGACATTGCAGGCTTGGCATCGCCATCCGTTGGCCTTCTTGGTTGAGGCGGCAGATGATATCTGCTACCGCATCATGGATGTAGAAGACGGATTCAGGTCAGGGCACTTAGCTTACTCTGAGGTTAAGCCCCTATTCGAGGCTGTCCTTGACGGTTCATCACTGGCCCGGCTGGAGACCATGACCTCAGATAAACAGCGGGTGGAATTTCTGCGCGCCAAGGCCATTGGTATCGCAATTGAACAGGTTGTCGCGGTCTTTCTGGACAAGGAAAAGGAGTTGCTGTCTGGGGAATACGATTCTGAACTGCTGGAACACATTCCCCTGGCAGCCGGGTTCAAGGCATTCAAAACGCTTGCTCAAAAAAAGGTCTATGGCGTCAGGCCTGTCATTGAGATTGAGGCCTGTGGCTTCAGGGTTATTGGCGGCCTGCTTGAATCATTTTTGGATGCCGTTCATGACGCAGCCTCCAATGGCGACAAAATGTCCCCGCGAAGCCAAACTATTACTGGCCTGATGCCAGAAGGCTGCTGGAACCACGGGATGGATTATCGGGAAAGGCTACATGCTGTTACAGACAGCGTGTCCGGCATGACCGACTCTTACGCACTCACAATGTACCAACGGCTCTACGGAATAAGTCTTCCTTAGAAGCTGCGATGCCTGTCTGACCCTAGCCATAGCCATCGCCCAACAGGACAGCGTAAAAGAAAACCCCGCTTTCGCGGGGTTAGTTTTGAATGGTGTGGTGCCCGGAGCCGGAATCGAACCGGCATGACCTCACGGCCGGCAGATTTTGAATCTACTGCGTCTACCTATTTCGCCATCCGGGCAGAGGCCGGCATTCTACCAATTTTTGTCGATGATATGTTTCTGGCCTATGGCTGCCAATTCAGCCATGGTGTCCATCAGTTTCTTGCGTTCTGGGTCAGACATGGCCTCGATGTATTCGACCGTTTCCCGGACATTCTGAGAAATTTTGCTCTTTTCGGTAGTGCCGTCGCATTCGGTAGGAATCAGGTGTTCAGTTTCCATAGATTTCTCCTTACTTAACTATGCTGAGCGGGAGCCCGCGTACTTTCCTGGCCCTCTTGCCTACGCTTGCAAGAGCCTGTTCTGCTGCATCAGCGTTGCCGTGCTTGAGCGAGATAATCGCATCCAGCACCGCTTGCTGCACTGCGCCGTCAGTAACGTTCCCTTTCTCTAGGGCCTCCAATTTTTCACGCAGGCCAGCCATGTGGTCCTCCACTCGTTCGCGAAGAGCGCTCGAACGCAGATGCTTGTATGGCTTCAGGCTGTTCGTATCTACGTCGCCAACAAGGGCTGCAATCACACTGTCTGAAAAATCCGTCGTCTCAAAAAGGCGGCTGATTTTTTCGTGTCGCATGGAGTGCGGAACCGCCTCGCTCGGAAGGCCTACAGCATCCCTGATTACTGCCCAGGCTTTGTCGTAGTACAGTGGCTGGAATGAGCCATCCTTCGTAGAAATTGACCAGAACAAGTAAGGGCTACCGGCCAGCGCTGCACGCTCAGCCTGACGCTTCACTCGCTCAAGCATGTCCCCTACCAAAATAATCACGCGGGGCCTGCGATTTTTGTGCGATTGCCTAGGCAGATGAACCTCGCCGCGCTCCAGATTTAGCCATGCCACTTTGATTTTCGCAGACTCCCCGGGACGCGTTCCAGTTGCAAATCCGAAGCGCAGCCAAACTGGGAATGACTCATTAGCGCGCTCGCTACGTTCCTCTGCTAGCCGGTACATCTCGAGTTCCTGGCGCATTGTGATTCGCACCTCTCGGCCATGGCATTTAGGCATCTCCAGGTCACGCGCAGAGTACGCAACATTAGCCTGGATATAACCACGTTTCTTGGCCCACGAAAGCATTGCACTTAGAGTGCTTTTTTCAATGCGAATTGAGTCTCCGCTAAGTTTTTTGCCGTGTTGGTTTTTTTCCCTACGCCTTGTGTCCACGTAGTGCTGGATGTCCATAACTGTGAGCGCATGCAGGGCATAGTCACCAAGGATTCGAAGCACAGGAATAGAAGCGGAAACCTCCCGTGATTTGGTCTTGTCTGCCTTCTCATCGAACCTAACGCTACCCTTGTACCCCGCCCACGCGTCCCTTACTGTTTTGACTCCATCAGCAGACACGGATGTCTGTACTGCGATGGCTGCCTTGCGCTTCGACAAGTCAACCTCGGCCTCTCGTATCAGGGTCCATGCTTCTTCTTCGGAATTGACAACCCTGTCGAATTTCGGCAAACCTTTTCTGATTATTTGCACCCGCCATGTGCCGTTGGAAAGTTTCCTCGGTGTGGCCATTTTGCCCTTTCAAAAAACCTCTTTGTCCCTAAACAAATTCACACGGATTATTGTGAATTTATATAAAACCCAATAACTACGGGCATTACATAAGTATAGCGCAAAGGCTTTTGAATCCGCTGCGTCTACCGATTCCGCCATCCCGGCAGGGAAGCCGAACGCGGATGCGGCCGGCGACAGAAGCCGCGCATTATCGCCGAATCGGGCAGCCTGCCGCAAGGCGACGGCTATAATCGCGCCCCATGCATGTTGCCGATTTCGATTTCGACCTGCCCGATGAACTGATTGCTCAGTTTCCGCCCGCGCTGCGCGGCGGCAGCCGGCTGCTGCACGTCGAGGCATCCGGCACGCTGCACGACCGCCGATTTTGCGATTTGCCCGCCCTGCTGCGCCCCGACGATCTGCTGGTGATGAACGATACGCGCGTGATCAAGGCGCGGCTGTTCGGCCACAAGGAAAGCGGAGGCAAGGTCGAGCTGCTGGTGGAGCGGGTGCTGGATGAACGCGATGCTCTGGCCTTCATCCGGGCCAGCCACGCGCCCAGGCCGGGGTCGCGGATTCGCCTCGCCGATGACGTGGCGGCAGAGGTGCTGGCGCGGCAGGACGACCTGACCCGGCTGCGCTTTTCGCGCCCGGTGCTGGATGTGCTGGACCGGCTCGGCCAGTTGCCGCTGCCGCCCTACATCGAACATACGCCGACGGCCGACGACGAGGCGCGCTACCAGACCGTGTACGCGAACGCACCCGGCGCGGTGGCGGCCCCCACCGCCGGACTGCATTTCGATGCCGCAATGCTGGACGCCTTGCGCGCTCAGGGGGTCCGCACGGCGCAGGTGACGCTGCACGTGGGCGCCGGCACCTTCCAGCCGGTGCGGGTGGACGCCATTGCCGACCACAAGATGCATAGCGAGCGTTACACGATCCCGGACGCGGCGGTGGCGGCGATTGCCGAAACGCGCGCCCGCGGCGGCCGCGTGGTGGCGGTGGGCACCACCAGCCTGCGCGCGCTGGAAGCCGCGGCACAAGCGGGCAAACTGCATGCAGGGTCGGGCGAAACCGACATCTTCATCACCCCGGGTTATCGCTTCCGGGTGGTCGACGCGCTCATCACCAACTTCCATCTCCCCAAATCCACGCTGCTGATGCTGGTCTCCGCGTTCGCCGGGCTGGACGCCATCCGCGCGGCCTACGCCCATGCCGTCAGGGAGCACTACCGCTTCTTCAGCTACGGCGACGCGATGTTTCTGGAAAAACGCCCATCCGAATGAAATTCGACCTCCTCGCCACCGACGGCGGCGCACGCCGCGGCCAGCTCCACCTCGCGCACGGCACCGTGCAGACGCCCGTCTTCATGCCGGTAGGCACCTACGGCACGGTGAAGGCGATGGCGCCGGCCGAGCTTACCGAAACCGGCTTCGAAATGGTGCTCTCCAACACCTTCCATCTGTGGCTGCGCCCCGGCCTGGACGTGATCGAGCGCTTCGGCGGACTGCACCGCTTCATGGGCTGGGACAAGCCGATCCTTACCGACTCGGGCGGGTTCCAGGTGTTCAGCCTCGGCAAGCTCAGGAAGATCACCGAAGAAGGGGTGAAATTCGCCTCGCCGATCAACGGCGACAAGCTGTTTCTCACCCCGGAAATCTCGATGCAGATCCAGCGCACGCTGAACTCCGACATCGTGATGATTTTCGACGAATGCACGCCCTATCCCGCCACCGAGCGCGAGGCCGCCGACTCGATGCGGCTCTCGCTGCGCTGGGCGGCGCGCTCGAAAGCGGCGCACGCCGGCAACCCCAACGCGCTGTATGGCATCGTGCAGGGCGGCATGTACGAGGATTTGCGCGACGAGTCGGCACGCGAACTGATCGGCATGGACTTCGACGGCTACGCCATCGGCGGCCTGAGCGTCGGCGAACCCAAGGACGACATGGCGCGCATCCTCGCCCACACCGCGCCGCAACTGCCGGCCGGCAAGCCGCGCTACCTGATGGGCGTCGGCACGCCATCGGATCTGGTGTTCGCGGTCGGCCAGGGGATCGACCAGTTCGACTGCGTGCTGCCGACCCGCAACGCGCGCCACGGCATCCTGTTCACCCGGCGCGGCGAAATGCGCATCCGCAACGCACGCTGGAAAACCGACACCGCGCCGATCGACGACGAATGCGACTGCCACACCTGCACCCATTTCAGCCGCGCCTACGTGCACCATCTGATCCGCGCCAATGAGATATTGGGCGCGCGGCTGGCCACCATCCACAACCTGCATTACTACCACCGGCTGATGGCCGGGATGCGGGCCGCCATCGAGACCCATCGCTTTGCCGACTTCGCGGCGCAGTTTCACGAGATGCAAACACGCGGATGGTAGAATCGCCGGGTTTTTCAGCAAACCGCCTTTAATTTGGAGCGTCACCCATGATTTCACTTGCCCACGCGCAAACCGCCGCATCGGCCACCCCCGGCATCACCGACTTTCTGCCGCTGATCATCATCTTCGTCCTGTTCTGGTTCATGCTCATCCGCCCGCAGATGAAGCGCGCCAAGGAGCAGAAGAAAATGCTGACCGAACTGGCCAAGGGCGACGAAGTCGTCACCGCCAGCGGCCAGCTCGGCAAGGTTGCCAAGATCGGCGACAACTACGTGTCGCTGGAAATCGCCGACGGCGTGATTACTCACGTGCAGAAGCAGTCGGTGCAGACCCTGCTGCCCAAGGGCACGATCAAATCTCTGTGAGGCGTGAAGGGTGAGGCGCCAGGTGAAAACCAAACCCGCCTCCCCTCCTAACGCCTAACGCCTAACGCCTAACACCTCACCTAAACATGAACCGCTTCCCGCTCTGGAAATATGTGCTCATCGGCATCACGCTGGTGGTTGCATTCCTTTACACCCTGCCCAACTTCTTCGGCGAAGTGCCCGCGGTGCAGGTCTCGCCGGTGCGCACCAGCGAAAAGGTCGACACCGCGCTGCTGGGACAGGTGGAATCCGCGCTGAAGGCTGCCCAGGTGGCCTACAACGCGGTGGAGCTGGCGGGCAACAGCATCAAGGTGCGGCTTGCCAGCACCGACGTGCAGATCAAGGCCAAGGACGTGCTGCAAAACAACCTGGGCGAACGCTACACCGTGGCGCTCAACCTGGTGTCGGCCTCGCCGCCCTGGCTGTCGTCGATCCATGCGCTGCCCATGTACCTCGGCCTGGACTTGCGCGGCGGCGTGCATTTCCTGCTCGAAGTCGACATGAAGGCCGCGCTGGAAAAAGCGGCCATCCGTTACCAGAACGATTTCCGCACCGAGCTGCGCAGCGACAAGATCCGCTATGGGCGCATCAGCCGCGCAGGCAATGCCGTTACCGTGCACTTCGCGACCCGCGACCAGCGCGATGCGGCCGCAAACAAGCTGGGCTCGGTGTTCGCCGAGCTCGCCTTCAGCCCCGAAGACCAGGCCGAAGGCTTCACCCTGACCGCACGCCTGAAACCGGAAGCCCAAACCAAGGTGCAGGAATTCGCCCTGCAGCAAAACATCACCACGCTCAGAAACCGCGTCAACGAACTCGGCGTGGCCGAACCCGTCATCCAGCAGCAGGGCGCCAGCCGCGTCGTGGTGCAACTGCCCGGCGTGCAGGACACCGCCAAGGCGAAGGACATTCTGGGCCGCACCGCCACCCTGGAAATCCGCATGGTCGACGAGCAGGCCGACCCGCTTGCCGTCAGTCAGGGACAGGCGCCGTTCGGCGACGACATCGTGGCCAGCCGCGAAGGCGGCAATATCGCGGTGAAGAAGGACGTGGTGCTGACCGGCGACTCGATCACCGATGCCTCGCCCGGCTTCGACAGCCAGAGCGGCCAGGCCGCGGTGCATATCAACCTGGACGGCAAGGGCGCACGCATCTTCAAGGACGTGACGCGCGAGAACGTCGGCAAGCGCATGGCCATCCTGCTGATCGAAAAAGGCCGTGCCGAGGCGATCACCGCGCCGGTCATCCGCGAGGAAATCGGCGGCGGCCGGGTGCAGATCACCGGCATGGAAACCGCGCAGGAAGCCTCCGATGTCGCCCTGCTGCTGCGCGCCGGCGCGCTCGCGGCGCCGATGCAGATCGTGGAAGAACGCACCGTCGGCCCCAGCATGGGCGCCGAGAACATCGACAAGGGCTTCCACTCCAACATCTGGGGTTTCCTCGCGGTCGTCAGCTTCATGGTCATCTACTACCGCGTGTTCGGCCTGATCTCGTCGGTCGCGCTGGCCATCAACGCCCTCCTGCTGATCGCGCTGCTCTCCATGATGCAGGCCACGCTCACCCTGCCCGGCATGGCGGCGATTGCGCTCACGCTCGGCATGGCGATCGACGCCAACGTTCTGATCAACGAGCGCATCCGCGAGGAGATCCGGGCCGGCCTCACTCCGCAGGCGGCGATCCACGCCGGCTACGAGCGCGCCTGGGCCACCATTCTCGACTCCAACCTCACCACGATGATCGCCGGCATTGCGCTGTTCTGGCTCGGCTCCGGCCCGGTGCGCGGCTTCGCCGTGGTGCTGTGTCTGGGCATCCTCACCTCCATGTTCAGCGCCGTTACCGTGTCGCGCGCCATGGTGAACCTTGTCTATGGCCGCCAGGCACGGCTGACGAAAATCTCGATCTAAGGATTACGCCATGCTGGAATTTTTCCCATTCAAGAAAACCATCCCCTTCATGAGTTGGGGGAAGGCGACGACGGCGATTTCGCTGCTCACCTTCCTGTTCGCGGTGTGGGCACTGTGGGACCGCGGTCTCAACCTGGGCGTCGATTTCACCGGCGGCACCCTGATCGAGGTCCGCACCGACCAGCCAGCCGATCTGCATGTGATTCGTACGGCGCTGGAAAAGACCGGCCTGCCCGAAATCTCGGTGCAGAACTTCGGCACCAGCCACGACGTGCTGATCCGCCTGCCCAACAAGGGCGAAGCCAACGCCGCGGAAACCAGCAACCGCGTGATGGCCGCCTTGCAGTCGGTCGATGCCACGATCGAGCTGAAGCGCGTCGATTTCGTCGGCCCCCAGGTCGGCAAGGAACTTTACGACAGCGGCGCGCTGGCGCTGCTGCTGGTCGCCTTCGGCATCATGGCCTACCTGGCGATCCGCTTCGAATGGCGCTTCGCGGTGGCGGGCATGCTCGGCAACATGCACGACATCGTCATCATCCTCGGCATGTTTGCCTTCTTCCAGTGGGAATTCACGCTGACCGTGCTGGCCGGCGTGCTGGCGGTTCTCGGCTACTCGGTCAACGAATCGGTGGTGGTGTTCGACCGCATCCGCGAAAACATCCGCAAGATGCGCGGCGCGACCATCCCGCACATCATCGACGATGCCATCACCCGTACCATGAGCCGCACCATCATCACCCACGGCTCGACCCAGCTCATGGTGCTGTCGATGTTTTTCTTCGGCGGCGAGGCGCTGCACAACTTCGCGCTCGCGCTGACCATCGGCATCATGTTCGGCATCTACTCGTCGAACCTGGTCGCCAGCCCCCTGCTGCTGATGTTCGGCGTCAAGCGCGAGCACTTCATCAAGCCGGTGGAGAAGAAGGAAGAAGCCGTTGTTTGAGATTCAAAAAGCAAGAAGCAAGATTCAAGATAGCGAAGCGCACTGCCTTGCCTCTTGCAACTTGCACCTTGCATCTTAAACCTGCCTTTCTGACATGCTGCACGACTTCATCAACTGGATTCTCGCCACCGTCCACGGCTGGGGCTATACCGGAATTTTTTTCCTGATGGCACTGGAATCGACGGTGCTGCCGGTGCCGAGCGAACTGGTGCTGATCCCTGCGGGCTATCTGGCGCACCAGGGGGAAATGAATTTCTGGCTGATCATGCTCGCCTCCACCGTCGGCAGCCTGGCCGGGGCGTCGCTCAACTATGTGGTGGCGATGTGGGTGGGGCGGCCCTTCCTCGAACGCTGGGGACGTTATTTCTTCGTGCGGCCTGCATTGCTGCACAAGACCGATGCTTTCTTCCTGAAGCACGGCGCGGTCTCGACCTTCACCGGCCGCCTGATTCCCGGCATCCGCCATCTGATCTCGATTCCCGCCGGGCTCACCCGCATGAACCCCGGCACGTTCGCGCTCTATACCTGCCTCGGCGCCGGATTGTGGTCGCTCATCCTCACGCTGTTCGGTTATTTCCTGGGCGGCAATGAAGCCCTTATCAGGGAATACCAGCATCTCATCACTGCCGGCGTCGCCGCCTTTGTTGCGCTGGTGATCGGCGGCTACTGGTGGTGGAACCGCCGCCGCCAAGCTTAAGCTCGCCGCGGCCCCGATCGCCGGCCGCCCCATTCCCCTTCGTCCGCAATCCGGCACTCCCCGTTCAGCGCGGTTTATTCCGCAGGCGCCTGCCGGGAACGCGAAAAGTTTTGCCGTCATCTAATGTGACAAGAGCCCGAAGCAGACGGAGAGCGCCATGCGCCGCCCCCAGGAAAAAACCGCCGAGCAGCCCCTAACCGACGCCGAGCTTGCGCAGCGCATCGCGGAGGGCGACCTATCCATGCTCCAGCGCCTGATGCGGCGCCACAATCAAACGCTTTACCGGACCGCGCGCAGCATCCTGAATGACGACGCCGAGGCCGAAGACGCCGTGCAGGAGGCCTATCTTCTTGCCTATCGCGCGATGGCCCAGTTCCACGGCAATGCCAGCTTGTCCACCTGGCTGGTGCGCATCGTCGTCAACGCGGCCATCGCACGCTTGCGCAAGCGCCACCGGCAGGCCGAGGTGATCGACCTGTATGGCGATGCGGAGCAGGACGACAGACTGTCTGAGGCGAATATGGGCGAGCATTCACCCGAACAACCCGAGCATGCCCTGATGCGCTTGGAAACGCGCCGTCTGGTCGAGGACAAGATCAATCGGCTGCCGGACGCCTTTCGCACTGTCTTCGTGCTGCGCGCGCTGGAAGAAATGTCCGTCGACGAAACGGCGGCCTGCCTCGGCATTCCGCCGGAAACGGTACGCACCCGCTACTTTCGCGCCAGGGGACTGCTGCGCGAGGCACTGGCGCGCGAAATCGATTTCAGCCTCGCGGACGCATTCTCTTTCGCCGGCGACCGTTGCGACCGCATTGTCGCGGGGGTTCTGGCGAAGCTGAATACCCGCCGGGCGGACGACGCCTGATCCTGCCTGGCCAGCTGTCGCCAGGTTCCACCGCAGCACCTTCCCTGTCAGGAGACCACCATGTTTTCATTCATTCAAAAGCAGGACACGACGCACCTATCCATTCCGGCAAATCCGGACGACGGGACGCGTCGCGCCTTTCTCGGCCACTCCGGCCTGCTTCTGTCGGGAGCGGCCGTCGCCCTGCTCGCCGGACGCGATGCGCTCGCCAAGGGCGGCCAGTCCGGCGCCTCCGACGCGCGCATCCTGAACACGGCGCTGGGCGCCGAACTCGAGGCCATCGCTGCCTACCAGCTGGGTGCGGAAAGCGGGCTGCTGCAAAAACCGGCGCTCGATCTTGCGCTGGCGTTTCAGGGGCATCACAAGGAACACGCCGACGTGCTGGCGAAAACCATCGTCAAGCTGGGCGGGCAGCCGGTGGCAGCGAAAGAGAAATACACCTTCCCGGTCGACACCCTGAAAAGCCAGGCCGACGTCTTGCGCTTCGCCGCGATGCTCGAAAGAGGCGCGGTGAGCGCGTATCTCGGCGCCGTGCCGGTATTCGGCAACCGCGAACTGGCCAAGGCTGCTGCCAGCATTCTCGGCGACGAAGCGATGCACTGGGCCATCCTGCGCAATGCATTGGGCGAGACCCCGGTGCCATCCGCCTTCATGTCGTGAAAAAGTCCGGGGCGGCGATCCTGGTCGCCGGTGCCGTGCATGCCCTCCTCGCGAATGCTGCGCCGGCCGCCGCGCTCGCGCACGGCGATCCCGTGCGGGGTGAGGCGGTCTACGCGCGCTGCCTCGCTTGCCATGCCTTCGCCTACGACCGTACCGGTCCCCGGCATTGCGGGCTGTTCGGCCGCCGCGCCGGCAGCGTGCAAGGCTTCGCGTATTCGGATGCGATGCGCCGCTCGAATCTGGTGTGGGATGCGCGGACGCTCGATCGCTTTCTGGCGAATCCGCTCAAGACCGTGCCAGGGACCGCGATGGGCTATGCCGGCATCGCGGATCGCCAGGAGCGCGCCGACCTCATCGCCTATCTCAAGCAGGTCAACGATTCGGCAGCGTGCCGCGGGCAGCGGCGTCCGCCATCAGCCGCTTCATCTCCGCCACCGCCGCCTGCCAGCCCGTGAACAAGGCTTGCGCGACGATCGCATGGCCGATGTTGAGCTCGTGCATGCCCGGCAGCGCTGCGATCGGCCGCACATTGTGATAGGTCAGGCCGTGGCCGGCGTTCACCGTCAACCCCAGACTCCGGGCGTAGGCCACGGCCGTGCGGATGCGCTCGAATTCGGCGACGCGGGCGGCATCGGTCGGCGCATCCGCGTACTGCCCGGTGTGGATTTCGATTACCGGCGCGGCGGCCGCATGGGCGGCATCGATCTGCGCAAAATCGGCATCGATGAACAGCGACACGCGGATGCCCGCCTGTGCCAGCCGCGCGCAGGCCGCCTGTATTTTGGGCAGCTGGGAAGCGACGTCGAGCCCCCCCTCGGTGGTCAGTTCCTCGCGCTTTTCCGGAACCAGGCAGACGTCCTGCGGCCGGATGGCGCAGGCGATGTCGAGCATTTCCTCGGTCACCGCCATTTCGAGGTTCATCTTGGTCTTCAGCACCTGGCGCAGGATCGCCACATCGGCGTCCTGGATGTGGCGGCGGTCTTCCCTCAGATGCAGGGTGATCGAATCGGCGCCCGCGGTCTCAGCCATCAGCGCGGCCTCGACCGGGCTCGGGTAGCGGGTCTTGCGCGCCTGGCGCAGGGTGGCGATATGGTCGATGTTGACGCCGAGGTAGATGCTCATGGAGTAAGGTCGGTGAGTTCGCGCAATAGCTGGCGAGTATAAAGCGGCTTGGCGCCCAGGGTATGGTTGATCAGCGTGCGCATCAGGGTCTTGGCTTCGACCAGTGTGGCCGGGCGCTCGAAACGGTCGGCAGCCAGGTCGATCAGCGTCTGTCCGGATACCGGGCAACCCGGCTGCCCGCCCGCAGGCAGCGCGCCGCGTTCAGGCTGGAACACGTAACGGGCAGCGGGATCGATCGGCGCCCTGCTCTCGGCCTCGAGATCGAAAGTGGCGCCGTAACCGATCTCGGAGAGCAGGTTCTTCTCGAAGCGGCGCAATATCTGCTCAAAATAAGTGGCGCGTTCGTAATCCGCGGTGCCGCACTCGCCCGCCAGCTGGCCGAGGGTATCGACATAGCGGTCGTACAGCCGTTCGTGCGCATCGCCGCGCGCCAGCAGGCGCAACAGCAGTTCGTTGAGATAGAACCCGCACATCAGCGCGCGTCCCTGCGGCGCCAGCAGCCCGCCCTGCCATTCCGCCGCATGCAGGGTTTTCAGCTCGGACTTGCCGAACCACGACAGCAGCAGCGGGGTGAAGGGTTGCATCAGCCCGCGCAGCATGGATGCCGGGCGGCGCGCGCCGCGCGCGATCAGCGCCACGCGTCCGTGGCTGCGGGTGAACGCTTCCGCCACCACGCTGGTCTCCTTGAAAGGATAGGTGTGGAGGATGAAGCCGGGCTCGTTGTTGATGCGGGCGTCGGTGGACATGCAAGTAAGCCGCTAGCCGCGTAGAGGCGCGAAGGCGGCCCGAAGGCCGAACCGGAGCGTTGCGCGCGCGACGCGACTGCCGTCACTCAACTTCGCGTTCCCTTGCGCTCTGCGCGCAAAAAACCATCAATCGATCCCGAGCGACTTCAGCATCCGCACGTCGTCGGCCCAGCCGCCCTTCACTTTCACCCAGACCTCCAGGTACACCTTGCCGTCGAAGGCGCGCTCCATGTCGAGCCGCGCCTGGGTGGAGATGGTCTTGAGCTTTTCGCCGCCCTTGCCGATGACGATGGCCTTGTGGCCGTCGCGGTCGACCAGGATGGTGGCGAAAATGCGGCGCAGATTGCCTTCCTCCTCGAACTTGTCGATGGTCACCGCTACCGCATAAGGAATTTCCTCGCCGCACAGGCGGAACACCTTTTCGCGGATGAGTTCGGCGGCCAGCTGGCGTTCGGTCTGGTCGGTGACGTCGTCCTCGTCGAACAGCGGCGGGTTTTCCGGCAGGTGGGCCTGCAGGGTTTTCAGCAACTCGTCGAGGTTGCTGCCCTGCTTGGCCGATACCGGCACGATCTCGGTGAAGGCATGCGCGGCGGCGACCTCCTGCAGATAAGCCATCAGCGCGGCACGATCCTTGGCGTAGTCGATCTTGTTGACCGCCAGGATCAGCGGGCGATCCTTGGGCAGCAATGCCATCACCTGGCGGTCCTCCCGTGTCAGCCGCCCGGCTTCGACCAGCATCATCACCACGTCGGTGTCCGACAAGGTTTCGCGCACCCGCTTGTTCATCGCGCGATTCATGGCGCTGCCGTGGCGCGTCTGGAACCCAGGCGTGTCGACGAACACGAACTGCGCCTCGTCGGTGGTGTGGATGCCCATCACGCGATGGCGCGTGGTCTGCGCCTTCCTAGAGGTGATGCTGATTTTTTGCCCGACGATGCGGTTGAGCAGGGTCGACTTGCCGACGTTGGGGCGTCCGACGATGGCGATGAGGCCGCACTTGAATTCACTCATTTTTGCAACGCATCGCACGCCAGGCGTGCGGCCTCCTGTTCGGCGGCGCGGCGGCTCTTGCCGACGCCGCGCGTGCTGAGCGCCGGTTTGGCCAGTACGCACTCGACGATGAAACTCTGGTCGTGCGCCTCGCCCTGGGTCGCGACCAGCTGATAATCCGGCAGCGGCAGCCGGCGCGATTGCAGCATTTCCTGCAGCTGGGTCTTGGCATCCTTGCCCGAGGCCTTGGGATCGATTTTCGCCACCAGCGGATCGAACAGGCCGCGCACGACGCTTTGCGCCTGGTCGAAGCCGGCATCCAGAAAAATCGCGCCGAACAGCGATTCCAGCGTATCGGCCAGAATCGAGGGGCGGCGAAAGCCGCCGCTTTTGAGTTCGCCTTCGCCGAGGCGCAGGACATCCCCCAGTCTCAGGGAAACGGCAATATCGGCCAGCGTCTCCTGCCGCACCAGGTTGGCGCGCAGGCGCGACAGGCTGCCTTCGGGCAAATCGGGAAAGGCGTCGTAGAGCGCGCGGGCAACCGAGCAGTTCAGCACCGAGTCGCCGAGGAACTCGAGCCGCTCGTTGTTGAGCGCGCCGTAGCTGCGGTGCGTCAGCACCTGGGCCAGGAGTTCAGGACGGCTGAAGGTGTAACCCAGCGCCTGCTGCAGGCGCTGGTTCAACAAGGCGTTACTCAATCTGGGCAGGGGCGGCGCTGGGGTCGCTGCTGGTGCTGAAATCCACCACCAGGCTGACGTTGCCGACGAGCTTGGAGCGGAATTCATAATGGGCGGAAACCACCGGGATGCCGCTGCGGCGATCGATGCTGAGGTCTTCCGGCTTGACCACGCTGACATAGCCCACGTTGGCGCGCTTGGTAAAATCGTTGCGCAGTTCGGCGTTGCTTTTCGATCTGAAGTCGGGCTCCTGCGCCATCGTGGCGAGAATTTTCTTCACCGAGAAAAACTCGACGTAAGCAGGCACCAGCTTCATCGCCAGCACGGCCACAGCGACCAGCACGATGGCGACGAACAGGAAGCCGATCATGCTCAGGCCGTGTTGTTGAAAAGGCGTGGAACGGGTGCGCTGCATGCTGTCTCCTTATCGAATGACGGTGCCGATGCGGCCGAAATCGTCAAAGTTCATCCAGATGAAAAAGGCCTTGCCGACGATGTTCCTGTCGGGGACGAAGCCCCAGTAACGGCTGTCGTTGCTGGCATCGCGATTGTCGCCCATCATGAAATAGTGGCCTGCCGGAACCTTGCAGCTGAAGCCTTCGCCCTCGGCATTGTAGGAGCAGTTTTCGCGGTAGGGGAAGTCCGTCACCTGAGGCGGGTAGACCGCGGGCTTGCCCGGCTCGGTCATCATGGCGTGGCCGACGCCATTGAGACGCTCGTCGTACACCATGGCGGTGATGTAGTTGAGGCCGTTGCCGACGTAGCTATAGGTGCCGGTGTTGGCGCTCGGCACCGGCTGGCCGTTGACGACGAGCTGCTTGTTGCGGTATTCGACCACGTCGCCCGGCACGCCGACCACGCGCTTGATGTAATCGAGGCCGGGGTCGGCCGGGTAGCGGAACACCATGACGTCGCCGCGCTCGGGGTTGTTCAGCTGCACGATTTTCTTGTTGAGCACCGGCAGGCGGATGCCATAGGTATATTTGTTGACCAGGATGAAGTCGCCGATCAGCAGCGTCGGCATCATCGACCCGGACGGAATCTTGAACGGCTCGACCAGGAAGGAACGCAGCGCGAACACCACCAGAATCACCGGAAAGAAGCTCTTGGCGTATTCGACCAGCAGCGGCTCCCTGGCGTCCTTGTCGCGGCTGCGCTTGAGCAGCAGCGCGTCGAGCAGCCAGATGCCGCCGGTGACGGCGAGCGCGATGAAAAGGATGAGCGCGAAATTCATGTTTATTTGTCCGAGACCTGGAGGATCGCAAGGAAGGCTTCCTGCGGGATTTCGACGTTGCCGACCTGCTTCATGCGGCGTTTGCCGGCCTTCTGTTTTTCCAGCAGCTTCTTCTTGCGCGAAATGTCGCCGCCGTAGCACTTGGCGAGCACGTTCTTGCGCATCGCCTTGACGTTCTCGCGCGCGATGATGTTGGCGCCGATCGCCGCCTGCACCGCGACGTCGAACATCTGGCGCGGAATCAGTTCGCGCATCTTGGACGCCAGTTCGCGCCCGCGGTACACGCTGGTGGCCCGGTGCACGATCAGCGACAGCGCATCGACCTTCTCGTTGTTTACCAGAATGTCGAGTTTGACCAGGTCACCCGGCCGGAACTCCTTGAATTCGTAATCGAGCGAGGCATAGCCGCGGCTGGTCGATTTCAGCTTGTCGAAGAAATCCATCACCACTTCGTTCATCGGCAGGTCGTACACCAGCATCACCTGCTTGCCGTGATACTGCATGTTGATCTGCACGCCGCGTTTCTGGTTGCACAGGGTGATGACGTTGCCGACGTATTCTTCCGGCACGAAGATCGTCGCGGTGATGATGGGTTCGCGGATTTCCTCGATCTTCGACGGCTCCGGCAGCTTGGACGGGTTCTCGACGTTGAGCATGGTGCCGTCTTTCAGCACCACTTCGTACACCACCGTCGGCGCGGTGGTGATGAGGTCCATGTTGTATTCGCGTTCCAGCCGCTCCTGCACGATGTCCATGTGCAGCAGGCCGAGGAAGCCGCAGCGGAAACCGAAACCCAGCGCCTGCGAGACTTCCGGCTCGAACTGCAGCGCGGCGTCGTTCAGTTGCAGCTTGGTCAAGGCGTCCCTCAGCGCCTCGAAGTCATGCGACTCGATCGGATAGAGTCCGGCGAAAACCTGCGATTGCACCTTCTTGAAGCCGGGCAACGGTTCGCCGGCGGGGCGGTCGATCAAGGTGATGGTGTCGCCCACCTGGGCGGATTTGAGCTCCTTGATGCCGGCGATCACGAAGCCGACTTCGCCCGCGGCAAGCTGCTCGCGGTCGACCGATTTGGGCGTAAACACACCGACGTGCTCGGTCAGATGCTGCGCGCCGGATGCCATGAAGCGGATCTTGTCCTTCGGGCGCAGGACGCCGTCGACCACCCGCACCAGCATCACCACGCCGACGTAGTTGTCGAACCAGGAATCGATGATCAGCGCCTTCAGCGGCGCGCTTTCGTCGCCGCGCGGCGGCGGCACCTGCCTCACCACCGTTTCGAGAATCTCCGCAATGCCGACGCCGGTCTTGGCCGAGGCACGCACCGCATCGGTGGCATCGATGCCGACGATGTCCTCGATTTCTTCCGCCACCCGGTCGGGGTCGGCCGCCGGCAGGTCGATCTTGTTCAGCACCGGGATGACCTCGACGCCGAGGTCGATCGCGGTGTAGCAGTTGGCCACCGTCTGCGCTTCGACGCCCTGCGAAGCATCGACCACCAGCAGCGCGCCCTCGCAGGCCGACAGGGAACGCGATACCTCGTAGGAAAAGTCGACGTGGCCGGGGGTGTCGATCAGGTTCAGGCGGTAGACCTGGCCGTCCTGCGCCTTGTAGGTGAGCGCGGCGGTCTGCGCCTTGATGGTGATGCCGCGTTCCTTTTCCAGGTCCATCGAATCGAGCACCTGCGCCTCCATCTCGCGTTCGGACAGGCCGCCGCAGTGCTGGATCAGTCGGTCGGCCAGGGTGGACTTGCCGTGGTCGATGTGGGCGATGATGGAAAAATTGCGGATCAGGTTCTGGGACACAACAAAACGGGCACGTTTCCGTGCCCGGCAAGGGATGCGATAACTTGCAGAATTTTAACGGATTCCAGGGTCTGCCGACACCAATTTCGCAGCCGCGACGAGGCCGCGCCAGGACGCAGCCCGCGACAAAGGGCGGGCCGCGTCGGCCCATCCCTTCGAGTTGCCGCGAAAAAGCATCCGCCAGGCCCTATGGGTGGGCACGCAGCCATGCCTGAAATGCGGGCAGATCAAGCTGGTGGCGGCAAATCTCGGTGTCGCCGTCGAACAGCAGCGGCACGTCCCAACCGTATTTCTGCTTGAGCGACGGATCGCCATCGACGTCGACGAGGGTCAATCGATGTCCGGCCCCCGCGATCAGCGCGCCGACTGCCGCCTCCATGTCCTCGCACAGCGGGCAGCCCGCGCGCGTGTATAGCAAGAGCGATTCACTCACCCGAGATCTTCAGCGGGATGTACAGCGAGCCGTCGCCGCGCCGCACCAGGATTGCAGCGCTTTTGCCAACCGGTACTGCAGCGATGGCCTTGCGGAACGCCTCCACGTTGACCACCTTGCTGTTGTTCACCGCCAGGATGACGTCGCCGGTGCGAATGCCGGCCCGCGCCGCATCGCCGGTGGCATCCACGACCAGCACGCCGTGGTCGAGCCCGAGTGCGCGGCGCTGTTCCGCGCTCAACTCGGACAAGGCCAGCCCGCCGCGCGAAAAGGTTTTTCCTTCAGGGCCGGCCTGCTGGGTTTCAGCCGGCAACTCGGTCAGCACCACGCTCAACTGCTGGGCCTTGCCTTTGCGCCAGACCTGCAGCGGGATTTTTACGCCCGGCTTGGTCATGCCGACCATCCGCGGCAGGTCGCCGGAGTTTTCCACCGCCTTGCCGTTGAATTCCAGAATGACATCGGCGGCCTGCAGCCCCGCCTTGTGCGCGGGGCTGTCCTCCTGCACCTGCGAGACCAGCGCGCCGCGCGGACGATCCAGGCCGAAGGATTCGGCCAGGTCGGCGGTCACCTCCTGGATCACCACGCCGAGCCAGCCGCGCGACACCTTGCCGCTGCTTTTCAGCTGCCCCACCACTTCCATCGCCACGTCGATCGGAATCGCGAACGAGACCCCCTGGTAGCCGCCGCTGCGGCTGTAAATCTGCGAATTGATGCCGACCACCTCGCCCTTCATGTTGAACAGCGGCCCGCCCGAATTGCCGGGATTGATCGGCACATCGGTCTGGATGTAGGGCACATAGCTTTCCGATGGCAGCGAACGTCCCTTGGCCGAGACGATGCCTGCGGTGACCGAGTTTTCGAAACCGAACGGCGAGCCGATCGCCGCAACCGCTTCGCCGACGCGCAGCCGGGTGGGGTCGCCCAGCTTGACGGCGGGCAGCTTGTCGGCGGTGATCTTGATGACGGCCACATCGGTGCGGGTGTCGGCCCCCACCACCTTGGCGGTGAACTTGCGCTTGTCGATCAGCTTGACCACGACCTCGTCCGCGCCTCTGACCACGTGCGCGTTGGTCAAAATGTAGCCATCGCTGCTGACGATGAAGCCGGAGCCCGCGCCGCGCGCGGGGATTTCCTGCATGGGACCGCCCTGCCCGCCCTGCCCGCCCGGCCCGCCGGGGAAGAAGCGGCGGAAAAACTCCTGCATGTCCTCTTCGTCGGGAGCCGCGAACGGCAGCCCCTCCGGTCCGCGTTTCACCAGTTTGGTCGTGCTGATGTTGACCACTGCCGGTCCCTGCTTTTCAACCAGATCGGCCACATCCATCACGTCTTTTGCCAGCACCGGCGCCGACAAGGCGAACACCAGCGCGGTCGCTGCCCAAGCTGTTCTCATCATGGCTGTCCTTTCATCATGCGAAACCTGAAATCGTCTTCACGTCTGAGCACGACCGGGCGGGCCGCCCGGCCGCCGCGCGCGGCCAGCCAGCCGGCCGCCCCGCCGAGCAGTACGCCGACCAGCGCGGAGCCGTCGCCGGGCCGGATTGCCTGTGCCAGCAGCGCGCCCGCCAGCATCAGTCCCAATGGCAGGCCATAGGCACGCAATGCGCTCTTGAGCACGCTGCCGCGGGCAATGCCGACCACGACACGGTCGCCCGGGGCCAGCGACAAATCGCAGTCGACCAGGAAATGCCGCGGTTTGCGCTGGAACAGTTCGGCAATGCGGCGCGATGAGCACCCCTGCCCGCCGCAGGTGCCGCAGCCCGACGGCTCGACCGCCTGCACCCAGATGCCGTCCGACGCGGTTTTGACGACTTCGGCGGTTTGCTCCAGCATGGCAGCGCCTACTTCCTTTTCACCGAGTTGCCTGTTTCGATCAACGCCATGCTCGGCACTTCGCCCAGGGTCGTCACGCTATAGCCGTCGACCTCGCGCGCATAGATCCCGATCGCGCCTTCGGCCGACAGCCCCTGCAGGCGCTGCGCCTGGGGATCGGCCGGCTCGACGAACATCGACAGCACGCTCAGGCCATCCGAAAACACCAGATGGGTGACCGGCGCCGGTTTGCCCGGCAGGGCGCGCACCGCCTCCTGCACCCGCTCAAATCCCGGCGGCGGCGTCACGTTCCAGGCCACCGCGGCCGGTTTGTCGAGGCTGGCCTTCTGGACGCGCTTGCCCGTCATGTCATTGCGGAACAATTGGGCGTCGGGTGCCTTGCCGATCTGGATTTCGGAAAACACGAACATCGACACCACGCTGCCATTGCCGTTGACTATGCGCGACTTGAGCGGCAACCCGGTCTGCTTGTCCAGCCACAGGCTGAATGCATAACGGTAGCCGTCGCGCGGCTCCAGCGTCACCACCTGGCAGGGACGTCCCGCCACGCGCTCGGTTCCGGCAAGCGTCGCCTCGTAGTAATCGAGCAGGCCGGCCGGCCGGGCAGGCAGCAAGGCGGGGAAGAAGCGCCGCGGGGCGTTGCGCTCAAGGCGCACGCTCTTGCCGTCCGGCAAGTGACAGTAGACGTCGTTGTTGATGCGCAGGAACTGGCGCGGTGTACCGTCCATGACCTCGACTTTTTCCAGTTCGCCCGCCGCATCGGTGCGGTGCAGCACACGCAACACCTCGACGTGTTCGCCATGGTGATACACGTAGACGCCGCTGTAATTCTGCTGCTTCGCCGCAGCGGCGGCACGGTTGAGCCATTCGAGCGCAGCGTCCGCCCGAACCGCCCCGGAAAACGCCATCAGCGCGGCAAAGCCCAGAATCTGCCAGCTTTGCCGCCGGACAAGCAGCGCTCGCATCAGCGCGGCTCCACCACAACCGCCACCGTGCGCTGGTAGGGCGACGCCACCGCCATCGGGGCGAATTCCTGATGCGCGACGAGATAGGGGGCCAGACGGGCATCCTCGCGCGCCGCAACCTGCGCCTGCGCAGCAGGCTGGAAGGCCGGCGCCGGCGCCGCCGCCATCGGTGCGGTGGCCGGCGCATGCGGCATCAATCCGGTCAGCGAAATTGCGCCCCATACGGCAAGCGAGGCAAACGACGCCACCGCCAGCCGTTGCGGCCACACATTGCGGCGCGGCGCGAGCACGGTCGGTTCGGCCGCCAGTTGCGCCGAGAAGCGCGCCATGAAATCGTCCTGAACCGGCGTCGCGCCGCGCATCAGGTCACCGATCAAATGGAATTCGGACCAGTTTTTTCGCAAGGCGTCGTCGCGTTTCAAAGCCGCGATGCAGGCTTCGGTTTCCGCGCGTGCCGCCTCGCCGTCGAGCGTTGCGGACAATATCAGCGGCATATCGTCGCTCTGTTCGGCCTGGGAGGGGATGTCTGGTTTGCGAAGTGCTGACATGGTTACCACCTTTTATCCTGACTGGTGCCCAGCATCGGGCGTATTTTTTCGGCAATGGCCTCGCGCGCCCGGAAAATCCGTGAGCGCACCGTGCCGATCGGGCATTCCATCATCTGCGCGATATCCTCGTAGCTCATGCCTTCGATTTCGCGCAGCGTGATGGCTGTCCGCAATTCCTCGGGCAGCGCATCGACCGCCTCGTTGACTGCTTTGGCGATCTGTTTGGTCTGGAGTTCCGCGTCCGGCGTCGCGATGTCGCGCAACAGATCGCCATCTTCGTAGTTCTCCGCATCTTCGGCCAGCACATCGCTCGATACCGGCTGGCGTTTGTGCGCCACCAGATAGTTCTTGGCGGTGTTCACGGCGATGCGATACAGCCAGGTGTAAAAGGCACTCTCGCCGCGAAAGCCCGGCAACGCGCGGTAGGCCTTGATAAAGGCCTCCTGCGTAATGTCTTCCACCTCGGCCGCATCGCGCACCATGCGCGACAACAGCCGCCCGAGCTTGCGGTGATACTTCATCACCAATAGCTCGAAAGCGCGCTTGTCGCCCTGCTGGGCACGTTCGACCAGCACCTGATCCAGTTCGCGGTCCGACATATCTCCCTGCTGCTTTTTGATTATGTTGAAAGTATACGTGACCGCATCTTCTGGCGAGTGTGAGCCGGCCACGGCAAAAAAGTTCACCCCAGACAGGGTTATTCGGGCGAGCTCAGGCCTGTTATCATCCGGCGACACCATGCACCAATACGACGTCCTCATCCTCGGCAGCGGCCTCGCCGCGCTGACCACCGCGCTCAAGCTGGCCGACCGGCGCCGCGTCGCCATTGTCACCAAGCGCCAGATGACCGACGGCGCCAGCGACTGGGCGCAGGGCGGCATTGCCGCCGCGGTCGACAGCGGCGACTCGATCGAGGCGCATGTGCACGACACCCTGGTTGCCGGCGCCGGCTTGTGCGACGAAGCGGTCACTCGCATGGTGGCGAGCCACGCAAGCGAAATGATCGCCTGGCTGACCGCCAACGGCGTCGCCTTCACCGCCGACCCGCAGGCCACCGGCGGCCTGCACCTGGCGCGTGAAGGCGGCCATTCCAAGCGCCGCGTGGTGCACGCCGCCGATGCCACCGGGCATGCAGTGCAGACCAGCCTGCTCGACCGCGTGCGCGCGCATCCCAACATCGACACCTTCGAGCAGCACGTCGCCATCGACCTCATCACCGGCAAGCGCGCCGGCGGAGAGGAACGGCAGATCCACGGCGCGTATGCGCTCAACAAGGGCAGCGGCGAGGTCGAGACCTTCGCCGCCGGCCACACCGTGCTGGCCACCGGCGGCGCCGGCAAGGTCTATCTCTACACCACCAACCCGGATACCGCGACCGGCGACGGCATCGCGATGGCCTGGCGCGCGGGCTGCCGCGTCGCCAACCTTGAATTCGTGCAGTTCCACCCGACCTGCCTGTATCACCCGCACGCCAAGTCCTTCCTCATCAGCGAGGCGGTGCGCGGCGAAGGCGGCCATCTGCTGCTGCCCGACGGCAGCCGCTTCATGCAATACCACGACGAGCGCGCCGAACTTGCCCCGCGCGACGTGGTGGCGCGCGCGATCGACTTCGAAATGAAAAAGCGCGGCATCGACTGCGTCTATCTCGACATCAGCCACAAGCCGGCCGATTTCGTGCGCGAACATTTCCCCACGATCCACCGCCGCTGCCTGGAACTCGGCATCGACATCACACGCCAGCCGATCCCGGTGGTGCCCGCCGCACATTACACCTGCGGCGGCGTCGTCACCGACATGGACGCGCGCACCGACCTGTGCAACCTGCACGCGGTGGGCGAAGTCACCTTCACCGGACTGCACGGCGCCAACCGGCTGGCATCGAATTCGCTGCTCGAGTGCCTGGTGTTCGGCCACGCCGCCGCCGCCGACATTCTGGCCACCCCGCCCGCCCCGTCGCTCGACCTGCCGCCATGGGACGCATCGCGCGTCACCGATCCGGACGAGGAAGTGGTGATCTCGCACAACTGGGACGAACTGCGCCGCTTCATGTGGGACTACGTCGGCATCGTGCGCACCAACAAGCGGCTCACGCGGGCGGCGCACCGCATCCGCCTGCTGCGCGCCGAAATCGACGAGTTCTACCGCAATTTCCGCGTCAGCAACGACCTCATCGAGCTGCGCAACCTGGTGCAAAGCGCCGACCTCATCGTCCGCTGCGCGCAACTGCGGCAGGAAAGCCGCGGCCTGCACTACAGCCGCGACTACCCCGAGACGCTGCCGGTCGCCGGCAATACCGTGCTCAACCCGCGCCCGGGGACGATGTGCCCGAGCGTATGCGGCGTGTCCAGCGAAGCGCTACCCTGAGCCGGCGCAAATCGTCGGCGTCCGCGCTGTCGGACAGCAAGGCCAGGTTGCGCACACGCCTGTCCGCAACGCGATAACGCAGCACGATCAGCGCAGGCGAAACCAGGCTGTCGCCCAGCACCTCGACGTCGCGCCATTCGCCTGCATCATCCAGGCATTGCAGCCGGCCGTCCGCCGCCACGCGCAATGCATCCGTACGACGCGCCTGCCGCCAGCCCCGCATACCCAGACCGATCACCGCCATGCCGAGCGCCAGCTGGAGCGCTGCCGGCACGGCTGCGAGATAGATGGCGGCCAGTGCGAGCGACGCCATGCCCAGCAGCAACACCCCCAGCCGGCGTGAGGGTTTGAGCTCAATCTCGCGCATCAGCGTGTACACTTTTGGGCTTCATCGCATCCCCCTTTGAATGGAACGTATCGTGATCGATTCCTGGAAGAACTTTCTGCAATCCCAAGGCGCGGCAATCGAAGACGGCGCCGTGCTGCACTATGGCGATGCCGCCGCCGAACGTTCCGCCACGGGCGGCACCATTGTGGCGGATTTATCGCAGCTCGGCGTGATCGCGTTTCGCGGCGACGACACCGCCGCGTTTTTGCAGGGCCAGCTTACCAACGACGTGCGCGCCCTTCACCCCGACGGCGCCCAGTGGAACGGCTACTGCAGCCCCAAGGGGCGCCTGCTCGGCAATTTCCTGATGTGGCGGCAGGGCAAGGATTACTGCCTGCAGCTGTCCGGCGACATCGCAGCCGGCGTACTGAAACGCTTATCCATGTTCATCATGCGCGCCAAGGTGCAGGCGCGCGACGCCAGCGATGAAACCGTGCGGCTGGTGGTGGCCGGCCAGCAGGCGCAGGCAGCCGTGGCCGCAGCGATGGGCGCCGTCCCCGAGGCCGCGATGCACAGCCGCGCCGGCAGCGCCGGACAGGTGATCCGCCTCGGCGACGATAAATTCGTCCTGTCGCTTGCGCCCGAGCGCGCCGCTGCCGTGTGGCAAATTCTGCGCGAATCGGCCACCCCGGTCGGTGCGCCCGTGTGGGACTGGTTGCGGCTCAACGCGGGCATTCCGATGATCGTCGCCGCCACCCAGGAGCAGTTCGTGCCGCAGATGGTCAATCTCGAGGTCATCGGCGGCGTGAGCTTTCAGAAAGGCTGCTATCCGGGCCAGGAAATCGTCGCCCGCAGCCAATACCTGGGCAAGCTCAAGCGCCGCATGTTCCTCGCGCATGTCGATGCCGAAGCCGCCCCCGGCGACAGCCTGTACAGCGCCGACCTCGCGGGCCAGGCCACCGGCACCGTGGTCAATGCCGCCCCGGCGCCGGCCGGCGGCTTCGATGTGCTGGCCGTGGCGCAGGTCGAAAGCGCGAACACGCAGACCCTGCACCTGAAAGCGGCCGACGGCGCCGCGCTGACCTTGAAGCCCCTGCCCTATGCGCTGCCCGCATAGGTGAGCAGCGCCTACGTTTATTACCGCATCGACCCCGCGCAGGCCGACCTCGCCGCTGCGCGGGTCGATGCATTGCTGGACGCGATGGCTGCGCATTGCCGCCATCCGCCACGGCGGATGAGCCGCTGTGACGATCCGGAAACGTGGATGGAGGTTTACGAGGGGATTGCCGACTTCGCGGCGTTTGCCGCGGCCTTGAATGCCGCGGCCCTGCCACTCGACTGCGCGGCGTTCACCCGGGGCGAACGCCATCTGGAATGTTTTTCCGCACCTGACCAAGCGCCATAAAAAAGCCGCGCGAACCCGGCTTTTCGTTCATGCCGCGCTGCGCCTTCAATCCACCTCCAACACCGGCACCCGCGCGGCCAGCGCGCACAGCAGTTCATAGCTGCTGGTGCCGGCGGCGGCGGCCACCGCCTCCACCGGCAGCCCCTCCCCCCACAGCACCACCGGGCTGCCAACACCGGCGTCGGCGCATTCGCTCAAATCCACGCACAGCATGTCCATCGACACCCGGCCCAGGGTTCGGCTGCGGCGGCCGTTGACCAGTACCGGGGTGCCCGTCAGCGCATGGCGCGGATAGCCGTCGGCGTAGCCGCAGGCCACCACGCCCACCCGCATCGGGCGTTCGGCGCGGAACAGCTGGCCATATCCCAACCCTTCGCCCGCCTGCAGGGTCTGCACGCCGATGATTTCCGACTGCAGGGTCATCGCCGGCCGCAGGCCCAGTTGCCCGGCTGACGCATCGGCAAAAGGCGAAGCGCCATACAGCATGAGCCCAGGCCTGGCCCAGGCACCCAGGGTCTCCGGGTAACGCAGCAGCGCCGCCGAATTGGCGCTGCTCCACGGCAGGCCGTGGCCGGCGACCTCGCGCAGAAAGGGCTGCAGCTGCCAGCCCACGCCCGCCGCCTCGTCCGCCTGGGCAAAGTGGGTCATCAGCGTGACGCCGGCCACGCCGGGCAGATTCCGCGCCCGCGCGACGACGGCAGCATGTTCGGCGAGCGGAAACCCCAGCCGGTGCATGCCGCTGTCGAACTTGAGAAAGACCTGGATCGGGCGGGCGGGTGGTTGCCGCCGCAACCAGTCGAGCTGCCCGGCATGGTGCAGCACCGGCCACAGGTCCAGTTCGGCGCAGGTGGCGATTTCGTCGGCGCCGAATATCCCCTCGAGCAGCAGAATGGGCTGTTCCACGCCCATCTGCCGCAGATTGGCGGCTTCTTCCAGCGTCAGCACCGCAAAGCCGTCGGCCGCCGCCAGTCCGCGGCGCGCGCGCGACAGCCCGTGACCGTAAGCGTTGGCCTTGACCACGGCAAACAGGCGCGCCGCCGCCGCGCAACTACGCGCCGCGCGCAGATTGTGCGCCATCGCTCCAATCGAAATCCGTGCCAGGATGGGACGCATCAGGGCTTAGTAGGCGCCCGGCTGCGCCAGCGACTCGAAACGTGTGTATTCACCGATGAAGGCCAGTCTTACGGTACCGATAGGGCCGTTACGCTGCTTGCTGATGATGATTTCGGCGGTGCCCTTGTCCTGCGTGTCGGGGTTGTAGACCTCGTCGCGGTAGATGAACAGGATGACGTCGGCGTCCTGCTCGATGGCGCCCGATTCGCGCAAATCGGACATCACCGGGCGCTTGTTGGGGCGCTGTTCCAGCCCGCGGTTCAACTGCGACAGCGCAATCACCGGCACCTGCAATTCCTTCGCCAGCCCCTTCAGTGCGCGCGAGATCTCGGAGATTTCGGTGGCACGGTTTTCGCCTCCGCCGCTGCCCGCCATCAACTGCAAATAGTCGATCACGATGAGGCCGAGCTTGCCGCACTGGCGCATCAGCCGGCGCGCCCGCGCGCGCAGTTCCAGCACGTTGAGTCCTGGCGATTCGTCGATGAAGACCGGCGCGTCGTTGAGCTTGCCGAGCGCGTAGGTGAGACGCTGCCAGTCGTCTTCGCCGAGCTTGCCGGTGCGCAGCCGGTGCTGGTCGAGCTTGCCGACCGAGCCGATCATCCGCATCACCAGCTGCGCCCCGCCCATTTCCATCGAGAACACCGCCACCGGCAGGCCGGTGTCGAGCGCGACGTTTTCGGCGATATTGATCGAGAACGCGGTCTTGCCCATGGATGGCCGGCCGGCGACGATGACCAGGTCGCCCGGCTGCAGGCCCGAGGTTTTCTGGTCGAGATCGTGGAAGCCGGTAGGCACGCCGGTGACGCCGGAATCGTTGTCGCGGTGGTACAGCTCGTCGATGCGCTCGACCACTTCCTTCAGCAGCGGCTTGATCTCGGTGAAGCCCGCCTGTCCGCGGCTGCCCGACTCGGCAATCTCGAACACCTTGGCCTCGGCTTCGTCGAGCAACTGCGAGGCGCTGCGCCCGGCCGGTGCGTAGGCGGTATCGGCAATGCCGGTCGCCACTTCGGCGAGGCGGCGCATCACCGAGCGCTCGCGCACGATTTCGGCATAGCGGCGGATGTTGGCGGCCGACGGCGTATTGCTCGCCAGCGCGACGATGTAGGCAAGCCCACCGACGCTTTCGAGCTGGCCGAGCGATTGCAGCGACTCGGAAACCGTCACTGCGTCGGCCGGACGGTTTTCGGCTATCTGCCGCACGATCGCGCGCAGGATCTGGCGATGATCCTGGCGATAAAAATCGCTTTCCGAGACCACGTCGCCGATGCGGTCCCACGCGCCGTTGTCCAGCAGCAAGCCGCCCAGGACCGCCTGCTCGGCTTCGAGCGAATGCGGCGGCAGGCGCATCTGCGCCAACTGGGGATCGGGACTTGCAGTCAGCGAGTGGATAGCGGCCATGGCAGGATTCTAGACTCCGGCCTTACCCCCACCAAGGGATAAGACTGTGGATAAAGCGTGGACATCCGGGAATACCCTGGGGGCAAAAAAACAAAAGGCAGCCGAAGCTGCCTTTTGGGGTTTCCGCCGGGAATTACTGTTCGCCGGCCACCACCACCGTGATGTTGGCGGTGACGTCATGGTGCAGGCCCAGCACCACCGGATATTCGCCGATGGCCTTGAACGGGCCTTCGGGCAAACGGACTTCCGCCTTCGCCACATCATGGCCCTGCGCCTTCAGTGCATCGGCGATGTCTGCGTTGGTCACGGAGCCGAACAGACGGCCGTCGACACCGGCTTTATGGCTGACCGTGACGCGGGCACCTTCCAGCTTTTCGCCGCGGCGCTGGGCATCGGCCAGCTTTTCGGCGGCGACGCGTTCCAGTTCGGCCTTCTGCGCGGCAAACGCTTCCATGTTGGCCTGCGTGGCGCGACGTGCACGGCCGGTGGGGATCAGAAAGTTGCGGGCGAAACCGTCTTTCACTTTGACCACGTCACCCAGATTGCCCAGGTTGACGACTTTGTCCATCAGAATCACTTGCATGGCCGTCTCCTCAATGCAGGTCGGTGTAAGGCATCAGCGCCAGGAAGCGCGCGCGCTTGATCGCAGTGCCCAGTTGGCGCTGATAGTGCGCCTTGGTGCCGGTGATGCGGGCCGGGATGATGCGGCCGTTCTCGGCGATGAATTCCTTCAGCACGTCGACGTCCTTGTAATCGACTTCGACCACTTTCTCGGCGGTGAAGCGGCAGAACTTACGACGCTTGAAGAGACCGCGGTTGCCGCTGTCGCGGCGCTTGTTGGCGAACTTGCCGCCGGATTTTCCACCCATGGGACGGGCCATGATTTATTCCTTTTCGATTCGATTCAATATCAAGATCAGTTGTCGGCTGTTCACGCTGCGCCGGTTCAACGCGCCTTCCAGCTTGACCTGAGTTCCGGTGGTCAGTTGCGCCAACCGACTGGCAAGCGATCCGCTCGCCTGCACCGTCAACTCGCATTCCACCTGCCTGGTCTGGGTTGCTATCGACTGACTGCTGCGGTGAAGAATCACCGCCTCAGCAATCGGCACGCCCGCCGGGCTGTATCGCACCGGGTCAACCTGGATGAGGGCTCCGCTGATGGCCAGCCGATTCACTCGCTCAGGCTGCGGCGGGCTGCTCGGCTGCTGCTTCTGGCTTGGCGCTGTCCAGCATGTCGCGCGATTTCTCTTCCTTCATCATCGGCGAGGCCGCGGTCACGGCGGCGTCGCGCTTGATGGTCAGATGGCGCAGCACGGCATCGTTGAACTTGAAGCCGTGTTCGAGTTCTTCCAGGGTTTCCTGGTCGCACTCGATGTTCATCAGCACGTAATGGGCCTTGTGGACTTTCTGGATCGGATAGGCCATCTGGCGGCGGCCCCAGTCTTCCAGGCGGTGGACGCTGCCGCCGCGCGTGGTGATGTTGCCCTTGTAGCGTTCGATCATGGCGGGCACCTGCTCGCTCTGATCGGGATGGACGATAAATACGATTTCGTAATGCCGCATCGAGTTTCCTTTCGGTTCAGCCCCCCGCTGCGGTGCGGTGGAGCAAGGTCAAAAAACAATCCCCGGCAAACCGGGGATTGCGAATCATACGCTTTTTGCCTGGCAAATCAAGCCGGTCGGGCGGCCCGGTCAGGTCAGGTCACGCAGTCGACGTAATAGCGCGCCTTGCCGTCGACCACATCGCTGACCAAGCCGTGCACGTCGGTTTCGAAGCCGGGGAATTTCTCGTTGAATTCGCGGGTGAACTGCAAATAGCGCACGATGGTGGCGTTGAAGCGCTCGCCCGGGATCAGCAGGGGAATGCCCGGCGGATACGGCGTCACCAGCATGGCGGTGATGCGGCCTTCGAGCCGGTCGATCTCGACGCGCTCGATCTCGCGGTGCGCCATTCTGGCGAATGCGTCGGCCGGTCGCATCGCCGGCGCCATCTCCGACAGATACATCTCGGTGGTCAGCCGCGCCACATCGTTGGCCTTGTAGATGGTGTGGATCTGGTCGCACAGATCCTTCAGCCCGGTCTTTTCATAACGCGGATGTTTCTCCACGAACTCCGGCAGCACGCGCCACAGCGGCTGGTTCTCGTCGTAGTCCGACTTGAACTGCTGCAAGGCGGTCACCAGCGTGTTCCAGCGGCCCTTGGTGATGCCGATGGTGAACATGATGAAGAAGGAATACAGCCCGGTCTTCTCGACGATGACGCCGTGCTCGGCCAGATATTTGGTGACAATCGCCGCCGGAATGCCCCAGTCGGCAAAGGCGCCGTCCATGTCCAGTCCCGGCGTGATGAGGGTGGCCTTGATCGGATCGAGCATGTTGAAGCCCGGCGCGATCTTGCCGAATTCGTGCCAGCGGTCGTTCGCCGTCAGCATCCAGTCTTCGCGTTCGCCGATGCCCTCGTCGGCAAGCCTTTCCGGCCCCCACACGGTAAACCACCACGAATCGCCGAATTCCTCGTCGACCTTGCGCATGGCGCGGCGGAAATCGAGCGCTTCCTTGATCGACTCCTCGACCAGCGCGGTGCCGCCGGGCGGCTCCATCATCGCCGCCGCCACATCGCACGAGGCGATGATCGCGTACTGCGGACTGGTCGACATGTGCATCAGATAGGCTTCGTTGAAACGGTGGAAGTCGAGTTTCCGCGTTTCGGCGTCCTGCACCAGGATCTGCGAGGCCTGGCTCAAGCCGGCCAGGAGCTTGTGCGTGGACTGGGTGGCGAACACCAGCGCATCCTTGGCGCGCGGGCGATCCTTGCCGATTGCGTGCATGCCCCGATAAAAGTCGTGGAAGGTCGCGTGCGGCAGCCAGGCTTCGTCAAAGTGCAGCGTGTCGATGGTGTCGCCCAGCAATTCCTTGATCATGTCGACGTTGTACAGAATGCCGTCGTAGGTCGACTGGGTGATGGTGAGAATGCGCGGCCCACCCTTCGCGTCCTTGGCAAACGGGTGCGCCGCGATCTTCTTGGCGATGTTTTCGGGACGGAACTCATCCATCGGAATCGGCCCGATGATGCCGTAATGGTTACGCGTCGGCGTCAGGAAAATGGGGATCGCGCCGCACATGATGATGGCGTGCAGGATGGACTTGTGGCAGTTGCGGTCGACCACCACGATGTCGCCCGCGGCGACGTTGGCATGCCACACCATCTTGTTGGACGACGAGGTGCCGTTGGTGACGAAGAACAGGTGGTCGCAGTTGAAAATCCGCGCGGCGTTGCGCTCGGATGCTGCAACCGGGCCGGTATGGTCGAGCAGTTGCCCGAGTTCGTCTACCGCATTGCAGACGTCGGCGCGCAGCAGGTTCTCGCCGAAGAACTGGTGGAACATCTGGCCGATCGGCGACTTCAGAAACGCCACGCCGCCCGAGTGGCCGGGACAGTGCCAGGAGTACGAGCCATCCGCCGCGTAATGGGTCAGCGCGCGGAAAAACGGCGGCACCAGCGAGTCGAGATAGGCCCGCGCTTCGCGCAGGATATAGCGCGCAAGGAACTCCGGCGTGTCTTCCAGCATGTGGATGAAGCCATTGAGTTCACGCAGAATGTCGTTCGGGATATGGCGCGCAGTGCGGGTTTCGCCATGCAGGAAGATCGGGATCTCGGCGTTGCGGAAACGTACTTCCTCGACAAACGCACGCAGCTTCTGCAGCGCCGTCTGCGCATCCTCGGCTGTGCCCGCGAGTTCTTCGTCGTCGATCGACAGCACGAATGCCGAGGCGCGCGCCTGCTGCTGGGCGAACGAAGTCAGATCGCCATAGTTGGTGACGCCCAGCACCTCCATGCCTTCCTTCTCGATCGCCTCGGCGAGCGCACGGATACCGAGCCCCGAAGCATTTTCGGAACGGAAGTCTTCATCGATGATGACAACGGGAAAACGGAAGCGCATGGCCTGCTCCAGAGGGAAGCCGTTGGGATGGGCGGATTAAAAAACGCGGATTATACGAATCCCCGGCGTCCCGGGGATTAAATTTTCGGCAGGGTCACGCCGACCTGGCCCTGGTATTTGCCGCCACGGTCCTTGTACGAGGTCTCGCACTCCTCGTCGGATTCGAGGAACAGCATCTGCGCCACGCCTTCGTTGGCGTAGATGCGCGCGGGCAGGGGCGTGGTGTTGGAGAATTCCAGCGTCACGTGGCCTTCCCACTCGGGCTCCAGCGGGGTCACGTTGACGATGATGCCGCAGCGCGCGTAGGTGCTCTTGCCGAGGCAGATAGTCAGCACGCTGCGCGGAATGCGGAAATATTCCACGGTGCGCGCCAGCGCAAAGGAATTCGGCGGGATGATGCAGGAATCGCCCTTGACCTCGACGAAGGAGTTCGGATCGAAGGCCTTGGGGTCGACGATGGTGGTGTTGATGTCGGTGAACAGCTTGAATTCGTCGGCGCATCGCACGTCGTAGCCGTAGCTCGACGTGCCGTACGACACGATGGATCGGCCAGCGGCCTGTTTGATCTGCCCCGGCTCGAACGGTTCGATCATGCCATGCTCAGCCGCCATGCGGCGGATCCAGCGGTCGGACTTGATGCTCATCAGGTATTGGAAATGACGATGTTGGGGAACTTGGCGGAGTGGTCCACCGCGGTTTCGCCAATCTTAACAGCAACCCGGCGCGCGATCTGCTTGTAGATTTCGGTCACGCGGCCGTTCGGGTCGGACACCACCGACGGCTTGCCGGAATCGGCATCGGCACGGATGCTGCCGTCGAGCGGCAGCGCGCCGAGGAATTCGACGTTGTAGTCCTTGCACATGCGCTCGCCGCCGCCTTCGCCGAAGATACGCTCCTCGTGGCCGCAATTCGAGCAGATGTGCAGGCTCATGTTCTCGACCACGCCGATGATCGGAATGCCGACCTTCTCGAACATCTTCAGTCCCTTGCGCGCGTCGATCAGCGCGATGTCCTGCGGCGTGGTGACGATCACCGCGCCGGTCACCGGCACGCGCTGCGCCAGCGTCAGCTGGATGTCGCCGGTGCCGGGCGGCAGGTCGACCACCAGGTAGTCGAGGTCGTTCCAGTTGGTGTTGTTGAGCAGCTGTTCCAGCGCCTGGGTGACCATCGGGCCGCGCCACACCATGGGCGTTTCGACGTCGATCAGGAAGCCGATCGACATCGCCTGGATGCCGTGGCCGATCAAGGGATCGAGGTTCTTGCCGTCGGTGGATTCGGGCTTGTCGGTGATGCCGAGCATGGTCGGCTGCGACGGACCGTAGATGTCGGCATCGAGCATGCCGACGCGGGCGCCTTCGGCCGCCAGCGCCAGCGCCAGGTTGACGGCGGTGGTGGACTTGCCGACGCCGCCCTTGCCGGAGGCAACGGCGATGATGTTCTTGACGTTGGGGATCAGCTTGACGCCACGCTGCACGCTGTGCGAAACGATCTTGAAGCTGACGTTGGCGGTGGCGGCGGTCACGCCGGGAAGGGTCTTGAGCGCGTCTTCGATCTGCTGCTTGATGACGGCCAGCTGACTCTGCGCCGGGTAGCCCAGCAGGATATCGACCGAAACGGCGCCGCCGTCGATCTTGATGTTGCGGGCAGATTTGGTCGAGACGTAATCCTTGTGGGTGTTGGGATCGACCAACTCTTTCAGTGCGGTTTGCACCTGAAGTTCAGAAACGGCCATGTTTGCTCCGGCAGGTTAATTAGCAATCGCTCATTTTAACGAATTCTGCCGCTTTGGGTAAAAGGAAACGCTGAAAAGACGCGGGATTCCCTGCCGTTTACAGGGGCATTGAGACGCCGCCGAAGTGACGCCCACACTTGTTTTTCGGCCCGCACGCCGCTCCCGACGGCTCGGGTTCGCCCGATCGGCATGGCGGGGCGGCTATCGGAGTTCGGCGTAATGCGCCACCAGCACGGCCTCGGGCACGCGCAGCCGGATCGCCGCCGCCAGTTCGCTTATCGCGCCCGATCGCGGGCGCAGCGACACCCACAGCAGGTTCAGTTTCAGGTTGAGATCGGCAAACACCACCTCCTGATGCAGCGCCAGTACGGCCTGAATATCACGCGAGGTGCGCTCGATCTCGGCCAGCGGCCGGCTGCGCAAACGCGGGATCAGCATCATGAAGTCGGTCAGCCGCTTGCCGCCGACATCGCGCGTGGGAGCGATCTGCCACAAGGGGGCTCCAGGAACGGAGCATGAAGCGCTCGTCAGTGTGGTTGAGGCATGGATCCGTATCTTCATCGCGTCTCCCTGCCCCGAACTTCAGGGCTTCAACCGCAGATCCAGCACCATGCCGCGCCGGTCGCACGGACGGTGCGCACGCTGGCGCAAATAGCGCACGTCCTTGTGCAGATAGCGTTCGAGTTCCTCGAGCGCCAGACGGTAGACCTCGCGCTTGAAGTCGACCACCGCATCCATCGGCACCCAGTACTCGTTCCAGCGCCAGGCATCGAACTCGGGGTGAGTGCTGGCCCGCAGCGAGACGTCGCTGTCGCGTCCGGTCAGCCGCAGCAAAAACCAGATCTGCTTCTGGCCGCGGTAGAGGCCGCGGCTGTCGCGCCGGGTCCAATGGGCAGGCACGTCGTAACGCAGCCACTCGCGCGTGCGTCCCAGAATACGCACATGCTCGGCCTGCAAGCCCACTTCTTCTTCCAGTTCCCGGAACATGGCCTGTTCCGGCGTTTCCCCTGCATTGATGCCGCCCTGGGGAAACTGCCAGGCGTGCTGGTTGACGCGCTTGCCCCAGAAAACCTGGTTGCGCGCGTTGCACAATACAATGCCTACGTTCGGGCGGTACCCTTCTCGGTCGATCATGGCCGCCACCATCAATAAAGTTCGATTACCTGCATTCTTTCACACCCGCCGGAAATTGCAAACCTTACGCCGCCCGAAACCAGCCGTTAAGCATTGTTTTAATTGGCATTTCCAGAGGACACCCAAGCCGCCGGCAGCCGCCTCGCCGGCGCGGCGCATGGACAGCACTGCATGCGGCGGTTTCCGGAGCGACATTCGGCTGCGCTGGCGCCGTTCCGGGGCCAGGCGACGAAAGCGCGCGCCCGATGTCGAACTCCGCTGCCCCGCCCTGGCCGCATTCAATCGAGCAAGGGCGCGGCGGCCTCCAGCCACTGAAAATCCCGTGCGAAGCCGCGCAAATCGAGCCCCCAGCGTTTCGACAGGTCGGCCAGGCGAGGCTGCGCGTCGATGAGCCGGGCCGCCGCACCCGGCTCGGCGAACGCAAACACGATGACGTTGGTCTTGTACTGCACCGAAATCCAGCCGACTTCGCCGTCGAACGCGCGCGAAAGACGCGCCAAGTACTCGGGAAACGCCTTGTCGCGCCCCCATAGATTGACCGCCAGCACGCCGCCCGGCTTGAGCGCGCGGCGGCAGGCTGCATAAAACGTCTGGGTCGCCAGCGCCTCCACCTGATTGCCGGCGTCGAAGCCGTCGAGCAGGATGACGTCGGCGCTGCCGGGATGCTGCCGCACATACAATGCGCCGTCGGCTTCGACCACGGTGAGCGCCGCGTCGTCCGGCGGCAATTCGAAATGCGTGCGGGCGGCGGCGATCACCCGCGGGTCGATCTCCACCGCGGTGATGTGCGTCTGCGGCCGCTGCTTGCGGATGAACTTGGCGAGCGAGCCGCCGCCGAGGCCGATCATCAGCACCTCCTGCGGCAGCGGATTGAACATCAGGAAGCCCATCATCGCGCGCGTATAGGCCAGTTCCAGATCCCACGGCCGGCTCACGCGCATCGCGCTCTGGATCGCGCGGCTGCCCAGGTGCAGCGTGCGCAGGCCGCGCTCCTCGGTCACTTCCAGCCCGCCGTCGTCCGCCCGGCGTTTCCCAAACCTCAAGCGCATTGCCACCTCATCGCAAAAACCGAGCGCGAAAGATTACACGTCCGCACGCTAAAATGCCGCTTTTCGTTTTGATTGCCTCAGCATGCGCGCCAGCCAGTTCTTCATTTCTACCACCAAGGAAGCCCCGTCCGAAGCCGAGCTTGTCAGCCACAAGCTGATGCTGCGCGCCGGCCTCATCAAGCGCCTGGGATCGGGGCTGTATACCTGGATGCCGCTCGGCCTCAGGGTGCTGCGCCGGGTCGAGGCGGTGGTGCGCGAGGAAATGAACCGCGCCGGCGCGATCGAACTGCTGATGCCGGCGGTGCAGCCCGCCGAACTGTGGCAGGAAACCGGGCGCTGGGCGGTGTTCGGCCCGCAGATGCTGAAGATCAAGGACCGCCACCAGCGCGATTTCTGCTTCGGGCCCACCCACGAGGAAGTCATCACCGACGTCGCGCGCCGCGAGATCAAGAGCTACCGCCAGCTGCCGGTCAACTTCTACCAGATCCAGATGAAGTTCCGCGACGAGATCCGCCCGCGCTTCGGCGTCATGCGCGCGCGCGAATTCCTGATGAAGGACGCCTATTCCTTCCACGCCGGCCGCGACAGCCTCGCCGAAACCTACCAGACGATGTACGACGCCTACACGCGGATTTTCAGCCGGCTGGGGCTGACCTTCCGCGCGGTGGCCGCCGACACCGGCGCCATCGGCGGTTCGGCCTCGCACGAATTCCATGTGCTGGCCGATTCCGGCGAAGACCTGATCGCGTATTGCCCCGATTCCGACTATGCCGCCAACGTCGAGCTGGCCGAGGCGCTCGCTCCCGCGACGCCGCGCGCCGCGCCGCAGGAAACCCTGCGCGAGGTGGACACGCCGAAGCAGACGACCTGCGAGGACGTCGCCGCCCTGCTCGGCATTCCGCTGGCCCGTACCGTCAAGCTCATCGCCGTCGTGGCCGGCGAGCAACTGACCGTCCTGCTGCTGCGCGGCGACCACATGCTGAACGAAGTCAAGCTCGGCAAGCTGGAAGGCTTCGCGGATTTCCGCCTGGCGAACGAAGCCGAAATTCGCGCGGCCTTCGATTGCCCACCCGGCTTTCTGGGGCCGGTCGGGATCGATCGCAACAAGATCAGGGTCATCGCCGACCGCACGGTCGCGGCGATGAGCGATTTCGTCTGCGGCGCGAACAAGCCGAAATTCCACCTGGCCGGGGTCAATTTCGGCCGCGATCTGCAGGAACCGGATAGCGTGGCCGATATACGCAATGTCGTCACCGGCGACCCCAGCCCCGACGGCAAAGGCACGCTGCAACTGTGCCGCGGCATCGAGGTCGGCCATGTGTTCCAGCTTGGCAGCAAGTATTCGCAGGCGATGGACGCCACCTATCTGGACGAGGCCGGCAAGGCCCAGGCCATGGAAATGGGCTGCTACGGCATCGGCGTGTCGCGCATCGTGGCATCGGCCATCGAGCAATACCATGACGAGCGCGGCATCGTCTGGCCGAAGTCCATGGCACCGTTCTTGCTGGTGATCGTGGCGATCGGCTACGCCAAGAGCGGAATGGTTCAAAAAGCTGCCGATACGCTCTATGCTGACCTGACCGCCGCCGGCTTCGACGTGCTGCTGGACGACCGCGACGAGCGCCCCGGCGTGATGTTCGCCGACGCCGAGCTGATCGGCATTCCGCATCGCGTCACCGTGGGCGAGCGCGGACTCAAGGACGGCGTCGTCGAATACCAGCCGCGCCGCGCTGCGGCGGACCAAAGCGGCGAAGCGCAAAAAATCGCGCTGGCCGGCGCCACGGAATTTTTCACGGGATTGCTGGGGCACTGACATGAAAAAAACGACGCACACCGGACTGCTGATCGCTGCCCTGCTGCTTGCCCTGCCCGCGCATGCGGGCGGGCAGCGCGAGGAAGCGATGTCGGCCAATGTGCGCTCGTCCCTGCAGCGTGCGCTGGCGGACACCGCCGTCACCCGCACCGCGTTTCGCAATGTCGCCGACGAGGCGGCCTGGCTCAAGGAGATGTCGCGCCGGCTCGCCAAGCGCATGCCGGACGAGGCCGAGCGGCTGGAATTCCTCACCACCCTGCACTGGGAGGCCTCGCGTGCCGGCGTCGACCCGCAATTGATGCTTGGCCTGATCCACGTGGAAAGCGGTTTCCGCAAATACGCCGTATCGCCGGTGGGTGCGCGCGGCTATACCCAGGTGATGCCGTTCTGGGTCAAGACCATCGGCAACCCCGACCACAACCTGTTCCAGCTGCGCACCAATCTGCGCTACGGCGCGCTGATCCTGCGCCACTATATCGACATCGAACGCGGCGACCTGTTTCGCGCGCTGGGGCGCTACAACGGCAGCCTGGGCCGCCCGGAATACCCGAATCTGGTGGTGGGCGCCTGGAAGCGCCACTGGGATTACCTCCCCGCCACCAAGTCGGCAGACGCATCCATCGGCTCCCGCAGCTGACGCCCCCGACGCGCGGCCGGGAAACCTTTTCCGGCCGACGCGAAAAGGCGCCTGAGCCACCTGGCGAAATCTCAACGCTCCGTCACGTCTCCATCACCCCGGCCGTTCTGCCTTTCCCCGCCGCAGCGACTCAATCACGCTGAAAACCTTGTGTTTCGACAAGTCTGCGCGCTCACTCTTAGCTGGCACAGGCTATGCAGCGTAACGGGCACAGGCCATGTACCTGTATCACAATAACGGAGGCGAGCATGGAAATGACGATGCAATTGTCCCGCACGCTCAAGGGACAGGAGGAAATCTTCAACCTGGGCCATACGCTGCGGCCCCGGCACCGGCAGATTCTGTTCAGTGTGGGGAATGGTATTTCTTTTGGCGAATTGCGCAGCAAGCTGCCCAATTGCGCCGAACTGGAAACCATGGTGAACGAGCTGCTGCAAAACGGCTTCATCCAGCCCTTGCGCAACATGACGGCAGTTCATGCCGCAGCAGCCGTCAGCGCACCGGTGCCAAGCACCGTAAACCTGGCGGAAGTACAAACCTATGTGCTGGAGTTCATGGCTGCGCTGGTGGGAACCAAATCCCCGGCCTACAGGCAGATGAGCGAGGTACAGGATCTTGCCGGATTCAAGGCCGTTTTGCCCGTGTGCCGCAAGGTGATTGCCGCCGTGGCCTCGCCGCACCAGGCGGCGGAAATGGAAGCCGGCGTGGCGCAACGCATGGGCGGCTGACGCCGGACGGATCGCCCGGCGCAGGTGGCTTACGGGCGCCCGGAGTCCAGGATGACCAGGGGCTTCGGTTGGCAGTCCGCCGCCACCACGGTGCCGGGGGCGCCCGGCACCGCGCTGACCACCCCTGCAAACGGCGCCTTGAGCTCCGCGTCGCTCAGGTTCTTTTGCGCGATCGTGCGGCGCGCCTGCGCGACAGAGACGGCCGCCTGCGCACGCACGTGACGCAGCGTCGCCGCGTCGAGTTCGGTGGTCGACGACACGGTGCGGTTGAACAGCTCCTCCGCCCGGTCGAGCTCGCGCCGGGCATCCGCTTCGTCGGCCTGCGCGCGCGCATGCTCCGCTGCCGCTTCATCGAAACGCGCCTGCAAGACAGTCTTGTCCAGCCGCAGCAGCACCGCGCCTTTCCTGACGCGCTGGCCGGGCTTGACCAGCACCTCGTCCACCACCCCGGACACACGGGTGGTGAGTTCGACCTTGTCAGCCGCCCATAGCGGACCGGCTGCCGCCAGCCACCAGCCGGCCAACGCTCCGGCCACGACGCTCTGCTTCATTTCCGTGCTCCCTCAACAGGCGGCAAACTGCCGCCGGACAATGCCTCCAGCCGCGCCAGCGCCAGCGCCAGGCGGTATTCCACCTGCTTGCGGCGCAGTTGCGCCATTTGCGTTTCGGCCATGCTGGTGCCCAGATTGGTTTTCAGTTCGAGCTCGTATTCCGCGCGCGAGCGCTCCAGCGCCCAGTCGCGGTATTCGATCTGCTTGTCGGCGGCGGGACGCCCGCTATCGCGCAGCCATTCGATTTCCTGCAGGGTGGCAAGCAGGGTGTCCGCCAGGTCGAGCTTGAGTTTTTCCAGTTCGGCGACGCTGCGTTCCTTCTGCGCCAGTTCGCGCGCCACCCGGGAATCCACGCGCGCGCCCTGATACAGCGGAATGTTGAATACCAGTCCGGCGCTAAGCTCGTCGCGCGTGGCCGATTCGCGGCTATAGCCGCCGCCGACCACCTCGGCGTCGAGCAGCGGGTTGCGCTCGGCGCGAACCGCCGCAAGCCGCGCATCCGCCGCCGCCACCTGCGCCTGCAGCGCCAGCACGCGCGGATTCTTCTCCATCACCCAGGGCAGCAGGGATTCGTATTCGGGTAGCGGCCGGGCGTTGTCTGCCAGGGCCGGATCGGCCAGTTCGGTGGGCAGTTTTCCGGGGCGGTTGATCGCGTGGGCGAGTTTCTGCCGCGTGCTGCGCATGCGCTGCTGGCTGGCGTTGCGGCGCTCGCGGATATCCTGGTATTCGGCTTCCAGCCGCAGCAGGTCGGGCTGGCTGATCTGGCCCACTTCGAAGCGGTCCCGCGCGTTGTCCCACGAAACATAGGCCACGGCGACGAATTCGCTGTCGGCGGCGGACTGCATGTCAGCCAGCAGCACATCGAAGTAGCGCGCCATGATGTCGATGCGGCGCAGGCTCTCGACATTGAGCAATTCCGCCTGGCGCGCCGCGACATCCTGATCCGCCGCCGCAATGGCCTGGCTGCTGCGGCCGAAATCGAACAGCGGCTTGCGCGCGACGACACGGCCGATGTTGTCCGGCTTCCAGTCGCCGTCCGGGCGTCGTCCGGTTCGGAGGCTGCCGTCGAGAAACAGGCTGAAGTCCTGACGGCTCGCCGCCTGCTCGCGATCCGCGCGCGACAGCGCCAATGCGCTTTCGGCCACCCGGCGGTCGGGGTGAGGCGCCGCCACGCTCGCCAGCGCCTCGTCCAGCGTCAGCCGCTCGGCCGACGCGGCGGCGGACAGCGCGCATGCCAGCAGAGCGGCCCATGCCCCCCGCTTCATTTGCCTTGCTTGTATTTGGTGAAGGGCTGGCTGGCGTACGCGCCCTCGGCCACGTATTTCCCGAGCAGTAGGAATTCGGCCGGGTCCTTGGTGGGGCCGGTGTGGCGCGTGATCAGTTTGCCGTCGAGGTCGAAGAACAGCAGCGTCGGCGTCGCGCGCACGCGGTGGCTGAAGGCGAAGGCCTTTTCGGTAGTGTGCTTGCCCTGGAAATCGGTCATCTCGGTGTCGCCGTTGACGTCCATCGGGTACAGCAGGAATTGCGCCCGGTAGGCATCCTGCACATCCGCCTGGTTGAGGATGGTGGCTCTCATGCGTTCACAAAACGGACACTCATCCATCTCGAAAAACATGAAGATGCCTTTTTTCCCTTGCTGTCTGGCGGCATCGAGTTCGGCCTTGAAGTCGCCGAATTTGGGCTGAAAGAAATGGTTGGTCGGATCGCGCGTTTCCGCCCAGGTCGGCGCGGCGAACAGCAGCAAGAACGCGATAAGCATTTGGCGCATGGTGTCTCCTCGGTATTGCGGACTGAGCTTACTTCTTGGAATTGGCCGTTTTGCCGGCGATATAGTTTTCCACTGCGGCGCGGGTGATCGCCCCCACTTGCTGGGCGACCATCTTGCCGTCCGGATTGTACAGATAGGTGGTCGGCAAGCCCCGCACCGGCCCGATCTGGTTCACGATCTGCGCGTTGCCCAGCACGATGGGGTAGTTGACCAGCAGGCCGTCGGCAAAATCGGTCACCTGCTTGGCGTTGCGGTAATCGAGCGCCACGCCGATGACGACGAGATTGTTTTTCTTGTTCTCGTGCAGCGCAATCAGATCGGGGATTTCCTCCAGACAGGGCGGGCACCAGGTCGCCCAGTAATTCACCAGCACCCATTTGCCCTTGTAGCCCGACAGCGTATGCAACTTGCCTTCGGTGTCGGTCACCCTGAAATCCGCCGCCTGCGCCCACGACGCCGTCAGCGCCAGCACCAACCCGGCCAGCCACATCGGATAAAATCGAGCTCTTTGTAACGTCTGCATTGGTTTTTCCACCATGAATGAATTCCGCATCGAGACAGACTCACTTGGCGAAGTCCGGGTTCCCCAGAATGCCTGGTATGGCGCACAAACCGCTCGTGCCGTGGCCAATTTTCCCATTTCGGGTCGCCGGCCGGATAGGGATTTCGTACTAGCGCACGTGCGCATCAAGCTCGCCGCCGCGCGTGCCAACTGCCAGCCCGGCTGGCTGCCGGAGCAGAAGCGCGACGCCATCGCCGCCGCCTGCGAGAAGATCCTCGGCGGCGAGCATAACGACCAGTTCGTGGTCGACCGCTTCCAGGCCGGCGCCGGCACCAGCCACAACATGAACAGCAACGAGGTCATCGCCAACCTCGCCAACGTCGCGCTGGGCGGCGAAAAAGGCGCCTACAAGCCGGTCAACCCCAACGACGACGTCAACATGGGGCAGTCGACCAACGACACCATCCCCACCGCGATCCGCCTGGCGGTGCTGGCCAAGCTGCCGCGCCTCATCGCGGCGGTGCATGCGATGGCCGCCGAATTCTCGCGGCTGGCCGAGCGCGAGAAGGACACGGTCAAATCCGGCCGCACCCACCTGCAGGATGCGGTGCCGACCACGCTGGGGCAGGAATTCGCCGGCTACGCCTGGACGCTCGCCCGCTGCGCCGCGGCGCTGGAGTCGGTGCGCCCGGCCTTGTGCGAAATCGGCCTCGGGGGCTCCGCAGCCGGGACCGGGCTCAACACCTCGCCCGACTACCCGGCACGCGCCGCCGCCGAACTGGCCAAGCTCACCGGCGAACCGATCAAGGTCGGACAGTTGGTCGCGCAGATGCAGTCGATGCACGATCTGGCGCGGCTGTCCGGCGAAATCCGCAATCTGGCATTGGAGCTCACGCGCATTTCCAACGACCTGCGCCTGCTGGCGTCCGGCCCGCGCACGGGCCTGGGCGAAATCCAGCTGCCGCCGGTGCAGCCGGGGTCTTCCATCATGCCCGGCAAGGTCAACCCGGTGATGTTCGAGATGCTGAACCAGGTCTGCTTCCAGGTGCTGGGGCAGGATGCCGCCGTCTCGTTCATGGTGCAGGCCGGCCAGATGGAACTCAACGTGATGATGCCGGCGCTCGGCAGCGCGCTGTTCGACGCCATGGACTGGCTCACCAACGCGATGAACGCGGCCACCGAGAAGAACCTCAAGGGCATCGTCGTCAACCGCGAGCGCTGCGCGTTCTTCATCCACCAGAGCGTCGCGCTCGCGACGCTCTTGAACACGCAGATCGGCTACAACCAGGCCGCCGAGGTCGCCAAGGTGTCGGAGAAGTCCGGCCGCCCGGTGCGCGACATCGTCGCCGAGCGCGGGTTGATGAGCGCGGCCGACTTCGACGCGCTGGTGCTCGCCGCGGCGCACGGGATCGGCAGCGGCGGCGGGGGCGGCTGACGCCGTTTCCTTGAGAGGCCCGAACGCCATGGCGATCCAGTGGTTCCCCGGTCACATGACCACCGCGCGCAAGAAGGCCGCGGAGACGATGGCGCAGATCGACGTGGTGGTCGAGGTGCTCGACGCCCGCCTGCCGGAGGCCGGCAGCAACCCGATGATCCACGAGCTGCGCGCACATCGCCAGCGGCCCTGCCTCAAGCTTTTGAACAAGGTCGACCTCGCCGATCCCGAAGCCACCCGCGCCTGGCTCGACTACTTCAACAAGCAGCCCGGCGTGCTGGCGGTGGCGATTTGCGCCAAGAAGCCGGGCGACGTGGCGAAGCTGCCGGCGCTGGCGCAGAAGCTGGCGCCGCACCGCGACGACACCTTCAAGCCGCTGCGCCTGATGATCATGGGCATTCCCAACGTCGGCAAGTCGACGCTGATGAACACCTGGGTCAAGCGCCGCGTCGCGGCGGTCGGCGACGAACCGGCGGTCACCAAGTCGCAGCAGCGCATCAACCTGTCGCCGCGCCTGATCCTGGTCGACACGCCGGGCATGACCTGGCCGAAAATCGAGCACGACGCCGACGGCTTCATGCTCGCCGCCAGTCACGCCATCGGGCGCAACGCGGTGATCGACGAGGAGGTGGCGACCTTCCTCGCAAGCATCCTGCTCGAACGCTATCCGGGTTTGCTGAAGGCGCGCTACGGCCTTGCGCCGGAAGGGCTCGATGCCGCCGGCGTGCTGGAAGCGGTGGCGAAGAAGCGCGGCTGCCTCCTCAAGGGGCGCGGCGGCGAACTCGATCTGGAGAAGGCCGCGATGATCCTCTTGACCGACTACCGCAGCGGCACGCTCGGCCGCATCAGCCTGGAGACGCCGGCGACGCGGGCGGCGATGCTGGCGGCAGCGCGCAACAAGCCGGCACACAAATCAGACAGCAGTCCTGACGCAACACCAGAACATCAAGGCTAGGAATAGGTGGCGTCAGGGATGCCCGGCTCAAGAGGCGCAACCAGACTTCTTTGAGCGCGCAGATATCGTTTTCACGCGGTGTCAGAAGAACAGGTCGCTAATTCAGTTGTGCGGTAAACGCTCAGGCTTGAACTCGCAAAAGGGGGAACCCGCCCTTCTCGACCAAGAGCCTGGTCAGCTGCTTCAGGAGGCCGTTCTCGCCGACCAGGTCTTCGGGTTTCTGGTAGTCGGCCGCAGGCTGGTCAACAGGGCTTCAGGTACGTCGTGTTTCGTGGTGCTTATTGTGTCTCCGGACAAGGCGGCAGTTTCCTGCCAAAGGTCCGTTTACACAACATTCAGGACAGGCCCGCCGCTCGCTCAGTCGCCCGTCTGCCACGCGGCGGCGTCGAGCCAGGCAACCGTCTCCTGCCGCCCCTGTATGGCCGCGACCGGCACCGCCTCGCCGCGTCTCCAGCGCCGCAAGGCATCACGCTTGCCAGCCCCGGTCACCACGACCCACAGCTTCGCGCCGCGATTCAGCCGCGCCGCCGACAGACTCACGCGCTCGGGCGGCGGCTTCGGTGCGTCGCGCACGGCGAGCACGTCGGGGCCGTCAGCTTGCGCACCCCAGTCGTGACCGGGAAACAGGCTCGCGGTATGCCCGTCCTCGCCCATGCCGAGCAGCACGACGTCGAATTCGCCCACCCGCGCCAGCCAGTCGGCATACACCGCCGCGCCTTCGCCGGCGCCGTACTCGGCGGGGATCGGCCAGCGCTGCTCTTCGGGAATAGCCGACGCCGTGAGCCAGGCGGCTTCCGCCATGGCGCTGTTGCGCTCCGGATCGTTCGCCGGCAGGCAGCGCTCGTCGCCGTACCAGATGTGCCAGCGCGCATCGCCCGCGCCGCGGCGCGCGAGTTCGGCGTACAGCGCGCGCGGCGTGCCGCCGCCCGCCAGCACCAGCTGGAATGCCCCGCGCGCGGCGATCGCTGCGGCGGCCTCGGCGCACAGCGCGTCGGCCAGCGCCCGCACCAGCGCATCGGCATCGGCAAACACCCGCCACTGGGTCGCCATCACAGTTCGTTGCGCCAGACCTGGTCGTCGCTGTCGAACAGGCGATTGGCGTCCGCCGGCCCCCAACTGCCGGCGGCGTAGGTCGGGATGTATTCGCGCTCGATCGTCCAGTGCTTGAGGATGGGATCGACCACGCGCCACGCCCACTCGACCTCGTCGAAACGCAGGAACAGCGAACGGTCGCCCTCGATGACGTCGAGCAGCAGGGTCTCGTAGGCGTCGAGCGTCTGCTCGTCGGTTTTCAGAAAGCTCGCGTTCATCTGCATCAGCCGCGTGTCCATGTCGAGCCCAGGCTGCTTGACATGGATTTCCATGCGCATCGACTCGTCGGGCTGGATCGACAGCAGGATCCAGTTGGGATCGACCGATTCGAGCGGGGTCTCACGGAACAGCTGCTGCGGCGGATGGCGGAAGCGCAGCGCGATCATCGAGGTCTGGCGCGGCATGCGCTTGCCGGTGCGCAGGTAGAACGGCACCCCGCGCCAGCGCCAGTTGTCGATGTAGAACTTGGCGGCGACGTAAGTTTCGGTGGCGGAGTTCGGCTCGATGTTTTCCTCCTGCTGGTAGCCCAGCACGACCTTGCCGTCGATCGTCCCGCGCGCGTATTGCGCGCGAATCGCGTGCGCATGCACCGCGCGCTTGGCGATCGGGCGGATCGAGCGCAGTACCTTCACCTTTTCGTCGTGCAGCGCATCGGCCTCAAGGGCGGCAGGCGGCTCCATGGCGACGACGGTGAGCAGCTGCATCAGGTGGTTCTGCAGCATGTCGCGCAGCGCGCCAGCGCGGTCGTAGTAATCCGCGCGCTTCTCGATGCCGATCGACTCGGCCACGGTGATCTGCACGTGGTCGATGAAATTGCGGTTCCACAAGGGCTCGATCAGGGTGTTGGCGAAGCGGAACACCAGCAGGTTCTGCACCGTTTCCTTGCCGAGGAAGTGGTCGATGCGGTAAATCTGCTCCTCGTCGAAATGCTGGTGCAGCAGCTGGTTCAGCATGCGCGCCGACTCGATGTCCTCGCCGAATGGCTTTTCGATCACCACGCGATTGAGACCGCGCGGCTTGTTCAGGCCGACCGCTTCGAGGTTGTGGATCACCGCCGCAAATTCCGCCGGCTTGATGGCGAGATAGAACACCGTGCTCGAACAGGCCTCTTCGGGAGGCAGGCGGCGGGCCAGCGCCTGGTACGACTCGGCGTCGTTGAGGTCGCCCTGCTGATAAGCGAAGCGGGCGATGAAACGTTCGAACACCGGCGTATCGTGCCTGCCCTTGATCTTGCCGGGGAGCGTCTCGCGCATGTATTTGCGCCATTCGTCGTCGCTCCAGGGGCGGCGCGAAAACGCCACGATATTGAGCGACTCCGACAGGCGGGCCGCTGCCTCCAGGTGATACAGCGCGGGCAGCAGCTTGTTGGTGGCCAGATTGCCTGTCGCGCCGAAGATGACGAAGGTGCACGGCAGCGAGTCTTCGAGGCCGGTCATTTGCCGCCCTCCTTGAGCGCGTGGCCGCCGAATCCCTGGCGCATCTTGGCGAGCATTTTCGCTGCGTAATCGTTTTTGCCCTGGCTGGCAAAACGCATCATCAAGGCCAGCGACATCACCGGGGCGGGGATACCCTGCTCGACCGCCTCCAGCGCGGTCCAGCGGCCCTCGCCGGAGTCGGCGACGAAGGGCTGGATGGCGTCGAGCGCCTGGTCGTGCGCCAGGAAATCCGCCGACAGGTCCAGCAGCCACGAACGCACCACGCTGCCATGCCGCCACAGCTCGGCGATCGCGCCGAGGTCGAGATCGAAGCCCGGCTTGTGCTTCATCAGCGCAAACCCCTCGGCGAAGGCCTGCATCATGCCGTACTCGATGCCGTTGTGGACCATCTTCACGAAGTGTCCGGAGCCGACCGGGCCGACATGCAGCCAGCCCGTCGCCGGCGTGGGCGCGAGCGCCTCCATGTAGGGCTTCAGGCGCGCCGCGGCGGCATCGCTGCCGCCGAACATGATGCAGTAGCCGTTTTCCAGCCCCCACACGCCGCCCGATACGCCTGCATCGGCGAAATCGATCTGCCGTACGGCCAGCATGTCGGCACGCCGCCGGTCGTCCTTGTAGTAGCCGTTGGCGCCGTCGACCACCAGGTCGCCCGGGCTCAAGAGCGGCGCCAGCGCCTGCAGCGTCTGCTCGGTGGCGTCACCTGCGGGCAGCATCAGCCAGACGATGCGCGGCGCCTGCAAGGCCGCGACCAGATCGGCCAGCGAAGCGCAGGCGAGATGGCCGGTTTCTGCCGCGATGGCCGAACTCACTTCATGACTGCGGTTGTTGAGCGCAATTCTGATGCCCTTGCGGGCCAGCCGCCGCGCCATGTTGCCGCCCATGCGGCCGAGTCCGACCAGTCCGAATTCCATGCTTGCTCCTTGGGAATGAAAACCTGCGTGGCGCATCGATCATGCCAGCAACCACTTCATGATAGGACGCCGCGATGAGCGCGAAATGACAGCCGCCGCGCCCCAACCGGGTACATCGTGCCCGTTGCCCGCACTTCAGGAGAGCAGCCCCGGGAACAGCTGCCCGAGTCCGCTCGCGATCATCTCGACCGAGATCGCCGCGATGATGAGGCCCATCAGCCGCGTCACCACATGGATGCCGGTGCGCCCCAGCCGGCGCGCGATGGCCGGCGCGGCACGGAACGCCAGCCACACCGACAGCGTCACCAGCGCCACCGGGATCAGCAGCGCCGCCTGGTTAAGCGGGTCGCCCTTCGCCGCGCCCGCCGCCACGATCACGTGAGTGATCGCGCCCGGCCCGGCCAGCAGCGGAATCCCCAGCGGCACCACGCCGACCGCGTCCTTTTCCTCGGCCTCGACCGCCTCGTCCCGGGTCTGTCGCTGCGGGCTGACGTGTGCCTGCACCATCGCCAGGGCGAGCAACAGCAGCAGCAGCCCGCCCGCCACCGAGAAGGCCGCCAGCCGCACCCCGAAGAACATCAGCAGCGGCTCGCCGAGAAAGGTGAACAGGGTCAGCACGCCGAGGACCGTCAGTGCGGCGATGCGCGCCGCAGCGCGGCTCTGTGCCAGCGTATAGCCGTGGGTGGCGAGAAGGAAGATCGGGATGACGCCGACCGGGTCGACGATGGCGAACAGCGCGAGCGCCGCCTTGACGAGTTCGAGGAAGTCCATGCCCGCATCATAGCCGCATGGACGCGACCGTTCTTACACGCGGCGGAACAGCAGGTCCCACACGCCGTGGCCGAGGCGGATGCCGCGCTGCTCGAACTTGGTGAGCGGACGCGTCTCGGGGCGCGGCGCGTAGTCGGCGGCGGTGTTCTGCAATAGCGGCTCGGCCGACAGCACCGCGAGCATCTGCTCGGCGTAGTCCTGCCAGTCGGTGGCCAGATGGAGGTGGCCGCCGGGCGCGAGCCGGCTCGCCAGCAGGCCGACCAGCGGCGGCTGGATCAGGCGCCGTTTGTGGTGGCGCTTCTTGTGCCAGGGATCGGGAAAGAAGATGTGCGCTCCGGCAAGGCTTCCCGGTTCGAGCATCTGCGTCAGCACCTCGACCGCGTCGTGCTGGATCACGCGCACGTTGGTGAGCGCGCGCGCGCCGAGCTGCTTCAGCAGCGCGCCGACGCCGGGGGTGTGCACCTCGACGCCGAGGTAGTCGTTTTCCGGATGGGCGGCGGCGATTTCTGCCAGCCCCTCGCCCATGCCGAAGCCGATTTCGAGGAAACGCGGGGCGGTCCGGCCGAACGCCGCGTCGAGGTCGATGCCGCTTGCCTGGTACGGCAGCATGAACTTCGGGCCCAGTTCGGCGAGCGCGCGCGCTTGGCCGGAACCGACGCGCCCGGCGCGCAGTACGTAGGAACGAATGCGCGGATGCGCGCCGGTTTCGCCGCTCATGGACTTACTTGGTACCGGTGATGAGGCCGCTGGTGGGCGAACTCGGGCTGGCTTTATAGATTTTCTTCGGCATGCGGCCGGCGAGGAAGGCCTCGCGCCCGGCCTCCACCGCCTTCTTCATCGCCGACGCCATCAGCACCGGATTGCCGGCGCCGGCGATCGCGGTGTTCATCAGCACGGCGTCGCAGCCGAGTTCCATCGCGATGGTCGCGTCGCTCGCGGTGCCGACGCCGGCATCGACAATCACCGGCACCGACAGGCGGTCGATGATGATCTGCAGGTTCCACGGATTGAGGATGCCCATGCCGGAACCGATCAGGCTCGCCAGCGGCATCACCGCGACGCAGCCGATGTCCTCCAGCTGCTTGGCGGCGATCGGGTCGTCCGAGGTGTAGACCATCACCTGGAAGCCGTCCTTCACCAGCACCTCGGCCGCTTTCACCGTTTCCGCCACGTTGGGATACAGCGATTCGGCGTCGCCCAGCACCTCGAGCTTGACCAGGCTGTGGCCGTCGAGCAGTTCGCGCGCCAGGCGCAGCGTGCGGATCGCGTCGTCCGCGGTATAGCAGCCCGCGGTATTGGGCAGGTAGGTGTATTGCGACGGCGGCAGCGCGTCGAGCAGGCTGGGCTGGCCGGCATCCTGACCGATGTTGGTGCGGCGGATGGCGACGGTGACGATTTCCGCCCCCGACGCCTCGACCGCGAGGCGCGTTTGTTCGAAATCCTTGTACTTGCCGGTACCCACCAGCAGGCGGGAGGCATAGGATTTTCCGGCGATGACGAGAGGTTCCATATTCAGGGGAGCGGGGATCTAGGGGCTAGGGGGCGGATCAGCCGCCGCCGACCGCGACGACGATTTCCAGGCGGTCGCCGTCGGCGAGCCGGGTGTCGGCATGCTGGCTGCGCGGGACGATTTCGCCATTTTTTTCGATGGCGATGCGTTTCCCGAGCAGATCCAGCGACGCAATCAGCTGGCTCAGGGTGAGCGGGGCAGGGAAGGTACGGGGTTCGCCGTTGATGAGCAGTTCAATCACGAATCACTTCTTCTATCCGGGGGACGCGAGTTTCAGTATCATGCCGAATTCTACCGCGCGGGCGTCGTATAGTGGCATTACCTGAGCTTCCCAAGCTCATGAGGAGGGTTCGATTCCCTTCGCCCGCTCCACAACGCAGCATCCTGGCCTGATGCCGGGCCTGCCGCAATTCAATAACTTGCCTTCCCTGGCCGTTAATTGCAGCAAGGCCATGAATACCCAATCCGCCTCCTCCCCTGCCGCCCTGCTACGCGAAGCCGATGCGCGCATGACGCAGGCGCTGGACAACTTTTTTCAGCGCAGCCGCATTCCGATCCAGGATGCCATTTTGCGCGCCATGGCGGCGCAACCGGCGCCGTCGACCGCGGCGATCGGACAGACCTGCCTGGATTGGCTCAACGGGCGCCCTGACGTGCTGTCCACCGCGTTTGCCGAGCAGTTCCGCCTGCATCTCGCCCGGCCCGAGACGTTTGCCCGGCCCCATGACGGCCGTCCCGCCGAACTGCAGCTGCTGGACGACGATGCACTAAAACGGCAGCTGGCGGAAGCAAAAACCGCAGCCTTACTGACCGAGGCCCTGCGCGCCGAGATGCTGCTGCTGTTCGGCCGCGTGCAGGCTATACGGCGGGCGGCCTCGGAAGACCCGGACCGTGCCGATGGCTACGGCCCGCATCAGGTCGTGCGCGCCTTGTCGCGGGCACTCGACGCGCTGAAGATCGATTCCGCGTGCGGCACTTTCCTGCTCGAGCGTGTGGCCGTCCCTCTGCTTGACACGCTGAAGCACACCTACGCGGCACTGAATCAGTTTCTGGAGGCGCAGGGCATTCGGGGACTGTTCGCCCCCCCCGCGGCCCCTGCCGCCGCCTCGCCCCGGACAACCGCGACCGCTGCCGGACAGGACGTCCTGGCGCACATCCAGTCGGTTGCCGCGCGTGCAGGCGAAGCCGCCCCTGCCGGCACGTCTCCTTCCGCAGGCGGCACGCCGTTGCCCGACATGCCGCATCGTTTGCTTGACCGCCTGGCGGACTGGCAGGCCTCTCTATCGTCCCTCCCGCACGCTCCGCCGGCCGGCGAAGCCGCCACGCTGGCGCTGCGGCAATTGCAGCAGCAGTCACGCCATACCGGAACCGCCGCATTCGACCTCGCAATACTGGATGCCCTGGCGGGGCTGTTCGAATACATCCTCGACGACCCCGGCATATCGTCACGTTACAAGGCCGAAATTGCCCACCTGCAGATCCCGGCGCTCAGGGTCGCGCTCGCCTCGCCCGATTTTTTCAGCGACGACCGGCATCCGGCACGCCAGTTGATCGACCTGCTGGGATTGTTCTCGCGCCGCTTTCCCGAATACGATCCCTCGCACCTGCCCGCGCTCGAACAAATCCGGGCCGCCTGCGCCGCCATCCTCGACGACCCCGGCCACGCCGCCGAGGCATTTGCGCATGCGCACGGCAGGCTGGCCGCCTGGCTGGCCGACGCCGACGCAGACATCGAAGCGGGCCTGGCTTCGGACGTCCTGCACCTGGAGCAAATCGAACGCCAGGAACTGGGCACCCTGCTGGCGCTGGAAAACCTGCACGACCTGACCGAGCGCCATCCCGCCCCGGAATCGATATTGCGGCGGCTGGAAAACGCCTGGGTACCGCACATGGCGTCGCTGTATGTGGCCGAAGCGGGCGAAGGCCCCGGCTGGCGGGCAGCCTGCGCGACCTTGCTGCAGCTGTTCCTCAGTCTGCAGGTGCCGGGCAGCGATGCCGAGCGCGAAGACCGCCTGCAATCGATTCCCCGCATCAACGCCGAATTGCGCCGCGGCCTGCTGGCGCAGGGAGCCACGCCTGCGCAGCTGAAAGATTTTTTCAGCGCCATCACCATGACCCAGGAATACTGGGTCCGCCCCTCCGGAGAGCCGCAGGACGCCGTGGTCAGCTCTTTTGCGCCCCGGCATGCCGCACGGGAAGGAATCGAATCGCTTACCCGCCAGCTCCCGGCCGCTCCCCCGAATGACCCCATCCTGCAGCAGGCACAGCAGCTGCTGGAAGGCGACTGGGTGGATTTCGCCCCCCCGTTCGAGGGCCTGGCGACCGCGCGCGTGGCCTGGGTCGGCGTACACGGCTATCTGCTGTTTTGCGACAGCGCGGGCGAACAGCGTTTTTCGCTCGACTGCGACCGGCTCGCCGCCGAAATCCGTGCCGGCCGCGCGCAGATTCCGGAGCAGTCGCTCACGCGCAAAGCCATGCTGCGCCTCAAAACGTACCTCGCGGCCGATGCCGGCTGAAATTTACAATCCGGACGCTCAAGTTAGCCCCTGACCGGCCGATAAATCAGTTATGCGGTTGTTCGCCTAAGCACAGGCGCAGTCGCCGACCACGAACAGGGCAAACCCGCCGCGAGACGGGGACGCAAAGTTTCCGGTCTCGATACCCAAGCCCTTCAGGGGTGCTCCCCACTGGCAGTCGAGACAGCGGGATTGCCGGCAACCATCCGGTCATGCATGTTTCCCCCCGTTCCTGGCCGGCCAGCCGCCGATACCGCGAGGTGACCCCATGGAGCGCGAGATGCCGGACAATTCAGTCGTAGTCAACCTCAATCAATTCGAGCGTACGCGCCGCGCGCAGGTCTCAGCCGAGCTCCTGTCGGTTCTGCATGACAGCCGCGATCTGTTGATCGAGGGCGCGACCCGTGCACTGACACGGCAAACCGAAGCGATGGAAAACGCCCTGCTGGCCATGGCCGAGCGCGCGCCCTTGCTGGAGACGCGCAGCGCCTACTACAGCGCCCAGACCATCCTCAACCGGCAGGCCAACGAGTTGTTGAGCGCGTGCAAGGATGCGTATTTCAGGAGTTTCAGCAATTTCGTGCAGGGACGCGACAAGGCGGCCACGCTCGAACTGTCGGAATTGTCGCTGATGGACGACCAGGACTTCGAGGCCACCCTGGCGATCGACAAGGCCACCGCCCGCATGCGCTTCAATTGCGCGGAAGAACTGGTTGCGCTGGATGCCCGCATCGCCAAATTGCTGGGGCGCACCGACCTGTCGGAAAAAGAAAACCCGCTCGCTCCGCGTGCGCTGTGCGACGCCCTGCTGGACGGCATGTCCAGCATGAAGCTGGAGCAGAATGTACGGGTTGTGCTGCTTAACCAGTTCGACCTGGTGCTGACCACCGAGCTTGCGCAAATCTATCAATCGATCAACCGTCGCCTGGTCGATGCGGGCATTCTGCCCGACCTCAAGGGTGGAACAAAAAGCCATGCACGCCCCCCCGCTGCGGCACCCGATGGCGCGGCTTCCGCAGTGCCCGCCGGCAACGACATGTTCAAGCTGTTCGAGCAGCTTGCGGGCGGAAGCGGACGGGCAGGAGGCGGCGGCGCCGGGATCGCCGGATTCAACCTGCTCGATTCGCTCGGCCAATTGCAGTCCGGTGCCATGATGCTGCCCGGCGGCGGCCGTTTCGAACTGCCGCTGCTGGAAGCCAGCACCATCCAGAATGTGCTGCGCAGCCTGCAGCAAAGTCCGGTGATGCAGGCGGCAAGCCCGCTCGATGCGGTGCTGGTGGATGCGGTCGCCATGCTGTTCGATGCGGTATTCGACGAAGCCTCCATCCCCGACCGCCTGAAGGCGCAAATCGCGCGGCTGCAGATTCCGGTGCTGAAGGCGGCCATGCTGGACCGCAACTTCTTCTCGCAGCCGAATCATCCGGTGCGCCGCATGCTCGATACGATCGCCACGCTTGCCGTACACCTGCCCGACAACGAGGCAGGCAATGCCCGACTGGAGACCATTTCACAGGTGGTCAGCCGGGTGCTCGACAGCTTCGAGCAGGACATCGCCGTATTCGATTCCGCCGCCACGGAGCTGGAGGCGATAAGCGTCACCCTGGACGACACGCTGGAAGAAACCGTGAACGCCAGCCTGCAGCAGGACATCGCCCAGATCAAGCAATCCGAGCGCGCCGAACTTGCACCCGTCATCGTCCACGATTTCATCAACCGCGCGCTGAGGGATCAACCGGTGGCGGATGCCGTGCGTGAATTCCTGCGGCGCGACTGGGCGCAGCTGCTGACCCTGGATTATGTCGACGCAGGCGAGCAGGGCGCGCATTTCAACAGCCACGTCGAAACCATGCGCGAACTGGTATGGAGCGTGCAGCCCAAGGCCGACATGGATGCACGCCTGATGCTGGTGCGCATCCTGCCCGGCTTGCTGAAGCGTCTGCGCGAAGGCACGGCAGAAATCGCCCTGCCGCAAAAGCTGTCCGACCGCTTCTTCGCCACCCTGGTCATACTGCACGCCAACGCAGTGCGTCCCAACGCCCAGCCAGTGCCGCTGCCCGACATCACGCCGGAAGAAATCGAAGCACTGACGCCCGCCTCCGGGGCCAATGCAGCCGCCGTGGCAGCATCCGTTCCCGAGGCCGAGACCGCCGTCCCCGAAGTGGAAGACGAGTTCAGTTTGCGTGCCCGCGCACTGAACAAAGGCGACTGGGTGGAGTTCCATTACGACGACGGCACGTTCCGCTGGGTGCGGCTGGGCTGGGTCAGCGGCATCCGCAACACCTATCTGTTCTCGGATCAGGACGGCATGAACAGCTTCTCCATCGGCCTGCACCGTCTGGCCGACAAGTTGCGGCGCGGCGAAGCAGTGGTGGTCGAACGCAAATCCATCACCGAATCGGCACTGGGCAAGCTGATGAGCCTGTTCCGCCAGAAGCTCGGCTACGCCTGAGCGCGACGTTTCACCCATTGATTCGCCCTTTCACCCCGGCTACCCTGCCGGGGTGAAATCGTTTGCTTCCCGCATCATCCGCTGGCAGCGGCAGCACGGCCGCCATGCCCTGCCCTGGCAGGCCAGCCGCGACCCCTACCGCATCTGGCTGTCTGAAATCATGCTGCAGCAGACCCAGGTCGCCACGGTCATTCCCTATTTCGGGCGCTTTGTGGCGCGCTTCCCCGATCTGCCCTCCCTGGCTGCGGCACACGAGGACGAGGTGCTTGCGCTCTGGAGCGGGCTCGGCTACTACAGCCGCGCGCGCAACCTGCATGCGGCTGCGCGCGCCGTCGTTGCCCAAGGCGGCAATTTTCCGGCCAGCCCCGGCGCCATCGCGCAACTGCCGGGGATCGGGCGCTCGACCGCGGCGGCGATCGCGGCATTGGCTTTCGGCCAGCCTTGCGCCATCCTCGACGGCAACGTCAAACGCGTACTGGCGCGCCACGCCGGCATCGCCGGCTGGCCTGGCAGCAAAAAAACCGAAACGGCCTTGTGGCAACTGGCCGAATCGCACCTGCCGCACACCGCCATCGAGGCCTACACCCAGGGCATGATGGATCTCGGTGCGCTCGTCTGCACCCGCAGCCAGCCCTCCTGCGCGGCCTGCCCGGTCAACGCCGACTGCATCGCGCACACGCAGCACCGCACGGCCGAACTGCCGATGCCGCGCCCCAAAAAGACACTGCCCGAAAAACAGGTGCAAATGCTGCTGCTGCTCGATCGCGGCGAGCTGATGCTGGAAAAGCGCCCGTCGCGCGGTATCTGGGGCGGATTATGGAGCCTGCCCGAACTCGCCTTCGATGCCGATCCGGCCATCCACTGCCGCAACCGCTTCGGTTTCACCGCCCTCACCCAGCAAGTGCTGCCGCAACTCAGCCACAGCTTCACCCACTTCAAGCTGCATATCCGGCCGGTGCGGCTCCAGCTCATGCCGCGCCACGCCGATTCGCCCGGCCAGGCATGGTTGCCGCTGGCCGACGCGCTCGATGCAGCCTTGCCCGCACCGGTGCGCAAACTGGTGGCGCAACTCGATTGCGCCTGAAGGCCGCGTGCCGGCTGTGCGCTTTGCATTCGTCATGCTATAAACCGGCAACCCAACAAGACGAGCCCTTACGCTCAGTGATACGCGCACGTTTTTTCCTCTGGCGGTTTTTGGCATCGATCATTCTGTTCAGCCCGTTTGCCGCATCGGCCGGGATCATCGTCCATCCCGGCGTCGAAGGCCGCAGCATCAGCACCGTCAGCCTGCGCAACATCTACACCCTGCGCCAGACGCTATGGCCCAACCGCCAGCCCATCGTGATTTTCGTCCTGCCGGATGACCATCCGGTGCACGAGGCCTTTGCCAAGGAAAAACTCGGCCTCTATCCCTATCGGCTGCGCCAGACCTGGGACCGCCTGAGCTTCAGCGGCATGGCCAGCGCCCCGGTCGAAGTGAAGGACGAAAACGAAATGCGGGCACGCGTGCGCGCCACGCCCGGCGCAATCGGATACACAAGCAAGGACACAGGCCATGACGGCATCAAGATTCTCCGGCTGGAATAAGCTGCTGCTGGGCGGGTTGCTGACGGCATCGTCCGCCTGGGCGGACGCCCCGGCCGATTCCCGCTACCACATCCAGGGATTTGCGGCGCAAGGCCTGATCGGCAGCACCAACAACCAATTCTTCGGCGACAGCCGGGACACGGTCAGCACCGATTTCACCGAAGCCGGCCTCCACGGGTCCTGGCAGCCGCTCGACGCCCTGCGCCTGTCGGGCCAGGTGCTGTATCGCCGGGCGGGCGAAAGCGACCGGGACGGCGTGCGCCTGGATTACGCCCAAGCCGACTGGCGGTTTTATCAAACCGACGTCACCCGGCTCGGCCTCAAGCTCGGCAAGGTCAAACTCCCTTACGGCCTGTATAACGAGACGCGCGACGTGCCTTTCACCCGCCCCGGCATCCTGCTGCCGCAGTCGGTCTACGTCGACAACAGCCGCGATCTGCTGCTCGCCGCGCCCGGCGTATTTCTGCACGGCGCCAGCGCGCAGAAATACGGTGCGACGGACTTTTTGCTGGGCTGGGTGCGCCCCGATTTCGACAGCGAATCCGTGGATTACAGCTTTCTCGGCAACGTGCGCTCCGGCAAACTGAAAGGCAAAGGCACCCTCGGCGCCCGGCTGCGCTGGGACACCCCGACCGACACCACCCTGATGCTGACCTATGCCGACGCCAGGGCCGATTACGCCCCGGGCAGCGTCGACGCCCTGGCGGCGGGCAGCATGCGCTTCCGCAATCTGCTGGCAACCGTGCAGCAGCGGTTCGACACCGTGACGCTGACCGCCGAGTACGGCGAGCCGCGGCTCGACCTGCGCGGTTTCGGCGCGCTGCCCGATACCCATCGGACAATCCAGGCAGCCTATCTCCAGGGCGAGTGGCGTTTCCATCCGGCGTGGGAACTGATGCTGCGCCACGACCTCTTCTATCGCGACAAGAACGACAAAAACGGCCGCCAGTTCCAGGCCGCCACCGGCCTGCCTGCACACGGCATGTTCGTCCGCGACTGGACGCTGGGGCTGCGCTGGGACGCCACGCCCAGCCTGATGCTGCGCGCGGAATATCACCGCGTGGACGGCACCGGCTGGCTGCCCGGCCCGGACAACCCCGACTTCCTCGGCCGCGAGCAGCGCTGGAACATGTGGCTGCTGCAGGCGGCCTACCGCTTCTAGTGATGCGTCTTCCCGCTTTTCTCAGCCTGAAGTGGAAGCTGCTGCTGCCGCTCACCCTGGCCATGGCGATCGGCACGATGGCGCTGACCTGGACCAACGACACCAATCTGCGCCGCGAAGTGGAGCAGACGCGGCTCGACAGCGCGACGCGCAACGAGGCGCTGCTGCGCTTCCTGATCCGGCAAAACGAGCGCCAGCTGGTGGACGCGGGCGCAGCGCTGGCCGATTTCCTGGTGGCCAGCCGCAGCGGTCCGCTCAATCTAGAATCCGGCCTCGTGCTGCAGTCCTATTGGGAACAGCTGAGTCTCAACCATGGCTTTGGCAGCCTGCGCCTGTACGACGCCAGGCAGCGGCTGTTGACCGGTTTCGGCGACATGCCCGCTTCCGACGCCTTGATGGATGCCCAATTGACGTCCGTACTGGCCACCGAGCGCCCCGCCAGCGGCCTGTATTGTGCCGAGCGCTGCCAGTTCTACGGCATGGCGCCGGTGCTGCGCGAAGGCATCACCGCCGGCGTGGTGGTAGTGGCGATGGACCTGTCGAGCCTGCTGAGCGCGTTTGTCCAGAGCAGCGGACGCGACCTAGCCGTCGCTGTCGAGCATCAGCGCGCCCCCCAACTGCTCGCCACCACCACACCGGATATCAAGGCCATGGTGGAGCAGGCGGATTTCGCGCCGCATCCGCAGCGTCCGCAACTCGAATCCGCCTTGAGCCACGGCGGCGGCAAAGTATACGAATGGCAGAAACTGCAACCGCTTGCCGCCGTGCCCGGCGCCCCCTACTTCATCGCGCGCATGGACGTAAGCGATGCGGAGCGCGCGATTGAACGGGCGTTCTTGACCAATCTGGTCACCGGCCTGACGGTCTTCCTGCTCGCCGAAGGCGTACTGCTGGTATCGCTTGCCTGGTTCATGCAGCGGATGAACCGCGTCAGCGCCGGCCTGCCGCTGCTCGGCGAAGGCCGCTGGCACGACGCCCGCCGGCACCTGCAATTTCACGACCAGTTGCCGCGCGACGAGCTCACCGCGCTGGAGCATGCCGCGCTCACCCTCGCCGGCCAACTCGAATCGCTCGACACGGCCTCGCGCAACCAGCAAAACGAACTGGCCGAGCTGGTCGACACCCTGTCGCACGAGCGGGACTTCAGCTCGGGGGTGCTGGACACGGCGCAGGCGCTGATCCTGACGCAGGATCGGCGTGGGGCGATCCGCATGGCCAACCGCTACGTCGAAACGCTCACCGGCCTCAGCGCAAACCGGTTGATCGGGCAAGATTATTTCGAGCAGATGATCGCCCCGCAGGAACGCCGCGACTGGCGTGCGCGCTTGCTGGCGCACTTTGGCAGCGAGCTCGCGCCGCTGCGCTTTGAAGCGCTGCTCGCCACCCCCGGCGGGCTGCGCAATATTGCCTGGGTGCATTCGCTGATCGGCCAGGAAAACGGTACCGAGCCGCTGATGCTGTCGGTGGGGCTGGACATGACCGAACTCAAGAGCGCGCAGGCACGCGCCAGTTATCTGTCCGATTACGACACGCTGACCGGCCTGTACAACCGCCAGGGCTTTCAACGGCGGCTGGCCCAGGCGCTGGCCGAGCCGGCAAGCGGTTCGCTGCTGCTGATCGATCTCGACGACTTCAAGGCGATCAACGATCTGGCCGGCCACAGCGCCGGCGATGTGGTGATCCAGCATATGGCCGAGCGTCTGCGCGAACTCCGGCCGGCTCCCAAGCTGGCCGCCCGGCTGGGCGGCGACGAGTTCGCCCTGTTCTTCGAGCCGCTGCCGGACGCGCAATTGCTGCAGACCGCGCGCCTGCTGTGCAAGGGCGACCGCGACCGCCACATCGCCACCGCCTGCGTCGGCATCGCGACGGTCCAGCCCGGCTGCAGCACGGAAAGCCTGCTTGGCCACGCCGACCTGGCGCTCTCGCAGGCGCGCGCCAAGGGCCGCTCCAACTGGCATCTGTACAACCCGGCCGACGGCACCCGCGAAAGCCTGCTCGACCGCACCGAGCAACTCGCCCTCATCACCGACGCCCTGCACGACAATCGGCTGGCGCTTTTCCTGCAGCCCGTGATGGCGATCCAGGCTGCGCAAACCACGCACTACGAGGCGCTGCTGCGGGTGCGCACGCCCGACGGCCGGATTCTGCCGCCCGCCCCGCTGATCGCCGCGGCGGAAGCTTCCGGCCTCATCCGCGACATCGACCAGTGGGTACTGCAGCATGCCGTCGCGCTGATTGCCGGCCGGCCGGACCTGCGGCTGGCAGTCAATCTGTCCGCGCGCAGCCTGGACAACCCGGAATTGCCCGCGCTGCTGCAGGAAATGCTGCAGCAGCAGGGCGTCAGGCCGCAACAGCTGATCCTGGAGATCACCGAAACGGCGACCCTCAACCAGTTGACGCATGCCGAAATCCTGCTCACCGGCATCCGCGCGCTAGGCTGCAAGCTGGCGCTGGACGATTTCGGCGTCGGCTTTTCCACCTTCCAGTACCTGAAGCACCTGCCGGTGGATTTCGTCAAAATCGACGGCTCCTTCATCCGTACGCTGGACCACAGCGAGGACGACCGGCTGTTCGTGAAGGCCCTGGTCGACGCGATACACGGTTACGGCAAACTGGCGGTGGCGGAGTATGTCGAGAACCAGGCCATTCTTCAGCGGGTGACGGAACTCGGCGTGGACTATGCCCAAGGCTACCATTTCGGCAGGCCGCAGGCGGCGGACACGGTACTCGCGGCCCGATCCGACTGATTGCCGATGCGGTGCTATACATAACGCTAGGAGCATTCCTGCAACAGGAGGTTGGCATGAACACACAAACCGATGCGTCCGGTCCCGCCATTTTCGACCCCGACGGTTTTCTGATCGACCCGGCCATGTGGAGCGAGAGCCTGGCCGACCGCATTGCCCAGACCGACGGCCTGAGCAGCCTCAGTGAATTGCAACTGGGCCTGCTGCACACCTTACGGCACGAGTTTGCCAAGCATGGCAGCGTGACCGCACTCAGCCATATCTGCCATCTCAGCGGGCAAGGCCCGGACTGCATGCAACACCTGTTCTCCACCCCGCGCGAGGCCTGGCGGCTGGCGGGACTCCCCAATCCGGGCGAGGAAGCCAAGGCCTATCTTTAAAGTAACGCGGCGGTGCGACAATGGCGGGATGAGTCCCGCCTCCCCCACCCCCCATCCCGATGTCTGTCTGCTGTGTGAACCCATCGTCGGCGCCTTCGGACTGCCGGCCGACACCCCGTTCGTCAGCATCAAGGGCGACCCCTCCCTGCGTGAAACCGTACCGCTGCGCCCGCGCCAGCACTCGCGCCTGGATCAGATTGCCGGCGAAGTGCTGCAAACCTGCGCCGCCCTGCTGCGCGACACCGGGGTCTATGCGATTTACATCGGCTTCAACAGTTCGGAAGTGCGCACCGAATCGATCTTCAACCCGTTTGCCTACGAGGTGCACGACGCCGAGGATCTGGTGAAACCAGGCTATACCGCGCGGCATTTCGTGACCGTGCCGTACGACGAAAAAGTCCGCACCATCGCCTGGGTCCGCGCGATGATCCAATCGGGTCCGCTGCGCCATTACCTGCCAGCCCACTGGCTGAAGCTGATGGACGCGGGAAGCGCCGGCTGGCAGCCGCTGGCGGCCGACCGCATCGACGAAATCGTGCACAGCTTCAACGTGCTGCGCAGCATCGATGGCTACTACCTGCGCAATGCCGCAATTTCGCTGTCCGAAGGCATCGTGCGCGCGTCCTACAATTGCGACGGCACCTACATCGTGCGGGCGGATTACTTCGCCGAGTTCGTGCGCGTCAACACGCCCTGATCCCGGCGCACCCGCCAGGCCCTAATCCAGCGGCGTATCGATATAGGCCCTGCCCGCCGGACAGCCGGAGTTGTAATGCCGGTGTCCTGCGCGGGCAAAGGCCAGCGGGCGCCCGGGCTCGCCGCTGGCCGGATTGCGCTCGAAATAGACGCGCACCTCGCGCAGCATCGGGCGGCGCTTGGCGGGCGTTGGCGTGCGCGGGGTGCGGCAATCGAAAGTGACGGCGTCCTTCAGCGCCGGGTCGGCCCTGGCCAGCGACTCGCGCAAAGCCGCCAGGCTGATTTCACGGCCCATGTGGCGTGCGATTTCGCCGCCGATCGCCCGATTGACGCGTTCGGTCAGCGCAACCGAGGCGGCGAAATAATCCGCCTCGCGCAGCCCCGAGCAGCTGCCGTGCTTGGCCCACTGGTAGCGGTCCAGGCAATCCGCCGTCGCCGGCATCGCCCGCGTCAGCCGCGCACGCGTTTCCGCCGGCAGCCGCACTGCCGGCAGCCGGCAAAACGGGCCCGCCGCCTCCCCGCCGCAATACACCGGATGAGCGCGGCTGACACGGTTCGGCCACAGCCCGTGCAGCGTCAGCGGCATCGCCCTGAAGCCGTCCCCCGACAGGACCCGGCATTGCGCAAACCGTTTTTTGCGCTGCGGCTCGTCCTCGCAAAACGCCGGGGCCACGCTCAAGGCCAGCAGGTAATAGTCGAAGCGCGCCGGCTCGGCGCAGCTTGCCAGCGGCAGCAATGCCAGCGCGCCGGCCATCCATTTCCATTGCATGTCAGTCTCCCCGGATGGCCGCATCGTGCCATAAGGCCACGGCCTCGCAGCGCCCGGAATCCGGTAAAATCCAAACTTTCCATTTGTTCAAGAAAGTCACCACCATGTCCATGGCCGACCGCGACGGCGTCATCTGGTACGACGGCAAACTCGTCCCCTGGCGCGACGCCACCACCCACGTCCTTACCCACACCCTGCACTACGGCATGGGCGTCTTCGAGGGAGTGCGCGCTTACAAGGCCGAGCAGGGCACGGCGATTTTCCGTCTGCAGGAACACACCGATCGGCTGTTCCGCTCCGCCCACATCCTCGGCATGAAGCTGCCGTTCGACAAGGCGACGGTTTCCGAAGCGCAGCGCACCGTGGTGTGCGAGAACAAGCTCGAATCCGGCTACCTGCGCCCGATGGCGTTCCTCGGCTCCGAAGCGATGGGCATCTCGGCGAAAAACCTCTCGGTGCACGTCATCGTCGCCGCCTGGCCGTGGGGCGCCTACCTCGGCGCCGAGGCGCTGGAGCGCGGCATCCGCGTGAAGACCAGTTCGTTCGCACGCCACCATGTCAACGTCACCATGTGCAAGGCCAAGGCCAACGGCAACTACATGAACTCCATCCTCGCGCACAAGGAAGCCGAGACCGACGGCTACGACGAGGCGCTGCTGCTGGACGTCGACGGCTTCGTCGCCGAAGGCTCGGGCGAGAACTTCTTCATGATTCGCAACGGCAAGCTCTACACGCCCGACCTCACAGCCGCGCTGGAAGGGATCACCCGCGACACCATCGTTCAGCTGGCCGGCGAAATCGGCCTGCCGGTGATCGAGAAGCGCATCACCCGCGACGAGGTCTATACCGCGGACGAAGCCTTCTTTACCGGCACCGCCGCCGAGGTCACGCCGATCCGCGAACTCGACAACCGGACCATCGGCGAAGGCACGCGCGGCCCCATCACCGCAAAACTGCAGGCGATGTATTTCGACTGCGTGCATGGCCGCGCCGCTGCCCACACCGGCTGGCTCACCCCGGTCTGAAGCGAGAGCGGCATGAGCGAGCGGCACGACAACACCCAGCGCGTCATCGAAGTCACCGAAACCGACCTGCCCCTGCACTGTCCGATGCCGCAGCACGTCGACTGGAATGCCCACCCGCGCGTCTACCTGCCGATCGAATCGCGCGGCGATGCGCTCTGCCCCTACTGCGGCACGCTTTATCGCCTGAAAGGCAGGCCCAGCGGCGGCCATCGCTAGACACACTGCCTGCCGCGTGCGGGCGTCGTGCCGGATACTCGACGCCGCCTTCCTGGCGACGCAGTCGAAATCTCAACGTTGTCGGCGGCCAAATACCCGGCGAATTCATTCGATTGCCACGAGGTGGCCGGTGTAGCGCCAATTCAGCTGCTGGAACAGGTCTTGCTAAACAGCACTGAACCCTGTCCTTTGCGGAGTCTTTCACGATGAACCTGTTCAGTCTGCGTAACGCCTGTTCGACAGCGCTGTTGCTCGGCCTCGCCGTCCCTGTGCATGCCGTGCCGCTTGCCCCTCAATTCGATGGCATCTACCTGAACGGCGACGGTGCCAACAGCCGCTGGGTACAGGTTGCCGACGACTGGCGTGGTAGCCTGTACGGCGACCAGTCCTGGGGCACCGGAATCTGGGGGCTTGCCGACCATGCCCAGGTCATGGGACTGCCGAACGACGACCCGGGCATCGTGCAGACGCTCACCACACACGTCGGGCAGATCAATTTCGCCGACCAGAACTTCATCAACACATGGGGCACAGCGTGGGGCACGCCGCAACTCGCTCCGATCTTTGCCAACGCGACTGAAAACAGCCAGGACAACTGGGCCTCCAGCTTCTGGGGTTACATCGCCATCACCACCCCCGGCGCCTACAACCTAGGCGTACTGTACGACGACGGTTTCCGCTTCAGCTTGTTCGGGGCGGGCGGCAGCTCGCAAAGCCTGCAGGTGGACGGTCTCAACCCGCGCGACCGCCTCGGCTTTGCAGAAGACCTGCTGCTGTCGCCCGGCCTGTACGCCTATCAGCTGGATGCCTATGAACGGCTCGAAACCGGCGCCGTGCAGCTGGCCTGGTATGTACCCGGCGCAAACGATTGGTCCGTGGTGCCGCAATCCAGCCTGTACACCAGCCCGGTCCCGGAACCGTCGGTCGTGCTGCTGATGCTGGCCGGACTGGTCGGGTACGGCCTGAGTGTCGGCCGTACCCGGCGCTGAGCCATGCACTTCCAGCGTCCTGCGCTCTCGGGTCCGCTGCAAGTAGCCTGGCACATCATCCTGGTGGTATTCGGCTGGGCGCTGTTCGGCGGTTTTTGGTGGGCCGTGCTGCAGCAGGGATCGAACTCCCTTTCCCGGATTGTCTGGCTGCTTGCAACCGCCCTGGTCGTGCTGCCGGTGATCACGCTTTACTGGGTCATGCACAACCGCGGCATCTACAACCGCAAGGGCCCACGCCGGCAGGTTCAGGTCGTTGACGCGCCGTATATGCGGGACTGGGCTGGACGCCCGGTTCGCGCCGATTTCGACGCGCTCAGGCAGGCCCGGCTGATCACCATCCGCAGCACAGCGGACGAGAAGCTCTTCCTCGCACGCCCCGAATCCGTGGAGCCCTATCCCGAAGCCGCATGGCGCTGATCGAAATACTCACCGCCATCCAGCATAGCTGGCTCTACTGGCTGGCCATTCTGTACTTTGCCGCCTACCCGATGGTGACCAGCGTGATGTGGATCACGACATCGATGTTCTTCCGCAATCGCTGGGAAAAGCAGACCGCACCTCTTCCGCTCGCGCGTTACCCCGGTGTTTCCGTGCTCATTCCGGCCCACAACGAGGAGCGCGTGATCGGGCACGCCCTGGCGGCGGCAACCGCCATTGACTATCCAGATTACGAAGTGGTCGTGGTCGACGACGGCTCCACCGACGGCACGCGCGGCGTGGTCGAACCCTACGTCCAGCGCGGCGAGGTGCGACTGATCGTCAAGCAACAGAACGAAGGCAAGGCCATGGCGCTGAATGACGCCATTCCCTGCCTCAATGGCGAGATCGTGCTGATCATGGACGCCGATGCCGAACCCGAGCCGGACATCCTCCGGCACATGCTGCCGCACTTCGAGCATGCGCGCGTCGCAGCAGTCACCGGCAATCCGCGCGTCAAGAACGTGGACACCTTCCTGGCGCGCCTGCAGCTGATCGAGTTCAGTTCCATCGTCAGCCTGCTGCGCCGCTCACAGCGCATCTGGGGGCGAATCATGACCGTGTCCGGCGTGGTGGCGGCCTTCCGCAAGTCCGCGCTGCTGGATGTGGGCGGCTTTTCGCCCGAAATGCCGACCGAGGACATCGAACTCACCTGGAAGCTGCAGCGCCGCTTCTGGGACATCCGCTACGAACCCCACGCACTGGTATGGATGACCGTGCCATCTACCCTGTCCGGCTTGATGCACCAGCGGCGCCGCTGGTCACGCGGGTTGATGCAGGTGCTGCACAAGCATCGCGACGTGATGCGTCACTGGCGATACCGGCGCATGTGGCCGATCTTCATCGAGTCGTCCATGTCGATCCTGTGGTCGGTCTGTTTCGTGGTCCTGACTGCCTTGTGGATCGTGTCCTACCTCGCCGGCTACCCCCCGGTCGGCGCCCATCCCATCCCCAATCTGTGGGGCATGGTGATTGCCACACTCGCCATGCTGCAACTGCTCACCGGCACGCTGCTGGATCGTCGCTACGACCCGGACACGCTGAAATATTATCTGTACGCCGTGTACTACCCGATCGTTTACTGGATGCTTCTCGCTTGGACCAATTTCATCTCCCTTGCCTGGCTGTTCCGCCGCCCGTCGCGGCAGGCCATTCGCTGGCGCACCGTGCGCAAGGACTTCGCGCAGGGCAACGCATGATCAGGCTGCTATCGCTGCTCGCCGCACTGACTTTCAGCCTTTCCGCCTTCGGCGGCGATCTCGCCCAGGCCCGCATACTCGTCGACCAGAAGCGTTACGCCGAGGCGATCGCCATCTACGAAACCCTGGTGTCCGTACCACCCGGCCAGGCCGACCTGCTGATCGAGGCCGCGCGCGTCAACGCCTGGGGGGACCGGCACCCGTCCTCCGCACGGCTCTATCGGCAGGCGCTGGACGCCGCCCCCGACAGGCGCTACGACGTCCTGCTACCGCTGGCCTGGCAGCTCGCCTGGGGCAACTGCCACGACGAGGCCATCCCGCTTTTCCGCGAGGTGGCGAATCAGGTGCCGGCACAGAAAAACGAAGCCCTGCACGGCCTCGCCGAATCGCTCGCCGCACGCAATCAGCTGCTGCCGGCACTCGAGGTCTACCACACGCTCGCCGCCGACCCCGCGAATATCAAGGCCCGAAAGGCGGAAGCGCGGATCCTGGCGTGGCTCGAGCGTCACGACGAGGCCATCCTGCGCTACCGAGCGATCCTGGATACGCACCCGGGCGACAAGGAGGCGCAGATTGGTCTCGCCCGCGCGCTCAACTACAGCGGCCGCCACTTCGAAGCGGTGGTCGCGTACGCCGCCGCCATCGAAAACGATCCCGCGCTCGCACGCGACACCCGCACTGAACGCGCCACCGCCCTGCGCTGGGCCGGACTGGAGGACGCCGCGCTGACCACCCTTGGCGATGCCCCGGGGGACGACTCCGTCAGCCTGCGCAGCCGGCTCGGCCAGGAAACCGCGTCCCATCTGCGGGCGGAATTCGAATCATCCTGGGACAGCGACGATCTCGACATCGATGCGCTGAGTCTTGGCTGGCAGCAGCGCTTCGGCTTCGGCCGCTGGCTCGACGTTTCCGCGCGCGACGCCCGCATCGGGCAGTACGGCGACCAGATCGACGGCCGCCAGTTGCTGATCAAGGGCGGCACCCGCCTGGGCAGTGTCGAAGCGGGGCTGCTCTGGCCCGCGCTGACCGTGGGCGTGCGCGACTACAACGGCTGGCAGACCGCCGCCTGGAAGTTGCAGGGCCGCTGGCTGCCGGCCGATTTCTGGCGCATCGACCTGGAAGCCGGCAACGATGTCGTCGAAACCATCGACGCGCTGCAGAACGAAGTGACGCTGAATCAGGTGTCCGCCAGCACCGACTGGCTGTTCGCACCGCGCTGGCGGGCCACGCTGGGGGCAGCCCTATTGCGCTTCGACGACGACAACCAACGTACCCGCCTGATCGGGCGGATCGAGCATGTGTTGATGACCGCACAGCCACGCGTGGTAGTCGGAGTCGAGGGCATGGGTTTCAACGATTCCGTCCCCGATATCGACCGCGGCTACTACAACCCCGAAACCTACCGTGAATTGAAGGCACTCGCACGCGTCGAGCACGAAGCCTATGGCTGGCTGCTGGAAGCCCGGCTGGCGCTGGGAAAGCTGTGGGAAACGCCGGGGGACAGCAGCGGCCTCTATGCCTGGGAGCTGGTAGCCGCGCGCGACCTCGCGCCCGATCTGCGGTTGCGGCTCTATGCCGGCGGCAGCGACAGCAGCGCATTTTTGCAGGGCACGGGAAGCGGTTACACTCGAAACAATCTGGGCGCGAGCCTGATCTGGTTCTACTGACTCCCCCCGTACCCTGTCCGAACATGAGCTTTCCCACACCGGAAGCGGCAGAAGCCGCGTTCTACGCCGCCTTCGAGGCCCGTTCGCTGGATGCCATGATGGCAGTCTGGTCCGGCAGCGACGACATCGCCTGCATCCACCCCCTGGCTGCCCCGCTGAACGGCCGCGCCGCCGTAGCGGCAGGCTGGCGCAGCATGTTCGAGGCCGCCGACCAGTTCCGCGTGCGCGCGGAACTGGCCCATGAAATGCGCGAAGCCGGCGAGGTCATCCGCATCGTGCGCGAACACCTCGCCATCGGCCGGCAAGCCGAATCGCGCCCGCCGATCCTGGCCACCAACATTTACCGCAAGGAAGCCGACGGCTGGCGCATGGTGTTGCACCATGCCTCGCCGCTCCAGGTGGGCGCCGCGCCCCCCGCCCGGACTCCGCCCGCGGTGCTGCACTAGCCGCCTGCCGGACTTGCCGAATCGGACAGGCTGCCGGGCATTCCAGGGCGCGCCCTTGCTAAACTCGGCGCCATGCACGCCTCGAAAACAACGGCTTATCGCGCCCCCCCCTGGCTGCCTGGCGGCCACTTGCAAACCATCTACAGCAGCCTGTTCATCCGCGTTGCGACGGTCGCCTGCCGGCGCGAGCGGCTGGAATTGGCGGACGGCGATTTCCTCGATTTCGACTGGGTCGACGGCCATGCCGGCAGCCCCGTCGTGGTGCTGTTCCACGGTCTGGAAGGCAATGCCGACAGTCACTACGCGCGCGGCCTCATGGCCCGCGTGCGGGCGCGCGGCTGGCATGGCGCGACCGCGCATTTCCGCGGCTGTTCGGGCGAGGACAACCGGCTGCCGCGGGCCTATTTCGCCGGCGACAGCGAAGACATCGGATGCATCCTGCGCCACGTCAAATCGCGGCACGCCGATGTGCCGGTTTACGCGGTCGGCGTCTCGCTCGGCGGCAATGCCCTGCTGAAATGGCTGGGCGAACAAGGCGCTGCGGCGCATCTGCTGGTCGAGCGCGCCGCCGCCGTCTCCGCGCCGCTCGACCTTGCTGCGGCCGGCCGCAGCCTCGACCGCGGCTTCAACCGCCGCGTCTACACCGCGCGCTTTCTCGCCACCCTGAAAGCCAAGGCCCTGCACAAAGCCGCGCGCTTTCCCGGCCTGCTCGATGCGCAGGCAATCGCCGCCGCCACCACCTTCCGCAAATTCGACACCCTGGTCACCGCGCGGCTGCATGGATTCCGCGACGCCGACGACTACTGGCTCAAGGTGTCGTCCAAGCCGCTGCTGAAATCGGTCAGCGTTCCCACCCTCGTCATCAACGCCAGAAACGACCCCTTTCTGCCGGCCTCGGCATTGCCGGCCCCGGCCGACGTCTCGCCATCGATCACGCTCGAACAGCCCGGCGCCGGCGGCCATGTCGCGTTTCCGTCAGGCCCGTTTCCCGGCAATCTGGACTGGTTGCCGCGGCGGCTGATGCAGCATTTCGATATCCGGCGCAGGTAAAATCGACGCATTGCCATTCAGGGAGCGTGTTGTGGAATACCCCAAGGAAATCTTCAAGGCCTACGACATCCGCGGCATCGTCGGCAAGAGCTTCACCCCGGAAATCGTCGAAGCCATCGGCCATGCCATCGGCTCCGAGGCGGCGGCGCGCGGCCAGCAGGAAATCTGCATCGGCCGCGACGGCCGCCTGTCCGGCCCCGACCTCGCCGCAGCGCTGGCGCGCGGCATCCGCAAGGCCGGCATCGGCGTGGTCGATCTCGGCATGGTCGCCACGCCGATGACCTATTTCGCCGCCTATCAACTGAAAACAAACAGCGCGGTGATGGTCACCGGCAGCCACAACCCGCCCGACTACAACGGGCTGAAAATGGTGCTCGGCGGCGAGACGCTGGCGGGCGACGCCATCCAGAAGCTGCGCGAGCGGCTGGTGAACAACGATCTCGCGCACGGCGACGGCGGCTACCGCCAGCACGACATCGCCGGCGAATATCTCGCCCGCATCGTCTCCGACGTGAAGCTCGCGCGGCCGATGAAAATCATCGTCGACTGCGGCAACGGCGTGCCCGGCGCCTTCGCCCCCAAGCTGTATCGCGACATGGGCTGCCAGGTGGAAGAGCTGTTCTGCGAAGTCGACGGCAACTTCCCCAACCACCATCCCGACCCCTCGCAGCCGAAGAACCTGCAGGATCTGATCGCGGCGCTGAAAACCAGCGATGCCGAGATCGGTCTCGCCTTCGACGGCGACGGCGACCGCCTCGGGGTGGTCACCAAGGACGGCAGCATCATCTTCCCCGACCGCCAGCTGATGCTGTTCGCCGACGACGTGCTCTCCCGCAACCCCGGCGCCGAGATCATTTTCGACGTCAAGTCGACGCGCAAGCTGTTCGGCTGGATCACAGACCGCGGCGGCCGCCCGCTGCTGTGGAAGACCGGCCACAGCTTCATCAAGGCCAAGATGAAGGAAACCGGCGCGCTCTTGGCCGGCGAGATGTCCGGCCACGTGTTCTTCAAGGAACGCTGGTACGGCTTCGACGATGGCCTGTATGCCGGCGCGCGGCTGCTCGAATACTTGAGCAAACAGGCCGACATCGACGCCACCCTGCACGGCCTGCCGGATACGCTGAACACGCCCGAGCTCAACATCAAGATGGCCGAGGGCGAGCATTACGCGCTGATGGACAGACTGCAGAAAACCGCGCGCTTCCCCGGCGCGCAGGAAGTCATCACCCTTGATGGCCTGAGAGTCGAATACGCCGACGGCTTCGGCCTCGCGCGTCCGTCCAACACCACGCCGGTGATCGTGCTGCGCTTCGAGGCCGACACCGCCGAGGCGCTGGAACGCATCCAGGCCGACTTCCGCCGCGTGATCCACGAGGCCGCGCCCGGCCTCGCATTGCCGTTTTGAATGCCGGCCGGCGGCGGGGCGGCGCCGCGTTCGCGACGGGCGCATCGGTGGACCCTGTTTCATGCCGCAAAACAGGGCTTCGTTGAACGCATAAGAAACCCCTTCGCACCTGGAGGCAACGATGGCCGCATCTGCGATGCCATCGACGAAGGGATGGCGTCCTCATGGCCCGGCAAACGGGCATGGATCATGGGCGCTGCGTCTATCGGCCCTTCGCAAAAAGACGCAAACGCATCGCCGGGATGACATGCGATTGCCGGGCATGCCCGGCGGCTCGCGCTCAATCCACCGGTAGCGGCGCCGGTCGATGCAGCAAGTAACCCTGCACGAAATCCACGCCCATATTTTTCAGGCAGCTCAGTTCGGCTTCGGTTTCGACCTGCTCGGCGATGGTCTGCTTGCCCAGTTCATGCCCCAGCGTGTGCATGGCCTTGACGATGGCAAGCTTTTCCCGGTCGTGGTTCATCCCGCGCACGAAATCGCCGTCGATCTTGAGATAGGCCACGGGCAGGCGTTTCAGATAGCCGAACGACGACTGCCCCTTGCCGAAATCGTCCAGCGCAAACTGAATGCCGCGCGACTTCAGCGTCAGGATCAGCCGTTCGCAGGCATCCAGGCTGTCGATGGCGGCGGTTTCGGTGACTTCGAAGCTGATCCGCGCGGGATCGAAATGGTACTGGCCGATTTCATCGAGAATGAACTCGGCCGTACCCGGATCGCTCAGGCTGCGTCCCGACAGATTCAACGCATAACAGGCCTCGTCCTGCGGATGGGTGTCGAGATAGGCGAAGAAATTGCGGATCACCCAGCGGTCGAAACTGGGCGCCAGCCCGTAGCGCTCGGCGGCGGGCAGGAACTCGCCCGGAGAAATGATCGCCCCGTCCTCGCCGCGCAGACGCAGCAGGATTTCGTAATGCGGCGTCGCGATGGCCGGCGACAGCGCGACTTTCCGCTGGCGATACAGGACAAACCGGTGCGCCTCGAAGGCCTTGGTGATGGCCCCCACCCACTGCATTTCGTCGTTGATTTTCTGCAGCGCCGGATGGGTTTTCTCGTACACCTGGATGACGCTGCCGCCCAGCGACTTGGCGTGGTAGCACGCGGTGTCGGCCTGCATCAGGATTTCGCCGATATCGGTCATGCCGCGGTGCAATTCGGTCACCCCCAGGCTCACCCCCAGGCGGAACACCTTGTCATCCCACTCGAACCGGAAGCGGCCGATCTCGTCGCGCAGCCCCTGAATGTGGTCGAGCGCCTCCGGCAGCGTGGCATCGACGAACAGCAGGCCGAACTCGTCGCCCCCCAGCCGCGCCAGACAGTGGTTCCCGCCCTCCACGCGACGCGCCATGAGGGCTGTCAGCCGCCGCAGCAAAGTGTCGCCCGCACGGTGGCCGCAGGTGTCGTTGACCAGCTTGAACCGATCGAGGTCGATGTAGCAGAAGATGAAGCGCCGCGCTTCATGCTGCACGCTGTGCAACGCCGCGCCCAGCCGGTCTTCCATTGCCCGGCGATTCAGCAGGCCGGTGAGGTGGTCGCGTTCGGCCTGCCAGGTCAGCCGTTGCATCAGGCTGCGCCGCTCGCTCTCGTCCTGGAACACCAGCACGCCACCCTGCACCCTGCCATCGCTGGATCGAATCGGCGCGGCGGTATCGCTGACCGCAATCGTCGTGCCATCCTGGCGGCGGATCGCGGTATGGCTGTCCAGCCCGATCACCGCATTGCGCCGCAGCGCCAGTTCGAGCGGGCTGACGACGGGCGCACCGCTTTGCTCGTTGACCAGGTGCAGCACATCGGGCACCCGCCGCCCCTGGGCATCGGCATTGCTGAAACCGGTCAGTTCTTCCGCCCGGGGGTTGAGAAACTCGATCACCCCATCTGCATCGGTCACCACCACGGCGTCGCCGATCGATTCGATGGTCACCCGCAGGCGCTCCTTCTCGACCAGCAACTCGTCGCGTTTGCGTTCCAGCTCAGCCACCAAGTGGCCGATATGGTCTGCCATGCGATTGAAAACCAGCTTGGTTTCGCGCACCTCGGGCGGCGAGCCGTAGCCCAGGCTGGCGCGCGCGCCGAGATCGCCGAGTTCGATCGCCCGCGCCGCCGAGCGCAGGGTATGCAGGCCGCGCAAGTTGATCTGCAGCAAGCCGCGCAACAACAGCAGACAGACCAACAATCCGCCCAGTGTCAGCAAGGTGAAGCGCACCGCCAGCGTCCACAAGCCGTGTACGGTATCTCCGGCGTCCAGCGCAAGCGCCAGCGTGCCATGGGAGATGCCGCCCACGACCAGTTCGGACTGCGCATACGGCGCGCGCGCATCGAGCAGTTCGGCGAACCAGGCCGGATAAGCTTGCGGCGCGGGCGGCGTGCGCGCTTCGAACGCAAACTCGGGCGACGTGAAGCGCGCGCTCAGGATATTGGCGTTCGCGGCATATGCCGTGAGCGCCCGTTCGATCGCGGAACGATCGCGCGACACCACCTGATCCCGGATCGCCGCCATGGCCGCGCCCAGTTCGCGCTCGGCGCCGGCGTCGAGATGCTGCTGCGCGCGCGCCTTCAACGGCAGGCCCAGCAGCGTCAGCGTCACCAGATACATCGCCAGTGCCAGCACGCACACCGTAGCCAGAATGCGGGCATGCAGGCTGTAGCGCATGCCGCGTAAGGCCAGCGAATCACTCATTCGCGGACGCCCGGGTTTGCCCGGGAAAACCCGGCTGTCCGGCACGCAACGCCCGCAGCACAGCGGAACCGTGCGGTTCATCCTTCGGAGCGAAATTCCAGCGGGCAGTTGTCGCCTGCAGACCGTGCCGGCCGGGCACGTCGAGAGCGCAAGGGGGGCGGGGGGCAGCCTGTTCCGCAGCGCCCGGCAGCGGGGCCGGGCACGACCATACTCTCCTCATGTTGTCTCCGTGTAGCTTGTTATCGGGCAGCGCTTTTTATTGTGCCGCGAGTGTACCTCGCGGTCCGGGAATACCCAAGGCAGCGCCGGGCTGCGGCGCCTGCGGGCGTGGCGCGGTGGGAGGCATCCCGCATTAGGGGCTAGAATTCCGGACCGATCTCCACATTGCCGCCGGAGGCCATCATCGACTGCCTGCTCTTCCAAGACGCCAAAGCCCGCGCGATCGCCTTTGACGACATCAGCGACCATGTCGGCCGGCCGGATCGTTTCATCTGGATCGAACTGAAATCCCCCGACAGCCAGACCATTGCGCGCCTCGGCGATGAACTCGGATTGCATGCGCTGGCGCTGGAAGACGCCATTTCCACCCACCAGCGCCCCAAGCTCGAGGAATACGACGGGCACGTGTTCATTGCCACGCGCACTGCGCAACTGTGGGAATCGCACTTGGAGCTCGGCGAGACCCACTTGTTTGTCGGCAGCAATTTCGTCGTCGCCATCCGCCACGACAGCGGCAGCGGCTACCAGCGGGTAAGCGAGCGCCTGCAGCGCTGCCCCAACGGCATCAAGGCCGCCACGCCCTACGCGCTGTATCTGGTGCTCGATCTCATCGTCGACCAGTTCAGGCCGGTGATCGAAGGCATGCAGGAGCGCTTCCAGTCGCTGGAAAGCCAGCTGATGAGCGGCGCCAGGCGTGGCCGCGACATGCTGGAACAGCTATACGCCATGAAGCGCGAGTTGGCCGCATTGCGCGACGCCGCCGAGCCGATGCAGGAGATCACGCAGAACCTGATTCGCCTGCACCCGGAACTGTCCACCAAGGAACTCAGGGCGTATTACCGCGACATCCACGACCATGCGGTGCGCGTGTCGGCCGCCATCGACCATCTGCGCGTCTCGACCTCGGACGCGATGCAGTTCCATCTCGCGTCGCTGTCGGTGAAGCAGAACGAATCGGTGCAGAAGCTGGCCGGCTGGGGCGCGCTGCTGGCGCTGCCGACGGTGGTGTTCAGCCTCTACGGCATGAACTTCGACTACATGCCCGAACTGAAATGGCCGTGGGCCTATCCGGCGCTGCTGCTGGCAACCGGCATAAGCGTGCTGGTGCTGTACCGGCGCCTGAAGCGGCGCGGCTGGATCTGAGCCTGCGCTCAGCGCCGCTCGGCGCGGGCGTAGCGGATGCGCGTGGCCGCCTGCCCGTCCCGGTCCAGCCACACCACATGCAGGCGCCCGGCCGCATCCAGCGCCGCCACCGGGTCGGACTGCGCGCCCGGGCCGGCCGCCGCCGGCACCGCGACGTTGTCAGCGAATGCTTTGCCATTCCAGTCGGCCAGCCACACATCCGGCGTGCCGTCGCGCTCGTCGTCCCACACCGCCACCAGCCGGCCGCTGGCGTCGCCGACGACCTGCGCATGCCACTGCGCCATGTTGTCGCCGAAGCTGTCCTGCACGCGCAGGTTCTTGCCGAAGCGGCGCTTGCCCGGATCGAATGCCGCATAGACGTCATAGCCGGAGAGAAAGTCGCGCTTGTCGAGCCACACCGCCGCCACGCCGCGCGGTCCCCAGGCCGCAAGCGTCGGCCGCATCGCGCCGGTCCCCGCCCCCAGCCCGCCGACGCTGCCGCTCTTGTGGTCGGTCAGGCGGGCCGGCGGGGAAAAACGGCGCCCATCGCGGCTGTGGCTCACCAACGGCACCGTGTGGCGATCGCGCCGGTCCTCCCACGCCACCGTCACGCTGCCGTCGCCTGCCACCGCCAGCGCGGGCCAGCCCTGCTCGTCGGACGGCGCTTTCGCTTCGACCGGCCGCGCCGTCTCGACGCCGAGCGTGTCCGCCGCCAGCGCCAGCCGGGCAACGACGATGCGGCGAAACCGCCCGGCCTGCTCGGCCCAGGCCGCGTAAACCTTGCCCGCCCCGGCCGCCAGCGTAACCTGGGCGGCCTCGCCGGTAGTCAGCCTCGACGCGCTGCCGCCGGGCCATACCCGCGCATGCACGCTGCCCGCCTCTTCCCATGCCGCGGCAAAGCGGCCCGCGCCGAGCGCAAGCACCACCGGCTCGTAGCAGGCCGACTGGCTCAAGCGGATCTCCGGCTGGAATTCCGCTGCGGCACCCGGCTTGATCGCCAGATAGCACTGCGGCGTGCCATCGCGGTTGTCTTCCCACACCACGCCCACGCTATCGCCCGACACCGCCACGCCCTGACGGTTGGCCGATTCCAGATGGGGAAAGATCGCCGCCCCCTGAACCGAATTGACCGTCACCGCCTCGCTCCACTCCCACGCGGCCTGCGCCGGCGCAGCCAGCATGGCCAGCAACAGCGCCGCCGCCCTCACGACTTGCCGCCCAGGAATTCGAGCAGGGTCTTCTGCTTGTAATGGCCGCCGCGCACATAGCGGTCGTAGTCGCGGAAATCCTGCACCGTCTTGAAGCCGGGGATCTGCACGATCTTGTCGCCCTGCGGGGTCAGGTAGACGAACAACGGCGTGGCAAACGCCTTCAGCCGCGCGCCCAGCTCGGCTTCGGTGATGCGCTCGCCGGAAGGCAGCGTCAGCCGTTTTCCCGATTCGGCGTCGACATACACCAACTCGTAATTGGCGGTGTACAGTTTCTTTAGCGCGGCATCGGAAAACGTCTTCTTGTTGGTGTGGTCGCACCATGCGCAGCCGTAGCGCCCGAAGTACAGGAAGATCGGCTTGCCGCTTGCGCGCGCGGCCGCAAGGCCGGCGTCGAAACCGACGAACGGATAGCCCGGCGGCGGATCGGCCAAGGCCGCAGACGCCCACAAACAGCTTGCCGCCACCACGGTCTTGATCAGGTTCATCCTGTCCTCCTTCAGCCACAGTGCCACCATTCTGATAAATTCAGCCACTCGTGCAACCCTCTTTTCTGACCACATGACTCACGATTCCGTTCGCATCGGCCTGGTTTCCGTCAGCGACCGCGCCAGCAGCGGCGCGTACGAAGACCGGGGCCTGCCCGCACTCAAGGCCTGGTTCGGCGAAGTGCTGGCCAATCCCGCCGAATTCGTCACCCGGCTGATCCCCGACGAGCAGGCGCTGATCGAGACGGCGCTGGTCGAGCTGGCCGACATTGAGCGCTGTTCGCTCATCCTGACCACCGGCGGCACCGGCCCGGCGCCGCGCGACGTCACCCCCGAGGCGACGCTGGCGGTGGCGCACAAGATTCTGCCCGGCTTCGGCGAGGCGATGCGCGCAGTGTCGCTGAAGTACGTGCCGACCGCCATCCTGTCGCGCCAGGTCGGCGTTACCCGCGGCGCCAGCCTGATCGTCAACCTGCCGGGGCAGCCCAAGGCGATCAAGGAAACGCTCGACGGCGTGTTCGCCGCGGTGCCCTACTGCATCGATTTGATCGGCGGACCCTACCTCGAAACGCAGCCCGGCACCGTGGCGGCATTCCGCCCCAAATCCGCGCTGCGGGCGAGCGCATGAGCGGCATCCTCGATGCGCTGGCACGGGCGCTGCGCGACCTGTTCAGCCTGCGCGTGCTGTGGGTGGTGGTGTGGCCGATGCTGGTCGCGGCGCTGCTGTGGCTGGTATTGGGCGTGACCTTCTGGCACACCTTCTCCGGCTGGATTGCGCTGGGTCTCGACGCCATCGGCGTCCAGGCCTGGCTGGCCGGGCTCGAGCCGGTATGGATCGCCCACGGCATTCAGGCACTGCTGCATCTACTGCTGTTCGTGCCGCTGGTGCTGCTGACCGCGCTCGTCATCACCGCGCTGTTCGCCATGCCTGCGCTGATTCGCCTGGTGGCCGGGCGCGACTATCCCGGGCTCAAGCGCGAAAACGGCGGCGGCCTGGTCGGCAGCCTGTGGAATGCGGCGATCGCCGTCGTGCTGTTTGTCGCCTTGTGGGTGGCCACCCTGCCGCTGTGGCTGATCGGCGTCGGCGTGATCGTGCCCTTCGTCGCCGCCGCGTATCTGAACCAGCGCCTGTTCCGTTACGACGCCATCGCCGAACATGCCAGCGCCGACGAAATGGCGGCGCTGTTCAAGAGCGACCGCACGGGCTGGTGGGGATTGGGGCTGCTGACCGGACTGGTGCAGTTTGTCCCCTTGCTCAACCTGTTCGGCCCGGTGCTCGCCGCGCTGGCATTCATCCACTACGGCCTGGCGCGTCTCGAACGGCGGCGGGCGGCCTCAGTCGGCTGAGGCAAAGCGCCGCCTGAAGCCTGCGTCGAAATTGATTTCGCGCGCGGTCATGGCGCCGATCACGCACTGTTCCAGGCTGGGCGGCATCACCAGCTGCCCGGTGCCATTGACCAGGCGGCCGGCCATGATTTCGGCCTGTTGGCGCGGCACCGGCTGCGGCAGTCCGGGTTCGGCGTAACCCTGCGGATAAACCGGCCTGCCCTCGGCGTCGTATTTGTCGGTCGCGCCCAGGGTATGCAACAGTTCGTGGGCGATCACGATATTGTTCTGGCGCGCCTGGCGGGGGTCCGCAAAGGCATGCACCACGCCGACCAAGCCTTTCTGCAAACCCAGCGAATGATCCAGCGCGATGCCGTCGCGCGGCGCGTGGTACAGCACGAACAGCTTGACCTTGCCGAGCTGCGGCAGCCACTGCCCCGACTGCCGATACACCCACACGCGCAGCTTCAAGCTCCAGAACACGGTTTTCAGCACGCTGCCGTCGCGCGGCGGCGCGGGCGGTTTCTCCTGCAACTCCGGCAGCAGGCTGATTTGCAGCGCCGGCGACTGCTTCGCGCCGTAGCGCGCCGTTTCGCGTTCGAGAAACGCATTGATGTCGTGAAAGTCGCTCGCCTGCAGCGTACGGATCGTCTGCGCCGCCTGCGCCGAGCCGTCGCCGTTGATCGGGACCACGACCACATCCAGCGGCGCCCGCCAGGCGCGCACCATGGATTGTTCCAGCCAGGTGAAGCCGAGCGCTGCGGCCAGCACCCCCAGCAGCAGCAGAATGCGCAGCCGGCGAAAAGTCATGGCAGGGCGGACGGGGCAGGTGCGGCAGGCGATGCGGGCGCGGGTGCCGGTTTTTTGCCTGCTTGCAGATTCATCTTGCTGGCGACCAGCTTGCCGCCATCCGCGCTTTTCACCGCTTCGCTCACGCCGATCTTGGCGCCATCCACCTGTCCCAGCGTGATCAGCGTCTGCTTCACCGCCTCGCCGCGCGCCTGCGCCAGCCGCTGCAGTTCGGCCTCGGTCACCGGTATTTGCAGGGTCAGGCGCTCCAGCATGGCGGCGTGCAGCGGCTGCCCGGCATCCTTGGTTTTCGCGTATTCGGCCTTGATCGCCCTCACCCCGCCCTGCTTGCCGAAACGCTCGCCGTACAGCTCTTCCAGCGCTTTCTGCGCGCGCGGGTTGGTGGTGTCGACGGGGCCGGGTTCGTTGCCGGGATCGATTTTCAGCCCCATGCGCTGTGCGACATCGCGGCGGATCCACAATTCCTGGATCGCGCGCGTATCGCCTTTCACCTCGTACGCCGGCGCAATCGACAGCGCGAGTTGCGGCCGCTTGGCCAGCGCCTGGCCGACCGCCTTGAGCTTCTCCTGCTCCGGCGGCAGCAGGGCGGCCGTGCCGAAATCGAATTCGACGGCTTCGAGCTTGTCGGAACTGATCCCCAGCAGACTGCCGAGCGCACGGAAAGGCGCGGTCACCAGCTTGGTCAGCACGTTGACGACGGCTTTCCAGATGATCTTGCCGTAGCTGAACTGCGGATCGTCGAGGCTGCCGGCGACCGGCAGATCGAGGTCGATGATGCCTTCGCTGTCTTCCAGCAGGGCGATCGCCAGATCGAGCGGCAGCTTCATCGCGTCGGGACTGTCGACCCGCTCGCCGAGCTTGAGCTTGTTGATCACGAACTTGTTTTCGCCCGCCAGCTGGCGCTGCTTGATCTTGTATTCGAGGTCGACCGATAGCTTGCCGGAATCGATCCTGCGTCCGGCGAACTTGCCCGAATACGGCGTCATGTTGGTCATCTCGAGGTTGCGGAACGTCAGCTTCAGGTCGGTGAAATCGGTCGCCCTGAACGGCTGGATCGAGCCGCGCACGCGGGCCGAGCCGAACTCGTCGACCTTGCCGTCGAGCTCCACCAGCGCCGTCGTCGCCGGATCGGTGGACAGCCCGGTCACCACGCCGCCGAGGTCGTGCATGCGGGTGCCGAACTGCGGCGTCAGCGAGAGGTCGGCGAATTCCGCATTCGCGCCGACGATGCGCAGACGTTCGACGGCCAGCGGAAACGCGGCCGGCTGGGCGGTCGGCCGTGGCGCCGGTTGGGATTTTGCGGGCGCCGCGGCGGGCGGTTTCTGCGCCGGGGTGCGCAGGATGCGCTGCAGGTTGATCGACTTGTCCTCGAAAATGATGACCTTGCCGAAGGGATTCAGCGCCACCAGTTCGTTCATGTGCAGGCGGTCGGGGTTGAGCTTGAATTCGAGGCTGTCCGACGACAGTTTCTTCCAGCCGAGGAAGGCCTCTTCGGTTTCCTCCTCGGTGATGGCGAGATCGTCGACCGCGAAGCCGCCGTCGAAATCCAGCTTCATGCCCGACTTCGCCTGCGCGAACGCCAGCCTGCCGCGGCTCGCCGCCACGCCCGAATGCAGCTTGAGCCTGGCCAGCTGGTTGACGTAGGGCGCAAAGGGTTGCAGCGACAGCCCGGTCAGCCTGAGGTCGAGCCGGCCCGACGCCTTGCCCGGAACGACCGTGCCGCCGGCCTCGAAGCGGCCGCCCTGCCTGAGCGCGAAGCCGGCCTGCAGGGGCACCGCCTTGTTCATGTCGAGGCTGAGATCCTGCAGGGTGACGAAACCCCTGGCGACATCGAGCCTGACCGGCGTATCGGGCGACTGGTCGACGATGCCGATTTCGAGGCCGTCGAGGCTGAGGCGCGCGAGCTGCACGTCCAGGGGCGAAGCCGTCGCGGTTTCCGCCTTGGCCGGCGCTGCGGCAGGCGCGCCGGACGCCGGTTTCAGGATTGCGGCCCAGTTGAGGGTCTTGCGCCTGTCCAGCGCCACGCTGGTTTTTGCGCCGCCGAGTTCCACCGCCTCGATGGCGAGCCGGTTTTCCGCCAGCTTCAGCCACGCATTGACCAGCGCCGCACGCTGCAATTCCGCCACTTGTTGCGTCCCCGACTGCACCCGCACCGGGCCCAGCGCTGCGTTGACCGGGCCGACGTCAATGGCCGCCGCGGCCCCCACCTCGCCCGTCAGCGCCGCGGTCAGGCCGAAACCCTCGGCGCTCACGCCAAGCGGCGCGGCAAAGCTGCGGTCGGTGAAACGCGCCGTCCACTCGGCCAGCTTGATTTCGCGCACGTCGATTTTCCACGGCAGCGGCGGCACGGCGGTTTCGGCTGCCGCCGGTTTGGCTGCCGCGGGCCTGGGCGCGGCAGCGTCCCCGCCCGCCGCGAACAGGGTCTGCCAGTCCAGCGTGCCCTTGAGGTCGCGCGTCGCCGTGAGCTTGCCGCCGGCCAGGCTGACGCTCGCCACCTCGATCCGGCGCTGGGACAGGTCGAGGTTGGCGTTGCCGACGCGCGCCTCGGCGAGCTCCAGCACCGGTGCATGCGATTCCGCACGCGCTTCGCCGCGTGGCGCCAGCGCCAGGTTCTGCACGACCAGGTTGGCGCCGCTGATCTGCACCCAGGGCACGTCCTCGCCGGTTTTGTCGCGCACCATGGCAAAGCGGTAGCGCAAGCCTGCGGCGAGCGTGCCGGACGGCAGTTCGAAATTGCGCGGGCTCTTGATCACCCGCAGCAGATTGCCCAGCCGCACCCCCTGCAGCCCGAGCTCGCCGCTCGATGCGACAGGGTTCAAGCCGACGTCGCCTTTCCATTTGAGCGTGCCGCCCTGTTCCGGCAGCTTGGCCGCGATCAGGTAATCGCCCCTGTCCTCGGGCAACGTGGAGAGGCCTTCGAGCTCGATGCCGAGCGGCTGCAGCGCCGCCTTGAAGGGGGCGCCGGTGCGATTGGCATCGATGTATTCGATGTCGCCGTTGTCGATCTTGATGCGATCGATCAGCACCCGCGCCAGGGTATTGGACGGCGGCTCCTTGTTTTCATTGAGCCTGGCAATCAACGCCGCCCAGTTCAGCTTGCCGCCGGGCTGCACCGTCAGGATGGCACGCGGCCGTTCGAGCTGAACGTCGCGGATACGCCAGGCCCAGCGGAACAGGCCGGTGCTGTCGAGGTTGACGTAGAGCCGGTCGAAGCCGGCCAGCGGCGCGCCATTCATCTCGGCCAGCTTGAGGCCGTCCACCGTGGCTTCGAGGGTGAGCGGATTGAACTTGACCTGCTGCGCGCTCAACTGGCTTGCAAGCTTGTTTTCACCTATCCAGGGCAGCAGCTTTTTGGCCAGCGGGTCCACCAGGAAAAATCCGAACGCCAGATACAGGCCGAACAGCCCGGCAACGATCAAAAACGGCAGGCTCAATGCAATTTTGCCGAGGCGTCCCCACATGCGTCACTCCCAGTTCAAAAAACGTTCATCCGCGAAGAAGGGCGCGAAGGCGCGCAAAACAGTCTTCGCGGCTATTGCGCCCCGCTGCGCCTGCTTCGTGGATCGCTTACTTTTCCTGCATGGCCTCGCGAACCGTCCGGAACAATTCACGAAACGCCTTCGGCGGCTTGTTGCGCGCCGCTTCGTCGCGCGCATTGCGGATGATTTGCCGCAGGTGCGTGGCGTCGGTGCCGGGGTAATTGTCGAGGAACAGCGTCAAAGCCTCGTTGTCGGCGATGAGCCTCTCGCGCCATTTCTCGGCCTGGTGCAGCCTGGCGTTTTCCGCCGCGGACACGCCGTTGAAGGCGTCGACCTGCGCCTGGATCGGCGCCGGGTCGACTGCCCGCATCAGTTTGCCGATGTATTGCTTTTGCCGCCGCAGCGCGCCGTTCTGGGTGATCTTGCGGCAGGCGGCCACCGCCTCGCGCAGTTCTTCCGGCAGCTCGATGCGCTTGAATTGTGCATCGGGCAGTTTGACCAGAATTTCACCCAGCGCCTGCAGGGCTTCGACTTCGCGTTTCTTATGGCTCTTGCTGGGGCCGTCGTAGACCTCGTCGGGGTCGAATTCCAGTTCGGCATCGGGGTCGATCAGGCGCACGGTGGGGCTTTCGGTTGCTGTTATTATCGTCATTGTAGTTTCAGCCCATACAAAACGTATTCGCGTCCCCCATTTCCTTTTGTAAATTCCGACATGCCCCGCTCCCAATTCAGCTATACCCGCGACCAGCTCATGGCCCTGTCCCGGATCGTCATCGAGCATGCTGCCAGACAGGGCGCCACCGCCGCCGACACCGAGATCTCCGAAGGCGTCGGCCAGAACGTCAGCGTGCGCCAGGGCGAGATCGAGACCATCGAGTACAACAAGGACAAGGGCGCCGGCGTCACCGTCTACATCGGCCAGCGGCGCGGCCACGCCTCGACCTCGGACCTGTCGGAAGCGGCGCTGAAAAGCGCGGTGGAAAAGGCGCTGACCATCGCCCGCTACACCGCCGAGGACGCAGCGGCCGGCCTGCCCGACGCCGACCGGCTGGCGCACAACGTGCCCGACCTCGACCTCTACCACCCGTGGGATCTCAGCGTGGAAGAGGCGGCCGAGCGCGCCCGCGCCTGCGAGGCGGCGGCGCTGGCGGTGGACAAGCGGCTGACCAATTCGGAAGGCGCCGGCGTCAGCCTGCACGCCTCGCATTTCATCTATGCCAACAGCCTCGGCTTCTGCAACGGCTACGCCGGTTCGCGCCACGGCATCTCGGTGGCGGTGATCGGCGAAGACAAGGGCGCGATGCAGCGCGACTACTGGTACAGCAGCGCGCGCAACGCCGCCGAGCTGGACTCCGCCGAAAGCGTCGGCCGCATCGCCGGCACCCGCACGGTGCGCCGGCTCAACGGCCGCAAGCTCGACACCCGCACCTGCCCGGTGCTGTTCGAGGCGCCGATCGCCACCGGCCTGATCGGCAACTTCGTCGCCGCGGTCTCCGGCGGCAGCCTCTACCGCAAGTCGTCGTTCCTGCTCGACAGCCTGGGGCAGCAGGTATTCGCCCCGCTGGTCACCATCCGCGAACAGCCCTTCATCCCGGGCGGCCTCGGCAGCGCACCGTTCGACAGCGAAGGCGTCGCCTGCCTGGATCGCGACGTCGTCAGGGACGGCGTGCTGCAGGGCTACTTCCTGTCGACCTACTCGGCGAAGAAACTCGGCATGCAGACCACCGGCAACGCAGGCGGCAGCCACAACCTCATCGTCACCCCCGGCGAGCACGATCTCGACAGCCTGCTGAAGCAGATGGGCACCGGCCTGCTGGTCACCGAGCTGCTCGGCCACGGCGCCAACATGGTCACCGGCGACTACTCGCGCGGCGCCGCCGGATTCTGGGTGGAAAACGGCGAAATCCAGTACCCGGTCGAGGAAATCACCATCGCCGGCAACCTCGCCGAGATGTTCAAGGGCATCGTCGCCATCGGTAAAGATATTGAGAAGCGCGGCTCCAAGCAGGTCGGCTCCATCCTGATCGACAAGATGACCGTCGCAGGAAACTGACATGCTGCGCGCAAGCCGCCTTTTCTTCGCGGTTTGTCTTGCTGTCCTGCTCGCCGCGTGCGAGCGCGCGCCGACGCTGCCGAAGCTCAACCCGCACGACGTCATCGTCGCCTTCGGCGACAGCCTCACCCACGGCACCGGGGCGAGCAGCGACACCGCCTATCCCGCCGTGCTGGCATCGCTCACCGGCCGTACCGTGATCAACGCCGGGGTTCCCGGCGACACCACAGACACGGGTCTGCAGCGCCTGCCGGCGGTGCTGGCCGAATACAGGCCGCGCCTGGTGCTGCTGTGCCTCGGCGGCAACGACATGCTGCGGAAGCAGCCCGAGGCCGCCACCGAGAACAACCTGCGCCTGCTGGTGCGGACCATCCGCGCCAGCGGCGCGGAGGTGGTGCTGATCGGCGTGCCCGAACCGAAACCGTTCGGCGGCGCGCCGGATTTCTACGCCCGCGTCGCCAGGGACATGCGGTTGCCGCTGGAAGACGGCGTCTTCGACGCGGTGCTGAAGGACAACCGCCTCAAGGCCGATCCGATCCACGCCAACGCCGAAGGCTACCGCATGGTCGCCGAGCGGCTGGCCGAATTCCTCAGGGAAGCCGGGGCCTTGTGAATCAAACCCCTTTCATCCGCGAATACCCGGAAGGGCATAAAGGACGCGAAGAAACGCGAAGAACTCCCCAGGGATTTTCCTTCGCGGCACATCGCGCACTTCGCGGACAAAAAAGCTTTCCCGCATGAAAGTCCTGCTCGCGCTGGCCCGCCTGATCGACGCGCTGACCGAGCGCGTCGGCCGCATCGCCATCTGGCTGGTGCTCGCCGCCACGCTGATCTCGGCGGGCAACGCGCTCGCCCGCTATGCGCTCGGCGAAAGCTCCAACGCCTGGCTGGAAATCCAGTGGTACCTGTTCGGCGCGATGTTCCTGCTGGCGGCGGGCTACACGCTGAAGCACAACGGCCATGTGCGCATCGACATTTTCTACCACCGCCTCGGCGCGCGCGGGCAGGCCTGGATCGATCTCGCCGGCGGCCTGCTGTTCCTGCTGCCGATGGCTGTGCTGCTGGCCTGGCTGGCATGGCCGATGTTTTACGAAGCCTGGCAGACGCAGGAACACTCGCCCGACGCCGGCGGCCTCCTGCGCTGGCCGGTGAAGCTGCTGCTGCCGCTGGGTTTTGCCCTGCTCGCGCTGCAGGGGGTGGCCGAGGTCATCAAGCGCATCGGCGTGCTGTCCGGCCATCTCGTCCTCCCCCGCGAAACGCCCGCAGAGGAAGTATGATGGAAGCAGGAATCCTGGCGCCGCTGATGTTCGCAGGCCTGGTGACCTTCCTGCTGCTGGGCTATCCGGTGGCGTTCGCGCTCGCCGCCAACGGCCTGCTGTTCGCCGGCATCGGCATCATGGCCGGGCTGTTCGACGTATCGCTGCTGCACGCGCTGCCCGAGCGCATCTACGGCATCGTCGCCAATCCCACGCTGCTGGCGATTCCCTTCTTCGCCTTCATGGGGCTGATCCTCGAACGCTCCGGCATGGCCGAGGAGCTGCTCGACACCATCGGCCAGCTGTTCGGCTCCCTGCGCGGCGGGCTGGCCTACGCGGTGATCCTGGTCGGCGGCCTCTTGGCGGCGACCACCGGCGTGGTCGCCGCCACCGTCATCGCCATGGGACTGATCTCGCTGCCGGCGATGCTGCGCTACGGCTACGACAAGCGGCTGGCGTCCGGCGTCATCGCCGCCTCGGGCACGCTGGCGCAGATCATTCCACCGTCACTGGTGCTGATCGTGCTGGCCGACCAGCTCGGCGCCTCGGTCAGCGCCATGTACAAGGGCGCGCTCGTCCCGGGCCTGGCGCTGGTCGGGCTGTACCTGGCCTACGTGTTCGCCGTGACCGTATTCAGGCCGCACGCCGCGCCCGCCCTGCCGGCTTCCGCGCGCACCCTGAGCGGTTCGGCCCTGCTGCTGCGCGTCTTCACCACCCTGCTGCCGCCGCTGGTGCTGATCTTCCTGGTGCTCGGCACCATCTTCCTCGGCGTCGCCACCCCCACCGAGGGCGGCGCGATGGGCGCTGCGGGCGCACTGCTGCTGGCGCTGGCGCGCGGCCGGCTTTCCCGCCTGCAGCTGACGCAGGGGATGGACAGCACCACCAAGCTCACCACCTTCGTCATTTTCATCCTCATCGGTTCGACGATCTTCACCCTGGCGTTCCGCGGGCTGGATGGGGACGTGTGGGTCGAACACCTGTTCAGCCAGCTGCCCGGCGGCGTGCTCGGCTTCCTCATCGCCGTCAACCTGCTGGTGTTCGTGCTGGCGTTCTTTCTCGACTTCTTCGAGATCGCCTTCATCGCCGTGCCGCTGCTGGGGCCGATTGCCTATAAACTGGGCATCGACCCGATCTGGTTCGGGGTGATGCTCGCGGTCAACATGCAGACCGCCTTCATGCACCCGCCCTTCGGCTTCGCGCTGTTCTACCTGAAGAGCGTGGCGCCGAAGTCGATCCGCACCGCCGACATCTACTGGGGCGCGATTCCCTTCCTCGTCATCCAGCTCGTCATGGTCGCGGTAGTGCTGGCTTTCCCGCAGGTCGTGCTGCGCGACATGCCGCCGGACGCCAGCAGCGTGAGCGAAATCCCCGTCGACGTCGATCCCGACGCCTATTACCTGCCGGCCGAGTGGCGTTGAAACCGGCCTGCCGCCGATGGCGGGAAACGTGAGAAAATGAATGGTCTCGCGCATCGTTTGTCGGATGCGCGTCAATCGCAAACTTCAACACTCCAGGAACCGAATCCATGAGCGAACTCATCATCGAAGACCTCGTCGCCGGCAGCGGCGACACCGCCAGCGCCGGCCAGTACGTGTCGGTGCACTACACCGGCTGGCTCACCGACGGCAAGAAATTCGACTCCAGCCTCGACCGCAACGATCCGTTCGAATTCAAGCTCGGCGCGGGCCAGGTCATCGCCGGCTGGGACCAGGGCGTGGCCGGCATGCAGATCGGCGGCAAGCGCAAGCTCACCATCCCGCCGGAACTGGGCTACGGCGCACGCGGCGCCGGCGGCGTGATTCCGCCGAACGCCACGCTGGTGTTCGAAGTGGAACTGCTGGGCGTCAACTGAGTCTTTCCATCCGCATGTCGCGGATAAACCCATGACCCACGCCCTCTTTTCCCACCGCAAGCACTGGGCGGCGCGCTTCGGCACCGCCCCCTTCCTGCCGATGTCGCGCGCCGAGATGGCCGCGCTCGGCTGGGACGCGTGCGACGTCATCCTGATCACCGGCGACGCCTACATCGACCACCCCAGCTTCGGCATGGCGCTGGTCGGGCGGCTGCTGGAAGCGCAGGGCTACCGCGTCGGCATCATCAGCCAGCCCGACTGGCATTCGGCCGACGCCTTTCGCGCGCTCGGCCAGCCGACCCTGTACTTCGGCGTCACCGCGGGCAACATGGATTCGATGGTCAACCGCTACACGTCCGACCGCAAGATCCGCTCCGACGACGCCTACACCGCCAACGCCGAGCCCAACAAGCGCCCCGACCGCGCCGTCACGGTGTACGCCCAGCGCTGCCGCGAGGCCTATCCCGGCACCCCGGTGATCATCGGCTCGATCGAAGCCAGCCTGCGCCGCATCGCACATTACGACTACTGGTCCGACACGGTGCGCCGCTCGGTGCTGCCGGATTCCAAGGCCGACCTGCTGATCTTCGGCAACGCCGAGCGCGCGTTGCTCGACGTCACCCATCGCCTCGCCCGCGGCGAGAAAATCGGCGACATCCGCGATGTGCGCGGCACCGGCTTCATGGTGGCGCGCGACTGGAAACCGCCCACGCCGGAGGCGGAAATCGAAGGCGGCTCAAACTGGATCGAGATCGCCTCGACCGACCTCGACACTCCGGGCGCGATCGACGCCCACGCCGACCCCTACGCCATGGCTCCGAGTGCGCCTGCGCCGCAGGCGCCCGCAGGCACGGCGCCGGTACGCCTCGTCCCCAAGGCCGAACGCCTTGCCGCGCGCCAGGAAGTGCGCGCGCGCACCGTGATCCGCCTGCCCGACTACGACCAGGTGAAGAACAACCCGGCGCTGTACGCCCATGCGTCCAGGGTCTTCCACCTCGAATCCAACCCCGGCAATGCCCGCGCCTTGCGACAGGCGCACGGCGAGCGCGACGTCTGGCTGAACCCGCCGCCGATCCCGCTTTCCACCCAGGAAATGGACGCGGTGTACGACCTGCCCTACGCGCGCGCGCCGCACCCAAGCTACGGCGACGCCAGGATCCCGGCGTGGGAAATGATCCGCTTCTCGATCAACATCATGCGCGGCTGCTTCGGCGGCTGCACCTTCTGCTCGATCACCGAGCACGAGGGCCGCATCATCCAGAGCCGCTCCGAGGATTCGGTGATCCGCGAAATCGAAGCCATCCGCGACAAGACCCCCGGCTTCACCGGCGTCATTTCCGACCTCGGCGGACCGACCGCCAACATGTACCGCCTGGGGTGCAAGTCGAAGCAGATCGAACGATCGTGCCGGCGGCTGTCCTGCGTTTTCCCCGACATCTGCGACAACCTCGACACCGACCACGCGCCGCTGATCCACCTCTACCGCCGCGCGCGCCAGATTCCCGGCATCAAGAAAATCCAGATCAGCTCGGGCCTCAGGTACGACCTCGCGGTGCGCTCGCCGGAATACGTCAAGGAACTGGTGCAGCACCACGTCGGCGGCTACCTGAAGATCGCGCCCGAGCACACCGAAGCCGGCCCGCTGTCGAAGATGATGAAGCCCGGCATGGGCGCCTACGACCGCTTCAAGGAGATGTTCGAAGCCGCCTCCAGGGCAGCCGGCAAGAAGCAATACCTGATCCCCTATTTCATCGCCGCCCACCCCGGCACCACCGACGAGGACATGCTCAACCTCGCCCTGTGGCTGAAGAATCACGATTTCCGCCTCGACCAGGTGCAGACCTTCCTGCCCACGCCGATGGCGCTGGCGACGGCGATGTACCACACCGGGAAGAACCCGCTGAAGAAGGTGCTCGGCGGCAAGGCCGAGGCGGTACCCGTGGTCAAGCAGGGCAGTGTGCGGCGGCTGCACAAGGCCTTCCTGCGCTACCACGACCCCGACAACTGGCCGCTGCTGCGCGAAGCCCTGAAGGAAATGGGCCGCGCAGACCTCATCGGCAACAGCAAGAAACACCTCATCCCGCTCTATCAACCCGCCGGCACCGGCAGGCAGCCGGAAGGCGCGCGCGCGCCGCGCGCCGAAGGCGGCCCTCGCGCCAGACCCGGCGCCGGCAAACCGGATGCGGCCAAACCCGGCGCCGGCAAACCCGCATCAGGCAGGCCCGCCCCCGCCGGCCGCGGCCGCCCGCCGCAAGTGCCCAAGCACCCGCTCAGCCAGCGCCGCGGCGGCGGCAAATCCCGCTGACTTGTCTCTTGTAACTTGCACCTTGTAACTTGCATCCCGAAATGACGCCCAGCGACATCCTCCGCGCCAAGCTCAATCTCGAAACCGCCCAGCTCGGCTGGCCCGAACTCGAACGCCACTTCGCGCGTGGCGACGTCATCAAGGTCGCCGTTGGCGTGGACCTGGTCGACGCGGCCCTGCATATCGCCGAGAACAACACGGCGAGCGTTGAAGCCTGGCTGGCCGAGGGCCGCATCGCCCGTGCCGGGATCGCCGACGCCGAAGACTGGCACACGCGCCAGCCGATGTTCTGGGCGGTGGTGGTGGCGCCCTGGGTGCTGGTGCAGGAAGCGGTCAAGCAAATCGAAAACTGACCGTGCACCCTGGAATGCACACGCAAAAAAGCCCGCAATCGCGGGCTTTTTTGCGTACGTCAAACCGCTCAGGCGGCCAGGCTGTCCTTCACCCGCAGCAGACGGGCGCGCGCCTCGGCCGCGACGCCGTGCACCGCGGTGTTGGCGACCAGCTTGACCATGATGCCGGGGTCGAGGAAGGACACCGTCACCTTGCCGTCGGCTTCCTCGCGCACCACGACGTTGCACGGCAGCAGCATGCCGACGTCGGGTTCGGCGCTGATCGCCTGGTTCGCCAGCGGCGGGTTGCAGGCGCCGAGAATGCGATAGGGGCGCATGTCGATGTCGAGCTTGGCCTTCATGGTGCTCTTCACGTCGATGTCGGTCAGCACGCCGAAGCCTTCGGCCTTGAGGGCGGCGGTGACCTTGTCAATGGCGGCGTCGAAGGGGCCGCCGATCTGGGTGTCGAATCCATATTCGCTCATGTTGTTGCTCCTGGGTTGGGGGATTTGAATGGCGACATTTTACTTGCTTCGGCGTGGCTGCACCGGCAGTTCGTCAGGGTTCCAGCGATTGCTGCTCCATTTTCCACCACAGCTGGTACACCTCGTCGGACCACAGCGACTTGATGTAGGCCACCACGTCCTGCATTTCCGCTTCGGGAAGCGTGTCCTTCCACGCCGGCATTTTCCCCTGGCCTTGCGGGCTGCCTTCGCGGATGACCTCCAGCAGCACCGCGGTGGGGTGGTGCCAGGCATGCGCGCTGTCGTCGAGCGGCGGCGGCGGGAAGTGGCCATCGGCGTCGCGGATGCGCCAGTCGCCGGGCTGTCCACGGCCGCCCACGCCGTGGCATTCGAGGCAGTGTTTCTCGTAGACCGCCTTGCCGCGCGCCACCTGCACCGGGTCGAGCTTGCGCTCGACCGCCGCCTCGCCGGTTTCGCCCTGCCCTGCCAGGGGCGTGCCGTCGCAGCCGGCCAGCCCGAGGCCGACGACCAGGGTGGCGAAGATTTTCCATTTCAGGCTTTTCATGGGATTTTCTCGTAGGGGAAGACAGGAGAGAGGGCGCGCCGCGCCTTAAGTTCCGCTTGGCCCGTTGTTCGGCAGCACGCCGTCCAGCAGGCGCCGCATGCTGCCGAAATGCGAGCCCTCCCAGTACACGCGTCCGCATTGGTCGCAGGTCGAGAAGCGCTCGTAATGCTCGCGCACCCTGGGCGGCAGCCGGTCGCGCACGCTCGCCTTGTCGACCGCACGCAGCGGTGCGTTGCAGTGCAGGCACAGCGTGAACGGCCGCGCGCTGCGCGCCAGGTCGAGTCGCTCGACGAGTTCGCGCAGCTGGTCTTCCGATTTCAGCGCATGCACGTAGCAGCCGTGCGTCACCGCGCGGCGCTTCAATAATTCACGATCGCGCGTCAGCACGATGCGCCCGTCACGCTCGCAAATCGCCGCGATTTCGGCGTCGTGGAAACGGTTGTCGTACAGGGTGTCGAATCCCAGCATGCGCAGCATGCGGGCCAGCCCGCCGAGGTGCGCGTCGGCGACAAAGCGGGTTTCGCGCAAGGGGGATGCGCGCACCCGCAGCAACGGCGCCACGTCCGGCGCCGCGAAGCGCGGATACACCGCCACCCGGTCGCCGTCTTCTATCAAGCGGCCGAAGCCCGCCGCTTCGCCGTTGACCAGGATCAACTCCACCTCGGTGTGCGGCACCCCCAGCGCCTCGATCATGTGCTTGGTGGTCGCCGCCCGCGCGCACGGAACGGCGAACTCCCGCTTGCGCCGGGCCGGCGCGAGGAAGTCGTTCAGCGCTTCATGAAAGCGGAAGGTCGCGGTAACCATGCAGGGGGCGGCGTGTCGCCTTGAGAATCAGGCCCATGATGCATCGCCCCGTCATCACGCACAACCCGCCCGGCTGCGCCTTTCCCCGGGCCGCCTATTCCCCGGCCTGCCGGGCCCAGAGCATTGCGTCGACATGGAGGTTGTTGACCCGCCAGATATCCAGTCCGGCGGCTTGCGCGAGCGCGGCAATATTGGCGTCGTCGGATTGTTCGCAGGCGATGGCCAGGGTCAGATAGGGCGCGTATTTCCCCTGCTGAAAAAGCAGTGCCTCGTTAACCGGAGCGGGCAGGTTGACCTGCTTGAGCACGGCCTCCATGGGGATGGACAGCACGACATCCAGCAGGGAGAACATGCCCGCCACAAAGACTTCATCCAGTTCGTCCGCAGCCAGCGCATTGCACGCCGCCAGTTCCGCAAGCCGCGCGCGGATCAGGGCGTTCTCCATGACGGCCCAGTCCAGCCCCGGTGTTTTTCCGCTGGTAAACAGCAGAATGGTGAGCCAGCGATACAACTTCTGCCGGCCCAGCACCATCAGCGCCTGTTCCGGCGTGACGATCTTTTGCACCTGCCCCATTCCCGGGGAATTGATGTAGCGCAGCAGCTTGTAGGCCAAGGCGAGATTCTGCTTGATCAGGGCGGCCAGTTCGGCCACCTCCGCGTCGCTTCGCAGCCGGTTCAGCAACTCCAGGATCTTGATGCGCCCCGCATCCATCCCCGGGGCATCGAGTTTTTCCCGGCTGGTGATGAAAGGGCCTTGATAGAAAGCGAAGGGCAACCTGGCGCAGACGCGGTATTCCTCCAGGGTCTGGATATTGGTCGCCACGAATTTCATTGCCGGCGCCCGCCCGAGAGCAGCCTCCATCCGGTCTTTGATGAACGGAATATCGCTGTTGCCGACGTCGATGAACAGGAAATCCACCTGCCCCAAAAAAGGCAGGCTGTCCGGGGTGTTCGCGTCTGCGGCGCGCAGGCCAATGCGATACCCCAGCGCCTTGAGGCGGCCCAGGCAGGATTCGCGATCCGCGGCGAGGCGGGGGCTTGCGCCGATCACGTAGACGGTGCCCTGCGGCGCCATCTCTTCGACGAACGGCATGTCCAGGGAATTTGCCGACACCTCGACAAAAGCCAGCCGGTGCTCCAGCAAGCGCTGAACCCCCATGACGTTCAGATTGCGCAACAGCACCTTGTCGTACAGGCGCTGGATGCCGGTGCTGGAGGCCAGCACCCGCGGATTGGCCTGGTACACCAGGCTGAAGGCATACCCCGCCACCCGCCGATCGTTTCCCAGCACCGCCTCGCGCCGCACGATCGAATGGCTGGCCGGCGCCAGCGGCGTGCTCGAATGGGTCACCACCTCGACCGGCGCTGCATGCGCCTCGCCCACCAGAGGCGCAACGGCATCCAGCTTGCGGAAGGCCGCCTTCTGGGCTTGCGACGCGAACAGGCCGCCGCGCCCGATGTCCTTGCGCGGCCTCGCCTTGCGTCTAAACATTCCGATAAAACGATCCAGCATCAAGCCGTACCCGTCAGGCATTCATTCGTTTTTCCTGAAGCCCGGGGCTTCATGGAAACAGGGGCAGCCCCCGCCGGGCTGCCGTGCCGCACGTCAAATCAAATCCTGCTGGCCGTCTGGCGCATCACCTCCGCCGCGAACCGCATCGCCATCTTCACCGGCGCCGGCAACGGTGCGCCGCCGTGGTCGACGGCGGTCTGCGCGTGCCGGGCTTCGTCGAGCTTCATCTGCTCGACCACCGCGCGGCTTTTGGCGTCGGCTTCGGGCAGCTGCTGCAGGTGGCCGTCGAGGTGGGCTTCGACCTGGCGCTCTGTCTCGGCGAGGAAGCCGAGGTTCCATTTGTCGCCCAGGAGGCCGGCGACCACCCCGATGCCGAACGCGCCGCCGAACCACAAGGGGTTCAACAGGCTCTTGCGGCCGCCGAGCTCGTCGATGCGGGTCTCGCACCAGGCGAGGTGGTCGGTCTCCTCGCGCGCGGCCTGTTCGAGCTCGGCGCGCACCTGCCGGTTTTTCGCGGTCAGCGCCTGGCCGGCGTAGAGCGCCTGGGCGCAGACTTCGCCGACGTGGTTGACGCGCATCAGCGCGGCGGCCTGGGCTTTCTCCGCTTCGGAGAGCCCGGCCTCGGGGCCGGCGCCGGGATAGGGGCGGCCGGCATGCGGACTGGCGAAGACGGCACGCAAACCCAAATCGAAGGTGGTGATGAGCTGGTCGAGTCGGTTCATGGCTATTTCACGTAGTAATTGAAGTTCGAGTACGCGGCTTCGGCGACCTTGAACCACTGGAATTCGGTGTCGCGGAACTGCTTCCACGAGCGGTAGATGGCGGCGAAGTCGGGATCGATTTTCGCCTCTTGCTCGTACATCGCAAAGGTGGCGCGGCGGGCGGCCAGCATCACGTCCTTGGGGTAGGGGTGCAGCTTGACGCCCTGCCCGACCAGACGCAGCAGCGCGGGCGGGTTCCGGGCGTCGTATTGCGCCAGCATCAACTGGTTGGCCTCGAAGGTGGCGGCCTCGAAGGCCTGGCGGTACTGCTCGGGCAGCGTTTTCCAGCTGTCCCGGTTGACGTAGAAGGAGAGCTGCGGTCCGCCTTCCCACCAGCCGGGGTAGTAGTAATGCTGGGCGATCTTGTGGAAGCCGAGCTTCTCGTCGTCGTACGGCCCCACCCACTCGGCGGCGTCGAGCGCGCCGCGTTCCAGCGCGGGGTAGATGTCGCCGCCGGGCAGGGTTTGCGGCACCGCGCCGAGCCGCGCCATGATCTGGCCGCCGAGGCCGGGAATGCGCATTTTCAGGCCGCGCAGATCGGCCAGCGACTTGATCTCCTTGCGGAACCAGCCGCCCATCTGGGTGCCGGTGTTGCCGCCGGGAAACTGCAGCACGTTGTACTTGACGTAGAGTTTGCGCAGCGCCGAAAGGCCGCCGCCGGCGTACATCCAGGCGTTCTGCTGGCGCGCCGTGAGGCCGAACGGCACCGCGCAATCGAAGGCCAGGGCAAGGTTCTTGCCGACGTAGTAGTAGCCCGCCGAGTGCCCGCATTCGGCGGTGCCGTTGCCGACCGCGTCGAGCACCTGCAGGCCGGGGACGAGCTCGCCGCCGGCAAACACGCGGATCTGGAATTTGCCGCCGGTCAGGGCAGCCACCCGCTTGCTGAGCATTTCGGCCGCGCTGTAGAGGATGTCCAGGCTCTTGGGGAAGCTCGACGCCAGCCGCCAGCGGATCGCCGGCAGCGGGCCGGATTCGGCCGGGGCCGCCTGCGCGGCCGCCAGCGGCAGCATGGCGGCCGCGCCTGCGCCCGCCAGGAAATCTCGTCTTTGCATGGATTTGCTCCGGTTTTGGGCGATTATACGAGCCGCTGCAAAAACCGCCGCGTGTTAAAATGCGCCCCTTTCCTGCCTAGCCCGACTGCCATGTTCAACCGCCAAGACACCCTCGCCAAGACCGACCCCGACCTGTGGGCGGCGATCCTGAAAGAAGACCAGCGCCAGCAGGACCACATCGAGCTGATCGCGTCGGAAAACTACACCAGCCCGGCGGTGATGCAGGCGCAGGGCTCGCAGCTCACCAACAAGTACGCCGAGGGCTATCCCGGCAAGCGCTACTACGGCGGCTGCGAATACGTCGATATCGCCGAGCAGCTGGCAATCGACCGGGTGAAGGCGCTGTTCGGCGCCGAGGCCGCCAACGTGCAGCCCAACTCCGGCTCGCAGGCCAACCAGGCGGTGTTCATGGCCTTCCTCAAGCCCGGCGACACCATCATGGGCATGAGCCTGGCCGAAGGCGGCCACCTCACCCACGGCATGGCGCTCAACATGAGCGGCAAGTGGTTCAACGCCGTCGCCTACGGCCTCAACGAAAAAGAGGAAATCGACTACGACAGGATGGAAGCGCTCGCGCGCGAGCACAAGCCGAAGCTGATCATCGCCGGCGCCTCGGCCTATGCGCTGCGCATCGACTTCGAGCGCTTCGCCAGGATCGCCAAGGAAATCGGCGCCATCTTCATGGTCGACATGGCGCACTACGCCGGCCTCATCGCCGCGGGTGTCTATCCCAACCCGGTTCCGCATGCCGACGTGGTGACCTCGACCACCCACAAGACCCTGCGCGGCCCGCGCGGCGGCATCATCCTGATGCGCGCCGAGCATGAGAAGGCGATCAACTCGGCGATCTTCCCCGGCCTGCAGGGCGGTCCGCTGATGCACGTCATCGCCGGCAAGGCGGTGGCGTTCAAGGAAGCGTCGACCAAGGAATTCAAGCACTACCAGGAGCAGGTCGTCGCCAATGCGCTGGTGATGTGCAAGGTGCTGGTCGAGCGCGGCCTGCGCATCATCTCCGGACGCACCGAAAGCCATCTCTTCCTGGTCGACCTGCGCGCCAAGAACCTCACCGGCAAGGAAGCCGAGGCGCTGCTCGGCCGCGCCCACATCACGGTCAACAAGAACGCCATCCCCAACGACCCGCAGAAGCCCTTCGTCACCAGCGGCATCCGCATCGGCACCCCGGCGATGACCACGCGCGGCTTCAAAGAACTGGAAGCCGAGCAGCTCGCCCACCTGATCGCCGACGTGCTCGACGCACCGGCCGACGAGGCGGTGATCGAGCGGGTGAAGGGCGACGTGGCGAAGCTGACGGCGAAGTTTCCGGTGTATGGCTGATGCGTGAGGCGACAGGCGTGAGGAGTGAGGCGGAAATCCGCTACCCTACACGCCTCACGCCTCACGCCTTGCTCCTCACGCTTCCATGAAATGCCCCTTCTGCGGCTCTCTCGACACCCAGGTCATCGACTCCCGCGTCAATGAGGCGGGCGATGCGATCCGCCGCCGCCGCCGCTGCGCGGCGTGCGACAAGCGCTTCACCACCTGGGAGACCGCCGAGCTGCGGCCGCCGCAGATCGTCAAGACCAACGGCACCCGCGAGGACTTTTCCGAGACCAAGCTGCGCGAAGGCTTTCGCCGCGCGCTGCACAAGCGCCCGGTTTCGACCGAGCTGGTCGACGCCGCGGTCGACCGCATCCGCCAGCGCCTGCTGACGCTGGGCGAGCGCGAAATCCCCGCGCGCGCAGTCGGCGAACTGGTGATGAACGAACTGAAGAAGCTCGACAAGGTCGCCTACATCCGCTTCGCCTCGGTCTACCGCAGTTTCCAGGACGTCGAGGACTTCCGCGACGTCATCCGCGACATCGACCAGTAAATGCCCAGCGCAGACCGCTTCAGCGCCGCCGACCATGCCCACATGGCGCGCGCGCTGCAACTCGCGGCGCACGGACACTTCACCACCAGCCCCAATCCGCGCGTCGGCTGCGTCATCGTCAGGGACGGCCGCGTCGTCGGCGAAGGCTGGCATGCGCGCGCCGGCACCCCGCACGCCGAAATCCACGCGCTGCAAGCCGCCGGCGACGCCGCGCGCGGCGCGACGGTGTACGTCACGCTGGAGCCCTGCTCGCACCACGGCCGCACCCCGCCGTGCGCCGAGGCGCTGATCCAGGCCGGCGTGGCGCGCGTGGTGGCCGCGATGAACGATCCCAATCCGCTGGTTGCGGGCGGCGGCATCGCCATGCTGACGCTGGCAGGCATCCAGGCCGAAGTGGGGCTGCTGGAGGCCGGCGCGCGCGCGCTCAACCCCGGCTTCGTCTCGCGCATGACGCGGCAACGCCCGTGGGTGCGCCTCAAGACCGCCTCCACCCTGGACGGCAAGACCGCGCTCGCCAACGGCGCCTCGCAGTGGATCACCGGCGCGGCCGCGCGCGCCGACGTGCAGACGCTGCGCGCGCGCGCCTGCGCCATCCTCACCGGCAGCGGCACCGTGCTGGCCGACAACCCGCGCATGAACGTGCGCGATTTCGACATCGGCCGGCAGCCGCTCAGGGTCGTCGTCGATTCCGCCTTGCGTACGCCGGCCGACGCGGCAATCCTGCCCGCGCTCGTCGCCTGCCACCACGCCGAGCCTGCCATGCGCGCCGCGCTCGAACAGGCGGGCGCCGAGGTGGTCGCGTTGCCGGGGACGGATGGCCGCGTCGACCTCGCCGCCCTGCTCGCACTGCTGGCGCAGCGCGGCATCAACGAACTGCACGTCGAAGCCGGCGCCGGGCTCAACGGCGCCCTGCTCGCCGCCGGGCTGGTCGACGAATGGGTGGCCTACCTGGCGCCGCTGGCAGTGGGCGACGATGCGCGCGGGCTGTTCGCCCACGCGCCGCTGGCGGCACTGAGCGACGCCGCACGCTTCACCTTGACCGACGTGCGCCAGGTCGGCGCCGACCTGCGCCTGACGCTGCTGCCGGCGTGAGTGAATTCAAGGACCACTTCTCGTCGGCGTCCGATCGCTACGCCGCCTATCGCCCGGACTACCCCGCCGCGCTGTTCGCCTGGCTTGCCAGCCAGTGCGCCGAACGCGACACGGCCTGGGATTGCGCCACCGGCAGCGGCCAGGCGGCGCTGGGGCTGGCGCCACATTTCCGCCGCGTTGTCGCCACCGACGCCTCGGCCGAGCAGATCCGCCATGCCGGGCACCATCCCGCAATCGACTATCGGGTGGCGCCGGCCGAAGCCAGCGGCCTCGCCGACCGCTGCATCGATCTCGTCACCGTCGCGCAGGCGGCGCACTGGTTCGATCTGCCGGCTTTTTACGCCGAAGCGGCGCGCGTGCTGAAACCGGACGGGATGATCGCATTGTGGGGTTACGGGCGGATGGCGCTGCCGGGGGAAATGGACGCGCCGTTCACGCGCTTCTACGCTGGGACGGTCGGCCCCTACTGGCCGGCCGAACGCGCGCTGATCGACGACGCCTACCGCAGCCTGGATTTTCCGTTTATGGAAATCGAGGCGCCGGCTTTTGCCATCGAGGTCGCGTGGACGCTGCCGCGGCTGCTGGACTACCTCTCCACCTGGTCGGCGGTGAAGCGCTACCGGGCCGCGCGAGGGCACGATCCGCTGCCGCCGCTGCGGGCCGAACTGGCGCCCCGGTGGGGCGCCCCGGAGACAGCCCGGGCGCTGCAATGGCCGCTGTTTTTGCGCGTGGGACGCGTCGCCTGAACGGTATTCAGGCCAGCGTGATCTCGCGCTCGCTGCGACGGATGCGCCCCTGCCCGTGCAAGCTCGACAGGGTGCGATACAAATGCTCGTGCGTCATGCCGAGCGCACCGGCCCAGGTCTTGAGCGAGCAGCCTTGCCGTGCAAAGCGGCCATGCTCGCGCAGATAATGCAGCACGCGATCCTCGGCGCGCGGCAGGCTCAGGCGCTCGCACTGCCCGCGCAGGTCGCGGATGGTATGCGACAGCCACATCGTGTAGGCGCGGCTGAAATCCGCCTCGCTCAGCGCGGCATGAAAATCCGCCAGCGGCAGCACCCACGCCAGGCTGTCCGCTGCCGCCTCGCCGTCGCAATGGTAGCGATCCGAAAACAGCGACGCCTCGGCCAGCGCGCCGCGCCAGCAGCGTTGCAGAATCACGCGTTCGCCCTGCGGCGTGTGGCGGACCAGCTGCAATTCTCCGGCCGTTAGCCAGAACAGGCTGGCGGGCTTTTTGCCGCTGGCGAACACCCGCGTGCCTTTGGCGATGGTGCGCGACTCGGCATGGCGCGCGAGCCAGGTTTCGATATCGGTCAGGGCATCCTGTCGAAGCATGAGCGAAATCATACGCATTCGCCGTGCCGCGGCCTACACTTCGTTCCGACCATCCATGGCGCACACGGAGCATGCATGAAAATCACCCTGCCCCTCGCACTCGGCCTAGCCATGACCACCGCCGTCTGGGCCGCCACCGACCTTCACGCCGGCCATCATGCCGGCAGCCCTCCCGGCGGCGCACCGGCCGCGCGCAAGCCCGTAAGTTTTCCGCCCACACTCAAGGCGGAAACCCTGGCCAACATGCGCGACCACCTGCTGGCGATCCAGGAAATCACCGCCCACCTCGCCGACAAGCAGTTCGATGCCGCCGCCGAGGTGGCCGAAACCCGCCTGGGGCTCAGTTCCCTGCAGCGCCACGGCGCACACGAAGTAGCCCAATACATGCCAGAGGGAATGCGCCAGCTCGGCCACGGCATGCATCAGGCCGCGAGCCGGTTTGCGGTGGTGGCGCAGGAAGCCGGGGCCACCGGCGACGTCGGCCCGGCTTTGCGCGCGCTATCGCAGATGCAGTCAAGCTGCGTGAGCTGCCACGCCGCCTATCGATTGAAATAATCGGCGTTCCAGCATATCGGCATGCTGCGTGTTGCTTTGCCGCGACCCTGCCGGCGGGGCCGCAGCGACGGCAATCCGGATGCGGCTATCCGGACTATGCCATCCGCACCGAAAACTTCTCGAACAGCCCGGCCAGTTCCCCGCCCACCTCCTGCAGGGGGCGCTCGCGCACCGGATTCCGGCACAGTTCGTCATTCCGGCAGCCCTGGCTGCGAAAGGCCTGGATGACATAGCGCCGGACGCCGCGCGCGGCCAGGTCGTGCGCCAGGCCGACCACCTCCGCATCGGCCAGCAGCGCCGGATGCACTGTGGTGCGGATTTCGTGCGCCACGCCGGAAGCCAGCACCTGCTCCAGGCTCTCGCGGGCACGCGTTCCGCTTTCCGCCACGCCGGTGATGCCGGCGTAATCGGCAAACGGCGCTTTCACGTCGAGCCCCACCCAGTCGACCAGCGGCAGCACCGCCGCCAGCCGACCGGGGTACATGCCGCCGGTGTGCAGGCCGATCTTGAACCCGAGTCCGCGCACCTCGCGCATCGCATCCGGCAACGCTGCCTGCAGCGTCGGCTCGCCGCCGGAAAACACCACGCCGTCGAGCAATCCCTGGCGGCGCCGCAGGAAGGCCAGCACCTCTTCCCAGGGGATTTCGCCGGCGCCGCGCGGCGAAATCAGATCGGGGTTATGGCAATAGCCGCAGCGCCAGGGACAGCCCTGGCAGAACACCACCGCGGCCAGCAGACCGGGCCAGTCGGTGGTGGACAGCGGCGTCAGGCCGCCTACGCGCAGCGTCATTTCTGGAGTTGGCGCAGCATGGCGAAATCAGCCCGCCGTGCAACGGCCTTCGACGAAGAACTGGCGCTCGCGATGCTCGCTCTGCTTGCCCTTGTTGAAGCTCGTCACCGGGCGATGGTAGCCCATCACGCGGGTCCACACCTCGCAGCGGGTGCGCTCCTCGTCCTTCAGGGCAACGGTCTGGATTTGGCTCGAAACACTCATGTCGTTCATATCGGTCTCCTCGGGGGTCAGGCTGAAACAGCGCGTTTGCGGGACAGGGCCTCTTCGTCGCACGTGGGACAGAATTCGTGCTCGCCGGCGAGGTAGCCGTGTTTGGGACAGATGGAGAAAGTCGGCGTGACGGTGATATAGGGCAGGCGGAAGCGCGTAAGCGCGCGGCGCACCAGGTTGCGGCAAGCGTCGACGGAGGAGATGCGCTCCGACATGTAGAGGTGCAGCACGGTGCCGCCGGTGTATTTGCGCTGCAGGTCGTCCTGCCGTTCCAGCGCCTCGAAGGCGTCGTCGGTGAAGCCCACCGGCAGCTGCGTCGAGTTGGTGTAGTACGGCGCCTCGCCGCTGCCCGCCTGCAGGATGCCGGGGTAGCGCTTGGCATCCTCCTTGGCGAAGCGGTAGGTGGTGCCCTCGGCCGGTGTGGCTTCCAGGTTGTACATGTGGCCGGTCTCCTCCTGGAACGCGGCGATGCGGCCACGGATGTGGTCGAGCAGCCGCACCGCGAAGTCGTGGCCCCATTCAGTCGTGATGTCGTGCTCGTCGGCGGTGAAGTTGCGGATCATCTCGTTGACGCCGTTGACGCCGATGGTCGAGAAGTGGTTGCGCAGGGTGCCGAGGTAGCGCTTGGTGTAGGGGAAGAGGCCGTTGTCCATCAGGCGCTGGATTTCCTTGCGCTTGATTTCCAGGCCGTTCCTCGCCATGTCGAGCAGTGCGTCGAGGCGGCGCAGCAGCGCGGCTTCGTCGCCCTTGTACTCGTGGCCGAGGCGCGCGCAGTTGACCGTCACCACGCCGACCGAGCCGGTCTGCTCGGCCGAGCCGAACAGGCCGTTGCCGCGCTTCAGCAGTTCGCGCAGGTCGAGCTGCAGGCGGCAGCACATCGAGCGGATGTGGTTCGGCTTCATCTCCGAATTGATGAAGTTCTGGAAGTACGGCAGACCGTAGCGCGCGGTCATGGCGAACAGGCGTTCGGCGTTTTCCGATTCCCAGGGGAAGTCCGGCGTCATGTTGTAGGTCGGGATGGGGAAGGTGAACACCCGACCCTTGGCGTCGCCGGTGGTCATCACTTCGATGTAGGCGCGGTTGATCATGTCCATCTCGGCCTGCAGCTCGCCGTAGGTGAAGGGCATTTCCTTGCCGCCGATCACCGGCACCTGCTCGCGCAGATCCTCCGGGCAGGTCCAGTCGAAGGTGAGGTTGGTGAACGGCGTCTGGGTGCCCCAGCGCGACGGCACGTTGAGGTTGTAGATCAGCTCCTGGATGCACTGCTTGACCGCTTCGTAGCTCATGCCATCGTTGCGGATGAACGGCGCCATGTAGGTGTCGAACGAGCTGAACGCCTGCGCACCGGCCCATTCGTTCTGCAGCGTGCCGAGGAAGTTGACGATCTGGCCGACCGCCGAGGACATGTGCTTGGGCGGCCCCGCCTCGACCTTGCCCGGCACGCCGTTGAGGCCCTCGTGCAGCAGGGTGCGCAGCGACCAGCCGGCGCAGTAGCCGGCCAGCATGTCGAGGTCGTGGACGTGGATCGAGCCGTCGCGGTGCGCCTCGCCCAGCTCGGGCGGGTAGACGTGGTTGAGCCAGTAGTTGGCCACCACCTTGCCGGAGACGTTGAGGATCAGGCCGCCCAAGCTGTAGCCCTGGTTGGCGTTGGCGTTGACGCGCCAATCCTGGCGCGACAGGTATTCGTTGATCGAGGCTTCGACGTCGACCAGCGTCTTGCGGTCCTCGCGCAGCTTCTTGTGGGTTTCGCGATAGACGATGTAGGCACGCGCGGTAGCCAGGTGGTTGGCGGCGATCAGGCTCTGCTCGACCACATCCTGGATGCGCTCGATGCTCGGCGGGGCGTTGCGGAATTTGTGGATCAGCACCTTCACCACCTGGGCGGTGAGCAGGTCGGCTTCGGCTTCGCCGAATTCGCCGCTGGCCTGCCCGGCACGCAGAATGGCCGAACGTATCTTCGCAGCATCGAATACTGCCTGACGCCCGTCGCGCTTGATGACTTCGCGGGGCAGAACTGCTATCACTGAATTCATTCCCATTGTCTCCTCGTCAACATTTTGTGTGTTGCAGACAACAAACATACGACATATTGTGTTCAAGTCAAGAGGAAATTCAGGTTGGCATATCCTGATAAACTTAAATATGCATTTTTTCATCAACTTATGGAGGCACAGCATGGGTATGATTCTGGAGTATCTCGGCGGCGACCACCGCGCCTGCGACGATTTGTTTGCGTCCGCCGAAGCCGCCGTGGCGCAGAAGGACTGGGACAGCGCGCGCAGCCTGTCCGACCGCTTTCAGGCGGCGATGGCGCATCATCTGCGGATGGAGGAAGAGGTGCTGTTCCCCGCGTTCGAAGCCCGCACCGGCAACACCATGGGGCCGACCCACGTCATGCGCATGGAGCACGAGCAGATGCGTGCCCTGCTGCAGGACATGGCGCGCGCGGCGCTGGCGGCCGACCACAGCGGCTATCTCGGCCTGTCGGAAACGCTCAACATGCTGATGCAGCAACACAACCTGAAGGAGGAAAACATGCTCTACCCGATGTCCGACCAGGTGCTTGCGGCCGATCGCGAAGCGCTGATCCGCAGCATGGACGAGGTTGCGCAGTGACCGCACGCAGCGTTCATGGCCGCGCCGGCTGACGAAATCCTCGTCGACGCCCGCTGGCTGGAACCGCCGGAGCCGATGGAAAAGGTGTTGCGCGCGCTGGCCCTGCTGCAGCCCGGCCAGCACATCCGGCTGCTGCTGCATCGCGAACCTTTTCCGCTCTATTCCATCCTGGACAGCCGCGGCTACCGTCACGACACCGTGCCGCAGGCGGATGGGAGCTACGCGGTGCTGATCCGCCAGGCGCCTGGCGACGCGCCGCGCAACCCGCCCGCGGCATAGGCGATGCGCGCCCAGCCATGAGCATGCAGACCGGACTTTCCTTCGAACAGGCGCCGCCGTTCGCGCTGCCGCTGCGCTTCTTTCTCACCGCGCCGCTGTTCCTGCTGGCCGCCGCGGGCCTGATCGTGTTCGCTCCCGCTGCGCTGGCCTCGCGCTGGACGCCGCCGGCGCTCGCGCTCACTCATGCGCTGACGCTGGGTTTTCTCGCCATGGCGATGCTGGGTGCGCTGCTGCAGATGCTGCCGGTGGTGGCCGGTGCGGCATTGCCCGCGTCCCGCGGCGTGGCCAGGTCCACCCATTTCCTGCTTGCTGCCGGAACCGCGGCCCTGATGGCGGGCTTCCTCGGCGCAGACGCGCGCGCGCTCGCCGCAGCAATGCTCCTGCTGGGCTGCGGCTTTGCAGTCTTTCTCGCCGCAACAGCGATCGGCCTGCTGCGCGCGGTTACCAGCGCCACGGTGACGGGAATGCGGCTCGCCGCACTCAGCCTCGGCCTGACCATCCTCCTCGGCATGGCGCTCGCGACCATGCGTGCCGGTTGGTGGACCCCGGCCAAAGACGAAATCTTCATCGCCGCGCATGTCGTCTTCGGCCTGTTCGGCTGGGTATTGCTGCTGGTGATCGGCGTCGCCTACCAGGTCGTGCCGATGTTCCAGATCACGCCGCCCTACCCTCCCCGGCTCATGCGCTGGCTGGCCGGCGTCATTCTCGGATTGCTGCTGCTCCGCGCCATGGCTCCGCTGCTGCCCGCAGCGGCGGGAATCGCGCTGTTCGCCGAAAGCGGTCTCGCCGCCGGGGGGCTGGCCTTCGCGCTGGTCACCTTGCGCCTGCAGTCGCGGCGCCGCAGAAAGCTGCCCGACGTCACCCTGGATTTCTGGCGCGTCGGCATGGCCAGCCTCGCCGCCAGCGTGGCCGTCTGGCTGCTGGCCCGCCTCTGGCCGGCGTGGGCGGGCAGCGATGCCTATCCGCTGCTGCTCGGCGTGCTGTTCATCGGTGGCTTCGCCGTGAGCGTGGTCTGCGGCATGCTCTACAAGATCGTGCCCTTCCTCGCCTGGTTTCACCTGCAAGCCCAGTTGCAGGCGCGCGCGGGCAGCATCCCCACCATGAAGGACATGATTGCGGAACGCGCAAGGCGCTGGCAATTCCGTCTCCACCTCGGCACCTGCATGCTGCTCGTCGCCGCCACGTTCTGGCCAGCGCTGCTGGCCGTCCCGGCGGGAACCACACTGGCGCTCTCGGCGCTGCTGCTGGAACTCAACCTGCTGTCAGCCGTGCGGCGCTTTTCCCGCCACGGCGGGCGTTTTTCCTAGTTTCGGGGAGGCGGCCCTGGCGGGCAGGGCAAAGGCAGGCAACAAATCCGCCAGGGTGTAGCCGTCAAGACTTGCCAGAAAGGCACGCCCCGCATCGAGCAGAACGGGTTTGAGCGCACAGCCGGGCAACAGGCGGCATGTATTGTCGCCCGGCCGGAAACACTCGGCCAGCTCGAACCCGCTTTCCATGTCGCGCACGACATCGCCAATCCGGATCTGGTCGGGGCGGCGCGCCAGGCGGAAGCCGCCCCCCTTGCCGCGCACCGTTTCGATGTAGCCCTTGATGCCCAGCTGGTGCACCACGCGCGTGAGGTGATGGCGGGAAATGCCATATTCGCTGGCGATCGCCGCTACCGTGACCAGCGCATCGGGATGTCCGCCCAGGTAAATCAGCACCCTCAGGGAAAAATCGGTAAAGCGGGTGAGTTGCATGGAGGTGAAACACGCTTAACAAAAACAAATTATAGGCGCAGAAAAACAATATCCCGTGTTTATAATATGTATTCCATTTACATCTATAGGACGACAGCCATGACTGCACATCTGCATCTTCGCCAGGACCAGGTCTATCCGTTCGACGCGCGCGGAATCGCCAAGCGTTTCCGCCACGCGGCCATTTTCGGTGCGCTGGACGCGCTGAATTCGGGCGAGCGCATGCGCTTCGTCAACGATCACGACCCGCTTCCGCTGCTCGACCAGTTGCGCGCCCGCTATGGCGATGCCGTTGCGATCCAGTACCTGCAGCGCAACCCCGGGGAAATCGTGATCGACTTCGTCCGCACCTGAACCGCCCAAGGTGCTGCCGGCGCTGGTGTTCCTTGCCCTGGCCGCGTTTGCCGCGGCCTTGCTGTGGTCGCCCCACGCCGGCCGCGCCGCCGCCCTGCACCTGATTCTGGCGGTAGGCGCCATGCCGCTGATCTTCGGCGCCATGGGCCATTTCATCCCGGTGCTCACCCGCACCCGCAGCGCCCCCAGCGCACTGGCCATCCTCCCCGTCCTGGCGTTGGCCGGCGGTGCACTGGTGGTGGCCGCGCTCGGGTTTCCCGGCATGCTCTGGGGACAACCGGCAGGCGCGCTGCTGGCCGTGACCGCTGCCGGCGCGCTGTTCGTCTGGAGCCGCCGCCGGCGCGCCGGCATGCTGGGCCGCCCCCACCCCTGCCTGGCCTGGTACGAAGCGGCGCTGGCCTGCCTCGTGGCGGCCCTGCTGGCGATTCTCGCCAGCGCGCTCTGGCCGCAGCAGGCGTCCGCCCTGCGCCGCCTCCACCTCCATCTCAACACGCTCGGCTTCGTCGGACTGACCGCCATGGGCACCCTCGCCGTGCTGCTGCCGACCGTTGCCGGCAGGCCCCACCCGCAAACCGGCCCACGGCTGCGCCGTGATCTGTCCTGGGCGGTCGCCGGCACGCTGCTGGTCGCCCTCGGCGCGGCGTGGTACGGCCCGCTCGCCTGGGTCGGCGGCGCCTTATGGACGATCCCGCCGGCGCGCCTGGCGGCCGGCTGGCTGCGGTCTTGTCGCGTCGAAATCGTCGCGCTGCACGGCGCGGCGCCGCTACTCGCCGCCGCGCTGGCGGGGCTGGTCGGCAGCGCGATGCTCGGCGCCGTGAACGCCATCCCCGCAACGGCCACGTTGCATTCGCTCCAGCCGGCATGGGCCTTCGTCGCCGGCTTCATCCTGCCCCTGGTATCCGGAGCGGCCAGCCAGTTGTTGCCGGTATGGCTGCGTCCCGGCGTGCAGGACGGCTGGCACGTCAGGCTGCGCGACAATCTGGGGCGCTACGGCGGCGCCCGTGCCGTACTGTTCGGCATCGCCGGCGGCGCGGCCGGGATCGGCCGGGAATGGGGGCTGCTGCTGGGCGCCGTCACGCTGATCCTGTTTCTGCTACAGGCCTGCGTCGCGCTGGCGCAGGCCTTGATCGTCCGGCCAAGGAGTCCGTCATGAGCTACCCCGCCTTTTTCGATGCCGTCGCCCGCATCACGCTGTACGACCCGCTGGCCGAATTCCTCGGCACCGCCGGCAGCAGCCGGATCGAATACGGCTACCTCGACGCGGTCAAGCTCGCCGGGCATTCCTGCCCCACGGTGGCGGGCGCCTACCTGATGACCCGGCGGGCGCTCGGCAGGCTCTACCCGGACAGCCTTGCGGAGCGCGGCGCCATCCGCGTCGAATTCGGCGCGGCGCAGACCGACGGCGTCACCGGCGTCATCGCCGCCGTAACCGGCCTGCTGACCGGTGCGGCGGGCGAAGGCGGCTTCAAGGGCCTGGCGGGGCGGTTCAGCCGCCGCAACCTGCTGGCCTTCGCGGCGGCAGACCCCGCCGAAATCCGTTTCAGCCGCCTCGACACCGGCGCGCGCGTGGCCCTCGCCTATCATCCCGAAGTCGTCCCCGCGCCGCCGGAACTGCAGGCACTGATGCCGAAAATGCTGGCGGGGGCGGCAAGCGACGCGGAACGGATGGAATTCGGCCGGCTCTGGCAAATGCGGGTCAAGCGCATCCTGATCGACCACTGCGGCGATCCGGCGCTGCTCGCGTGCCGGGACGACCCGGCCTGACCTCGTCGGCCGGCGCCGGATTAACTTCCGCGTCTCGGCGCCCAGCCTTCGATCAGGGTGGTGATGACGGCGTCGGCCTGCTCCGTCAGCTCGAAACGCTGGTCCGAAAGAACCCAGCGGAAAGCCAGTCCCTGCACGGCCGCAATCAGGATGCAGGCGTTCTGCTGGGGAACGATGTCGGGACGGATTTCGCCCTGCGCCTGCGCGGCGCTGATCAGGCCGGCGATGAAATTCAGAAAGAACTGCACCAGTTCGTTCATGCGGTCGCGGAAAACGGGATCCCCGCTTTGCAGTTCTTCCGAGAACAGCAGGCGGGGGATGCCGGGTTGCCGCTGGATGAAATTCAGATGGGCGCGGATGGCTGCCTTCAGGCGTTCCAGCGGAGTCAGTTGCGACAGGCCGAGGCCGGCCATTTCTTTCTGCAACCGTTCCTGAATGGTGTCCACCAGGGCAACCAGGACATGGCTCTTGTTGCCGAAGTGGAGGAACAGGGTGGGCTGCGCGATGCCGACCGCCCTGGAAAGCGAACGGGTGGTAAGCCTGGCCACCCCTTCGTGGCGAATGATTTCCATGGCCGCCTCGATGATGTCATGGCGGCGGATTTCTGCGGGTTTCCTTTTCTTAACGGTCACGGTATCCGGAGGTCTGGCGCAATTGCAACACAGTGAATATAAGTGTCTTGTGGCCGTTGCGGAAGTTTGCCGCGTCCGGACGCAAGGGTTCGGCAGCGGCGCGCGCCGCTGCCGAAAGGTGCCGCATCAGGTCATTATCAGGAACAGCAGTTGCCTTCCTTGACGCCCGCTTTTTTGAGCATGAAAGCCAGCGGACAGAATCCGGTCACGCCGCTTTGCGCCAGATTGGCACCGACAAAGGCCGTGAGCCAGAGCCAGGCCGGATTGGAGAAATGGGCCAGGGCGATGCTGAGCAGCACCATCAGGCCCGCCATCAGATGCACGGTACGGTCTACGGTCATGAGAACCTCCATTCTAGGGTTGTTGCAAATACCAGCGAAACTGGCCGCGACCGCGTCGCGGCCCCGATCAGAACGCGTACGAAATGTTGACGTTGTACTGGTTCTGGTTGATCTTGATTGTGTTGGCCGGCCCGACGCTTGCGGTCATGTCGTTTTCAAAGGCATGGGTGTAGGCGAAGCTGCCGCTCACCTTGCTGCTGAACTTGCGCGTGAGGCCAAACGACAGATGATGCTCGACGATCGCGGTCGAACCGAGGTTGAAGTTGACGTCCTCGGGGCCGATCGGCGATTTGCCGTAGTTGTAGCCGACGCTGACCGCCATCGGACCCATCTCCTTCTTCACGCCGATGGCATATACGGTCTGGTCGTCCCAGCCGAAGCGGATCGGGTTCGGAAATCCGGGCGGCGGATTGCTCACGCTGATGCTTTGCATCACGTCGCTGAAGAAAATGCGCTTGATGTCGACCTCGACGAGAAGTCCCGGCATCGGCTTGAACGCCAGGCCGAAGGCGACCGAGGCGGGCATGTCCATGTCGAAACGGGTCGTCCCCGTGGGCGTGTGGTATTCCATTTCGGAAATCTCGGTCTTGCTCACCCAGGTGAACCCCGCCTGCAGCTTGGGATTGATCGTGTAGGTGGCACCCAGCGTCGCACCGAAGCCGAACTGCTGGTTCTGCGGCAGGTTGACCTGGGTGAAGACCGGGGGCGGGCCGGGATTGGTCATCGCGGCCATCGACATCGCCAGGCTCTGGCTGACGACGTTCAGCGAGGCGCCGAGGGTGAAGGCGTCATTGACCTTGTATGCGGCGGCGGGCGAGAAGCGGAACACCTGCTTGGTCGTCACTACGGGCTGGCTATTGGGCGCAGCGACGATGTCGCTCACGTTCACCCCCATGCCCGAAATGCCGCCCAGGCCCATGCCGAGGAACAGCCGGTCGTTGACGTTGAACACCGCCGCGCCGGCCGGCATCATGTACCAGTTCGAGTCGCTCTTGTTGCCGTTGACCTCGCGCGGCGGATTCAAGAGGCCGAAGCCGAGGTCCATGCGCACGTCCTTGATGCCGAGGCCCGCCATGCCGGCCGGGTTGACCAGCACGGTGGCGGCGTCCTGGGCTTGCGCCACGGTGGCGCCGCCCATCCCGGCCTGCGCCGCGGACATGGCGAACATCTGGTCGCCGTTGGTGGCGTGGGCGTGGTGTGTCAATGCAAAGAGCGCGGTCGATACGGCAGCTGCAACAATTTTTTTATTCATATTCGGTTCTCCTCAGTCTAGGGGCGCGTTACTTGGACAGCGGGGTCATCAGGTTGGCCGAAATGCCGGGCACGCCGCGGAATTTCTGATGGCAGGCGACGCATCCCGTCATGATGTCGCTCATGTAGGAGGCCGCTCTCGGCATATCCCCCGCATCCGCCGCGTCCGCCAGCTTGAGCGCGCTGCCCTCGACGATGTCGTTCATCGCCGGCAGCACTCCAAGGTCGTTGTCGGTGACCTGATTCAGCGAAAAATAAGGCAGCAACCCGCCCTTGGGTATGCGATGGTTGGCCAGCCTCCGGGCCGCCTCGGCCGCCTGTTCGGCGTTGTCGGTCGCCAGCGCCGAAGCGATGCTCTGGTATTCGGACAGGATTTCATGCATGACCTGGCGCAGGGTCGTCTCCTTGGCGCGCCGCATATGGCCCGCATGCAGCTTCTGGATGGTGCCTTTGAGTTCGGGCGACAGCGCCATCACCTTCTGGCGCAGCTCCGGCTTGTACGTCTTCATCATCTGTTGCATCTCGGCCGGCATGGGGGCCGCGCCCTGGGGCGATTCGGCGGCGACGAGTCCGGACGAAGCAAGGCTGGCGGCCAGTATCAGGGGGGTTAACAGGATTTTTTTCATGAGGTCTCCAGGATTGTGATGGCACAGGTCGAACACATGATCGGCTGATCACGTGTTCGGTCGATTATATAAATGAACTTTTAAAGAATGCAAGAGGATCTTGAAGTCCGTATAAAGCGCGGCCACGGCGGCATCCGCCCGCAATCATTCCGGTGCCATTCGCGCGGCGTCCGGATACAATTTCATCATTCGGGCAGCGAATCGAAGCCTGACAAGGTGCTGAGCGAGTTCGCAGCAGCCTTTTTCAGCGGCATACCGCCGCTCAGAATCAATACGGGACACGGTGCGGGCGCGCAAGCGCCGGCCGGGCCTGTCAACGACATTTAAAGGATCAGAATGAAACGCGTGGATGATTTCCGCCTGCGCTTTGGCAAACAGGAGCTGGTGCCGATCGTCATCGGCGGCATGGGAGTGGACATCTCGACCGTCGAACTGGCGCTCGAAGTGGCACGCCTCGGCGGCATCGGCCATATTTCCGACGCCATGGTGCAGACCGTGTCCGACCGCCGCTTCGACACCAATTTCGTCAGCCAGAAGCTGAAGAAATACAAGGCCAACGTCGCCAGCAGCGACAAGTCCGCGGTCCACTTCAACCTCGCGGAACTCGAAGAGGCGACGCGCAGCCACGTCCTCCATGCCATGGACGCCAAGCGCGGCGACGGCATGATCTTCATCAACTGCATGGAGAAGCTGACCATGAACGCGCCGCGCGAGACGCTGCGCATGCGCCTTTCCGCCGCGCTCGACGCCGGCATCGACGGCATCACCCTGTCCGCCGGCCTGCACCTCGGCTCGTTCGCGCTGATCGAGGACCATCCGCGCTTTCGCGACGCCAAGCTCGGCATCATCGTCTCCTCGCCGCGCGCGCTGGCGATGTTCCTGCGCAAGAACGCGCGGCTGCAGCGGCTGCCGGACTATGTCGTGGTGGAAGGCCCGCTCGCCGGCGGCCATCTCGGCTTCGGCATGGACTGGGCGCAATACGACTTGCGCAGCATCGTCGCCGAGGTGCTGGCCTTCCTCAAAGCCGAGCACCTCGACATTCCGGTGATCGCCGCCGGCGGCATTTTCACCGGCAGCGATGCCGCGGCCTTCCTCGAACAGGGCGCGGCCGCGGTGCAGGTGGCGACCCGCTTCACCGTCACCCGCGAGTGCGGCCTGCCGGACAAGGTCAAGCAGGAATACTTCAGGGCCAGCGAGGACGACATCGAGGTCAACACCATTTCGCCGACCGGCTACCCGATGCGCATGCTCAAGGGCAGCCCCGGCATCGGCGCCGGCATCCGCCCCAACTGCGAAGCCTACGGCTATCTGCTCGACGCCAAGGGCCGCTGCGCTTACATCGACGCCTACAACAGCCAGGTGGAACTGCACCCGGGCGCAAAGAAGGTTTCAGTCCACGACAAGACCTGCCTGTGCACCCACATGCGCAACTTCGACATCTGGACCTGCGGCCAGACCACCTGGCGCCTGAAGGACACCACCCGGCGTGCGCCGGACGGCAGCTATCAGGTGCTCAGTGCCGAACAGGTATTCCACGACTACCAGTTCAGCGTCGACCAGAAAATCGCGCTGCCGCCCTGAAGCGCATGCGCTGCGGTTCGCCGCAAAGCCCTTTTCCCGACTGCCCGGCCGGCTATGCCGCCATCAGGCGCCGCACCATGCGGGCCAGCGGCGCGGGCAGGCGGCGCAGCACCGCCTCGGGGTCGAGGGCGTCGAGCAGGTTCTTGACGGTGAGGCCAAGCTCGGTGTCGCCTTCGCTCACCAGGCGGCGGCTGAAAAAGAGGGTGTCGGGGTCTTCGCGCCGGCCCAGCAGCAGCAGGAAATCGCGGGCGGTGGCGCTGATGGTGAGTTCGGGCGCGCCGCTGTCCGGCGCGAATCCGCGCGCCGTGACGGTAAAGCGCAGGCTGAGCCCGAGATCCTTGACGCGGATCGCGTAGCGCCGGCCGGCCAGCGGCCGCCAGTCGAGCGTTTTCAGCGCCGGCCACAGCAGCCGGTTGGCGGCCAGCGAAAACGCCAGGCTGGGCGGCGCGGCGGGAAGCCGGGCGACCGCGTTGACAAGCTGCGGGGACAAGACAAGGTTCGGCATGATGGCTCCTGTGCTCGATGGGTCGGCGGCCTGCTTGCTAGCGCTCGGCGTCGGCCCAGTTGTTGGGGGTTTCGTACAAGCGCACCCGCTGCAGCCGCAGCCGGTTGCCGTAGCCGTCGAGGTAGGCCGCGTCGAGGATGCGGAACGCCTCGTTCGCAAGGTTTTCCGCAGTGGGCACGACCGGCAGCACCACGGTCTTGTGTCCGGCCAGCGTCGCCAGGAACTCGACCACTTCGCGATCGCCCTGGTACACCAGGAAGGCATGATCCCAGCGGCTGACCAGCGCGGCATTGGCGATGCTCTTCACTTCGGAAAAATCCATCACCATGCCCTGCTCCGCCGCGCCTTCGGCGCGGATGATCTCGCCGGAGAGGCTGATCTCGATGGCGTAGCGATGGCCGTGCAGGTGCCGGCACTGGCTGGCGTGATGGGGAATGCGGTGGCCGGCGTCGAATTCCAGTCTGCGCGTAATCAGCATGCTTGCTGCGTCCCGCATTCCAGTCCCGCCCGGCCATGCCAGTAGCCGTCGACCGACGGCCCGGGCATGACGCGCGCCAGCGCATCGGCAGCCTTGCCCTCGCCTGCCAGCGCCGCCCGGAAAGCCTCGACCACGCGCCCCATGTGGCGCGACTGCGGCGACAGGCGCAGGCTGGCGATGCCGAGCTGGCGCAGGGCCGGCAGTTCGCCGATCAGGTTGTAGACCCCGGCGGACTGCGTCTGGATGCCGTTGAGCGTGAGGAAAGGCGCACCCTCGCGGGTAGCCAGCGGCAGCCCGTCCGGATGGTCGAGGCAGCGGAACTGGCAATCGTCCTTGGGCAGGTTGTAGTGGCGCGCGGTGAAGCAGCGCGCCGAATACGCCAGCGGCAGGCGGCCGTAGGCGAACAATTCCGTTTCCATGCCGGCCGGCGCGCGTTCGAGCAGCGACGCCAGCGCGGCACGCGAGGTTTCCACCGGCGGCAGCCAGCGCTGTGCGCCGAGGCCGGCGAGCACTTCCAGTGTTTCCGGATTGTAGATATTCAGCGTCGGGCCGGCGACGAAGGGCACGCCCGCCTCGGACAGCAGCCGCACCGCGCCCCATTCGTTGGCTTCGACCAGAAAACGGCCGTCGCCCACGATCCGGCGCAGCGTTTTGAGATCGGATTCCGATTCGATCAGCGTCTGGGTGGAGAGCGCCACCTCCTTGCCGGCCGCGGTAAGTTGCTCCGCCAATGCAAGCCAGTCCGGCAAGCGCAGCAGATGGCGGCGCGAACACACGCTTTCACCCAGATACACGCGCGTCACCGGCCAGTGTTTCGCTTCGTCGTAGAAAGCGAGGACGTCGTCGCGCGACCAGTAATACAGGAGGGGGCCGAGGCTGAGGTTCATTTCACAGGGGCAAGATTCAAGTTACAAGATTCAAGAAAAGAGGATGCATCACCCGCCCCTCGCCTCTCACTTCCACGGCCGGTGGTAGGCGCCGAGCGTATGGCTCTGCCCTTCCGACAGCTTGTTGAGTTCGTCCTGCCAGGCCGGCGCGGGCTTGAAGCCGGCGGCGTCCTTCTTCACCGCATCGATGGCGGCGCGCCACACCTTCGTCACCTGCGCCACGTAGGCCGGACTGCGCTGGCGGCCTTCGATCTTGATCGCGGCGATGCCGATTTTCAGCATGTCCGGCAGCAGGTCAAGGGTATTGAGGCTGGTGGGCTCCTCGATGGCGTAATAGGTCTCGCCGCCGACGTCGAAGCGGCCCTTGCACAGCGTCGGGTAGCCGGCCTTTTCGTCCTTGCCGTAGCGGTCGAGCAGCACGCCGTTCAGCCGCGATTCCAGGCCGGCCGGGGTGTCCTTCCACTGCACCGCTTTCGCCGGCGAGCACACGCCCGCCGAGTTGGGCGATTCGCCGGTGCAATACGACGACAGCAGGCAGCGCCCTTCCACCATCACGCACAGGCCGCCGAAGCCGAACAGCTCGATCTCGACGGCGGTATTCTTGACCACGTTTTCCACCTGCGGCAGCGACAGCACGCGCGGCAGCACGGCGCGCTGGATGCCGAAATGCTCGCGGTAGAAATTCACCGCCTCGTAGCTGGTGGCCGAGCCCTGCACCGACAGGTGCAGCCTGAGCTGCGGGTGATGCCTGACCGCGTAGCGCATCAGCCCGGGGTCGGCGAGGATCACCGCGTCCATGCCGAGCTTCGCGGCGCGGTCGACCGCGCCGGTCCAGCGCTGCCAGCTGTCGGACTGCGGATAGGTGTTGAGCGCGAGCAGCACCTTGCGGCCACGCTCGTGCGCGTAGCGCAGGCCTTCGGCCGCCTGCGCCTCGTCGAAGTTGAGGCCGGGAAAGGCGCGCGCGTTGGTGTTGTCGCGGAACCCCATGTAGACCGCATCGGCGCCGTTGTCGATGGCGGCCTTGAGCGAAACCAAGCTGCCCGCCGGGCAGATCAGATCAAGCGGCATGACTTTTCTCCTTCCAGATTTGGCCTGCGCGGGCGCCCTGGCGGCTGTCGCGCCGCGCCAACTCGTCGGCGATGCCGTTCAGTACGTCCCACTTCTTCGCGCACCACGCGGGCGCCAGCAGCACGTCGGGCGCGGCGGTTCCGGTGACGCGGTGGTAGACCACCTGCCACGGCGTGCGCTCGATCAGATCGGCGGCGATGCGCAGGTAATCCGCCTCGGCCAGCGGGGTGTACTCGCCGCGCTTCCATTCGATCGCCAGCCGGGTGTGCTTCACCACGTGCAGCGGATGCAGCTTGAGGCCGTCGACGCCGATCCCCAGCACGCGGTCGAGGCTGATGTGACTGTGGGATGCGTCCTCGCCGGGCAGGCCGACGATGAGATGGCAGCACACCGGGATGCCGCGCGCCCGCGCCGCCCGCGTCGCCGCCTCGTATTCGGCGAAGCCGTGGCCGCGGTTGACGCGTGCCAGGGTGGCGTCGAAGGACGACTGCAGGCCGAGTTCCAGCCACACCTCGTGGCCGCGGTCGCGGTATTCCGCCAGCAGATCCAGCACCGGCAGCGGCACGCAGTCGGGCCGCGTGCCGATCGACAGCCCCATCACGTCGGGCGCCGCCAGCGCGGCGTCGTACAGCGCGCGCAGCTCGTCCACATGCGCATAGGTATTGGTGTAGGCCTGGAAATAGGCGATGAAGCGGCGCGCGCCGGTGCCCCGCGCAATGCGGCCGCGCGCGCGCTCGAACTGCGCGGCGAGCGGCGCCGGGTCGCGCGCGCCCGGGGCGAAGGACTTGTTGTTGCAGAAGGTGCAGCCGCCGATGCCCTTGCTGCCGTCGCGATTGGGGCAGGTGAAGCCGGCATCGAGCGCGATCTTGTGCACCCGCTCGCCGTGCCGTTCCAGCATGGCGCGGCCGAAGGTGTGGATGCGATCGGCGAGGCTGCTCACGCTGCCGTGGCCGCCGGCTTCCCGCCGGTGAGCAGATAGTCGATCAGATCCTGCACCGGCCGGATCGCGCGGCCGAACGGCAGGCTTTCGCTGCCGCGGAAGAACAGGCCTTTGTTGACGTCGCCCTTGAGCGCGGCCACCAGCTGCGAGTCGATGCAGAACTGGCCGGCTTTCCTGAGGCCGTCGCGCAGGCCGCATTGCGCCAGGCAATGCAGGCCGATGGCGCAGCGCCCGGGGTCGGCCTTCGCCACCGCCTGCAGCCTGGATTCGCGCTTGAGGTAGTTGGCGAGCCATGGCGTTTTCACCGCGCGCGCGGGCAGCCCGGCCACGCTCATGAAAGTGACGATGTCTTCGGGTTTCGCATCCAGCAGCACGCGCTTGAAGTTGGGGTGGGCATCGCCTTCCTCGGTCACGGCAAACGGCGTGCCGACCTGCGCTGCGCTCGCCCCCAGCGCCAGCGCAGCCAGCACCTTCTCGTGGCTGTTGAAGCCGCCGCCGACGATGATCGGAATCTGCCCGCGCGCGATGCCCTGCTCGTCGAAAACCTTGAAAATGCCGGGCAACACCGCGGCGAAATCGAAACGCGCATTCGTCAACTCGGCCGGGTCCGGCGCGCCGAGATGGCCGCCTGCGTAGCGCGGGTGCTCGATCACGATGGCATCCGGCAGTCGCCCCTTGCGCGCCCATTTCTTCAGCACGACGGCGACGCCGCGCGCATCCGACAGGATCGGAATCAGTGCAACGCCGGGATAGCCTTCGGCGAGCTCCGGCAGATCGAGCGGCAGCCCCGCGCCCATCACGATCGCCTGCGCGCCCGAGGCGCACGCCTGCCGCACGTAGGCCGGATACGCGTCCACTGCCTTCATCACGTTGACCGCGACCAGACCATGGCCGGCCGCGATAGCGAGCGCAGCCTTGATTTCCCGGTCGAGCGCGATGAAGTTGAGCCGGTTGAGTTCGTCCTTGTCGCGGCAGCGCTGCGACTGCTCCGACAGATCGGCGTGATGATGCCGCAGGTCGATACTCGCTATCGTTCCCATCGCGCCGGCGCGCGCCACCGCGCCCGCCAGCCGGTGGGCCGACACGCCCACGCCCATCCCGCCCTGCACGATGGGCAGCAGGGTATGGCCGCGAATGGCAAACGATCTGGACGCAAGCATGTCGGTCTTTCCATCCTCTACAGAAATTGACGCCCATTATAGCAACTTGAAGACCCGCTTATCCTTATATGAACATCGATCCGTTTCCGCGCGCGCAAGGCCGGGGTTCTCCCGCCCAGCCTAAACGCCTACAATGCGGGGTCTTACTGGCTGGCCTCTTACCGCATGTTCACCGGCATCATCCAAGCTATTGGCCGCATCCACGAATACGAAGCGCACGGCGCCGACGCGCGCATGACCATCCATGGCGGCGGCCTCGACTTCACCGACGTCGGCCTGGGCGACAGCATCGCGGTCAACGGCGTGTGCCTGACCGCGATGGCGCTGGCGCCCGACAGCTTCAGCGTCGACGTCTCCGCCGAGACCCTGCGCGTCACGGCGGGTTTCATGCCAGGCGCCGAGGTCAATCTGGAGAAGGCGCTGCGGCTGGCCGACCGGCTCGGCGGGCATCTGGTGTCGGGACACGTCGACGGCGTCGGCACGGTGCACCGCTTCGCGCCGGCAGGCGAGTCGCACCTGCTGGAAATCGACACCCCGGCCGAACTCGCGCGCTACATCATCCGCAAGGGCTCGATCACGGTGAACGGTGTATCGCTCACGGTCAATACGGTCGCCGGCACGCGCTTCGCGCTCAACCTCATCCCGCATACGCTGGAAATGACCACGCTCAAGCATCTGCAGGCGGGCAGCCGCGTCAACCTGGAAGTCGACATGATCGCGCGCTATGTCGAGCGCATGATGCAATTCACGAACCCCGCGGATAAAGATTAAGTTAGGGACAACGACCGATGAGCCTCGCCTCCACCCTGGAAATTATCGAAGAACTCAAGGCCGGCCGCATGGTCGTGCTGGTCGACGAGGAAGACCGCGAAAACGAGGGCGATCTGGTGATGGCGGCCGAGCACGTCACCCCCGAGGCGATCAACTTCATGGCCAGGTACGGGCGCGGACTGATCTGCCTGACGCTGACCGACGAGCGCTGCCGCCAGCTTGGCCTGAAGCAGATGGTCTCCGACAACCAGACCCCGCACGGCACCGCGTTCACGGTGTCGATCGAGGCCGCCGAAGGCGTGACCACCGGGATCTCCGCGGCCGACCGCGCGGTGACCATCCAGGCCGCGGTGAAGCGCGACGCCAGGGCTGCCGACATCATCCAGCCCGGCCACATCTTCCCGCTGCGCGCGCAGCCCGGCGGCGTGCTGGTGCGCGCCGGCCACACCGAGGCCGGCTGCGACCTCGCGGGACTGGCCGGACTGCAGCCCGCTTCCGTCATCTGCGAAATCCTCAAGGACGACGGCACCATGGCGCGCCTGCCCGATCTGATCCCGTTCGCGCAGGAACATGGCCTGAAGATCGGCGCCATCGCCGACCTCATCCACTACCGCAACCAGACCGAAAGCCTGGTCGAGCGCGCCGCCGACCGCCTGATCCAGACGGTGTACGGCGCCTTCCGCCTGATCGCCTACCGCGACAAATGCGCCAAGGAGACCCACCTCGCACTGGTCAAGGGCACGATCCATGCCGACCATGAAACCCTGGTGCGCGTGCACGAGCCGCTCTCGGTGATGGACTTCCTCGACGTCACCGGCGGCGGCCATTCGTGGCCGATCATGGGCGCGATGGAACGCATCGCCGAATCGCAGTCCGGCGTGCTGGTTCTGCTGCATCGGCCGGAAACCGCCGATGCGCTGCTGCACCGTATCAACCCGGCGCCGGTCGACAGCCGCAAATACGATCTGCGCGACTACGGCATCGGGGCGCAGATCCTGCGCGACCTCGGCGTCGGCAAAATGAAGCTGCTGGCCAGCCCGCGCAAGATGCCCGCGATGGACGGGTTCGGGCTGGAAGTCACCGGCTATTCCGAAAAGGCATAGGCTCGATCCGATCGAGACGATCATTCAAAGGACATCCCATGGGAACCACCAACCACTTCTCCGAACTCGATCCGGTCTACCAGGGCGGCGGGCTCAAAATCGGCATCGTCATGAGCCGTTTCAACCGGGACATCTGCGAAGGCCTGCTGTCGGCCTGCGAAATCGAACTGGCCCGGCTCGGCGTCGCCCGCGACGACGTGCTGCTGGTCGATGTGCCCGGCGCGCTGGAGCACCCGCTGGTGCTGCAAAAAATGGCGCAGTCCGGAAAGTATGATGCACTGATCGCCATCGGCGCGGTGGTGCGCGGCGACACCTATCACTTCGAAGTGGTGTCGAACGAATCCGCGCGCGGCATCCTCGACGTGCAGCTGGAGACCGGCGTGCCGATCGCCAACACGATCCTCACCGTCGACACCGAAGAGCAGGGCCACGTGCGCATGGCTGAAAAAGGCCGCGACGCCGCGCGCGTGGCGGTCGAAATGGCCAACCTGCTGAAGCGTCTCTGACAATGGCCGGCTCCCGCAAAATTGCCCGCGAATTCACGCTGCAAGGGGTATACGCCTGGCTGGTGGGCGGCGCCGACGTCACCCTGATTGCCGCCAACCTCAAGGAAGACGAGCAGTTCAAACGCGCCGACGAGGCCTACTTCCGCACCCTGCTCTACGGCGTGCTGAAAGAGGAGGACTTGCTGAGCTCGCGCGTCACCCCCCTGCTCGACCGCCCGCTCGCCGAACTCTCGCCGATCGAGCGCGGCATCCTGCTCATCGGCGCCTACGAGCTGCTGCACTGCCCCGACGTGCCGTGGCGCGTCGCCATCAACGAAGGTGTCGAGCTCGCCAAGAAGTTCGGCGGCACCGACGGCCACAAATACATCAACGGCGTGCTCGACAAGCTGGCGCAGGACGTGCGCGCAGTGGAAATCGGGCATGCACGCAAGAAAGACTAGGGACAGGGTTGCGGCCGGCCATGAACGGCCCTCGTCACGCGTTCCGCCTTGTCCCTTGAACCTTGCCTCTTGAGTCTCGCGTGGAATTCGACCTCATCGCCCGCCACTTCACCCGCGCCACGCCCGGCGCGGTGCTGGGCGTGGGGGACGACTGCGCGCTGCTGGCGCCGACGCCGGGCATGCAGCTCGCGGTGTCCTCCGACATGCTGCTCGAAGGCCGCCACTTCTCGCCGCAGGACAGCCCCGCCGGCATCGGCCACAAGTCGCTGGCGGTGAACCTGTCCGACCTCGCCGCGATGGGTGCGACGCCGCGCTGGGCCACGCTCTCCATCGCGCTGCCGGCCGCGGACGACGCCTGGCTCACCGCGTTTGCGCGCGGCTTTTTCCGCATGGCCGACCAGCACGGCATCGAACTGGTCGGCGGTGACACCACGCGCGGCGCGTTGACGATCAGCATCACGGTCATCGGTGAAGTCCCGCCGGGCGAAGCGCTGCGGCGTGACGGCGCCAAGCCCGGCGACGACGTCTGGGTATCCGGCGTGATCGGCTCGGCGGCAATGGCGCTGGCGTATCGCCAGGGCCGCCTGTTCATGGAGCAGATCGACGCCGCCAAGGTATTGCCCGCACTCTACCTGCCGACGCCGCGGGTGGCGCTCGGCATCGCACTGCGCGGCGTCGCCTCCAGCGCGATCGACATCTCGGACGGCCTCTTGGGCGACCTCGGGCACATTCTGGAGCGCTCGCAGGCCGGTGCCGGACTCGAATTCGCTGCGCTGCCCACGCTGCCGGTGGTGCGGGCGTATCTGCATGAAAAAGTCGCGCGCGATTGCGTGCTGGCGGGCGGCGATGACTATGAGCTGTGCTTCACCGCGCCGCCCGCCAAGCGCGATGCCGTGCAGACGGCCGCCAAAAATGCCGGCGTCGCGGTCACCCGCATCGGCCACATCACCGCCGAAGCCGGACTCGCGGTCGTCGGCCCCGACGGCCAGCGGCTGGCCGTCGAACACACCGGATATGACCACTTTGCAGCCTGATTTCAAATTTCTTTTCGCCCACCCGGCGCACCTGATCGCCTTCGGCTTCGGCAGCGGACTCGCACCGAAAGCGCCCGGCACCGTCGGCACCCTGCTCGGCCTGCCGCTGTTCTGGCTGATCGCTGCCGCCGCGCCCGACCTGCCGAACCGGATCATTCTGCTGATCGCAGCCTTCCTGCTCGGCGTGTGGGCCTGCGGGCGCACCGGCCGTGCGCTCGGCGTCGCCGACCACGGCGGCATGGTGTGGGACGAAATCGTCGCCTTCGCGCTCGTTCTCATGTTTATTCCGGCGCTGCTGTTCACCCCCGCCGGCTGGCCATGGATTGCGCTGGCCTTTGCACTCTTTCGCCTGTTCGATATCCTGAAACCCTGGCCGATCCGGCTCGCCGATGCGCATCTGAAAAACGGCTTCGGCGTGATGTTCGACGACCTGCTGGCGGCAGCGTACGCAATCGCCGCGATCAAAGGAATGCAATGGCTCGTGTAAGCAACGAAGAACTGCAGCAGCTCGCCGCCGAACTCGGCGACAGGCTGCGCGCGCGCGGCTGGATGCTGGCCACCGCCGAGTCCTGCACCGGCGGCTGGGTCGGGCAATTGCTCACCGCGCTGCCCGGCAGCTCGCAGTGGTACGAGCGCGGCTTCATCACCTACGCCAACGCCGCCAAGATCGAGATGCTCGGCGTGCCCACCGAAACCCTCGACCAATACGGCGCCGTCTCCGAGGAAACCGCCAGCGCGATGGCGGCCGGCGCCCTGGCGCACAGCCACGCCCAGGCCACGCTCGCCATTTCCGGCATCGCCGGACCCGGCGGCGGCACCCCGCAAAAACCCGTCGGACTGGTGTGCTACGGCTGGGCGCTGGAAGATGGCACGCTCATGTCGTCGACCTGCCGCCTCGACGGCGACCGCGAGGAAATCCGCTCGCGCGCGGTGGCGGCGGCCTTGCGCGGGCTGATCGATTTGCTTGAATAGCGGCAAGTCGCAAGTTACAACCTGAATCTAGCCGAAAGCCCAGGCGGCGAACGGTTCGATCTCGTCGCGGTTCAGCAGCATCAGCTGGTAGGCGTTCGGATTCAGCGCATGCTCCGGCGTGGCGTCGACGCCGAGCCGCTGCAGCGCATAGCCGAGCAGGGCGCGCCGCACCGTCACTTCGATGGCCTCGCCGCTTGCGCCGTAATCCAGCAGCAGGCTCTCGCGCCTGGGCGCATCGAGCCCGCGGTGCGGGGCGAGCTTGAGACTCACCGTCTCCACCCAGTCGTCGTCGTACTGCTCGCCCGATTCGGCGGGCGTATCCAGGCATTCCGCCTCGACGACGCGCGACAGCACGAAATCGCGGAAATCGCAGGTGTCCTCGCTATATGCCCGCACATGCCAGCGCAGCCCGGTATTGACCAGGGTGTGCGGCTCCAGCACCCGCTCCGCCCCGCCCTCCCGCCCTGACAGGGAGCGGTAGCTGACGCGCAACTTGCGCCGGCCGTGGATGGCACGGGTGATCTGCGCCAGGGTCTGCGCGCCCGGCAAGCGGGCGGGCAGCGGCAGCGCCGCGGTCGCCAGTCCATATATCGACTCACTTCCGTACGGCCCGTTTGCCACCGCCAGATTGGCGGCGATGACCGGCAGCACGACAGCGGGCGCCAGGTCGGCAAAGACGGCGCCGAAATCCGCGCCCGGCACGAAGCCGAACACGCTGTGCTGGTAGACGAGGTTGCCGGGGGCCAGATCGCCGTAGAGCTTGAGATCCTTGGTCGCAGCCGGATCGGACAGGCCGAAGGCGCGGGCGACGTCGCTGCGGGTCACCACCCCGGCATACCAGGCCATGATTTCGATGTACTGCAGCCGCTGGCGTGTCGCCCACTTCACATCCAGATGCATTTTTTCTTTTGCAATCATAGAGCTCGCTCCGCTCGAGCCAGTATGGCCGAAATTATAGGGTGGCCGGCATCAAATACAATCAATCAAGTTGTATTTTTTATGCAGGTGATATTTTTTATTGACGCCAATGGATGTATGGCCTACATTGCAAGCCATGCAGGCGGCTTTGCCGACTGCCCCACTCACGCAAACCGACTGATCAGGAGAGAGAAACCATGGCATCCCCCGCATTGGCAGAAGACAAATCGAAGGCGCTCGCCGCCGCGCTCGGACAGATCGAAAAGCAGTTCGGCAAGGGTTCGGTGATGCGCCTCGGCGACCACGACGTGTCGCGCGACATCCAGGCCGTCTCCACCGGCTCGCTCGGCCTCGACATCGCGCTCGGCGTCGGCGGCCTGCCGCGCGGCCGCGTGATCGAGATCTACGGCCCGGAGTCAAGCGGCAAGACCACGCTCACCCTGCAGGTCATCGCCGAGATGCAGAAAATGGGGGGCACCGCCGCCTTCATCGACGCCGAGCACGCGCTCGACCCGGTCTACGCGCAGAAACTCGGCGTCGACGTCGACAACCTCCTGGTCTCGCAGCCCGACACCGGCGAGCAGGCGCTGGAAATCGCCGACATGCTGGTGCGTTCCGGCTCGGTCGACGTGGTGGTGGTCGACTCGGTAGCCGCGCTCACCCCCAAGGCCGAAATCGAAGGCGAGATGGGCGATTCGCACATGGGGCTGCAGGCCAGGCTGATGAGCCAGGCGCTCAGGAAGCTCACCGCCAACATCAAGCGCACCAACACGCTGGTGATCTTCATCAACCAGATCCGCATGAAGATCGGCGTCATGTTCGGCAACCCCGAAACCACCACCGGCGGCAACGCGCTCAAGTTCTACGCCTGCGTGCGCCTCGACATCCGCCGCGTCGGCGCGATCAAGAAGGGCGACGAGATCATCGGCAACGAAACCAAGGTCAAGGTCGTCAAGAACAAGGTCTCGCCGCCGTTCAAGGAAGCCTTCTTCGATATCCTCTACGGCCAGGGCATCTCGCGCGAAGGCGAGATCATCGAACTCGGCGTCGCCCACAAGCTGGTCGACAAGTCCGGCGCCTGGTACGCCTACAACGGCGAGAAGATCGGCCAGGGCAAGGACAACGCGCGCGAATTCCTCAAGGAACACCCGGAAATCGCCCACGAGATCGAGGCCAAGGTCCGCGCCGCGGTCGGCGTCAACAACCCCATGGCGGACGAGGATGAAGCCGGCGCCTGAGCCCGGCGAGCTGCGCGAGCGCGCCCTGCGCCTTTTGGCGCGGCGCGAGCACAGCCGCTTCGAGCTCGCCCGCAAGCTCGGGCAGGCGGGCTTCGCCAGCCCCGACATCGCCGCCCTGCTCGACGCATTCGAGGTCCGGAACTGGCTGTCCGACCGCCGCTTCGCCGAAAGCTGGGTTGCCGACCACCGCGCCCGCGCCGGCAGCATGAAGCTGGCCTACGATCTGCGGCAGCGCGGCGTGGGCGACACCATCATCGAAGCCGTGCTGAGCGAGAACCGCGACAGCGAATTTGAGCGCGCGCGCGAAGTATGGCAGAAGAAATTCGGCTCCATGCCCGCCGACGCGCCGGAGAAAGCCAGGCAGATGCGCTTCCTGCAAAGCCGCGGATTTGCAGCCGAGCTCATCCGGCGCATCTTCCAGGACGCAGACCGCCCCTGAAACCGCCCGCCTCCCGATGCCGCACACTCCGCCCGGCAAGGGGTGATACAGTCTCGCTTTTCCCTTTTTCAAACCACCGAGTCGACGCAACATGAAATACCAGCATCCGGACGAATTCATCCGCCGCGCCGCCGAGCGCAACCCTGGGCAACCGGAGTATCTGCAAGCCGTTACCGAGGTCATCGAAAGCCTGTGGCCGTTCGTGTCCCAGCACCCCAAGTACGCCGAACACGGCCTGCTGGATCGCTTGATCGAACCGGAGCGGATCGTCATTTTCCGGATCTCCTGGGTCGACGACCATGGCGACGTCCAGGTCAACCGCGGCTACCGCATCCAGCACAGCATGGCCATCGGCCCCTACAAGGGCGGACTGCGCTTTCATCCCTCGGTCAACCTGTCCATCCTCAAGTTCCTGGCTTTCGAGCAGACCCTGAAGAACGCCCTGACCACGCTGCCCATGGGCGGCGGCAAGGGCGGTTCGGATTTCGACCCCAAAGGCAAGAGCCCCGGCGAAGTGATGCGCTTTTGCCAGGCCTTCATCACCGAACTGCATCGCCACATCGGCGCCGAAACCGACGTCCCGGCGGGCGACATCGGCGTCGGTGCGCGCGAGGTCGGCTTCATGGCCGGCATGGTGAAGAAGCTGACCAACCGCGCCGATTGCGTCTTCACCGGCAAAGGCCTGAGCTACGGCGGCTCGCTCATTCGCCCGGAAGCCACGGGCTACGGCGCAGTCTATTTCGCCGACGAAATGCTCAAGCATGCCGGCCGCTCGATCGAGAACCTGCGGGTCGGCGTCTCCGGCTCGGGCAACGTGGCGCAATTCGTCATCGAAAAAGCCATGGCCCTGGGCGCGAAGGTCGTCACGGTATCGGACTCGAGCGGCACGGTGGTGGACAACGCCGGCTTCACCCCGGACAAGCTCGCCGAATTGATGGAGGTCAAGAACCACCTCCACGGCCGCGTCAGTGAATACGCGGAGCGCGTCGGCGCCGAATTCCATGCCGGCATGCGCCCCTGGAGCGTGCCGATGGAGGTGGCGCTGCCCTGCGCCACCCAGAACGAACTCAACGGCGACGATGCGGCGATGCTGATCAAGAACGGCCTGGTTGCCGTGGCCGAAGGCGCCAACATGCCCTCGACCGCCGATGCCGCCCGGCTCTTCGACAAGCACCGCATCCTGTACGCCCCCAGCAAGGCCAGCAATGCCGGCGGCGTGGCCACCTCGGGCCTGGAAATGAGCCAGAATGCCATGCGCCTGTCGTGGCCGCGCGAAGAGGTCGATGCCCGCCTGCTCGGCATCATGCAGGGCATCCACCAGGCCTGCCTGCAACACGGCCGGCGCGAAGACGGCAGCATCAGCTACGTCGACGGCGCCAACCTGGCCGGCTTCATCAAGGTGGCCGACGCCATGCTGGCGCAGGGCGTGATCTGAAGCAGCCTGGGCCCCGCAGCGGGTCACTACGGGCTAAAAAAAGACCGCTTGGGCGGTCTCGGACTGCCGGCAAACCCCGTCTTTTCACGAAGGCGGGGTTTTGTTTTGGCCTGAATAGTTTAAACAGGATCACTGATCCCATTTACGCGCTACTTGTATAGCGGCATTTTTTAAGGAACACGCCATGCTAGCGATTCGCTTGCCGGAAGACCTCGAAGCCAGGCTGGATAATCTTGCAAAGCGCACGGGACGCAGCAAGACCTTTTATGCCCGCGAAGCCATTCTGGAATACCTGGAAGACATGGAAGACCTCTACCTCGCTGAACAGGTGGTGCGTCGCCTGGACAGCGGCGAGGAGCGCACCCACCCCCTAGAGGAAGTGGAGGCACGACTTGGCTTGGCCGATTGAGCTTTCCGAAACTGCTGAAAAACAACTCGCCAAACCGGACAAGCCTGTCGCCAAGCGATTGCTCGGCTTTATGCGCGAGCGCCTGGCCTCCCTGGACGACCCCAGAAGCATCGGGCAGGCGTTGAGGGGTAGCGAACTGGGCGAGTTCTGGAAATATCGTGTAGGCGATTGGCGCCTCGTCTGCCAGATCAAAGACGCAAAAATACTGATCACCGTGGTACGTCTCGGCAACCGGCGCGGGGTTTATCGCTGACCGAGATGGGGCATAACTTTCTTGCTTCACCCCTCAACAATATCGTGTCTGCCCCCCTTTATTCCCGTCTTTTCACGAAGGCGGGTTTTTTGGGCCTGAATAAAGAAAAGCCCCTCCGAGGAGGGGCTTGGCTGACTAGGGGTTAGTCCCTATATTTCTCCGCGAGTTAGATGTTGTTCTTCTCGATCGCGGCCAAGCCTGCAGTATGCGTAACACCGGTCGTGTTCTTCCAGGTAAGGCTGGTAGTGCCCACCGTCGGCGTCATGGTAATCGTCTTACCATCCACGCCCGTACCAATGCCGGTTGCGAGGGTAAGCGTAATTACGCCATCCGTAACCGATGCCGATGCAACTTCTTTGGTCGCGTTGAATGCGGGAATTCCGCTGCTGCCAGTATCACAAGAGTCCAGAACCCCTCCCGCCTCTTGGGAGCAAAGGCCCACAGCTGTCTTGAGACTGTCAGCCGCGGTCAGTGCGTTGCCCACCTTGGCCTTGACGGTGTAGTCCGAATAAGCCGGAATCGCCACCGCAGCCAGAATACCGATGATCGCCACCACGATCATCAGTTCGATCAGGGTAAAACCTTGTTGAACTTTACGCATTTCAAATCTCCTTAAGTTTGGGCAAGTTGAACACGAGCCTGCCGTGTCTGGTTCATTAACGAGCAGGGGCTGTGCCAACTTTAGCGTGCGCCGGGGAAAATTGCGCTGGCAGGCCGAACGCCTTGATATTGCTTGCGCTTCCCCCAAAACCGGACGCGGCCGCAGCGGAATCCCGCGCCCATGCCCTGCCCCTATACGGCACGGGGTGACATTTTTCGGCAGTCATTCGGGAAAAAAAGAAGCCACGGCGAACCGTGGCTTCTTGAATTGGCAGAAATGGGGGCAGACACCACATCCCGCTCCAACCTTAATTCGGACTATAATCGGTCTTGTCGGCGCTCGTCCAGACAGGAGCCAAACCATGAAATTTTCAACTCAAGTCAAGCCCATCAGTTATCTCAAAAGCCACGCAGCTGAAATCATCCGGGATATCACCGAAAGCCGGGAACCCATGCTTATTACCCAGAACGGGGAAGCCAGACTCGTGGTGATGGATGTCCGCTCATACGAGGAACAGGAGGAGACGCTGGCGCTGCTCAAGCTGCTGGCTTTGGGCAACCGTGAAATTGAACAGGGGCATTTCCGCACCGCCGATGAGGCGTTCGCCGACATCGACAGGGAAGCCGCTCAATGAGCTTTCAAATCGTGTTCCTGAAGTCGGCGGAACTCGACCTGAAGGAACTTCAAGGCTACATGGTCAAGCAGTTCGGCAAGGACGCCTGGCAAGTCAGCTACGCAAAGATTAAAGACGCTGTAAAGTCCATCGGGACATTTCCGCTTGGCGGCAACGTTCCCGAAGAACTCGATCGCCTTAACCTCACGCAATACCGTCAAGTTATCGCGGGCATGAACAGAATAATCTATGAAGTGCGGCAGGAAATCGTCTATATCCACATTGTGTGCAACACGAGGAGAGACATGAAGTCGCACCTCACCAGACGGCTTGTACGCATCGCCAAAACCTGATTCCCCAGGCTCCAGCGCTAAGCAATTGCGCCATAGCGTGGAAAAGTAAAAAGCCACGGCGAACCGTGGCTTTTTGAATTGGTGGGTCGGGCGAGATTCGAACTCGCGACCAACGGATTAAAAGTCCGCTGCTCTACCGGCTGAGCTACCGACCCGTGGATTTGGCCTGAACCTGCATGGCAGAAGCCGCATCCGCGAAAGCGCGAAATTATATCTGAAGCTGCGCGGCCGGGTAAAGCCTTATGACGGTTTTTTGTAAGAAACACCCGTCATGCCGTGCGCCGCACGGGCGGGATACGCCGACAGAACGCCCGGTCGCTCAGGCCGGATCCGCGGGGATGCTCTTATACAGCGTGGGATCGGGCACCCCTGCCTGTGCGAATCCCTGGCGCCGCAGGCGGCAGGCATCGCACACGCCGCAGGCACGCCCGTCGGCATCGGCCTGGTAGCAGCTCACTGTCTGCGCGTAGTCGACGCCAAGCGCGGCGCCGCGCTGGATGATCTGCGCCTTGGACAGATGCTGCAGCGGCGCGTGGATGCGAAGCTTCGCGCCTTCGATTCCGGCGCGGGTCGCCAGGTTGGCCATGTGTTCGAATGCGGCGATGAATTCGGGGCGGCAGTCGGGGTAGCCGGAATAATCGACGGCATTGACTCCGATGAAGATGTCGCGTGCGCCCAGGACTTCGGCCCAGGCGAGCGCCAGCGCCAGCATCACCGTGTTGCGCGCGGGCACGTAGGTGACCGGAATGCCCGCGGTCGGCGTTTCGGGCACGGCAATGGCCGCATCGGTCAGCGCCGAGCCGCCGAAATCCCCCAGCCCCAGCCGCACCACCCGGTGTCCGGCGGCCCCCAGGCTTGCGGCCAGCCGCGCCGCGGCGGCGAGTTCGGCATTGTGGCGCTGGCCGTAGTCCAGGCTCAGCGCGTGGCAGGCGTAGCCGGCTGCGCGCGCGATCGCGAGCACGGTGGCGGAGTCCAGCCCGCCGGAAAGCAGGATGACGGCGGGTTTCATTTGCCTGGCGCGTTGCCCCACAGCACCTTGTGCAACTGCACCTGCAACCGCACCGGCAGCCTGTCGGCCAAAATCCAGTCGGCCAGCTGCGCCGGCGGCAGTTCGCCCTGCACCGGCGAAAACAGGATCGGGCAAACCCGCGCGAGGCTCCGGGCCTGAATGATCTCGCGCGCCCATTCGTAGTCGGCGCGGTCGGCCAGGACGAACTTGATTTCGTCGTGCGGCGTGAGATGGGCGATATTTTCCCAGCGGTTGCGCGCCGCCTCGCCCGATGCCGGCGGCTTGATGTCGACGATGCGCGACACCCGCGGATCGACCTTGCCGATATCGAGCACGCCGCTGGTTTCCAGCGACACCGAATAGCCGGCGTCGCACAGCGCGGTCAGCAATGGCAGGCAGTTTTTCTGCGCCAGCGGCTCGCCGCCGGTGACGCACACCGTGGGCGCGCCGTATTCCGCCACCCGCGCCAGCAATGCGCCCAGGGCGACGGTTTCGCCACCCTGGAAGCTGTAAGGCGTGTCGCACCAGCGGCAGCGCAGCGGGCAGCCAGACAGACGGATGAACACCGTCGGCAAGCCCGTGCGGCTGGTTTCGCCCTGCAGGGAAAAAAACACCTCCGTCAGGCGCAGCGTGCTTGTGCTTGCAGGGGCATACGACTCCACATGGGCTTCAGCGTCTTCATGTTGCCGCTCGGCCGGCCCTTCATGCCCCGCAGGGTGCTCGCGGTGGCAAGCACGGCCTGTTTCTGGCGGGTGGAGCGTAACGGGTCCGGACACGCCAGCCTACTTGAATGCGGCCAGCCGGCGGGTGGCGATATTGGCCGCGTTGGTGCCGGGATATTTGGCCACCAGCTCTTCGAGCGTTTTGCGCGCTCCGTCGATGTTGTCCAGCGCGATCTGGCTGGCGGCGATATTGAGTTGCGCGTCGGGCACCTTGGCGCTGGCGGGATAGGCCGCCACCAGTTTCTGCTGGTGGGCCAGCGCGGATTTGTAATCCTTCAGGGCGTAATACGAATAGCCGATCCAATATTGCGCATTGGAGGCCAGCGCACTGTCGGGATAGGCCTTGAGAAAGCCCTTGAATCCGGCAATGGCGCCCGCGTAGTTGGCTTCGCGGAAATGGCCGAGCGCCGCTTCATAGCTGCGCGACTCAAGCTGCGGGTCCGCTGGCGTGGCTGCAGCGGCAACCGCAGGCGCGGGTGCGGCGGCAGGCGCGCTGGGGGGCGCAGCGGGCTGAACCGCAGCGGCAACCGGCGCAGGCCTGGCTGCCTTGGCAAGATCCGTCAGGCGCTGGTCGAGGTCGACATACAGATCGTTCTGCCGCTTGCCCAGCGTGTCCAGCTGGTGCACCTGGACTTCCGCCTGGCCACGCAGCCGGGCGATTTCGGCCTTGAGCGCTTCGACTTCCGTCAGCAGGCCCAGCAATTGCTGGTTTTGCAGCATCGCCCCCTCCAGCTTGCCGAGGCGGGTATCGAGCGCCTGCACCTGGCGGGCAAGCTCGGCGGTGTCCGCCCGCGCGGGCTGGGCCAGCGCGAACACGGAAGCGAGAATCAAAGCGTAGCGCATCAAAACCGCTTACTCGTCGGCGTACACCACATCGGTGCGGCGGTTCTCGGCGTACGCTTCCTCGGTGCTGGCTTCGTTGCGCGGCTTTTCCTCGCCGAAGCTGACCGCTTCCAGCTGCGCTTCGCCCACGCCCAGCACGGCCAGCGCCTTGCGCACCGCTTCGGCGCGCTTTTGCCCCAGCGCCAGGTTGTATTCGCGGCTGCCGCGTTCGTCGGCATTGCCCTGCAGAATCACGCGCGCATCGCGCTTGGACAGCAGATAGCCCGCATGCGCTTCGAGCACCGGACGATATTCGTCCTTCACCACGAAGCTGTCGTAATCGAAAAATATGCTGCGGGTGGACAGCGGGCTGGCCGGGTTCTTGCGCGGGTCGCCGGCATAGCTGCCGCTGCCGTCCAGCGAGCTGCCTGCCACGCCCGCGCCACCCAGCGCAACGGTTTCGGTGCCGGCGGCCTTGCCGCTGCCGCCGGCCTGCCCCGCACCGGCAGCGCCGGTTTTGCCGCCGGTGCGGTCTTCAACGGTGGCTTGCGTGCCGCCGGTGGTGCCGCACGCGGACAGGGTCAATGCCAGCAGAACGGGCCAGAAAATCTTGTTCATCAGTCGCTCCTCCCTATTAATGAAAACGGTCTGGCGCGAGCGGCACGGGCCTGCACCCCTGCGGCGTCTCCCGCCTCGAAACAAAATGCACCCTTATGGCCCCCAGGCCGGCTCGCGGGCATCGACGCCCGGTTCGGACAGGCGCGCACGCGTTTTGCCATCCAGGCTCACCGTGCCGAGTATCCCGCGTCCGCCCTCTACGGTGGCATACAGGACGGCCTGGCCGTTGGGCGCAAAGCTGGGCGATTCGTCGCGCACGGTATCGGTTAGCACGCGGGTCTGCCCGGAGGCCACTTCATGCAGCACCACGCTGAACCGCCCCCCCTCGCGGCCGATGTAGGCGAGGTGCCGCCCATCCGGGCTGATCGCGGGGGAAACATTGTAGCTGCCGTTGAAGGTCACGCGCTTGGGCTCGCCGCCGCTGGCCGCCACCCGATAAATTTGCGCGCTGCCGCCGCGATCCGAGGTGAAATACACGGTTTGTCCATCCGGCGAAAACACCGGCTCGGTATCGATGTTCCCGCCCTGGGTCAGCCGGACGAGCCCGCTGCCGTCGGCGTTGATCAGATAGATCTGCGACGCCTCGTCGCGCGTCAGCACCACGGCCAGACGCCTGCCGTCGGGCGACCAGGCCGGCGCCGAATTGGATCCCTTGAATGCCGCAAGCTTGCGGCGAGCGCCATCCTGCAAGGACTGCACATACACAATGGGCTTTTTGTCTTCGAACGACACGTACGCCAGGCGGGTGCCGTCGGGTGAGAACATCGGCGAAATCAGCGGCTCGACGGAGCGCACGACGGTGCGCGGGTTTTGTCCGTCGGCATCGGCCACGCGCAGCTCGAAGGACTTGCCCTGCTTCTGCACATAAGCGATGCGGCTGCCGAATGCGCCCGGGATGCCGGTCAGCCTTTCGTACACGATATTGGCAATCTGGTGCGCCGTCGCGCGCCATTGCGCCGCCGAAATGGTGTAGCTGTAGCCTGCCAGCTGCGTCTGCTTGAGCACGTCGAGTAGTCGAAACCGGATTTCGAATCGGCCCCCGGGCAATGCGGCCACCTGGCCGACCACCATGGCGTCCGCCCCCTTGCTACGCCAGGCACCGTAGTTGATTTGCGCGGACTCGGCCGGCTGCGGCATCCCGCCGACATCCACCAGCCTGAATTGGCCGCTGCGGTCGAGGTCGTCCCCCGCAATCTGGGTCAGCGCGGGGACAGGCTGGCCCGGCGCGGCCTTGAACGGCACCATTGCCACCGCAATCTTGTTGGCCGCACCGCCGATCACCTGGATCTCCATTGCCGCTCGCGCAGAAAACGATGCGCCCAGCAAGGCAAAACACAACAGGGGCAGCAGTAAAACAGCACGCAACATGGGGACGGGAATCTCGATCGAAAGCACTTGATAGGGTAGGCCAGTTTAGCATAGGCCGCATGCCGGGTTTTTTGCTGCGCACCGCCTGCGGCCTTGCGCCGGACACCTCCGGCTCACTCTTTGGGGCGATGGACGAAAGAAAGTTCCGGCACGAATGCGGCGCGCGCGTCGCGATCGGCAGGCAACGGCAGGGGGGAGGATTTCACGATGGCGCGCACCACCGCCTCGTCGTACGCCGCATTCCCGCTGCTCTGCGTCACCCGTACGCTCTGCACTTCACCGGTGGGCAGCAGCCTCACCGCGCAGCGCACTTCGGGGTTGCCTTTCAGGTTGTCGGGCAGACGGGTATTGCCGCGCACCTTGGCGCTGATCTGGTCGCGGTGCTGCCCCACGACGCGCGCCACCTCGGCCTGCCGCTTGCCGGCGGCGGCGCGCGCCTCAGCCTGCCTCATGGCCAGCGCCTCGCTGGCCGCCTCCTCGTCCGCCATCCGCCGCATCAAATCCTCTTCCTCCATCTGGCGCAGCAGCTCACGTTTTTTCTGTTCGGCTAGCTGTTTTTCGTGCGCCTTCCTGGCAGCCTCGGCCTCCACGCGCGCGGCCTCGGCCCGGGCTTTCTCTTCCTCTGCCTGGATGGCTTTCAATCTTTGCAGGCGCTCGACCTCGGCTTTCTTTTTTTCCAGCGCAATGTCGGGCGCCCTGGGCGGCGGCGGTTCGTCCGCCGCCGCTTTGGGTGCGGGCGCGACTTTGGCCGGCGCGGGCGTTTTCACCTGTGGCGGAGGCGGCGGCTCGGGGGGCTTGAGCGCGGCAGGCGGCGCTGCCTTGGGCAGGGTTTCCCACAAATCGACCATCACCGGCGCGGGGCGCTGGGTCTGCCATGACACGCCGAACACCAGCAGCAGCACAAAGACCGCGTGCACCCCCAGCGCCAGCACGCCGGCCGCAAGGCGGGGGGCTGGGCGGGAGACGAAAGGCGCGTCCGCCGGAAGGTTCATGGGACCGGACGGGCAAGCAGTCCGATGCGGGTGATCTGCGCCTGCTGCAAGAGCGTCATCGTATTCATCACTTCCTCATAGCGGACATTCTTGTCCGCCGCGATGACCACCGGCTGATCCGGCAAGGCGCGATGCAGCGCAGCGATTTCGTCCGCCAGCGCCGCCTTCGCCACCACCCGTTCGGCGCCGCCGGTCGCGCGATTGCGCAGCCGGTACTCGCCCGACTCCTTGATGAGGATTTCCAGCGGCTGCGCCGGCGGCTGCGCCGTCTTGCCGACGCTCGGCAGATCGACCTGGCCGGGGTTGATGAAGGGCGCCGTCACCATGAAGATGACGAGCAGCACCAGCATCACGTCGATCATCGGCACGACGTTGATCTGGGCGACCTGTTTGCGGGTCCGCGCCACAGGCTACACCGATTTGGCCGTCACCTGCTGCCGCTGCAGGATGTTGGAGAACTCCTCCATGAAGCTTTCCATGCGGTTGGCCAGGCGGTCGATGTCGTGGGTGTAGCGGTTGTAGCCGACCACCGCGGGAATCGCGGCGAACAGGCCCATCGCGGTGGCGATCAGGGCTTCGGCGATGCCGGGCGCGACCTGCGCCAGCGTCGCCTGCGCGACCGTGGCGAGTCCCTGGAATGCCAGCATGATGCCCCACACGGTGCCGAACAGGCCAACGTAGGGCGACACCGAGCCGACGGTGGCGAGAAACGACAGGTGCGACTCCAGGCCGTCGAGTTCGCGCTGGTAAGTCGCGCGCATGGCGCGGCGGGTGCCGTCGATGATGACGTTGAGCGACAGGCCGGTCTGCCGCCGCAGCTTCATGAATTCGCGGAAACCGGCCTCGAAGATGCGCTCCATTTCGCCTGCATCCTCGCGCTCGGCGGCCACCCGCTGGTACATGGCGTTGATGTCGCCGCCGCCCCAGAATTCGCGCTCGAAACGGTCGGTCACGCGCAGGGCGCGCTTCAGCGCGAACAGCTTGATGAAGATGAACCACCAGGACATCAGCGATGCCCCCAGCAGCAGCGCCATGACGATCTGCACCGGCAGCGAAGCGTGCAGAATGAGATGCAGCAGGGAGAGGTCTTGGCTGAGTTCGGGATTCACGTCGCGTAGGTCAGGGCTTGAAGTAAGGGCGCAGGTATTTTAACGGCTTTGAAGCGCACCGCATCGACGCAGGCGAGCGTCACGACGGCCTCTGCGAGACGGGTGGGACCGCGCAGAAGTTCCTGCCGCACGCTGAGGCTGGCGCGCCCGATTTCATGCCGGACGACCGAGACATCGAGCCGGTCGTTGAAACGCGCCGGCGACAGATAATCGATTTCCACCCGCCGCACCACGAACACAACCCCCGCCTCGTCGCGCAGCACGTCCTGCTCGAACCCCTGCGCGCGCAGCCATTCCGAGCGTGCACGTTCCATGAACTTGAGGTAGTTGGCGTAATACACGACGCCGCCGGCGTCGGTGTCCTCCCAGTACACGCGCACCGGCCAGTGGAACGCAGCGTTCAAAACAGGTCCGCGCCAGCCTCGCCGGCGGGCGCGGCAAGCCCGAGATGGCGATACGCCAGCGGCGTCGCGATGCGTCCGCGCGGGGTGCGCTGCAGGTAGCCCTGCTGGATGAGATAGGGTTCGAGCACGTCCTCGATGGTATCGCGCTCCTCGCCGATGGCAGCGGCGAGGTTGTCCAGCCCGACCGGGCCGCCCATGAACTTCTCGACCACCGCCGACAAGAGCTTCCTGTCCATCACGTCGAGCCCGGCGCGGTCGACGTCGAGCATCGCCAGCGCCGCGTCGGCCACCGCGCCGCTGGCCTGCCCGCCCGCTTTCACTTCCGCGTAGTCGCGCACCCGCCGCAGTAGGCGGTTGGCAATGCGCGGGGTGCCGCGCGAACGGCGGGCGATTTCCAGCGCGCCGGCTTCTTCCAGGTTCATCTGCAACAGGCCGGCCGAGCGATGCACGATGAAGCCGAGTTCCTCCGCCGAATAGAATTCCAGCCGCGCGACGATGCCGAAGCGGTCGCGCAGCGGGTTGGTGAGCATGCCTGCGCGGGTGGTCGCGCCGACCAGGGTGAACGGCGGCAGGTCGAGCTTGACCGAGCGCGCCGCCGGGCCTTCGCCGATCATGATGTCGATCTGGAAGTCCTCCAGCGCGGGATACAGCACCTCCTCGACTACCGGGCTAAGACGGTGGATCTCGTCGATGAACAGCACGTCGTGCGGCTCCAGATTGGTCAGCAAGGCCGCCAGGTCGCCGGCGCGTTCCAGCACCGGGCCGGAGGTCTGGCGCAGGTTGACGCCCATCTCGCGCGCGATGATGTGCGCCAGCGTGGTCTTGCCCAGCCCCGGCGGGCCGAACAGCAGCACGTGGTCGAGCGCCTCGCTGCGCTTCCTCGCGGCATGGATGAAGATTTCGAGCTGCTCGCGCGCCTTCGCCTGGCCGACGTATTCGGCCAGGGTGCGCGGCCGCAGCGCGCGCTCGACCTGCTCTTCCTGCGGGCTGGCGGCGGCGGGGGCGATGAGGCGGTCGGTTTCGATCATGGCGCCGGACGGGTTTCTGCAGACATGCGCCGATTCTACCCTGCGTCTTTTGCGCTCACCGAGGAAGAGAAGGCCAATTGGCCCCGGCCCAGCGCCTTGGCCCGGTAAAGCGCGCGATCCGCGCGCGCGAGCGCCTGCTCGATGTTGTCGCCTGCCGTATCCCGCAGCCAGGTCTGGCCTGCGCTGACCGTGCTGTCCCCTTCCAGATCCGCGGCGAGCAGTTCGCTTTGGAGCTGGCCGGCCAGGCGCCGGTACCAGGCGAGCACGCCGTCGTCGTCCAGCCCGGACAGCAATACCGCAAACTCGTCCCCGGCCAGGCGGGCGGCCATGTCGGAACTGCGCGTGAGGGCCTTGAGCGAATCCGCCAATGCAATCAGCGCCCGGTCGCCCGCGCCGTGGCCGAACCGGTCGTTGATCGACTTGAAATGATCGACGTCCAGCAAAACCAGCGCAATGGGATTGCCGCGCTCCGCCAGGCCGAGCATCTGCGGAAACCGGTTCTCGAAGGCGCGCCGGTTGGGCAATCCGGTAAGCGGGTCGGTCAGGCTTAGCCTGGCCAGCTGTTCGCGCTGATCGTGCAGTTGCTGCGCGATGCGGTTGATGTTCGCGGCTGCAGGGGCGAATTCGACATAGCGCGTCACGATGGGCGGCGCCGACTCGTTGCGGGTCAGGCACGCGAGCGCCTCCATCGCGGCGTCGATGTCCTGCAGCACCGGGCGCCGCAATCGCATCACCACCACGACCAGCAACAGCAGAACGGCCACCAGGGTCAGCACTCCCGCCAATATCTGCAAACGGCCGTTGTGCGTGATCCGCTGCACCGGGGACTGCACCCGCAGCGTCCAGCCCATCGCCGGCAACGCCACGCTGATCTCGCGCACCGCCCCCTGCAGGCTGCCGCTGCTGACCACCGGCTCGCCGGCCGCATCGATGAGGGCGATGGCATGGCCGGGCTGGGTGGAGTCGTCGACGATGCGCTGCAGTTGCGCCAGCCGCACGCTCAAGAACACCTGGCCCAGCACCTCGCCGCCCGCCTCGCGCACCGATGCGCTCAGATCGACATGCTCCAGCCCGGGCACGTCGCGATGGATCAGCACTTGATTCTGCACGCTCAGGCCGCGCTGAAGCAGGTCGCGCTGGCAGCTCGGTCCCACGCGCAGCAGGCTGGTATCGCCATAGACCTCGCCCTGCGGGCTCACGATCGCCAGCCCCAGGATGTTGGGCAGCAGGCGCTGCCGCGACATCGCCCATTGCTGCTTGTCTTCGGTCGATCCGACCAGCATCAGATCGAGCAGTTGCGGATCGCTTGCCAGATGGTCGACCACCTCGCGGTAATAATTCCACCGCCGCATCACGCTGGTGCGGGCCTGCGCGGCCTCCACCTTCAACAGATGCAGTTCGGCGGCATTGTTGGTGCGCAGGCTGAACAGCAGGCTCAGCGCCATGCCGGCTGCAAACAAACCGACCACGCCCGTCAGCAGCCAGATGAAACGCTTGCGCAGCGACACCAGTGCGGAACCGGTGTTGAGCGCCATGTTCAGGCGCGCGACAAGGCGCGCAGCGCCTGCCGGATCGCCTCGCCCACCGGCAGATCGGACGGCAGCTGGCGCAAGGCTTCGGCGGTCTCGCGGTCGTTGTAGCCCAGCGCCAGCAAGGCCTGGCGCACGTCGTCCGACATGCCGGCGGGCGCCGCGCCGGCAATCGCGCCGGCGAACACCGGCTTGCCCTTGAGTTCGAGCAGCAGGCGCTCGGCGGTTTTCTTGCCGATGCCGGGAACCTTGACGAGGCGGCCGACTTCCTGCGCCGCGATCGCCGCCGACAAGTCGTTGACCGACAGCCCGGACAGCACCGACAGGGCGGTCTTGGCGCCGATGCCGGAGACCTTCAGCAGTTCGCGAAACGCCGCGCGTTCGATCTCGCTGCCGAAGCCGTACAGCAGGTGCGCATCCTCGCGGATCGCCAGATGGGTGAGCAGGCTGATTTTTTCGCCCAGCGCGGGCAGGTTGTAGAAGGTGCTCATCGGCACGTCGATTTCGTAGCCGACGCCGTTGCAATCCACCAGGACTTGCGGCGGATGCTTGGCGGCGAGGGTGCCTGTGATGCGCCCGATCACGGGGTGCACCCATTCAAAACAGCGTTGCCTATCATGTGAAATCCTTGTTCATACCAGGCGCCCGCCCTTGACGCGATAGCCCGCGGTGGAGTGCGCGCCAAGCCGGCTGCCATGCGCATGGGCGATCGCGCAGGCGAGCGCGTCGGCGGCATCGGCCTTCGGCGCAACGGGCAGGCCCAGCAGGCGCTTGACCATTTCCTGCACCTGCTCCTTGGCCGCCTTGCCGTGGCCCACCACGGCCTGCTTGATCTGCAGCGCGGTGTATTCGGCAACCATCAGTTCGTTCGACACCGCCGCACAGACCGCCGCGCCGCGCGCCTGGCCGAGCAGCAGCGTCGACTGCGGATTGACGTTGACGAAGACGATTTCCACCGCGCAGGTGTCGGGCCGGTAGGTGGCGATCACCTCATTGAGGCCCGCGAACAGCACGCCGAGCCGCGTCGGCAGCTCGCCCTCGCCGCTCTTGATGACGCCGCTGGCGACGTAGGCCAGCTTCTGGCCGCTCTGTTCGATGACGCCGAAGCCGGTGAGGCGCAGGCCGGGGTCGATGCCGAGGATGCGCGAGGCGTGAGGCGTGAGGCGTGAGGCGTGAGAGGCAGCGGGTGGAGCAGGCATCATGGCTTGCCCTTGTTCTGGAGTGAATTCAGCAGACCGCCCAGCAATCCGAAGACGCGGTCGATCTGGTTATCCAGTTCGGGCTGTCCCGGCGTAAATGCCAGATCCTTCGCCAACAGGAACTGGGTATCAAGTTCGCTGAGCGAACCGCGAGCGATGACCAAGAACTGAATGAATTCCTTATTCGTTTGCCGCGCCGCGCCTTCGGCGATATTGCTCGGCACCGAGATCGCTGCCCGGCGCATCTGGGAGATCAGTCCGAATTTCTCCTCGGCGGGAAAAACGCGCGTTACTTCGTAGACGTGCTTGACCAGCAACATTGCCTGCTGCCACAGCACCAGGTCATAGTGCTTGCGCCCCTCACGCCTCACGCCTAACGCCTCACGTTTTTCCACACGCCTCATTCAGGAAGCACGGCGTTGGTGTAGACGTCCTGCACGTCGTCGAGGCTCTCGAGCGCGTCGAGGATCTTCTGCATCTTCACCGCATCGTCGCCCGCGAGTTCGGTCTCGGCTTCGGGACGCATGGTGATCTCGGCCACCGCCGGCTTGAAGCCGGCCTTTTCCAGCGCCTCCTTCACCGCCTCGAAGGCTTTCGGATCCGGCGAGGTCAGCACCTCGATCGAGCCGTCCTCGTTGGGGATGATGTCTTCGGCGCCGGCGTCGAGCGCGGCTTCCATCACCGCTTCCTCGCTGGCGCCCGGCTCCAGGATGATCTGCCCGCAGTGCTTGAACTGGAACGCGACGCAGCCGTCGGTGCCCATGTTGCCGCCGTGCTTGACGAAGGCGTGGCGCACGTCGGCGACGGTGCGCGTCTTGTTGTCGGTAAGGCAGTCGACCATCACCGCGACGCCGCCGATGCCGTAGCCCTCGTAGCGCGCTTCCTCGTAGTTGACGCCCTCAAGCTGGCCGGTGCCGCGCTTGATCGCATTCTCGATGTTGTCCTTCGGCAGCGACTCCGCCTTGCCCTTTTCGATCGCCAGCCGCAGGCGCGGGTTCATCGCGGGATCGCCGCCGCCCATTTTGGCGGCCACGGTGATTTCCTTGATAAGCTTGGTGAAGATCTTGCCGCGCTTGGCATCCTGGCGCCCCTTGCGGTGCTGGATGTTGGCCCACTTCGAATGTCCTGCCATGTCGATTCCAACGCAATTTGAATAGCCGGAGATTTTACACCGTGGCTCCCCCTCTACGTTTCGGCGTCGACCTCGGCGGCACCAAAATCGAACTGATCGCGCTCGACGCCGGCGGCCGGGAAATCCTGCGCCGCCGCGTGCCGACCCCGCAGAACGACTATCTCGCCACGGTGACGGCGGTCGCCGCGCTGGTGCACGCGGCCGAATTCGAACTCGGGCAGAGCGGCAGCATCGGCGTCGGCACCCCCGGCGCCATCTCGCCCGCGAGCGGCCTGATGAAGAACTGCAATTCGACCTGCCTCAACGGGCGGCCGCTGCAGCAGGACCTCGAGCGCACGCTGAATCGCGAGGTACGGCTCGCCAACGACGCCGACTGCTTCGCCCTGTCGGAAGCGACCGACGGCGCCGCCGCCGGGGCAGATACCGTCTTCGGCGTGATCCTCGGCACCGGCGTCGGCGGCGGCGTGGTCGTGCGCGGCCAGCTGCTCAAGGGCGCCAACGCCATCGCCGGCGAGTGGGGCCATTCGCCGCTGCCCCACTTCCAGTTCGCCCACGCCCAGGCCGACCGCGCCTCCACCGGACAGCACCCCGCCACCGGCGAAGCCATCCTGCACCCGTGGCCGAGCCTGCGCGAGCTCGACGCCGCGCCGGCGTGCTACTGCGGCAAGAAGGGCTGCATCGAAACCTGGCTGTCCGGTCCAGGCTTCGCCGCCGACCACGTGCGCTACGGCGGCGAGGAATTGCCCGCGCACGAAATCGTGCAGCTGGCGAACGCCGGCTACGGCCCGTGCAGCGCCACGCTGGCGCGCTACGAGGAACGCCTCGCGCGCGCGCTCGCCAGCGTCGTCAACCTCATCGACCCCGACGTCATCGTGCTCGGCGGCGGACTCTCCAACATCGCCCGGCTGTACGACAGCGTGCCGCGGCTGTGGCCGCGCTACGTGTTTTCCGACCGCGTCGACACGAAGCTGGTGGCGCCGCGACACGGCGACTCCAGCGGGGTGCGCGGCGCGGCGTGGCTGTGGAATGACCAGGGTGTGTAGCGCGCCCTAGTGCAGCTTGATGCGCGCCCGCGTCGGCGTGCTGATGAAATGGGCGTAGGTGGTGAGCGAAGTCTTGACCCAGCCGTGCAGCGCGATCTGGTGCATCTTGTGCAGCGACCAGTACACCAGCCGCGCCATCGCACCTTCGATCATGATGCTGCCGCCGGTGAGCCCGCCCATCAGGCTGCCGACGGTGGAAAAACGGCCCAGCGCGACCAGCGAACCGTAGTCGCGGTAGACATATTCGGGCAAGGGCTTGCCGCGCAGGCGGCGGCACACCGACTTCACCAGCATTGACGCCTGCTGGTGCGCCGCCTGCGCGCGCGGCGGGACGAAGCCCTTGCCGTCCGGCATGGGGCAGGCGGCGCAGTCGCCGAAGGCGAAGATGTTGTCGTCGCGCGTGGTCTGCAAGGTGGGGCGCACCGCCAGCTGGTTGATGCGGTTGGTTTCCAGGCCGTCGAGGTCCTGCAGGAAATCCGGCGCCTTGATGCCGGCCGACCACACCATCATGCTGGCGGGGATGAACCTGCCGTCGGCGGTCAGCATGCCGTCGGCGCGCACTTCGACGATGCGTTCCCGGGTGTGCATTTCCACTCCCAGTTCGGTCAGGCGTTCGGCGGCCGCATTCGACAGGCGCGGCGGCAGCCCCGGCAGGATGCGATCGGAGGCTTCGACGAGGAGCAGCTTCAAACTCTTGTCGGGCTCGATGTTGTCCATGCCGTAGGCCGACAGCTCGCGCGTGGTGTCGTGCAGTTCGGCGGCGAGCTCGACGCCGGTGGCGCCGGCGCCGACGATGCCGACGGTGAGCTGGCCTGGCGCAACCGCCTCGGTCTGGGTGTTGGCGCGCAGGCAGGCGTTGATGTGGCGGCGATGGAATTCGCGCGCCTGCTCGGGGGTGTCGAGCATGATGCAGTGCTCCTTCACGCCCGGCACGCCGAAGTCGTTGCCGACCGAGCCGACCGCGATGATCAGGGTGTCGTAGCGGAAGCTGCGGCGCGGAATGATCTCGACGCCGTTTTCATCCAGCGTGGGGGCGACGCTGACTTCCTGCCGCGAGCGGTCGAGCCCGTCCATGCGGCCGAGGCGGAAAGTGAAGCCGTGCCAGTGGCCCTGCGCCAGATATTCCAGCCGCTCCGCGTAGGAATCGAGGCTGCCCGCGGCGACTTCGTACAGCAGCGGCTTCCACAGGTGCGAAGGCGAGGCATCGATCAGCGTGATGTTCGCGCGTTTCTTCCTGCCCAGCCTGTCGCCCAGCCGGGTGGCCAGTTCCAGCCCGCCCGCCCCGCCGCCCACAATGACGATTTCATGCATTCGCTGCTCAGTTGCCACGGTTTCCCCCTGTTTTCATCATGCCGCGATGATACCCGGGATATTAGCGACCGCTTCTATAGATTGCTTGACGCGGGGCGCCGCCGAACTCGCTAGAATTCCTGCATCGACCAATCAGGAACCCGCACCATGACCGAACCGCTGCTCATCGCCAGGAACGCCACCGCCGATCTCCATCTGCTGCCGCAGATGGCCAACCGCCACGGCCTCATCACCGGCGCCACCGGCACCGGCAAGACCGTCACCCTGCAGACGCTGGCCGAGCACTTCTCCGCAATCGGCGTGCCCTGCTTCATGTCGGACGTGAAGGGCGACCTGTCGGGCGTGTCGCAGCCCGGCGGCGGCAACGCCAAGGTGGCCGAGCGGGTCGCGTCGCTCAAGCTCGAAGGTTTTGCCTATCAGGGCTATCCGGTCACCTTGTGGGATCCTTTCGGCGAATCCGGGCATCCGGTGCGCGCCACGGTGTCCGACATGGGGCCGCTGCTGCTGGGGCGCATGCTGGATCTCAACGAAACCCAAAGCGGGGTGCTGAACCTGGTGTTCAAGGTGGCCGACGACAACGGCCTCTTGCTGCTCGACCTGAAGGACCTGCGCGCCATGCTGGCCTACGTCGGCGAGAACGCCAAACAGTTCACCACCGACTACGGCAACGTCTCGCCGGCCTCGATCGGCGCCATCCAGCGCGGCCTGCTGGCGCTGGAGTCGCAGGGCGGCGAGCGGATTTTCGGCGAGCCGATGCTCGACATCGCCGACCTGATCCAGACCGACCGCGGGCGCGGCGTCATCAACATCCTGTCGGCCGACCGCCTGATGCAGGCGCCGAAAATGTACGCCACGCTGCTGCTGTGGCTGCTGGCGGAGCTGTTCGAGAACCTGCCCGAAGCGGGCGACCTCGACAAGCCGAAACTGGTGTTCTTCTTCGACGAAGCGCATCTGCTGTTTGCCGACGCGCCCGACGCGCTGGTGGAAAAGATCGAGCAGGTGGTGCGGCTGATCCGCTCCAAAGGTGTCGGCGTGTATTTCGTCACCCAGAATCCGGCCGACGTACCCGACAAGATCCTCTCGCAGCTCGGCAACCGGGTGCAGCACGCGCTGCGCGCGTTCTCGCCGCGCGACCAGAAAGCCGTCAAGGCCGCCGCCGAGACCATGCGCGACAATCCGGCGCTGGACGAGGCCGCCGTCATCACCGAACTCGGTGTCGGCGAGGCGCTGGTGTCCATGCTCGACGAGAAAGGCCGCCCCGGCATGGTCGAACGCGCCTACATCGTGCCGCCGCAGGGGCAGATCGGCCCCATCACCACGGCGCAGCGCCAGCAGCTGATGCAGACCTCGCTGGTCGCCGGCGCCTACGACAAGAGCGTCGACCGCGAATCCGCTTATGAAAATCTGAAGGCGCGCGCCGAGCAGGCGGCGGCCGCGCAGGCCCAGGCGGAACAGCAGGCCAAAGCCGCCACCCGGCCCGGCGCCAGTGGCGGCGGACTCGGCGGCGTGCTGGGAGACATTCTGGGCGGACGCGGCGGGCGCCGCGAAGGGGCGGTCGAGGCGATGGCGAAATCCGCGGCCCGTTCCATCGGCAGCCAGGTCGGCCGCGCCATCATGCGCGGCGTGCTGGGCAGCCTGTTCGGCGGCAAGCGCTGACTCGACGCAGCTACGCTGCGCGAGGTTCAAGGCTCAAGCTGCAGGAGTCAAGGAAAACCCTGTCTCTTGAATCTTGCAACTTGAATCTCGTCAGGCAAAAAGCCTGGCCAGTTCGGCGCCCGGATCGGCGGCGCGCATGAAGGCCTCGCCCACCAGGAATGCGTTGACGCCGTGGCTGCGCATGCGCGCGACGTCGACCGGCGCGAGGATGCCGGACTCGGTGACGACGACACGCTCGCCGCCGATTTGCGGCAGCAGCGCCAGCGTGGTGTCGAGGCTCACCTCGAAGCTGCGCAGGTTGCGGTTGTTGATGCCCTGCAGGGGCGTCTTCAGTTGCAGCGCGGTGGCCAGTTCCGTGGTGTCGTGCGACTCCACCAGCACCGCCATCCCCAACTCGAACGCCAGCGCTTCCAGCGCCTGCATCTGCGCCAGGTCCAGCGCGGCGACGATCAATAAAATACAGTCCGCCCCCATCGCGCGCGCTTCGTAGACCTGGTAGGGGTCGATGAGAAAGTCCTTGCGCAGCACCGGCAGCGCGCACGCGGCGCGCGCCTGTTCCAGATACGCGGCGCTGCCCTGGAAGTAGTCGCGGTCAGTCAGCACCGACAGGCAGGCAGCGCCGCCCGCCTCGTAGCTCGCCGCGATCTCGGCAGGGCGAAAGTCGGGGCGGATCACCCCCTTGGAGGGGCTGGCCTTCTTGATTTCGGCGATCACCGCAGGCTGTCCGGCGGCGAGCTTCGCGCGCAGCACGCCGACGAAGTCACGCGGGGCGGCAGCGGCTTCGGCGCGCGCCCGCATCTCGGCCAGCGGCACGCTGGCAAGTCCGGCGGCAATTTCGACGCGCTTGGTGGCGAGGATTTTTTCGAGGATGTCGGACATGGCGCTCACGCTTCCCCGGCGCGGTTGGAAAACTCGACCAGCTGCCGCAGCCGCTCGCGCGCCGCGCCGCTCGCGATCGCCTCGCGCGCCAGCTCGATCCCCTCGCCCAGCGTGGCGGCACGGTCGGCCACGTAGATGGCTGCGCCAGCGTTGAGCAGCACGATGTCGCGCGCCGGTCCCGGCAGGCCGTCGAGCACGCCGAGCAGCATGTCCTTCGCCTGCGTCGCGTCCCACACCTTGAGCGCTTCGCTGCCGCACGGCTCGAAGCCGAACTCGCGCGGATGGATCGCGTATTCCATGACCTCGCCATCCTTCAGTTCGCCGATCAGGGTTTCGCCGGAAAGGGTGATTTCGTCCATGCCGTCGGAGCCGTGCACCACCATGACGTGACGGCTGCCGAGGCGTTGCAGCACGCGCACCAGAATGCCCACCAGGTCCGGGTGGAACACCCCCAGCAGCTGGTGCGGCGCGCCCGCCGGGTTGGTCAGCGGGCCGAGGATGTTGAAGATCGTGCGCACGCCGAGCTCGCGGCGCGCCGGCGCGGCGTGCTTCATCGCGCCGTGGAACTTCGGCGCGAACATGAAGCCGATGCCGATGGCGTCGATGCTCGCCGCCACCTGCCCGGGGGTGAGATCGAGGCTGACGCCCAGCGCCTCCAGCACATCGGCGCTGCCGCTGGTCGACGACACCGAGCGCCCGCCGTGCTTGGCGACCCGCGCACCGGCCGCCGCCGCGACGAAGGCGGCGGCGGTGGAAATGTTGAAGGTATGCGCGGCGTCGCCGCCGGTGCCGCAGGTGTCGACCAGATGCGCGCTGTTCCGTGCCGGCACCGTGGCGGCGAATTCGCGCATCACCTGGGCCGCGGCGGCGATCTCGCCCACGGTCTCCTTCTTCACCCGAAGGCCGGTGAGGATGCCGGCGATCTGCACCGGCGTGAGTTCGCCGTTCATGATCTGGCGCATCAGCGACAGCATCTCGTCGTGGAAGATTTCGCGCTGCTCGACCAGCCGGGCGAGCGCCTGTTGCGGCGTGATCATCGGGTACCTTTCAGGAAATTCGCCAGCATGGCGTGGCCGTGTTCGGTGAGGATGGATTCGGGATGGAACTGCACCCCCTCGACTGCCAGCGTCTTGTGGCGCACCCCCATGATTTCGCCGTCGTCGGTCCACGCGGTGATGTCGAGGCAGTCCGGCAGGGTTTCGCGCTCGATCACCAGCGAGTGGTAGCGGGTGGCGCGGAAGGGATTCGGCAGGCCGCTGAATACGCCGGCATCCAGGTGATGGACCATCGATGTCTTGCCGTGCATCAGTTCCTTCGCCCGCACGATCCTGCCGCCGAAGGCCTGGCCGATGCTCTGGTGGCCGAGGCAGACGCCGAGGATGGGAATCGCGCCGGCGAATTTCTTGATCAGCGGCACCGACACGCCCGCCTCGTTGGGCGTGCAGGGCCCGGGCGAGACGACGATGTGGTCGGGGCGCATGTCGGCGATGCCGGCGAGGTCGATTTCGTCGTTGCGCACCACCCTGACGTCCTCGCCCAGCTCGCCGAAATACTGCACCAGGTTGTAGGTGAAACTGTCGTAGTTGTCGATCATCAGCAGCATAAAGAAGGTATCCTATTGATTTGCAAGGCTTTAGTTCCAGCTTTCCGGGCTTGATACCCGCTTGGATACCCGCAATTTCGTTCGATACCCTGTGCGATGGTCTGGAACTGCCGACACCAAACGCGGCATTTTCGCACGTATCGGCTTTCGCATAAACTGTCAATGAGGGGCGAAGCTGGCACCGCTGGCATGAAGCCGCATCGGACGCACAACAAGAAAGGGGAAACCATGAAAGGAATTGCAGTTCTAGCGGTCGCAACGGCGCTTCTTGCCGGTTGCGCCACCCAAGCGCAGAAAGCCGACGAAGCCTTTGACGTATACAAGGCAACGCTACCCGAACCAAACGCCGACTATGGTAGCTATCCCGACAACTACCAAGAGCTAATCAAGGCGTACATGACGAAGACGCTGAAAGACCCCGAATCGGCGAGGTACGCCGAATTCAGCACGCCGCGCAAAGAACACGCCATAGCGAACAAGCGCGCAATCTACGGCTATTCGTCGTGCGTTCTGGTGAACGCCAAGAACTCTTACGGCGGATACACCGGCAACCAACAATTTTGGTTCTTCTACCAAAACGGGCAGATTGTCAGAACGCAGAACGTAACGACCGGAATGAACATCATCTATCGCGGTCGCCCGATCAACTGCCAGAACGGCTAACGAAAAAAAAACCCGGCACGAAGGCCGGGCAAAAGTCCCATGGCACTGGGGTTCGGTTAGAACTGAACGCGCGTCGAAACCTTCGCGGCAAGTGTGGGGTTGTAGAAGCTGTTTCGAACGCTGTTCGCAGCCTTGGCGAACTTCGGCGCAAGTTCAGAAAGCGCAATGCTGCCGGTCATGCGCTTGTAAGCGTCGGGAACCCAACGTTCGGTCGCTTCAAAACGAAGCTTCGAATGCGTTTCGGGGTTGATGCCCACAAGGAAGCCGGGCGAATGGTAGATAACGGCGGCAACGTCCTTGCTTTCGAGCATGGCCGCACGAATCTTCGAAGGGCCGTCGGCCTTGTTCGCAAGCTCCCGAATGTACGTGCGAATTTCGCTTTCAAGCGCGGCATGGCTGGCACGGGGCGAAAACTCCCGTTCGGCCTGCGCTACGCCGTCGCTGTACAGCAGTTCGGCCCGGCGTTCGATGGCCGCTTTCGACTTTTCCAAGGCTTCCACGGTGCGCGCGGCAACAACGCCCGCGACTTCGTGCCGCTGAACTTCGTTGCGGGTTTCGTCCTTCAACAGTCGGGCGATGGTTTCGACGCCATCCCGCAGCGCGATTTGCGCGTTCAGAATGTCCGGCCCTACGTCACTGTCGAACTTTTCGGGGTCGCCAAGGAAGGCTTTTCGGCCCGTTTCGGTTGCAGCCAGTTCAAGAAAGCCGCTTGCTTGCGGCGTCTGTACAAGGCTGTTCGTAAATGCCGGGGCTACGGCGTTGGTCGTTTGGTTCATGGTGAAATTCCTTCGAAGGTTGCGACGCGGAATGCGCCGACGCCTGAACGGTTCGCGTCATCAGCCCCCTTATTCGACGAATTCGCCGGTTGTGCGGTCGAAGGTGCGACCGTCTGCCAGTTCAACGAAACGCGCGCCCTTTTCGCCTTTGCGCATGGGTGCGGGCACGTCTTCGGCGATGGTGTCCACAATATCGGGCGCTTCGGTCGCCGGTTCGTTGGTGCGGCTGCGGGCCGTTGCCAACAGTTCCTTTTGCTGCCGTTCCGCCGCCGCTTCCCATTCCGCAGCCGAACCGAAGTCGGGCATAAGGGCGAACCGGCCCGCGAAGGCACCTAGCGGCCCGCTGGCGGGGTTTTCACCCTTCCGCCAGTACCCGACAACACGAACGGGCAAGTCGGCGCTTAGGGGGCCGCCTGCAAGGTCGGCGGGGTTGTAGTGAAGAACCCGGTTCGGCGACGCCTTGCGACGTTGCTTTTCCAGTTTCGACAGCCGGGCTTTAAGTCCGATGCGTGCCATCAGTGCAAGCCCCCGCGTTGCTCCAAAGCTTCAATGCGCGATTCAAGTTCGCTGTCCGACAGGATGCGCGACAGAATCGAAAGCATGTTGGCAAACGTCGGCGGCCATGAAGCGTTCAACCTGCCGCAGATAGTACGGCGTCCATCCTGCCGACTTCTTCGCTATCCACTCCCGCGCGACGGCTTCGAAGGTGTTTGCGTTGGCCGTGACGTTCGCCAGCCGTTCGGCCTGTCGATTGTGGGAAGGGTGAATGCCTTGTTCGACCAATGCCCGCGCCTTGCGGTGTTCGTCGCGTGCGTCCGATAGGCCGATGGTCGGGTACTCGCCGACGGCAAAGACGTTTTCTTTGCCCGCGATGCGGTAGCGGTAGCGCCACAACTTCGCGCCGGTCGGTCGAACTTCAAGGTACAGCCCGCCGCCGTCCGCCAGCTTCTGCGGCTTGTCTGCGGGCTTCGCGTTGCGAATCTTGGCGTCGGTTAGGGGCATGGCTGCGGGTATCAGGCTTTCGATACCCGCAACGATACCCGCAATTTAACCGGATGGCAATGGACAATGATGGTTGTTGCTGGCCTTCAAACCCGCGCCGCTTCTGGCTTTTGGCTTGGGTATCGGACAATCTTGGACTTCACTGGATGCCGATGATAGTTATCGATCATCAGCAGCATGGGGGTGTCCTTCGGCGGCGCGGCGGCGTGGCGAAGCGGAAGCCTGCGCCAGAGCAGCGGATTATAGCCGCGCAGCCTGCTGCATCGGCACAAAAAAAGCGCCCGCAGGCGCTTGAAAGGAGGAGCCTGGGGGAAATCACTTGAGCTTCTTGATGCCCATCAGACCGAGCACGTATTTTTCGTACAGCGGCTCGGTCGAGCCTTTTTTCATCTTGCGCATGAAGTATTTCTCGAATGCGACCTTGGCCAGGTGCACCCATTTTCCTTCCTTGAACCAGTTGACGTTGCGCGGCGGGATCTGCGGCAGCGCCACGAAGGCAGCGCCGGTGTCGCCGAAATCGGCCAGGCAGATGGCATTCCAGGTGGCTTTCTCGGTGGGTTCGCGGCCGTCCAGCACGGCGCGGATGTTACGCGCCGCCGCGGTGACCATGGATTCGATCATGTAGCCGGTTTTCGGCGTTCCGGTCGGCACCGGCGTGGCCTCGACCGGCGGAATGGCGACGCACACGCCCACCGAATAGACATTCTGGAATTTGGCGTTGCGCTGGAAGGCGTCGATGGTGATGAAACCGCGCGGATTGGTCAGCCCCTCGATGCCGAACACGGCGTCGATGCCCTTGAATGCGGGCAGCATCATCGAGTAGGCGAACGGCAATTCGTGTTCCTTGACGACCTCGCCTTTCTCGTTGTGTTCGGCGACGAACATCTTGCCGGCTTCGACCTTGCTGACCTTGGCGTTGCAGATCCATTTGATGTGGCGGTCGCGCATCACGGATTCCAGCATGCCCTTGGAGTCGCCGACGCCGCCCAGGCCCAGGTGGCCGATGTAGGGCTCGGCGGTGACGTAGGTCATCGGCACGCGGTCGCGGATTTTGCGCCGCCTGAGGTCGGTGTCCATGATCATGGCGAATTCATACGCCGGCCCGTAGCACGACGCCCCCTGCACGGCGCCGACCACGATCGGCCCCGGCTCCTGCACGAAGCGTTCCCAGGCCTGACCCGCGGCGACGGCGTGTTCGACCTGGCACACCGACTGGGTATGCCCTTCCGGGCCCAATCCCGGGATTTCGTCGAACGCCAGCTTGGGGCCGGTCGCGATGACGAGGAAGTCGTAGTCCACCGCCCGGCCATCGGCGAGTTCGACCTGGTTGCGTTCGGGGTGCACGCGCGCGGCGCCGACCGGGATGAAATCGATGCCTTTTTTGTTGAGGTAGGGCGCGGCCGGCAGGGTGATGTCGTCGCGCTTGCGCCAGTTGACCCCGACCCAGGGGTTGGACGGCGTGAACTGGAAATACGGCAGGTTGGAAATCACGGTGACCTTGTCTTCGGTCCGCGCCTGTTCGCGCATTTCGTAGGCCATCGTCATGCCGCCCACGCCCGCACCCAAAATTACGATATGTGCCATTGCTGTCTCCTGTCGAGGTGTCCCATTTAGCTTAGCAACTGGATAAGCAAGCTCCACGCCATCATTCGATGCGCCTGGATTCGGGCGCTGGAGAGGTCTGCGCGGTTTGACATGACCATATTGTCATGCCACGCTCCGCTGAAGTCATGACCCGGTTGCAGCCATGCCCCATATCGAACTGCAGGATCTCATCGACGCGAACGACCAGCCCTTTGTGGTGATCGATCGCGAATACCGCATCGTGGCGGCGAATCAGCGCTATGGCGAAGCCTACGGCGTGACGCCCGGCGCCATCGTCGGCCGGCACTGCTATGCCGTGTCGCACCACGCATCGCGCCCCTGCCACGAAAACGGCGAACAGTGCCCGCACCAGGCCTTGTTCGACCACGGCGAAGCGGTCGAGGTGCTGCACACCCATTTCCATGCCGGCGACCAGCCCGAGCGCACCCGCATACGCGGGCATGCCCTGCGCGGCGTGGATGGCGAGCGCTATCTGGGCGAACAGCTCTTTCCGCTGGAAGCCAGCGTCGGCACCGACTGCGATGCCATGCAGATGGTGGGGCAGTCCCCGGCGTTTCTGGCCTGCGTGGACAATCTCGCACGGGTGGCCGACAGCGAGGCCTCGATCCTGCTGTATGGCGAGAGCGGGGTGGGCAAGGATCTCGCCGCGCGCTTCATTCATGCCCGTTCGGCGCGAGCCGGCGGCCCCTTCATCGTGATCAACTGCGCCGCCGTGCCGGAAACCCTGTTCGAAAGCGAACTGTTCGGCCATGAGCGCGGTGCCTTCTCGGGCAGCAGCGGCCTGAAGAAAGGGCTGTTCGAACTGGCGGACGGCGGCACGCTGTTCCTGGACGAGGTGGCCGAGATTCCGCTGGGCTTGCAGGCCAAGCTGCTGCGGGTACTGGAAACCGGCGAATTCCGCCGCGTCGGCGGCACCCATACGCTGAACGCCGACGTGCGGCTGGTATCGGCCACCAATCGCCGGCTGCTGGACGAGGTGGACGAGAAACGGTTCCGGCTCGATCTGTATTACCGGCTGGCGGGCATCGACGTGACCCTGCCTGCGCTGCGCGAACGGCGCGAGGACCTCCCTGCGCTGGCGGCGTTTCTGCTCAAGCGCCTGGCCGGCAGCCGCCGTGCCTGCCGGCTGGATGCAGCCGCGCTGGCCACGCTGCAGGCATACGAATTCCCCGGCAATGTGCGCGAACTGCGCAACCTGCTGCAGCGCGCGGTGCTGACCTGCCAGGACGGCGTGATCCGCGCCGCCGACCTGCATCTGCCTGTGGCGGCACTACCGCAGCAGCCGGGCGCGGGCACGCAGCCGCTGGCCGAGATCGAGCGCAGCCACATCCGCGCCCTGCTCGACTCGCACGCCGGCCATCGCAGCCGGGTCGCTGCCGCGCTCGGCGTCACCGAACGCACGCTGTACCGCAAGCTGAAACGCTATGGCCTGGGCTAGCGGCCGGCTGCCGCAACAGCGCGAGCGGAGGAAACGGATGGATTTTTGCGCTGGGCAAGGCGCGGGAAGGCGGCGCGCCCGGACCATGGCAACGCCGTCACGCTGAAAAAGACGCCGCTTGATGCCGCGTTATCGCGGCCCCCTGGAGCCCGCTCACTCGGCCCGGGTCGCGAAGCGCGCCTGGGCCAGCTCGGCCGCACGGACGACGGCGCGCGCCTTGTTGAGCGTTTCCATCCATTCGTTGTCGGGCACTGAATCGGCGACGATGCCGGCGCCCGCCTGCGCGTAAAGCATGCCGTCCTTCACCACCGCGGTGCGGATGGCGATCGCCAGGTCCATGTCGCCATTGAACCCCAGATAGCCGACCGCGCCGGCGTAGATGCCGCGCTTGCTGGGTTCCAGCTCGTCGATGATTTCCATCGCCCGCACCTTGGGGGCGCCCGACACGGTGCCGGCCGGGAAGCTCGCGCGCAGCACGTCGAGCGCGGAAAGGCCCGGCCTCAGCCTGCCCTCGACGTTGGAGACGATGTGCATGACGTGCGAGTAGCGCTCGATCTGCATGTTCTCGGTGACGCGAACCGAGCCGGTGACGGCGACGCGCCCGGTGTCGTTGCGCCCCAGGTCGAGCAGCTGCAGGTGCTCGGCGCACTCCTTGGGGTCGGCCAGCAGTTCCTCGGCGAGGCGCTGGTCGTCCTCGCGCGTGAGTCCGCGCGGGCGGGTGCCGGCGATGGGACGCAGGGTGACGAGGTCGCCTTCGAGCCGCACCAGGATTTCCGGCGACGAACCGACGATGTGGAAGCCGCCGAGGTCGTAGAAGAACATGTAGGGCGACGGGTTGAGGCTGCGCAGCGCGCGGTACAGCGACAGCGGCGAGGCGGCGAACGGCCGTGCCATGCGCTGGGAGAGCACCACCTGCATGATGTCGCCGGCGGCGATGTAGTCCTTGGCTTTCTGCACCGCCGCCTTGAATTCGGCCTCGCCGAATTCGGAACTCGGTTCGGCCACATCGGCAAGCGGTTCGACCGGCAGCGTCACCGGTGCACGCAGTTTCTCGGCCAGTCCGGCAAGACGCAGATGGCCCTGCGCATAGGCATCCTGCTGCATCGGATCGGCATGGGTGATGAGGTAGAGCTTGCCGGCGAGGTTGTCGAATACCGCCAGTTCCTCGGTCAGCATCAGGAGGATGTCCGGCGTATGCAGCACGTCGTCCTTGCGCCTGTCGGCCAACCGCTTCTCGATGTAGCGTATGGTGTCGTAGCCGAAGTAGCCGGCCAGCCCGCCGGTGAAGCGCGGCAGCCCGGCCAGCGGTGCGGCCTTGAAGCGCGCCTGGAAATCGGCGACGAAAGCCAGCGGGTCGGGCAGCGTGTGCTCCTCGACCACCCGGCCGTCGGTTTCCACCGTCAGCAGGTGCGCGCGAACCCGGAGGATCGTGCGCGCCGGCAGGCCGATGAAGGAGTAGCGTCCGAAACGCTCGCCGCCCACCACCGATTCGAGCAGGTAGGCGTAGGGCGCATTGGCCAGCTTGAGATACACCGACAGCGGCGTTTCCAGATCGCCGGGCATCTCGCGCACCAGCGGAATGCGGTTGAAGCCCTGGCGGGCGAGTTCGAAGAATTCTTGTTCAGTCATTTTTGGCGTGAGGCGTTAGGAGTGAGGCGTCAGGCGAGGAACTCAGTCGGAAGCCAGCCATCGCCATCGGCGCTCCGCGCCTGCGCAGCCCCGCCTCACCCCTTGCGCCTCACGCCTCACGCCTTGACCACCATCTTCGCCGCCTCGGCGAGGCTCGGCACCACCGCGTCGAGGTCGAGCTCGGCGACCGGGCGGCCGCGGTTGTAGCCGTAGGGCACGCAGAACACCGGGCTGCCGGCGGCGCGCGCGGCCTGGGTGTCGTTGAGCGAGTCGCCGATCAGGAGCAGCTCGGCCGGCTGCACCTTGAACACCTCGCAGGCGTGCAGCAGCGGCAGCGGGTCGGGCTTGCGCTTCGGCAGGGTGTCGCCGGACAGGATCAGTTCGAAATAATCGAACAGGCCGGTGTCCTTCAACAGCGGATGGGTGAACTGCGCGGCCTTGTTGGTGATGCAGGCGATGTGCAGGCCCATCGCTTTGAATGCGTCGAGGCCCTCGACCACGCCGGGGAACGGGCGCGAGTGCAGCGACACGTGTTCGCCGTAATGCTTCTGGTACGCGGCGATGGCCTGCGCGAACAGCGCGGCCTCCGGTTCGGCGTCCATGTCGCCGGTGAGCACGCGCTTGACCAGCCGCGACACGCCGTTGCCGATGTAGGTGGAAATCGTTTCCAGCGACGGGCAGGGGCGGCCGAGGTCGGCCATCATCAGCTCGGCGGCGTGCGCCAGGTCCGGCGCGGTATTGAGCAGGGTGCCGTCGAGATCGATGACGACGGCCTTGATGGGGAGGGGGAAGCTTTTCATTTTGAGATGCAAGTTGCAGGACTCAAGAAGCAAGAGAACGTCTTGTCTCTTGAACCTTGAATCTTGTATCTGTTTAAACCTTGGCGAGTTCCGCGCGCATCGCGGCGATGACGCTGTTGTAGCGCTGCGGGTCGCTGTCCTTGGCGGCGCCGAACACGGCCGAGCCGGCGACGAAGGTATCGACGCCCGCGCGCGCGACTTCGGCGATGTTGGCGGGACCGACGCCGCCGTCGATCTCGATGTTCACCTTAAGGCCGCGGTCGTCGATCATCTTGCGCACGGCGCGCGCCTTGTCGAGCACGTAGGGGATGAACTTCTGGCCGCCGAAGCCGGGGTTGACGCTCATCAAGAGCACCATGTCGAGCTTGTCCAGCGTGTATTCCAGCACGTCGAGCGGGGTGGCCGGATTGAACACCAGGCCGGCCTTGCAGCCGTTTTCCTTGATCAGGCCGATGGTACGGTCGATGTGCTCGGAAGCTTCCGGATGGAAGGTGATGTAGGTCGCCCCCGCTTTCGCGAAATCGGGGATGATGCGGTCGACCGGCTTCACCATCAGGTGCACGTCGATCGGCGCGGTGACGCCGTGCTTCCGCAGTGCCTCGCACACCAGCGGGCCGATGGTGAGGTTGGGCACGTAGTGGTTGTCCATCACGTCGAAGTGGACGATGTCGGCGCCGGAGGCGAGCACGTTGTCGACTTCCTCGCCAAGCCGGGCAAAGTTGGCGGACAGGATGGACGGGGCGATGCGGTACGTCATGGGAAGCTCCGGGATTTTTGGGAAAACCCGGCCATTTTAGCAGCCCGCCGCGCCATTGCGTTACACTCCGCGCATCCCATACCCGTCGAGCATTCCCGTGGCCGAAGGCAAGAAATACCATATCAGCGTCAACGTCAACACAACCTATCTGGCCGAACAGAGCGATCCTTCGGCCGACCGTTACGTGTTCGCCTACACCATCACCATCGCCAACACCGGCACCGTGGCCGCACAACTGATTTCGCGCCACTGGATCATCACCGATGCCGAGAACGTCATCCAGGAAGTCAAAGGCCTCGGCGTGGTCGGCGAACAGCCCTTGCTGCGGCCCGGCGAAAGCTTCGAATACACCAGCGGCACCGCGCTGGCGACGCCGGTGGGCACCATGCGCGGCACCTACCAGATGGCGGCGGAAGACGGCAACAAGTTCGACGCCGAAATCCCCCAGTTCACGCTGTCGATGCCGCGGGTTCTGCACTGAGGCAGGGGCCGGAAGGCCGCAACAAAGCGTAGCGCGGCGAAGCCGCACAAGCTCCCCGAATCCTATTTTTTCATCGTCCACCACACGATGAACAGCAGCAATCCGAGCGCGATTCCCGCCTCCAGCAGCAGCCAGCCCAGCCCCTGGGTCTCCATTAAACCCGTCCCTCCATTGCTATACTCGGCGCATGTTTTTGCTGGGGCCATCTTCACCCGTGATGCTGTTACGCACAAGTCCGTGGCTGTTCGCCCTGCTGTTGTCGGCCTGTGCGGTGCAACCGCCTGCGGTGCTGCCCGTTCCTCCGACGCCGGCGCCGGTGCCGGCGCCAGTCCCGGTGCCCGCGCCGCAACCCGAACCCGCTCCGCCCTCCGTTCCGATCCCGGTTCCGGCTGCAGCCTACCCCACGCTCAGACCGGTGGACTGGACGGCCGTGGCCTTCTGGCAGGACGACAGGGCCGGCGAAGCCTGGACCGCCTTCCTGCGCAGCTGCGCCACGCTCGGCAAGCGCACCGCATGGCAAGCGGTCTGTGCCGATGCGGCGGCGATGCCGCCCCCCGACGACGCGACCGTACGGACATTTTTCGAGCAGCGTTTCCAGCCTTACCAGGCCAGCCAGGAAGACGGCAGTACCGAAGGCATGATCACCGGCTACTACGAGCCCCTGCTGAAGGGCGACCGCGTGCGTACCGCGCGCGCGCGTTTCCCGCTCTATGCCGCCCCCGACGATCTCATCACGGTGGATCTCGCAAGCGTCTACCCCGAACTGAAAAACCTACGCCTGCGCGGTCGGCTGGCCGGCAACAAGCTGGTGCCCTACCCCACCCGCAAGGAAATCGAGGCGGCCAACGGCAACGGCTTCAAGGGCAGGCCGATTGCCTGGGCGGAAGACCCGGTGGAGCTCTTTTTCCTGCAGATCCAGGGCTCGGGCCGCATCGAACTGCCGGACGGCGCGCACCTGCGCGTCGGCTACGCGGACCAGAACGGCCACCCCTATCTATCGATCGGCAAGCTGCTGGTCGAGCGCGGCGAACTGAAGCTCGAACAGGCCTCGATGCAGGGCATCAAGGACTGGGGCGCGAAGAATCCCGACAAGCTGCCGGAGCTGCTCGCCAGCAACCCCAGTTTCGTATTCTTCCGCGAACTACCCAACGACCTGCCTGGCCCGCTCGGCGCGCTCGGCGTGCCGCTCACCGGCGGCCGCTCGATCGCCATCGACCCGCGTTTCATTCCGCTCGGCGCACCGGTCTTTCTCGCCACCACCCAGCCCAATTCGCCGCTGCCGCTGAACAGGCTGGTGATGGCGCAGGATACCGGCGGCGCCATCCGCGGTGGCGTGCGCGCCGACTTCTTCTGGGGCTTCGGCAACGCGGCGGGTGAACTCGCCGGCCGCATGAAACAGCGCGGCCGCATGTGGGTGCTGCTGCCGAAGGACTTCCCCCTGACCACCGTCCGCCGCTGAGCGCGGCGGTTGCGATCGATCGGCTTTATTCATCCCCGCGAGCGGGCCGCCGCCGCCCGCTTGACCTTTCCATCGTGGTAGGGTTTATGGTGTCAGCATCTGCCTCAACCGGGAATCCACGATGAACCCCTCCAACGCCTCTCCGCTCGCCGTCGGCATCCAGGGCATGACCTGCGCCAGCTGTGCGGCGCGCGTGGAAAAAGTGCTCCGGCAGCTGCCGGGCGTGACCAGTGCAACGGTGAATCTGGCGACCGAAACCGCGACCGTCACGGGTGCGGCCGATGCGGCGTCGGTTCAGCGCGCCATCGAGCAGGCCGGTTTCAGCGTGCCAACCGAATCGCTGACCCTCGACATCGCCGGCATGACCTGCGCGAGTTGCTCGGCGCGGGTGGAAAAGGCGCTCGGCAACGTGCCCGGCGTACTTGATGCCAGCGTCAACCTGGCCACCGAGCAGGCGACGGTCGAGGTGGCGCAGGGCACGTCAGCCGCCGCGCTGATCGCCGCGGTGGAGCGCGCCGGTTACGGCGCGCAACGGCCGCAGGCGGCAAGCGCAAGCCCGGCCGCCCCGCTGCGCGCGCTGCCCGACTGGTGGCCGGTGGCGCTGGCGATAGCGCTATCGCTGCCGCTGGTCGCCCCCATGCTCGGCAGCCTGTTCGGCGTGCACTGGATGCCGCCGGGCTGGCTGCAAATGGTGCTGGCGACGCCGGTGCAGTTCTGGCTCGGCGCGCGTTTCTATCGCGCCGGCTGGAAGGCGCTGCGCGCAGGCAGCGGCAACATGGATCTGCTGGTGGCCGTCGGCACCAGCGCGGCCTATGGCCTGAGCGTATACCTGCTGCTGACGCGCGGCGACCCGATGCATCTGTATTTCGAGGCCTCGGCGGTGGTGATCAGCCTGGTGCTGCTGGGCAAATGGCTGGAGGCGCGTGCCAAACGCCAGACCACCGAAGCCATCCGCGCCCTGCAGGCCCTGCGCCCGGCCACCGCACGGGTGCGTCTCGACGGCGTCGACCGCGACATGCCGATCGACGCGATCCGGGTGGGCGATCTGGTGGTGATCCGCCCCGGCGAACGGGTGCCGGTCGACGGCGAGGTGATCGAAGGCGAAAGCCAGATCGACGAATCCATGCTCACCGGCGAGTCTCTGCCGGTCGACAAGCAGCCGGGCGATATGGTGACCGGCGGCGCCATCAACGCGCACGGCGTGCTGCTCGCACGCACCACGGCGGTGGGAACGGAGACCACGCTGGCGCGCATCATCCGCATGGTGGAAAACGCGCAGGCCGCCAAGGCGCCGATCCAGCGGCTGGTGGACAAGGTGAGCGCGGTGTTCGTGCCGGTGGTGATGGGAATCGCCTTGCTCACCTTTGCCGGCTGGTGGGCGCTGGGCGGCGACGCCGAACAGGCCATCCTCAACGCCGTCGCGGTGCTGGTGATCGCCTGCCCCTGCGCGCTGGGCCTGGCCACCCCCACCGCAATCATGGCGGGCACCGGCGTCGCCGCGCGCCACGGCATCCTGATCAAGGACGCCGAAGCGCTGGAACTGGCGCACAAGGTCGACACCGTGGTGTTCGACAAGACCGGCACCCTCACCGACGGCACCCCGCACGTGGCGGCCTGCCTGGCGGCGGACGGCAACGACGCAAACGAGGTATTGGCCATCGCCGCCGGACTGCAGGCGGGCAGCGAGCACCCGCTGGCGCGCGCGGTGCTGGCGAAGCACGCCGCTTCCGCCAGCGCCGCCCGGCCGGCGCGCGCGCAGCAGGCGCTGCCGGGGCGCGGCATTGCCGGCGAAGTCGACGGCGCGAAATACTGGCTGGGCAATCGCCGCCTGATGACCGAGAACGAGGTCGCCACCGCCGCGCTCGATGCCGCCGCGGCCGAACTGCAGGCCGCAGGCCGCACCGTGTCGTGGCTGGCGCGCGCCAGCGACCGCCGCGCGCTCGGCGTGCTGGCCTTCGGCGACGCCATCAAGCCCACCGCCGCCGCGGGCGTGGCGCACCTCAAGGCGCAAGGCATCGCCACCGTCATGCTCAGCGGCGACAACCGCGGCGCCGCCCAGGCGGCGGCCGGCGCGCTCGGCATCGACAGCGTGCTGGCCGAAGTGCTGCCGGCGGACAAGGCCGCGCACATCGGCCAACTCAAGGCCACGGGCGGAACGGTGGCGATGGTCGGCGACGGCATCAACGACGCCCCCGCGCTCGCCGCCGCCGACGTCGGCATCGCCATGTCCTCCGGCAGCGACGTCGCCATGCACACCGCCGGCATCACCCTGATGCGCGGCGATCCGGCGCTGGTGGCCGACGCCATCGACATTTCCCGGCGCACCTACGCCAAGATCCGGCAGAACCTGTTCTGGGCCTTCGTCTACAACGTGGTCGGCATTCCGCTCGCCGCGGCGGGCCTGTTGAACCCGGTCATCGCCGGCGCGGCGATGGCGTTTTCCAGCGTCAGCGTGGTGAGCAACGCGCTGCTGCTGCGGCGCTGGCGTCCTGCCGGGGACGCGCGATGAACATCGGCGACGCCGCCCGCGCCAGCGGCGTGTCGGCCAAGATGATCCGCCATTACGAGCGCATCGGCCTCATCCGCACCAGCAGCCGCACCCAGGCGGGCTACCGGCAATATCACGAACGCGACGTCCATTTGCTGCGCTTCATCCGCCGCGCGCGCGATCTCGGGTTTTCGCTCGACCAGATCGGCCAACTGCTGTCGCTGTGGGACGACCCCGGGCGCGCCAGCGCCGACGTCAAGCGCCTGGCCGAAGCGCACATCGCCGATCTCGACGCGCGCATCACGGCGCTGACCGAGATGCGCACCACCCTGACCACGCTCGCGCAGGCCTGTCACGGCGACCACCGTCCCGACTGCCCCATCCTGCAAGGCCTGGCCACCCCGCCTCCGGCAAGCTGAACGGCTAACGCGGCCGGCCTTCCCAGTCGTACTCCACCTCGATCAGCACCAGCGCGCGCACCGGGCGGCCGCCTTTTTGCGCCGGGGCGAAGCGGGCATCGCGGAACGCCTTCAGCGCGGAATCCTCGAACAGGCCGGGCGGAACGGCGCTCACGACATCGACGTCGCTGACGCGGCCATCGGCTTCCAGCTTCAGTTGCAGCCGCACCTTGCCGGACAGCCGCTGACGGTCGGCGGCGCCGGGATAATCCGGCACGATCTCGCGCAAGGCGCGCGGAGGCACATCGAGGTCGCGCGCACTGTAATAGGTAAGGTCGACCGCGCTGGCGATCGTCACGCCCGGCAACGGCTCGGCAGCGCCCGGGGCAGGCGGGGACGCGGCGGGTGCGGGCGCTGCCGGCTCGGCCACCGGCAGCGCCTCCGCCGTCTCGCTCGGCGCAAGCCGCGGGGCATCCTGCGCGGAGTCGTCCGGCGCATCCGCTGCGGGCGCGAGCGGCGGCACGTCCGCGGCAGGCGGCGCGGCGCGCGGCGACTCCAGCCGCGCCTCGATCACCGGCGCCCCGGTGCCCGCCGGCGGCGGCGCCAGCTGCACCAGCGCGATCAGCGCCGCATGCAGGCCCAGCGAAATCCACACCGCGGCCAGCGGCCGCCGCAGCCGGAGCGGGATCGCCGGTTCGTCGCGGGAAGCGTTCACCGGCAGCGATGCCCGCCGGGGGATGCATGTCCCCCCGGGTACGTTTTGACTGCGCGGCAAACCGGAGGCACTGGCCTAGAATGGCGGCCAGAAAAACACCCGGAGAAGACCATGAAAAGACTCGTCATCGCGGGCGCCATCTTAGCATCGGCGCTGGGCGCGCCGGCCTTCGCCGCCGGCGCCGTCGAACTGAGCAAGACCACCATCCAGGCCGCCGACGGTTCCGACGTGCCGGTCGAGATCGCCACCCCCGCCGGCAAGGGCCCGTTCCCGCCGCTGCTGTTCATCCACGCCAAGCGCGGCTACGAAGGCGACGAACGCGCCCACGTGCGCGAGCTCGCCGAGCAGGGCTTCCTGGTCGTCGCGCCCGACTGGCAGAGCGGCCGCTTCATCGAGCGCTGGCCGTCGGCGCACAATCCCGACACCGAAATGGATGTGGAAGCCGGGCTCGATTATCTGAAGTCGCTGCCCAACGCCTGCAAGCAGCCGGTCGGCATCGTCGGCCTGTCGCGCGGCCCGTATTACGCGATCCGGCTGGCCGCCAAGCGCGGCAACGACATCGCCGCCATCGTCAGCTATTACGGCCACATGCAGAATCCCAACGCGCCCGAGCCGGACCAACTGTTCCGCATCGCACCCGAAATCATGCAGCTCGCCACGCCGATCCTGTACCTGATCGGCGAACAGGATTACGAGCTGCGCCGCATGAACGGCGGCCGCGCGTTCTATGCGCTGTGGGAGCGCGGCGTGCCGGTCGAATACCAGGTCTACCCGATGGCGCGGCGTGCGTTCGACTTCCGTCCCGACCAGACGCCGGAGGAAAAGATCGCCACGCGGCATGCGCGCGAGCGGGCAAAAAACTGGCTGGCGCAGTGGATGAAATTGACGCCGGAGATGCGCTGCCAGTGAGGAAGGGCTCCACGACGCCGAGGCGGCGGGATTGCTGTCCGAGCGCATCGCGCTGATGGCCGGCGGCCCGGCCGCCGCCATCGGCGAACCCTCGGCGTCGATCCGCCGCGCCCGCGCGCCTTGCCCCGCCATGCAGGTGCGGCTAGACTCTCGGGGTTGCTTTCTACCGCCTGTTTCGTGAATTCTCCCCGCCCTGCCTGCCATGCCGCGCCGACGTGAGCCCCGCCCCGCGCCCGCGCTGGAACTGAAAACCACGCGGCTCGCCGGGATACAAGTCATCCTCAACAGCGCCGAGCACGCTGCGCTGGACACCCATCTCACCACGCTGTTTGCGGCGACGCCGGATTTCTTCGGCGGCGAGGCGGCAGTGTTCGAGTGCAGCCGCCTGCCGGCCGACGCGGCATCGCCCGACTGGGTCTGGCTGGCGCAGGAATTGAAAAACCGGGGCTTGAATCCTTTCGCGGTGCAGAATGCGTCGGCCGAACTGGCCGCAGCCGCCACCCAGGCCGGACTGCTGGTGCTGAACCAGGCCGCGCCGGCCGCTGCGGCCAGCGCCCCCACCCGCATCATCGACAAGCCGCTGCGCTCGGGGCAGCGGGTGTACGCGGCGGGCGGCGACATCGTGGTGCTGGCCGCGGTCAATCCCGGCGCGGAAGTGATCGCCGACGGCAGCATCCATGTGTATGCCCCGCTCAAGGGGCGGGCGCTCGCCGGCGCGCGCGGCGACACCGCGGCGCGCATCTTCACCACGCAGCTTGAAGCCGAACTGGTGTCGATCGCGGGCGTGTACCGCACCTTCGAATCCGCGCCGGACGCCGCCGTGGCGGGCAAGCCGGCGCAAATCCGGCTGGCCGACGCCAGCCAGATCGTCATCGAACCTCTCCATCCCCAGTAAAAAAGGAAGCGCCGTGGCAACCATCATCACTGTGACCTCAGGCAAGGGCGGCGTCGGCAAGACCACCACCAGCGCCTCGATCGCCAGCGGCCTTGCGCTGCGCGGCTTCAAGACAGCCGTGATCGATTTCGACGTGGGTCTGCGCAACCTCGACCTCATCATGGGCTGCGAACGCCGCGTGGTGTACGACTTCGTCAACGTTATCCAGGGCGACGCCAACCTGCACCAGGCGCTGATCAAGGACAAGCACGCCGACAACCTGTTCGTGCTGCCGGCCTCGCAGACGCGCGACAAGGACGCGCTCACCGAGGAAGGCGTGGAGAAGGTGCTGAAGGACCTGGAACACCAGGGCTTCGACTACATCGTCTGCGACTCGCCCGCCGGGATCGAGCACGGCGCGGTGGTGGCGCTCACCTTCGCCGACCAGGCCATCGTCGTCACCAACCCGGAAGTCTCGTCGGTGCGCGATTCCGACCGCATCCTCGGCATCATCCAGTCGAAAAGCCGCCGCGCCAGCGAAGGCCGCGAGCCGGTGAAGGAACATCTGCTGGTCACCCGCTATGCCCCGAAGCGCGCGGTGGAAGGCGAAATGCTGACCTACACCGACATCCAGGAACTGCTGCGGATCCCGCTTTTGGGCGTCATCCCGGAATCCGAGGCGGTGCTGCAGGCCTCCAACCAGGGGATCCCCGCGATCCATCAGAAAGGCACCCCGGTGGCCGACGCCTATCAGGATGCGATCGGCCGCTTCCTCGGCGAGGAGCATCCGCTGCGTTTCGTCGACTACGAAAAACCGGGCTTGATCAAGCGCCTGTTCGGAGGCAAGTAAGATGTCCTGGCTCACCCTCATTTTCGGCGAAAAGAAACCGACCGCCTCGGTTGCCAAGGAGCGCCTGCAACTCATCATCGCGCACGAACGCGCGGGACTCTCCGGTCCCGATTTCCTGCCCGATCTGCAAAAAGACCTGGTCGCGGTGATTTCCAAGTACTTCCCGATCGATCCCGCCGGTATCAAGGTGGGGCTCGAGAAGCAGGGCAACTACGAAGTGCTGGAAGTCAACATCGTGCTGCCCGAGGGGCGCTGACCGGCACCGCCGCTCAAGGCCGGCGGCCGGGGCGGCGCTGTCCGCTAGGCCATAGCGGAATTCGCATAGGCATGGCCGCCGCGGCCGCGCTTGGCCTCGTACATGGCGGCGTCCGCCAGGCGGATCAGCGCATCGGGGTCAGCGTCGTCGTCGGGATAGAAGGCGATGCCGATGCTCACGCCCACCCGGCACGCATGGGAACCGATCTGAAACGGATCGCCCAGTATCCGGGCCAGCTTATCCGCCACGCTGCCGGCGCTCTCGCGCTCCCGCACCCCGGGCAGGAGCATCCCGAATTCGTCGCCCCCCAGGCGCGCCAGGACATCCCCCCGGCGCTTGGTGCTTTCCAGGCGCGCCGCCACCTGCTGCAGCAGCGCATCGCCGACGTGGTGGCCGAACTGGTCGTTCACCTGTTTGAAGCCGTTGAGGTCCATCATCAACAAGGCAAAACCGCCATTGTGCCGATGCTCTCCCGTGGTATGGCGCTCCAGACAATCCTGGAACTGGGCGCGATTCGGCAGCTGGGTCAACGGATCGGTGCGGGCCAGATGATCCAGGGTGTCGTAAACGTCCTGCAGGGCATGCAGTTCCCGGATCGCCCCGGTCGGCACCATGTCTTTCCTGTCGGCCTCGCCATGCTGGCCGTAGCGCTGCAGGCGGCGCAGCAGGTCCGTAATCGGCTCCAGCATCGTCCTGCGCAGCACCCGGTACAGCAGTATTGCCACCGCCAGGGTCAGCAAGGTCGCCACCAGCAGGATATTGCGCCGCGTCTCGTCGAGCTGGCCGCGCAGGGCCGCGACATCGCTCAGCATGGTCAGCCGCAACACCTCGCGTCCGCCGTCGTCCCGCAGCGCATAGTTCACTTCCAGGGCGCCACGCTCGCTGCCCGCCGCCGGCCATGACGCGGATCGATACAGTTCGCTGCCCGTCACCGATTGCATGCGCAACGGCATGCCCAGGGTCTTGTCCAGGCCGACCAGGCTGGGGGAAGGGTCGACCACGACCTCAAGATAGCCGCGCAGAAACAGGCCACCGACCGGCACGATCAGGCTGTGCAGCGGCAGGGGTGCGGCGCACAGGGCGGAGAGGGATTGCAGGCGCTGCGGGCCGCGGCGGCGTTTCGCCGCCTCCAGCACGCCGGGGCAGGCGGCCTTTTGTGCGGAAGCCCCGCGCACGCCCTCGCCGGCTTCGGCGAGCAGCCTGAAGTCGGGGCTGAACAGCCGCAACTGGACCAGCCGGATCTCGCCGGCGGTCACGAAATACTGATGGAACTGATCATCGAGCAGATGATTGACGGCGGAATAGTCCCCCGCCTTCAGCAGCCGCTCGAAGGTCGGATCGCTCTGGATGCTGAGGCCCAGGGAGCGGGATTTTTCTTGCAGACGTTCAATGCGCTCGCTGGCTGCCAGCCCCACCATTCCGCTCAGACCCTGACGCTGATTGTCCAGGGTGAGGCGATGGTAGATCTCGCCGGTCACCAGCGCCAGCGACATGCCGAGCACGCCCATTGCCAGCACCACCAGGCCGCTCAGTACACGCAGGGTGATCGGGCGGCGCAGCATGCCGGCCTACTGCCGCAGGAAAGGATAGTCTTTCTGCTTCCACTCCTCGAAGCCGCCGCGGAACCAGTACAGCCTGCGGTAGCCACAGCCCTGGGCGATCCTGATCGCGATCACGCTGCGCCCGCATTTGACCCCGTTGCAATAGAACAGGGTCGGGGTGTCAAGCGTGGCAATGAAATCGCCCAGCGTCGCGCAGGCGGTCTGGGTGTCCGGCAGGCTGATCGATCCCTGGATATAGCCTTGGCGCCGGTCCACAGCCATCCGCGAATCGATGACGACCAGCCCGGGCAAACGTTCGGCCAATTCGATCAGGCCCTCGGCATTCAGCGTGGTCACGCCGGCGATGGCGTCCGGCACCGCGATTTTCCCCGGCGGGGAGGCTGCCGCCGGCCAGGACAGGGCCAGCAGGGAAATGGCGAACCACAAGCGATAAAGACGCATCGGCATTCCCCGCAATGAAAGATAAAAAGATATGGAGTTCAAGATTACCTTTGCAATGATTATCGGCATTTTGCGCAAGATCTGAAATGCTTTTTCCGGCGCGCGTCGGTCGTCTGTCGATGGCGGCAGGCCGGCGCCCGAACGGGGGCTGCGCGGCAATCGCGGTCGGCCGGCCCGGCAAGCCCCTCAGTCCGGCCGCACCCGGCCTGGGCGTGCAGGCCGACGTCCGCAACCGGCCGCGCACCGGCGCCGCCGCAGCCACCTCTTGCGCAGCTCCTCCGCGAACCCCATCAATGCCGCCAGCGCCGCCGCGAACAGCCAGACCTCAGCCCCCACCGGCGCCGTGCCGAACAGCCAATGGCCGGTCGGGGTATAGGCGATGAACAGCAGCAGGCCCAGCTCCGCTGCGATGCCGAGCAGGATGAGCGGGTTGCCGGAAAGGCTGAACGCGAAGACGGAACGCCGCGGGTGGCGGCACAGGAATACATTGATCACCTGCATCATCACGATGGTCGCGAGGCAGGCGGTGGTCGCCTCGAGGTAGAGCGGCGCGGTTCGCGCCAACGGCTCCCCGTAGTGCCAGCCGGCGGCGTCGAGAACGAAAAAGAACACCGTCATCGCGGCAGCCGCTTCCAGCACACCGAGGAACAGATAGGCGCGGGCGATCAGGCCCCACGACAACAACCTTTCGCCGCGCGCGCGCGGCGGGCGCCGCATCACGTCGGGGTCGGGCTTTTCGGCACCGAGCGCGAGCGCCGGCAGCATGTCGGTGCCGAGGTCGACCGCCAGGATCTGGATGATGGTGAGCGGCAGCGGAATGCGCAGCAGCACGAAGGCGAGATAGGGTACCAGTTCGGGAATGTTGGAGGAAAGGATGTAGGTGAGGAACTTGCGCAGGTTGTCGAACACCGCGCGCCCTTCCTCGATGGCCGAGACGATGCTGGCGAAGTTGTCGTCGAGCAGGATCAGGTCGGCCGCTTCCTTGGCGACGTCGGTGCCGGCAATGCCCATGGCGATGCCGATGTCGGCGACCTTCAGCGCCGGCGCATCGTTGACGCCGTCGCCGGTGACGGCGACGATCTCGCCCTTCTTCTGCAGCGCCTCGGCGAGGTGCATCTTCTGCACGGCGGCGACGCGGGCGAACAGGATTTCCGGCGCATCCAGCGCCAGCTGCAGCTGCGCCGGCGACAGGCGGCCCAGATCGTCGCCGCTGATGACGACCGGCTGCGCGCTCTTCGTCAGGCCGATTTCGCGGGCGATGGCCTGCGCCGTATGCGGATGGTCGCCAGTGACCATGATGACGCGGATGCCGGCCGCGGCGCAGCGCGCCATGGCCTCCGGCACTTCCGGCCGCGGCGGATCTTCCAGCCCGACCAGGCCCGACAGGACGAGGCCGCGCTCCTCGGCCGGCAGGCCGCCGTCGACCGGGCCATGGGCAAAAGCCAGCACGCGCAGACCGGCCTCCGCCAACGCGTCCTGCGCCGCGAGCAGGCGGGTTTTCACGGCGCCATCGAGCGGCGCAACCATGGCGTCGAGCTGCGCGAAATCGCAGGCCTCAAGCACCGTTTCCAGCGCCCCCTTGCAGTAAAGCATGCGTCCCTGCGGGGTTTCGCACAGCACCGACATGCGCTTGCGGTCGGTGTCGAAGGGAATCTCGTCGATGCGCGCGTAGCCGTCGAGCGCGCCGGCCGCCTGCCGGCCCATGTCGGCCAGCGCCGCCTCCATCGGGTCGCCCAGCCAGGCGTGCTTGCCCTGATTGCCTGTTTCTTTCAGGTTGTGGCAGAGCGCGGCATTCACGAAGAGCGCGCGGTGATCCGCGGCCAGACGCGGCTGCGCCGCGATGGCGTCCGCCGCGACGAATCCGCCTCCCAGCCATAGACGCCGCACCGACATCCGGTTCTGCGTCAGCGTGCCGGTCTTGTCGGAAAGGATCACCGTGGTCGAGCCGAGCGCCTCCACTGCGGGCAGGTGCCGCACCAGCGCGTTGCGCTTCGCCATGCGCTGCGTCGCCATCGCCAGCGACAGCGTCACCGTCGGCAGCAGGCCTTCCGGCACGTTGGCGACGATGATGCCGATGGCGAACAGCAGGTTCTCCCAGAACGGCAGGCCGAGCGCCTGGCCGACCAGGAAGAACGCGCCGCCGATGCCGCTGGCGAGAAAAGCCACCATGCGGGAAAGCCGCTTGATCTCACGCTGCAACGGCGATATGGCTGCGCCTGCCGTCTGCGTCAGATGGGCGATGCGGCCAAATTCCGTTCGCATGCCGGTGGCATAGACCACCGCGCGCGCCTGGCCCGACACCACCGCGGTGCCGGCCAGCACGATGTTTCTGGCAAAGAGCGGCGAGCCCTCCGGGTGGGGGGCTGCGCTGCGTGCCGCGGGCAGCGATTCACCGGTGATCGTCGCGGTGTTGACGCGCAGGCCGAGCGCCTCGACCACCCGGCAGTCGGCCGGCACGAAGTCGCCCTCCTCCAGCAGCACGATGTCGCCGGGCACCAGTTCGCCGGCAAGCTGCCGCACCGCTTCGCCGCCGCGCAACAGCGTCGCCTGCTGCGGCAGCAACTGGCGCAGCGCGTCGACCGCGCGTTCGGCCTTGTATTCCTGCCAGAAGGAAAAAATGCCGTTGACGAGGATGACGCCGACAATGGCGATCCCCAGCCGGGCCATGCCCTGGCCGGGTTCGAAATACTCGGCGAAAAACGCCAGCGCCGCCCCCAGCCACAGGATGACGGCGAAGAAGTGGGTGAATTCGCGGGCGAAGCGCAGCAGCAGGGACTCGCGCCTCACCTCCTCGACGCGGTTGGGGCCGAATTCCGCCAGCCGGCGCCGCGCCTCGGACGCAGTCAGCCCCGCAGCCGAGGTATGCAGGCTGGCGAAGGACTGCTCGACAGTAAGGGTTTGAATGTGCACGGAGGAGCCCGGTGACGCATCCTGTTCGTTCAACATAGACACAACGGCCCCGATCCGGACTGCAGCGGATAGGCAAGCCGAACCGCAGCCGCGCGGCCGCTTCGGGGGCGGCGGCTTGCCGCCATGTGCCCGACCCCGGCGCCCCGGCCTGACGGCCCCGCCCCAGCCGGGGCGCGCAACACGGTCTACGCTTCGGTTTGGGCGGCGAATGCTGGTCCGCTCCCGTCAACCCCTACTGGATTGGAACATCCATGGAAATCCTGTTCTTGACCGCCCTGATCGTGCTCAACGGCGCGTTCGCCATGTCGGAAATCGCCCTGGTGACGGCGCGCCGCGCCCGCCTGGCGCGGCTGGCCGAGGACGGCGACGCCGCGGCAGCGGTCGCGATGAAACTGCACGACGACCCGACGCGCTTCCTGTCGACGGTGCAGATCGGCATCACCTCGATCGGCATCCTCAGCGGGATCGTCGGCGAGGCGGCGCTGGCGCAGCCGCTGGCACTGTGGCTGCAGTCGCTCGGGCTGGAAACGGAAGCCGGCCGCATCGCCTCGACCGCGCTGGTGGTCGTCGTCATCACCTATGTCTCGATCGTAGTCGGCGAGCTGGTGCCGAAGCGCATCGGCCAGTTCAATCCCGAGGGCATCGCCCGCCGGGTGGCGCGCCCGATGCATCTGCTGGCGATTCTGGCGCGCCCCTTCGTGCGCCTGCTGGCGGGGTCGACCGATGCGATCCTGCGCCTGCTGGGCAAGCAGCCGTCCAGCCAGGAAGGCGTGATCGAGGAGGAAATCCACGCCCTGCTGGAGGAAGGCTCGGAAAGCGGCGCGATCGAGCAGCAGGAACGCGACATGGTGCGCAACGTGTTCCGCCTCGACGAACGGCACATCAACTCGCTGATGATCCCGCGCGCCGACATCGTCTATCTCGACGCCAGCCTGCCGCCGGAGGAAAACCTGCGCCGCGTCGCCGAATCGGAACACTCGCGTTTTCCGGTCTGCCGCGGCGGGCTCGACGAGGTGCTGGGCATCGTCACCGCCAAGCAGCTGCTCAACCAGCAGCTGCGCGGCGGCAACGCCGACGACCTGACCGTGCGGCTGACGCCGGCGGTGTATGTGCCGGAAAGCCTCACCGGGATGGACCTGCTGGAGCACTTCCGCGCATCCGACACCCAGATGGTGCTGATCATCGACGAATACGGCGAGATCAACGGCCTGGTCACGCTGCAGGACGTGCTGGAAGCGGTGACCGGAGAATTCAAGCCGCGCAACCAGGAAGACGCCTGGGCGGTGCCGCGCGAGGACGGCTCCTGGTTCCTCGACGGCCTGATCCCGATCCCCGAGCTCAAGGACAGGCTCGGCCTGAAAACCGTGCCCGAGGAAGGCAAAGGCCGCTACCACACGCTGAGCGGGCTGGTGATGTGGCTGTCCGGACGGCTGCCGCAGACCGGCGACATTCTGGTCTGGGAAAACTGGCGGCTGGAGGTGGTCGACCTCGACGGCAAGCGCATCGACAAGATCCTCGCCACGCCGATTGCGCCCGCAGAAGGCACGCCGCCCGACGCGCCGGCTTGACGCCTGGCCGGGCGTCCTCGCGTCCGCAGCGAATCAGGCCTGCTCGCCGGCCGCAGCCATCGCCGGCCGGCGCAGGCGGCGCTCGATGCCGACAACCGCGATCAGCGCGGCGGCCAGCAGCGGCGCCACCGCGAGATTCAGCGCGATCCAGCCGAAACGGTCGTAGAGCCAGCCCGCCGAGAGGGTGGCCAGCGCCACCAGGCCGAAGACGGCGAACTCGTTCACCGCCTGCACCTTCAGCTGTTCGGCCGGCCGGTAAGTCTGGGTCAGCAGCGTGGTGCCGCCGATGAAGGCGAAATTCCAGCCGACGCCGAGCAGCACCAGCGCCGACAGAAAATGCAGGAATTCGACGCCGGATAACGCCACTGCGACATGGCCGAGCAGCAGGATGAATCCGGCCTGCATGATGCGCGGCGCCCCGTAGCGCTGGATCAGCGAGCCGGTGAAGAAGGAAGGCGCGAACATGCCCACCACGTGCCACTGGATCACCGGCGTCACGCTGGTTTCCGGCAGGCCGCAGCCCAATATCGCCAGCGGCGTCGCCGTCATCACCATGATCATCACGGCGTAGCCGATGGCGGCGCCGAAGATCGCAACCCGCAGCACGGGCTGGCCCAGGATTTCGCGCAGCGGGCGGACGGCGCCGGCATGCGCGGCGGCCATCCCGGGGAGCCGAAGGCGGGAGAGCAGCGCCAGGGCGGCGAGGCTCAGGACGCCCTGCGCCAGATAGGAGCCGACGAAGATCTGCCCGCCGATCCAGTCGCGCCCCCATTGGCCGAGCTGGGGGCCCAGGAAGGCCGCCACCACGCCGCCGGCCACCACCAGGGAAACGGCCTTGCCGGCACGCTGCGGCCCAGCCGCCTCGACCGCGGCAAAGCGGTAGTAATTGGCGAATCCCTGGTAGCTGCCGAGCAGGAAATGGCCGACGACGAAGGCGGCAAAACTGCCCTGCTGGAGCGCCAGCGCGCACAGCAGGCTGCCGCCGACGCCCAGCAGCGCGCCAAGCAGGAAACCCGGCCGGCGGCCATGCCGGCGCATCAGCATTGCCGCCGGCAGCGAGGCGATGGCGGTACCGATCACCATCGCCGCCACCGGCAGCGTCGCCAGTCCCTGGTCGGGCGCGAGCATGCTGCCGAGGATCGCGGCGAGCGCCATCGACAGGACGACCGCGGAAAGCGTCAAGGCCTGGCTCAGCGCCAGGATCAGGATGTTGCCGCGGGAGGAGGCGGTCATCGGGCTGCGCCCGTCAGGTTCGGCGAAGCCCACGGCGGGTTCCGGTTCAGGCACATGATCGATCGGAGCTTACCTCCCTTCCCGCCTGCGCTCCAGGAGGGTTCGACTTCAATCGGCATCCGGGTTGAGGCGCGGATGGGTTTCCTCGCACGCCAGCAGGACGATGAGGCCGGAGACGAACATGGCGGCGGCGGTGAACCAGAAGCCGGCCTCGATGCCGCCGAAAAGCGCCGCCACCGCGCCCAGCAGCAGCGCGCCGATGCCGTAGCCGAGGTCGCGCCAGAAGCGGTAGATGCCGATGGCCGAACCGCGCCAGTTGGGGTGGGCGATGTCGGACACCGCCGCCGACAGCGTGGGGTACAAGAGCGCCATGCCGAAGCCCATGACGGCGGCGGCGAACGACCACCACAGTTCGCCCTCGCCCAGCACGACCAGCGCGACGCCGCCGCCGCACAGCCACATGCCGGCGACGATCGGCTTCTTGCGGCCGACGCGGTCGGACCAGTGGCCGGTGAAGAACTGCGAAATGCCCCAGACGAAGCCGTACACGCCGACCACCCAGCCGATGCCGGCGAGGCTCAAGCCATGCCGGTAGAGATAGACCGGGAAGAACACCCACACCAGCGCATCGACGAACTTCTCCACCAGCCCGGCCTGGCTGATCGACGCCATGCGCGCATCGCGCCACGACATCAGGGTGAAGACCTCCCAGGTGCCGGGCCGGTCGGAAATATGGGTCGGATAGCGCGGCTGCGGGCCGGCCATCTGTCCGGCAGCGTGCTTTTTGCCTTCGGCGTGCGCCCACGGCAGGGTGTCCTTCACCCACAGCAGCGTCATCAGGCCGGCCAGCGCCACCACCGCGAGGCCGAACAACATCAGCCCTTCGCGCGGACCCAAAGCCGTGGCGAGGTGGCCGGTGACGATGCCCGCCACCGCGACGCCGAAGTAGCCGGCGAACTCGTTCAGCCCGATGGTGAGGCCGCGCTGGTCGGCGCGGGTGAGGTCGAGCTTGGCGGTCTGCGTCATCGACCAGGCGAGGCCCTGGTTCACCCCCAGCAGCACGGTCGCCGCCACGATCCAGCTCCAGTTCGGCGCGTAGAGGATCATGAACGGGATCGGCAGCGCCGCCAGCCAGCCGATGAACAATACTTTCTTGCGTCCCAGGCGCTCGGACAACCGGCCCGCCACGAAATTGAGCGTGCCCTTGACGAAGCCGAAGGCGGTGACGAAGGCCATCAGCATCATGAACGAGCCACGGGCGACGCCGAACTCGGTTTCGGCGAGCGCCGGCACCACGGTGCGGAACATGCCGATGGCGAGGCCGACGAAGAACACCTGCACCAGCTGGTGCGAAAACTGGGCGAAGTTGTGGCGGATGCCGTAGCGGTAGTCCGCCGCGTTCCGGGCGAGCGACATGTTCAGTTGCCGAGGTTGAAGGCGACCATGCGGTCCATCTCCGCGGGGCGTGGCGGGATCGACTGCGTCAGCGCGGCGACGAACTCGTCGCGACCCATCGCCAGCATCGGGTTCCAGCGTTTCTCGAAGCCGATGGTCGACATCGGCTTGCCCGACATGCCGGCGCCGCAGGCGCTGCCCGAAGTGTGGCCGGGATACAGTTCGACCTCGGCCGGCAGCGTCAGCAAGCGCCGGTGCAGGGTGTCGTGGATCTGCCCCGCCATCTCGGTTTCGCGGCCGGCGAGGTCGGGCCGGCCGGCGCTGCCGACGAACAGGGTGTCGCCGGTGAGCACGAACCACGGCGCTTCGGCGCGGCGCTGGTCGGTGACGACCAGGCAGATCGAGTCCGGCGTATGGCCGGGGGTGTGCAGCACGTCGACGAAGACGTTGCCGACCACGATGCGCTGGCCGTCCTCGAGCGCGTCGAAGGGATAGTTCACGCGGCCGGCGTTGGCTTCGTGCAGGCAGTAGGCCGCGCCGCTCAATTCGGCCAGCTTGCGGCCGCCGGAAAAGTGGTCGGCGTGGACATGGGTGTCGATCACGTGGGTGATCTTGACGTCCTGTTTGGCGGCTTCGTCGATGAACCAGTCCTCGTCGCCGAGCACCGGATCGACGGCGACGCCGACATGGCAGGAGCCGCAGCCGAAGAAATAGGAAAGCGTGGCGTCCTTCGCCAGCAGTTGACGGAAAAACATGGCAGTCTCCTTGGTATTAATTCAGGGCAGGCAGGGGTTCGGGGCCGGACGCATCAAGGTCATGCCAGCGGCAGACCGGCCGCCTGCCATTCGGGGATGCCGTCGGCGATCTTCCGTGCGCGGTAGCCGTGTTCCTTCAGCAGCGCCACCGCCTCGGCGGACATCATGCAGAACGGCCCGCGGCAATAGGCGACGACGTCGCGGTCGGCGGGCAGCTCTGCCAGCCGCTGCTTGAGTTCGGACAGCGGCAGCGAGCGCGCAAACGGCAGGTGGCCGGTTGCGTATTCGGCCGACGGGCGCACGTCGATCACCACCACCTCGCCGCGCCGCGCCTTCTCCATCAGCGAGCGGCGCGTCTCGGCGTCGAGTTTTTCCGGCGCAGCGAAGATCCGCTCCATCGCCACTTTCAGCTCGACCAGGTGTTCTTCCGCCACCGTGCGCAGGTTGACCCACAGCGCGCTGACGTCCGCCCCGGACAGGCGGTAGGCGATGAAACGGCCGTCGCGCTGCGCCTCGACCAGGCGCGCCTCTTTCAGCACCTTGAGATGCGCGCTCGCCAGCTTGATGTCGATGCCGGCTTCGGCGGCCAAAGCGTCGACGGTCTTCTCGCCCTGCGCGAGGATTTCCAGCAGTTCCAGCCGCTTGGGGCTGGAAACCGCCTTGCCGATGCGGGCGACCTGTTCGTAGAGCAGGTCCTTGGTTTTGCGTTTATCCATGAGGACAATATTCGCGCGATCATTAGAATATTGCAAGCGATGTTTCCACCATTCCGCTGCGCGCGACGAAACCGCAGCCGGCGCCGCGATGGCGCGCGGAACCGCGCCTCCCAGCAGGCGCTCAGGCCGGCCCGCTGTAGATGCAGCCCGAATCGTGCGTTTCCATCACTTTTATCCGCGACAATCCGGGCAGCGCGGGCTCGAGCTGCCGCCACAGCCACTGCGCCAGATTTTCGCTGGTGGGATTGTCTAGCCCGGCGATATCGTTGAGGCAGCGGTGATCGAGCGCCGCATGGATCGGCTGCCAGGCCGCCTCGATGTCGGCGAAGTCGAGCACCCAGCCAAGCACGGGGTCGACGTCGCCGCTGACGGTCAGCTCGACCTCGAACGAATGGCCATGCAGGCGCGAACAGGGATGCGATGCGGGCAGCGCGGGAAGCCGCCGCGCGCATTGCAGGTGGAAGATGCGGAAGATGTCCATGCGGCATTTTCGCGCATGCGGCCGGTGCTGGCTATGCGGCCTTTGCCGTCCCGGATAAACTCATGGCGTCCTGTCCCGTTACGGAGCGACCATGCTGGTGCCACGCCTGGCGGTTGCGGCGATTGCCGCGCTCATGCTGCTGTCGACCCCTGCCTGTTCGCGCAATGACGGGCCTACCTTGAGCGCGCCCGACGCCTATGGCCAGGCGCGAGCCGGCAGGCTGACGCTGATCGACGTGCGGCGCCCCGACGAATGGCGCAAAACCGGCGTGGTCCCGGGCGCGCTGCGCATCAGCCTGGCGGCCGCGCAGCGCGAAGGCGGCTTCGCCCGCCAGGTGGCCGCCGAACTGGGCGGCGACAAGCACGCCCCGATCGGCCTCCTCTGCCGCGCCGGCAACCGCACCACGCATGTCCAGAGGATGCTGCGCGAAGCCGGCTTCACCCGGGTCTACAACATCAAGGAAGGCATGACGGGAAGCAGCGCCGGACCGGGCTGGATCGCCCGCGGCCTGCCGGTGCAGGCCTGCCCGCGCTGCTGACGGGCGGCCGCGCCGCCTTGCCGCAAGCGAAGAAGACTCCGCAATTCAGCCCGCCAGTTCCTTCAGCAGCGCGCTGCGGCGGCCGGTTTCGCCGCCGGTCAGCACAAATCCCTGCAGCCGGCCGCTGCCGTCGGTATGCAGCGCGCAGACCCCGGTGTCGCCGCATTCCACTTGCCAGCCGCCCGTCGCGCCGGCCTGGGGCGGCAGCGCCGCCACCGGATGCGCCGGGGTTTTCACCATCACCGGCATCGCCGGATAGACAACCGGCGTCGGCGTCCCGGCGAGCGTGGCGGCGAGCGCGCGCGCCTGCAGCAGCAACGGCTGCACATAGGGCAGGTTGAGCCCCTCGACTTCGGCGCAGTCGCCCATCGCGTACACGTTCGGGGCGCCGGTTTGCAGCAGGCGGTCGGTCCGGATGCCGCGCCCCGTCGGGATGCCCGCCGCCTGCGCCAGCCCGGTGCGCGGCCTGAGACCGATCGCCGACAGCACCACGTCGGTTTCGATGACCTCGCCGTTGTCGAGCGCAACGCGATAGCCGGTCGCCGTCCGCTCGACGCCTGTTGCGGTGCGCCCGAAATGCCAGCTCACTCCCAGCGCGGCGAGGCTGTCGGCCAGGCGCTGGCCGGCCTCGACCGGCAGCAGGCGCTCCAGCGGCCACTCGCCCAAATGCACCACGTCGACCGCGAAGCCGGCGTGCGCCAGGTCGTTGGCGAATTCGCAGCCGATGAGGCCGCCGCCGAGCACGGCGACGCGCTGCTTGCCGGCGATGGCGCTGCGGAACGCGGCGTAATCGGCCAGATCGTTCACCGCCAGCACGCTCGCCGCGCCGCTGCCGGCGAGGCCATGCGGCAACGGGTCGGCGCCGAGCGCGAGCACCAGCTTGCCGTATTCGAGTTCGCCGGCGTCGCTGCGGATGCGCTGCCTCTGCGTGTCGATTGCGGTGACGCGGGTGTGCGTCAGCACCGTCGCGCCCTGCCCGGCCGCCATGTCCTCCGCGCCGGCGCCCGCCAGAGCCGCGGCGGACTTGCCCGCGGCGAGCGCGTTCGACAGGTTGGGCTTGGAATAGAAGGTGCCGTCGTCCGCGGTCACCAGCGTGACCGGCGTGGCGGTGTCGCGCTTGCGGATTTCCTTCAGCAGCGTGTAGCCGGCGAGGCCGGAACCGACGATGACGATGGGATGCATGGGGTTCTCCTGGGTCGGCGAGGCCGCGGCGGGCGCGGCCCCGGGGATGGTGGCGAGGCTCAGGCGGCGCTGACTTCAGCCATCTCGAAATCCGCTTTCGCGACGCCGCAGTCCGGGCATTCCCAGCTCTCCGGCACGTCCTCCCAGCGGGTGCCGGGAGCGATGCCGTGCTCCGGGTCGCCCTGGGCTTCGTCGTAGATGTAACCGCAAACAATGCATTGCCAAACTTTCATGATGGGTCCTTTCAGTTGAATGATTTCGGTTGATCCGTTCAGGCGCTGATCGCGTCCTTCTGCGCCTGGTAGTGCTTCGCGTGCTTCTCTTCCACCTTGGCCAGCGCGGCGAAGCGCTTGGCGGCCTTGTCCAGAACGGCCTTGAACATCTCGGCGTGCTGCTTCGATTCGGCGATCTGCTCGTCGATCTCGGCCACCGCAGCGTCGTGCCCTTCCTGCATCGCCTCGTGGCGGAACTTCGGGTACATCTCGGTGTACTCGTGGGTCTCGCCCTCGATCGCGTATTGCAGGCACTTGGCCGGCGTCATCGCTTCGTCGGCGAACAGCAGCTCGGCATGGCCGAAGGCGTGCAGCATCTCCTGCGCCGCGGTGTCCTCGAACACCCGGGCGGTCGCTTCGTCGCCGGCCTTGCGGCACTGGCGGGCGAACCACAGGTACTTGATGTGAGCCATCGACTCGCCGGCGAAGGCGGCTTCCAGGTTCTGGATGGTCGGGGATGTCGTGTTCTGCATGATTCGCTCCTGTTTGGTTGATTTGCGTTGTCGATCAAGACAGGAACAATGTTAGGAGTTATCGATAAATCGATCCAACGGATAATCTGGATACAAACGATTGAATACATCAATCGCCACTGCCTTTCTTCGCGCCGGCTGTGCCACACTTGCCGGCCCGCCATTCACCGGAACCGCCATGCATCGCCCGCCACGCCCCGCCCGATCCGCCGCCGCGCCTGAATCCAGGGCAGCCGACCGCTGATGGACTGGACCCTGTTCGGATCGGCGCTGCTGTCGTCCACCCTGCTTCCCGGCGGTTCCGAAGCGCTGCTGCTGTATCGCCTGCACCAAGGGGCAGACCCGCTGGCCAGCGTAGCGACCGCCACCGCCGGCAACGTGCTCGGCAGCCTCATCACCTACGGCATCGGGCGGTTCGGCCGGCGGACGGTGCGGCAGCGCAGCGAAAAAACCGAACGCCGCATGGCCCGTGCCGAGCGCTGGTTCAGCCGCTTCGGCCGCCCCAGCCTGCTGCTGGCGTGGCTGCCGCTGGTCGGCGACCCGCTGTGCCTGGTCGCCGGGGTGCTGCGCGTGAGCGTGGGGAGCTTTCTGCTGCTGGTGACGCTGGGCAAGCTGGCGCGCTATGCCGCGCTGGCCTGGTTCGTCTGATCAGGCCGGCCGGGCGCGCCAGCTTTTCAGGGCCGCTTCCATCCGCGCCATGCTGACGTAGAAGGTGGGCGTGACATAGAGCGTGAGGAACTGCGAGAACAGCAGGCCGCCGACCACCGCGATGCCGAGCGGGCGGCGCGCCTCGCCGCCGGCGCCGAAGCCGATGGCGATCGGCAGCGTGGCGAAGATGGCGGCGAAGGTGGTCATCATGATCGGCCGCAGACGCGTAAGGCTGGCTTCGACGATGGCGTCCTCGGCGCTCGCCCCGGCGCGCTGCCGGGTGAGCGCGAAGTCGATCATCATGATGCCGTTCTTCTTCACCAGGCCGACCAGCAGGATGATGCCGACGAAGCTGAAGATGTTGAGTTCCTCGTCCAGCAGCAGCAGCACCAGCAAGGCGCCTGCGCCTGCCAGCGGCAGCGCGGTGAGGATGGTGAGCGGATGCCCGAGGTGTTCGTACAGCACCGCCAGCACCATGTAGATGACGACGACGGTGAACAGCAGCAGCAGCGGCAGCTGCAGCGTGGACTCCTGGAATTTCTGCGCGGCGCCGGTGAATTCCAGCGCCACCTCCGCCGGCACCACTTCTCTTGCCGCCTCGTATGCGGCCGCCAGCGCGGCGTCGAGCGAGACGCCCGGCGCGAGGTTGAACGACAGCGTGACGGCGGGCTGCTGGCCGTAGTGATGCACCGCGATCGGCCCGACTCCGGCCTCCACCCGCGCCACCGCATCGAGCCGGGTGAGCGTGCCGGCCGCGGTCTTCAGCGGCAGCTGGCCGATCACCGCCGGGTTGAGCTGGGCTTCCGGCAGCGCCTTGACGCTCACCACGTACTGGTCGCTGGCGCCGTAGATTTCGCTGATGCGGCGCCCCCCCAGCGCGTCGTACAGGGTTTGCTGGACCTGTTGCGCGGTCACGCCGAGGCGCGCCGCCTCGACCTGATCGAGACTGACGCGCAGCTCCGGATTGCGCAGTTCCAGGTTGCTGTTGACGTCCTCGATCTGCGGCAGCGCGTCCAGCCGCTTTTCGACCGCGGCGGAGGCGGCTTTCAGCGCCTCGAAGTCGCCCGCGGTCAGCGTCAGCTGGTAGTCGCTGCTCGACGCCAGCGCGCCGACGTTGATCGAGGCCGGGTTTTGCAGGGTGACGTTGACGCCGCTCACCTTGCGGGTCTGCGCGCGCAGCTCCTCGATCACCTGGTCCGCGCCGGGGCGGCCGCCGCGCGGCGTCAGCCGGATCACCAGCCGGCCGACGTTGCCGCCGGTCACGCCGCCGCCGCCCTGGCCGGCCGAGGAGGTCAGGCCTTCGACCGCGGGATGCCGCTGCACGATGGCGGCGATTTTCTGCTGGCGCGCGCTCAGTTCCTCGAACGGGATGCCCTCGGGATACTGGATGCTGGCGAAAATCATCCCCGAGTCGACGCGCGGGATGAAGCCCTGCTTGACCTGTCCGGCCAGCCACAGCATCGCGCCCAGCACCGCCAGCGACGCCAGCAGCATCGCGCCGCGATGGCGCATCGAGGCGCGCAGGGTATCGCCGTACCAGTCACGGAAGCGGTTGAAGCCGGCGTCGAACGCGCGCGACAGCGGATTGCCGGGCGGCGCGTGCGCCAGCCCGCGCGCGCACAGCATCGGCGTGAGCGTCAGCGCGACCACGCCGGACAGCAGCACGGCGACGCCGATGCTGACCGCGAATTCCTGGAACAGCCGGCCGATCATGCCGCCCATGAACAGAATCGGCAGGAACACCGCGGCAAGCGAGATCGTCATCGACAGCACGGTGAAGCCGATCTCCTGCGCGCCGTCGAGCGCGGCCTGCATGCGCGATTTCCCCATCTCCAGATGGCGCGCGATGTTCTCGATCACCACCACGGCGTCGTCGACCACGAAGCCGATCGCCAGCGTGATCGCCATCAGGCTCAGGTTGTTGAGGCTGTAGCCCAGCAGGTGCATGAAGGCGAAAGTGCCGAGCAGCGAACTCGGCAGCACCAGCGCGGCGATCAGCGTGGCGCGCAGGTTGTGCAGGAAGGCGAAGATGACCAGGATCACCAGCGCCAGCGCGAGGACCAGGGTGAAGTTGACCTCGTGCAGCGAGTCCTTGACGAAGCGCGAGCGGTCGAAATGCACCTGCAGGCGCACGCCGTCCGGCAACTCGGCCTCGATCTGCGGCAGCATCGCGCGGATGCGGTCGGCGACCTCGACCGTGTTCGCCCCCGGCTGGCGCTGCACCGCCAGCACGATGGCGCGGGTGCCGTTGTACCAGGTGCGCGCCTTGTCGTTTTCCACGCTGTCGACCGCGCGGCCGAGGTCTTTCACCCGCAGCGCGGCGCCGTCGCGATAGGCCACCACGATGTCGCCGAAGTCCGCCGCATTGGCGAGCGCCACCGGCGCCTTCACCGTGTAGGCGCGGGTGGCGCCGTCGAGGGTGCCGGACGGCAGGTTGGCGTTGGCGCCCTGCACGGCGGCGATGACATCGGCAAAGGTCAGGCCGCGCTGCTGCAGCCTGGCGGGGTCGAGATACAGCCGCAGCGCGTATTTCTGCGACCCGAACACCAGCACCTGCGCCACCCCGCTCAAGCCGGACAAGCGCTGCGCCACCCGCGAATCGGCGATGGCGTCGAGTTCGGTCAGCGGCAGCCGTTCGGCCGACAGCGCCAGATACAGAATCGGCGAATCGGCCGGGTTGATCTTGCGCAGCTGCGGCGGGTCCATGCCCTGGGGCAGATTGCGCGCCGCCTGCGCGATCGCGGTCTGCACGTCCTGCGCGGCGGCGTCGATGTCGCGCCCGAGTTCGAACTGCAGGGTGATATTGGTCGATCCCTGGCTCGACTGCGAACTCATCGATTCGATTCCCGCCACCGTCGCCAGCTGCCGCTCCAGCGGCGTCGCCACGGTGTTGCCCATGGTCTCCGGGTTGGCTCCGGGCAGCGAAGCCGAGATGCGCAGCGTGGGGAAGTCCACCTGCGGCAGATCGTTCACCGGCAGCATCCTGTAGGCGAGCGCGCCGAACAGCGCCAGCGCCAGCACCAGCATCAGGGTGGCGACCGGGCGCTCGATGAACAGCCGCGACAGATTCATCGGGGCGCGCTTTCGAGCCTGACCTTGCCGCCCGCCTTGAGCCGCTGCGGAATCTCGATCAGCACCGGCTCGCCGGCGGCGAGTTCGCCCGCCACCACATGCTCGCCGTCGAGGCTGCGGACCAGCTTCACCGGCTGTACCACGGCCTTGCCGCCGCGCACCACATAGACATAGGTGCCTTCCTGCGCGTGCTGCAGCGCCGCTTCCGGCACCACCTTGGCGTCCGGCTCAACGCCCAGCAGCAGGCGCACCCGCACCCCCTGTCCCGACAGCAGCGCGGGCGGCGTCGCGGCCAGCCGCACCTTGACCGGCACCGCGCCGGTGGCGGCGTCGATCTGCGCGTCGGCGAAGACGAGTTCGCCGCGGGCCTGCACCGACGCGTCCGCGTCGAGCGCGATCGCGGCCGTTACCTTGCCCTGCGCGCGCGCCGCCGCCAGCTCGGGCCAGTCCTGCTGCGCCACGCTGGCGCGCACGTCGAGCGTTCCGGGGGCCAGGAGCGTGGTGAGCGGCTCGCCCCCTGCCTGCACCAGGCTGCCCGGCCGCACCATGATGCGGCCGACGCGCCCGGCAATCGGCGCGCGGATCTGCGCATACGCCACCTCCAGCCGCGCCGATTCCAGTTCGGCGCGGACGCTGCCGGCGCGGGCGCGGGCGGCTTCCAGCGCCAGCTGCGCGTCGTCGAACTCCTGGCGGCTGATGTAGCCCGACTGCAGCAACGGGCTCAAGCGCTCGCGCTTTTTTTCCGCCTCGGCGGTCTCGGCGCGCGCGCCCGTCAGCGCCGCCTGGCTTTGCGCGATGCGCGCCTGCGCCGGCCGCGCATCCAGGCTGAACAGGACTTGCCCGGCGCGCACGCTGTCGCCTTCCTGCACATGCTGCTGCAGCACGCTGCCGCCGGCCTGGGCGACGATGGCCACCTGATGGGCGGCTTCCAGCGTGCCGGGCAGATCGATCACGCGGGGGAAATCGCGCACCGCCACCGGCACAGTTTTCACGCTGAGCGCGCGATCTCCGCCGGCCGGCCGGTCGCTGCCCGCCTGGTTCTGGATGCGATACGCCACGCCCGCCATCAGCGCCAGCACGACAAGGATGACAAGAATGCGGAGTTTCATGGCAGGTTCGCAGTAGAGGCGCCAGGCAGACGGCCCAGGGCATGGTTCAAACGGGAAAAGGCCGCCAGCCAGTCGGCGTCGGCCTGCGCGGCGCTTTGCCGGGCGCGCGCCAGGTCGGCCTGCGCGGTCAGCAGTTCGAGCAGGCTGCCGACCCCGGCGGCGTAGCGCGCCTCGGCGGCGCGCGCCGATTCGCTGGCGCTGTCGAACTGCACCGCCACGCCGTCGCGTCGGCCCTGCGCGTGGCGCACGTCGTGGTACGCCTCGGTCACGCTCAGCGCCACCTGGCTGCGCTGGCCGTCGGCCTCGGCCTGCAGCCGCTCGGCGTCGCGCTCGGCGGCGCGCGCCTGCGCCGCCAGCCGGCCGCCGTCGAACAGGGGCACGGACAGACTCAGGCCGACGCTGTAGGTGGTGGACGGCGTCCGCTCGTCTTCCAGGAAAAAGGTGCGGCCGCCGCTGGCTCCCAGCGACAGGCTCGGCCAGCGCGCCGCGCGCGCACGTTCGGCCTCGGCACGCGCGCTGGCCGCGGCGGCCTGCAAGGCTTGCAGGTCGGGGCGATTGCGCTGCGCCTCGTGCAGCAAATCGGCCAACAGGGTGCCGGCTGTCAGCGTATCCGGCAGCGCGGTTTCCCAGTCCAGTTCCAGCGTCTGCGTCTGCGCGATGCCGGCGGCCCGCTTCAATGCGGCCATGGCCTTGGCGTGATCGCGCTCGGCGGTCTGGCGCGCAAGTTGCGCCTCGCTCAGGGCGGCACGCGCGCGCAGCTGGTCGGCGCGCGCCGCCAGGCCGCCACGCAATCTGACCTCGACCGCATCGAGGCTGGCGCGCAGGGCGGCCTCCTGCTGCGCTTGCGCGGCCTCCTGCGCGCGCGCGGCAAGCACCGCAAAATAGGCGGCCTCGACCTCGGCGACGGTGTCCTGCAGGGTGCGGTTGCTGTTCAGCAGGCTGGCGATGAGCTGGTAGCGCTGGGCTTCGATGCCGGCGGCGCGCGCGCCGAAGTCGACCAGCACGTAGGCCAGGCTGAGGCTGGGGCCGTAGCGATGGAGCGCGGGCACCGACGCCCCCGAACTGGACAGCGCACGGCTCTGGGTGAAGTTGAACTGGCCGCTGAGCGTGGGCCAGTTGGCGGCCGCGGCGGCATCCAGCCGCGCCGCCTCGGCCTGGATGCCGAGCCAGGCGGCGCGCGATTCCGTGCGTTCGCGCAGCGCATGCTCGGTCAGCGCGGCCAGGCTGGCGAAGCGCACGGCATCGGTCTGCGCGGCCGCAAGGGGAGCGGACAGCGCGCCGGGCTGCCGCCAGAAGGTGCCGGCGCGCGCGGGCAGTTCGAGTTCGGCCGCACGCCCCCACGACGGCAGCAGCGCAAGCGACGCGCACAACAGGAGGCGATACGGAACGGGTTTCAAGGTGGCAAGATTCTAAACGAGTCCCGCTGCGGACCGCGAAAGGCAGGCGCAAGTTCCGCGCCGCGCGGGCAGGACAGGGGCGGCTTCATGCGGCAGCTGAAATAGGCATGACACATCGGCCCGCCAGGATGCCCGTGCACTGAATAGGTCGAGCGCATGTTTCAAACGGCGAATCGAACGGATGCCGGTGCGGCCTTCACTCAACGATCAAGGGAAACGCAACATGACGCTCAAGCAACGCTCGCTCGCAATCGGCCTGGCCCTGGCAGCTTCGCCGGCTTTCGCCGCCGGCACGCCGTTCAGCCACTTCACGCCCATGACCGGCGACGTCGGCGCCGGCACCCTGCCCGAGGCGGCGCCCTACAGGCTGTCCTCGCCCCATTTCAGCCAGACGACCATCGTTGCCCGCGACGTCGCCCAGGCCCAACGCTTCGACAGCGGCAGCTACGACATGCACACCGCAAACGAGACCGGCCCCGACGCCGGCCGCTACCTGTTCACCGTGTTCGAAACCGGCCAGGCCGGCATCCAGCGCACCGACCTGCGCACCATGATCACCACCACCATCTGGTCCAGCCCGGCCGCAGCCCCCGCGCCGAACAGCCACGTGGCGTTCGATGCATCGCGCTGGACCCCGTGGGGCAGCTTCCTCACCGCCGAGGAATCGTGGAGCGATCCGGCCGGCCCGGCCAGCCTCTACGGCCGCCTGTTCGAAGTGGCCCATCCGCTTGCCGACCCGGCCGACATCGACCTCGTCCACCGCGCCATTCTGCCGCGCATCGCGCACGAAGGCCTGGCGTTCGACAAGGACAACAACCTGTACTTCGTCGACGAGCGCAACGACAGCCACATCTTCAAGTTCGCCTCCGCCAAGCCGAATGCAACCAGCGGCGACGACTATTTTGCCGCCGGCCAGACCTTCGTGCTGCGCGTGGGCGACGGCACGGTTAAAGAAGCCACCGGCGCCGCCACCTGGATTCCGCTCACCGACGTCAACGGCGTTGCCCTGCCCGGCGCCGTCGTCGTCACCGACCCCAACGGCCTGGCCGCGATCGACGGCCGCGCCACGCCGAAGCTGCCGGCTTTCCTCGGCACCAGGTTCGACCGCCCGGAGGATCTGGAAATCAAGAGCCTGAAGAACGGCAGGCAGATGCTGTTCGTCGCCGCCACCACCAACCACAAGGTGTTCTCCATCGACCTGTCGCGCGACACGGTCAAGCTGTTCGCCAGCCAGGACACGCTGGACATGGCCACCGGCCAGCCCGCCGGCAGCGCCTTCAGGAATCCGGACAACCTGGCGATCGACGCCGAAGGCAATATCTACATCGTGGAAGACCAGCCGGGCGGCGTGGCCGACATCTGGTTCGCCAGGGACGAGAACCATGACGGCGTCGCCGAGGCCATCGGCAAGTGGGCCAGCCTGTCGACCGTCGGCGCGGAAAGCAGCGGCCTGTACTTCGACAGGTTCAAGCCGAATGTCGCCTACGTCAACGTGCAGCATCCCGCCAGCGGCGTCGATCGCACCATCATGATCAGCGCGCCTTGCCCGGCGAGAACGAACCATGGCCAGGACCGTCGCCGCGGCCACGGCAAAGATCGCGACACGGACTGAACGGGCCGGCTGCGCGGCGACGGCCACGTGCCGCCAGCAGCTTCGACGGCAGCCGGCGAAGCCCCGCAGGCGCAAGCCTGCGGGGCTTTTTAGCGCGCCGCCGCCTCCCTCCGGTGCGCCTGCCGCAAGCTTCGGGCCGCCGCCACCATCTGCGAGAGCGCCGCCTCGGTTTCAGCCCAGCCGCGCGTTTTCAGTCCGCAGTCGGGGTTGACCCAGAGCTTCTCGGGCGCGATCACCTGCGCGGCCTTTTCCAGCAGGCGGACCATTTCCCCGGCGTCGGGAATGCGCGGGCTGTGAATGTCGTAGACGCCGGGGCCGATTTCGTTGGGATAGTCGAAATCGCCGAAGCCGCGCAACAGCTCCATGTCCGAACGGCTGGTCTCGATGGTGATGACGTCCGCATCCATCGCCGCAATCGCCGGCAGGATGTCGTTGAATTCCGAATAGCACATGTGGGTGTGGATCTGGGTGGCGTCGTTCACCCCGGATGCACTGATGCGGAACGCGCGGCTCGCCCAGTCGAGATAGGCCGGCCAGTCGGCGCGCCGAAGCGGCAGGCCTTCGCGGTAGGCGGGCTCGTCGATCTGGATGATGCCGATGCCGGCCGCCTCGAGATCGACCACCTCGTCGCGGATCGCCAGCGCAATCTGCAGGGCGGTGGCCGCGCGCGGCTGGTCGTCGCGCACGAACGACCATTGCAGCAGCGTCACCGGGCCGGTCAGCATGCCTTTCATCGGCTTCCCGGTGAGCGACTGCGCATAGCGCGTCCAGCCCACCGTCATCGGCTGCGGGCGCGACACATCGCCGTACAGGATCGGCGGTTTCACGCAGCGGCTGCCGTAGGACTGCACCCAGCCGTTCTGCGAAAACGCGAAGCCGGCCAGCTGCTCGCCGAAATACTCGACCATGTCGTTGCGCTCGGCCTCACCGTGCACCAGGACGTCGATCCCCAGGGCTTCCTGCTTTTCGACGGCGTGACGGATCTCGCGCTGCATCGCCGCCGCGTAGTCGGCGGCGTCGATTTCGCCCTTCCTGAAGCGCGCGCGGGCATGGCGGATCGCCGCCGTCTGCGGGAACGAGCCGATGGTCGTGGTGGGGAAGGCCGGCAGCCTGAAGCGCTCGCGCTGCAGCGCCCGGCGCACCGCGAACGCGTTGTTGCGTGCGTCGTGCAAGGACGTCAGCGCGGCCAGCCGCGCCGCCACCGCCGCATCGTGCACCCGCTGCGAGGCACGGCGCGAAGCCAGCGCCCGGGCATTGTCGGACAGCGCCGCGGCAGCCGCCTGGCGGCCCTCGTTGAATGCGGTTTTGAGCGTGGCCAGCGCGGCGATTTTTTCGTCGGCGAACGCCAGCCAGCTCTTCAGCTCCGCATCCATCCGCTCTTCCCCCGCCAGGCTCGCCGGCACGTGCAGCAGCGAGCACGAGGGGGCAAGCCAGAGCCGCTCGGCCAGCCGCAGATGCAGGCCTTCGAAGCGTTCGAACACGGCATTCAGATCGCTCTTCCAGATATTGCGGCCGTCGATCACGCCTGCCGACAGCACCTTGGTGGCGGGCAGCCAGTCGACCACCTGGGCCAGCTCGTCGCCGCCGCGCACGCAATCGACGTGCACCCCGGCCACCGGCAGTTTCAGCGCCACCAGCAGGTTCTCGCGCAGCGGCCCGAAATAGCTGGCGAGCAGCAACTTCATGCCCGCCGCATTCAGATGGTGGTAGGCGCGTTCGAACGCGGCGCGCCAGCCGGACGGCAAATCCAGGCTCAGGATCGGCTCGTCGATCTGCACCCATTCCACCCCCTGCGCCTTCAGCCGCGCCAGAATCTGCGCATAGACCGGCAGCAGCCGGTCGAGCAGCTCGAGGCGGTCGAAGCCGGCGATCTTTTCCTTGCCCAGCCACAGGAAACTGAGCGGGCCGATCAGCACGGGCTTGGCGTTGAACCCGGCGGTCTGCGCCTCCGCCACTTCGTCGAACAGCCAGCCGGTGTCCAGCGAGAACCGGGTGTCCGGTTTGAGTTCGGGCACCAGATAGTGATAGTTGGTGTCGAACCACTTGGTCATTTCCATCGCATGGCAGTCGGCATTGCCGCGCGCCAGTTCGAAATACTGCGCAAGATCGAGCGTCTCGCCGAAACCGAAGCGCACCGGCGCGCAACCCAGCAGCGCGACGTGGTTCAGCATCTGGTCGTAAAACGCAAAATCCCCCACGCTGACGAAGTCCAGCCCGGCCGCATGCTGCCGCTGCCAGTTGGCCTGGCGGATGCCGCTGCCCACCGCCTTGAGCGCGACGGCATCGATTTCGCCGCGCCAGAAGGCTTCCTGTGAAAATTTCAGTTCGCGGTTCGGGCCGATGCGCGGAACCCCCAGTACGTGTGCCAGTGCCATGTGCGTGCTCCCAATGAACGATGGACGCCATGATGCCGATGCGGATACCATGAGACAAACGAATGTTTTTCATTTTTAACATGAACAATCATCATATTGAACTGCGCCACCTGCGCCTGCTGCAGGCGGTGGCGCAAACCGGCGGGCTGACTGCCGCCGCCGAGCGCCTGCATCTCACGCAATCGGCGGTATCGCACCAGCTGAAGGCGCTGGAGGAAGCCCTGGGGCTGCCGCTGGTCGAACGTGCGGTGCGCCCGCTGCAGTTCAGCGCCGCCGGGCGGCGCCTGCTGGCCCTGGCGCAGGCCGCGCTGCCGCTGGCGGACGCCGCGCTGCGCGACCTCGCCAAGCTGAAGGACGGCGACGCCGGCGAACTGCGCATCGCGGTGGAATGCCACACCTGCTACGACTGGCTGATGCCGGCGATGGACTGTTACCGCGACGTCTGGCCGGGGGTGGAGCTCGACCTGCTGGGCGGCTTTCAGGCCGACCCGGTGGGGCTGCTGCTGGATGGCCGCGCCGACCTCGTCATCACCTCCGAGGCCGCGCCGCGCCCGGGCATTTTCCATGCGCCGCTGTTCGGCTTCGAGATGCTGGCGCTGCTGCCGCCGGCGCATCCGCTGGCCGCCAGGAAATGGCTGGCCCCGGGCGACTTCGCCGGCCACACCCTGATCACCTATCCGGTGCCGGAAGACCGTCTCGACCTGATCCGCCGCGTGCTCGCGCCGGCCGGGATCAGGCCGCCGCGCCGCGAAGCGCAGCTGACGGTGGCGATCCTGCAATTGGTCGCCAGCCGCAGAGGGCTGGCCGCGCTGCCCGCCTGGGCGGTCGCGCCCTATCTCGAACGCGGCTACGTGGCCGCGCGCGGCATCGGCAAACACGGCCTGTGGGCCGAGCTTTACGCCGCGGTGCGCGAAACCGATGCCGCGCGCGCCTACGTCGCCGACTTCATCGAGACCGTGAAGCGCGACAGCTTTGCCCGCCTGCCCGGCATCCGCCCGGCGGTCAGCGCAGCATGACGCCGCGCCTCGCCTTCCGCCTCATCCTCGGCGACGACATCGCGCTCGGCCCCGGCAAGGTGCAGCTGCTCGAAGCCATCCGCGACAGCGGCTCCATCGCCGCCGCCGGCCGCACCCTGGGAATGAGCTACAAACGCGCCTGGCATCTGGTCGACACCATGAACCGCTGTTTCACCAGCCCGCTGGTCGAAGCCAGCAAAGGCGGCGCGCATGGCGGCGGCGCGCAGCTCACGCCGCTGGCCGGCGAAGTGATCGCCCTGTACCGCCGCCTGGAAACCCGTGCCCGCAAGGCCACCGAAGCGGACATGCGCGCGCTGGCCCGGCATCTGCGGACCACTGACTGAAGCTGCGGCACGCCCCTGCCGATGCCCGGCAAGCTCAAGGCCTAACTTGTTATCCTTCCATTCGATATGACATACTGAACATATCGAAACCTGCATCCGATCAACCGGGGAGACCTGCATGACGCGCGCATTCAAGAAACTGGCATCCGTCCTGGTGCTGTCCGCATCCGCCAGCCTGCCCGCCGCCGCTGACAGCGCGCACATCGCCGTCGCCGCCAACTTCGCCGCGCCGATGAAGGCGCTGAGCGCCCGCTTCGAACAGGCGACCGGCCACAGGCTCACCCTGTCGCCGGGCTCGACCGGCAAGTTCTACGCGCAGATCAAGAACGGCGCGCCGTTCGACGTGCTGCTCGCCGCCGACGACGAGACGCCGGCCCGCCTGCTGCGCGAAGGCGACGCGGTGCGCACGCAGACCTATGCGGTCGGCAAGCTCGCCCTGTGGAGCGCCGACGCCGCGAAACTTGACGGCAGCGACGCGCTGCTGCGCCGCGGTGCCTACAACAGGCTCGCGGTGGCCAACCCCAGGCTCGCGCCCTACGGCGCCGCCGCGATGCAGGTACTGGAAAAACTCGGGCTTGCCGGGCAAGCGAAGGACAAGCTCGTGATGGGCGAGAACATCGGCCAGACGCACCAGTTCGCCGCCAGCGGCAACGCCGAACTCGGCTTCGTCGCGCTGTCGCAGGTCTGGCAGGACGGCAAGCTCACCGGCGGCTCGGCATGGCTCGTGCCGCCCGCGCTGCATGCGCCGATCCGCCAGGACGCCGCCCTGCTGAAGCGCGGTGCAGCCAATGCGGCGGCGCGCGCCCTGCTCGATTTCCTCAGGAGCCACGAGGCGCAAGCCGTCATCCGCAGCTACGGCTACGAGCTGTAAGCCATGCCACTGGCGCCGGTCGACACCACGGCCATCGTGCTGACGCTGAAGCTGGCGTCGGTCACGACCGTGCTGTTGCTGCTGATCGCCACGCCGCTGGCATGGTGGCTGACCCACACCCACGCGCGCCTGCGTGCGGCGGTCACCGCGCTGGTGTCGCTGCCGCTGGTGCTGCCGCCGACGGTGCTCGGCTTCTACCTGCTGGTGCTGCTGGGGCCGCAGGGCGCCGTCGGCCAATGGATGCAGCAGTTCGGGATGTCGACCCTGCCTTTCACTTTTGGTGGGTTGCTGGTGGGATCGGTCATTTTTTCGCTGCCGTTCGCGGTGCAACCGATCGCCAATGCGTTTGCCGCCATCGGCACGCGGCCGCTCGAAGTGGCCGCGACCTTGCGTGCCTCGCCATGGGACCGTTTCGCCAGCGTCGCCGTGCCCCTGGCCCGCCCCGGCTTCATCACCGCAGCGGTGCTCACATTCGCCCACACCGTAGGCGAATTCGGCGTGGTGCTGATGCTCGGCGGCAACATTCCGGGCGAGACGCGGGTGCTGTCGGTGGCGATCTACGACCATGTCGAGGCGCTCGAATACGCCGATGCGCACCTGCTGTCGGCCGGGCTGGTCGCTTTTTCCTTCCTCGTGCTGCTGATGCTGGGCCGCTACGGCGGGCATTGGCAGCGGACCGCGACGTGAGCCTGATCGAGGGGCGGTTCCGCGCCAGGCTCGGCGAATTTTCGCTCGACGCGGATTTCAGCCTGCCGTCGCACGGCGTCACCGCCCTGTTCGGCCAGTCCGGCTCGGGCAAGACGACGCTGCTGCGGCTGATCGCCGGGCTCTCCCGCGCGCCCGGGCGCCTCGTCGTGGACGGCGAGATCTGGCAGGACGACTCGGTCTTCGTTCCCCCCCATCGCCGCGCGCTCGGCTATGTCTTCCAGGAGGCCAGCCTGTTTCCGCACCTGTCGGTGCGCGCCAACCTGGAATACGGCTGGCAGCGCGTGCCGCCGGGGGAGCGCACCATCCAGTGGGACGAGGTGATCGAGTGGCTGGGACTGGCGCCGCTGATTGCACATCGCCCGCACCAGCTGTCGGGCGGGCAGCGCCAGCGCGTGGCGATCGGCCGCGCGCTGCTGTCGTGCCCGCGGCTGCTGCTGATGGACGAGCCGTTGGCCGCACTCGACGCCGGCGCGCGCGCCGACATCCTGCCGTACCTCGACCGACTGCACCGCAGCCTGGCAATCCCGCTGCTGTACGTCAGCCATGCGGCGGAAGAGGTCGCCCGGCTGGCCGACCATCTGCTGTGCCTGGAGGCCGGGCGTATCGTCTGGCAGGGCAAGGCGGCGGACGGGCTGGCGCGCCTGGGAATCGCACCGGCGCATCGCGCGCGCGTGCTTGCGCACGAAGCGGGGCTGACCGTTCTGGACATCGCCGGGCAGACCCTGCGCCTGCCCGGCGTGCACGCCGCGCCGGGCGACAGCGTGCGCCTGCGCATCGAAGCCGCCGACTGACTGACGGCGCTTACAGTTCGGAAAACAGGTAGGCCAGCAGCGCGACGCCCAGCACCACCACCGCCAGGTTCATCGCCATGCCCGACCAGGTGCAGTAGCGCGCGGGGATCTCGACCGGTCTCAGGGTCCGCAGCACGCGCCGGAACTGCACGATGGAAAAACCGATCGCCAGCAACGCCAGGCCGATGAAGGCGATGCCGATCCAGAACGACAGGTCGCGCCCGACATGGTGCGGATCCTGGCGCAGCATGTGCAGGAACAGGCCGAAGCGCTCGAGCACGAAGCCGAACGCCATCAGCGTGAGGCCGGTGCGGTTCCACGCCATCAGCGTGCGTTCGGCGGCAAAGAATACGCGCGGATCGTCGAGACCGGACATGTTCAGACAGGCTCCACCCCGCCGGGCAGCGCGCTTTTCAGCAGCAGTGCCAGACGTTCGAAGGTTTCGGGAAACGGCGCGCGGCGGCGCCACACCAGGCCTATCGTGCGGCCGGGCGGCGGCGTCCTGAACGGACGGATCTCGACCGCCTTTTTGCTTGCGCGCGGCGCAGCGTCCACCGCCAGCGCCGGCAGCAGCGTCAAGCCCAATCCCAGGCCCACCATCTGGCGCAGGGTTTCCAGGCTGGTGGCGCGCACCTCCTCGCGGCCGCGCGACCCGCCGCCGCAGACATCGAGCGCCTGGTCGCGCAGGCAGTGGCCTTCATCCAGCAGCAGCAGCTTCTCGGCCATGATGTCGTTCACCTTCAGGACATCGCGTTTGGCCAGCGGGTGGCCCGCCGGCAAGGCGGCAAAAAAGGGCTCGTAAAACAGCGGCTCGACGCGCAGGCCGTCGTCGGCGACCGGCAGCGCCAGCAAGCCTGCGTCGAGCGTGCCCGCATTCAGGCGCTCCAGGATGTGCTGCGTCATTTCCTCGCGCAGCAGCAGCCGCAGGCCAGGGTATTTCCTGTGCACCAGGGTCAGCGCATGCGGCAGGTAATACGGTCCCAGGGTGGGGATCACGCCGAGATGGACGGTGCGCGCCATCGGGTCCTGCGCGTGCCTGGCCAGCTCCCTGATCCGCTCCGACTCCTCGACGATGTTGCGCGCCGCCTGCAGGATTTCACGGCCGATCGGCGTCGGCGCGACGCGCTTGAGACTGCGGTCGAACAGGGTCACACCGAGAAAGTCTTCCAGCTTCTTGATCTGGGTCGACAAGGTCGACTGGGTGATGAAACAGGACTCGGCCGCACGCCCGAAGTGGCCGTGATCGGCCAGCGCCACTAGATACTTGAGCTCTTGCAGGGTCATGCCGCTTGTTCGGTTTTCTCAATCGTTTGATTCTAGACTATTCATGAGACAACTTTTCGTTTGTGGTCTTAAATGCAATTCATCCGCCGTTCAAGCACCGGCCAAACGAAGGAGAGCCCCATGCCGCAATGCCCTTGCATGACCCGCGCCACTGGCGAGGAGAACAGGCATGATCGCGCTGGACATGGCGAGCACGCATGACGAAACGCAGGGCATGGACCGGACCGCGCCAGCGCGGCCAGGCGTGAACGCATGAATTCCGCCGCCCGCAGCCTGCAGGATTTCCTCGCCGACCCGCGCCATGCCCGCGCGGCGCGGCACGGCGGCAGCGCTCTGGCTGTTGCCCTGTTGGGCGGGCTGGCGTGGGTGGCCGTGGTGCAGGGCGGCGCCCGCATCGGCACCCCGATGGGGCAGGCGCTGGCCGGCTCGGCCATAGCGGCGCTCGCCACCGCCGCGGGTGCCCTGCCCGCCCTGTTCGTCCGCCGCATCTCGGCGCGCTGGGAAGACGTCATGCTCGGCTTCGGGGCGGGCGTGATGGCCGCCGCCTCGTGTTTCTCGCTGATCCTTCCGGGGGTCGCCGCCGGCGCCGGCATTCTCGGCAGCAAGCCGGCCGGCGCGGCGATCGTCGCCGCCGGGCTGGTGCTGGGCGCGCTGTTCCTGCTGCTGGCCGACAAGGCGGTGCCGCACGAGCATCCCGGCGCCGGCCGCCACGGCCCCGGCTGGATGCAGCTGCGCCGCGTCTGGCTGATGGTGTTCGCCATCGCCCTGCACAACTTCCCCGAGGGCATGGCGATCGGCGTCGGCTTCGCCGGCGGCGACGCCTCGGTGGGCGTCCCGTTGACCGCGGCGATCGCCATCCAGGACATTCCGGAAGGCCTGGTGGTGGCGGTGGCGCTGCGTACCGTGGCGTATACGCCCCTGAAGGCCGCCGGCGCGGCCGCGTTGACCGGGCTGGCCGAGCCGCTCGGCGCCATCGTCGGCGTCGCCTTGACCTCCGGCTTCGCGCCGCTCTATCCGGCCGGCCTGGGCTTTGCCGCCGGCGCGATGATCTGGGTGGTATCGCACGAAATCATCCCGGAAACCCATCGCAAGGGGCACGAGCAGGCCGCAACGCTGGGGATCATCGGCGGCTTCGTCGTCATGATGCTGCTCGACACTGCTCTGGGATAAGCACTCGACGAACCGAAAGGAGTCCACCATGGCCAAGACCGCACCCGCAACCCAACAACCGTTCCTGACCGACATCAAGACCCTGCGCGCCCGCGCGCGCAAGCACATCGAGGACGGCGCCGTCACCGCCGGCTACCAGGCCGACCGCGCCGTCGTGATCAAGCTGCTGAACGAGGCGCTGGCCACCGAACTGGTCTGCATCCTGCGTTACAAGCGGCATTACTTCATGGCCGGCGGCATCAACGCCGACACGGTGGCGCAGGAATTCCTCCAGCACGCCACCGAAGAACAGGGCCATGCCGACCTGATCGCCGCGCGCATCGTGCAGCTGAACGGCGAACCCGACTTCAGCCCGGACGGGCTGGCGATGCGCTCGCACGCCGAGTACGTCGAAGGCGGCAGCCTGATCGAGATGATCAAGGAAAACCTCGTCGCCGAGCGCATCGCGATCGAGAGCTACGGCGAGATGATCCGTTACATCGGCGACAAGGACATCACCACCGGGCGGATGCTGGAGACCATCCTGGCGATGGAAGAGGAGCACGCCAACGATTTGTCGAGCCTGCTGGAGGACCTCAACCGCTGACCCGTGCAGGATCAGCCCGCCAAGTCGACGCGGGCCATCTCCTGCATCGCCTTGCCGCGCTGATCCTGCCAGCTGAATTGCAGACGGCTGTGTCCCGCCAGCCGGGCCGCGTCCAGCAGCAGTCCGTGCAGGCCCAGGCCGCAAGCAGCGGTTGCCTGCTCGGCCGGCGTGCTTGCCGCATCCAGCCACAGCCGGACCACTGCCGCCTCCGGCAGCACGATCCACAGCGCCTGGCCTTGCTCCACCCGGCGCAGCGGCGCGCCGGGGGTCCAGATGGCGGCGGCCGCCCTGGGGCGCTTGCCGCCGTAGCGCCGCCACACCGCAGCCGGGCGATCGAAGGGGTGTCCCTCGGCGCGCGAGGCGGCAAGCTTGACGAATTCGGCGTGCGCCCACGCCAGCGGCATGGCGCTGCCGGTCGGCCGCCCCGGCCGGAACCGGCCGAGCGCCGGGGCATCCCATACCTGTTCGGGTATCAGGCCATGGCTGGCCATGGCATTCATCGCCGCCAGATACGGCCGCGCGTCGCGGCCGGCGGCGAGTTCGTAATGGCCGCGTTCGCCGCTGAGCAGCGGCCAGCCGCGCCCGCGTCCGGCGCCGTCGAATGCGCTTCCGTCGTCATGCTCGCCATAGCCGTCGCCGTTGTAACGATGCCATACCGGCCCCAGCGGCGTGGCGGTTTGCAGCAGTGCATCGGCGAGCGCCAGGGTGCCGACGATCAGCGCGTCATCGGCACGGCGCAGGCCCAGCCGCACCAATTGCAGGAAATCGGTGGCGACCTGCGCGTCGGCCGCAAGCCGCAGGCCGTCGCCCCGGTTCTTGATCGGCAATACCCGCTGCATGGCATAGTCGTCGCACAGGATGTCCGGCGGCGCTTCGCGCACGTAATACGCAGGCACGCCATGGCGCGCGCCCAATGCGGTGCCGCGTGCCACGCACCAGTCTTCCAGCCGCGCATTCCAGAAATCGGCCACCGCCAGCGGCAAGCCGCGTTCGGCCTCGGGCAGCAAGCCGGCGCCGGCCACCAGCGCGGCGATGCACACCGCGAGCGTAAACGGGCTGACGCCGGCGTCTTCCTCCCAGCGATCCTGCGGACTGGCGGGGCCCGCCTGCACCAGGAAGGCCAACGCGCGGCGCACGCTCGCCGCCACCGCCATGCCGCCCAGCGCATCGCGTTCGGCCAGGCTCGCGGCGAGCAGCACCGGGAATGCCGTCTCGTCGAGCTGGATCCCCGCCCAGTATGGCTTGCCGCCGAGCCACTGGTTCTGGTTCCAGTGGCCGTCGGCATTCTGCGTTGCCAGCAGGTAGCCCAGCACCGCCTGCGCTTCGCCGACGCTGCCGAGCGCCAGCAGCGCCTGCGCCGATTCGACCAGATCGCGCGGCCACACCAGGTGGTAGCCGCCGCGCTCTTCGCCGTGATTGCCCCACGGCACCGACAGGCTCGCCACCATCGCCCCGAGAAAGGTCTTGTCACTGTGGGTTTTGAGAACCTGCGCCGAACAGGCGAGCTGCGCCTGCAGTTCATCCGGCAAGCCGGCCGCCAGGGCTGCGGTATGGCACCCCTGATGCCATTCCGTCCAGGCCGCGCGCTGCTGTTCCCACATGCGGGCAAACGGCTGCATCAACGCCGCGCGCGCCAGCGTGGCGGCGGCCTGCATCGATGTCGCCAAGCCCAGCGCCAGCGTTGCGCGCGGCGCCACCTCCGCCATCAGCGCCACGTTGCCCGGCCCGGCTGCGGCGTAATGCCAGGCCATGCGCCCGTTGGCGGCGAAATCCTGCCAACCGTCGGAAACGCCGACGTAGCCCGCCGACGCCGCGCCCAGCGCATCCGCGCCGTCCGCCGTGCACGCCAGCAGCGCCGCCCCGAACGGCCCCTGCTCCGCCCACAGCACCCCCTGCCCCAGATGGCTCGCCGCCCACGCGCGATTGTTCCAGCCGGTGCCGCCCAGATGCGGCGCGAGCAGGGCGTAGACGCGCAAGCCCGCCTCGCCGTCGAGCGCCAGATCGATCAGCAGCACATCGCGCGCCGCATCCGGACAGAAACGCAGGCTGAGGGTGAAGCGCGGGTGGCGGTGCACGACGGCCGGCAGCGGCACCCCCGGCGCGGGCACGGCCAGCGTGTAATCGGCGCCGCGCTTGAGCTCGACCCAGAAGCCGGCGTCGTCGGCGACGATGAAGCCGAGGTCGCGGATCTGCGGAGTGTCGATGCGCGGGCAATAGACCTCGTTGACGATGCCGTGGCCGAGGGTAAACCACAGCCGCGACGAGCCGATCGCGGTACCGACCAGATCCTTGGCGGACGAGGTCCAACTGGGCGCGATCCCGGGTGCGCCGGGGGCGTGCCCCGCTGCGGCCGGCGGGCGAAAAGTCCAGGGCGTGTCCATTCGGAGCCCCCCTCGTGACGGCGTCGTGACGACGCTTTCACTTTACTGCAAATCACGCCCCGCCGCAGGGCCGCCCGGGAAGCGGGGTCGTGTCGCTGCGTTTGTTCGGCTGCGCCGGGTCTGGCCCGGTGCGTTATCGCGCCGATTCGACGGCCGGCTCCGGGATCGGTCCGGTTGTGTCGGGCGCCGGATGGTGATGCCCCAGCGCCAGCGCATAAATCTTCTGCAAATCCTCTTCGCTGACGTCGACGAAGGTATCGATCTGGCTCAACGCATAAACCAAGTCGCTGTGCGGGATCATGCACTTTTCCTCCGAACCGGCAGAATCCGCCGCCGCAGGCGCGCACACCGCCGGCTGGCGCCACCACGCCTGCGGATAACGCCGCCAGGCAAACGGGTAGTTGAACGCCACCGCCACGATCAGCAGCACGACGACGTTCAGCAGCACGGGACTGAGCACATAGTCGTAACCCAGCGCATGCAGGGCTTCGCCTCCCAGCACGGCGTTCAGCGCGGTGGCGCCGCCCGGAGGATGCAGGCAGCGCAGGCTGTACATGGCCGCGATCGACAAGGCCACCGCCAGTGCTGCAGCGAGCATGGGATCGGGCAACCAGCGGGCGCAGGTGACGCCGATCAGCGCCGACACCAGGTGGCCGCCGAACACCGACCAGGGCTGCGACATCGCGCCGTGCGGGGCGGCGAACAGCAGCACGGCGGAAGCCCCCATCGACGCAATGGTCAGCACGCCCGCATTGCCGTGCTCGGCCACCCAGAAGTTGCCGGCCCACAGCACCGCGAGCAGGCCCAGCAAACCGCCGGCAGCCGACACCCAGTGCTCGCGCTCCGAAACCGTGTAAGCGATTTTCAGTCCGCTCCAGCCCCGCATGAGGCTGACCCATCTTCTGAGGGCGCGCTCCGACATCCTGTAAGCCGTCTTCATCGTGTCAATGTTTCCGTTTTACACATCGAGCATCAGTTTCAGCGGTTTGCGCATGCCGGCGATGCGGCAGGCCTGCTGCCCGTAGCCACGCGGAAACAGTTCGTACAAGGCCTGCTTGGCGGCGTGTTTGTCGCCGCCCCGCGCAGCCAGATGCTGAATCGCCCGGCGCGCTTCGGGCACGCTTTCGTTCTCCGCGTACCAGGCGCGGATGAAATCGAGCACCTGCCAATGGGCTTCGCTCAACATCAGGCCATCCTCGGCCGCCAGCAACGGCGCAAGCGCCCGGCTCCACTCGGCGGGATCCAGCAAAAAACCTTCGTTGTCGCGTTCGGGCATCAGGGCGGAAAGGCCGGCACGGCTGTTCATCGCGGATTCCTTGTTTGACGAGGCGCCTAGTTTAGAGATCTCTAATATATCCATCCAACGATAAATTTTGGTATCTAATATCGGAAAAACCGATACATGAAAAATGGACACCGAACTCGCCCGCACTTTCCTCATGGTCGCCGCCAACGGCAACTTCGTCGCCGCCGCCAGCCGTCTGCACGTCACCCAGTCGACCGTGAGCGCGCGCATCCACACGCTGGAAACCACGCTCGGCGTGCGTCTGTTCCAACGCGGACGCAACGGCGCGGAATTGACGCCTGCAGGCAAGCGTTTCCTGCGCCATGCCAAGCATCTGGTGCGCACGGTGGAACAGGCACGCCACGACGTGGGATTGCCCGAGGGGTTTCACGATGTACTGACGCTGAGCGGACGGATCGCGGTATGGGAAGGGTTTCTGCCGCACTGGGTGGCGTGGATGCGCGGTGCGGCGCCGGACGTGTCGCTGCGCCTGGAAATCGGCTTCGAACCCGACATCATGCAAGGACTGATCGAGGGCACGGTGGATATCGGCGTCATGTACACGCCGACCTCGCGCCCCGGGCTGGCGGTGGAACCGCTGTTCGATGAAACCCTGCTGCTGGTAACCAACGATCCCAAGCGCCCCTGGCCGGATCCCGACTACATCCATATCGACTGGGGGACGGAATTCCACGCCTTGTTCAGCGATCACCATCCCGAGATGGGGGCCCCCACGCTGGTTGCCAACATCGGCTGGCTGGGCGTGCAACAGGTGCTCACTTATGGCGGCAGCGGGTATTTCCCGCTGCGGCTGGTGCGGCATTATCTCGAAGCCGGGCAGCTGTGGCGCGTCCCGCAAAGCCCGCAGTTCAAATTGACCGCCTACATGGTGTTCCCGCGCGACAGCGACAGCGCCACCCTCAAAAACGCCCTCGAAGGCTTGCGCACCCTTGCGCGCGAAGAGTAGCCGCTGCGCCCCGGACAGAATGTCTACTGGGCGCAACGCTGTTCGACGACGCCTCAGCGGATCGTCGCAGCCTCAGGGTTTTCTTGCCACCAGGTCGACCAGCGCCGACATGCCGTGGTGATGGCGGCCTTCGCTGATGACCGATTCGTGCTCGGCCAGATGCAGGATGTCCCAGCCGTCGAACCAGGCGCGCAGCAACTCGGCGGTATACAGGTTGGCGGGATTGGAGGGGCCGCCGGTGGCAAATTCGATCTGCTTCGGCGTATAGCCCTGCAATACCAGCAGTCCGCCCGGCTTGAGGCAGCGGCGGATGCCGTCGACGATGCGATCGCGCCCGGGCGGCGGAGCGAACTGGATGAAGATGGCCGCCACCAGGTCGTAGGCGGCGTCCGGCCAGTTCCAGTCGAGGATGTCGGCCTGCTCGAACGTCGGCGCCACGCCGCGCGCGGCGGCCAGCTTGCGGGCCTTTTCCAGTGCCGCCGGCGACAGCTCGACCGCATGCACCGCCACCCCCTGCTCGGCCAGCCACACGCCGTTGCGGCCTTCGCCGTCGGCGATCGCCAGCGCGCGCATGCCGGGACGCAGCAATGCCGCCTGGCTGGCCAGGAACGCGTTCGGCGCGGTACCGAAGATGTAGTCCTCGGTCGAATAGCGCTCGTTCCAGAAGCTGGCGCTCATGCCTATTTGGCGTTGGCGGCGAGCAGGCGCTCCAATTGCGCCGCCGGCACCATGCCGGGCACGCGCACACCGTTGGCGAAGATCAGCGTGGGCGTGCCACTCACTTTCAGCTTGCCGCCCAGCGCGATGGTGGAGTCGACCGGATTGGCACATTTTCCGTCATTCTTGGGCACGCTGCCATTGGCGATGTATTCGTCCCACGCCTTGTTGCGGTCGGGGGCGCACCAGATCTGTTTCGATGTCTGCACCGCCTTGGGATGCAGCCCCTCGATCGGATAGAGGAAGGTGTAGACGGTGATGTTGTCGACCTTGGCGAGTTCGGCCTCGAACTTGCGGCAGTAGGGGCAATCGACGTCGGAGAACACCACCAGCTTGCGCTCGCCCTTGCCCTTCACCGTCTTGAGCGCGTCGCCGAGCGGCAGCGTGTCCCACTTCACCGCCTGCAGCTGATTCAAGCGCGCCTGGGTCAGGTTGCTGCGGCTCTTCAGGTCGATGACTTCGCCGGCGAACACGTATTGCGCCTTGGCGTCGACATAAATCAGTTGCCCGTCGAGATAGACCTCGAACAGCCCGCTGTAGGGGGTCTTCTGCACCGAAGCGATGCTGGCCCCCGGAAACTGCTGCGTCAGCGCCTTGCGGATGAGCGACTCGTTTGCCTGCGCGGTCCCCGCGAACAACAGGGCTGCGGCCAGCGCCAGGGAAGTGAATTTCATGTCTTGCTCCAAAAAATAAAAAAATTCAGGACATCGCTTCGCGCACCAGCATCGCTTTCAGCGGCGACAGGCGGTCGACGAGTTTCATGCCGCTGTTGCGCAGCCAGGCCGCGCGGTCGTCGGCAAACAGGTGATGCAGGCCATGCGTGACAGCCTGCATGCGCTGCACCGGCTCGGCGCGCTCGCGCGCATAGCGTTGCAGCACGCGCACATCGCCGCAATTGCCCCGGCGCTGCTGCGCCAGCACGGCGGCCAGCGCTTCGGCATCACCGAACCCCAGGTTGACGCCCTGTCCCGCCAGCGGATGCACGCCGTGGGCGGCATCGCCGATCAGCGCCACGCCGGGGGCAACGGCAGCCGCCACCCGGATCAGGCGCAGCGGAAACGCGGCCGCGGGCGTCAGCAAGCGCAATTCCCCCAGCCGCTCATGGCCGGCCGTGCGGACCTTCTCGGCGAGCGCCGCGGGCTCCAGCATGAGCAGCGCGTCGGCATGCGCCGACCGGGTTGACCAGACCATCGACACGCAGTTCCCGCTCAACGGCAGCCAGGCCAGGATGTCGCTGTCGAAAAACCACTGGAACGCGGTTCCGCGATGCGCGCGTTCGCATTCGAAATTCGCCACCACCCCGCTCTGGCCGTAGGGCGTCGGCGTCGCGGCGAGCCCCGCCCACTCGCGGATGCGCGAGGCGGCGCCATCGGCGCCGACGATGAGCTCGGCCTCGATGGCCGTTCCGTCGGTCAGCGCCAGCTGCGTGGACGTGCCATCCCTGACGAGCGATTCGATCGTCGCCGGGCAGTGCAGCGCCACGTTGCCGTCGGCCTCGATCGCCTGCCACAAGGCGGATTGCAGGCGCCCGCTTTCGAGGATGGTCGCGAGGCGCGGGACGCCGGCCGCGTAAGCGTCGAGGCGGACCGCGCCGCTGCCGTCGCCCGCCACATCCATGCGGAAAACCGGCTGGATGCGTCCGCCATCGAGACGGTGCCAGGCGCCGATGCGTTCGAGGAAGCGCTGGCTGGCCGGGCTGATGGCGTAGATGCGGGTATCCCAGGCGACGCCCGGCGGCGGCGGCGGCCGGCGCTCGACCAGCGCCACCCGCACTCCCTGCCGGCCGAGCGCCAGCGCGGCGGCGGCGCCCACCAGGCCGGCGCCGACGATGACGACCTGATAGCGCTCGCCGCTCATCCGCGCGCCCCGAACATCATCCGCCGGGCGACGAAGGCTTTCAGCGGCGGCAGCGCTTCCAGCGCCAGCAGCCCCAGTCCGCGCGCGTGGCGCAGCGGCGCGCTGTCGTTGGAGAACACACGCACCAGGAAATCGGTGAAGCCGACCCCGCCCAGCACGTCCAGACGCCGCCCGCGCGCGTAGGCGGCCAGCATGGCGGCAGCGCCGATCCCGTCCGCGGGGGTGTCGCCGCACAGGCTCGCCAGTTCCCAGGCGTCGCGCAGGCCGATATTGAAGCCCTGGCCCGCGACCGGATGCAGCGTCTGCGCCGCGTTGCCGATGCGCACCACGCGGGCGGCAGCCGCGCTGCCGGTCCAGGCGAGTTTCAGTGGGAAGGTCTTGCGCGGGCTGGCGTGCAGAAACAGCCCCTGGCGCCCGCCGAAATGGCGGTACAAGGCGGCGAGAAATTCATCGTCCGGCAACGCGGCAATGCGCCCGGCGTCTTCCCTGCTGGCAGTCCATACCAGGGCGTAGCGATCGCCCTTCGGCAGCAGGGCTGCCGGCCCTTCCGGCGTGAAGCGCTCGAACGCCTGGCTGGCGTGCGGCAGTTCGGTCTGCACCTCGCACACCACCGCCGTCTGGTCGTAGTCGCGTTCGAATCTGGGCACGGGGGCCGTGTCGCCGCGCCCGCCATCGGCCACCACCACCAGCGGTGCGGCATGGACCCGACCGTCTGCCGCATGCAGGCTTGCCATCTCGCTGCCGGATTCGATGCGCGTCACCGCCACGCCATAATCGACCGCGATGCCGGCATCGGCCAGCGCCCGCTTCAGCGCCACGGTGAGCGATGCATAGGGCAGCACGTAGCCGAGTGCCGGCACGTTCGCCTCCTCTGCCGCCAGCCGCGCCACTCCGAGCGCGCCGCGCTGGGAAATGTGAATGCGGGTGATCGGGGTGGCATCGTCGAGCCGCGCCCACACGCCGAGGCGCTCGAGGATCAGGCGCGAGCCGTGCGACAGCGCCAGCGTGCGGGTGTCGACGCGTGCGTCTTCCGGCTGCGCCTCCAGCACCTGCGCAGCGACCCCCTGCTGCTGCAGCGCCAGCGCGCACACCGCGCCGACCGGGCCGGCGCCGACGATCAGCACAGGCGTCATCCGTTCATCCACGCTTCGATTTCATCCACGGTTTTCGGCGGCGAGGTCAGCACCTCGCAGCCGGACTCGGTCACCGCGACATCGTCCTCGATGCGGATGCCGATGTTCCAGAAGGCTTCGGGCACGTCGTCCGCCGGACGGATGTACAGGCCCGGCTCGACGGTCAGCGTCATGCCCGGCACCAGCGGGCGCCATTCGCCCTTGATCTTGTATTCGCCGGCGTCGTGCACGTCCATGCCCAGCCAATGGCCGGTGCGGTGCATGTAGAAGCGGTTGTAGGCGTTCGACTCGATCAGGCCGTCGACGCTGCCGGCAAGCAGCTTGAGATCGACCATGCCCTGCGTCAGCACGCGCACCGCCGCCTCGTGCGGTGAATTCCAGTGGCGGCCCGGACGCACCTCGTCGATGGCCGCCGCCTGCGCCGCCAGCACCAGTTCGTAGGCATCCTTCTGTGCCGCAGAAAAGCGGCCGTTGACCGGGAAGGTGCGGGTGATGTCGGCGGCATAGCTGCCGAACTCGGCCGCAGCGTCGATCAGCAGCAGGTCGCCGTCGGCGAGCGGCTGGTTGTTGAAGACGTAGTGCAGCACGCAGGCGTTGGCGCCGCTGGCGACGATGGAGGTGTAGGCCGGCGCCTCGGCGCCGCCGCTGCGGAAGGCGCACAGCAGCTCCGCCTCGATCTCGTATTCGTGGCGGCCCGGCCGGGTCGCGCGCATCGCGATGCCATGCGCGCGCGTGGAGATCTCGGCGGCGCGGCGCATCAGCGCCAGTTCGTGGCCATCCTTGATGAGGCGCATCTCGTCGAGCGCATGCCGCACGTCGACGATCTCGCCCGGCGCGCCTATGCCCTGCCGCGTCTTCGCGCGCACCGCGTTGAGCCAGCCGATCACCCGCGCATCCCACGCCGGATCCTGCCCCACCGCGTAGGCGAGGCGCGCGCGGTTGCCCATCAGTTCGGGCAGCCTGGCGTCGAGTTCAGCGACCGAATGGGCGGCATCGAAACCGAATTGCTGCTGCGCCGCCGCCGGGCCGTGGCGGAAGCCGTCCCAGATCTCGCGCGTCTCGTCCTTGTCGCGGCAGAACAGGATCGACTGCGGTTCGGCGCCGCCAACAAGCACCACCACCGCCTCGGGCTCGGCGAAGCCGGTCAGCCAGTAGAAATAGCTGTCGTGCCGGTAGGGATAGTGGGTATCACGGTTGCGCGGCACCTCGGGGGCGGTGGCGACGATGGCGATGCCGTCGCCGAGGGCTGCGGCCAGCCGCGCGCGGCGGCTGGCGTGAACAGAAGCGTCAAACATGGGTGCGCAGGCTTTCGTCGAGTTGTTGCAAGCGTTCGGGCGTCCCCACATCGACCCAGCGGCCGCCGAAATGTTCGCCGCTCGCGCGTCCGGCATCGATCGCCAGCCGCAGCAACGGCGCCAGCGGCGCCTTCTCGCCCGCCGGCGTATCGGCGAACAGCGCGCGGTGATAGATGCCGATGCCTGAGAAGGTCAGGCGCGAGGGGTTAGGGGTGAGGGGGGTGGCTGTCACGCGGCCGGCTTCGAGCACGAAATCACCCTGCGGGTGATGCGGCGGATTGTCGACCAGCACCAGATGCGCCTGGTCGTGGCCCGCAGCGAGCCGCGCCAGCGGCTCGGCCAGGCGGCTGAAATCGTATTCGCAGTAGATGTCGCCGTTCACCACTGGGAAAACCTCGCTTTCGATCAAGGGCAGCGCGGTGGCGATGCCGCCCGCGGTCTCCAGCGCGCTGCCCTCGCGCGAATAGTCGATCGACACCCCGAACGCCGCGCCGTTCCCCAGCGCGGCCTCGATCTGCTGGCCGAGGTGGGCGTGGTTGATGACGATGCGCGAAAAACCCGCCACACGCAGGCGCTCGATGTGCCAGACGATGAGCGGCTTGCCGCCAACCGGCAGCAGCGGCTTGGGCGTGCGGTCGGTGAGCGGGCGCATGCGCTCGCCGCGGCCGGCGGCGAGGATCATCGCCGTAACCCTGCTCAAAACGTGTACCCCACCTGCGGCTGCCTGTCCTGCAGCCCATCCAGCAAAAACAGCAGCGGCTTCAGCTCGTCATACCGCTCGCACACCTTGCGCAAATAGTGCATCACCAGCGGCATGTCCTTCAGGTAGCCGTCCTTGCCGTCGCGGTGATACAGCCGCGCGAAGATGCCGAGCACCTTGATCTGGCGCTGCGCGCCCATCCATTCGAAGTCGCGCCAGAATTCGCCGAAGTCCTCGCGCACCGGCAGGCGGGCCGCGCGCGCCTTTTCCCAGTAGCGGATCACCCAGTCGAGCTGCATCTCCTCGTCCCACTGGACGTAGGCGTCGCGATAGATCGAGGCGAGGTCGTAGGTGATGGGGCCGTACACCGCATCCTGGAAGTCGAGGATGCCGGGGCTGGGGTCGGAGACCATCAGGTTGCGCGAATGCCAGTCGCGGTGCACGTACACCTGCGGCTGCGCCAGGTTGTTGACGAGCAGGCGCTCGAACACGGTATCGAGGATGGCCTTCTGTTCGTCCTTCATGGCGACGCCGAGATGTTTCGCCACATACCACTCAGGGAACAGCATCAGCTCGCGCGTCAGCAGCGCGCGGTCGTATTCCGCCAGCACGCCCGGGCGGCTCGCCTGCTGGATGCGGACCAGCGCGTCGTTCGACGCCAGATACAGCTCGTTCGCCACGCCCTGATTGAGCTCGGCTTCATTCAAGGCCGACAGATAGGTGGTATTGCCCAGATCGGTCAGAAGCAGAAACCCCTGTTGCAGGTCCTGCGCCAGCACCTGCGGCACATGCACCCCGGCCTCGTCGAACAGCCTGGCGACGGCGATAAAGGGGCGGCAATCCTCGTGCGCCGGCGGCGCGTCCATCACGATATAATCGCGGCCTTTGGCAGTCACGCGAAAATAACGGCGAAAGCTGGCGTCCGCCGACGCCGGGGCGATATCGAGCGAGCCGCCCCCCAGCTGTCGGGCGGCCCAGTCCTGTATTGCTTGCAAACGTTCCACAGCCACACTGCTCCGAATAACGAACTTCCGGATTTTACATCGCTTGTCCACCCTGCCCGGCTTTGCGCTTGTCGTGTTGTTGCTGACCGCCGCTTCTGCGGCAGCGAACGGACTCGCGCTGAAAAAAGACGTCGAGCTCGCCGGCTCGGCTGCGGCAGGCAAGGCGGGGCCGCTGTTCGTGACGGCCGACCGCATCGAATCGACCGCCGCCAACGTCATCGAAGCCAGCGGCCGCGTGGAAGCCCGCCAGGCCGGGCAGAACTTCTTCGCCAACTGGCTGCGCTACGACACCACGCTGAGCCTGGTGGAAGCGCGCGGCCAGGTGCGGCTGGAGCAGGCCGCGCTGCAGGTGGCTGGCGACGCCCTCAAGCTCAACCTCAACGACTACAGCGGCGGGCTCACCCAGCCGGTATACCGGTTTCCGTCGCAGCAGGGACGCGGCGGCGCCGACCACATCGAGTTCATCGACGAAAACCACTTCAAGCTGCAGGACGCCACCTATACCACCTGTCCGACGGGCAACGACGACTGGTTCCTCAAGGTGAGCGATCTCGACATCGACAGGACCCGCAACGTGGGCACGGCGCGCCACGCTTCCCTGCGCTTTCTCGGCGTGCCCATCCTGTATACGCCGTGGGCGGATTTCCCGCTCAGCGATGCACGCAAGACCGGCGTGCTGGCGCCCACTTTCGGCACCACCGAGCGCAGCGGCCTCGACATCCTGGTGCCGTATTACCTCAACCTCGCGCCGAACTACGACGCGACGCTGTATCCGCGCCTGCTGTCCAAGCGGGGCATTCAGCTGGGCGGAGAATTCCGTTATCTGCTGAACGACATGCACGGCGAGAACCGCCTCGAATACCTGCCCAACGACAATGAAGCCAATCGTTCGCGCTGGAGCGTCGCACTCAACAACACCTACCGTCTGAGCGCGAACACCCAGGCCGGCATGCTGTTCAATCAAACATCCGACGACGATTATTTTCGCGACCTGTCCAATCTGATTTCCATTACTTCGCTCAGCCACCTCAACCGCGAAGCCTGGGTGACGACGCAGCATGCCGCCTGGAACGCCGAGCTGCGCGCACAAAGCTTCCAGACCCTGCAGGATTCCACAGCCACACCCATAGCCGAGCCGTATGCGCGGCTGCCCCAGGCGCGCCTGGGCGTGCTCCAGACGTTCGGCCGCGGGCTGGAATTCCGGCTGGACAGTGAAGCCACACGCTTCGCCCATTCCGACCCGGCCAAAACCGAAGGCACGCGCGTACTGGCCTACCCCACGCTGCGCCTGCCGCTCTCCAACTCGTTCGGCTTCCTCACCCCGCAGGTCGGCTGGCACAGCAGCTATTACGCGCTGGACGACGACGCCCTGACCAAGCAGCGCATCACCCGCAACGTGCCCATCTTCAGCCTCGATTCCGGTGTCGCCTTCGACCGCCCGTTCCGCTTCGCCGGCCAGGATTACGAGCAGACGCTCGAACCGCGCGCCTACTACGTCTACGCACCCTACCGCAATCAGGACGCGATCCCGGTGTTCGACACCGCGCTGCAGGATTTCAGCTACGCGCAGATGTTCACCGAGAACCAGTTCATCGGCGGCGACCGCGTCAACGACGCCAACCAGCTGACGCTCGCCGTCACCAGCCGTTTCACCGAGGCCGCGAGCGGCCTGGAACGCCTGCAGTTCACGCTCGGCCAGCGCTATTACTTCAGCACGCAGCAGGTCAGGCTGCCCGGCGCGACGTTGCGCACCAGCAACGCCACCGACCTGCTCGCCGCCGTCAGCGGACAGATCACGCGCGACTGGCGCATCGACACCGCCTGGCAGTACGACACCCAGAACGGCACCACCATCCGCCAGAACCTCGGCGCCTCCTACCGCCCCGGCCCCGGCCGTTCGTTGAACTTCGGCTACCGCTTCATCGACCAAACCACCGAGCAGGTCGATCTGTCCGCGCAATGGCCGCTGGCCAGGCGCTGGTACGGCATGTTCCGCTACAACTATTCGTTCCAGGACGACAAGCTGGTCGAAGGACTGGCGGGGCTTGAATACAATGGTGGCTGCTGGGCGGTGCGCGGCGTGTTCCAGCGCCTGGCCACCAAGGAAAACCAGTCCACCGATGCGTTTTTCATCCAGCTCGAGTTGAGCGGCATGGGGCGCATCGGCGCCAACCCGCTCGACGTATTGAAACAAAGTGTTCCCGGATACAGGCCAAGCAATGAAATTCTTCAAACGCCCTGAATGGCGCCGCCCGCACTGGGCACTGGCGCTGCTGATCGCCGCCTCGACCCTGCTGCCGGCCCACGCCGCGGTGCAGCCGCTCGACCACATCGTTGCCGTCGTCAACGACGAAGTGATCACCCGCCAGGAGCTCGTCAAGCGTTACGGCGAAATCGTGCGCAACCTGTCGCGGCAGAACACCCCGCTGCCGCCGCGCGAGGTGCTGGAAAAACAGCTGCTCGAACGCATGGTCACCGAACTCGCCTTGCAGCAGCACGCCCGCAGTACCGGCGTGCGGGTCGACCCGACGCAGGTCGAACGCGCCCTGCAACGCATCGCCGCGCAGAACAAGCTCGACATGGCCGGCTTGCAGGCCGCGCTGGAAAAGGACGGCCAGAGCCTCGACAGCATGCGCAACACCATCCGCAACGAGCTCCTCATTGCACGCGCCCGCGAACGCGACGTCGACAACCGCATCTCCGTCAGCGACGCCGAGATCGAAGGCTACCTGCAAACCCAGGCACAGCAGGGCGTGGAGACGGAATACAACTTCGCCCACATCCTCGTCACCGTGCCGGAGAATGCCTCGCCCGAGCAGATCCAGGCGCGCCGCGACCGCGCCGAGGACATCCTCGCCCAGCTCGCCAGGGGTGTCGACTTCGCCCAGCTGTCGGCCAGCCATTCCGACGCCCCCAACGCGCTGCAGGGCGGCGCTTTCGGCTGGCGCGCCAGCGGCAAGATGCCGGCTCTGTTCGCCGATGCGCTGAAGCCGCTGCAACCGGGCCAGATCGCCCCGCTGCTGAAAAGCAGCAACGGCTTTCACATCCTCAAGCTCAACGACAAGCGCGGACTGGACGTGGCGCTCAACGTCACGCAGACGCACGCCCGCCACATCCTCATCAAGACCAACGAGCTCACCTCGGAATCGGATGCCCGCAACCGCCTGCTGCAACTGAAGGAGCGCATCGACAACGGCGTGAAATTCGACGAGCTCGCACGCCTGCACTCCGAGGACGCCAGCGCCTCCAAGGGAGGCGACCTCGGCTGGATCAATCCCGGCGACACCGTGCCCGATTTCGAGAAAGCGATGAACGCCCTGCAACCGGGCGAGGTCAGCGCGCCGATCCAGTCGCCCTTCGGCTGGCATCTGATCCAGGTGCTGGAACGCCGCGAGCAGGACGTCACGCAGGAACGCCAGAAACTGCTGGCGCGCCAGGCCATCCGCGAGCGCAAGGCGGAAGAGGCCTTCCAGGACTGGGTGCGGCAGATCCGCGACTCGGCCTACGTCGAACTGCGCCCGCTCGATTGATCCGGGTATCCCGAGGGTGAGCGAAGCCGCGAATCTGCCCGTTCTCGCCCTCACCGCCGGCGAACCCGCCGGAATCGGGCCCGATCTCTGCATCGCGCTGTCGCAGCAGGCGCTGCCATGCCGCCTCTCGGTGCTGGGCGATATCGGAGTGCTGCGCGCGCGCGCCGCCCGGCTCGGCATCGCGCCCGATTTCGTCAGCGGCGACGCCGTTCCCGCGCACCGGCCGGGCCGTCTGCATGTACGCCACATCCCGGCCGCGGCCCCCGTCGCCGCAGGCGCGCTCGACCCCGCCAACAGCGCCCACGTGCTCGCCCTGCTCGACGCCGCCCTCGCCGGCTGCATGGACGGCAGCTATGGCGCCGTCGTCACCGCGCCGGTGCACAAGGGCGTCATCAACGATGCCGGCTTTGCCTTCACCGGCCACACCGAATACCTGGCCGAGCGCAGCGGCGCTAAAAAGGTCGTGATGATGCTCGCCGGCGGCGGCCTGCGCGTCGCGCTCGCCACCACCCACCTGCCTTTGCGCGAGGTGGCCGACGCCATCACGCCGGCGCTGCTCGATGCGGTGATCCGCATCCTGCACGCCGACCTGCAAAGCAAATTCGGCATCGCCCGGCCGCGCATCCTGGTGGCCGGGCTCAATCCGCATGCCGGCGAATCCGGCCACCTCGGGCGCGAGGAAATCGACGTCATCGGACCCGCGCTCGACCGCCTGCGCGGCGAAGGCATCGAGCTCGTCGGCCCGCTGCCCGCCGACACCCTGTTCTCGCGCATCCGCCAGGAGCCGTGCGACGCCGTGCTGGCGATGTATCACGACCAGGGCCTGCCGGTGCTCAAGTACGCCAGCTTCGGCGCCGGCGTGAACGTAACCCTGGGCCTGCCGTTCATCCGCACCTCGGTCGACCACGGCACCGCGCTCGACCTCGCCGGCACGGGGCGCGCGGAAGCGGGCAGCCTGCTGGCAGCGATTGAAATGGCCTTGGAGATGGCGAGCAGCGGCAAACGGTAAGCCGTGAGCGCCAGGGCGTACGCCCGTCCCTTGCATCTTGAAACTTGCCCCTTGAGTCCTGCCCCCTGACATGCACACCCCCCGCAAGCGCTTCGGCCAGAACTTCCTCATCGATGACGGCATCGTCCATGCCATCGTCAACGCCATCCATCCGCAGGCACCGGACACCGTGGTCGAGATCGGTCCCGGCCTCGGCGCGCTGACCCGGCCCCTGCTCGAGCGCCTGCCGCACCTGCACGCCGTCGAACTCGACCGCGACATCGTCGCGCGCCTGCAAAGAACCTGGCCGGCCGAGCGGCTCAGCGTGCACGGCTGCGACGCACTGAAATTCGATTTCAGCGCGCTGGGCCATGATCTGCGCATCGTCGGCAACCTGCCCTACAACATCTCCACGCCGCTGCTGTTCCACTTGATGGGGTTCGCCGAACACATCCGCGACATGACCTTCATGCTGCAGAGGGAAGTCGTCGAACGCATGGTCGCCGCGCCTTCGACCCCCGATTACGGGCGCCTGTCGATCATGCTGCAGCGCCGCTTTCACCTGGAATGGCTGCTCGATGTCCCGCCTGCCGCCTTCAATCCGCCGCCCAAGGTCGATTCCGCGGTCGTCCGCCTGATCCCCAAAACACCGGCCGAAATCGTCCCGCTCGACGAGGCGCTGTTCGCGCGCGTCGTCGCCGCCGCTTTTTCGCAGCGCCGCAAGACCCTGAGGAACACGCTCGGCAGCCTGCTCAAGCCCGGCGACTTCGCCGCGCTCGGCATCGACGCCGGCAGGCGTGCGGAAAATCTCGCCGTCGCCGACTACGAAGCCATCGCCCGGCATCTGGCCGGACAGGACCACCCGGCGTAAAACCCCGCTTACGGCAAGGCAAGACGAGCGAAACGGACCGGCGGCTCAAGCTTGGCGGCCGACATCCGATATTTCCGGCAGCCCCCTCCCCGAAGCTTATGGACACACGCTCTCAGCACCCACCATCGGCCCATCCGCCGGGCCTGGAACCCGAAATCGAGCGGGAGTTGCTGCGCGCCTATATCGACAGCGCCAACGACGGCATTTTTGTCGTCTGCGACGAGATGAAATTCCATGTCGCCAACCCGCTCATGGCCACCTGGCTCGGGATCGGCGAAACCGAGCTCACCGCGCATGGGCGGCGCATGCCGATTACCGAGCTGTTTGGCCTGGCCGAGACCGAGGCCTTGTTCCGCGAGCATTTCCGCGCCGTCCTTGAAGGACAGGCGAGGCGTTTCGAGGCGGAGATCAATCCGCCGCGCGGCGAGCCGCGCTGGGTTGAAATCAGCATGAACCGGGTACGCCTCGATGCCGGCGAACTGGTGATCGGCATCCTGCGCGACGTCACCGAGCGCAGGCTGCTGCAAACCACCTTGCAGCACCATGCCAGCCACGACGACCTGACCGGGCTGGTCAACCGCCGCGAATTCCAGCAACGCCTGCATGCGCTGGTCGGCAGCGTGAAAACCAGGCACGGATCGCATGTCCTGGTCTATCTCGGCCTCGACCAGTTCAAGGTAATCAACGACACCTGCGGCCAGCTGGCCGGCGACGAGCTGCTGCGCCAGCTGGGGCAGCAGCTGCAGCGGCTAGCGAAGCGGCACGACGTGATCGCGCGCCTGGGGGGCGACGAATTCGGGCTGCTGCTGTACGACCAGCCGATCGAAGAAGGCATGTGGGTGGCGGAAGCCTTGCGCGCCGCCGTGGCCGGCTATCGCTTCGTCTGGGATGGGCGCAGCTTCGAGGTGACCGCCAGCGTCGGCCTGTGCGCCATCGGCGCCGACACGGTTTCCGCGGAAGACGTGTTGAGCGCGGCCGATGCGGCCTGTTGCGTTGCCAAGGATCGGGGACGCAACCGCGTGCAGTTGTATTTCGGCGGCACCGCCTGCACCGGCAAGCGCCAGGAAATGCAATGGGTAGCCCGCTTGCAGAAGGCGCTGGACGAAAACCGCTTCCAGTTCTGGCAACAGCGGATTCTCGACCTGAAACGCGCTCCAGGCGGACAGGCCGGACATTTCGAAATACTGCTGCGCCTGATCGACGAGGGCGGCGCGATCGTTGCGCCGGACCGCTTCTTCCCGGCGGCCGAACGCTACGGACTGATGCCTGCCATCGACCGCTGGGTCGTCCAGCACCTGCTGCTGGACGGGCAGCACGGGCGCCTGCAAGCGGAAATGGCGCGCACCTCGGCCACGCATTGCGCCATCAACCTGTCCGGCGCCAGCCTCAACGACGATACCTTCATGGACTTTCTGGAAGACGCGCTGCGCCGCACAGCGCTGGCGGGGGACCGGCTGTGTTTCGAAATCACCGAGACCGTGGCGGTGGCCCATTTCGGGCGCACCCGCGAAGTGATGCAAGCCATCAAGCGGTTCGGCTGCCGGTTCGCACTGGATGATTTCGGCAGCGGCATGTCTTCGTTCAGCTACCTGAAGAACCTGCCGGTGGACTATCTCAAGATCGACGGCGCCCTGGTGCGGCATATCGTCGAGGACGCCGCCGATTTCGCCATGGTCGAGGCCATCCACCGCATCGGCGCCGTGCTCGGCCTGAAGACGATCGCCGAATTCGTCGAGACCGAGGCGGCGCTCGAGCGGCTGCGCGAAATCGGCGTCGACTATGCCCAGGGCTACGCCATCCACCGCCCGCAGCCGCTGTTCGGAGAACCGAGCCCCGCCTGAAGCCGCAGCGGCAACCGCGGCCCCGTTCAGTCCTGCAGGAAGGGATAGTCGGTATACCCCTTCTCTTCCCCGCTGTAGAGGGTTGCGTAGTCGGGCGGATTCAGGGCCGCGCCGCGGCGGAACCGTTCCACCAGATCGGGGTTGGCCAGCAGCAGGCGGCCGAACGCAACCGCATCGGCGGCGCCCGACGTCACCGCAGCCTGCGCGGTTGCGAAGTCGTAGCCGTTGTTGAGGATCAGGTTGCCCGAATACAGCGCACGCAGCCTGTCGTAATCGAATGGCTGCCACTGTTCGCGGGGCGCGCCGCCGGTTCCCTGCAGCACGTCCAGGAAGGCCAGTTGCAGCGGGTTGAGCTGGCCGACAACGTAATCGAACGTCGCCTGCGGATCGTCGTCACCGATGTCGTTGAACGGCGTCACCGGAGACAGCCGCAGGCCGGTACGGTCACTGCCGATTTCCCGGCACACGGCATCCAGCACTTCCAGCAGCAGGCGCGCCCGGTTTTCCTTGCTGCCGCCGTAGGCATCGGTGCGCCGGTTGGTGGACGAGCGCAGGAACTGGTCCAGCAGATAGCCATTGCCGGCATGGATTTCCACGCCGTCGAACCCCGCGTCGATGGCGTTGCGCGCGGCCCGCCCGAAGTCGGCGACCAGGGCGGGGATTTCCGCAAGTTCGAGTGCGCGCGGCGTGACGAAATCCTTCATCTCCTGCCCGGTGAACACCTGGCCGGCCGGACGGATCGCCGACGGTGCGACCGGCAAGGCGCCGCCCGGCTGCAGATCGGGATGCGAAATCCGCCCCACATGCCACAGCTGCAGCGCGATCTTCCCGCCGGCGCCATGCACCGCATCGGTCACCCGCTTCCAGCCCGCGACCTGTTCGGGCGTATGGATGCCGGGCGTGCGGGGATAGCCATGGCCCGCCGCGCAGACCGGCGAAGCCTCGGTCAGGATGAGTCCGGCCGAGGCACGCTGGCGATAGTACTCGACGACCAGCGAGGTCGGCACGTTGCCCGCGCCGGCGCGGTTGCGCGTCAGCGACGACATCACCACGCGGTTGGCAAGTTCGATGGCGCCGAAGCGGGCGGGTGAAAAGAGATCGGTCACGTCGGGATTCCTCTGGATCGAGTTGCAGGCAGGGTTGATGAAACACGTCCAATCTATCTTGGGGCCCGATCCGGGAATGCAAGCTTCGCTGGCGTCGATCGATGGGATAGCCGGGTCGACGGCCCCGATGTTTGAGATAATCAAGGATCGGAAACCGATACTGGCCGTGCGGCCTGAGGAAAACATTCCGGCCCGTCCAGGAAAAGCCCCTGGATAGCCTACACCCCAACCCAGGAATTGAACGATGATCGAGAATCAGGAACGCTTCAACCGAGCGATAGCACTGTTTGATGCCGCCAATGCGGAAGACCCCAATCAGGACGAAGGCCAGCCCAAGGAACTGCTTTACGGCCGTCGCATGTCGGACATGATCGCCCGCTTTGCACCGCAAGCCTCCGAGGTGGCGCAACTGGCCGTGCGCGCCCAGCACATCCAGCGCTGGAAGGTGCCGCGCAGCAGCTATCCGATGAACAAGGAGGGCTATCACGCGTGGCGCACCGGGCTTTACACGTTTCACGCCGATACGGCGGGCGAGCTGATGCGCCAGGCCGGCTACGACGACGCAACCATCGAACGCGTCAAGAAGGCGGTGGGCAAGCGCGGCATCAAGAGCAATCCGGAAACGCAACTGCTGGAAGACATCGCCGATCTTGTCTTCATCGAGCATTACATACTGGCCTTCGCCCAGAGCAAGCCCGACTACGACGAGGCGAAATGGCTGGATATCATCCGCAAGACATGGCAGAAGATGTCGAAGGCCGCCCAGGCCTTCGCACTGTCCGGAAAAATCAAGCTGCCCGAGCCGCTGCTACCGCTGATCACCAAGGCAATCGGCTAGCAAGCGCTGCGGCCAGGGTCCGTTATTCCGCCCATTCCTTCACCCACCCGGCGGTTCCCTTCTGGATGAATTCGATCGGGTAGCCGTCGGGATCTTCGATGAACGCGATCACCGTGGTGCCATGCGACATCGGCCCGGCCGGGCGCAGCACCTTGCCGCCCTTGGCTGCGACGGCGTCGCACGCGGCGTAGGCGTCGTCGACCTCGATGGCGATGTGGCCGTAGCCGCTGCCGGCTTCGTATTTGTCGACGCCCCAGTTGTAGGTCAGCTCAAGCACTGCCGTGCGGTCTTCCGTGTCGTAGCCGACGAAGGCGAGGGTGAATTTTCCGCCCGGGTAATCCTTGCGGCGCAGCAGTTTCATGCCGAGCACGCCGGTGTAGAAATCGATCGAGCGGTCGAGGTCGCCGACGCGCAGCATGGTGTGCAGGATTCGCATGGTTTCAGACCTGAAACAGAGAAGCTCCCATTGTGCGCAACTCGGCGCGCCGCGCAAGCGCGTCCGGACACAGCGCCGCGACCTGCGCCCAGAAGCGCGGCGAATGGTCGAGGTGGACGAGGTGGGCGAGCTCGTGCGCCGCAACGTAGTCGATATGCGCGAGCGGCGCCTGCACCAGCCGCCAGTTGAGGCGGATGTGGCCGTGCCGGGTGCAGCTGCCCCATTGAGTTTGCGCGTCGGACAGGGCAAAACGGCTGGGCCTGCGCCCCAGTTTGCGGGCGATGCGCGCGAGCCGCCAGGCCAGCAGGCGTTCGGCGCGGACTCGCAGCCAGTCGCGGACCAGGGATGCGGCGTCGGCACCGTGCGGCGCATGGATACGCAGCGTGCCGCCATGGCGGCGCACCTCGCTGAACAATGAAGGCCGGATATCGAGTGCAAGGACGCGCCCCAGATAACGCACCTCGTTCGCGGCGGGCGCCCCGGCTTGCGCTGTGCGCGCCTGCATCCGTGCCCAGGCGCGGGCGAGCCAGCCGCGCTGCAGCACGACATAACGCTCGATCTCGGCACGCGGCGTCCAGCTCGGCGCATGAATGCACACTTCGCGCGAAGTCACCGTCAGGCCGAGGGTGCGGCGGCGGCGCGAGCGCTTGAGCGCAAACGGCACCACGATGCCGCCGAGCTGCAGCACCCCGTTATTGGCGTGCGGCAGCAGGGGGCAGCCTCGCCATTTCGGCCTCGATCCAGGCCTCGACCGCGCGGGTGAGTTCGGCCGCGCTTTTGCCGGCCGTTTCGATGGCCGGGCCGATGCTGACGGTGATGGTGCCGGGACGCTTGATGAAGGCATTTTTCGGCCACACTTCGCCCGCATTGTGCGCCACCGGCACGATGGGCGCGCCGCTTTCCGCCGCCAGCCAGCCGCCGCCTATGCCGTAGCGGCCTTTTTCGCCAGGGGCGACGCGCGTGCCTTCGGGAAACACCAGCACCCAGAATCCCTGCGCGATTTTTTCCTTGCCCCGGGCGACGATCTGCTTGAGCGCTTCGCGCCCGGCACCGCGGTCGATGGCGATGGGCGAGAGCATCCGGAATGCCCAGCCAAAAAACGGCACGTTCAGCAGCTCCTGCTTGATGACCGGCGAGAGCGGCGGAAACAGGAACAGAAACGCCACGGTTTCCCACGCCGACTGGTGCTTGGCGAGAATGACTGCAGGCCGGTGCGGCAGGTTCTCAGCCCCCTTCACCACATAGCGGATGCCGAGCACCCAGCGCGCCAGCCAGATCACGCTGTGGTTGTAGCCGGTAATCATCCGGTAACGCGTATGCGCCGAAAACGGAAAGCTGAGCAAGGCAATGGTGCTGAAAAAAACCGTCAGCGCGGTTTGCAGAACCATGAAAACCAGCGAACGGATCAGGTTCATGCCGCCGCCTTGAGCAGGTGGTCGACGGCCTCGCTCAGGTCGGCAAATACCGGCGTGTTCTCGGGCAGGTTGCCCGCCGCCAGGGTTTTTTCGCCCTTGCCGGTTCGCACCAGCAACGGCTGGGCGCCCACGCTGGCCGCCGCCAGCAGGTCGCGCAGCGAATCGCCGATGGCGGGCACGTCCTGCAGATCCTGGCCGTAGCGCGCGGCGATCTCGTTGAACAAGCCCGACTTGGGCTTGCGGCAGCCGCAGTTCGTCTCGGCCGCATGCGGGCAATAAAACACCGCCTCGATGCGCCCGCCCGCCTGCGCCGCCGCCTTGTGCATCTTGGCGTGGATGGCGTTGAGCGTCGCCATCTCGAACAGCCCGCGCGCCAGCCCCGACTGGTTGGTCGCCACCACCACGCGCCAGCCCTCGCGCGTCAGCCGCGCGATCGCTTCCAGGCTGCCGGGAATGGGCTTCCATTCGTCCGGCGACTTGATGAACCGGTCGGAGTCGAAATTGATGACGCCGTCGCGGTCGAGAATGATGAGCTTCATGGCCTGATTCCTGCCGTTCCGAGGCTCCAGTTTACGCCGCCAGGCGCGACAAGTCCGCCACCCGGTTCATGGTCCGGTGCAGCTGGTTCAGCAGCGCCAGCCGGTTGGCCCTGAGCGCGGGATCGTCGGCGTTGACCATCACGTGGTCGAAGAAGGCGTCGACCGGGGCTTTCAGCGCGGCCAGCGCCTGCAGCGAGGCGGTATAGTCGCCCGCCTCGAAGGCCGCGCCGGCATGCGGCGCGATCTCGCCGAGCGCGGCAAACAACGCCGTTTCCGCCGCCTCGACGAAGCGGGATGGATCGGCCGTCGCCCCCACTTCGCCCTCGGCTTTCTTGAGGATATTGCCGACGCGCTTGTTGGCGGCGGCCAGGCTTTCAGACTCGGATAATGCCGCGAACGCACGCACTGCGTTGAGTTGTTTGGGAACCAGCATGACCTGCACGGGGCGCATGGAAATCACCGCATCCACCTCGTTCACGCTGTAGCCCTGGTCTCGCATCATGCCGCTCAGGCGGTCGAACACGAAGGTCTCCGCATCGGTGTGCGCATCGCCCAGCATGCCCTGCGGGAAAGCGGCAAAGGCAATATTGATCAGCTCGAACAGGTTCAGCGGCAGCGACTTGTCGATGAGAATGCGCAGGATGCCAAGCGCATGCCGGCGCAGCGCGAACGGGTCCTTGTCGCCGGTCGGGATCTGCCCGATGCCGAACATCCCCACCAGCGTTTCCAGCTTGTCCGCCAGCGCCACGCAGACGCCGACATCGCTGCGCGGCAGCTCGTCGCCGGCGAAGCGCGGCTTGTAATGGTCCTCGATGGCGAAGGCGATGTCGTCGGCGAGGCCGTCGTGCTGCGCGTAGTAGCGCCCCATGATCCCCTGCAGTTCGGGGAATTCGCCGACCATGTCGGTGAGCAGGTCGGCCTTGGCCAGCAAAGCGGCCTGATCGGCCTTCAGCGCCAGCGCCTCGCCGCCGATCTGCTGGCCGATGGCGCGGGCGATCGCCTGCACCCGCGTCACCCGCTCGCCCTGGGTGCCGAGCTTGTTGTGATACACCACCTTGGCCAGCCCCAGCACGCGCGAATCCAGCGCCTTCTTGCGATCCTGGTCGAAGAAGAACTTGGCGTCGGCGAGACGCGGGCGCACCACCCGCTCGTTGCCGCCGATCACCGCCGATGCGTCGGCGGGCGAGATGTTGGAGACGATGAGGAAGCGGTTGGTCAGCTTGCCCGCCGCATCCAGCAGCGGGAAATACTTCTGGTTCGCCTTCATGGTGAGGATCAGGCATTCCTGCGGCACTTCGAGGAAGGCTTCATCGAACTTGCCGATCAGCACGTTGGGGCGCTCCACCAGCGCGGCGACTTCGTCCAGCAGCGCGGCGTCCTCGACCGGCGCGAGGCCCAGCGGCGCGGCTGCGGCCTGCAACTGGCGGACGATCTCGGCGCGGCGTTCAGCGAAGCCGGCGATCACTGCGCCCTCGTCCCTCAATTGGGCGGCGTAGCTGTCCGCACTTTGAACGGACACCGGGCTGACGCGCGCCTCGAAGCGATGGCCCTGTGTCTCGCGCCCCGCCGCAAGGCCCAGCACCGACACCGGCACGACGCCGGCGCCGTGCAGCGCGACCAGCCCGTGCACCGGGCGCACGAAGTTGACGCTGCTCCAGCCGTCGGCCAGCTGGTACTGCATCACCTTGGGGATCGGCAGCTTCGCCATCGCGGCTTCGATGGCCTTTTGCAGGCCGTCGGCGAGCGCGACACCCGGCGCGATGCTGTCATGGAACAAGGCTTCGTTCTTGCCTTCGCCCTCGCGGCGCAGCTTGGCCGCCGCGGACTCGTCGGCACCGAGTGCAGCGAGCCGTTTCAGCAGCGCAGGCGTCGCCTGGCCGTTGGCATCGAGACCGACGGCGACCGGCATCAGCTTGGTCGACATCGGCTTGTCGGCGGCGCGCGCCAGCACGCCTTCGACGTGCACGCCGAGGCGGCGCGGTGACGCGAAGTTGACGACCGCAGCGTTGGCAGCGGCCAAGCCCTGCGCGACCAGGCTTTCGGCAAGTGCGGATGCGAAGGCTTCGCCCAGCTTCTTCAGCGCCTTGGGCGGCAGTTCTTCGACGAACAGTTCAACCAATAGATTCTGTGCGCTCATGCCGCCGCCTTCTTGTCGAGTTGTACGATGACTTCATCCGCCCATGCCTTGGGCGCCATCGGGAAGCCCAGCCGCGCGCGGCTGTCGAGGTAGCTCTTCGCCACGCTGCGCGCGAGGTTGCGGATGCGCCCGATGTAGGCGGCGCGCTCGGTCACCGAGATGGCGCCGCGCGCGTCGAGCAGGTTGAAGGTGTGCGCGGCCTTCAGCACCTGCTCGTAGGCCGGCAGCGCGAGCTGCGCCGCCATCAGCTCCTGCGCCTTCTTCTCGTGCGCGGCGAACGCGGTGAGCAGGAAGTCGACGTCGCTGTGCTCGAAGTTGTAGGCGCTTTGCTCGACCTCGTTCTGGTGATACACGTCGCGGTAGCTCAGCCCCTCGGTCCACACAAGATCGAACACGCTTTCCACGCCCTGCAGATACATGGCGAGGCGCTCCAGGCCGTAGGTGATTTCGCCGGTGATCGGCTTGCAGTCGATGCCGCCGACCTGCTGGAAATAGGTGAACTGCGTCACCTCCATGCCGTTCAGCCACACCTCCCAGCCCAGCCCCCAGGCACCGAGCGTCGGGTTTTCCCAGTCGTCCTCGACGAAGCGCACGTCGTTCTTTTTCAAGTCAAACCCCAGCGCTTCGAGCGAACCCAGATACAGCTCCAGAATGTCCGCCGGCGCCGGCTTCAGCACCACCTGGAACTGGTAGTAATGCTGCAGCCGGTTGGGGTTGTCGCCGTAGCGGCCGTCCTTGGGCCGGCGGCTCGGCTGCACGTAGGCGGCCTTCCACGGCTCGGGGCCGAGCGCGCGCAGGAAGGTCGCGGTGTGCGAGGTCCCGGCGCCGACTTCCATGTCGTAGGGCTGCAAGAGCGCGCAGCCGCGCTCGGCCCAGTAGCGCTGCAGGGTGAGGATGATGTCCTGAAAGGTGGGTTTCACGGGGAATAAACGGCTTTTCGGGAAAGGCGCATTTTAACGTGGTTGGGATTGGTTTCGTTGCTGGTTGTAATGGGGGATGCCGCTTAACTGCTGACCGTTGGCGGGGGGGTGCCCGGCGAACGGTCAGCAACAAAAGATTGACTTAAGCGCCCGCCGCTTCCAGCGCCTCGATCTCCCCCGACACCTCCAGCCACTCCCCCTCTTCCATCGCCAGCTCGTCAATGACGTGCTGAAGCTGCTTGCCCGTTTCGGTAATCTCCTCGACGGAAAGCGTTTCACCCAAACGGGCTTCGAATGCCGTCTTTTCCGCCTGCAGCGCAGCCATGCTTTTGTCGAGCTTCTCCAGCTTCTGCTTCAGCGACCTGATCCTGCCCGACGACACCGGCTTCTTCGCCGCCACCGGCGCAGGTTCCGCCTTGGCCAAAGGCGCTTCTACCGCCTTGCCGGCCTCCTTCAGGCTTTCGCGCAGACGCTTGCCCTCCTCCAGCAGATAGCGCTGGTAGTCGTCGAGGTCGCCATCGAACGGCTCGACACCGCCGCGGCTGACCAGCCAGAACTCGTCGCACACCGATCGCAGCAGGGCGCGGTCATGGCTGACCAGCATCAGGCTGCCTTCGAATTCGTTCAAGGCCATCGCCAGCGCCTCGCGGGTGGCGAGGTCGAGGTGGTTGGTCGGCTCGTCCAGCAGCAAGAGGTTGGGCCGCTGCCACACGATCATGCACAGCACCAGGCGCGCCTTCTCGCCGCCGCTCATGGTGCCGACGGCCTGCTTGACCATGTCGCCGCTGAAGTTGAAGGTGCCGAGGAAATTGCGCAGGTCCTGCTCGCGGCTGCTGAACTGGCCGGCGCCGCCATTCGCAATGGTGTCGCGGGCGAGGCGGATCATGTGCTCCAGCGGGGTGTCCAGGGGACGCAGCACGTCGAGTTCCTGCTGCGCGAAATAGCCGATGTTGAGGCCCTTGCCTTCGGTCACGGCGCCGGCAACCACCGCGAGGTCACGCGCGATGGTCTTCACCAGCGTCGACTTGCCCTGGCCATTGGCGCCGAGGATGCCGATGCGCTGCCCGGCGAATACGGACTTGCTGACGTGCCGCACGATCACCGTCGGCTCGCTCGCGCCGTCCGCCGGCGGGTAGCCGAAGCTGGCGTCGTCGATGGTCAGCATGGGATTGGGCAGGTTCTGCGGCTCCTTGAACTCGAAGGTGAAGTCCGCGCTCGCCAGCATCGGCGCCAGCTTTTCCATGCGGTCCAGCGCCTTGACCCGGCTTTGCGCCTGCTTGGCCTTGCTGGCCTTGGCCTTGAAACGGTCGATGAATTTCTGCAGGTGGGCGATCTTGTCCTGCTGGCGGGCAAACGCCGCCTGCTGCAGCGCCATCTGTTCGGCGCGCATGTCCTCGAAGGTGCTGTAGTTGCCGCCGTAGCGCGTCAACTGGCCGTTCTCGATGTGGATGGTGACGTTGGTCACGGCGTCGAGAAACTCGCGGTCGTGGCTGATCACCAGCATGGTGCCGGGGTATTTCTTCAGCCAGGCTTCCAGCCATACCAGCGCGTCGAGGTCGAGGTGGTTGGTGGGCTCGTCGAGCAGCAAGAGGTCGGACGGGCACATCAGCGCGCGGGCCAACTGTAATCTCATGCGCCAGCCGCCGGAAAAGCTGTTGACCGGCTGGTTAAGTTCGCGCACCTGGAAGCCCAGGCCGAGGATCAAAGCCTGCGCGCGCGACTGCGCGTCGTGGGCGCCGGCATCGTGCAGCGCCATATAGGCGTGCGCCATGCGCTCACCGTCGTCGCTTGCCTCGGCGGCGGCGACCTCGGCCTGCGCCTCGGCCAGCCGGGTATCGCCGGCGATGACGAAGTCGGTCGCGGACTCGGCAGTCTCCGGCATGTCCTGCGCCACCTGCGCCATGCGCCACTGCGAGGGCATGGAAAAGTCGCCGCGGTCCTCGTGAAGAGTGCCGTTCAAGAGCGCGAACAGGCTGGATTTACCGGCGCCGTTGCGGCCCACCAGGCCGACCTTTTCGCCCGGGTTGATCGACACCGACGCGTTGTCGAGCAGCACCTTGGCACTGCGCCGCAGGCTGAGATTCTTGAGGATGATCATGCAAGAAGACGCGGCACGCAGGATGCGCCCCGCCCAAATCGAAAGCCGGATTCTACCCTGATGCCGTCTTCCCCCCGGCGGGTGTCGACTGTTGGCCGCCTCGACACGGATTGACGATTTTCCGTCAACCGGCGCCATGCCGCCCGCCCGCATGTGCGGAGAATGGTTTGCAACGGCTTGTTTTATTGGCGGTTTCCCGGCCCGCGCCGCGGCATGCCAGGTGGCACAGGCATTGCAGGCATTCAGGCAAACCCTTCACCAAGGAGCGCATCATGAAACTGCAATTCGGCCACAAGCAGTTGGTTCTCGAACTCAGCTCCTCGCCCTTTGCCTGGTTCCACGGCCAGACCGAGCGCATGAGCCTCACCAGCCTGTCGCTGCTGTTCGTGCAGTTTTCCCTGTTTGCCCGGCAGTCGGCCGCCTGATGCAGCTGGGCAAGGCCACCAGCGTAAGCGTCGGCCTGTCGTGCTCGCCGCTGGGGTTTTTCAGCGGCAGCACCCGCCGCATGTCGATGTTCAGCCTGACGCTGCTGTTCATCGAATTCCGGATACTGCGGCGCGCCACCGCACACTTCATCTGACGCCCCGGCGGATTTCCAGCGTCGCCTCCAGGCCGCCCGCCGCACGGTTCTTGAGAGACACGGTCCATCCATTGGTTTCCGCCAGCTGCCGCACGATCGCCAGCCCCAGCCCGGTTCCGCCGGTAGCCTGCGAACGCGATGCCTCGAGCCGGTAAAACGGCCTGAACACTTTTTCCAGCTGATCGTCGGGAATCCCCGCGCCGGCATCGCGCACGATCACCCGCGCCTGTTTGCCGGTGCACTCCAGCGCCAGTTCGACCGGCGTGCCGCCGCCATAACGCTGCGCATTCTGGACCAGGTTGGTGACGATTTGCCGCATTGCGAGCCGGCCGGCCTCGATCTCGCACGGCACGGCGCCCTGCCACGACAGGCCGGCATCGGCCGCGACCTCTTCCAGCAAACCCGCAAGGTCGAAACGCACTTTCATTTCGGCCTGCGTGGTGCGCGCCAGCTCCAGGTAGCCCGTAATCAGCCGGTTCATGTCGGCCAGATCGGCCACCGCGCGGTCGATGCGCGCCGCGCTGGGGGCATCGCGCAGCATTTCCAGGTTGAGCTGAAGCCGCGTCATCGGGGTGCGCAGGTCGTGCGAAATCCCCGCCAGCAAGGTGGTGCGGTTATCCAGCAAGTCGCGCACCTCGGCCGCCATCCGGTTGAAGCGGCGGGCCAGTTCGGCCAGCTCGGCCGGGCCGGTTTCCGGCAAGGGCTCGGGCAGTTCGCCCGCGCCAACCTGGCTGGCCGCCTGCGCCGCGCGCGCCAGCGGCACGGTGAGGCGGCGCACCAGAAACAGGGCGGTCAGCAGGCTGAGAAACGCGCCCACCGCAATCACCGCGATGGCCGCCAGCGGCGGCTTGACGGCATAGCGGTCGGGGAAGAATCCGGCGTGCAGATCGTGTCCGCCCAGCGGAATATCCAGCCACGCCGCCGCCGTCCCCGGCACCCCGCGCAGCACGATGGGGCCGCCCACCCGGCGGCTCAATGCGGCTTCGATCTGCGCGCGGAAGGCGAATTGCGGGGCCTCTGCGGCGGCGGCGGTGGCAGCGGTGGTCAGGCGCAGGCCATGGCGTCGTGCCAGTTCGCGCTCGAACGCGGCACGCGTCGGCGGCGGCAACTCCACCCAGGTCTGCGCCGACAGCACGATCAATCCGGCCAGGTCGTCGGCCGAGCGCTCCGCCACCGGCACGATCAGGGTGCGATACACCACCCAGAACGCCGCCGCCTGGAACACGATGAAAGCGAGCGCCAGCGTCAGCGCGGTGCGGGCGTACAACGAGCGGGCAATAGGCTTCACCCCTTGCCCTGCGGCACGAACAGGTAGCCCTGCCCGCGCTGGGTGCGGATGTAGGCCGGGTTGGCGGGATCGTCCTCGATTTTCTTGCGCAGGCGATTCACCCGCACGTCGATGCTGCGGTCGAACGGGTCGCGCTCGAAGCCGCGCAACTGATCCATCAGCCAGTCGCGCGACAGCGCGCGGCTGGCGTGGGTGACGAAGATTTCCAACAGTTCGTACTCGCCGCCGGTCAGCGGGATTTCGGTGCCGTCACGGCTAAGGGTGCGCGCATCGAGGTTGACGCTGAACGGGCCGAAGCGCACCGCCCTGCCCGTCTCGGCCGGCGCCGGCACGGCCGCACCGCCCTGCCGCCGCAACACCGCGCGGATGCGCGCCAGCAGTTCGCGCGGATTGAACGGCTTGGGCAGGTAATCGTCGGCGCCGACCTCGAGGCCGACGATGCGGTCGATGTCCTCGCCCTTGGCCGACAGCATGATGATGGGCGGAAACCCCGGCTGCGCGCGCAGCCGCCGCGCCACCGACAGACCATCCTCGCCCGGCATCATCCAGTCGAGCACCAGCAGTTCGGGCAGCCGGGCGCCCAGCAGGCGGTCAAGCGAGGCCGCATCCTCCGCCGTCTCGACCGCGTAGCCATGGCTGCTCAGGTATTCGGCCACCAGTTCGCGGATGCCGGGATCGTCGTCGGTGACATAAATGGTGCTTTTTTGCATGCGGCAACTATAGCAGCGGGGATGGCAGGCTATTCCCATCCCGGTTACACACTGTTACAAAATCGCCCTGGCGTGAAACAGTGCGCTTACCTTCCTCAACCAAACTGCGAAGCGTGGCAGCGAAACAACGCGGCCACGGAAATGGAGATCACGATGGACACACGGCAAACCTGGATTATCGGACTGGCTGCACTGGGGCTGGCTCTGGCCATCCCTGTTCACGCGGCACCGGATTACCTGGATGACGCCTACATCGTGGCCCAGCGCGACCGCGGCGACGAAGCGCGCCAGGATCGGCGCGACGCCCGCAAGCCCGATCAGCGCCGCGCGCCGAGACGCGAGGCCGAACGCAACGAACCGCAAGGCTACGGCTACGGCTACGAACGCCGCCAGCAGGAACGTCCCGGGCCGGACAGCCGTCCCCGCGGCCGTCGCTGAATTTGCACTGAACACACTGTTGAACGAGGAGAGTCACGATGAATACACGCCCCCTGAAGCGCACCCAAGCACATAGGCGCGTTCTGCTTGCCGCCCTGCTCGCGGTCAGCGGCGCCGCACAGGCCGGTCACGGCCGCGGCAACGGCGACGGCTTCACCGCCCGCGCCAAAGTCCTGGCCAGCACCCCGGTCTACGACACCATCAACGAGCCGCGCCGCGAATGCTGGACCGAAACCGTCGGCTATGACACGCGCAGCGTCCGCGACGGCAGCAATACGGGAGGCGCCGTGCTCGGCGCCATCGCCGGCGGCCTGCTCGGCGCCACGGCCGGCAAGGGCAACGGCAAGGTCGCCGCCGCCGCGGTCGGCGCAGCCACCGGCGCGGTGGTGGGCGACCGCTGGAACGACGGCGGCAATCGCTACGAATCGCGACCGCGCCAGGTGGAGCGCTGCCGCACCCACGACGACTACCGTCAGGTGATCAGCGGCTACGACGTGCGCTACCGCTTCCAGGATCGCGAATACAGCACCCGCCTGCCTTACGACCCGGGCAACTGGCTGACCCTGAATGTGAGTTTTTCCGTGGCCGAGGATCAGCGCGGCGGGCGCTGGAACAACAGCCGCAACGGCTGGAACGATTGACGCCGCGCTGCGCCTGCCGCCGCATTCCGAGCTTGAAAGGAGTAGAACCATGCTACGTACCCTGCTGATTGCAACCGCCCTCCTGACCGCCTCCGGCGCCAGCTTCGCCCATGGCGGCAAGCATGGCCACGACCGCGTGATAACGGTCGAACCCCGGTTCGTCGTCTCGTTTGGCAGCCCTCATCACGACGGCTTCCGCGTGCTGTACGAGTCCGGCGGCAGCCGCTACTGGACGCACACGCCCTACCATCCCGGCCGCACCATCGTGCTGCCCCCACGCCATCGCGTCCAGCATGTCCACCACTACCGCGATTACCGGTCCGGCCGGGATGGGCACCGCGACTGGGATCGTCGCCGCGACGACTGGCGCCACGACGATCGTTATCGCGAACATCGCGAGCACCGCCGCCGCGACCGCGGCTGAATCGCAACCGGGCCCGGGCTTCCCTGGCCCGGTTTCAATGCCTGGGCGCGGGCTCCGGCCTGCGCACCTGGAGCCGCATGCTGGCGGGGACGTTGCCGGCATGCGCGATGGTTGACCGGCTGCAGCGAGGCGTTTCTCGCGGATCGGCCCTGATTCCGCTGTGTCCGGCTGGAGCGCCGCGCCGACTTGGCATACGATGCCTCCCCCTGTCCGGAACAGTTCCACGCCCATGCCGATCGCCTCCCCCCCGCAGCGCCTGCTCCCTGCTTTCGCCCTCGCCCTGACCCTGATCGTGTTCGCCATGGCGACCCGCATTGTCCTGATGACGCGGCCGGAGGTGAGCATTCCACCGGGCATCGCTTCCTATGTACAGATTTTCGGCTTCGGCCTGCTGTTCGATCTGACGGCGGCCGCGTATTTCGCAGCGCCGGTGGCCCTGCTGCTGGCGCTGATGCCGGACCGCTTCGCGCGCTGGCATGTGATGCGCGCAGCCGGCATGGTGCTGCTGATCGCGCTGACGTTCGTGTTGCTGCTGACCGCGGTGTCGGAATGGTTCTTCTGGGAAGAGTTCGGCGCCCGCTTCAATTTCATTGCCGTCGATTATCTGCTCTATTCGCACGAGGTCATCGGCAACATCCGCGAGAGCTATCCGGTCGGGAAAGTCCTTGCCGGACTCGCGGTCCTGGCGGTGCTGTGGTGGCTGCCTTTCATGCGCCGCATCTATGCCGCAGCCCGCGCGCCCTGGCCCTGGCGTTCCCGTCTGCTCTGGCTCGGCGCCTGGGCGGTCGCCGTGGCGGGGCTGGCCGCTGGCCTCGATGGCGATCTCAAGAACCGCAGCGCCAGCGATCACGTCAACGAACTGGCCGGCAATGGCATCTATTCCTTCTTCGCCGCCAACCGCCGCAACGAGCTGGATTTCGAACGTTTCTATGCCGCGCTGCCGCCGCAGCAGGCTTTCTCCATCGTGCGCCGCACGCTGGCGCAGGACGGCGGCGCGTGGCTAGAGAAACAGCCTGCCGGCGGGGTGGAGCGGCTGATCCCGCCAGCCGCGGCGCCGCAACGCCTCAACGTCGTGCTGATCAGCATCGAAAGCATGGGCGCGGAATTTCTCGGCGCTTATGGCAACCCGCGCGGCCTGACGCCGAACCTGGACCGGCTGGCGCGGGAAGGCCTGTGGTTCTCGAACGTTTACGCCACCGGCAACCGCACCGTGCGCGGCCTGGAGGCGCTGGCACTGGCGTTGCCGCCGACGCCTGGCCAGTCGATCGTGCGGCGCCCCAGGAATGAGGAACTGTTCTCGCTCGGCAGCGTGCTCGAGGACTTCAACTACGAAGTGCGCTTCGCCTACGGCGGCTACGGCTATTTCGACAACATGAACGCCTTCTTCGACCGCAACGACTACCGCACCATCGATCGCACCGACATTCCCGCCGAACGCATTGGTTTCGCCAATATCTGGGGCGTCGCTGACGAGTTCCTGTTCGACCACGTGCTCGACACTCTCGGCCATATCCATCGTTCGGCGCAGCGCGGCGAGGGTTCGCGGCCGTTCTTCGTGCACGTCATGACCACCAGCAACCATCGCCCCTACACTTACCCGGCGGGCCGTATCGACATCCCCTCCGGCAGCGGGCGCGAGGGCGCGGTGAAGTATGCCGACTACGCCATCGGCCATCTGCTCGCCGAGGCGCGCAAGCAGGACTGGTTCGACGACACGCTGTTCGTCGTCACCGCAGACCATGGCGCCAATGCGCGCGGCACGGTGAACATCCCGGTGGACAAGTACCGGATTCCGCTGTTTTTCTATGCGCCCAAGCACCTCAAGCCGCAGCGGGTGGACCGGCTCATGTCGCAGATCGACATTGCGCCCACGCTGCTGGGCATGCTCGGGATGCGCTACTACAGCAAGTTCTTCGGGCGGGATATCCTGCATGCCCCGCCAGCGGGCGACCGCGCCTTCGTCGCCAACTACCAGACGCTGGGCTATCTGAAAAACGGCCGCCTCGCCGTGTTGCAGCCCCGGCGCAAGGCGGAAGTCTTCGCCGTCGATGCGCAGAACCTCCCCGTGGCACCGCGCGCCGACCCGGCGCTGCAGCAGGAAGCGACCGCGTTCTATCAGCATGCGGCGCACGTGTTTCGTCATGGCCTGTATCGCGACGAAGAACAGCTTCCGCCCGCACAGCGAACGCCCGGCATCCCCGCTTCGGCCCAGACCGAGTTGCGGGAGCGGACCGGCAGCCGCTAAGCGCCGGCGCGGTTCCCGAACCCGCCGGGCGGGGACGCCGGCTTATTCGTGGTGGACGACGAACGCGAGTTCGGTGGTGAAGTTGCCGATCCCGCGGTGATTGGTCGGCGTCCAGCCCGCGTCCTTGAGGTGGCGGGTCAGTTCGCGCGTCATGTCCGGGTTGCCGCAGACCATCACCCGGTCCTGCGCGGGGTCCGGCGCGGGCAGGCCGAGACGCTGCGACAGCTCGCCGGATCGGAACAGGTCGCTGCCGCGCTGGGGGGTGGGGAAAGGCTCGCGCGTCACGGTCGGCACGTAATGCAGCTTGGCATCGGCCAGCGCCTCGATCTCGTCGCGGTAGGCCAGTTCGGCCGCCGTGCGCACCGAATGCACCAGCACCACGTGCTCATAGCGCGCATAGAGTTCGGGGTCGCGGATCAGGCTCATGAACGGCGCCAGTCCGGTGCCGCTGGCGAGCATGTACAGCGTGCGCCCGGGCAGCACGTGGTTGAGCGTGAGCGAGCCGGTCGCCTTGCTGTTGACCCACACGCTGTCGCCGGGCCGGATGCGAACCAGCTGGCTGGTCAGCGGGCCGTCCGGCATATGGATGCTGAGGAATTCCAGATAGTCGCGGTCGGGGGTGGAGACGATGGAATAGGCGCGCGCCACCAGCTTACCTTCGCGCTTCAACCCGAGAGTGACGAATTCACCGTTTTCGAACGCGAAATCCTGCGGGCGGCTGAGCGTGAAGCTGAAGGTCCGGTTCGACCATGGGCGCACCGACCGTACCGTTTGTTCGCTGTAGGGCATGATTTTTCCGTGGACTCCTGCTTGCGCCATCAACCCGGCACGGGCACTCAATCCGGCACGCAGGCAAACACCGCTGCGCTCGAGGATATGACGGCGCCTGCGGAGCGCAGTTCCGGCACGCGCCTTGCCATCGTTCGCCCAACCCGTTCAGCCCTTGATGCACACCAGCGGCTTCAGCTTCGCCACCTTGCGCGCCAGCCCGGCGCGATCGGCCGCCTCCACCACGGCGCTGACGTCCTTGTAGGCGCCCGGAGCCTCTTCCGCCACACCGCGCAGCGACGGACTGCGGATCAGGATGCCCCGGCCGGCGAGTTCGTCCACCAGTGTCCGGCCGTGCCACTGACGGGCGGCCTGGTGGCGGCTCATGGCGCGCCCGGCGCCATGGCAGGCGGAACTGAAGGCGCGCGTCACGCCGGTTTCGGTGCCGGCCAGGATGTAGGACGCGGTGCCCATGCTGCCGCCGATCAGCACCGGCTGGCCGATGTCGCGCAGCTCGCCCGGCAGCGCCGGGTGGCCGGGGCCAAAGGCGCGCGTCGCGCCCTTGCGGTGCACATAGAGGCGGCGTGTCTGGCCGCCGACCGTGTGCGTCTCCTGCTTGCAGGTGTTGTGCGACACGTCGTAGATCAGGGTGAGATGGGTTCCCGGCACGATGTCGGCGAACACCTTGCGGGCAAGCTGGGTGATGACCTGGCGATTGGCCAGGGCGCAGTTGACCGCTGCGCGCATGGCGCCGAGGTAGGCCTGGCCGAGGGGAGAAAGGATCGGCGCGCAGGCGAGTTCGCGGTCGGGCAGCTCGATGCCGTGGCCCGGCGCGGCGATCACCATCTGCCTGAGGAATTCGGTGCCGATCTGATGCCCCAGCCCGCGCGAGCCGCAGTGGATGCTGACCACCACCTCGCCCTGGCGCAGGCGGAAACGGTCGGCCGCCTTGCTGTCGTAGATTTCGGCGATTTCCTGCAATTCGAGGTAATGGTTGCCGGAGCCGAGGGTGCCGATTTCGTCGCGCTGGCGGCGCTTGGCGTGCTCGGACACGTTGCCGGGTTCGGCGCCGGCCATGCAGCCGCGCTCCTCGATGCGGTCGAGGTCGGCCTCGCTGCCGTAGCCGCGCTCGACCGCCCAGCGCGCGCCGCCGCGCAGCATCGCGTCCATCTCGCCGGCATCGAGGCGCAATTGGCCGGTGCTGCCGAGCCCCGCCGGAATCCGGGCGAACAGGCGCTCGGCCAGCCGCTGCTTGAGCGGCGCGATATCCGCGGCTTTCAATCCGGTGTGCAGGGTGCGCACGCCGCAGGAAATGTCGAAGCCCACCCCGCCGGCGGAAACCACCCCGCCCGCGTCGGCATCGAACGCCGCCACGCCGCCGATCGGGAAGCCATAGCCCCAGTGCGCGTCGGGCATGGCGTAGGCGGCATCAACAATACCCGGCAGGGTGGCGACGTTGACAAGCTGCGCGAAGACTTTCTCGTCCATTTCGCGCACCAGCGCCTGGTCGGCATAGACCACCGCCGGCACGCGCATTTTCCCGAACGGCGCGACGCGCCATTCGACATCCGACACCTGCTTGAACAGAGCGAGGTTCATTTCACACGTCCACTACGCACTGGGCCAGCCATCGCCCGGATTCGTCCCTCCCCGCTTTCAACTCAGTATAGGTGGCGCCCTTGATCTCGACGGCCGGCTGGTGCTTGTCCGGATCGACCGGCTCGCCCCATGCGGTGGCATGCAGGCCATGCCCGTGCAGACTGACTTCGAAGCGGCTGAACAGCATGCGGCGCGCCGCCATCTCGAGGATCAGCGCGTTCAGCCAGTCGGCCAGCAGCAGTTCTTCGTCCGGCGCCTCGCAGCGGATTTCCACCGCTTCGTCGGGCGCCACGCGGGCCGGGTCGGTCACCACGGCGGTCATCGCCAGTGCTGCCTGTTCGAACGCGGCCGCCAGGGTGGGGCCGACGCCGCGCACCCCCATGTCGGCCTGGTGCGGGAAGTGTTCCCACCGCGGCTCTGCCGCGCGAGCGCGCCAGGCTGTCACCGCCCGCGTCCGTGCCTGAAAGATCGCGTCGCGGATCCGCGCAGGGTCGGCATTGCGCGCCACCTCGGCGGCATCGATGGTCTGCGCCGCCTGCAGCGCCTGCCGCAGATGCCCTGGCGCGGGAAACGCCTTGTCCTCGTAGCCGGGACGGCCGCGGAAATCGCATTCGCAGGCCTGCAGAAACGCCTCGAAACGCTCCGGGCGGCGGAAGGCATCGACGCGTTCCAGCAGTTCGACGACCGTGCCGGGACGCAATTCCAGCGCCCGGTGGACGTTGCCGTGTTCGCGCGCCACCGCGACGGCAAGCTCGCGGCAGTCGACCGGCACGCGGATGCGCTCGCTCAGCGCACGCACCAGGTCTGCGCTCCTGGCTTCGTGGCCATGATGCTTGGGCCAACACTCGGGCGGCGTCGTGCCCTTGCCGAGATCGTGGGTCAATGCCGCGAAGCGCACCGCCAGGCTGAAACCCTGGCGCGCCGCCCAGTCGACCACCCGCATGACATGCACGCCGGTATCGACTTCGGGATGATGCGCGGGCGGCTGCGGCACCCCGAACAGGCGGTCGATTTCGGGGAAGAGGCGGGCCAGCGCGCCGCAGTCGCGCAGCACCTGGAACATGCGCGACGGCTGCGCTTCCATCAGGCCGCGCGCGACTTCCTGCCACACCCGCTCGGGCACCAGCGCATCGACTTCGCCGTTGTCCACCATCCGCCGCATCAGCGCGTTGGTTTCCGGCGCCACGACGAAGCCGGTGAAACGGGCGGCAAAGCGCGCCACCCGCAGGATGCGCACCGGGTCCTCGGCAAACGTCTCGCTCACATGGCGGAAGACGCGCGCGGCCAGATCGTCCTGCCCGCCATGGGGGTCGATCAGCGTGCCGGCCTCGTCCTCGGCCATCGCGTTGATGGTGAGGTCGCGGCGGCGCAGATCCTCTTCCAGGGTGACGTCCGGCGCGGCGTACACCTTGAATCCCTTGTAGCCACGCCCGGATTTGCGCTCGGTGCGCGCCAGGGCGTATTCCTCGTGGGTTTGCGGATGCAGGAAGACGGGGAAATCCTTGCCGACCGGCTGGTAGCCCAGCGCGATCATGTCGTCGGGCGTGGCGCCGACGACGACGTAGTCGCGGTCGGCCAGCGGCAGACCCAGCAACCGATCCCGCACTGCGCCGCCGACGATGTAGGTTTTCATGGCGGCGCGGCGGGCCTAGCGGCGGGCGTTTTCCCGGTACGCGTCGTAGCGCGCGCGCGGCGTGTCGGCCCGCAGGTATTCGGGGGCGATGGCTTCGAGCGCCGCCGGCGGGAACGCGAACGCGGATGGCCAGCCGCCGCTGCAGACGTTGTCCGTCGTCATGGCGTAGTAGTTGTCGCGCGTCATCAGCTTTTTGCCGGGCTTGAATTCGAGCGCCCAGGCCTGGAAATACGACAGCCATTTGCCCAGTGGAACGACGCTGCGCCGCTTGCCGATCACTTCGCCGACATAATTCACCAGTTCCTGCAGGGCGTAGGTCTTGGGACCGCACAAGTCGTAGGTCTGGCCGTAGGTCGCCGGATTGTCGAGGCTGTCGGCATACGCGCGTGCGACGTCCTCGACATGGACCGGGGCGAAGCGCGCCTCCGCGTTGGCGAGCGGCAGCAGCGGAAACGCCTTCAACAGCCCGGCAAACATCGACAGGAAGGAGTCGCCGCGGCCGAAGATCACCGACGGCCGGAAAATCGTGACGTCGAGGCCGTAGCCGTGGATGAACTTGGGGCCGTTCAGATACCAGTTTTCGTGCTCGACATGGTGCCGCCCGGCCTCGCGCACCAGCGCTTCGGCAATGCCCTTGGAACGCTGGTAGGCCGAGCGCGAGTTCGGGTTGGCGCCGAGCGCGCTCATGTGCAGCAGGCGGCGCACACCCGACTCGCCACAGGCGTGGATGATCTTGCGCGGCAGCTCGATGTGGACCTGCTGGAAGTCGCCGCGGCGCGCGCTCGGCAGATCGACGCGGCCGACCTTGCTTTCATGCAGGATGCCGACCAGGTTGATGACGGCGTCCATGCCGCGGAAGTGGCGGATGAGTTCCTGCTGATCGTGCACGTCGGCCTCGACCACCTCCACCGTCGGCAGCAAAATCAGTTCCTTGGCCATTTCGCGGCGGCGGCTCAGCACGCGCACGGCCAGGCCGCGTGCGGCGAGCTGGCTGACGAGATGGGTGCCGACAAAGCCGGACCCGCCGAGGATGCAGATGCGTTCAATCTTCATGATGGGATTCGTTTCAGTATATTTAAGGCGATGCGGATTCTAATCGTCCGCCGGTTCGACTTCCAGCGGGGCGTCCGGATCGGCGGCGGGCATTGCCGGGGTTTTGCGCGGCGGCACCGTGCCCAGCCGCTCTTTCAGCAGCACCGAAGGCTGGCCGAAACGCTCCGCATAATAGATGGCGTTGCTCATCACTTTTTTGACGTAATCGCGGGTTTCGGCAAACGGGATGGACTCGATGTAGACCGCGGCCTCCATCGGCCGGGTGTCGCGCCAGCGCTGCGCACGGCTCGGTCCGGCATTGTAGGCCGCGGTGGCGAGCACCGGCGAACCGTCCAGGCTGGTTTGCACATGCTTCAGGTAGTACGCGCCGAACTGAATGTTTTTCGCCGGATTCTGCATCTCGTTCGGATGAAAGCGCTTGATCCCGAGGCGCTGTGCAATCCAGCGCGCCGTGGCCGGCATGATCTGCATCAGGCCGGATGCGCCGACACTGGAGCGCGCGACGTTGATGAAGCGGCTTTCCTGCCGCATCAGGCCGAACACCCAGGCTTCGTCGATCTGGTTTTCACGCGCGGCCTGCTGCGCCAGTTCGCGGTAGGGGGCGAGAAAACGCAATTCGAAATCGTGCAGTTCGCGGGTGCGCTCGGCGGTGTTGATCGCCCGGTCGTACCACTCCATGCGGCGCGCCAACTCGGCCGCAGCGAGCAGCTGCGCGTCGGAAAATTCGCGGATCGACCAGTTCCATTCCTGCCCGGCATCGCTGCGCAAACCCAGTTCCTGCAAGGCCAGCGCGCGCGCGATACCGGGCTGGCGGGCGACCGCGGCAAGGTCATCGCCGCTCATCTTGGCGTTGTTGACGGGCGGCGCCTGCATCACCGGCCCGAGCTCTTCCTGCGCCAGCTGGCCGTAGTAGTGAAACTCGCGCGACAACTCCAGGAAAACCGGGGTCGCCGCCGCACGCTGACCGCTGGCCTGCAAGGCGCGCGCGCGCCAGTAGCGCCAGATCGGCTGCGTACGGGCGGCCTCGCCCATGCTGTCGATCGCGCGCAGCACCGCCTGCCAGTCTGCCGCGCGCAATGCGGCGCGCGCCCACCATTCGCGCTGGAAATCGTTGGCCGCCATGGCGCCGGCCTGCTGAAACCAGGGCAGCGCGCTTGCCTCGTGGCGGCGCGCAGCCCAGGTGGCAAGGCGCGCCCAGGCGGTGCGCTGCTCCTCCGCGCCAAGGCGCGCCGCCAGCCTGCGCAACGCCTGTTCCGCCTGCCCGGAGCTGCGTTTGGCCAGCTGGTCAAGCGCGTAAAGCGCGATTTCGCGGTCGCCCCGGCGGCTGAAGTCGAGCTTGTCGGCATCGAGCAAACGCGCGGGATCGCGGCTGGCCAGATCGATCAGCGCGGCGGCCGGTCGCTGGGCTTCGGGCAGGGCATTGGCCACGACCCGGGCGACGCTCGGATTGCCGGCTTCCAGCGTCAGCCGCAGGCGGCGCCAGACCTCTTCCTCGCGGATCAGCCCGGCCTCGATCAGCTGCTCGAACAAAGGCGTGCACACCGACGGCATGTCGCGCCCGGTGAACCACAGGGTCACCGCCTCGCGCTGGTGACTGCGATTGCCCTGCGCCGATTCGGCACGGTAGGCATAGCATTGATGCGCGATATCGGGCCTGACGAGGCGCGGGTATTCGGCCAGATACAGCGGCCACGCTGCGCGCGCGCCCAGCGACTTCAGCCAGTCGGCGCGCAGCGCTTCGGCCATGCGGCTGCCCGGATAGCGCGCCAGGAAATCGGCGATGCGCGCATCGTCGGTACGGCTCGTCAGCATCAGGCGCCAGTATTCGACATAAGGCGCCAGCACATGGCCGGCCGGCACGCCGCGTGCGGCATGCTCCAGATTCGCCAGCTTGCGCGCGGCAAACGCCTGCTGCGCCTTCAGCACGGCGGCGTCGCCCGGCGCGGCCCAGGCGGGCGCTGCGGACAAGGCCAGCAGCAGAAAAAACCCGATCCGAATCATGCCGCGAGGGTAACATGCGGCCGCCGCGCGTTGCCTGAGCTGAATTCACCATGGAACGGCCGGGGCGCCGCATTACCCCAAGCGCAGGGCGCGCGCTATAGTGAGGGCTTCGTATTCCCCTTCCAAGGAAACCGCCATGACAGCCAACGTCGGCAATATCGACCGCATCATCCGCATTCTTGCCGGTATCGCCCTCATCGCCTGGGCGCTCATGGGCGGCCCGGCATGGGCCTGGATTGGCGTGCTGCCGCTGGCGACCGGGCTCTTCAGGTTCTGCCCGGCCTACCGCCTGCTCGGCATCAACAGCGGCGGCCTGAAGAAATAAGCCTCAGGCGAGAAACAGTTTGTAGGCCGGGTTGCGGGACTCGTCCCAGTAGCGGTAGCCCAGCCCGTCCAGAAACCTCTGGAAGCCGGGTTTTTCCTTTTCCGGCACCTGGATGCCGACCAGCACGCGGCCGTAGTCGGCACCGTGGTTGCGGTAGTGGAACAGGCTGATGTTCCAGCCGCGGCTCATGCTCTGCAGGAACTGCATCAGCGCGCCGGGACGCTCGGGAAACTCGAATCGGTACAGCACTTCGTTGACGGCTTCGGGCGCGCGACCGCCGACCAGATGGCGGACGTGCAGCTTGGCCATTTCGTTGTCGGTGAGGTCGATCGCCTCCAGGCCGTGGCGCTGCAGCAGTTCGACCACGCGCGCGCTCTCGCCCGCTCCCGGCACCGACAGGCCGACAAACACCCGTGCCACCCTGGGGTCGGAATAGCGGTAGTTGAATTCGGTGATGTTGCGCGCGCCCAGCAGGCCGCAAAAGGTCTTGAAGCTGCCCGGCGTCTCCGGGATGGTGACCGCCAGCACCGCCTCGCGCTTTTCGCCCAGCTCGGCGCGCTCGGCGATGTGGCGCAGGCGGTCGAAGTTCATGTTGGCGCCGGAGGCCACCGCGACCAGCGTTTTACCCTTGAGCTTATCGCCCGCGATCGTCGCTTTCAGCCCGGCGACAGACAGGGCGCCGGCCGGTTCCAGAATCGAGCGGGTGTCTTCGAAGACGTCCTTGATCGCCGCGCAGATGGCGTCGTTGTTGACGCGGATGATTTCGTCGACATACAGCTGCGACAGCCGGAAGGTTTCCTTGCCGACCTTTTTTACCGCCACGCCGTCGGCAAAAATACCCACGCGCGGCAGCGTGATGCGCTTGCTCTTGCACAGCGAGCGCGCCATCGCGTCGGCGTCTTCGGGTTCGACGCCGACGATCCTGATTTCCGGCCGCAGCCGCTTGATGTACGCCGCCATGCCGGCAATCAGGCCGCCGCCGCCGACCGGGATATAGACCGAATGGATCGGGCCGGGATGCTGGCGCAGCAGTTCCATCGCCACCGTGCCCTGCCCGGCGATCACATCGGGGTCGTCATAGGGATGGACGAAGGTGGCCTTGGCCTCCTTGGCAAGCCGGGTGGCGTGATCGCAGGCTTCATCGTAGTTGTCGCCGTGCAGAATCACCTGCGCGCCGCGCGCCGCCACCGCATCGACCTTGATTTTGGGCGTGGTCGCCGGCATCACGATGGTCGCCGTCACGCCAAGTTTTTGCGCCGCCAGCGCCACCCCCTGCGCGTGGTTGCCGGCCGATGCCGCCACCACGCCGCGCGCCAGCTGGGCCTGCGTAAGCTTCGCCATCTTGTTGTAGGCGCCGCGGCACTTGAAAGAAAACACCGGCTGCAGGTCTTCCCGCTTCAACAGGATCCGGTTGTTGAGGCGGTGCGACAGGTTGTGGGCCACCTCGAGCGGCGACTCCACCGACACGTCGTAGACGCGCGAGGTCAGGATGCGTTCGAGGTAATCGACGGGTTGGCTCATGGCGGCGGGTGCGAGGTTTGAAAAAAGGGGGAGATGCCGCTATCTTAGCGGGCTGCGACCAAATGACGAAAACATCATGACACAAGACGAAATGAAGCAAGCCGTGGCGCGTGCCGCGGTGGAGTATGCCCGCGGCGGCATCATCGGGGTGGGGACCGGCTCGACCGCCAACTATTTCATCGACGCGCTGGCCGACGTCAAGGGCCGCATCGACGGCGCGGTGGCCAGCTCGGAAGCGACGGCCGCACGCCTGAAAAGCCACGGCATCCAGGTGCTCGACCTCAACAGCGTCGGCGAACTCGAAATCTACGTCGACGGCGCCGACGAAATCACCGAGCATTTCGCCATGATCAAGGGCGGCGGCGGCGCGCTGACGCGCGAAAAGATCGTCGCCGCATGCAGCAAGCAGTTCATCTGCATTGCCGACGAAAGCAAGCTGGTCGGAGTGCTCGGCAAATTCCCGCTGCCGGTCGAAGTGATCCCGATGGCGCGTTCCTACGTGGCGCGCGAGCTGGTGAAGCTCGGCGGCCAGCCGCGCCTGCGCGAGGGCTTCACCACCGACAACGGCAACCTCATTCTCGACGTGCACGGCATGTCGATCGTCGACCCGGTGTCGCTGGAAGCGGCGCTCAACCACATCGTCGGCGTGGTCACCAACGGCCTGTTTGCGCGGCGCGGCGCGGACGTGCTGCTGCTGGGGACCGAATCCGGCGTCAAGACTTACAAGAAATGACCGCAACGGGGGGATGCGTCACTGCGTTGGCGGCGCCCCGTCCTCCGGCTCCGGCTCCGGCTCCTCGGCGGGCACCCGGTATTTTTCGGTCGCCCACTGCCCCAGGTCGATCATCTTGCAGCGTTCGCTGCAGAACGGCTTCCAGCGGCTCGCCGCCGTCCAGCTGACTGCGGCGCCACAGGTCGGGCAGGTCACGACAGGCGGCTTGGGGGACGGTTTCATAGGGTGCAGAAAGTCAGATCGAAGTCGATCGGCTGATGGGTGCAGGTGCGCATCTGTCCTGCCCCGGCATGCACGAAGCGGATGTTGAGCATGTACTTGTTGGCCGAAATCTCGGGTACGCACGGCAGGGTGTCGATCAGGGTGACACGGATCAGCTGCGGGTTGCGCGATTCCAGCATGCGCTGGTAATGCCCGTGCTCGACGTGCTGCCGCTCGGGCTGACCGCTGTCGCGCAGCAAACCGAGCACGATGTCGACCGCCGCGCGAATCGACGAGAACGGCGCCAGCCAGCGTCGCAGCTGGCCTGCCCGCTCCGCGGCCGGCTGGTGCAGCCAGTGGTGGTAGGACGGCAGATCGAATTCGCACATCCCGCCCGGAATGGCCGCACGCTGTTTGACGGCCATCAGCCAGTCGTCTTCGCGCAGATGCTGGCCCACCTTGCCTGGCAGTTGATACATGCCATGGTGGGCGGCCTCGATCGCCGCCAGCACGCTTTCCAGGGTGCTGTCCTTGACGCGGGGATTGCCGCGCAGCGCCGCCAGCACGGCTTTTTGCCGGTCCAGTTCCTGCAACAGGTCGGATTTGAGGTCGGCGCGCGCCGCCACTTCCGCCATTTCAAACAGCGTCAGCAGGGCCGCATGATGCGCGTGCCGGTCGGACGATGCGGCATAGGCATCGAAGCGATCGAACAAATCTTCCAGCCGCAGCAGGGTGCGGATGCGTTCGCTGAGGGGATATTCGTAATGGATCACGCCGCACGCGTTGGTTTCAATCGGCCGATTGTCGCCGATCCGGATGGAAAATCAAGGCGACGCACTTGCGAGCGTTTGATAACGCCGGTGCAGCGCCGTCACCTGGCTGCGCAACGCCTCGGGCGAAGCCGTGTTGACGATCACATCGTCCGCCGCCGCCAGGCGCTCGGCGCGCCCGGCCTGCGCTGCGAGTATGGCTGTCACCTCGTCATGGGCGAGCCCGCTGCGCGCCATCACCCGCGCCACCTGCAGCTCTTCGGGGCAATCGACCACCAGCACGCGGTTCAGCAGGTCGCGGTAACCGCCGGTTTCCACCAACAGGGGGATCACGATCAGGGCATAGGAGGCGGTGAGTGCCGCGCGCGCCTGCTCCACCGCACGCCGAATGCGCGGGTGCAGAATGGCTTCGAGGCGGCGCCGGTCGCCGGCATCGGCGAAGACGCGCCGACGCAGGGCGGCGCGATCCAGGCCGCCGTCCGCCCGCATCACCGTTTCGCCGAAAGCCGAGCGGATCGCCTCCAGCGCCGCGCCGCCAGGCGCGGTCAGATCGCGGGCAATGACATCCGTATCGATCACCGGCACCCCATGTGCGGCGAAGCAATCGGCAACGGTCGATTTTCCCGAACCGATGCCGCCGGTGAGGCCAACCGTGAACATCAGAATTGCCCGAGGTAGGCCTGCGTCAAGTCCGCGCCGAAGAACAGCGCCACCAGCCCGCCCCCGGCCAGATACGGACCGAACGGAATCGGCACGCGCCGGTCATGCTTCACCAGCACGATCATCGCGATGCCGACCGCCGCACCGACGACGGAGGACAGCAACAGCGTGACCGGCAGCATCTGCCATCCCAGCCAGGCGCCGATGGCCGCCAGCAGCTTGAAATCGCCGTAACCCATCCCGTCCTTGCCGGTGGCGAGCTTGAACAGCCAGTACACCAGCCACAACACCAGATAGCCGGCCATGGCGCCGACGACCGCATCCGGCAGGCTGCTGAAATGCCCGCCCAGATTGAACAGCAGCCCCAGCCACAGCAGCGGCAGGGTGAGACTGTCGGGCAGCAGGGTCGTGTCGAGGTCGATGAAAGCCAGCGCGATCAGCATCCACACCATCAGCAGCGCACCCGCGGTTTGCACGCTCGCGCCCCATTTCCAGGCGACCGCCGCCGACAGCAGCGCGGTAAGCAGTTCCACCAGCGGATAGCGCGCGCCGATCGGCGCGCGGCAGGCCGAGCAGCGGCCGCGCAGCCACAGCCACGACAGCAGCGGAATGTTTTCCAGCGCCGTGATCCGATGGCCGCACTGCGGACAGGCCGAACGCGGCAACCACAGGTTGTAGCGCGGCGCATCGGGCAAGGCCTCGCCGCGCAACTCGGCGCACTGCGCATGCCATTCGGCCTCCATCATTCTGGGCAGCCGGTGGATGGCGACGTTGAGAAAGCTGCCGACCAGCAGGCCGAACAAAAAAACCAGCCCGGTGAACAGGGCTGGCTCGGCATGCAGCAAGGCCATCAGACGACCGAACCCATCTTGAAGATCGGCAGGTACATGGCGATCACCATGCCGCCGATCAGCGTGCCCAGCACCACCATGATGATCGGTTCCATCAGGCTGGACAGCGCTTCGACCGCGTCATCCACTTCGGCCTCGTAGAAATCGGCCACCTTGCCCAGCATGGAATCGAGCGCCCCGGACTCTTCGCCGATGGCGGCCATCTGCAGCACCATATTGGGAAACCGGCCGGAGTTCTGCATCGCCACCGTCAGCGCCGTGCCGGTCGATACTTCGCCACGGATTTTATTGGTCGCCTCGACGAACACCTGGTTGCCCGACGCCCCGCCCACCGATTCCAGCGCCTCGACCAGCGGCACGCCGGCGGCGAACATGGTGGCCAGGGTGCGCGTCCAGCGCGCGATGGTGGCTTTTTCGATCACTGCGCCAAAAATCGGCAATTTGAGCATCAACCGATCCATGAACATCTGCACCTTGCGCGAGCGTTTCCATGCCTGCAGCAAGGCGTAGATGCTGCCGCCGACGGCGCCGAAAATCGCCCACCACCACTGGACGAAGAAATCCGAGATCGCCATCACCACCAGGGTCGGCCCCGGCAGGTCGGCGCCAAAGCTGCTGAACAAGTCCTTGAACGCCGGGATCACGAAAATCATGATCACGGCGGTGATGACAAACGCCACCACGATAATGGAAACGGGGTAGAACAGCGCCGACTTGATCTTGCTCTTGATGGCGAGGATTTTTTCCTTGTAGACCGCCAGCCGTTCGAGCACGCCGTCCAGAATACCCGCCGATTCGCCGGCCCCCACCAGGTTGCAGAACAGCGCATCGAAGTACAGCGGATGGCGACCGAATGCCTGGGTGAGGCTGCTGCCCTTTTCGATGTCCGCCTTGATTTCCAGCAGCAGGCGCTGCATCGATGGATTGGAATGCCCGCGCGCCACGATTTCGAACGATTGCAGCAACGGCACCCCGGCTTTCATCATGGTCGCCAGCTGGCGGGTGAACAGCGTGACATCCTTGTCGGTGATGCGCTTGCTGCCGGAAAACAGGGTGCTCTGCTTCCTGACCTTGGTGACGGTGATTCCCTGCTTGCGCAGCATGGAATTGACCACGGCTTCGCCGCCGGCCTGCAACTGGCCTTTGACTTTCTTGCCGCGCTTGTCCATGCCTTCCCACAGGAAAGTGGCATCCTTGATTGCCTTTGCCGCTGTAGCCATAGAGGGAGTTCCTTAGATATTGGTGACGGCCTCGACCTCTTCCAGCGAGGTGAGGCCGGCTTTCACTTTCAACAACCCGGCCTGGCGCAGGTCGAGCACGCCTTCGCGCCGGGCCTGGTCGGCAATGTCGGTTTCGTCCCCGCCCTTGAGAATGATGCGGGTCATGGCGTCGGTGATCGGCATCACCTGATAGATGCCCAGCCGCCCCTTGTAGCCGGTACCGCCGCAGATATCGCAGCCCACCGGTTTGTAGGGTTTCCAGTTGCCGTCCAGTTGCGCTTCGGTGAAGCCGGCCGCCAGCAGGGCCTCCTGCGGGATATCGACGGGTTGCTTGCACGCGCACAAACGCCGCGCCAGCCGCTGGGCGGTGATCAGGATCACCGAGGAGGCGACGTTGAACGGCGCCACCCCCATGTTCAGCAAACGGGTCAGCGTGCCGGGGGCATCGTTGGTGTGCAGCGTGGACATCACCATGTGGCCGGTTTGCGCAGCCTTGATGGCGATATCGGCCGTTTCCAGATCGCGGATTTCGCCGACCATGATGACGTCGGGGTCCTGCCGCAGGAAGGATTTCAGCGCGGCCGAGAAAGTCAGTCCTGCCTTGTCGTTGACGTTGACCTGGTTGATGCCGGGCAACTGGATTTCCGCCGGATCTTCCGCGGTCGAGATGTTGACGTCGGGCTTGTTGAGAATGTTCAGGCAGGTGTAGAGCGACACCGTCTTGCCGGAACCGGTCGGCCCGGTCACCAGTACCATGCCGTAAGGGCGCTGCACCGCATCCAGCAGGATTTCTTTCTGCCACGGCTCGTAGCCCAGCGCATCCACGCCCAGCTGGGCGCTGGTGGGGTCGAGAATACGCATGACGATTTTTTCGCCATACAGCGTCGGCAGGGTGCTGACCCGGAAATCGATGGCACGGTTTTTCGACAGCACCATTTTCATGCGGCCGTCTTGCGGCACGCGCTTCTCCGAAATATCCAGCCGCGACAGCACCTTGATGCGCGATGCCACCTTGTCCTTGATCGCCATCGGCGGCTGCGCCACCTCGGACAGCACGCCGTCGCGCCGGTAGCGGATACGGTAATACTTTTCGTAAGGCTCGAAATGGATGTCGGATGCGCCCAGATTGATCGCATCGAGCATGATTTTCTGCAGGTAGCGCACCACCGGCGCATCGTCGATTTCGATGCCGCCGGTGTCCTGCTGGGCGGCGGCGCTTTCCTCGTCGGCAAAGTCGAGATTGAGGTCTTCCGCATTCAGCACGGCCAGCGTGCTGTCGGCGGCTTCGCCCGCCTTCTCGATCAGCTTGCCGAGCTTGTCGTCTTCCACCACCACCGGCTCCACCGCCTGCCCGGTCTGGAACTTCACCTCGTCCAGCGCCTGCAGATGGGTGGGGTCGGACGTCGCCACATACAGTTTGTTGCCGCGCTGATACAGCGCGACCACGCGCCGTTTCTGCACTAGCTTGGGATCGAGCAGCCCCTGCGGCAGGCTGTCGGCATCCATGGCATTCAAATCCAGGTAAGGATAGCCAAATGAACCGGCGGCAAATTCGGCTATCTGATCGGCCTTGAAACGCCGTTCCTTGATGAGTTCGGTCACGAACGATTCGCCGGATTGGCTGGCGCTTTTCCACACGCCTTCGGCGTCGCCCTCGGACAGCCAGCCATGGTTGACCATGGCACGCGCCAGCCCGGTTAGATTGTTGGTGTTTGTCACTGCGGCCATAGCTCGGTTCCAGACAAGTCCAGCGTCAAAATATTGCCCGCATCGACGCGCCGAGCCGGCGGCGGATGGGGAATCACAGGCCTTAACGGCGATTTTTCGGCTAAGTTGAGGCGTTTTCAGACGGCACGTCATTCGGCGCCGGCAGGTAGATACGCGCCATTTTCACCACCCGGTCCTGGGTCTGCACGATTTCCACCGGCACGTCGCCCAGCTTGAGGCTCACCCCGGCTTCGGGAATATCCTCGAATTGCTCCAGCAGCAGGCCGTTCAGCGTCTTCGGGCCGTCCAGCGGCAACGACAAGCCCAGCTTGCGGTTCAGATGGCGCAGCAGCACGGTGCCTTCGGCCAGCCAGCAGCCGTCGTCTTCCTGCCGCAGGTAACCCATATCCGATGGCGCCTGGGTGGTGAATTCGCCGACCATTTCTTCCAGCAGATCTTCCAGCGTCACCAGCCCCTGCAGTTCGCCGTATTCGTCGACCACCAGCGCCAGCCGGCGACGGCCGCTCTGGAAATTGCGCAGCTGGGTGAACAAGGGGGTGCCCGCCGGAACGAAGTAAGGCGCTTCCAGGTTTTCCTTCAGCGTCTCGGGATCAAGCTCGTCGCCGGTCAGCGCATGCAGTACCCGGCGCACATGCAGCACGCCGAGCAGATTGTCGGGCGAGCCCTGCTGCACCACCAGCCGCGTGTGATGGCTGGTGGAAATCTGCTGGCGCAGCCGTTCGGGGTCGTCCTCGATGTCGATCGCCTCGATCTGGTTGCGCGGCGTCATCACGTCATCCACCGTGATGTCTTCCAGTTCCAGCAGGTTCATCAGGATCCGGCGGTGCTCGCGCGGCAATCTGCCGGACGATTCCAGCACGATGGTGCGCAGCTCCTGCAGCCCCAGGCTGTTGCCCTGCCCCGGGTCGGGCTGCCTGATGTGCAACAGTTTCAGGATGCCCTGCACGAACAGGTTGACGAACCACACCACCGGGTACGCCAGCGTCAACAGCGGCGTGAGCAGCAGCGTCGCCGGGTAGGCGACGCGTTCGGGAAAGGACGCCCCGACCACCTTCGGCGTGACTTCGCTGAACACCAGAATCAGGAAGGTGAGCAGCAGCGTCGCCACGAACAGCACCATTTCGCCGTCGCCGAACAGGCGAATGGCCAGCACGGCAGACAGCGTGCCCGAGGCGGAATTGACCAGATTGTTGCCCAGCAGGATCACGCCCAGGAGCTTGTCGGTCTGGTCCAGCAGCGCCTGCGCCCGCATCGCGCCGCGCACGCCGGACTCGGCGGCGTGGCGCAGGCGATAGCGGTTGATCGCCATCATCGCCGTCTCGGACGCGGAAAAAAATGCCGAAGTGAGCAGCAGAACGGCAAGCACGGCAAAAAGCGTGCTGGTGGAAATACTATCCAATCAACACCGCCTCAACGCCGGAGCACCACTTCCAGCACGAACTGGGTGCCCAGATAGGCCAGCAGCAGCAGGGTGAAACCGGTGATCGTCCAGATCAGGGCGGTGCGCCCGCGCCAGCCGCGGAAATGCCGCCCCAGCAGCAGGCCGCCGAACACCAGCCATGACAGGATGGCGAACACGGTTTTGTGCGAGAACTGCAAAGCCGTGCCAAACAGCTCTTCCGAAAAAAACACCCCGCTGAACAGCGCCAGGGTCAGCAGCGCAAACCCGACGCCGATGGTCCTGAACAACATGGCCTCCAGCGTCAGCAGGGGCGGCGCGCCGTTTTGCAGCGAGCCGCGATGCAGTTGTTTTTCCAGCATGGTCATCAGCACCGCGTGCAATGCGGCCACGGCCAGCAAGCCATAGGCGAGAAAAGACACCACCAGGTGCGCGCGCAAGGCCAGCGCCTGCGAATTGGGAATGGCGTGGGTGGCGGTGAACAGCGCCATGATCAGCACGGACACTGCCGCCAGCCCGCTGACCCAGGACTGCAGACGCGCCAGCGGCGCACCCTGGCTGGCCAGCCAGTAGGCCAGCGCAGTGAGCCACAAAATCGTCGACAGGGAGTTGCCGAACCCCAGCCGGATGTCGCCCTGCCCCAGCACCGAATGATAAATCAGCGCGCCGTGGGCCAGCAGGGCCAGCGGCAGCAACCGGCGCACCGATACGGCGCGCGGCGTGCGCTGCAGGCGCCAGGCGACCCAGCCGTACAGCGCGCTTACACACAAAGTAACCAGCAATAGCGGGGACATTCGTTAAAATGGAAATGATTCAGCCAGCCCCATTATCCATGCCGTCCATAACGGCAACAAGGAAGCCATGTTAGAAAACCTCAGCGGACGCCTCGCCGGCGTCGTCAAAAGCCTGCGCGGGCAGGCGCGCATCACCGAAGCCAACGTGCAGGATACGCTGCGCCAGGTTCGCCTGGCCCTGCTCGAGGCCGACGTTGCGCTGCCGGTGGTCAAGGACTTCATCGAAGCGGTCAAAACCCGCGCCCTGGGCCAGGAAGTGCTCACCAGCCTATCGCCGGGCCAGGCGCTGATCGGCATCGTCCACGAAGAACTCACCCGCCTGATGGGCGGCGAAAACGCCGAACTGAATCTGGCCGCCACGCCGCCTGCGGTGATCCTGATGGCCGGCCTGCAAGGCTCGGGCAAGACCACCACCAGCGGCAAGCTGGCGCTGCTGCTGAAAAACCGCAAGAAAAAAGTCCTGCTCGCCTCCGCCGACGTCTATCGCCCCGCCGCCATCGACCAGCTGCGGCAACTCGGCAAGCAGCTCGACGTCAGCTTTTTTGAAGCCGGCGACGAACGCGATGCGCTGAGAATCGCACAGGCTGCGCAGGACCATGCGCGCAAGCAGTTCTACGACGTGCTGATCGTCGACACCGCCGGCCGCCTAGCGATCGACGAAGCGATGATGGCCGAGATCAAGTCCCTGCACGCCGCGGTCAAGCCGGTTGAAACCCTGTTCGTGGTCGACGCCATGCAGGGCCAGGACGCGGTCAACGTCGCCCGCGCCTTCAACGAGGCGCTGCCGCTCACCGGCGTGGTGCTGACCAAGCTCGACGGCGACGCCCGCGGCGGCGCGGCGCTGTCGGTGCGCCACATCACCGGCAAGCCGCTCAAGTTCATCGGCGTCGGCGAAAAGCCCACCGGGCTGGAAGCCTTCCACCCCGAACGCATGGCGCAGCGCATCCTCGGCATGGGCGACGTGCTCTCGCTGATCGAGCAGGCACAAGGTTCGGTCGACCTCGCCGAAGCGAAAAAACTCGCCGACAAGGTCAAGAAGGGCAAGGACTTCGACCTCGAAGACTTCAAGACGCAAATCCAGCAGATGCGCAAGATGGGCGGATTGTCCGCGCTGATGGACAAGCTGCCGGGCGCCGGCCAGATGCCGATCCCGGCCGGTGCCGACGACAAGGCCGTCAACCGGGTGGAGGGCATCATCAACAGCATGACCCCGCTGGAGCGCCGCAAACCCGAAATCATCAAGGCCAGCCGCAAGCGCCGCATCGCCGCCGGCGCGGGGGTGCAGGTACAGGAGGTCAACAAGCTGCTGAACCAGTTCGAGCAGGCGCAGAAAATGATGAAAATGATGGGCAAGGGCGGCCTGTCCAAGATGATGCGCGGCATGAAGGGCATGCTGCCCGGAATGCGGTAAAGCCTGCCCACTGGCAAGCCCGTGGTTTTTGAGTATAATTCGCGGTTTTCTCCGTTTACCCGGTGGGTTGAATCATGGTCGTTATTCGTCTTTCGCGCGGCGGCGCCAAAAACCGTCCCTTCTACAACGTCGTGGTGGCCGATTCGCGCTGCCGCCGTGATGGTCGCTTCATCGAGCGCGTCGGCTTCTACAATCCGGTGGCCGCCGCGGGTGCCGAAGCCGTGCGCCTGGACCAGGAACGCATCGGCTATTGGGTGAGCAACGGCGCGCAGATGTCCGACACCGTCGCCCGTCTGGTCAAGCAGAACAAGCCCGCTGCCGCTGCCTGATTTGGCTGAGCAAGAAGCCTGGGGCGGCTGTTCGCTTTGAATAACGACTGGGTCGTTATGGGGCGCATCGCCGCCCCGTTCGGCATCAAGGGCTGGATCAAGGTCCAGCCCTACAGCGAAGACCCGGGCACGCTGATGGATTTCGCGTCCTGGCGCCTCGGGCGCGGCGAGCAGCAGGCGCATTACAGCGTCGAGGCCGTCCAGGACCACGGCAAGGCCCTGGTCGCAAAACTGGCCGGCATCGACGATCGCGACGCGGCCTACGCCCTGCGCGGACAGGAAATCTCGGTGGCGAAACGCGATCTGCCGCCGCCGGAAGAAAACGAGTTCTACTGGTCCGACCTGATCGGCCTGACCGTGGTCAACCGCGAAGGCGCCGAACTAGGCAAGGTCGACAGCCTGATGGAAGGCGGCGCGAACGACCTGCTGGTCGTCAAGGGCGCGCGCGAGCACCTGATTCCGTTCGTGGCGGCCTTTGTCGGCAAGGTGGACCTGGCCGGCGGGACGATCGAGGTGGACTGGGGCGAAGACTACTGATGCGCTTCGACGCGGTCACGCTCTTCCCCGAGATGTTCGATGCCGTGCTGGATTACGGCATCACCCGGCGGGCGCTGGATCGCGGACTGTACCGGTTCAAGGCCTGGAATCCGCGCGATTTCACCGGCGATCCGCACCGCACGGTGGACGACCGCCCTTACGGCGGCGGCCCCGGGATGCTGATGCTGGCCGATCCGCTGGACCGCACGCTGAACGCGGTGCAGCAGGATCTTGGCAGCGAAAATTCGACCCCGTGGGTGGTGCATTTTTCACCCCGCGGCCGCCCGTTGACGCATCGGCGGGTGATGGAACTGAAGGAAAAGCCTGCGCTGGTATTGCTGTGCGGGCGTTATGAGGGCATCGACGAGCGGCTGTTGCAGCGCCGCGTGGACGAGGAACTCTCGCTCGGCGACTTCGTGCTGTCGGGCGGCGAACTCCCCGCGCTCGCACTGATGGACGCCCTCATCCGGCAACTGCCGGGCGCGCTGAACGATGCGGATTCGGCGGCGGAGGACTCCTTCGCCAATGGCCTGCTCGACTGCCCGCACTACACCCGGCCCGAGGTGTGGCAGGGCATGGCGGTGCCGGACGTGTTGAGAAGTGGTAACCACGCCGCGATTGCACAATGGCGGCTGCAGCAAAGCCTGACGATCACGGCAGCGCATCGCCCCGACCTGCTGGCCAGGCGCGTGCTGTCGAAGCAGGAACAGGATATTCTCGCTGCGCACCCCTCCGGTGCGCAGCAGAACGAAGCGGCCCGCTAACCCCGGGCCAATATGAAACGGCGCGACGTCCACCCGCAGCGGTGCACCTCTCACGCCAGAAGCAAGGAAATGTCATGAACATCATCGAGCAACTCGAACAGGAAGAAATCGCGCGCCTGGGCAAAACCATCCCCGTGTTTGCCCCCGGCGACACCGTCGTCGTCCAGGTGAAAGTGAAGGAAGGCACCCGCGAGCGTCTGCAGGCCTACGAAGGCGTGGTCATCGCCAAGCGCAACCGCGGCCTCAACTCCGCCTTCACCGTGCGCAAGATCTCCGCGGGCGAAGGCGTCGAGCGCACTTTCCAGACCTATTCGCCGCTGGTCGCCGGTATCGAAGTCAAGCGCCGCGGCGACGTGCGCCGCGCCAAGCTGTACTACCTGCGCGAGCGTTCCGGCAAATCCGCCCGCATCAAGGAAAAGCTGCCCAGCCGCAAGGCAACTGCCACGGCTGCCGAATAAGCATCCTTCTGCACCAACAAAAATGCCCGCTTCATGCGGGCATTTTTGTTGGTGCTTGCTTGACCTTGCCCGGGCCTGCAAGGCAGAGGGGCTTGACTCCGCGCGCTCCTCGCCTTAAATTAGAACGAACGTTCGTTCTAGTTGGCTCATCATGCCGGAAATCGCCGCTCAGCGCGAAGACACTCGCACCCTGGTTCTGGATGCCGCCCTCCACCTCTTCACCGACAGGGGGTATTTCGCGACTTCGGTACACGACATCAGCCGCACGGCCGGCGTAAGCATCGGCTCGATCTATCACCATTTCGGCGACAAGGAAGGACTGGCCCGTGCGCTGTACGCGACGCTAACCGCCCGCATGCTGCAACTCATCGACGAAATCGAACGTCAGACGGACAGCAGCCATGATCGGGCTCGCGAGCTGGTGACGCGCCTGTTCGAGCTGACCGAGACGCAGCCCCAGGCAATGGCCTTCATGTTGTATGCGCGGCATCGGGAATTCTTGCCCGACGAACCGCCGGTCTGCTCCTCGCGCCCGTTTGCCCGAATGCGCGAGATGCTCAGTCGCGGCATGGCACGCGGGGAAATCCGCCAAATGGATGCCATGGTCGCCTCCACCTGCCTGTTCGGCGGCCCCATCCGGATGATTACCGCGCGCCTGGACGGCATCCTGCCGCATCCCTTGCCGACCTACCTGGACGAAGTATGGGCCTGCGCCTGGCGGGCGGTGGCGGCGTCATGAAACCCGGAAAGGAAACCATTCCCATGTCGGACACCCCCAGCCGGGCGGTCGAAACCTATTGTTTCGGCTGCGTGTACTACCCGCCCAATCTGCCCTCGCATGCTTACGCCACAGCCGATTGGGCCATGCTGAAAGCGCGCACCTGCGCCTTCGAGCACGTTCCCGGCACGGACGATTGCCTGGCCTGCCGCAAGACTAGCTGCAGCCTGGTCGATCTCGACGCCGTCCGCCAAGCCAGCGCCGGCCCGCGCGAATAGCGATCGGCGCGATCCCGCTTCATCCCACGGAGTCCTTCACCCTCATGAAACGCACCCTCATCCGTCTTGCCACCCTGATGCTGCTGGCCTTCAGCGGCTTCGCCCTGGCGTCCCCCATCAACGACAGTCGCGCCCTGCAGGGCGTCGAACAAGGCAAAGGCGTGTTCCTGATCGACTTTGCCGATCCCAAAAAAACCGCGTTCTATCTCGACATCATCAAGGGCACCCATGCCGGCATGCTGCGGCAAGGGGTAAAGCCCGATTTCGTGATCGTCTACATCGGCCCCACGGTCCGCTTCCTGACCACGGCGCCGGATGGCGAACTCGAACTGGAGCACGGCGACAGCCTCCAGGCCATCGCCAGCCACGTCCAGGCACTGAACGACCTCGGCGTCAGGCATGAAGTGTGCGCCGTCGCCACCCGCGTGTTCAATGTGGACAACGCGACGATCCTGCCCGGCATGCAACTGGTGGGCGACGGCTTCATTTCGCTGATCGGCTGGCAAACCCAGGGCTACAAGCTGGTACCGCTGTTCTAGCCAGGGCGCGCGCAAGCCTCGGCTAGAATGGTGTTCATGCATGCCTACGACGCCATTCTTCCTGCCCCGATGTGCCGCCTCGGCGCCGGCTTCACCGGCGACGCGCTGACGCGGCTGGATTTTTTGCCGGCAGACACGCCGGCCTCTGCGCGGCGGGACGGCCGCACCCAGCAGCTGGCCCGCGAACTGGATGCCTACTGGAACGACCCCGCCCACGCCTTCGATTTGCTCTTCGTGCCGCAGGGCACGCCGTTCCAGTTGCGGGTGTGGCACGCACTGCTGGGCATTCCGCCCGGACAGCCGACCACCTATGGCGCACTGGCAAAACGGCTCGGCACCGCCGCACGCGCGGTGGGCCAGGCATGCGGATCTAACCCCCTGCCCATCCTCATCCCCTGCCATCGCGTGGTGGCGGCACACGGCCTGGGCGGCTTCATGCATTCGTCCGGCGGTACGCCGCTGGACGTGAAAACCTGGCTGCTGGCGCATGAGCGGCATACTGATTGAGCGGTTTTGCGATCACCTGTGGCTGGAAGACGGGCTGGCGAACCTGACGCTGGCAGCCTACCGGCGCGACCTGGAAAGCTTTGCCGCCTGGCTGGAGAAGGAACGCGCCCGTGGACTCGATGCCGCCGTGGCGGGCGATCTCGAAGCCTATCTGGCATGGCGTTTCGCCCGCCGCACCCAGCCCCGCAGCGCAGCCCGCTACACCTCGGCGCTGAAGCGGTTTTATCGTTATCTGTTGCGCGAGCGCCTGATCGCCACCGACCCCACGCTCAATCTGGACAGCCCCAAGCTGTCGCGCGCGCTGCCCAGGACACTGACCGAGGCCGATGTGGCGCGTCTGCTCGACAGCACCGCTCCCGACACGCCGCCGGGACTACGCGACCGCGCGATGCTGGAAACCCTGTACGCCACCGGCTTGCGGGTGTCGGAACTGGTGGGGCTGAAGCTGGCCGCGGTCAATCTCGGCGACGGCGTGCTGCGCGTGACCGGCAAGGGCAACAAGGACCGGCTGGTGCCGCTGGGGGAGGAAGCGGTGCTGTGGCTGCGGCGCTATCTGTCGGACGCCCGCCCGCAATTGCAGGGAAAGCAGCTGAGCGATGCGATGTTCATCACCGCGCGTGGCGGCGGCATGACGCGGCAGGCGTTCTGGTACCTCATCAAGCGCCGCGCCCGCCTTGCCGGAATCACGCGCCCGCTGTCGCCACACACGCTGCGCCACGCATTCGCCACCCATCTGCTGAACCACGGCGCCGACCTGCGGGTAGTGCAGATGCTGCTCGGGCACAGCGACATTTCCACCACGCAGATTTACACCCATGTGGCGCGCGAACGGCTGAAGCAGTTGCATGCACAGCATCATCCGCGCGGCTGACCCTCACACCCGCAGGCTCGGGCTCGCCAGATAAAACCACTCCTGCCCCGGCAGCGCGCCGGGGTTGGGAAACACGATGCAGCCATCGCGATCCGCCGTCACCGGCGTGCCGTCGTGGCGCGTGCCGATCGTTTCGCCGGCATGCACGCGGTCGAAACTCGACCAGCCACGTGCAAATGCGTCGCCAGGATGGGCGCGGTCGATGACCCGGTACAGGCGCAACGTTTCGGTGTCCGTCGCCGGCGCCGGATCCCCCGCCGCGGTCAGGCCCAGGTGCGCCAGCGTGTTATGCAGTGCACGATAGGCCACGGCGGGCGCGGCGGGATCGTCGTGCTGGCCGCACTCGAGCGTGAGCGCGATGCCGCCCTGGGCCCGCATGTATTCGGTGGTGCCGACGCCGTAATGCACGTCGGCTTCGCGTGCCGACACCCCCGCCGCTAGGCGGCGCGCGACGCCTGCCGCGTAGGTGTCGAGCCAGCCATCGACGAAGCGACGCACGCCCAGGCGCAATGCCAGCGCCGTTTCCTCGGCCGCGCGCGCAAACGGCTCCAGCGCGCCGTCATTGTCTTGCGGTCCCAGCATCACGAAGGGCTCGCCCGCCGTGTGGAACGAATGCAGGTCGAGCAGCACGTCGTGCTGCGCCAGCAGGGGGCACAGCCAGTTGGCGATGCGGTCCTCGAACTCAAGCGGCGTGTCGGTGGGCGCAAGGTTGCGGTTGAGATTGCGGTCGCCCATGCGCCGCTGGCGGGCATAGGCCAGCGGATTGGTGACCGGCACGAACGTCACGCTGCCCTTGGCAATACCCAGTCGGCCGGACTCGATCTCCGCAATCACCTGGCGGATCGCCTGCGTGCCGCAGGTTTCATTGCCGTGCACCGCACCCAGCACGATCAGGCGCGCACCCGGCGCCAGCCCGGTGAACGAGACGGATTGAAAATGCAGCGATTCGGCTTCACTCATGCGTTCAGGGCCTTGAATAACAACGATATGCTCGACACCAGCAACAGCAAGCCGACCAGCCGCGTCATCTGCGTCTGGCTCAGGCCCACGTGCACGCGTCCGCCCAGATACAACGCACCCAGCACCAGCGGCAGTGCGGCCAAATACGCGGTCCACACCTTGGCCGTCATCAATAGCCCGGCGACCAGAAAGCTGGCGATACGCGTCAGCCCCTCGGTAAAGAACAGCGCCGAAAAAGTCGCGCGCAAATCGCTTTTATCGCGGATGCGGTGGGTCAGGTAAATCACGTACGGTGGCCCGCCGGTGCCGAACAAGGCCCCCACGGTGCCGCCTGTGAGCGCGGCCGGCGCCGCCCAGGCGCGCGAAGCCGGTCTGTCGCCGCGGATGGCGAGCACGCTGCGCACGGCAAAAATGAAGACGAATCCGGCCAGCGCAATCAGCATGGGCTCCGGCGGCAGCTTGACCAGCAGGCTGGTGCCCAGCACCACACCGACGATGCCGAACGGAATCAGGATGCCGATTTCATTCCAATGCACGCGCTTGAAATTAACTCCCCCGATCACGATCGATGCGGTGAAATCCAGCAGCAGGATCAAAGGCACGACAAACTGCAACGGCAGAAACAGCGCCAGCAAGGGCACCGCAATCAGCCCCGAGCCGAAGCCGGTGATGCCGCGGATGAGATACGCCGCCAGCAGGATGGCCGCCATCGCGGCCATGTGCTCCAGGCTCACAGGCGCATACCGCGCTCGATGGTGATGCCGAGTTCCTTGATCCCCGGCACGATGGCGAATTTGGTCACCGACACCTTCACCCACGGCGCGCCGAATTCATCGCGCACGATGGCGGCGACGTGCTCGGCGACCGATTCGACCAGGGTGATGGGTTGCGGCGCGTTGTGCAGGTATTCCTTCACCCGCCGGGCCACCGCACCGTAGTCGATGGTGTCGGCCACGTTGTCGGTGCCGCCGGCCTTGCTGTGGGGCAGGCCGATCTCCAGATCGAGCCGCACCGGTTGCGGCACTTTGCGTTCCCACTCGTATATGCCGATAATCAGTTCGAGACGGAAGTCCCGCAAAAATAAAATATCCATCGCGCAGCCCCCGTGGGCCCAACCCAAACGCGCCATTTTACTGACTTGTTTATGACCACGCTGTTGTTTATTGCTGTCGCCTACCTGCTGGGCTCGTTATCGTTTGCCGTGATCGTCAGCCGCGCCATGCGCCTGCCCGACCCGCGCAGCTTCGGATCGGGTAACCCCGGCGCCACCAATGTGCTGCGCACCGGGCGCAAAGCCGCAGCCGCACTGACGCTGCTCGGCGACGCCCTCAAAGGCTGGGTGGCGGTGATGCTGGCGCGCATGCTGGCGCCGCAGTTCGGCCTCGGCGAGGACATTGCCCTGCTGTGCGCGCTGGCGGTGTTCATCGGCCACCTGTTCCCCGTGTTTTTCCGTTTCCAGGGCGGCAAGGGCGTAGCCACCGCGCTCGGCGTACTCGTCGGCCTCAATCCCTGGCTTGGGCTGGCGTGCCTCGCCACCTGGCTGCTCATGGCAGGGGTGTTCCGCATTTCCTCGCTCGCCGCGCTGACCACCGCCGCGCTCGCTCCGGTCTACGCGGGGCTGCTGATGGGCTGGGACGACGTGGCCATGAGCGTGCTGGTGATCGCCCTGCTGCTGGTCTATCGTCACAAGAACAACCTCATCAAGCTGGCGACTGGCCAGGAAGCCCGCATCGGCGCCAGCAAATAGGCACGGCTCACCTGACATGGCCCTGTTCGACAAAACCATCGATCACGCAAAGGAGAGCCTCGCCGAAGTGTCGCGCGAGGCGATCGACCACGCCGGCGAGCGCCTCGCGGATGTGGTGAAGGTCGGCGTCTCGCAGGCCGGCACCGAACTGAAGGACGTCATCTGGCAGGCCAGCCAGGAAATCGACGCCAAGCTCGACAAGATTTCCGACGAACTGCACGAACAGCGGCAGTTCACCAAGGACGACGTGCGCGAGCTGGTCGATTACGCCGGCGAAAAGCTCGGCACGCTGATGGACGAGCGCATCGTCCGCGCCAAAACGGAAATCTCCGCCCTGGTGCAGGAAAAGGTCGAATACTTCAAGCAGGAAGTCGACGGCTTCTTCATCGAGCGGCAGCGCGACCTTGCACGCGAGCGACGGCGCCTGTTCATCAACGTCGCCATCGCGATTCTGGCCTCGCTGTCGCTGGGTTTCGTGTCCTGGCTGTACCACCAGTATCTCGGCGGCGGGCTCGACGTGTTCGCCCTGTTCCGCATCGTGTTTGCCTCGCTGGCCGGAGGCTATGCGGCCTACCTCGCGGTCAAGCTGCTGCGCCGCTGGGTGTCGATGTCGGAACACAGGAAAGACACGCTATTCCTGGTCAGTCGCTACTGGGGCGTATTGCGGCCGGAAAGCATTTTCGGCACGGTGATCCTGGTCTGCCTGATGGCGGTGCTGGCGGGTTTTTTGCTGTTCCCCGAACAGATCGCGCAGCTCACCGGAAGCGAAAAATGGATGAAGGCCTTGCGTGAGGCCTACCCCATGTTCCGGCAGTAGTTCACACCGCGTCGAGCGCAGCCAGTTCCCAGCGCGGCTTGACCGCAAACGTCAGATCGCCGCTGCCCGCATGTGCCAGCCGCTGCGCGCCGGCGAAGGCGATCATCGCGCCGTTGTCGGTGCAGAACTCCAATCGCGGGTAGAACACGGTGACACCGCGTGCGGCCGCTTCGCGCGTGAGCCGCTCGCGTAAATGGGCGTTGGCGCCCACCCCTCCCGCCACCACCAGCCGCGTCGCACCACTGCGCGCGCAAGCTGCCAGGCTCTTGCCCACCAGCACCTCCACCGCCGCGACCTGGAAGGCCGCCGCGATGTCCGCCGCCTGTTCCAGACCCTGCTTGCGCACCAGCGTCAGCACCGCCGTCTTCAGGCCGGAAAAGCTGAAATCGAAATCGCCCGAATTGAGCATCGGCCGCGGCAGGCTGAAATGGCCGGCATCGCCGGTTGCCGCCAGGCTCGACAGCGCGGGGCCGCCCGGATAGCCCAGGCCAAGGAGTTGCGCGGTCTTGTCGAAGGCCTCGCCAGCCGCATCGTCCAGCGTTTCGCCCAGCAGGGTGTAGCGCCCGACGCCGGACACCAGCATCAACTGCGTGTGCCCGCCCGACACCAGCAAGGCGACGAAGGGGAATTCCGGCGGCGTATCGGAAATCAGCGGCGACAGCATGTGGCCTTCCAGATGGTGCACGCCGACCGCGGGGATATCCAGCGCGAAGGCCAGCGCGCGCGCCATCCCTGCCCCCACCAGCAAGGCGCCCGCCAGTCCGGGCCCCTGGGTGTAGGCAATGCCGTCGAGGTCGGCCAGCGTGCGGCCGCCCTCCGCCAGCACCTGGCGGGTCAGCGGCAACACGCGCCGGATATGGTCGCGCGACGCCAGTTCAGGCACCACCCCGCCGTATTCGTTATGCATTGCGATCTGCGAATACAGCGCATGCGCCAGCAAGCCGTGCGCGCTGTCATACAGCGCGACACCGGTTTCATCGCAGGAGGATTCGACACCAAGCACCAGCATAGGAGGTGTAAAGCGGGGGACTGGAAAAAAGCTCGCGGGCTTGCTATTATTCTCGTTTTTCCAGTTCACAGGAAGCTTTCCCGGAAGCCAACTTCAGATGCCCCACGTCAAAGTCAAAGAAAACGAGCCGTTTGATGTCGCCCTGCGCCGCTTCAAGCGTTCCATCGAAAAAGTCGGCCTTCTGACCGAACTGCGCGCCCGCGAGTTCTACGAGAAGCCCACCGCCGAGCGCAAGCGCAAACTCGCCGCTGCCGTCAAGCGCCAGAGCAAGCGCCTGCGCAGCCAGCAACTCCCTCCCAAGATGTATTGACTCTGCATTCACGCAGAATCACGTCCTCCATGTCGCTCAAGGCACGCATTACTGACGACATGAAAGCAGCCATGCGCGCCAAGGAAGCGGCGCGCCTCGGTACGATTCGCCTGCTGCTCGCTGCGATCAAGCAGAAGGAAGTTGACGAACGCGTCGAACTGGACGATGCGGCGGTCAGCAGCATCGTCGAAAAACTCATCAAGCAGCGCAAGGATTCGATCAGCCAGTTTCAGGCTGCCGGCAGGGATGACCTGGTGGCGGCGGAGCAGGCCGAACTCGTTGTCTTGCAAGACTACCTGCCCGAGCAGCTCTCGGTCGCAGAGGTCGAGGCCGAGGTCGTGGCGGCCATTGCCGAATCCGGTGCGGCCTCTGCCCGTGATATGGGCAAGGTCATGGGACTGTTGAAGCCCCGCCTCGCCGGCCGTGCCGACATGGGCCAGGTTTCCGCGCTGATCAAAACCCGCCTCGCGGGCTGAGCGCCACCCGGCGCCCGCCCGGGTTTATCATGCAGCAACCATGATCCCGCGCGATTTCATCGACACCCTGCTTGCCCGCGTCGACATCGTCGACGTCATCGATCGGCGCGTGCCGCTGAAAAAGGCCGGGCAGAACTACCAGGCCTGCTGTCCCTTTCACAGCGAAAAAACCCCTTCCTTCACGGTCAGCCCGACCAAACAGTTCTACCACTGCTTCGGCTGCGGCGCACACGGCACCGCGCTCGGTTTCCTGATGGAATACGAGCACATGAGCTTTCCCGACGCAGTCGGGGCGCTGGCCCAGGACGTGGGCCTGCCGGTGCCCGAATCCGGCGAACCCGACCGGCCCAAGCCGCCGCCGGCGCTGTGGGACGCACTGGAGCAGGCCGCGCAGTTCTATAAAAGGCAGCTGAAGCAGGCGCCGCATGCCATCGACTACTTGAAACAGCGCGGACTGACCGGCGCCATCGCCGCCCGCTACGGCATCGGCTACGCACCGGATGCATGGTCGCCGCTGAAGCAGGTTTTCGCCGATTACACGGCGGACGCCCTCGCCGCTTCCGGTTTGGTCGTCGATGGCGACAATCGACGCTACGACCGCTTCCGCGACCGCATCATGTTCCCCATCAAGAACGCCAAGGGCCGGATAGTCGGCTTCGGCGGCCGGGTACTCGGCCAGGGGGAGCCGAAATACCTCAATTCGCCGGAAACCCCGCTATTCCACAAAGGCTCGGAGCTTTACGGCCTGTTCGAAGCGCGCGCCGCGATCAAGACTGCCGGCCGCGCCATCGTGGTCGAAGGCTACATGGACGTCGTCGCACTGGCCCAGCACGGCGTGGAGTTTGCCGTGGCCGCGCTGGGCACCGCCACCACGCCGATTCATGTGCGCACCCTGCTGCGCCACACCGATCGCCTGATCTATGCCTTTGATGGCGACAAGGCCGGGCGCAAGGCCGCCTGGCGCGCACTGGAAAACTCGCTGGAGGCACTGCAAGACGGCAAGGAAGTCAGCTTCCTGTTCCTGCCCGAAGGCGAGGACCCCGACAGCTATATCCGCGCCCGCGGCCAGGCCGCCTTTTTGCACTTGCTGGACACCGACGCCGTGCCGCTCTCGGCGTTTCTGGTTCGCGAACTGGCGCGCGACCGCAAGCTCGATAGCCAGGAAGGCCGCGCCGCGCTGATCAAGGATGCGAAACCGCTGCTGGAAAAAATTGCCGCGCCGCTGCTGGCCAGCCTGATTCGTCGACAAATCGCCGATCTGGCGCATTTGCAGGCCGACGAGCTCGGCCTCATGGGGATCAGGCCCGCGCCCCTGCGCATCCCCCCGCGCCCGCAACGCCGTCCGGCACCCTCGCGCATACGCAGTCTGGCTCGCACGCTGCTGATGAACCCGCAGCGTGCGGCCGAAGTCGACCCCTGCTGGCTGGACGCGAACGATCCGCTAAGCAGCCGCATGGGCGAATTGATGGCCTGGCTCCACGAGCTTGGCCCGCTCAAACCGCAGACGCTCTGCGAAACCGCCAAGGGCAGCGCGCTGGAAGCTCTCGTCGACGAACTGCTGACGGATCTGCTTGACAAAGACGATAGCTGGGACTGGAACGCAGAGTTCGACGGCGCAGTCAAACAACTGCGCGATGACTGGCAGCGCCGCCGCTGGCAGGAACTTGCCGCGCGGCCGTTGGGCAGTTTGAGTGCCAGCGAGCGGCAGGAACTGGCCGAACTGGCACGATCCTAGCTTGTCAGAAACGCCAAGACAAAGCCCCGGCTTACGGTATAATTGCCGGTTTTTTAAACGATTTTTTCTGCGCGCGTGTTTTGCGCGGGCAGAACCTGAGCGGAGACAAGCCTGTGGCTGTACGTGGAAGAAAACCGGGCGGTAGCGCCAAAAAAACCGAAGCGTTGCTCCCCCTGAAAGAGTTGACGCCGGTGGAGGCCGAGGCGCGCCGCACCCAGTTGAAGAACCTCATCATCCTGGGCAAGGAACGAGGCTTCCTGACCTACGCCGAGATCAACGACCACCTGCCCGACGAAGTGCTGGACGCCGACCAGATTGAAGGCGTGATCAGCATGATCAACGATATGGGCATCCAGGTCTACGACGAGGCGCCGGATGCCGAAACCCTGCTGATGCAGGAAGCCGCGCCTGCCGTCGCCGACGAAGACGTGGTGGCCGAGGCGGAGCAGGCGCTGACTACGGTCGATTCCGAATTTGGCCGCACCACCGATCCGGTACGCATGTACATGCGCGAGATGGGCTCGGTCGACCTGCTCACCCGCGAGGGCGAAATCGAAATCGCCAAGCGCATCGAGGAAGGCCTGCGTCACATGGTGCAGGCCATTTCGTCGTGCCCCCTCACCATCCAGCAGATTCTGGACATGGCGGCGCAGGTCGAAAAAGACGAGATGCGCATCGACGAGCTGATCGACGGTTTTGTCGAAGTGGAAACCGAAGCCGCGGCGACCGAGGAAGCCACGGAAACCGAAGACGACGACACCGACGAGGACGACGAGGACGCCAGCGCAGCGGTCGCCGCCGCCAATCTGGCGCAGCTGAAGGCCGAGGCGCTGGCGCAGTTCGACTTCATCCGCAAGGCCTACAAGAAAGCACAGGCTGCCCATGCCAAATTCGGCCTCGGCAGCCCGCAGCACATGAAGGCCCAGACCGAAGTCACCGAACTGCTGATGGCGATCCGCTTCTCGGTGCGCCAGGTCGACGGCCTGTGCGAACAGATCCGCAATGCGGTGGAGGAAGTCCGTTCGCACGAGCGCAAGATCATGGAATTCTGCGTCGCCCGCTCGGGCATGCCGCGTCCCCACTTCATCAAGAGCTTCCCCGGCAACGAGACCAACCTGGCCTGGTTGGACAAGGAAATCGCCGCCAAGAAAGCATACTGCTCGACCCTTTCCAAAGTGCAGTACGAAGTCAAGGCGCACCAGGAAGCGCTCATCGCGATGCAGGATCGCGTCGGCCTGCCGATCAAGAACCTGAAGGACATCAACAAGCAGATGTCCACCGGCGAAGCCAAGGCGCGCCGCGCCAAGCGCGAGATGATCGAGGCCAACCTGCGCCTGGTTATCTCGATCGCCAAGAAGTACACCAACCGCGGCCTGCAGTTCCTCGACCTGATCCAGGAAGGCAACATCGGCCTGATGAAGGCGGTCGACAAGTTCGAATACCGCCGCGGCTACAAGTTTTCGACCTACGCCACCTGGTGGATCCGCCAGGCGATCACCCGCTCGATCGCCGACCAGGCGCGCACCATCCGCATCCCGGTGCACATGATCGAAACCATCAACAAGATGAACCGCATCAGCCGCCAGATCCTGCAGGAAACCGGCATCGAGCCGGACCCGGCAACGCTGGCGATCAAGATGGAAATGCCGGAAGACAAAATCCGCAAGATCATGAAAATCGCCAAGGAGCCGATTTCCATGGAAACGCCGATCGGCGACGACGAGGACTCCCATCTGGGCGACTTCATCGAGGATGCCAGCACGCTGTCGCCCGACGATTCCGCGATCTACGCCAACCTGCGCGACGCCACCCGCGAAGTGCTGGACAGCCTGACCTCGCGCGAGGCCAAGGTATTGCGCATGCGCTTCGGCATCGAGATGAACACCGACCACACGCTCGAAGAAGTCGGCAAGCAGTTCGACGTGACGCGGGAACGAATTCGCCAGATCGAAGCCAAGGCATTGCGCAAGCTACGCCATCCGACCCGTTCCGAAAAGCTGAAAAGCTTCGTCGGCAGCGGCGAACAGTAAACCCTGCCCCGCCCACGCGGGGCTTTACGTTTTCGGGTCTGTAGCTCAGCTGGTTAGAGCAGGGGACTCATAATCCCTTGGTCCACGGTTCAAGTCCGTGCAGACCCACCATCACAACATCCAACAGCATCCAGCCACATCCATAAGCCCGCATAAAACCGGGCTTTTTGTTTGCCTACTTGTCCGTTCTCGCCCATATGCAAACCAGCCTCGATCCCCCTTAAAACCTTAACCCGGTTTTTTCCCCTGTGCGCACCTACGTGTAGCGGGGCTTAAAGCAGTTATTCAGGCCTCCCTAGCAAAGGACTCATTGCTTCCGCCCGGTTCTTATGTACTATCCGTTGGTGACCGGGAATCCGGCACATCACAAAAATCACAGAGGGGAGATAACTTGAACAAGACCAATTTAGTCGTTTTGATATCGGCAGCCATGCTTGGCCCGGGCTGTGCATCGATTGTCTCTGGCACCAACCAGAGCCTCACGGTAGAGACCCGTAGCAAAGAAGGGGTGCCTGTCGCGAGTGCCAATTGCAAACTCTCCAACAACAAGGGCAGTTGGTATGTGACCAGCCCTGGTTCCGTGGTCGTAAGTCGCAGCTACGAAGACCTCCTGATCAATTGCGAGAAAGGGGATCAGGCGCCCGGTCTGGCAAGTGTTAAATCATCTACCAAGGGCATGGCATTCGGTAACATTCTCTTTGGCGGTGTGATTGGTGCCGGGGTCGATATTGCCAGTGGCGCGGCATATGACTACCCAACCATGATCACTGTGTTGATGGGGGGCAACGTCACGGTTGACGCGCCGTCGCCGGACAAGGCCCAGCCACAGGCAACTGCCGGGATGATTTCCACAGCTGCAGCAAGTGCACCGACTGCCGAAGCCAAGCCCTGAATCGCCCAGGGCATAAACAGTTTCCGGGCGGTTCCGTCCGGAAACCTGGCATTGAGTAAAGGGGCCTGCGTGGCCGTCATCCTCGCCGCTGCGGGTTGAACACTCCTTCCGTTTCAGGAGCCGTCTCGCAGGTTTGCCGTGAGCAAGACCGGCAGAATCCGGCGACACAACAACTCCAAGCCCATCAGCCACGGGGGATATTCGGAGTACTGTTCGCTTGATGGAAACTGGCAGTGCTTACGCGGCTTGGCAGATAGCGCCAAAGGGAGCACAGGCGCCATTCAACCCGACATCGGCGATAATCATCCCCGAATAAAAACAGGGGAGTGCCTGATGGAAGGGGAAGTCAGAAAACCCGGCGAGCGCCGCGTGCAGATTCTGCAGACGCTGGCCGCGATGCTGCAGGAACCGCAGCCCGAGAAAATCACCACGGCCGCTCTCGCCGCACGCGTCGGCGTGTCGGAAGCGGCGCTATACCGCCATTTTTCCAGCAAGGCGCAGATGTATGAGGGCTTGATCGAGTTCATCGAACAGACGCTGTTCGGGCTGATCGCGCGCATCACGGCCGACATCCCCTCGCCGGCAGCGCAGGTCAAGGCCATCCTCGGCATGCTGCTGAATTTTGCGGCGAAGAATCCCGGCATGACGCGGGTGCTGATCGGCGACGCACTGGTGCATGAAAACGAGCGCCTGCAAAAACGCATCAATCAACTGCATGACCGCATCGAAGCCCAGTTGCGGCAATGCCTGCGGCTGGCCGGCGACGAACTGGCCGAACGCAGCGCGCCGCTGGCCAATCTGCTGCAATGCGTGGTGGTGGGACGCTGGCACCAGTTTGCCAAGAGCGGGTTTACCCGCGCGCCGGGCGGCGACATCGATCTACTGCTGTCGCGCCTGCTCGACGCTCACTCTGCCTGAACGGCTGCCTGGCCGCACACCAGGCAGGCCGGGTCGCGCGGCACCTTCATCACGCGGGCGTCGGCGCGCAGGCCGTCCCACAACAACAGTCTGCCCACCAGCAGCTCGCCCACCTGGGCCAGATATTTCAGCGCCTCCAGCGCTTGCATCGCCCCGATCACACCAACCAGCGGCGCAAACACCCCCGCCTCAGCACAGCGTAATTCGGGCTCATCCGCGTGATCGGGAAACAGGCAGTGATAACAGGGGCTGCCGGCGCGGCGCGGGTCGAAGACGGCCAGCTGTCCCGAAAACCCGATCGCGGCGCCCGACACCAACGGCTTGCCGAGCAGCACACAGGCACGGTTGACGGCATGCCGGGTAGCGAAGTTGTCCGATGCGTCGACCACCAGATCCACCGCCGCCACCGCCTCGTGCAGGGCATTGCCGACGAGCGTTTGACGAATCGGCTGCACGTCGATTTCGGGGTTGATGGCCAGCACGCTGCGCGCGAGCGAATCGGCCTTGTTCTGCCCGATCGCTGCGCTGGCGTGGCCGATCTGACGCTGCAGGTTGGTGAGATCGACGCTGTCGCCGTCGGCCAGCAGCAACCGGCCGACGCCGGCTGCGCCCAGATAGAGCGCCACCGGGCACCCCAGCCCCCCGGCACCGACGATCAGCACCGAGGCTTCGGAGATGCGCGCCTGTCCGGCCACGCCGACTTGCGGCAACAGAATATGCCGGCTGTAGCGCAGCAGTTGATCGTCGTTCAGGTCCATGCACGGCGACGCGGCTATTTATAGCCGCGCCATTCCTCGGGCGTCGCGTCGCAATCGCCATGCAGATGGCGTTCGTAGACTTTCATGAAAGCCTGCTGCGATTTGATGTCCGGTTCGTTGGCCGCGACATTGCGCCGCTGCACGCCCTCGCAAAAGTAGGCCAGCGCGCGCTTGAGCTTGCTGAGCAGGCTGTTGTCGAGATGGAACCCCTGGCTCGCCAGGGCGGTTTCGAGCCCTTCCAAGGTGTATTCGCAGATGTGGTAGCTCACCAGCAGGCGGTCGCCCCCCGCCCCCGCCGTCGCCTGCAAGCCTTCCAGGCCTTCCAGCAAGGACAGGGCGCGTTCCACCTGGCCCGCGGGCACGGGGTGGAAGACGATTTCGCGGTTTTTCTCGAGGTCACACGGACGCATGGCACCCCCGACAGGCTAGATAGGCACAGTATATACCGCGTCGCCCGCGCTGCCGCCGCCCCGGCAGCTGCAGCGCGTTTTGGCTCAGCGTCCCTGCAGGATCTGCAGGCCTTTCAGCAGATTGAGCGCCTGATTCACCTGGAAATCGTTCTTCGACACGATCTCGCCCGGCTCCAGCGTCAGCGGTTTTTTGTCCTTGCCCGGCTGCTCGGCCGGCGGCGCCTTGATGCTGTCGGCCGGCTTGCTCGCTGGGGCCGACTCCCCGCCGTTCGGATTGCTCAGGTGCTTGTCGAGATCGGCCTCGCGAATTTCCAGTCCCTCATCCGCCGATGGCATCGCCGGATCTTCCACCACGATATCCGGCTCGATGCCCTTGGCCTGGATGGAGCGCCCGTTCGGCGTGAAGTAGCGCGCGGTGGTGAGCTTGATCGCGGTGCCATTGCCGATCGGCAGGATGGTCTGCACCGAGCCCTTGCCGAAGGTGCGGGTGCCCATGACGACGGCGCGCTTGTGATCCTGCAGGGCGCCCGCCACGATTTCGGATGCCGAGGCCGATCCGCTGTTCACCAGCACCACCATCGGCACCTGTTTCACGCCATCCGGCAGGTTTTTCAGATAATCGATCTGCATCGGGCGCAGATAGTTTTCACGGCTGGCGGTCAACCGCATCTTGGCGTCGTCGGTACGGCCCTCGGTATACACCACCAGGCTGTCGGGCTTGACGAAAGCCGCCGTCACCGCCACCGCGCCATTGAGCAAACCGCCCGGGTCGTTGCGCAGATCGAGGATCAGTCCCTTGAGCGGCGCCTTGTTGTCCTTGTACAGCTTGCTCAGGGACTCGGCCAGCAACTCGCCAGTGTGCTCCTGGAACTGCGTCACGCGCACATAGCCGTAGCCGTTTTCCAGCAGCTTGGATTTGACGCTGCGAATCTTGATGATCGCGCGCGTCAGCGTCAGCACGATGGGCTTGTCGACGCCCTTGCGCGCGATGGTGAGCCTGATGGTCGCCCCCGGCTTGCCGCGCATGCGCTTGACCGCATCGTTCAGGGTCATGCCCTTCACCGGGGTATCGTCGAGCTTGATGATCAGATCGCCGGGCTTGACCCCGGCCTTGAAGGCCGGCGTGTCCTCGATCGGCGAAACGACCTTGACGAAGCCGTCTTCCATGCCGACTTCGATGCCCAGGCCACCGAATTCGCCCTGCGTGCCCACCTGCAGATCCTTGAAGCCTTCGGCGTCCAGATACGCGGAATGCGGATCCAGTCCGGTCAGCATGCCGTTGATCGCCTCGGTGATCAGCTTCTTGTCTTCCACCGGCTCGACGTAATCGCTCTTGATGCGGGCGAACACATCGGTAAAGGCACGCAACTCCTCGACCGGCAGCGCCGTCTCCGCGTCCTTGTTGGCGATCGCCGACAGGTTCACCGTCAGCGCCGCCCCCGCCAGTACGCCGACCAGGCCGACGAGTACGAATTTTGCCTTGTGCGTCATCTCACTTCACCCATAGAAGGGGATTAACAGGGCGGCTTTGATGCCGCATTTCGAAATACAGGCCGGGGTCGGGCTGGCCGCCGCTATTGCCGACCGCGGCGATCGCGTCGCCGGGCTGAACCCGTTCGCCAACCTGCTTATACAGACTTTCATTATTGCTGTACAGGCTCATATAGCCCTCGCCATGGTCGACAATAATGAGGTTGCCGAAGCCGCGCAGCCACTCGGCAAACACCACCTGTCCGGCAGCGATCGCCTTTACTGCCGACCCTTGCGCGGCACGGATGAACAGGCCTTTCCAGCTCACTCCGCCCTCCTCCCTCGGAGCCCCGAAGCGGTTCATGAGTTCCCCCGCAACCGGCAGGCGCAGCAAGCCTTTCAGCCCGGAGAAAGGCCGTTCCGAGCGAAACGCCACCGGCGTTTCGGCATTCACGGCCACTGCGCGGCGCGGCTGGCCGACCGTCTCCGTCTCGGCCTTCGGGGATTTCTGCGCCTGCTGCGCAGCACGGGCGCGCGCCGCCTCGCGCGCCGCCTGCTGCGCCATCAGGCGGCCGAGACGCTCCACCAATTGGGTCAGGCTGCGCTCGTCGCGTTTCAGGTTGGAAATTTCACGCCGCTGCTGCCGGATTTGAGCCGACAGGTTCTGCAGCACCGCCTCGCGGGCGCGCCTGTCGGCCAGCAGCTTCCTTTGCTCGGCCTCGCGCGCCGCCTGCAACTGCGTCAACTCGGTCGTTTTTTGCGCGGTCTGCTGTTGCAGCGCCGCCAGTTGTGCGAGATCGGCGCGCAGCGTTTCGATCTGGGCATGCTGGGCACGCGACAGATGCGTCAGATAGCGCAGGTCGCGCGCGGTCTGGTTGGGGTCCGTGCCGTTGAGCATGAGTTTGAGCGCATCACCCTGTCCGCGCTGGTAGGCGGCCTTGAGCGCCCGGCCCAGGCCGGCCTGTTGCTGGCGAATGCGCGCCGCAACGGCTTCGGCCTGCTGCGTCAGCGTCTGCAGATCGCTATCGGTGCGCTGGCGCTCGCTGTCCAGTTCGCGCAACTGACGCACCGCGCTGCTGATGGCGCGTTCGGACTGGCGCAGTTCGTCGGCTGCTTCCTGGCGGTGCGCCTGCGTGTTGCGAAACTCCGTCTGCAGGGTGTGCAGACGTTGCTTGAGCGCGTCGAGCTCGGATTGCTTGCGTTCGACCTGGTTGGCGCCGGCGCCCAGCGGTCCCAGCAGCGCCAGCAGGGCGAGGGATTGTTTGAAGTTCACCCTGCCGAGCTTACCCGAAGCGGGCGGGCTTACTCAAATTGAAGCAGGGCTTCGCCCGTCATTTCAGGGGGTTGCGGCAATCCCATCATTTTCAGCAGGGTCGGGCTGACGTCTTCGAGCGCGCCGGTTTCGGCCAGCGTGGCGCGGCGCCGCCCGATATAGATGAGCGGCACCAGATTCATGGTGTGCGCGGTATGCGCCTGCCCGGTTTCGGCGTCGCGCATCAGCTCGGCGTTGCCGTGGTCGGCCGTCACCAGCACTTCGCCGCCGCGCGCCAGCTGTGCCTCCACCACCCGGCCCAGGCAGGTGTCGACGGTTTCGATGGCCTTGATCGCCGCCTGCAGATCACCGGTATGCCCCACCATGTCGGGGTTGGCGTAGTTGCAGACGATGACGTCGTACTGTTTGCCGTTGATTGCCGCGAGCAGTTTGTCGGTGACCTCGAAAGCGCTCATTTCGGGTTTGAGGTCGTAGGTTGCAACGTCGGGAGACGGCACCAGCACGCGATCTTCGCCGGGAAAGGAAATTTCCTCGCCGCCGTTGAAAAAGAAAGTGACGTGCGGATATTTTTCGGTTTCGGCAATGCGCAGCTGGCGCAGGCCGAGGTTGGCGACGTATTCGCCCAGGCCATTCTTGATGCGCTCGGGCGGAAATGCGACCGACACATCGAAGTCGTCGCTGTAGCCGGTCAACGTGCAGTAGGTGGCCAGGCGCGGCGTGACTTCGCGTTCGAATTCGCTGAAATCGGATTCGATGAACGGCCGCGACAGCTGCCGCGCGCGGTCGGAGCGGAAGTTGAGAAAGATCACCGCATCGCCGTCTTCCATCTTCACCGGCCCGGCATCCGGCGGCAGGATCGCGGTGGCCTTGATGAACTCATCGGTCTCGCCGCGCGCGTATGCGGCCTCCAGCCCGGCCAGCGGATCGTCGGCGCGAAACTCGGCACGCCCCTGCGTCAGCAAGTCGTACGCAGCTTTGACCCGTTGCCAGCGGCGGTCGCGGTCCATCGCATAGTAGCGACCGATCATCGACGCGATGTGGCCGACGCCAGCCTGTTCGGTTTTTGCGATCAGGCGGCGCAGGTAGGTCTCGGCGCTTTTCGGCGGCGTGTCGCGGCCATCCAGAAACACATGCAGGCACACCTTGCGCAGTCCTTCGCGCGCCGCCAGTTCCAGCAAGGCGTGGAAGTGCGACTCGTGGCTATGCACGCCGCCGTCCGACAGCAGGCCCAGCACATGCAGGGTCTTGTCCTGGTCGCGCACCCGATGCACCGCATTCAGCAGCGCCGGGTTGGTGTAGAAATAACCGGACTCGATGGCGTGGTCGATGCGGGTGAACTCCTGATACACCACGCGTCCCGCGCCGATGTTGAGATGCCCCACCTCGGAATTCCCCATTTGCCCCTTGGGCAGCCCCACTTCGGACTCGGAAGCGTGGATCAGGGTGTGCGGGTTATGCTTCCAGAGCCGGTCCCAGTTGGGTTTGCTGGCTTGCGCGATCGCATTGTCCGCGCGCTCCGCGCGGCAACCGAAACCGTCGAGGATGAGAAGGAGAACCGGCGAGGTCTTCATGAAAAAATTTGTATAACCTGACTTGTTTTCATGGGATTATTTTAATATATGCGTGATTGCTAATCTATACGCAATGCAACATGTTGCTTCAAAATGCGGTATCACGCGGGTTTCAGCAAAAAACCGCGCCGCGTCAGGGTACTACACGAACAGGATCGAGGTAATGAATATGGCAGCCGATTGGGACGAAGTGGACCTCATGGACAAGGACGAGCACATCGAACAGGCTTCGCGTGCGATGAAAGCCATGTCGCATCCGCTGCGTCTGAAAATCCTTTGCGTCCTGGGCGACAAGGAGGTCAGCGTGCAGGACATCGTCGACCACGTCGGCACCTCGCAAAGCAATATCTCGCAGCACCTGGCCATCCTGCGCGACAAGGGCGTATTGCGCACCCGCAAGGACGCCAACCGGGTGTTTTATCGCGTCGGCGACACCCGCACGCTGAAGCTTCTGGGGATGATGCGCGACGTTTTCTGCGGTTTCACCAAGTAACCAGCGAGTCGACATCCCGGGCCCGGCCACGCGCAGACGTGCCGGGCTTTTGTTTTATGGTGCGGCATTGCATCCGCCGTCCTGCGCGCGGCGGCGGTGGATAGGCGCCCCCATGTGGGGCATACTTGAAACCTGCCGCAATCCTACCGCCCGGGCGGGAAACATTGCCCAAATTATTGAATCGAATGGTAAATTAGATTATTCTAATGGACCGTTTCACGGAGTCGCATCTGTGCTGAACCCCGCTCGTCTACTTGCCTGCGTCATCCTTGCCTCTCCCGCCGCCTGGGCCGCCCTGCCTTTCGCCGTTGCCCCGGTGCAATACCAGATGACCGACAGCGGCTACTCCACCGAAGCCACGGTTGAAGCCGTCAAGCAATCGACCGTCGCCGCCCAGGTGTCGGGACGCGTGGCAGCGGTCAATTTCGATGCCGGCGATTACGTCAAGGCGGGCTCGGTGATCGTGCGGCTGTCGGCGCAGGAGTTGTCCTCCGCCGTGGCGGGCAGCCAGGCGCAAGTGGCGCAGGCCGCCGCCACGCTGGCCAACGCACGCGCCAATTACGAGCGCCAGCAGCAGCTGTTCCAGCAGAAATTCATCAGCCAGGCCGCACTCGACCGCGCCACCGCCGAATTCCGCGCGGCCGAAGCGGCCGCCCGCGCTGCCCGCGCCGGGGCAGGGCAATCCGCAGCAGTAAGCGGCTACACCGTGATTACTGCGCCATTTTCCGGGGTGGTCGCCGCCCGCCACGTCGAGGTGGGGGAAACCGTGACGCCCGGAAAGCCCTTGATGACCGGTTTCGACCCCAAGGACATGCGGGTGGTCGCCAACATTCCGCAGTACAAGCTGGCCGAGGTGAAGGCCGCGCCGCGTGTCGCGATTGAAATTCCTTCGCTCGACAAATGGATCGACGCCGCCGGCGTCACCGTGCTGCCGTCGGCCGATGCCGCCACCCACACCGTCAAGGTGCGCATCGACCTGCCGGCCGGCCTGGAAGGCGTCATCCCTGGCATGTTCGCGCGGGCGCATTTTTCGGTGGCCAGCGCGCGCAAGCTCAGCATCCCGGCCAGCGCCGTGGTGCGCCGCTCCGAAATCACCGCGGTCTACGTGGTGAACCGGGACAAGGTGAGCCTGCGGCAGGTTCGCCTGGGCACGCCCCAGGCGCGCGGGCAGGTGGAGGTGCTGGCCGGCCTCAACCCGGGCGACATCATTGCGCTCGAACCGGTGAAGGCGGGGATTTACGCCAAAAGCGCCGCCAACCCGTCCGCCAAATAAGCAGGAGTGCGCATGGGACTCTCCGGACGCGTCGCCCGTTTTTTCCTCACATCCCAGCTCACCCCGCTGATCGCGCTGATCGCGGCCCTGCTGGGGCTGTTCGCCATCCTGGTCACGCCGCGCGAGGAAGAGCCGCAGATCAACGTGACCATGGCCAACGTGTTCATCCCCTTCCCCGGCGCCTCGGCGAAGGACGTGGAGGCGCTGGTCGCCACCCCCGCCGAGCAGGTGCTGTCGCAGATCGCCGGCATCGAACACATTTATTCCGTGTCCAAGCCCGGGATGGCGGTGCTGACCGTGCAGTACCTCGTCGGCCAGGACCGCACCCAGGCGCTGGTGCGGCTGTACGACGCCATCCAGGCCAACCGCGACTGGGTCTCGCCCGAACTCGGGGTCGGCGAACCCATCATCAAGCCACTCGGCATCGACGACGTGCCGATCGTCACCGTCACCCTGTGGACGCGCGACGAGACGCGCGGCGCCTACGAACTGGAGCAGGCGGCGCACGCCGCGGAAATCGAGCTGAAGCGCATCGCCGGCACCCGCGAGGTCGTCACCGTCGGCGGCCCCGGCCGCGCGGTGCGGGTGATGATGGATCCCGACCGCATGGCGGCATTCGGCATCTCGCCGCAGGACATCCGCGACGCCCTGCAGGTCGCCAACGCGGCGCAGCCGTCCGGCACGCTGGTATCCAACAACCAGGAAATCCTGGTGCAGACCGGCACCTTCCTCACCGGCGCCGAGGACGTCAGGCAGCTGGTGATCGGCGTCGCGCAAGGCCGCCCGGTCTACATGAGCGACATTGCCAGCGTCGTTGCCGGCCCCGACCAGCCCACCCGCTACGTCTGGCACGGCCCCGGCGCAGGCGGCACGCACCAGGCCGACAAGGGCCAGACCTATCCGGCGGTGACGCTCGCCATTTCCAAAAAGCCGGGCGAAAACGCGGTCGACGTCGCGGAAAAGGTGATTGCCCGCGTCGACGCCCTGCGCAACAGCGTGCTGCCCGAAGGCATCGAAGCCAGCGTCACCCGCAACTACGGCGCCACCGCCGACGACAAGGCCAAGAAGCTGATCCAGAAGCTGATCTTCGCCACCGCCTCGGTGGTGCTGCTGGTGCTGTTCGCGCTCGGCCGCCGCGAGGCGCTGATCGTCGGCGCAGCGGTGCTGTTGACGCTGGCCGCCACGCTGTTCGCCTCGTGGGCCTGGGGCTTCACGCTCAACCGGGTGTCGCTGTTCGCGCTGATCTTCTCGATCGGCATCCTGGTCGACGACGCCATCGTGGTGGTGGAAAACATCCACCGCCGCATGGGGCTCGACCACGACGGCCTCACAGCGATCATTCCGCGCGCGGTCGACGAAGTCGGCGGCCCGACCATCCTCGCCACCCTCACCGTCATCGCCGCGCTTTTGCCGATGGCCTTCGTCTCCGGCCTGATGGGGCCGTACATGAGCCCGATCCCGATCAACGCCTCGATCGGCATGCTGATCTCGCTGGCGATCGCTTTCGTCGTCACCCCCTGGCTGGCGCTCAAGCTCATCAAGCAGGGCGCGCACGCCGGCCACGGCGGCGAACCCAGGCTGCTCGGGCTGTTCCGCACCCGGCTGACCCCCTTCCTGCGCGGCGTCGAAGGCCGCGGCGCGCGCCGCAAGCTGTGGCTGGGCATCGGCCTCGCCATCCTGCTGTCGGTCGCGCTGCCGGCGGTGCAGCTGGTGATTTTGAAAATGCTGCCGTTCGACAACAAGTCGGAATTCCAGATCATCGTCGACATGCCGGTCGGCACGCCGCTGGAGAAAACCGCGCAGGTGTTGAGCGAAATGGGCACGGTCGTCGCGCAGGTGCCCGAAGTCACCGACTACCAGGCCTACGCCGGCACCGCGGCGCCGATCAATTTCAACGGCCTGGTGCGACAGTATTACCTGCGTTCCGGCCCCGAGGTCGGCGACCTGCAGGTGAACCTGGTTGACAAGCACGCGCGCGACCGCAAGAGCCACGAGATCGCGCAGGCGATCCGCCCCGCGGTCGAGGCGGTCGCCAGAAAGCACGGCGCCGACGTCAAGGTGGTCGAAGTGCCGCCCGGCCCGCCGGTGATGTCGCCGATCGTCGCCGAAATCTACGGCCCCGATTACGACGCGCAGATCCAGGTCGCCAAGCAGGTGCGCAAGGTATTCGAGCAGTCCGAGGGCATCGTGGCGATCGACGACACGGTGGAGGACGACGCCCAGCGCTTCGTGCTGCGCGTCATGCAGAACAAGGCGGCGATGGCGGGCGTGGCGCAGAAGGATATCGTCGCGGCGATGCGGATGGGGCTGGCGGGCGAGAACGTCACCCCCATCCACGGCAGCGGCGCCAAGTACGAGATTCCGGTGCGCATCACGCTGCCGCCGGAGCGCCTGAGCGGCATCGACGAACTGCTGAAACTGAGCGTGCGCGGCAGCGGCGGCCATTTGATCCCGTTGTCCGAGTTGGTGGAAGTGATGCCGAGCGCGCGCGAAAAGACCATCTACCACAAGGATCTGCTGCCGGTGGTATTCGTCTTCGGCGACGCCGGCGGCAAGCTGGATTCGCCGCTGTACGGCCTGTTCGGCATGCGCGCGGAATTGAAGGACAAGGCGCTGGAACAGGGCGGCACGCTGGCCGAGTATTTCGTCCGCCAGCCGGCCGATCCCTACGCCGGATTCAGCCTGAAATGGGACGGCGAATGGCAGGTGACCTACGAAACCTTCCGCGACATGGGCATCGCCTATGCCGTCGGGCTGATCCTGATCTACATCCTGGTGGTGGCGCAGTTCAAGAGCTATCTGACGCCGCTCGTCATCATGGCGCCGATCCCGCTCACCATCATCGGCGTGATGCCCGGCCACGCCCTGCTCGGCGCGCAGTTCACCGCCACCTCGATGATCGGGATGATCGCGCTGGCCGGCATCATCGTGCGCAACTCCATCCTGCTGGTCGATTTCGTCAACGAGCAGGTGCGCGGCGGAATGGACTTCCAGGAAGCGGTCATCCAGGCCGGCGCCACCCGCGCCAAGCCGATCGTGCTGACCGGGCTGGCGGCCATGATGGGCGCCTTCTTCATCCTCGACGACCCGATTTTCAGCGGCCTCGCGGTGTCCCTGATTTTCGGTATTTTCGTCTCCACCCTGCTCACGCTGGTGGTGATCCCGGTGCTGTATTACGCCGCCAATTACCGTAAATTCTCTTCTTTGAACCAGGAGTTATCTCATGACCGTTGAACGTATGGTCCGCATCATTGCCGGATTTTTCATCATGCTGTCGCTGGCGCTGGCGCATTTTTCCGGCAGCGTCGACATGACCCGGCTGTCGTGGCTGTGGTTCACCGCCTTCGTCGGCTTCAACCTGTTCCAGTCCGGCCTCACCCGTTTCTGCCCGCTGGACATCATGCTGAAAAAAGCCGGGGTCAAACCGGGCTGCGGCCTGTAAGCGGAGGCATTCATGGATATGCAATTCCTGCAGGACAACTGGATGCTGGTGGCGCTGGCGCTGGTGTCGGGCGCCATGCTGGCCTGGTCCTTCATCGGCGGCAAGCTGTCCGGCGTGGAGCAGGCCGACACGTTGAAAGCCACCCGGCTGTACAACGACGACGCGCTGGTGCTCGACGTGCGCGAGGACAAGGAATACGCAGCCGGCCACATTCCGAAAGCCAGGCACATTCCGCTCGGCCAGCTGGCCGGCCGCCTGCAGGAACTCGACAAATTCAAGAGCAAGCCGATCCTGGTCGCCTGCCGCAGCGGCCAGCGCTCGGCGCGCGCCTGCGGCATGCTGAAAAAAGCCGGCTTCGAAACCGTGTATAACCTGGCGGGCGGCATCATGGCGTGGGAACGCGCCAACCTGCCCGTCACCAAGAAATAAGGAACCCCCATGGCTAAAGTCGTGATGTATTGCACCGCCGTCTGTCCCTATTGCGTGGCCGCCGAGCGCCTGCTCAAAAGCCGCGGCGTGACTGAAATCGAGAAGATCCGCATCGACCTCGACCCGGCCAGGCAGGACGAAATGATCGCACGCTCCGGCGGCCGCCGCACCGTGCCGCAGGTGTTCATCGGCGACACCCACGTCGGCGGCTTCGACGACACCTCAGCGCTGGACGCGGCGGGCGAACTGGTGCCCCTGCTCGCCCGTGCCTGACGCGCACGCTTGAGTTTCCGGCGCACGCCCCCACCTTGAAGCGAAGACCCTTCGCTTCAAGGAACCCCGATGGAACTCGCCTGCCCCCACTGCCTCGCCGTCAACCGCGTGCCGGACGACCGCCTGGCCGACGCACCGAAATGTGGCAAGTGCGGCTCGCCGCTGCTGCCCGGCCAGCCGGTCGACCTGAGCGCCGACAGCTTCGACCGCTTCGTCGCCCGTGCCGGCCTGCCGGTATTGGTCGATTTCTGGGCCGACTGGTGCGGCCCCTGCAAGATGATGGCGCCGGTATTCCAGCAAGTCGCGGCCGAGATGGGCACGCGCGTGCGCTTCGCCAAGGTCGACACCGAGGCCCACCCGCAGGTGTCGATGCGTCACCACATCCGCGGCATTCCCAGCCTGATCCTGTTCAGGAACGGCGCCGAGGCGGCGCGCACCTCGGGGGCGATGGATGCGTTCGCATTGAAGCGCTGGCTGGCGTCGCAAGGCATTCAATAAGCGCGTGTAAAATGCGCAGCATCCCCGGAGCGCAGGCTCCGGTTTTCTTATCCAGGGAGACATCATGGCCGACGAACAACAACCCGTATTCAATATCGAAAAACTCTTCGTCAAGGATCTGTCGGTGGAGGTGCCCAACGCCCCCGCCATCTACCTGGAACGCGAAGCGCCGCAGATCGACGTCAACATGTCGACCGAAAGCCATGCGCTGGACCAGGACCTGTACCACACCAGCATCACCGTCACCGTCACCGCCAAGATCGGCGACAAGACCATGTTCCTGGTCGAATGCTGCCAGGGCGGCATCTTCCGCATCCAGAACGTGCCGCAGGACCAGCTGCCGATGGTGCTCGGCATCGGCTGCCCCAACATCGTCTTCCCCTATCTGCGCGAGACCGTGTCCGACGTGGTGATCCGCGCCGGCTTCCCGCCGCTGCTGCTGAACCCGGTCAACTTCGAGACGCTGTACCTGCAGCAACAGCAGCTGCAGCAGCAACAGGCTGCCCCCGCGCAGACGCATTGAAATTGCGACTGCGCCCCCCCGGCTGGCTGCCCGCGGCCGGCCTGCTGCTGGCCCTGGCGCACCCCGCCGCTGCGCTTGAATACCGCAGCACCGGGCGCGCCGCCCTGCTGTACGACGCGCCTTCGGCCGCTGCCGGCAAAGTCGCCGTCGCCGGCAGCGGCCTGCCGCTTGAAGTCATCGTCGACACCGAGGCCTGGGTCAAGGTGCGCGACCACAGCGGCCGGCTGGCGTGGATCGAGAAAGCCGCCCTCGGCGGCGCAAGAACCGTCATGGTCAAGGCTGAATCCAGCATCGTCCGGCAACAGCCGCGCGCCGACGCCGAGATCGTGTTCCGTGCCGCGCGCGGCGTCCTGCTCGAAGTCACCGGCGACATGGACAGCTACGGCTGGCTGCCGGTGAAACACGCCGGCGGCCTCAGCGGCTGGCTGCCGGTGCACGAGGCATGGGGACGATGAGACTGTCGGTACTCGGCGCGGGCGCCTGGGGCACCGCGCTGGCGGCCAGCTGGGCGCCGCACCACCGCGTCACCCTGTGGGGACGCAACGCGGCCGAGCTCGATGCCATGCAGGCGAGCCGCGTCAATGCGCGCTATCTGCCGGGCTGTCCGCTGCCGGACACGCTGCGCTTCAGCCCGGATTTCAGCGCCGTTGTCGGGGACGCCGAACTCCTCGTCGTCGCCGTCCCCAGCGGCGGCCTGCGCCCCACGCTGGCCGCGCTCGCCCGGCAGCCCGGACTGCCGCCGCTGGTCTGGATATGCAAGGGATTCGAGCCCGGCAGCCGCAAGCTACCGCACCAGCTCATCGCCGAACTGCTGCCCGGGCACACGCAAACCGCCGTGCTGTCCGGCCCCAGCTTCGCCCAGGAAGTCGCGCAAGGCTACCCCACCGCGCTGACGCTGGCTGCCGACGACACCGCGCTGGCGCAACGCCTGTCGGCAATACTGTCCGGCCCGCGCCTGCGGCTCTACGCGCATGACGACGTCGTCGGCGTCGAAATCGGCGGCGCACTGAAGAACGTCATGGCCATTGCCGCCGGCATCTGCGACGGCCTGCAGCTCGGCCACAACGCCCGCGCCGCCCTCATCACCCGCGGGCTGGCCGAAATGACCCGGCTCGGCGTCGGACTCGGCGGCCGCTTCGAAACCTTCATGGGGCTGTCCGGCCTCGGCGACCTCATCCTCACCACCACCGGCGACCTCTCGCGCAACCGCCAGGTCGGCCTGCGGCTCGCGCGCGGCCAGCCACTCGCCGCCATCCTCGCCGAACTCGGCCACGTCGCCGAAGGCGTCACCACCGCACGCGAGGCCGACGCGCTCGCAACCGAACGGGGCGTCGACATGCCGATCACCCGCGCCGTCTGCCGGATGCTGTTCGACGGCCTGCCTGCCGCGCAGGCAGTCGATGCCCTGCTGAACCGGGAAATCAAGGCCGAGTTCTGAGGCAGAAACATTCAGGCGGCATCCACGGCCTGAATCGAGCTTAAAGGCAGCGGCAGAAATCACTCTCGGATCAGCCTGGCCAAGCCCGCATAGTCGCCATCAAAATGGTGGCCGCCTGGCAGCGTCACGCTTCTGGCCATCCCGGTATCGAGCTTGCTGCACAGGCTGTCGCGCTCTTCCGCGCCATGCACGCACTCCACGGACAGGCCGCCAAGCCGGGCAATTTCACTGGACACCTCCTGGCCGCCCTCGGCACCGCCCAGCCAGTCGGCGAGCTTGAATTCAAAATGCGCCCGCGGGCCCGGCCCCAGCAGGACAATTTTCTCGATGTGCGCCTTCAGTTCCGCCGGCAAGCGGCTTGCCAGAAACGGCAGCACTTCCGCCCCGAAGGAATAGCCGATCAGGATAATCCGCTGCCGCTTCAGCGCGGTCCGGTAATATTCCATCACGCTGGCCAGATCCCTGGCCGCCGCATCCGGCGTGCGCGGCTTCCAGTAATACCGCAGGGAGTCCCAGCCGATCACCGCCACGCCCCTTTCCGCCAGGGCGGCCGCGAGCCCCCGGTCCAGGCCAGCCCAGCCGCCATCTCCTGTGAGCAGAATCGCCAGCGTGTCGCCGGGCCGGCCGGCGGCGACTTCCACCAGCGGCAAATAACCCACCCCTTTCGCCGCCCGGAGAGGCACACCGGGCGCTGACTGCGAGAAGGCCGCGAACGCGGCCTTGAACTGGGGCATCCAGTTGCGCGGCACGGAGAAGCCGTGACCCACCCTGGGGAGGCGGACCAGGCTGCCGCCCGCCACTTTCGCCACGTAAGCCGCCGTTGCTGCCGGCGCGCAGACCTGATCCTGGTCGCCGTGGAGAACCACCCACGGGTCGGCCAGACGGGCAACCGGATCGAACACCTGCCCCAGTCCAGGATCGATTTTGTAGCTGAGGCCGGCTCCCTTGCACATGGGCTTGCGCAGCATCAGATCGGGGCAGAACCCCAGGCTGACCGCGCCCGAGAAGGTGCCGGCCGGAGCCTGGGCCAGGGTGGCATAGGCCAGGGTGGCGCCCGAGGAATAGCCCACCAGCACGGGGCGGTGGAACTGCCGATAGCCCAGTTTTTTCTGCACGAACTGGCCCAGGGCCTCGAAATCCCCCGCCGGGTAGGCGCACTTCTGCTGGCCCGCTTCCACGGAGGCCAGGTAATGTCGGATATCGATTCCCACGACCAGGGCATCGAGTCCGGCCAATTCACGGGCCATGTCGATCACGCCCAGATTCCAGCCGCCGTCGCCGGAGATGAACAGCACGACCCGATCCGGCTCCGCGGACGGGGAATAGAGCGAGACTTTGCCAAAGCGGCCGAACCCCAGGGTGGATTCGGCGATGTTGCCCGCCGCCCAGCCGGAACCGGACAAGAGCAGCAGGAATGCGATGCGGATGATCCGGCGAAACAGGCGCTGCGGCTGGCTGTTCATTCAAGCTCCCGTCAACGGCTAAACACGCCCCTGATGCCTCCGGCAATCAGGGCCGCCACGTCCAGCAGGACGGTCGGCAAAGCCAGCCCGCCGGGCACGGCGAGGTACTTCGGGCGCCAGGCCGGCGAGAATTTTTCCTTGTAGGCACGCAAGCCCTCGAAGTTGTAGAAGTACTCCCCCTGCCGGAAAATCAATGTCCCCAGGCGGTGCCACAACGGGGCAAGGGGATGGGACTCCAGGCCGGACAGGGGAGCCATGCCCAGATTGAAATGGGCGTAGCCCTCGCGGCTGCCCCACAGCATGAGTTCGATAAAAAGATAGTCCATGACGCCCTTGGGCGCCGCGGGCAGACGACGCATGAGATCGATGGACAGTTCCTGCCGCCCGGCGGATGCCAGGACATTGGCGAAGGCCACGACGTGCCCGTCCAGGCGCACCAGCGCACAGGGAAAGTGGGCGAGGTAAGCGGGCTGGAAATAGCCCAGGGCGAAGCCCTTTTCCCGGGTGTGCTTCTCTGCCAGCCAGCTATCAGAAACCCGCCGGAGTTCGTCCAGCAGCGCCGGCACCGCCGCAGGCGGCACGACCTCGAAGCTGAGCCCGTCCCGCTGGGCGCGTCGATGGGACTGGCGCAGTTCCTTGCGCGCCGCTCCCTCCAGCGAGAATCCGGCGAGGGAAACCATGCCTTCCTCGCCCAGTTTCATGGCGGTCAGGCCCAGATCCAGGTAGAGGGGCAGGTTTTCCGCATCGACCTGGTAGAAAACGGTGCGTCCGCCGTGGCGATCCGCCATCTCGCGGAACCGCCAGACCAGCGCTTCGCGCGCGCTCTCCGGCCCGACCGGATCGCCCATGGCGATCCAGCTCTGGCCGCGCACCTGATACATGATGAACGCCTCTCCGGCCGGGCTGAACAGCAGGCGCTTGTCGCCCAGCAGGGCAAGGGCGGCGTCGCTCTGCGGGGCGGCGGCGACGATGCGGGCAGCGTGTGCCAGATCCTGTCCGCTCGGCCTGCCGGGTTCGGGCGGCGCCGGCCGCAGCAGATGCAGCAGCGCCAGGCCGCCCCCCGCCAAGACCAGCAGCAGGGACGCGCGCAGGAAGCGCGGGGCATCGCCTTGCAGGGCGAACTGCCACCACAGCTCATGGGAATAATCGACATGCTTGAAGGAGAACAGCCCCAGCCAAACGGTGGCGGCCAGCAGCAGTGCGACCGAAAGCATCCAGCCCGGCGAGAAACGCCGGGCAAAGAGGGAGGCGGGCCGATTGAAGGCGTCACGCCCCAGCCAGAGCATGCCCAGGACCAGCATGGAAAGTAGCGCCTCCTCGTAATCCAGGCCCTTGACCAGGGAGGCCAGCGCGCCGAGCGCCAGCAGCCAGAAGGCCAGGTGGTAGGCGGCGTCGACCCGGCGGTGCAGCGCCCGCGCCAGGATGACGAGGCCCAGGCCGGCCAGGCTGCCCAGCAGATGCGAAACCTCCAGCAGCGGCAGGGGCACGAAGTCCTGCAGCAGGGACAGCCGCTCGGGGAGTGCGGGCGTGCTGCCGGACAACAGCAGCAGCGCCCCGGCGATGAAGGTTGCGCTGCTGACCGTCACCGGCGCCATCCAGCCGAAAACCTGGCGCATCGAATCCAGCCCCTGGGCAAGCGCGGCACGGCGCAACTGCACCAGCTTTCCGGCAACCAGCAGCGCCGCCGCCGCCAGCGGGGCCAGATAGTAGATCGCACGGTAGGCCAGAATGGCTGCCAGCAAATCCTCCTGCGGCACCGCCGGCAGGGCCAGCAGCAGCACCGTTTCAAACACCCCGAGCCCGGCCGGCACATGGCTGACGATGCCCGCCACCACCGCCAGAACGTACACGCCCAGAAACGCGGGAAACGACACCGCCGCTTGCGCGGGCAAAAGCCAGAAAAGGGCGGCGGCGGCGCACCCCAGGTCGGCCGCGGCCAGGACCAGTTGGCCCAGAGCGATGCCGGCGCCAGGCAGATGCCACTGCCAGCTGCCCAGCCGGATGGGGGCGCGGCGCAATAGACCGAAGCCCAGATAAAGGGCAACCAGGGCAAGCAGCAGGGCGCCGATGCTGCCTGCGCCGTCCGCGGACAGGTGCAGCAGCCGCCCGCTCTCCGCCGGTTCAAGGAGCAGCGCCAGCCCGGCGGCAAACGTCACGCCCACAGCGAAGGTCAGTCCAATCAAGGCCACCAGCCCCGCCACCTCGGTGGCCGCGAGTCCTGCGGCCGTGTAAAGGCGCAAGCGCACCGCTCCGGCGGAGAGCATGGCCATGCCCAGGTTATGTCCCACCGTCGTGGCGATGAAGGCGTTCAGTGCCACGCGCGGATAGGGCAACGCGCGGCCCAGGTGGCGCAGAGCCAGCATGTCGTACCCGGTCAGGGCGAGGTAGCTGCCGAGCGTGCCCAGCCCCGCCAGCAGCAAGCCGCTGACGGGCACCCGATCAAGGGCCAGGCGTATTTCCGCGAGATGGATATCCGCCAGTTCCCGATGCAGCATCCCCAGTGCCGACAAGAATAGCGACAGGCTGAAAATGGCCGCCCAAAGATGCCGGCGCCGATAGAACGCGTCCTTGAGATTCGCGAGAGCATCTTTCAAGGGATCGGGCATGTATCCAATGGGCGATGCTTCATCTTAGGCCAATCGAGACCGGCCGTTCACTCGCGCATCATGGCAAACCCGGATCCCTCCGGTATTTCGCTGTCGACCCGCTTGCGCTCATTCGTGCCGCAAGGCATCGATCGGGTTGAGGCCGGCCGCCCGGCGCGCCGGGAAGAAGCCGAAGATCACGCCGATGGCGGCGGAAAACAAGAAGGACAGCAGGTTGATGCCGGGGTCGAACAGATAGGGCACGCCCATCGCGCCGGCCAGGGCGATGGAGGCGCCGGTGGCCAGCGCGATGCCGATCAGGCCGCCGAGGCTCGACAACACCACCGCCTCGATGAGGAACTGCAGCAGCACCTCCCTTTCCAGCGCGCCGATGGCGAGGCGGATGCCGATCTCGCGGGTGCGCTCGGTCACCGACACCAGCATGATGTTCATGATGCCGATGCCGCCCACCAGCAGGCTCACCGCCGCCACCGCCCCGAGCAGCATGGTGAGGACCCGGGTGGTGCCGGTGAGCGCCTCGGCGATCTGCCGGGTGTCCATGACGCGGAAGTCGTCTTCCTCGTTGCCGCCGACCTTGCGCCGCTCGCGCAGCAGCAGGGTGAGCTGGTCCTTGACCGCGTCGATGGAGGCGCCCTCCCGCACCGAGACCGTCAGGCGATTGACGTCCTGGCTGCCGGTGAGGCGGCGCTGCACGGTACGCAGCGGCATCACCACGGTGTCGTCCTGGTCGGAGCCCATGGCCGACTGGCCCTTGGGCTTGAGCAGGCCGATCACCTCGCAGGCGAACTGCTTGATGCGGATCTCGCTGCCCACCGGATTCTGCCGGCCGAACAGCTTGTCGCGTACCGTTTCGCCGATGACGCACACCGCCTTGCCCGAGCGCTCCTCGGCCTCGCTGAAGCTGCGGCCGGCGGACAGCTCCCAGTTGCCGGCCCGGAAATAGTCGTTGCTGCTGCCGGTGACCACGGTGGACCAGTTGCGCGCCTGGTACACGGCGGTCACCGTCTTGCTGACCACCGGGGCGACCGCCTGCGCGGAACCGATCTGGTTGCGGATGGCCTCGGCATCGGCGAGCTTGAAGTTGGGCGCGCCCTCGGCGCCGGGGCCGAAACGCTGGCCTGGACGCAGCATGAGCAGGTTGCTGCCCATGCTGGAGATCTGGTCGGACACCGACTGGGTGGCGCCGTTGCCCAGCGTGACCATGGTGATGACGGCTGCCACGCCGATGACGATGCCGAGGATGGTCAGGAAGGAGCGCATCAAGTTGCGCCGGATGGCGCGCAGGGCGAGCAGCAGCGTGTTCCACAGCATCAGGCTGCCTCCCCGTTGCGCCGATCGCTTTCCACCCGGCCGTCGACGAAGCGGACCACCCGTTTCGCATGGGCCGCCATGTCGGGCTCGTGGGTGACCATCAGCACGGTGATGCCGCGCTCCCGGTTCAAGGCACCGATCAGGTCGAGGATCTCCTGGCTGGTATGGGTATCGAGGTTGCCGGTGGGTTCGTCGGCCAGCAGCACCGCCGGGCGGGTCACGATGGCGCGCGCGATGGCGACCCGCTGCTGCTGCCCGCCGGAGAGTTCCCCCGGGGTGTGGTCCTCCCAGCCCTGCAGGCCCACCTGCGCCAGCGCGGCGCGCGCCGCGGCATGGCGGGCGGCGGCGGCTTCGCCGCGGTAGATCAGGGGCAGTTCCACATTTTCCAGCGCGGTGGTACGCGCCAGCAGATTGAAGCCCTGGAACACGAAACCCAGATAATTCCGCCGCAGCAGGGCGCGCTGGTTGCGCGTCAGCCGCTCCACGTGCACCCCCTGGAACTCATAGCTGCCGCTGCTCGGCGTATCGAGGCAGCCGAGGATGTTCATCGCCGTGGACTTGCCGGAACCGCTGGGGCCCATGATGGCGACGAAGTCGCCTTGCCCGATGAGCAGATCGATGCCTTTCAGGGCCTGGAAGGCGGCCTGCCCGCGGCCATAGGTCTTGGTGATGGCGGACAGCCGGATGAGGGGCGCATCCGTCATGGCTGCCTGTCCGCCGCCTCGGTGATCACCTCCATGCCGGCGCGCAGTTCGCCGCCGACGATCTCGGTCACCCGGCCGTTGCTGGCGCCGGTTTTCACTTCCAGCGGCACGGCCTGGCCGTCGCGCAGCGTCCACACCCGCGGCGTGCCGCCATCGGCCGCCTGGGCCTTCGGCGTCTGCCTGGGCGGACGCGGCATCAGGATGCCCGTCAGAGCGCTGCCGGATTTTTTCTGCACTGCAGCGGCCGCCGCAGGAGTGAAGCGCAGCGCCGCGTTCGGCACCAGCAGGGCACGCTCCCGGGTCAGGGTGGTGATCTCTGCGGTGCCGGTCATGCCGGGACGCAGGCTGAGGTCGTCGTTGCCCACTTCGAGCACGGCCAGGTAGGACACCACGCCGTCCTTGACCTGGGAACCGTAGCTCACCCGGGTGATGACGGCGGCGTAGCGGCGGCCAGGCCAGGCATCGACGCTGAAGCTGGCTTTCTGGCCGACTTTCACCTGGCCGACGTCGGCTTCGTCCACGTCCACCTGCAGCTCCATCTTGGCGAGGTCCTCGGCGAGGGTGAACAGCACCGGGGCCTGGAAGGAGGCGGCCACCGTCTGGCCCGGCTCCACCTTGCGGGTCAGCACCACGCCGTCGATGGGCGAACGGATGCTGGCCTTGGCCAGGTTGGTCTGATCCGACTGCAGCGTGGCGCGGGCCTGGGTGACGCTCGCACGGGCGCTGGCTTCATTGGCCTCGGCCCGTTTCAGATTTGCCTCGGCGCTGTCCATTTCGCTTCTGGACGGCACCTTGCCGCCGGACAGCTGCGCCACCTGCCGGAAGCGCGCCAGCGCGGCGTGCGCTTCCGCCACCGTGGCCTGCGCCTGCAGCACCTGCGCCAGCGCCGAGTCCAGGTTGGCGCGCGATTTCGCCACCGCGTCGTTCAGCTTGGACAGGTCCAGGCGGGCCAGAACCTGTCCCTTCTTCACCCGGTCGTTGTCGTCGACCAGCACCTTGTCGACGATGCCGGACAGTTCGCTGCCCACGTCCACCTGATTGGTGGGCTGCAGGTTGCCGGTGGCGGAAACCTTGACCACCAGAACGCCGACGCTGGCCGGCTCGGTTTTGTAACGGGGCCCGGCCGCCTGCTCGGCGGGCCCGTAAGCCAGCAGGCCCGCCGCCGCGATCAGCACCAGCGCCGCGCCGGCCAGCCACAGCCGGCGGCGCGGGAACCGCCCGGCAGGCCGGGCGGCGAGGAGGTTTTTCAGGGCTTCGGCCGGGTTGGCTTGCGGAGTGTCGGAGGGGTTCATGGCGCATCCTTGCCGGCTGGAGGGATTGCGCCGGACGGCGACCAGCCGCCGCCCAGCGCCTTGTACAAACGAATGAGCGCCAGCACGCCGTCGGCGCGGGTGCTGGCCAGGCTGTCCTCTACCGACAGCACGCTGCGTTCGGTATCGAGCACCGACTGGAAATCGATCAGGCCGGCGCTGTAGCGTTGCCGCGCCAGCAGCGCCGCATTGCGCGCAGCCGCCGCGGACTCCGTCAGGGCCTGCTCGCGTTCCCGGTTGCGGGCGAGGGCGACCAGCGCGTTTTCCACCTCTTCCAGCGCGTTGAGCACCGTCTGTTCGTAGGCCACCTGCGCCTGCTCGCGCAGCGCGTCCTGGATCTCCACCTGGGTGCGCAGGCGCCCGGCGTCGAAGAGCGGCGCGGTCACCCCGGCGAACAGCGACGCGGTGCCGGCTCCGCCGTTGCCGAGCGCGCCCAGGGTCAGCGCTTCGAGGCCGATCGAGCCGGCGAGACTGAAGCCCGGATAGCGCGCCGCTTCGGCCGCGCCGACGCGGGCGGTTTGCGCCGCCAGCCTGCGCTCGGCCACCCGCACGTCGGGACGCTGGCGCAGGGTGTCGGCGGGGATGCCGACGGCAATCCGGGCCGGCATCGCAGGCACGCCGGCGGCATCGGCGAGGCGCGCGTGCAGCGTGCCCGGCGCCATCCCCAGCAGAATGGCCAGGCGATGTTCCGCCTCCGCCAGGCTGGTTTCCAGGCTGGGAATCTGAGCCCGGGTCAGCGCCTGATTGCTGCGCGCCTGCTCCACGTCCTGGTTGCCGACCAACCCGGCCTGGGCGCGCCAGTCGGTGAGCTGCAGCGTCTCCGACTGGCTCGCCAGATTGTCCCGGGCAATGCCAAGCCGGGTCTGGAAGGCGCGCACCTCGACATAATTGAGGGCCACCTCGGCCGCCAGCGAAACCTGGGTGTCGTGCAGGCCGGCCTGCGACGATTGCAGATCGGCCTCGGCCGCCTCGATGCCGCGCCGGATCCCGCCGAAAACGTCCAGCTCCCAGCTCGCATCCAGGCCGGCGCTGAACAGATTGCGCGCCGCACCGCTGCCGCTTTCGGCACTGGAGTCGCTGCGGCGCGCAGAACCGGAGCCGGTCACGCTCGGCAAGCGGCCCGCCGCGGCCAGCGCGCGACGCGCGCGCGCCTCGCGCAGCCTGGCTTGCGCGCTGCGCAAATCGGGGCTGGCCAGCAGCGCCTGCTCCACCAGCCCGGACAGCAGCGGATCGTTGAGTCCCCGCCACCAGTGGCGCAGATCGCCGGGGGCCGCGGCATGGACGAGCGGCGCATCGATCCGGCTCCAGCCCGCGGGCACCGCCGGCGCCGGCGCCCGGTAATCCGGCCCCACCGCGGCGCAGCCGGCCAGGCCGAGCGCGATCAAGGCAACCAGGCGGCGGGCGGCCGGCGGCGCGTTCAGGGGCAGGAGGTCAGGGACGGCAGGCGCGCATCGAAGTGCCGGGAGGGCCATGGCAATGTGGGGAGTTCCTTGTTGTTTGCTTGGTGGCTTCACTATTCTGTTAGTTCCGGCAGCGGGATCATTTAAACACAAGGCAGGCCGGGCCACGATTCGGGGAAGCCGCATGCAATTCAAGGACTACTACCAGACCCTGGGGGTGGCGCGCGACGCCACTGCGGACGAGATCAAGAAGGCCTTCCGCAAGCTGGCACGCAAATACCATCCGGACATCTCCAGGGAGCCGGATGCCGAGTTGCGCATGCAGGAGGTCAACGAAGCCTATGCCGTGCTCTCGGACGTGGAAAAACGCGCCGCCTACGACCAGCTCGGGCGGGGCTACCAGCCCGGCCAGGATTTCCGCCCGCCTCCCGACTGGGACGCCGGCTTCGAGTTTTCCGGCCGCGGCTTTTCGCCCCGCGAAGCCGCCGATTTCAGCGAATTCTTCGCCGAACTGTTCGGCCGCGGCGGCGCGCCGGCGGGTGCCCGCCATGCCCGCGGCGGCGGCCGGGCGCAGGGCGAGGACCACCACGCCAAGCTGCTGCTCGACCTGGAGGACGCCTTCAGCGGCGCCACCCGGCAGATCTCGCTGCGCGTGCCGCAGCTGGACGCCCACGGCCGGGTCGTGCTCGCCAGCCGCACCCTCAACGTGAAGATTCCCGCAGGCGTGCACCAGGGCCAGGTCATCCGCCTGGCCGGCCAGGGCGCGCCCGGAACCGGCGGAGCACCCGCCGGCGACCTGCTGCTGGAAGTGCATTTCAAGCCGCACCCGCGCTTCCGTCCGGACGGGCGCGACCTGCACCGGGCCCTGCCGGTGGCGCCATGGGAAGCGGCGCTGGGCGGAGTCGTCGCGGTGGACCTGCCGCATGGCAGCGTCAGGGTGCGCATCCCCGAGGGGGCGCAAAGCGGGCGCCAGTTGCGCGTGCGCGGCAAGGGCATCCCGGGCGAGCCGCCCGGCGATCTGCTGCTCGATCTGCAGGTGGTGCTGCCGGCAGCCGACACGCCACGGGCGCGGCAACTGTATGAAACCATGGCGCGCGAACTCGCCTTCGATCCGCGTCAAGCCGGGAGAGCGTAAACCATGCGTGACGACGACATTCTGATCGGCAGCCTGCTGGAGGAATCCTGGCTGACCCTGGAACAGGTGGCCGCCGCCTGCATGGTGGAGCCGGCGTGGCTGCTGCGCCATCTCGAGGAGGGGCTGTTTCCCCATGCCGAGCGCGTTGCCGGCACCTGGCATTTTTCCGCAACGACGCTCAGCCGCGCGCGGCGGATGCGGCAGCTGGAACGCGATTTCGACGCCGCACCGGAGCTGGCGGCCCTGGTGGCCGACCTGCTGGAGGAAATGGACGCCCTGCGGGCGCGGGTTGGCAGCGGCGGCTGAAACCGCCCCGGTGCCCGGGGAGTGGTTATCATGGCGCTCCGCGCAGCGATCGCGTTCGCCCCCCCACTGGAGAAAACATGGCTTCATCCCAAGAAAACGTCAGCATGGCGCTGTTCTGCGACTTCGAAAACGTCGCGCTCGGGGTGCGCGACGCAAAATACGAGAAATTCGACATCAAGCCGGTGCTCGAGCGCCTGCTGCTCAAGGGCAGCATCGTCGTCAAGAAGGCTTATTGCGACTGGGATCGTTACAAGGCTTTCAAGGCCACGATGCATGAGGCCAATTTCGAGCTGATCGAAATTCCGCATGTTCGCCAGTCGGGCAAGAACTCGGCCGACATCCGCCTGGTGGTCGATGCGCTCGACCTCTGCTACACCAAGTCGCACGTCAACACCTTCGTCATCATCAGCGGCGATTCCGACTTCTCGCCGCTGGTCTCCAAGCTGCGCGAGAACGACAAGAAGGTCATCGGCGTCGGGGTCAAGCAATCGACCTCCGACCTGCTGATCGCCAATTGCGACGAATTCATTTTTTACGACGACCTGGTGCGCGAGAGCCAGCGCGCGGCGGCCAGACACGGGGCGCGGGAGGCGCCGCCTGCGGCCCGGCGCTCGCCCGATGAAGAAAAGCTGCGCAAGGAAGAACTGGAAACCCGCAGGAGCAAGGCGATCGACATGGCGGTGGAGACGTTCGATGCGCTGCTGGCCGAACGCGGCGACAGCGGCAAAATCTGGGCTTCCGTGCTGAAAGAGGCGATCAAGCGGCGCAAGCCCGATTTCAGCGAGTCCTACTACGGCTTCCGCGCCTTCGGCAATCTGCTCGAGGAGGCGCAGGCACGCGGCCTGCTCGAATTCGGCCGCGACGAGAAATCGGGCGCCTACGTCTATCGCAGCAGCAGCGGCGCGCGCACTAACGAGGCACCGGCCGAGCGGGCAGCGGAAGCCATTGCCGCCGCGGCGCCGGACCAGCAGAACGAGACGCGCCGCAAGGAACGCGGCGGCCGCAAGCCGGCGGAGAAGACGGCGGAGGCGGCGGCGGCAGTGCCGGCAACCGCGGCAGCAGCCGCGCCGTCAACGCAAAAGGCGGCGGCGAAAGCGCCCGCCCCTTCCCGCGAGGCGCCGGAACGCAGCCGCCGCCGCAAACCGACGCTCAAGCCCGACAGCGCCTGAGCGGCTGCGTGTGCACCTGGCCGACCCGTCCGCCGGGCATGGATGCGGCGCCGCTCATTGCGGCGTGCCTGCGGCCGCATGCGCAATCCGCCGGATCGTCGCGACGAACCCCGGGTCCTCGCCCTGCAGCAGCGCCGGCAATGCGGCGCGGAAATCCTCGCGCTGGCACCACTCGTGCATGTAGTCTTCCCACGACTGCCACAGCCGCGCCTGCTGGCGGCTCATGTCGTCCTCGTACACCAGCACGTAGGCGCGCTCGAACAGGCTGACCAGGATGGCGAACAGGGCGTGTTTGCGCACCAGCTGCTCTTCGCTGAGTTCGCCCTTCTCGGCAGGCGACAGCAGATGCAGATCGGCGTTGTCGATCACCAGCCGCATGAAGTCGGCGTACTCGTCGGACAGCCGCAGGAAGATTTCCTCCTCGTCGTTCTGCTGGTCGCGGCGGCGGTCGTAGACATAGACGCCGATGGCGAACGGCAAGCCGACGATGGTGACGATGTAGCTGGCCGCCTCCAGCCATTCCAGTGCGCTCATCCCGGCCCTCCCATTTACGTGCCTCCCGCAAAGCCGTTTTGCCGCCAGGCCTCGAACACGACCACGCTGACGGCATTGGACAGGTTCATGCTGCGCGAACCTGGCAGCATCGGCAAGCGCAGACGCTGCCCGGGATCGAACTGTGCCAGGAGCTCCGCCGGCAGGCCGCGCGATTCCGGACCGAACAGCAGCACATCGCCGGCCTGAAAAGTAATCTCGGTATAGCGCGCGCAGCCCTTGGTGGTAAGCGCAAACCAGCGCCGCGCCGGCAGCGCCGCCTGCACCGCCGGCCAGTCCCTGTGCACGGTCACGCAGGCCATGTCGTGATAATCCAGTCCGGCGCGCGCCACCTGCTTGTCGGACAGGTCGAATCCCAGCGGCTCGACCAGATGCAGGCGGCAGCCGGTATTGGCCGCCAGACGGATCAGGTTGCCGGTGTTGGGCGGGATCTCGGGTTGAAACAAAACGATGTCAAACATCCGGCATGACCTAAAATAAAGGCTTCTTCGAAAACCCCTATTCTATGGTTCCTTACCTCACCACCGCACTGACCGGGCCGTTGCTGGAACTGGAAAAGCGTCTGCTCGACGCCCAGCCGACGATCGAGCACTGGTTCCGCCAGCAATGGAAGGAACAGGCCGCGCCGTTTTACACCTCGGTCGACATCCGCAACGCAGGCTTCAAGCTGGCGCCGGTCGACACCAATCTGTTTCCCGGCGGCTTCAACAACCTCAACCCGGAGTTCATGTCGCTGTCGATCCACGCGGCGATGGGCGCGGTGGAAAAAATCTGCCCCGACGCGCAGCGCCTGCTGCTGATCCCCGAGAACCACACGCGCAACACCTTCTACCTGCAGAACGTGGCGGTGCTCGCCCACATCCTGCGCCAGACCGGCCTGATCGTGCGCATCGGCACGCTGATCCCCGAGATCACCCAGCCGACCACGCTGGAGCTGCCCGCCGGCGGGCACCTCACGCTGGAGCCGCTGGTGCGCAAAGGCGACCGCGTCGGGCTGGAAGGCTTCGACCCCTGCGCGGTGCTGCTCAACAACGATTTGTCGGCGGGGGTGCCGGATATCCTGAAAGGCATCGAGCAGACCATCATGCCGCCGCTGCATGCGGGCTGGGCGACGCGCCGCAAGTCGCGCCATTTTGCCGCCTACCAGCATGTCGCCGGCGAATTCGCGCGGCTGGTGGGAATCGATCCCTGGCTGATCGACCCCTATTTCAACCAGTGCGGCAAGATCGATTTCCATGCGCGCCAGGGCGAAGTCTGCCTGGCCGAAAAAGTCGCCGACATGCTCGACAAGATCCGACTCAAATACGACGAATACCACATCGACCAGCCGCCCTTCGTCATCGTCAAGGCCGACGCCGGCACCTACGGCATGGGCATCATGACGGTGAAATCGCCGGACGACGTGCGCGAACTCAACCGCAAGCAGCGCAACAAGATGGCGGTCGGCAAGGAAGGGCTCGAAGTCAGCGAAGTGCTGATCCAGGAAGGCGTCTACACCTTCGAGAGCATCAACGACGCCGTCGCCGAGCCGGTGGTCTACATGCTCGACCACTTCGTCGTCGGCGGCTTCTACCGCGTGCACACCGGCCGCGGCGCAGACGAAAACCTCAACAGCCCCGGCATGCACTTCGTGCCGCTGGCGTTCGACAACACCTGCCTGATGCCCGATCGCAGCGCCAATCCCGACGCCAGCCCCAACCGCTTCTATGCCTACGGCGTGATCGCACGGCTGGCGATGCTGGCGGCTTCGATCGAGCTCGACGAAGCGCTGAACGAGACCGAGAACGCGGCTGCCGCATGAAGCTGCTGTTCGTCGTCGATCCGCTGGCGGGCCTCAAGCCCCGCAAGGACAGCTCGGTGGCGATGATGCGCGCCGCGGCGGCGCGCGGCCATGCCGTGTTTGCCGCCGAGGCGCGCCAGCTGCAGGTGGCGGACGGCATCGCCAGCGCCGCCTGCAGCGCGCTCGAGGTGCGCCGCGACGACGACTGGTTCCGCATCGCGCAGGCCGGCACGCAGGCGCTCGCCGATTTCGACGCCGTGCTGATGCGCACCGATCCGCCGGTCGACACGGATTACCTGCTCGCCACCCAGCTGCTCGGCGTCGCCGAACGCAACGGCGCGCGGGTACTCAACCGCCCGGCGGCGCTGCGCGACTTCAACGAAAAACTCGCGATCCTGACGTTTCCGCAATTCGTCGCCCCGACCCTCGTCAGCGCCGACGCCAGCGGAATCGCAAACTTTCTGGCCGATCACCGCGACATCATCGTCAAGCCGCTCACCGAGATGGGCGGCAGCGGCATTTTCCGGCTGACGCTGGCCGACCCCAACCGCAACGCCATCGTCGAGACGCTCACCCGGCGCGGCCAGCGGCCGGTCATGGCGCAGCGCTACCTGCCCGCCATCAGCGAGGGCGACAAGCGCATCCTGCTGATCGACGGCGAGGTGGTGCCGTGGGCGCTGGCGCGCATTCCCCTGCCCGGCGAAACCCGCGGCAACCTTGCCGCCGGCGGCACCGCGCGCGCGCAGCCGCTGTCCGCGCGCGACCGCGAAATCGCCGAAACCATCGCGCCGTGGGCGCAGGCGAACGGCATCTTCCTCGCCGGGCTCGACGTGATCGGCGACTGCCTCACCGAAATCAACGTCACCAGCCCCACCGGCTTTCAGGAAATCGCCGCCCAGACCGGACACGACGTGGCCGCGCAGTTCATCGCCGCACTCGAGCGCAGATGAAAGCCGCGCGCCGCAGCCTGTGGCTCCTGCTGCTATGGACGCTGGCGGCGTGCAGCCCGCCGCCGCTGGCTCAGCAGCAGTCCTACGTATTCGGCACCCTGGTCGAAGTCAGCGTCTACGGCGCACCGGAGGCGCAGGCCCGCCAGGCGATCGCCGCGGTGCTGGCGCGCTTCGACGAACTGCACCGCCAGTTGCACGCCTGGCAGCCGAGCGAGCTGTCGCGGCTCAACGCCGCGCTGGCCAAAGGGGAACGCGTTCCGGTCAGCCCCGAACTCGCGGCCATGCTGAGCGATGCGCAGGCCTTGTCGAAGCAGTCGAACGACCTGTTCAACCCTGCCATCGGCGGGCTGATCGCCCTGTGGGGCTTTCACGCCGACGCGCCGCAGGCGCAGGTGCCGGATGCCGCCGCGATCCGGCACTGGGTGAACCGGCAGCCGCGCATGCGCGATCTGCATCTCGAAAACGGCAGCGTCTGGAGCGACAACCCGGCCGTGCAGCTGGATCTGGGCGGCTACGCCAAGGGGCGCGCGCTGGACGACGCGGTGCGCATCCTGAAAGCGCACGGCATCAGGAACGCGCTGGTGAACATCGGCGGCAACGTGATCGCGCTGGGCATGCACGGCGAGCGGCCGTGGCGCGTGGGCATCCAGCATCCGCGCAAATCCGGCACGCTGGCCGTGCTGGATTTGCGCGCCGGCGAGGCAATCGGCACCTCGGGCGACTACCAGCGCTATTTCGAGGCGGGCGGACGCCGCTACAGCCACCTGATCGACCCGCGCAGCGGCAGCCCGGCGAGCGGAATGCAGTCGGTGACGGTGCTGGTGGCGGGCGAACGGGCCGGAACCCGTTCGGATGCCCTGTCCAAGCCGCTGTTCATCGACGGCGCGGCGCGGCTGGCGGACAACGCGGCGCGGCTGGGGGTGAGCGACTACCTGGCAGTGGATGCCGCCGGCCGAATCCACGTCTCGCCTGCGATGAAGGCCCGGCTTCGTTAGAATGCAGGTTTTACCCCTTACCCCCTTCTCGCAATGATAGGCATCCTCATCGTCGCCCACGGCTCGCTCGCCGACAGCCTGGTCGAGTGCGCCACCCATGTGCTGGGCCAGCGTCCGCGCGGGCTCGCCACGCTGGACTTCATCGGCCATGCCGACCCCGACGAGCGGCAGAAGGCCATCCAGACGCGGCTGGACGAACTCGACGAAGGCGACGGCATCCTGGTGCTGACCGACGTCTACGGCGCCACCCCCAGCAACACGCTGTGCCGGCTGCTCGAACCGGCCCACATCGAAGGGGTTTCCGGGGTCAACCTGCCGATGCTGCTGAAAGCGCTGAACTACCGCGACACGCTGGCGCTGCCGCAGCTCGTCGAGCGCATCGTCGAAGGCGGGCGCAACAGCATCAACCATATTTCCGAGGCCATGTGCCATGCAGCAACGGGACGTTGAGATCGTCAACAAGCTGGGGCTGCACGCGCGCCCGTCGGCCAAACTGACCCAGCTGGCCTCCAGCTTCAAGAGCAATGTGTTCATGGCACGCAATGGCCGCCGCATCAACGCCAAAAGCATCATGGGCGTGATGATGCTGGCTGCCGCCAAGGGCAGCACCATCACCCTGGAAACCGAGGGCGACGACGAAACGGACGCCATCGAAGCGCTGGCCGAACTGATCTCCAGCGGCTTCGGGGAGGATCTATCCTGAAAACCACGCTTGACCGCTCGCCGCACATGAGCGCCGGCATGCGTGCCGGGCTTTCGTCTTCGTTCCGGCCCAGCGCCGTGCCGGGCCCGGCCCGCCGTCGGGCGCATCCAAGCGCGGCTTCCAGACCATGAGCTTCTCGCTGCACGGCATCGGCGTCTCCGGCGGCATCGCCATCGGCTACGCCCACCTCACCTCCAACGCGCGCGTCGAAGTGCCGCAGTACATGCTCGACCGCAAATACATCAAGGACGAGCTGGCGCGCTTCGACGAGGCCATCCTCGCCACCCGCACCGAACTCGAAACCCTGCGCAACCACATTCCGGCCAATGCCCCGGCAGAACTCTCGGCGTTTCTCGACATGCACCTGATGTTCCTCGGCGATTCGATGATCGCCGAGGCGCCCAAGCACCTGATCCGCGAGACCCAGTGCAACGCCGAATGGGCGCTGGCGCAGCAGATGGAAGCGCTGGTGGCGCGCTTCGAGGAAATCGACGACGCCTACCTGAGGAGCCGCCAGGAAGACGTGGTGCAGGTCGTGCAGCGCGTATTGAAGGCGCTGACCGGCCACCCCAGCCACCTGCCGCTGGATGTCGATTTCGACAGCGAGCGCATCCTGGTCGCGCACGAACTGTCGCCCGCCGACATGATCGTGTTCAAGAACGTGCACTTCGCCGCCTTCATCACCGACCTCGGCGGCGCCACCTCGCACACCGCGATTCTGGCGCGCAGCATGGCGATGCCTTCGGTGATGGCGCTGCACAACGCGCGCGGCCTGATCCGCGACCACGATCTGCTGATCGTCGACGGCCGCGACGGCGTGGTGATCGTCAATCCCGACGAGTCCGTCCTGGCCGAATACCGGCTGCGGCAGAACCAGTGGCGCATCGACACCGACAAGCTGAAACGCCTGAAGACCAGCAAATCGTCCACGCTGGACGGCGTGCCGATCGAACTGATGGCCAACATCGAATTGCTGGGCGACGTCGATGCGGTGAAAGCGGCCGGAGCGCACGGCATCGGCCTGTTCCGCAGTGAATTCCTGTTCCTCAACCGCAGCGACCTGCCGACCGAAGACGAGCAATACGCCTCCTACAGGGCGGTGGCCGAGGCGCTGGACGGCAAGCCGGTCACTATCCGCACGCTCGATCTGGGGGCGGACAAGCAGGCGCCGTGGGGCCACACCGTGGCCGACAACCCGGCCCTGGGCCTGCGCGCAATCCGCCTATGCCTGGCCGAGCCCGGACTGTTCCACACCCAGCTGCGCGCGATTCTGCGTGCCTCCTTCCATGGCCGGGTGCGCATGCTCATCCCCATGCTGGCGAGCTTCGTCGAACTGCAGCAAACCCTGCAGCGGATCGAGGCCGCCAAGGCATCGCTGCGCAAGGACGGCCTGAAATTCGACGAGGGCATCCTCATCGGCGGCATGATCGAGGTGCCGGCGGCTGCCCTCACGGCCGGCTTTTTCGCCGAACAGCTGGACTTCCTGTCGATCGGCACCAACGACCTGATCCAGTACACGCTGGCGATCGACCGCGCCGACGACAGCGTCGCGCATCTCTACGACCCGCTGCATCCGGCGGTGCTCAATCTCATTCAGTACACCATCCGCGCCGGCGCCAAGGCCGGCAAGCCGGTTTCCGTTTGCGGCGAGATGGCGGGCGACCCGCTGTTGACGCGGCTGCTGCTGGGGCTGGGACTACGGATCTTCTCGATGCATCCGGCCAGCCTGCTGCAGGTCAAGCAGCAGGTGCTGAAATCCCATCTGGACGTGCTGACCCCAGCCGCACAGCGGCTGCTGAAGAACACCGACCCCGACAAGACGGCGCTGTTATTGAACCGTCTGAACGGCTGACGCGCGCCTGGCGGCCTGTCGGGCTTGAAGCCGGCAGGCCGCCAGGCGCCTAAGCGGTGAGCTGTGCGGCAATGCGCGCCAGTTCCGCCTTGTCGTTGCGCAGATCGCCGATCTCCTGCTTGATCTGCGCCATCCGGCTGTGCAGCGTACCCATGTTTTCGAGAATGCGCTGCAGGCTGGCCAGCCGCGTGTCGAGGTACTGCTTGTGCTCGCGGATGCGCGTCATGATGGGGTCGAGCGCGATGCGCAGCCAGCGCTCGGCTTCCGCCCGCGCCAGCTTGAAGGCATTGCGCGCCTCCTCGGCGAGGCCGGCATAAAAACGCCGGATCATGAAGCGTTTTTCCAGCAACAGGTTGGCGGGATCCTTGCAGAAGGCTTCGGTTTCGCGCATCAGGGTTTCCAGCCGGTTGCGGTAGGCGCCCAGGTCCAGCCGCGGCACCTGCATTTTCGGCAGCCGGTGCTGGCGGTGAAACCGCATGTAGGCCTGGTCGAGCGCATCCAGCATGTTGTCGGCCAGCTGGGTCGCCTGCTGGAAGCGCGTGCCCATCTGCTCGCTCAACTGGCGGATGCCGCCGGTCAGCCCACGCGTCGTCCAGCTGCCTTCCATCGTCTCGCGCGCAGCCTTCAGGATCGCGTCCAGCGTATCTTCCGACACGTTCGACAGCAGGTGCGCGCCCTGGCCCTCCAGCATTTTCCGGGTCACGCGGAACTGTTCGGCGGTGGCGTCGTAACTGTCTTTCTCCTGCTGCAGGTTGGCGCGCGTCTGTTCGATCAATTCGCGGTTCTTGCCCGACAGCTGGATCAGCTGGATCAGCTCGTCGCTGCTGCGCTTGAGCCGCGCGGCCAGATCCACCCGGCTCTCGTCGAGCAGGGCGGTCACCTCGCGGCTGACCGCGTGATAAAGCATGTCGCGCCGCGCCGGGATCACCTGGTGCGCCAGCAGGTATTCCAGCGACTCGATGCCGGAGCGCACGCGCAAGGCGGCATCTCCTCGAATCGTGGCCGCCAGCGCTTTCTGCGCCGACACTGCAAACACCCGGCTGCGCGGCAGCTTCAGCACGCGCGCGGTTTCCTCGGCCTGGCGCTCGATGGTGGCCTGAACCTCGGAATCGCTCTTGAGCTCGTCCCACAGCATGTCGATCTTGTTCAGCACCGCCACGTGGTAATTGGCATGGCGATGCACGTGTTTCTGCCAGATTTCCAGATCCGAGCGCGTCACCCCGGTATCGGTCGCCAGCAGATACATCACCGCATGCGCATTGGGAATCACCGACAGCGTGAGTTCGGGCTCGGCGCCCAGCGCGTTGAGCCCGGGCGTATCGAGTATCGTCAGCCCGGCCTGCAGCAATGGATGCGGATAGTTGACCATGGCATAGCGCCAGGCCGGCACCTCCACGGTGCCGTCGGCACGCAGCTGGTGGCGCTCGCTGGCGTCTTCGCTGTCCCACAGGCCCAGCTCGATGGCATCCACCGCCGGCAACGGCTTGGTCTCGGTGAGCTTTTTCAGGCTTTCCTGCAACTGGCGCGGATCGGTCGGATCGAGCAGCACCCGGCACCACTCGATCGGCATGTGCTTCAAGCGCGCCAGCGATTCGCTGCGGCGGCGCGTTTCGATCGGCAGCAGGCACAGGCTGGGCATTTCATCCGGACTGGCAAACAGTTCGGTCGGGCACATGGTGGTACGCCCGGCGTCGGACGGCAGCAGGCGCTGGCCGTGGTTGGCAAAGAACAGAGCGTTGATGAGTTCGGTCTTGCCGCGCGAAAACTCGGCGACGAACGCCACCACCAGCTTGTCCTGGCGCAGGCCGGACGCGGTATCGGCCAGCCGCAGGGTACGCTCGGCGTCGATGCCGTGCTGGCGGTCGAGCCAGTCGGCGTAGTCGGTGATCGCGGTCGCCAGCCGCAAGCGCCGTTCGCTGTACTCGGCGACTTCCTGTTCCAGGTGGATGCTCATGTTTGACTGTTTTTCCCGATTTCACGCCAGGGTGCGTCGACGCCGCACACCGCCACGGTTTTCTGCCGCGAGCTTTCGCCCCGCACCAGGCGCACCGCCGACTTCGGCACCCCCAACTGCGCGGCCAGCCAGGCCAGCAGATGCGCATTCGCCTTGTTATCGACGGGCGGCGCGGCAATCTTTAATTTCAGCCGGCCGCCATGTTCGCCGACCGCGGCAGTCCGCTTCGCCCCGGGCTGCACATGCAGGTCGAGCAGCCAGCCGGCACCGTCGCGGCGCGCCCAGACCGGGGCCTGTTCCCCCTCAGAGCGCGCCAAGCAGCGCCCGCTCCAGCGCCAGCACCGGCACCATCAGCACCAGCTGGCACACGATGAACAGCACCAGCGGTGTCAGGTCGATCTGGGCGACCGTGGGAACGATGCGCCGCAGCGGGCGCAGGAACGGCTCGGTCAATTCATACACGACCGGCATCAGCGGCGTATTGCTGTTGACCCACGACAATACCGCGCGCACCAGGGTCAGGCCGATAATCAGGTAGATCGCCAGGCTCAGCAGCCGTACCGCCGCCAGTCCCAGCATGACCGGCCACACCCTGGCGCCGGCCAGCGCAAAGGGAAAGCCATCCAGCCAGTACACCGTCGTCACCACGACCAGTTCGACCAGCAGCGCCACCACCAGGCATGCCCAGTCGAGGCCGAACAGGCCCGGCACCACCCGGCGCAGCGGCTTCACCGCAAAATCGGTGATGGCGACGATGAATTGCGCGAAGGGATTGCGAAACGGCACCCGGAACAGCTGCATCATGAAGCGCAGCAATACCGCAATCACGAACAGGTTGCCCAGCGTCTGGATGAGGAAAGCGAATGCGCCCGAAATCATGCGAGCCGCCCCAGTTCGTCGCCGAGCTCGGCGCTGCGCCGGCTGGCCGCTTCTACTGCCTGGCCGATGGCCTGTTTGACCGCCGCCGCTTCCAGCGCGGCAATGCCGCGTTCGGTAGTGCCGCCCCGGGAGGTGACGCGCTGGCGCAGCACGGCGGGTTCCTCGCCCGATTCCAGCGCCAGCTTGGCCGCGCCGAAGAAGGTCTGCAGCGCCAGCTGGCGCGCGGTGGCGGGTGCCAGTCCCTGGGCCACGGCTGCGGCTTCGAGCGATTCGATGCAATAGAACACGTAGGCCGGGCCGCTGCCCGAAACAGCGGTGACCGCATCCAACTGCGGCTCGTCCTCCACCCACACCACGCCGCCGACGGCACGCAGCACCGCCTCCGCCTGCGAGCGCGCATCCTGGCTGACCGCAGGCGGCGCGAACAGCCCGGCGACCCCGGCCTGCACCAGCGCCGGAGTGTTGGGCATGGCGCGCACGATGCGCTCGTGCCCTCCCAGCCAGCGAGTGAGATCGGCCACCCGCACCCCGGCGGCAATCGACACCACCAGCTGGCCGGCAAGGCGCGGCGCCAGTGCCGCCGCCACCTCGGGCAGGGTCTGCGGCTTCACTGCCAGCACGACTAGGGGATGCAGCCGCGCCTGCGACAGGTCCGTGTGGGTCACGACGCCGAAACGCGCGGACAGTTGCGCCCGCGCATCGGCGTTGATTTCCACCACCTCGATGTCGGTGGGCTGCGTGCCGCTGGCGATCAGGCCGCCCACGATGGCGGCGGCCATGTTGCCGCCGCCGATGAAACTCACTTTATGCATTTTTTGTCCTCTCACCAAAGAGTGCCGTGCCGATACGCACGATGGTCGCGCCTTCCAGTATCGCCGCTTCCAGATCGCCCGACATGCCCATCGACAGGGTATCGAGCGCATGGCCGCGCGCAACCAGCGCATCCAGCGCCTCGCGCACTTGCCGAAATGCCGCACGCTGCGCCGCCACTTCCTGCGCCGGCGCCGGAATCGCCATCAGTCCGCGCAATCGCAGGCCCGACAGCTTCGATACGGCATCTGCCAGCGCAGGCAGCTCGGCCGGGGCCACCCCGCCCTTGCTCGCCTCGCCGCTGACGTTCACCTCGACGCACACCTGCAGCGGCGGCAAACCGGGCGGACGCTGGGCGGACAGCCGTTCGGCTATCTTCAGCCGGTCGATGCTGTGCACCCAACTGAAATTCTCGGCGATTGCCCGCGTCTTGTTGCTCTGGATCGGTCCGATGAAATGCCATTCGAGTGGCAGATCGCGCAAGGCCGCCTGTTTTTCCAGTGCTTCCTGCACATAATTTTCGCCAAACTCGCGCTGGCCGACATCCGCCAGAGCACGCACGGCAGCATCGCCAAAGGTCTTGCTCACCGCCAGCAGGCGCACCGTCGCAGGCTCGCGTCCCGCCTCGGCTGCGGCATCTGCAATCCGCGCCCGTACGGCACGCAAACGCTCAGCTGGCGTGGAATCCGTAGCCGTCATCCCGGACTCAAGTTTGCGTGTTTTCGGGCCGTTATCCATAGCGCTTATTATCTGACAAAACCCCATCCAACACTGAACGAGGCACGCGTGGATATCTCCGAACTGCTGGCATTTGCCGTCAAAAACAAGGCGTCCGACCTGCACCTGTCGGCAGGCCTGCCGCCGATGATCCGGGTCAACGGCGACATCCGCCGCATCAACCTGCCACCCATGGACCACAAGGACGTGCACCGCATGGTGTACGACATCATGAACGACAGCCAGCGCAAGGTGTACGAGGAAACGCTGGAAATCGACTTCTCGTTCGAGATTCCCTCGCTGGCGCGCTTCCGCGTCAACGCCTTCAACCAGCAGTACGGTGCCGGCGCGGTGTTCCGGACGATTCCGTCCAAGGTGCTCACACTGGAAGAACTCAACTGCCCGCCCATCTTCAAGGAAATTTCCGACCAGCCGCGCGGCATCGTGCTGGTGACCGGCCCCACCGGCTCGGGCAAGTCCACCACGCTGGCGGCGATGATGGACTACGTCAACGAGAACCAGTACTCGCACATCCTCACCGTCGAGGACCCGATCGAATTCGTGCATCAGTCGAAAAAGTGCCTGATCAACCAGCGCGAAGTCGGCCCGCATACACTGTCGTTCAACAACGCCCTGCGCTCCGCGCTGCGGGAAGACCCGGACGTGATCCTCGTCGGCGAATTGCGCGACCTGGAAACCATTCGCCTGGCGCTCACCGCCGCCGAAACCGGCCACCTGGTGTTCGGCACCCTGCACACCTCGTCGGCGGCCAAGACCATCGACCGCGTGGTCGACGTGTTCCCGGCGGCAGAAAAGGAAATGGTCCGCTCGATGCTTTCCGAATCACTGCGCGCGGTCATCTCGCAAACGCTGCTCAAGACCAAGGACGGCACCGGCCGCGTGGCCGCGCACGAGATCATGATCGGCACCCCCGCCATCCGTAACCTCATCCGCGAAAACAAGGTGGCGCAGATGTATTCCGCCATCCAGACCGGCGGCAACCTGGGCATGCAGACGCTCGACCAGAACCTGCAGGACCTGGTGAAGCGCAACATCATCTCCGGCCCCACCGCACGCTCGGCGGCCATGAACAAGGACGCGTTCTTCGGCTAATCTGATCCAGAAGACCCGTCCGCGCAGCCGACCACCGAGGTGTCCATGAACGCAGAAAAAACCGTCCACGACCTGCTCCGCCTGATGCTGGCGAAGAACGCGTCCGACCTGTTCATCACCGCCGGCTTCCCGCCCGCGATCAAGGTCGACGGCAAGATCACCCCGGTCTCGCCGCAAACCCTGACCCCCGCACACACCCAGGAGCTGGCGCGCTCGATCATGAACGACCGCCAGTGGAACGACTTCGAGGCCACCAACGAATCCAACTTCGCCATCAACCCGCCAGAAATCGGCCGCTTTCGCGTGAACGTGTTCGTGCAGCAGGGCCGCGTCGGCATCGTGATGCGGACCATCAACACCAAGATTCCCAAGCTGGAAGAACTCAACCTGCCGCCCATCCTGAAAGACGTGGCGATGATCAAGCGCGGTCTGGTCATCTTCGTCGGCGGCACCGGCACCGGTAAATCCACTTCGCTGGCGGCCATGGTGGGCTACCGCAACGAAAACGCCTGCGACCACATCATCACCGTCGAAGACCCGATCGAATACGTGCACGAGCACCGCAAGTCCATCATCACCCAGCGCGAAGTCGGCATCGACACCGACAACTGGTTTTCCGCGCTGAAGAACACCCTGCGTCAGGCCCCCGACGTCATTCTCATCGGCGAAATCCGCGACCGCGACACCATGGAATACGCCATCGCCTTCGCCGAAACTGGCCACCTGTGCCTGTCCACCCTGCACGCCAACAGCGCCAACCAGGCGCTCGACCGCATCATCAACTTCTTCCCGGAAGAAAAGCGCGACCAGTTGCTGATGGATTTGTCCTTGAACCTCAAGTCCTTCATCTCGCAGCGCCTGATTCCGCGCAAGGGCACCAATGGCCGCGTCGCCGCCATCGAAATCCTGCTGAATTCGCCGCTGATTTCCGACCTCATCTTCAAAGGCCACGTGCACGAGATCAAGGAGATCATGTCCAAATCACGCGAACTCGGCATGCAGACCTTCGACCAGGCGCTGTTCGACCTCTACGAATCCGGCCTCATTTCTTACGAGGACGCGCTCAGAAACGCCGACAGCCTCAACGACCTGCGCCTGAAGATCAAACTGCACGGCCAGGAATCGAAGGGGCGGGACATGATGGCGGGGCTGGATCACCTGGATATTGTCTGACCGACACGCACCATGCAAAACGGGGTGCCTAGGCACCCCGTTTTTGTTTGACACACAGGCTATAGCTTGCCGAGCAGATTCACGAACCACCCCTGGCTGCGGTAATCCAGGTTGGTGAGATCGTCCGAAAAATCAGTGAAGTTGTAGCCCACGCCCACCTTGACGTGTTGATTGATGTGGCGATACACCCCGACCAATGCGCCGGAGCGGGCGTCGCCCGCCGCCTCGGCGTCGAGATAGCGCAGTTCGCCGATGGCGTCCCATTCGTGCACCACGTGCCAGTCGAGCCGCACGATGCCGAGCCAGGCGCGGCTGTCGAACCACGGGCTGCCGGCGACGCTGGTGTCGCGCAGTTCACCGAAGCGGTAGCCGAGTTTGCCGCCCACCGAGAGCTTGGGCACCAGATCGTAGATCGCGTCCACCGACAGCACATGGCTGCGCTGCTCGAAGGTGCTGGCACCGCCGGAGGCGGAGAGCTGGCCGGGGCTCGGCAGGTCGGCAAGGTAGGTGTACTTGAACAACGCATTTAACTTGTCGTTCAGCACCGGACGATAGCCCAGGCCCAGCACCACCTCGGTGAAATCGGCGTCGGTGGTGCTGCCTGTGCCGGCGTCGCTGACGGCGAAGTTGAACTTGCCCAGCACGCGCCAGTCGGGCGTGGTCTGGTAGCCCAGCGTGTTCTTCATCAGCCAGCTGTCGCGCTCGCCGGTGAGGTTGCCGTCTTCGGTGCGGTATTCGATTACGCCGGCGTACTTGATGCGCTCGAACTGATAGCCCGCCGAGAGCGACACCGCCGTGCGGTCGAGGTCGCCGGTCGCGGGATCGGAGGTGATGCCTTTTTCAAAGCGCGCGCCCCAGTTCCAGCGGTCGTTGGCGGCGAGATCCAGGCCGAAGGCGTGGATGAGGCCGGACGGGCCGTTGTCCGCCGTTTGATAGCGTTCTTCGGCGTACACCGAAAGGCTGTCGCTAACCCGCGATTTCATGCCGGCGGTGAGGTTGCCGACGCGGCCACGATAGCCGGTGTCGCTGCGGTCAGGGTCGAGCAGATAGTTGAGGTAGACGCTGTTGCGGTCACTCAGACGAACATCCGCACCCACTTTGCCGCCCACGCCGCCGTCGCCGTCGCTGACTTCACCGATGAGCTTGACGCGGTCGTTGATCTGCACGTGGCCGCCGACGCCGAGCCGGTCGTTGTCGCGGCGGGTGCCGTCGTGCTGCGCCGTGCCCTGCACCAGGCCATACACTTCCCAGCGGCCCGGGTCGCCTTGTTCGGTGACCGGATGCCAGGCCAGCTTGGCGGCGACGTCGGTGCGTGCGCCGGTTTCCGCCAGGATCGCGGACGCGCCCGCCGCCAGCGCGGTGTCGCGGTCGTCGTGACGCACGCCTACGCTGGCCGACAGGCTGGGCGTCAGCGCGTAAGTGGCGTCGATTTCCGCCGACTGCGACGCGCCCGACAGGCTGCCGTCCTTGAAGTCGGCGCGGGCCAGGAGTTCGAGCTTGTCGGTTGCCTGTACCTTCATCTGCACGCCGGTCTGATCGATGCCTTCATTGGTGAGCTGGCCCGGTGCCGAATAGCCGTCGTCGCGCTTCAACCAGTAGGCGCTGACGCTGCCCGGGCGCGTGGCACCGAGTTCGGCGAGATCGAGCACGCCTTCGACGCGATGCGCCTGCGCGTCGATGCCGGCGGTGGTGGTTTGCGCCACCGTGCCAAAATCAAAGCCGCCGTTTTGCGAGCTGAGCGCGCCGTTGCCGGGGCCGTCGGAACGGGCGGTTTCGAGTTTGAGCCAGGTGCCCGGCGCATAGCGCAGGGTGAGATCGCCGCCCAGGAGTTTCTGCTCGGTGCCGGTGCCGTCCTGTTTGTAGCCGGTAACACCCACTTTCACCTGATCGGTGATCCAGTGGCTGGCGCGGCCGCCCAGGGTGAGGTTGTCCGCCGCCGACACGCCGGGGGTGTATTCGTAGCCCGCCACCAGATAGACGGGGTGGCCGCTCAGGCTGCCGCTCATCACCAGCGTGCCGGCGCTTGCCGTGGCTGGCAGCGGCGTGCGCAAGACCACCCGGCCCTGAATGCTGTTGAGCTCGTAATCCTGCCCGGCGACCAGCGTGGTCGACTGGAGCACGATGCCGGAATCCTTGTCACGGATTTCCACCCGCAGGCGCTCGGAGCCCGCCAGGATGTCCTGATGACGCAGGTAGTAGAGCGAGCCGCCGGTGCCCCGGAATTCCTCGATCGACGCCAGCGTGCCGGGGTCGGCCGCGAACAGCTCGGCCTCGGTACGCCGCTCGCCGAAAGCGGTGGCCACCGGTGCCTGATAACGCGCCTGCGCGCCGTACAGGCCACGACTGTAGTTCACCAGATCGGTGCCGGTGAGTCTGGTCTGGAAGCTGCCCCACAGCACGTGCGAATCGCCGCGCTGCAACTTGACGTAAAACTTGCCCTGCGTGGGCGCGTCTTCCACCAGCGTCGAGTCGTCGCCGTATACCGGGTAGTAGGCGTTGGGGTCGAGCCGGCGCAAGAGATAACGCGGATCCTTGCTGTTGAAATGAGAAAACAGGTCTTCGAGGGGCTGCTCGCGCGTGTCGGCGCTGGCGGTCAAAAGCGTTTCGCCCTTGATCTTGCCCTTGAGGTAAAACGCCAGCCGGCCATCGACGTAGACCTCTTCGTCGTAGCGTTTGCTGTCGTCGCCGGTGACGAGTTTGGCCGGGCCCTTGACGTTGTTCTGCCCCAGGGTGAGGTCGGCCAGCGCAACGTAAAACCAGTCGTTGTGCGGAATATAGAGATGGCGGTTGAACTCGGCACGCTGGCCGGACGGCGCTTCGGTCGCCACCTCGACCACATGATTGCCTGCGGGCAGAATCTGCCGCACCGCAAATTTGCCGTGGGCGTCCACCGGCACGCTGCGACCCAGCACGGTGACATGGCTGCCGGGTGCGAGCTTCTCGCCGTTGACCGTGACCGCACCCCCTGAAACCGGGATGGTGTGCAAACCACGATGGTTTTCGCCGTAGCCGATCAGGTCTTCGCGCGCGGGTTTGTCCTCGTCGCCGAGCGGGCGTTTCGCGTCGAGTAGCTTGAGCAGTTTGGGATAGGTTTCATCAAACCGCCCCTGCGTGTCGTACACGCGAATCAGGTATTGCACGGCATCGCGATCTTTGGGCACCTGCCACTCGACCGGCGTATCGACGTGCGGGTCGAGCGCAATCACCGCCAGCGGCGTTTTCTGTGTCGAAGCGTCGGCGGCAAAAATACGCACCTCGGCTTTTTTGATGAACGCGGCATAGTTGCTGTAAGGCGTGAAGCGCACGGTTTCGCCGCGCACTGCGCCGTCGGGATGCACGGTGAGATTCAGCACCGGCGTGGTTTCCAGTCCGTCGAAACGCACCTGGATGTCCGCTTTTTCCAGCGCAATATCGGTGCAGCGCGTGGTGTCGGCGGTGTTGGGCACGTCGCCGGCGTCCAGCGGTTCGCCGTCGACCGAGATGCGGAACGGCAGGCCAGCGTCACCGCCCGACTGATCCTTGCACGGCAGCGCGGGCGCGGGCGTGGGGGCCGCCACGGGGACGGTTTCGGTTTTTGTGCCTGCCGGCTGGTCGTACCAGATTTCGATTTCGACGCGGCGGTTGGGCGCAAGGCAGGCCTTGTAGTCGGCCATGTCCTGCGTGTTGCCCGCGTAGGCGCGGCGGGGCTCGCACGACTTCACCGGCTGGGTATCGCCCCGGCCGCGCGTGTCCATGGAGACGCTCGCCATGCCGGCTTGCGTTTTGAGAAACGCGGCCACTTCGGCTGCACGCGCTTCGGACAGGCCCTGGTTGTTGCCGTAGCGCTGCTTTGCTTCCGGCGTCATGCGCTGCACGTCAGCGTGGCCGGTGAGGCGCATCCGCAGCCCGGGTTTGCCGGCCAGACGCTGCGCCAGGGTGACCAGAATCTGGCGTTCCGCGCCGCCCAGGAGATCGCGCCCGGAGGGAAACTGCGGCAGCGTGGTGGGCGCGTCTTCGGCACGGGTCTCGAATACCGTCACCTCGCGGGTTTCGGCTTTGGCTACCGGCGCGCTCAGCACCACCACTTCGTCTGGCCGGCGGTATTCGACGCTGGGCGGGGTGTGGCCTGCTTCCCGTGTGAAGACGAGGCTGTTTTGCCAGGTTTTGCCGGGTTGCGCCGGTGCCGGGCAACCCGATTCCGACTCGCAGCGTGTGCGGTCTTCCGCGCCGGCAGGCGTGCCGCACAGGGCGGCGATGAGGCTGGCCAGTACGGTATGTTTCACGGGCAGTTTATTCATGATTATTTGCCCTCCTTGTTGGCCTTGGCGGCAGGCAAGAAGAGTTCTTCCTCGATCAACAGCGTGTGGCAACAGGCCTTGTCTTTCCACGTGCGCTGGAGTTGCTGGCTGACGGCGGCGAGACGCTCGCGCGCAAGTGCCTCACCGTCGGCACCGGCCTTGTAGCCGAGGCGCAGGACTGACGGACGGGCTTTCAGCTTGTCCGGCAACGCAGCGAGTTGCTTCGTCCAGGCGGGTTTCAGCGTGGTTTTGCCCGCTTCGAACGCGGCATCGCTCATGTCCACCCGCACCACCTTGTGGATCGTCGCGCCGAAGTTCAGCTTGCTCAGCTTGCCGCGCGTGATCCGCACGTCACGCGGGTTTTCGGTGGTGACGCGATAGCCGGTCGGCAAGGTACGCTCGTCCAGCTTCATGATGAAATTGCTGCCGCGATCGGCATCGGGAATCGCCGCGCACGCCACGTGGAAGCGGCCTTCGGCGTCGGTGGTCACCAGCCAGCCGCGCGCGGTGGCAAGGCGCACGTTGGCAATGCCGGGCTCGCCGTCGTCCTGGTAGCCGTTGGCGTTCCGGTCGTCGAACACCTTCCCGATGAGGTCGGAACAGTCGAACACGGCATCCGGAATCACGCGTACGGTGGCGGTGGCCACGCTCGACACTGCGGCATTGGCCAGGTTGTTGAAGGCTTGCGCCGAGTTGACGTATTCGCCCGGCTGCACGCCCGCCCCCACCACCAGCAGGAGCTTGATGGTGCGCGTGGCGTTGGCCGCCAGCGTCTGGTTGGTCCAGGTGAGTTCGCGGCCATTGATCGCGGGCTCGGTCGGCACGCCGTTGATCGTTGCGCTACCCGGTTTGTACTTGAAGCCCGGCGGCACGGTGTCGCGGATGTCGATGTTGGTGAGAGTGGCCGCCAGCGTGTTGCGCGCGGTGATCGTGTACGGCACCAGCTGGCCGACGCTCACATTCACCAGCGGCGTGGTTTTGGTGAGCGCAATGGCCCCGCCCAGAATCGGGTCGAGCGGAATGTGGTTGTTGACCACGTTGCTCGAACTGGTGCCGGGCACGCCGGTGAGCGTCAGCGCAAAACTGGTGTAGTACACCGTGGGGTCGGCACCATTCGGCGCGCCGGGCTGGGCCTGGATTGCATCGGTGCCGCCGTTGCCCGGCACGTAGGGGCCGGCAGTCGGTGGAATGATCGTCGAGTCTGGCGGCAAGTAACCGCCCGGCTGCCCCACTTGCAGCGTGTAGGTACCGGTGCCGGGGCAGCCCGGGGGGGCGGGGTTCAGCAGCAGGAACTGGTACATGCCGGACGGGCCGGTCGTCTGCGTGTTCACGCCGCCGACCAGACACGATCCCGGCACCGCCGCGCCGCCACTTAACAGCGTGACCTGCGCGCCGGAAATCGGCGTGCGCGTGATCGAGTCGTACACCACGCCGGACGGATCGAGCGGCAGGTTCTGCGCCAGCGTCGTGACGCCCGGTGCCAGTTGCAGTCCGGTGATGATGCCGTTCTGGATGGTGCCGTTGCGCGCGGGTGTGGGGTCGCTCGACTGCGCGAGACCGTAGATGGCCCCGCTAACGGGTTCGCGGAAACGCAGGCTGTATTCGGTCGCCGCATTGCCCGGGGTGGAGGGGAAAAGCCCACCGAGGGTGTAGTTGCCGCTGGCGTCGGTCACCGCGCTGCCCACCACGGTGCCGGCGCTGTTCAGCACTTCGACGATAAAGCCCTGCACCTGGGTGGTGGCCAGCGGATCGTCGTTGACCCGGTTGTGGTTGGCATCCAGATACACAGTGCCACTCACCGACGACAGGCTGCCGGCGGCAAAGCTCACCGGCGTCGGGTCGTTTTCACCTGGCTCGCTGGCGTCGCCGTTGGCGTTGGGGTCGGGGTTGACGCCGTTGTCCGACAGATCCGTGGCGATCACCGTGCCGCCGGGCGTCTGCGCCGTGGTGGCCGTAGCCTGGTTGTTCTGCGTCGCGGCGGGCAGCGGATTGCTGCCAAAGTCGATCTGCACCGTGAACGTGAGCGTGCACTGCTCGCCGGGTTGCAGGTTCTGGTTGCCCGCGAGCAAAGTGTTGACGCCGCTGCCGGTAAACGCCGGATTGGCGTTGAGCACGGTGCCGGTACACGCGGACACGGCGACCGGGGGGGCGATCGTCCGCGTCACCGCCGTGGGGAAGGTGGCCACCACATCGTCCGTCACCTGCACATTGGTCGCCGTTACGCTGGCGCTGACGTTGCGCACGATGATCGTGTAGGGGACGCGATACTGCTTCGCGCCGGTCTGCACGATGCCGGATACCGACTTGGCCACGCCGATGGCCTGCGCTGCCAGACTCACCGGAGTGGGTGAGCTGTCGTCGTTGGGCGTGCCGTTGCCATTGGGGTCGGGGTTGCTGCCGTCCACACTGTCGTCCTGCACCGTGCCGCCGCCGGGCGGTGAGGCGGTGGACACCGCGCTGTTTTCAAACGGGCCGGGGGTGGTCGGGAAGAAACGCACGGTGAAGCTGATTTGCGCGCTGGACGCCGACGCGCCGAAGTTGGGCAGGCTGCTCGACGCGGGATTCAGCAGGTTCGTACCCGAACCGTTGCCGGTAAACACACCGGGGGCCACGGCGGCGAGCGACGCGCCGTTGGTTTGTGCGCCCACGGTGGGCCCGCTGGTGATCGTATAGTGTCCGGCGGCAGGAATCGCGCTGGCGGTGTAGGTGCCGAACTGCGGCAGGGCACCGGCCAGCGTGTCGCTGACCTGCACGCTGGCGAGCGGCGTCTGGCCGGCGTTGCGTACCGTCAGGGTAAACGGCACGGTGTAGGTGCCGTCGCCGTTATTGACCACCGCGCCGGCGGATTTGGCCAGACCGATGCGCGGCACCGGTACCGGTGTGGGATCGTTCTCGCCCGCCTCGCCCGCGTTGCCGTTGCTGTTGGGGTCGGGGCTTGTCCCGTCGTCCGACAGGTCGTTGACGGGTGAGCCGCTGTAGTCGCCGGTGCCGCTGGCCTGCGCCTGATTGGTGTAGGTGAGCGCCGCACCGGGGTTGAAGCGGTAGACGAAATCGAGGGTGCAGACGGCGGCGGGTGCCATGGCCGAGATCGTCGCCACGGCGAGATTGCCGCTGTGGCCGGTGAACCCGCCCACGGTGGCACCGTTGGCGCAGGCTCCCGAGAAGGCCGGCGCGGTTTGCACGGTGTACTGGCCGCTGGCGAGCACTGCTGCCGCGCCGCCGGGCACGAAACCGCCGAACTGGCCGCCCGCCGCCGTGGAGAGCGGATCGGTCACCGACACGGTATTGAGCGGTTCGTTGCCGACGTTGCTGACGACGAGGCGCACCGGCACCAGCAGACTACCGTCCGGCTGCACCGAAACTTGGGTGTTCACGCGCTTGGCAATGCCGATAGCCGCGTTGAATGCGGGCAGAACCGGTGTGGGGTCGTTTTCGCCGGCCTCGTTGGCCTGGTTGTCGTTATCGGGATCGGGGTTGCTGCCGTTGTCCGACAGATCCTGGAGTTGCGGGTTGGTCGCCGAGGTCTGGCCGGACAACGCGCCCGTGCCATTCACAACGGCCTGGTTATCGTAGCGGCCGCCCGACGGCAACAGCGGCGGCAGCGGATTGGTCGGCCGCACGCGCAGCGCCAGGTCCACCGTACACGTTCCCCCGGCGGCGAGGCTAAATCCGCTGGCGACTGTGGTGCTGGCACTGCCGTTGTACGTGGCATTGAGTCCGGAACACGACCCCGCCGGCGCAGCCAGCAGGGTGTATTCGCCCGGATTGAGCGCGTCAGCAGCCGGGTTGCCCAGCGTAACCTGCGTGCCAAAGCGCGGCGTGCCCCCCGCCAGCGTGTCGGTAATGACGATGCTGTTCAGCGCTTCCAGGCTGAAATTTTCGACCAGCAGGCGGAAGGTGACGTTGAAGCTGCCATCCGGATTGACCGTCGGCCCGGCGTTCACGGCCTTGGCGATACCGATGCGCGCCTGCGGCACCTCGGCGAAGGTGTAGCCGGTGGCGGCGGTGTTCGCCGGCAGGGCAATCGCGGAAATCACATCATTGACCGAAGCATTGCCGCCCACCGTGCCGGCGGTGTCGATGCCATCCACGAGATACGCTTCGCTGACCGCACCTTCGCTGAGGGTGTACGTACCTTCGGGCAAATTGGCAAAGCTGTAGTTGCCGCTGGCGTCGGTGGTGGCGGTCCGGCTGATGGCTGCGCCGTCAAAGCTCGTACCTGTGAGCGTCAGCGTGATGCCGGCGATGCCGGTATCCCCCGCCGTGACCAGACCATCGTTGTTGAAATCGCGGAACACGCGACCGGCCAGCGACGACGCATTGACCGACACGCTGCCGCTGTTGCTGTTGTTGCCGGCATTGATGTCCAGCGACGAAGTCGCCACCGAGGCCGTGTTGTTGAAATTCTGCGGGGTGCTGCTGACGGCGACGATCTGTACCGGCACCGTGATGTCCACCTCGCCACCGCTGCTCACCGTGCCCAGGGTACAGGTGAAGGCGACGCTGCCCGCGTTGCCGCTGCACGTGGTGGACGTGGTGGTGCCGGCAATGATGGCCACCGTAGGGGTGCCCGTCAGCTGCATGTTGGTGGGCAGCGTGTCGGAGACGACAACGTTGTCGGCCTCGGCAAGCCCTGCGCCCACGTTGTTGCGCACCTTGACGACAAAATTGAAATCGTCACGCAGGTTGACCGGGTTGGCCGACGCAATCTTGCTCACCACCTGCATGTCCGCCTTGGTGAGCACCGTGGTGGTTTCGTTGACGGTGTTGTTGGCCGCGTTGGTGTCGAACCCCAGGGCGGCTTCGTCAGAGGTGAGGCTCACCGAGTTGGTGTCCACGCCCTTGATTTCGCCGCGCAGGGTGACAGTGAAACTCGCCGTCTGTCCCGACGCCAGGCGCGGCACCTGGCACACCAGCGTGCCGCCGGTGCTGTTCACCGCCGGCACGGTGCCGCAACTGCCGCCCGCCGGCACGGTGTGGGACTGGTAGCTCAGGCGGGTGGGCGGCAGGCTCTCGGTGATCTGCACGTTTTCCGCCACCGACGGGCCCTGGTTGCGCGCGGTGACGGTGTAAACCGTGTTGTCGCCGGCGGCAACGGGATCAACGCTGTCAGTCTTGTTGATGAGGAGATCGAGCGCAGGATTCAGCACCGCAGTATTGACGCTGGCGCTGTTGTTGCCGGCGTCGGTTTCTGTCGTGCTGGTGGCCACGCTCACGTTGTTGGTCAGCGTGCTGCCCCGGGTGGCGGTGTTGGGTTGCACCACGATGGTGAGCGTGCGCTGCGCGCCGTTGTTGATCGTGCCGAAGTTACAGACGATCTGGTCGTTGCCCGGGCCAGTGGTACTGTTGGCCGTTGGTGTCGTGCTGCACGACCCCGCCGACGGCGTGGCGGACACGAACGTGACATTGGCCGGCAGGGTGTCGGTGACGGTGACGTTGCCCGCATCCGACAAGCCATTGGCGATATTTGTCGCCGTCACCACGTAGGTGACGTTCTGCCCGGCCGGTACCGAGGCGGGATTGGCGTTTTTGCTGACGGTGACGTCTGCACGCGGGGTCACGGTGCTGGTCACGCTCGCGGTGCGGTCGGCGGCGTCCGGATCGGCGGTGTTGGCCGACACCACGCTGACGGTGTTGGTGCGGCTGCCGCCGTTGCCGCCGGGGCGCACCTGCACCGTCACCACCGGGCAATCGACGCCGGCGGTACACACCGGCAGGCTGGCAAAGGCGCAATTCAGGTTGCGCGTGGTGCCGCCGCTGGCCGACGACGTGCAGCTTGCCCCCGTGGCCACCCCCGCGTTGAGGCTTTCGCCCACGTAACCCGCGCCGGTCGGCCCGGTGCTGCTGTTGATGAGGCTGGTGAGGCTGTCGGCCAGTGACACCGTGGTGGCAGCCTGCGGGCCCGCGTTGACGATTTCGAGCGTGTAGGTCAGCACGTCGCCAGCCGCCACAGTGCCGGGCGACACCGATTTCAGTACCGACAGATCGGCCGAATCGCCGGGCACGCTGCTGGTCACCGGCGCAGTCGTCGTGTCGTTGCCAGGGTTGTTGTCGGGCAGGTTCGCATCGGGCGAACTCACGCTCATGCTGTTCACAAGGCTGCCGGTACCCGATGCGGTGGCGTTGAGCGTAACGACAGGGGTAGTGGCGTTGGCCGCCAGCGGGGCACCCGCCGTGTATACGCGGGTGCAGGTAATGCTCGCCGGCCCGGCGACGGGTGCAGCAGGCAGGCAGCTCCAGCCGTTAAGCGTGTAGCTGTTGGCGGTGACACCGGCCGGCAGGCTGTCGGTCATCGTCAGCGTGCCGAAGAACGCAGCAGTACCAATATTGGTAGCGCTGATCGTGTAGTCGTACGGCACACCGGTCACCACCAGCGCGGGGCTGGGTGCAGACTTGTTGGCGCGCAAATCGACGGTGGCGGCCTGAATGGTGGCGGCCGTGTCGCTCGCGCTGTTGTTGGCCGGGTTGGGGTCAGACGGGCCCGCCGCGCTGATCGTGGCTGTGTTGACGACGCCTGCACCCGCGCCGCTTGCGGTGGCCGGAATAACGACGTTGCCTAGCGACACAGCGTTGCCCGCACCGCTGCCCGCAGGCTTGGTGCAGGTGACGGTCTGCCCCGACACACCGCAAGTCCAGCCGTTCTGCGGGCTGGCCACGGCACCCACCGTGTAGTTGGCGGGCAGGGTATCGGTGATCGTAAGCGTGTTGGGTGAATCGCCGCTGTAGCTCGGCGTGAGGGTGAAATTCACCGCCTGCCCGACGATGAGCGTGCCCGCAGGCGCACGCGATTTGGTCAGGCGCACGTCGCTGCCGGCCGTTACCGTGGTGTTGAACACCGCCGTGTTGTTGGTGCTGACCGGGTCGGCAGGCGTGCCCGCCGCCGCAATGCTGCCAGCCGGCGTGAGCGTGGAACCTGACGCCGCTGCAATCTGGCCGGTGAACACCCGCGTGGTCGAACCGCCGTTGGCCAGCGCCGCCACCGTGCAGGAATAGGTTGAACCCGCCAGTGTGCAACCACCGGGCGGCGTCACCCCGACGAGGCCGGTGGGCACGGGAAACGACAGGGTCTGGCCGGGCGAGGTGTCCGGGCCGTTGTTCAACACCGTGAAGGTGTACGACACCGTGCTGCCGGATTGCGCGCTGGCCGGGCCCGCCAGGCTCAAGGCAATGTCCGCGCCCGCGCTCACCGTGGTCGATTCGTTATCGACGTTATTGTTCACGTCGTCGTCGCCCGCTGCCGGTACGCTTGCCCCCAGGATCACCGAACCCGACACGCTGGTACGCAGGGTGACGTTCACCGTGGCGCTATCGCTGCCACCGCCGGCTTCGCTCAGTGCCGGTACCGTGCAAGTTACCGGGCCGCTGCCACTGCAACTCATGCCAGTGGCGCTGATAAAGCTCGTCGTCGCCGGAATCGACAAGATGAGGGAAGTCGATGCTGCGGCGCTGTTGCCGTTGTTGCTGACAGAGACCACGTAGACCACGTTGCCGCCGGCTATCACCGGGTCGAAACCTGTGTCGCTGTTGTTCACCACCCAGTCCACGCCGGCCCAGGCGGCAGGGGCCATCAACAGGCTGGCTGCGGCTACGAGGCGCACGCACCCGCTACGCACGGCACGAAGGCTCGGCAAAGTCATGAATCGCATACGGTAATCCCTTAGCAAGATCTTATTGTTGGGTGCTGCCGACCTGCCACGCGGGCACGTCGGCAGCCGCCCGCACCGGAGTATAAGGTCGCTGGGCGGCGCGCAGTTGATAAAGAATTGTTAAGTTTGGGGAATAACGGTAGTGGCGGGTGGCACTGTGGGGCCGCCGCAACACAGGAAGCGCAGGATCAGGCCGGGGCAGGCCGGGGCTTTGCCCGCATCGACCCCGCAATCAGCCTGTACTGCAAAAACCGCGTCTCGATCTGGCCGTTGAAGAGCGGAATGCGGCGGCTGGCCTTCAGGCCCATCAACTTGGGCAGTAGCGGATCGCCGGAGATGATCCACGCGTCCCAGCCGGCGAAGTTCTGTTTCAGCCAGTCACCCAGCAACGGGTACCAGTCGGCGAGATCGTCGGCGTCGCCGATGCGTTCGCCGTAGGGCGGGTTGGTGATGAGGGTGCCGACGGGGGTGGGCGGCTTGAGGTCGAGCGCGTCGGAGACCCTGAGCTCGATGGCGTCGGCGTAGCCGGCGGCCGCGAGGTTGTTGCGCGCCTTGTCGAGCACCCAGCGGTCCTGGTCGGCGCCGAAGAGCGGCAGGGATTTCAGCGGTTTTTCCTTCGCTTTTTCCTCGGCCCGGATGCGCTGCCACAGCGCGGCGTCAAAGTTGCGGTAGTGCTCGAAGGCAAAGTGACGGGCGCGACCGGGCGCGCGGTTGAGCGCCATGTCCGCCGCTTCGAGCAGGATGGTGCCGGCGCCGCACATCGGATCGAGCAGCGGCGTGCCGGGCTCCCAGCCGGACAGCAGCAGCAGTCCGGCGGCGAGGTTTTCCTTGATCGACGCCGCGCTCGCCTCGCGCTTGAAGCCGCGCTTGAAGAGGGGCTCGCCCGAGGTGTCGAGGTAGAAAGTGACCGCGTCCGGGGTGAAGAAGGCATACACCGGCACGTCGGGCGCTTCGGTGTCGACGCTCGGGCGTTCGCGGGTTTCCTCGCGGAAGCGGTCGCAGATGGCGTCCTTGATCTTCAGCGTGATGAAGTTGAGGCTTTTCAGCGGCGCGTTCTGCGCGCCGACCTTCACCGCGATGGTCTTCTTGACGTCGAACCAGGCGGGCCAGTCGAGGTCGAGCGCGGCGCGGTAGATGTGCTCTTCCTTGCGGTAGCGGGTGTAGCCGACCTTGCGCAGGATGCGGGTGGCGATGCGCGAAGTGAGGTTGGCGCGCATTTCGGCCGCCGCGTCGGCCATGAACAGCACGCCGGCGGGCACCTGGCGCACCACCTGCGCGCCGGCGGCCGCGAGTTCGGCTTCCAGCAGGGCCTCCAGCCCGCGCGGGCAGGTGGCGAAGTGGCTGGCTGGCGGCAGCGCCTCGCGTTCCGGACGGACGGGATGCGGCGTTTTGTTACGGCGGGATTCGGGCTTCAAAAAACACTTTCAGAAAATTTTATCCGCGCGCGACGGCGAATCTTCGCGGACAATGATTTAAAACGGCTTCAGCACCACCAGCAGCACCACGGCCAGCAGCGCAATCACCGGAATTTCATTGAACCAGCGGAACCAGGTGTGCGATTTCCGGTTCTGTCTGGCTTCAAACTGCCGCAGCAGGTTTTTGCATACATGGTGATAGCCGACCAGTCCGGCGACCAGCGCGAGCTTCGCCCACAGCCAGCCCATCGTCGGCAGCCAGTACGCCAGCCACAGCCAGATGCCGGTGGCGAGCGCGAGCCACATGATGGGGGTGACAAACCGATACAATTTGCGCGCCATCAGCAGCAGGCGGTCGTAGGCGGCGTCGTTGGATTCCATCGCCAGATTGACGAAGATGCGCGGCAGGTAGAACAACCCGGCGAACCAGCTCACCACCATCACGATATGAAACGACTTCAGCCACAGCATGGATAGACAAGCCTTTTTGAAGAAATGGACGCCAAGTCCGCTGACCCTGATTTTACTGGGTTTGATCGCGTACCTGTGGTTTCGCCCGCCGGCCGACGTCAGCGAGGAGAACCGCCCCGCCCCGCCCTGGCAGGTGATGCTGCCCGACGGCCGGGCGCTGGACAGCGATTCCCTCAGGGGCAAGGTCGTGCTGGTGAACTTCTGGGCGACCTGGTGCCCGTATTGCCGCAAGGAAAAGCCGGTGATCGACCGTTTCTGGCGGGACTATCGGGAAAGGGGCTTCGAGGTCGTCTCGATCAGCGTCGACGACCCGCCGGAAAAAATCGCCGTCTGGATGCGGGACAAGGAATACGCCTTCATGGCTGCGCCGACCAATGCCTCGGTCACCCACGCATTCGGCAGCGTGAAAAGCGTGCCGACCTCGTTCATCGTCGACACCGAGGGCCGCATACGCCACAAGATTGCCGGACAGGTGCATTATCCCCGGCTGGAAAAACTGGTCACCCCGCTGCTGAACCCGGCCACGCAACCCGGAAACCGATGATGGACGCCCGCCTCAACGAACTTGAAGCCAAGCTTGCGTTTGCCGAAGACATGATCGAGACGCTCAACCAGACGGTGATTCGCCAGCAGGGGCAGCTCGATTTGCTGCAGCAACAGCTTCGCCTGCTGCACCAGCAATTGCAGGCTGCGCTGCCGGACGAGGCGCGCAACCTGCGCGACGAAATCCCGCCGCACTATTGAGGCTAAACCGCGATCTTCACCACCACCTTGCGGATCGAGCCCGTGCCGACCAGCGGCGCGTGGGCATCGTCGGGGAAAAACAGGCAGAACGCGCCCGGCGGCGTGACAATCCAGCTGGCGGGCGCGTCGTTGAAAAAACGGATGTCGCGCCCGGCATCGTAATCCGTAGCCGGGTCCACGCAATCGGCGACCGGCTTCCAGCCCATCTCGTCGACGCCTTCCAGCACCAGTTGGATATCGATGTAGCGGCGATGGCACTCCAGTTTCGCATCCGCCCGCGTGCGGCCGGCACAGGCCTCGACGATGGCGAAAAGCTGTTCGTCCTGTATGCCGTGTTTGCCGGGCGCGAGTGTTGCCAGATCGGTATTGCGCAGGAAATCAAAGGCGCGCGCAAACAGCGGATGCAAAGTGAGGTAGCGGTCAGCCTCGGTCAGGTTTGCCAGAATCATTGCGTACTCAGCGGCTGATCGGCTTGTAGCGGATGCGTTTCGGCTTGGCCCCTTCTTCGCCCAGCCGCTTCTTCTTGTCGGCCTCGTATTCCTGGTAGTTGCCGGGGAAGAACGTCACCTGCGAGTCGCCTTCGAAGGCGAGGATGTGGGTGGCGATGCGGTCGAGGAACCAGCGGTCGTGCGAGATCACCAGCACGCAGCCGGCGAATTCGAGCAGCGCGTCTTCCAGCGCGCGCAGGGTTTCCACGTCGAGGTCGTTCGACGGTTCGTCGAGCAGCAGCACGTTGCCGCCGGCGATCAGCGTCTTCGCCAGGTGCAGCCGCCCGCGCTCGCCGCCGGAGAGGTTGCCGACCCGCTTCTGCTGATCGCCGCCCTTGAAGTTGAAGCGGCCGAGGTAGGCGCGCGACGGCGTTTCGTAGCGGCCGACGGTGAGGATGTCGCGGCCTTCGGCGACTTCGTCGAACACCGTCTTGTCGGCGGCGAGCGCATCGCGGCTCTGGTCGACGTAGGCGAGCTTGACCGTCTGGCCGATCTCGACTTCGCCCGAGTCGGGTTTTTCCAGGCCGGTGATCATCTTGAAGAAAGTCGACTTGCCGGCGCCGTTGGGGCCGATGATGCCGACGATGGCGCCGGGCGGCACGCTGAACGACAGGTTGTCGATCAGCAGGCGGTCGCCGAAGGATTTCGACACGTTGTGGAAGTCGATCACCTTGTCGCCCAGCCGCTCGCCGACCGGGATGAAGATTTCCTGCGTCTCGTTGCGCTTCTGGTATTCGACCGAGTTGAGTTCCTCGAAGCGCGCCAGGCGCGCCTTCGACTTGGCCTGGCGCGCCTTGGGATTCTGCCGCACCCATTCGAGTTCCTGCTTCATGGTCTTGATGCGGCCGGCTTCCTGCTTGGACTCGGTCTCCAGCCGCGCCTCCTTCTGCTCCAGCCAGCTGGTGTAGTTGCCCTTCCACGGGATGCCGTGGCCGCGGTCGAGTTCGAGGATCCACTCGGCGGCGTTGTCGAGGAAGTAGCGGTCGTGCGTCACCGCGACCACCGTTCCCGGATAGCGCACCAGGAACTGCTCCAGCCAGTCGACCGACTCGGCATCGAGGTGGTTGGTCGGCTCGTCGAGCAGCAGCATGTCGGGATTCGACAGCAGCAGCTGGCACAGCGCGACGCGGCGCTTTTCGCCGCCGGAGAGCTTGCCGATCACCGCGTCCCACGGCGGCAGGCGCAGCGCATCAGCGGCGATTTCCATCTGCGTGTCGAGGTCGGCGCCGGCGGTGGCGAGGATCGCTTCGCACTTCGCCTGCTCCTCGGCCAGCTTGTCGAAGTCGGCGTCGGGCTCGGCGTAGGCGGCATAGATCTCGTCGAGGCGCGTCTTGGCGGAAACGATCTCGCCCAGCCCCGCTTCCACCGCCTGGCGCACCGTGTGCGCAGGATCGAGCTGCGGCTCCTGCGGCAGGTAGCCGATGCGGATGCCCGGCATCGGGATCGCCTCGCCTTCGATGTCCTTGTCGACGCCGGCCATGATGCGGATCAGCGAGGACTTGCCGGAGCCGTTGAGGCCCAGCAGGCCGATTTTCGCGCCGGGGAAAAAGCTGAGGGAAATGTCCTTCAGGATCTGCCGCTTGGGCGGCACGATCTTGCCGACCCGATTGAGGGAATACACGTATTGCGCCATGAATAAATCAATCCGGAAGAGAAATTAGTGGTTGTTTGCGTCCGGACACGCGTCAAACGCGCAGCCCTTGTCCGGGTTGCGGCTGACATAACGGCCGTCGGCACACTGCTTGACGTCCGCGGCGCAGGCGCCGCCTTGGTCCGGCAGTGGCGGCGGCGGTGGCGCCGGGGGCAAAGGCTTGTCCGCAGCGGGATGCGGTGCCGGCCTGGCTGCCGGGTCTGTGCCGGCCAGGCCACATCCGCTCAGCGTGAACAGCAGCACGGCAGCAGCGAGTGCTCTCATCAAGACAATTCCCTGTCGAGCAAGGCCTTCAGCTTGACGAAATCGAGTTCGCCCAGCTTCTGTTCGAGGATGTGGCCGTTCTTGCCGATGATGAAGCTGGTCGGGGTGAGCTGCACGTTGCCGAAGGCGCGCGCGTGCTCGCCGTCGACGTCGAGCGCGACCGGAAACGGCAGTTGCCGCGTCTGAACGAAATTGGTGACGTAGTTGGGCGGATCGTAGCTCATCGCCACCGCGACGATCTCGAAACCGCGGCCCTTGTACTGGTTGTAGGTCTCGATCATGCCCGGCATTTCCTTGATGCAGCCGGGGCAGGAGGTCGCCCAGAAATTGACCAGTACCACCTTGCCGCGCAGCTCATCGAGCACGATGGACTTGCCCTCCAGTGTGGTAAAGGTGGCGGCCGGCGCGCTGGATTTGTCCATCAGGGCATAGACCAGTGCGCCAGCGATGGCGAGCACGACAACGGCGACGAGAAGCGGTTTGGTGTATTTCATGAGCTTTTACCTTGTTAACGGGCAGCTTGATCCTGCACCTGGGATTGATACGACCGCGCCAGCGCGACATAGTGCTCGGCCGAATAGCTGAAGTAGGCGATTTCTTCCGTGGTCAACGCACGCACCAGCTTGGCCGGACGGCCCAGATACAGATGGCCGGATTCGAGCACCTTGCCTTCCGGTACCAGCGAACCGGCGCCCAGCAGCACGTGTTTCTGTACCACCGCACGGTCGAGAATGATGCTGCCCATGCCGATCAGGCATTCGTCTTCGATGGTGCAGGCGTGCAGGATGACCGTGTGGCCGACGGTGACGCGCGCGCCGATGAGCAGCGGCCCGCCCGCCGGGTTGGCCGGCGTCCTGTGCGATACGTGCAGCACGCTGTTGTCCTGGATGTTGCTCGCCTCGCCTATGCTGATCGCATTGACGTCGCCGCGGATCACCGCGCCCGGCCACACCGAAGCATCGGCCCCGAGGCTGACCTCGCCGATCACCGTGGCGCGCGGATGGACCCAGGCGCCGGTGGCAAGTGCCGGGGCAACGCCGTGATGCGGCGCCAGCGGTTGAGCATAAACCTTGTCTGTCATGGGGTTGAAAATCCGTCTACGGGCCGAAAGTATAATTCCCTTCCCCCCTCACTGCTGGTTGCCGCCATGAATACCCCGATGGGCATCAATCCCCTGCTCGACTTTTCCGGTCTGCCCCGTTTCGCCGAATTCAAGCCCGAATTCGTCACCCCCGCCATCGACCAGCTGCTGGCCGACGCCCGCGCGGCGGTGGCGCGTGCGGAAGCCGCCGACACGCCGGCCGAGTGGGACGCCTTCGTCGCCCCGCTCGACGACGCCAACGAGAAACTGGGCCGCGCCTGGGGCCAGGTGTCGCATTTGCATTCGGTGATGGACTCGCCCGAACTGCGCGAGGTCTACAACGCCAACCTGCCAAAGATCACCGTGTACTACGCCGAACTGGGGCAAAACGAGGCGCTGTTCGCCAAGTTCAAGGCGCTCAAGGCGCGCCCCGATTTCGCCGCGCTGTCCGCCCCGCGCCGGAAGATCGTCGACAACGAGCTGCGCGATTTCCGCCTCGGCGGCGCCGAGCTGCCGGCCGACAAGAAGGCCCGCTTCATGCAGGTGCAGGAGGAACTGGCCCAGCTGTCGGCCAAGTTCGAGGAAAACCTGCTCGACGCCACCAATGATTTCGCGCTTTTCATCGACGACGCGGCCGAGCTTGCCGGCGTGCCGGACGACGTGCTGGCCGCCATGAAGGCCGCGGCCGAAGCCGACGGCAAAAGCGGCTGGAAGATCACCCTGCACATGCCGTCCTACCTGCCGGTGATGCAGTACGCCGACAACCGCGGCCTGCGCGAGCAGGTGTACCGCGCCTACGTCACCCGCGCCTCCGAGTTCGGCAAGCCCGAACTCGACAACACCCCGCTGATTGCCGGCATCCTCAAGCTCAGGCGCGAGGCGGCCGAACTGCTCGGCTTCAGGAGCTACGCCGAGGTGTCGCTCGCCGCCAAGATGGCCGACACCCCGGCCGAGGTGCGGAAATTCCTCGACGAACTCGGCGTCCGCGCCCGCCCCTACGCGGAAAAGGACTATGCAGAGCTGAAGGCCTTCGCCCGCGACGAACTGGGCCTCGCAGATCTGCAGGCCTGGGACACCACCTATGTGTCGGAAAAACTCAGCGTCGCCCGCTACAGCTTTTCCGACCAGGAAGTGAAGCAGTACCTCCCCGAGCCGCGCGTGCTGGCCGGCCTGTTCAAGCTGATCGAGACGCTCTACGGCCTGCACGTGCGCGAGGACCAGGCGCCGGTGTGGCACCCGGACGTCAAGTTCTACACGCTGACCGATCACGGCGGTCAGCGCGTCGGCCAGTTCTACCTCGACCTCTACGCGCGCGCCTCCAAGCGCGGCGGCGCCTGGATGGACGACGTCATCACCCGCCGCAAAACCGCTGACGGTATCCAGACGCCGGTGGCGTACCTGAACTGCAACTTCTCCGGGCCGGTGGGCGACACCCCCGAAGGGGGCAAGAGACCGGCGCTGTTCACCCACGACGAGGTCATCACCCTGTTCCACGAAGCCGGACACGGCCTGCACCACCTGCTGACGCAGATCGAGGAACTCGGCGTCTCCGGCATCAACGGCGTCGAGTGGGACGCGGTCGAACTGCCCTCCCAGTTCATGGAGAACTTCTGCTGGGAATGGGATGTGCTGAAGCACATGACCGCGCACGTCGACAGCGGCGAACCGCTGCCGAAGGAGCTGTTCGACAAGATGCTGGCGGCGAAGAACTACCAGTCCGGCCTGCAGACGCTGCGCCAGATCGAATTCGCCAGCTTCGACATGCGCCTACACGACGATTTCGACCCCACCGGCCCCCGCACCGCGCTGGACCTGATCGACGACATCCGCCGCCAGGTCGCGGTCATCATTCCGCCGGCCTACAACCGCTTCCCCAACAACTTCTCGCACATTTTCGCCGGCGGCTACGCGGCGGGCTACTACAGCTACAAATGGGCAGAAGTGCTGTCGGCCGACGCCTACGCGCTGTTCGAGGACGAGGCCGAAGGCTATGGCGGCGTGCTCAACCCCGAGGTCGGCCACCGCTTCTGGAGCGAAATCCTCGCCCAGGGCGGCGCCCGCCCGGCGCTCGAATCGTTCAAGGCCTTCCGCGGCCGCGAACCCACCATCGACGCCCTGCTGCGCCACAACGGCATGGCATGAGCGTGGTTGTTGCCGCGTCAGCGGCTTTAGAGCGTGGTTGTTGCCGCGTCAGCGGATTTACAACCACGGCCTCCTCCTTGCGGGGACAACCACGGCCTACCCCTTGCGGGTGGAGCGTGGTTGTTGGCGCTTCAGCGGCTTGCGGCCGCAAGCTGCCTTTGTGTTCTTCAGCCTGCCCGCAGGTAAAGCCCAAACCGGTTATGGCCGTTAAAACGCGGGATTCGATCTTTCGGGAGCACGGCATGAAAGCAGGACTCATCATGGCAGCGGCCTGGCTGGCGGCGGCGAGCGCCCCGCTTGCCGCCGCCCAGCTGTATCAGTGGAAGGACGCACAGGGCCGCGCGGTATATAGCGACCAGCCGCCTCCGCCCAGCATCAAAAATTCCCAGCAGAAAGCCTTCAAGGGCAGCGTCATCGAGGTTGGCGAATCCTATGCCACCAGAACCGCGCGCGAGAAATACCCGGTCACCCTGTACGCCAGCGCCTGCGGCGCGCCCTGCGAGCAGGCTCGGCAGCTGCTCGCAGGGCGCGGCGTTCCCCATAGCAACAAGGACCCGCAAGCCAGCCCCGAAGCGCAGGCCGAACTGCAAAAGCTCACCGGGCGTTTAAGCGTTCCGGTGCTCGTGGTCGGCAGCGACAAGCTGGACGGTTTCGAGGCCGGGCAATGGCAATCCGCACTCGACCGCGCAGGCTATCCAAAAACCGCCCCGCCCGGCCACAAGCCGGCGCCCGCGCAGGCGCAACAGCCGTCGCCGCAGTAGCAGGGTGCGGTAAACTCGGCGCCATGAAAATCGCCGCCTGGAACGTCAACTCCCTCAAGGTCCGCCTGCCCCAGTTGCTGGACTTTCTCGCCACCCGCCAGCCCGACGTGGTGTGCCTGCAGGAAACCAAGCTCACCGATGACAATTTCCCGGTCGCCGAACTCGAAGCGGCCGGCTACCGCGTCGTCTTCGCCGGCCAGAAAACCTACAACGGCGTCGCCATCGTCAGCCGCACCGAACCGAGCGAGGTCGGCATCGGCATCCCCGGTTTCGAGGACGAACAGAAGCGCGTCATTGCCGCCACCGTCGACGGCGTGCGGCTGGTGTGCGTGTACTGCCCCAACGGCCAGAGCCTCGACTCCGACAAATACCCCTACAAGCTTGCCTGGTTCGATGCGCTGGCCGCCTGGCTGAAGGACGAGTTGTCCCGATACCCGAAGCTCGCCGTGCTCGGCGACTACAACGTCGCCCCGGAAGACCGCGACGTCCACGACCCCGAGGCGTGGAAGGACAGCGTGCTGGTGTCGGAGCCCGAACGCGAACGCTTCCGCAAGCTGCTGGCGCTGGGCCTGAAGGACAGCTTCCGCCTGTTCGAACAGCCCGAGAAGCTCTTCTCCTGGTGGGACTACCGCATGATGGGCTTCCGCCGCAACCACGGCCTCAGGATCGATCACATCCTTCTCAGCGAGCCGCTGGCCGCAGCCTGCACCTCAAGCACCATCGACCGCGACATGCGCAAGCTGGAGCGGCCGTCGGACCATGCGCCGGTGGTCGCCAGCCTCACCCTGTAATCAGTACTGCACCACCGCCGGGTCGAGGCTGCGCCACAGATACCAGGTGGCGACGGTGCGCCAGGGCGCGTGACGCTCGCCATGCTGGCGCAGGACCTTGGGGGTGGGCCGCTCGCCGCCGAGATAATACAGTGCAACAGCTTTCTGCAGACCGATGTCGTCGACCGGCCAGACGTCGGGACGGCGCAGGCTGAAGATCAAGAACATCTCGGCGGTCCAGCGGCCGATGCCGCGCACGCCGACGAGTTCGGCGATGACGGCCTCGTCTTCCATTTTTTTCCAGCGCGCCGGGGCTATGCGGCCATCGGCGAAATGGCCGGCAAGGTCGCGCAGGTATTCGGCCTTGCGGCGCGACAGGCCGCAGGCGGCGAGCGCGTCCAGTTCAAGCGTGACGATGCGTTCCGGGCTGACGGTTTGCGCGAACCCGGCGAAACGCGCCCACACGCTGTCGGCCGCCTTGACCGAGATCTGCTGGCCGACGATGGCGCGCGCCAGGGTCTGGAAGGGGTCGCCGCGATCGCCGAGCACGGCATCGGGATAGCGCGCGATGAGGGCGGCCATCACCGGATCGGCGGAAAGCGCGGCGCAGGCCTGTTGCCAATACCCGGGGGCGGCCAGCGTTTTCACAGCAGGATGATGTCGTACTGTTCCTGCGGATAGGTGGTCTCGACCTGCAGCGACACCGGTTTGCCGATGAAGTCGATGAGCTGGGCGAGGCTGCCGGATTCCTCATCCAGGAACAGATCGATCACGCTCTGCGCCGCGACAATGCGGAATTCACGCGCGTCGAACTGGCGCGCTTCGCGCAGGATTTCGCGCAGGATTTCGTAGCACACGGTCTGCGCGGTCTTGATTTCGCCGCGCCCGGCGCAGGTGGGGCAGGCCTCGCACAGCACGTGCGCCAGCGATTCGCGCGTCCGCTTGCGCGTCATTTCCACCAGGCCCAAAGCGGAAAACCCGCTGACGGTGGTGCGCGTGGGGTCGCGCGCCAGCACTTTCTTCAGCTCGCTGAGCACCGCTTCCTGGTGCTCGGCATTGTCCATGTCGATGAAGTCGATGATGACGATGCCGCCAAGGTTCCTGAGGCGCAGCTGGCGCGCGATGGCCTGTGCCGCTTCCAGGTTGGTCTTGAAGATGGTGTCGTCGAAATTGCGCGCGCCGACGAAGCCGCCGGTGTTGACGTCGGCCGTGGTCAGCGCCTCGGTCTGGTCGATGATGAGGTAGCCGCCCGACTTCAAATCGACGCGCCGCCCCAGCGCCCGGGCGATTTCATCCTCGATGGCGTGGAGGTCGAACAGCGGCCGGTCGGCACCGTAATGCTGCAGTTTTTCGAGCACGGCATGGGTATAGTTCTGCGCGAATTCGGCCATGCGCTGATAGGTTTCGCGCGAATCGATGAGGATGCGCGACGTGTCGCGATTGACGAAGTCGCGCAGCACGCGCAGCGACAGGTCGAGATCCTGGTACAGGAGGCACGGCACCGTGCAGTTGCCGCGCGACTGGATGCTGCCCCACAGCCGCCGCAGGTAGTCGATGTCGGCCTGCATTTCAGCGTCTTCCGCCATTTCGGCCATGGTGCGCACGATGAAGCCGCCCGTAGCGTCGGTGGGCATCAATTGGTGCAGTTTCTGGCGCAGCTGTTCGCGCTCTTCCTCGCCTTCGATCTTCTGCGAAATGCCGATGTGGGTTTCCTGCGGCAGATACACCAGATAGCGTCCGGCGAAGCTGATCTGCGTGGAGAGCCGCGCGCCCTTGGTGCCGATCGGGTCCTTAATCACCTGCACCATCAGGCTCTGGCCTTCGTGCAGGATCTGCTCGATCGGGCGCTCGGGCTCGCTGCCGCGGCGCTCCTCCCAGATGTCGGCCACGTGCAGGAAGGCCGCGCGCTCGAGGCCGATGTCGATGAAGGCCGACTGCATCCCCGGCAGCACGCGCACCACGCGCCCCATGTAGATGTTGCTGACCAGTCCCCGGCACTGCGCGCGCTCGATGTGCAGTTCCTGCACCGAGCCCAGGTGCAGCACGGCGACGCGGGTTTCCTGCGGGGTGACGTTGACGAGGATTTCTTCGCTCATGATGGGGTGGCCGACAGCGCTCAGACTGCCAAACCGAAGGCTCTCAATAAAACGGCTGTGTCGTATAACGGCAAACCCATGATGCCGCTGTAGCTGCCGTCGATATGTTCGACGAACGCGCCGGCGCGTCCCTGGATGGCGTAGGCGCCGGCCTTGCCGAGGTATTCGCCGGTTTCCAGATAGCGCGCGATGGCGGCGGCATCGAGCGCGGCGAACCTGACCTGGCTGGATGACAGGCGCAATTCCCGCTGGCCTTCATGCTGCACCGCCACTGCGGTGTGCACCTGGTGCTGGCGCCCCGACAGGCGGGTCAGCATGGCTTCGGCCTCGGCGCGGCCGGCCGGCTTGCCGAGGATGGCGCCGTCCAGTTCGACCACCGTATCCGCGCCCAGAACCGGAAAGCGCAGCAGGCGGCGCGCATCCACCGCGCGCCAGCCGCAGGCAGCCTTTTCGGCCGCCATGCGCTGCACGAAATCGAGCGCGGTTTCGCCGGCGCGCGGCACCTCGACGACGTCCATGCGGCCGGACACGGCACGCAATGCCAGCACGTCGAAGGCAACGCCGATCTGTTTCAGCAGCTCGCGTCGCCGTGGCGATTGCGAGGCCAGATAAATCCGTTTGTCGACCAGCATGTTTTCGTTATTCCCCCTCAATCCCGATGATAGGGATGCCCCTTGATGATGCACGCCGCCCGGTATACCTGCTCGGCCAGCAGCACCCGCGCCAGCGCGTGCGGCAGCGTCAGCCTCGACAGTCCCAGCAGCTTGCCGGCGCGCGCCTTCACGCTGTCGTCGAGGCCATCCGCCCCGCCGATGACGAACGCCGGGGAAACGCCTTCCGCCATCCAGTCCTGCAACCAGGCAGCCAGTTCGCGCGTCGTCGCCTGCACGCCGCGTTCGTCGAGCACCACCGGCACGCAGCCCGCGGGCAGCGCCGCCAGGATGCGCTCGGCCTCGAGCTGCCGCGCCCGCACCCCGTCCTCCCCCGCCACCCGATGGCCGGGCTTGATCTCGGTCAGCAGCAACGGCAGGTCGGGCGGCATGCGGCGCGCGTAGTCGTCGTAGCCCGCGTTGATCCAGCCCGGCATCTTGTGGCCGACGGCGATCAGGTGCAGCTTCACTCAGTGGTCGGATTGGATGTGCCGCGCCCGCGCCGCTTCGCCCGCCCCCCACAGCTCCTCCAGATTGTAATGCGCGCGCACGGCGGGCAGCATCACATGGACGATGGCGTCGCCGAGGTCGAGCAGCACCCAGTCGCCGCTGTCCTCGCCTTCCGTGTTGCCCACGTATTCGCCGGCTTCCTTCATCCTGACGCGCACATTGTCGGCAAGCGCGCGGGTCTGCCGATTGGAGGTGCCGCTGGCGATCACCATGCGCTCGAACAGCGAGGTGAGCTTGCCGGTGTCGAGCACGGTGATGTCTTGCGCCTTGACTTCTTCGAGGGCGGCGACGATCAGCTTGATTTTGTTTTCGATGTTCATGGATAGAGATAGAGTTGGTGTTCGTGAATGTAGTCGAGCACGGCGTCGGGCAGCAGATAACGCGCGCTGCCGCGCCGTGCCAGGGTGTCGCGGATGGCGGTGGCCGAAATGCCCAGCGGCGTCATCTGCTGCAACAGCACCGAGCCGGCCGCGCAAGCGGCCGGTCCGACGGCGGGCTGCCGTTGCGATAGTTCGTGTTTCAGCTCATCCGGCAGCGCGTCGGGCTGCAGCGGCTGCGCACCGGAGCGCGCCGCGACCGCAATATTCGCCAGGCCGAACAGCCGCCGCCATTGATGCCAGCCCGCCAGCCCGAGAAAGGCATCCGCCCCCAGCAGCAGCCACAGCGGCTGCTCGTTGCCCAGTTCTGCGCGCAGGGCGGCCAGCGTGTCCACCGTGTAGCTCGGCTCCGGTCGCTGGATTTCACGCGCATCCACCTCGAAGCGCGGGTTGCCGGCAATCGCCCGGCGCACCATTTCCAGCCGGTGCGCCGCCGCGGTGCGCGGCGTACCGCGGTGCGGCGGCTGTCCGGCGGGTACGAACAGCACCCGGCTCAAGCCGATCGCCGCCGCCATTTCCTCGGCCAGCCGCAGATGGCCGAAGTGGATGGGATCGAAGGTGCCGCCGAAGATGCCGATGGGCGGCATGGCCTTAGCCGCGGACGTGCCCGTCTCCCAGCACCACCCACTTCTGGCTGGTCAGCCCTTCCAGGCCGACCGGGCCGCGCGCGTGGATCTTGTCGGTGGAAATGCCGATCTCGGCGCCGAGGCCATACTCGAATCCGTCGGCAAAGCGCGTCGAGGCGTTGACCACCACGCTCGCCGAATCGACCTCGCGCAGAAAGCGGCGCGCGCGGCCGTAGTCCTCGGTGACGATGGCGTCGGTGTGCTGCGAACCGTGGCTGTTGATGTGGGCGATGGCTTCGTCGATGCCGTCGACCACCTTGACCGCGATGATGGGGCCGAGATATTCCTCGAACCAGTCGGCGTCCACCGCGGCTTTCAATTTGTCCGCCGCGATGCCGGCCCCCTGCAGGATCGCCAGCGCTTCCGGGTTGGCGCGCATTTCCACATCTTTGGCAGCGAGCATCTTTCCGATCTCCGGCAGCACCGCCGCGGCGACGCCGCTCGCCACCAGCAGCGACTCGGTGGTGTTGCAGGTGCCGTAGCGCTGGGTCTTGGCGTTCTCGACGATCTTCACTGCTTTATTCAGGTCGGCGCGGTCGTCCACATATACATGGCAGTTGCCGTGCAGATGCTTGATCACCGGCACCCGCGCCTCGCCGGTGATGCGCTCGATCAGCCCCTTGCCGCCGCGCGGCACGATCACGTCGACGTACTCCTTCATGGTGATGAGCTCGCCCACCGCGGCGCGGTCGGTGGTTTCGATCACCTGCACCACCGTGGCGGGCAGCCCGGCGGCCTCCAGCCCCTCGCGCACGCAGGCGGCGACCGCCTGATTCGAGTGCAGCGCCTCGGAGCCGCCGCGCAGGATCGCCGCGTTGCCGGATTTCAGGCACAGCCCGGCGGCGTCCGCGGTCACGTTGGGGCGCGCCTCGTAGATGATGCCGATGACGCCGAGCGGCACCCGCATCTTGCCGACCTGGATGCCGGAGGGGCGGTATTTGAGATCGGTGATTTCGCCGACCGGATCGGGCAGCGCGGCGATCTGCTCCAGGCCTTCGGCGATGCCGGCCACCGCCTTGTCGTTGATCTGCAGGCGGTCGAGCAGCGCGGCATCGAGCCCGCTGGCGCGCGCATGCTCCATGTCGCGCGCATTGGCTTCCAGCAGCTTCGCGGCGTCGCGGCGGATCGCCGCCGCCATCGCCAAGAGCGCGCGGTTCTTCTGATTGGTGTCGGCGCGGGCAATCGCGCGCGAGGCTTCGCGCGCCTGTTTGCCCACCGTCTGCATATAGTCTTTAACGTCCATCATCTTTTTCCATTGCCAACCGGTTCAGCCAGCGTCATGCCCACGCGCAGCAGCGTATCCCAGGGATCGCCCACCCGCTCCAGCCCCTTGGCCTGGCGGTCGATCAGCGCCAGGTCGGACAGCGCGCTTTCAATTTTTGCCAGGCCCAGGCGCTTGAGCGCGCGCTCGATCTGCGGCGCGCGCTGCTTGTCGCGCCCCCACAGCGCCCGCATCGCGGCGGGCAGGCTGTCGCCCTGCGCCACTGCCGATTTTAGCCTGAGCAGCAGCTGCACTGCCGACGACACCTGCCACAGGATGGCCGGCACCGCTTCGCCGCTGTCCCTCAAATCGGCCACCACCTGGGCAAAACGCGCGCCATCGCCCGCATACAAGGCATCCTGCAAGGCATCGGCCTCCAGCCGGCTGACATCGACCACGGCATGCTCGACGTCGGCCAGCGTGATTGTTCCCGCCGGCAGCAGCAGCGCGAGCTTGTCGATCTCCTGCTGCGCCGCCAGCAGATTCCCCTCGACCTGATCGGCCAGGAATTCCAGCGCGGCGCGCTCGGCGCGCAGACCCTGCCCGGCCAGCCGGCGGTCGATCCAGCCAGGCAGGGCAGCACGGTCGACCGGCTTGGCCTCGACCACCACGCCGCTTTTGGCGAGCGCGGCGAACCAGCGGCTCTGCATGGTCTTCCAGTCCAGCCCCGGCAGGCTGATCAGGGTGAGCGTGTCGGCGGGCAGCTTGGCGGCGTAGGTTTCCAGCGCCTTGGCGCCGTCGACGCCGGGCTTGCCGGAGGGAATGCGGATTTCTGCCAGGCGGCGCTCGGCGAACAGCGAGAAATTGTCGCCGGCAGCGAAAATGCCCTGCCAGTTGTAGCGCCCCAGCACGGTGTAGACAGTGCGTTCGCTGTGACCTGCCGCACGCGCTGCCGCGCGGATGGCGTCGGCCGCCTCCTGCGCCGCCAGCGGCTCGTCGCCCACCACCACGTAAAGCGCGGCGAGGCCACGCGCAAGGTGGTCGGACAGGCGATCGGCCGGAATGTTCAAGAAGTGCCGTTTCCTGGTTTCAGGTTTTGCAGGCGACGCAGAATCCGCAAGGCCGCGTTGTCTTCCATATCGCGATACAGCAGCTTTTCTTCGGCGCCCTTGGCCAGCAGTTGCGCATCGTCGTAGGTCATGTCGCGGTTCAACTCGATGGTTTCAGGCGCCCCCCATTCTTGCCCGTCCCTGCCGCTGACCGCATAGGTCAGCCGCAAGCCGAGCCGGTACTCGGTAACGCGCCCTGCGCCCGACAGCGAAAGAATGGTTTTGCTGCGGACGTCCTCCCTCAGCTTCAGCACGGCCTCGGCCTCGGCTGCGGTCGCGGCCAGCCGCGTCTGCTTGTTCGCCGTCAGCAGGACACGAATGCGCTGCGCCACCGCGCTGCCCGAGGCAGCCTCGATATACAGGCTGGAAAACGGCAGGTCGGTCACCCGGCGCAGCTGGAAACCGCAGCCCGCGACGAGCGCGGCAGGCAGGGCGGCAAGGAACAGTCGACGCTTCATGCGACGATATTAACCAAACGTCCCGGCACCACCACGACTTTTTTCGGCGGCTGCCCTTGCAGATATTTCTGCGCCGCCTCGCTCGCCAGCGCAACCGCTTCAATGGCTTCGCGCGCCGCCGTCGCCGCCACGCGGATCTGCCCGCGCAGCTTGCCGTTGACCTGCAGCATCAGTTCGATCTCGTCCTGCAGCAGCGCGGTTTCGTCCACCGCCGGCCATGTCATCGCCGCGCCCGGATTGAGTTCGGCGTACAGCGCCTCGCTGATGTGCGGCACCATCGGTGCCAGCATCGCCGTCGCGGCTTCCAGCACTTCCTGCCGCACGCTGCGGGTGACGGCATCCATGCCCTCCAGCCTGCCGAGCGCGTTCATCAGCTCCATCACTGCCGCAATCGCGGTGTTGAACTGCTTGCGGCGCTCGATGTCGTCGCCTACTTTCTGGATCGTCTGGTGCAGCTGGCGGCGCAGGGTTTTTTCCGCTTCCGGCAGCTCGCCGCCGGCAAACGCCGCGACCGCGCCGCCCTGCACGTGTTCGTAGACCAGCTTCCACAGCCGCTTGAGGAAGCGGTGCGCGCCCTCGACCCCGGCGTCCGACCACTCCAGGCTCTGCTCCGGCGGTGCGGCGAACATGGTGAACAGGCGCGCGGTGTCGGCACCGTACGCATCGATCAGCGCCTGCGGGTCGACGCCGTTGTTCTTCGACTTCGACATCTTCTCGGTGCCGCCAACGATCACCGGCGCACCGTCGGTCTTGAGAATCGCCACGCCGTCGCGCAGTTCGACGTCGGCCGGGTTGAACCAGGTCTTCTTGCCGCTCGCATCCTCGCGGTAGTAGGTGTCGGCGACCACCATGCCCTGCGTCAGCAGATTGGCGAACGGCTCGTCGCTCGCCACCAGCCCCTCGTCGCGCATCAGCTTGTGGAAGAAGCGCGCGTACAGCAGATGCAGGATGGCGTGCTCGATGCCGCCGATGTACTGGTCGACCGGCAGCCACTGGTTGGCGCGCGCATCGAGCATGCCGCCGTCGAAATCGGGACAGGCGTAGCGCGCGTAGTACCACGACGACTCGACGAAGGTGTCCATGGTGTCGGTCTCGCGCCGCGCCGCGCCGCCGCACTTCGGGCAGCTGCAGTTGACGAAATCGGCGCGCTTGTTGAGCGGGTTGCCGGAGCCGTCCGGCACCACGTCCTCCGGCAGCACCACCGGCAGCTGCTCGGCCGGCACCGGCACGTCGCCGCAGGCGTCGCAATGGATGATCGGGATCGGGCAGCCCCAGTAGCGCTGGCGCGAAATGCCCCAGTCGCGCAGGCGGAACTGGGTCTTCTTCTCGCCGAGGTTCAGCGCGGCGAGGTCGGCGGCGATGGCGTCGACGGCCTGCGTGTAATCCAGACCGTCGTACTTGCCGGAGTTCACGCAACGACCGCGCGTTTTGTCGCCATACCATTCCTGCCAGCCGTCGAGCGAGAACGTTTCGCCCTCGACGCCGATCACCTGCTTGATCGGCAGGCCGTATTTCTGCGCGAAGCCGAAGTCGCGCTCGTCGTGCGCCGGCACCGCCATCACCGCGCCTTCGCCGTAGCTCATCAGCACGTAGTTGCCGACCCACACCGGGATCGCCTCGCCGGTAAGCGGGTGCGTGACTTTCAGGCCGGTGTCCATGCCCTTCTTTTCCATCGTCGCCATGTCGGCTTCGGCGACGCTGCCCTGCTTGCATTCGGCGATGAAGGCGGCGAGCGCCGGGTTGTTTTCAGCGGCGCGGGTGGCGAGCGGATGCTCGGCGGCCACGGCGCAGAAGGTCACGCCCATGATGGTGTCGGCGCGGGTGGTGAACACCCACAATTTTTCATCCTGGCCATCGAGCGTGTACGGGAAGGCGAAGCGCACGCCGGTGCTCTTGCCGATCCAGTTGGCCTGCATGGTCTTCACCCGCTCGGGCCAGCCCGGCAGGCTGTCGAGGCCGCTCAGCAGTTCGTCGGCGTACTGGGTGATGCGGAAGAAATACATCGGGATGTCGCGCTTTTCGACCAGCGCGCCGGAGCGCCAGCCGCGGCCATCGATCACCTGTTCGTTGGCGAGCACCGTCTGGTCGACCGGGTCCCAGTTGACGCTGGCCATCTTCTTGTAGATCACGCCCTTCTCGAACAGGCGGGTGAACAGCCACTGCTCCCAGCGGTAGTAGTCGGGCTTGCAGGTGGCGAGCTCGCGCGACCAGTCGATGGCGAAGCCGAGCGCCTGCAGCTGCGCGCGCATGTGGTCGATGTTGGCGTAGGTCCAGGCGGCGGGCGGCACGCCGTTGGCGATCGCCGCGTTCTCCGCCGGCAGGCCGAAGGCGTCCCAGCCCATCGGCTGCAGCACGTTGAAGCCGCGCATGGCGTGGTAGCGCGCCAGCACGTCGCCGATGGTGTAGTTGCGCACGTGCCCCATGTGCAGCTTGCCCGAGGGGTAGGGGAACATCGACAGGCAGTAGTACTTGGGGCGCCCGGACGCGTCATGGGCGCGATAGGCCTGGCTGGCCGCCCATTTTGCCTGGGCGGCGCGTTCGATGTCCGAGGGGAGGTATTTTTCTTGCATTGCAGCAACCGCTTAGAATCAAGCCGGCGATTATACCGCCGGCCCCGCCGCGCCGCCCGGACCTGGAGCATTCCCATTGCGGCCGGCCGGGCTGTTTGGCCCTGGCCGGGAACACTGTCCGTCCACGGATGTCGGTTACCCTTTACCCCGAAGGAGACTTACATGAAAACGCTGCTTCCGCTCGCCCTGCTTGTCGCTTCCCTGCCCGCCGCCTCCCTGCCTGCCCTGGCCGCCCAGCCCGACGTGCTGCCGGTCAAGCAGATCGGCCTGGAACTGGCGCGCGATATCGCCATGGCCTCGGTCGAGGCCTGCCGCCAGGACGGCTACAACGTCTCCGCCGTCGTGCTGGATCGGGCCGGCAACGTCCAGGTCGCGCTGCGCGACACGCTGGCCGCGCGCCACACGCTGGAAATCGCCGAGCGCAAGGCCGGCATGACCATTATGTCGGGCACCGAATCAGGCGAGTTCCGCGCCGCGCGCGGCGACATCCGCCCCGAGCTCAACCACATCGACGGCCTTATCGTGATGGACGGCGCACTGCCGATCCGCGCTGCCGGCAGCCTGATCGGCGCGGTCGGGATCTCCGGCGCGCCCGGCGGCGACAAGGATGCCGCCTGTGCCGCAGCCGCGCTGAAGAAGGTGGAGGAACGGCTGGAATTCGCCATGTAAGCGCCCCCCTCCTGAAACGGGCCGCGCGCTTGCCGGGGCATACGACTCCACATGGACTTTAGTCCATAGTGGATCGGAGTCCTTGAGGGCATACGGCTCCACATGGGCTTCTGCCCTGACGGGCACAAGAGCCCATAGTGGATCGGGGCCCTTGGCGGCTTTGGCGCCGCCACTACCACGGCCTACCCCTTGCGGGTAAAATGCGGGGTTTTCGCCTTTCATTCTTACCTCTTCAGGGAGTCCCAGCATGTCCAAGAAGCATCCCGTCATTGCGGTCACGGGTTCGTCCGGCGCCGGCACCACCACGGTCAAGCGCGCGTTCGAGCACATTTTCTTCCGCGAAAAGATCAATGCCGCCGTGATCGAAGGCGACAGCTTCCATTGCCTGTCGCGCATGGAATTCAAGGACGCCGTGAAGAAGGCCGAAGCCGAAGGCAATATGCACTTCAGCCATTTCGGCCCGCAAGCCAACCACTTCGCCAAGCTGGCCGAACTGTTCAAGACCTACGGCGAAACCGGCGGCGGCAAGAAGCGCTACTACATCCACAGCGACGAAGAGGCCGCCGAGCACAACAAGCGCCTCAACACCAGCCTCAACCCCGGCGAATTCACACCGTGGGAAGACGTGCCGGCCGGCTCCGACGTGCTGTTCTACGAGGGCCTGCACGGCCTGGTGAAAACCGACGACGTCGACGTCTCGCAGCATGTCGACCTCGGCATCGGCGTGGTGCCCATCGTCAACCTCGAATGGATCCAGAAAATCCACCGCGACGGCGCCGAGCGCGGCTATTCCGCCGAAGTCATCGTCGACACCATCCTGCGCCGCATGCCCGACTACGTGAACTACATCACCCCGCAGTTCTCGCGCACCGACATCAACTTCCAGCGCGTCTCCACCGTCGACACCTCCAACCCCTTCATCACGCGCGACATTCCGACGCCGGACGAAAGCTTCATCGTGATCCGCTTCCGCGAGCCGAAGGGCGTCGATTTCCCCTATCTGCTGAACATGATCCCGAACTCCTTCATGTCGCGCCGCAACACCCTCGTGGTGCCGGGCGCCAAGATGGGTTTTGCCATGGAGCTGATCCTGGCCCCCATCATCCAGGACATGATCGCCGGCAAGAAGAAGTAGGCAGGGCCGGTTCGAACGGGAAACGGAGCCGGCCCGGCTCCGTTTTTTTATGGCATTTCGCGGCGCTTGCCGCCCGCCGGATTCATCGGATATACGCTTCCGTCGCGTAGCGGCGCATCATGCGGTGGCTGTTGAAGTACGACGCATTCTTGCTGATCGCGCCCTTCATGAGCCTGATCCAGCTGCCCGGATCCTGCGCATATCCGTAATAAAGCGGCAGCACCGTCTGTTCGAGCTTGTCGTACAGTGCGCGGGCGTCGCCGCCGTTCGTGCCCGCGGCATCGCCGATCGCCCAGCCGGTCAATCCTTCGATACAGCCCTCGATCCACCAACCATCGAGCACCGACAGGCTCGGCACGCCATTGAGCGCCGCCTTCATGCCGCTGGTGCCGGAGGCCTCGTACGGGCGCAGCGGCGTGTTGAGCCAGATATCGACGCCGGCCACCAGCGTCTGGGCGATATCCATGTCGTAATCGGGCAGATAGACAACCGGCACGACGCCTTCGAGCGCGTGCGCCTGGGCGTGCAGCCGTTCGATCAGCCGTTTGCCGTTTTCGTCGCGCGGGTGCGCCTTGCCGGCGAGCACGATCTGAAACGGGCGCTGCCGGGCGATCGCCTGCAGCCGCTCGAGGTCGGCGAACAACAGGTCGGGGCGCTTGTACGCGGTCATGCGCCGGGCAAACCCGAGGATCGGCACCTCCGGATCCAGGGCGGCGCCGGTGCGCGCGCGCACCCGCTCGACGAGCATCTGCTTTGCCTGCGTATGCGCCTCCCAGATGGCGGCATCGGGAATGCAGCAGTCGGCGCGCATCAGCTGTTCGGGCTCGTGGCACCAGCTCGGAAGATAATGGTCGTAAAGCGTGCGGAAAGGCGCGCTGGTCCAGGTGAAGGGGTGCACCCCGTTGGTGACGGCATGCACCCGATAGCCGGGGAACATCGTGTTGGAGATTTCGGCATGGCGCTTGGCCACGCCGTTCACGTATTCGCTCAAGTTGAGCGCTAGCCGCGTCATGTTGAGGCCGTCCTCGCCCGCAAGGTGCTTGAGCGTCGCCAGATCGACAAAGCCTTCGCCGGCCGCGGGGCGGCTGCGCCGCGCATCGGCGACGTTCGCCAGGCGCTGCACGGTCTCGGCATCGACCGCATTGTCGAGCACGCGCTGCACCAGCGCATAGGAAAAGCGGTCGTGGCCGGCCTCGACCGGGGTGTGGGTGGTGAAGTTGCACAGCGCGCGCACCCGCGGCAGATCGTAGGGCGGCTCGCCCGGGCGCAGATCCTCAGGCGGGTAAACATAGCGCCGCAGCAGTTCGAGGCCGAGCAGCGCGGAATGCCCTTCGTTCATATGGTATTGGCGGATCCTGAAACCGAGCGCCTGCAGCAGGCGCACTCCGCCGATGCCGAGCACGATCTCCTGCTTGAACCGGTAGACGTCGTCGCCGCCATAGAGGAAATGGGTGATCTCACGATCGTCATGCCGGTTTTCGTCCAGGTCGGTGTCGAGCAGCAGCACCGGCTGACGGCCGCCCATGTGGCCTTCGAGCACATACAGCCACGCGCCGATCCACACAGCCCGGCCCTCGATCGACACGGCAATCTTGGCGTCCAGCGGCTGCGCCCATGTCCCCGGTTCCCACATGGCCGCCTGCTCGACCTGCCGCCCCTGCGCATCGATCTGCTGGCGAAAATAGCCGGCGCGGCTCACCAGACTCACCGCCACCAGCGGCAACGCGAGGTCGGCGGCCGAGCGCACGGTGTCGCCGGCCAGCACGCCCAGGCCACCGGAGTAAGTCGGGATCTCGTTGCGCAGCGCGATCTCCATGGAGAAATAGGCGACGCGCGCTTCGTGGATGAATTCATCGAGCATGCTCACCTCTCCTTGCGGTGCATTCTTCGCTGCGGCCATGGCGCAACCGCGGCCTCGCTGCTGCGTTCATGCCCTGCCCGGCCGCCCGTGGCGCCGAGCGGGGACGGGGCCGGTTCACGCCACCGCGAAGCCCACCAGCGCAATTTCGTCGCCATCCTTGAGCGGAGCGGATTTCTCGGCGAACTGCTTGTTCACCGTGATATTCAGCTTGGGATTGCCGAGCAGCATTTTTTTCCACATCTCGCCGCGCCGCGACAACAGGAACAGCAGGCGTTCGACATCGGCGATGTCGGGCGGCAGCGGGATTTCGTCGGCGGCCATGCCGAGGGTGTCGACCAGATCGCCGAAAAACAGGATTTTCACCATGGAGAGCCCCTTATAATTCGCCATTATCGATTCGGCGCATGCAGCGTTCGCGTGGGCCAACGGAGGCCGGTCGGGCTTCGCATGGCGAATCGATGGACATTGAAAACAGCGGGTTATTGAGACGGCCTCGCTGCATGGATTGACTCGAACGAGACACCACCCATACTGCCGTCAACAGCATCGCTGTGCCGCCTCAACCATCGCCTGATTCTACCCCTGTATGCCCACCCATCTGCTGGAAAACCTCAACCCCGAACAGCGCGCCGCGGTGACGCTGCCGCACGAATCCGCGCTGATCCTCGCGGGCGCCGGCTCGGGCAAGACGCGGGTGCTGACCACCCGCATGGTGTGGCTGATCCAGACCGGCCAGGTGTCGCCGCTGGGCGTGCTGGCGGTGACCTTCACCAACAAGGCGGCGAAGGAGATGCTGACGCGGATTTCGGCGATGCTGCCGATCAACACGCGCGGCATGTGGGTCGGCACCTTTCATGGCCTCGCCAACCGGCTGTTGCGGATCCATTACCGCGAAGCCGGCCTGCCGCAGTCGTTCCAGATCCTCGACAGCCAGGACCAGCTCTCGGCGATCAAGCGGCTGATGAAGGCGATGAACGTTGACACCGAAAAATACGAGCCGAAGAAGGTGCAATGGTTCATCAACAACAACAAGGAAGCCGGCCGGCGCGCCCGCGACGCCGAGGCGTTCGACGAATACTCGATGCGCATGGCCGAGCTGTACGAGGCCTACGACGCGCAATGCCAGCGCGAGGGGGTGGCGGACTTCCCCGAACTGCTGCTGCGTTCCTACGAGCTCCTCTACCGCAACGAGCCGCTGCGGCAGCATTACCAGGACCGCTTCAAGCACATCCTGATCGACGAGTTCCAGGACACCAACACGCTGCAGTACCGCTGGCTCAAGCTGTTCGCCGGGCCGCACACCGCGCTGTTCGCGGTCGGCGACGACGACCAGTCGATCTACGCCTTCCGCGGCGCCAACACCGCCAACATGGCCGAGTTCGAGCGCGAGTTCGCGCACGGCAACGTGATCAAGCTGGAGCAAAACTACCGCAGCCACGGCCACATCCTCACCGCCGCCAACACGCTGATTGCGCAGAACGCGCACCGCCTCGGCAAGAACCTGTGGACGGCGGAGGGCGACGGCGAGCCGGTCCGCGTGTTCGAGGCGTATTCCGACCAGGACGAGGCGAGCTTCGTGGTCGACGAGGTGCGCGCGCTCAACCGCGAGGGCATGGCGCTGTCCGACATGGCGCTCTTGTACCGTTCCAACGCGCAGTCGCGGGTGCTGGAGCACGCGCTGTTCTCCGCCAGCGTGCCGTACCGCGTGTACGGCGGACTGCGCTTTTTCGAGCGCCAGGAAATCAAGCACGCACTGGCCTACCTGCGCCTGCTGACCAACCCGGAAGACGATGGCGCATTTCTGCGGGTAGTGAACTTCCCCGCCCGCGGCATCGGCGCGCGCACCCTGGAACAGCTGGCCGACACGGCCGCACGTTCGGGTGCCAGCCTGTGGCAGGCCGCCTGCACGTCCGGCGGCAAGGTGGCCGGGTTCGCCCGACTGATCGAGGAGATCAAGGCGAGCACGCGCGACCTGCCCTTGCCCGAGGCGATCGACCATGTGATCGAGGCCAGCGGGCTGGCGGACTACTACCGCGCCGACAAGGAAGGCGCCGACCGCCTGGAAAACCTCAACGAGCTGATCAACGCGGCGGCGCTGTTTTCCGAGGAATCGGGTGCGGACTCCCTGGACTCCGGCGTAACGCCTGAGGCGCCAGCCGCCGCCGAAACCGCCCAGCCCGAGCTGGAGCGTTTTCTCGCCCACGCCGCGCTGGAAGCGGGCGAGCACCAGGCCGGCGCCGGCCACGACGCGCTGCAGCTGATGACGGTGCACGCCGCCAAGGGCCTGGAGTTTCACGCCGTGTTCATCACCGGGCTGGAGGAAGGCCTGTTTCCGCACGAGCAGAGCGCCAACGAGGAAAACGGCCTGGAGGAAGAACGGCGGCTGATGTACGTGGCGATCACCCGCGCGCGGCGCCGCCTTTACCTGTCGCACGCGCAGTCGCGCATGCTGCACGGCCAGGTCCGCTACGGCCTGCCGTCGCGCTTTCTGGGCGAGCTGCCGGAGCAGGTGCTGCTGCCGCTCAACCGCCGCAGCGAATCCGCCGCTTCCTCCGGCTATCGCGCGCCCGCCCCCATGCCGCGCAGCCAGGGACAATCCGGCAACGACACCGGCTACAAGGTGGGGCAGAGCGTCGCCCATGCCAAGTTCGGCACCGGCATCATCATCGACTTCGAGGGGCGCGGGCCGGACGCGCGCGTGCAGGTGAAATTCCGCGACGCCGGCACCAAGTGGCTGGCGCTGGCCTACGCCAAGCTGTCGCCCGCGTAAGGCGCGGCATCGTCCGCCCACACCGCGAAAATCGCCTGATACGAGGCATACAGCGAACCGAACAGCACCGGCATTGCCACCAGCAAGCCGAGCAGCATCGGCACCAGCGCGGCAAAGAACAGCAGCAGCCCGAGCGCGAAGCTGTTCACCAGCATCGCCGCCCAGTTCCTCGCCACCGCGCGCAGGCTCACCCCCAGCGCGGTGGCCGGACGCGCGCCGCCGAACAGGATCAGCGCAGGCGCGAACCAGGTGGCCATGATCAGCGGGGCGAACAACGCCAGCCCGACAAGCACCGCAGGCATGGCCTGGTTCAGTATCGCCTGCATTTCCGCCGGCGAAGCTTGCCCACCCTTGGCGGCGGCAGCCATCACCGCCGCCGGGTCGAAACCCATGCCGAGCATGACCCGGCCGATCAGCAGGGTGCCCAGCAGCTGCACCGCGCCGACGGTCATCAACGGAATCGCCGGCCCCTGAACCCCGGCCAGAAAATTCGGCAGTTCGAGTTCGCGGCCCTCGTCGAGCGCGCGATACGCCGCCATGAAGCCGGCCACCATCAGCGGCGAGGCCAGCTCCGACAGCGACCCGCCGATCGCGGGAATCAGGCCGAGCGCCATCACCACGCCGAACAGCACGCCGAACGCGGCGGACAGCAGCAGGGGGTTCTTGCGATACAGGCGAAAGCCCGCCGCCAGCCACTGGAAGCCCTGGCTGGCCGCGACCTTGCGCGGAATGTCTTGATTGGATGCAGTAGTAGTCATGCAGCGGATTTGATTGGTACGGCACGAATCGGCCTGAAAAGGAAACCTTCGAGCCGGGCTGTCATTGACGGGCGCCGCGAACGGCCGGGCGCCCCGTCAACGGGATAAGCGGTGCGCGGGCAAGGGCTCAGAATTCCTTCACCACCCACATCGGCGGGCGCATGCCGGAATCGAGGCTGTCCTGCCGCGCAAACTGGCCGTCTCCCTTCTGGTCGATCAGGAAATACGGCTTGCCGACCCTGGGAATGACTTTCAGCATGTACAGCTTGCCGTTGGCGCGGTATTCGACGACGCGGCCCTGGCTGCTCGGCTTGATCGTTACCGCAGGCGCGTCGCCGGGGCCCGGCGCGCCGTCCGGAACCGGCTCCAGTCCGGGCGGACGCTCGGACGGTGCGGCGGCGACGGCAAGGCCGCTCAGCATCAGGGTCAGCAACACAAGGGGATAACGCATGGCAGGCTCCAGAAAGCGAATAGTGTCAGCTTAGGTCAAAAGGGGAGGGGCTACAGGTTGAACTGGATTTCGCGCTCGGCCAGCGACGGCATGAAGCCGCGTTTTTCATAGTGGCTGAAGATCGCATCGAGCACCTCTTCCGGCCGGTCGATGATGCGCATCAGTTCAACGTCCTTGGGGGAAATCATGCCCTCTTCGACCAGGCGGCCCTTCACCCATTCGGCCAGTCCGCTCCAGAATTTCGAGCCCACCAGGATGATGGGGATGCCGGCGATTTTTCCGGTCTGCACCAGGGTCAGCGCCTCGAACAACTCGTCCAGCGTGCCGTAGCCGCCCGGCATGACGACGTAGGCCGCGGCGAACTTGACGAACATGACCTTGCGCGCGAAAAAATGCTGGAACGTCTGGCTGATGTCCTGATACATATTGGCACTTTGTTCGTGCGGCAGCTGGATGTTGAGGCCGACGCTGGGCGACTTGCCGAAATACGCGCCCTTGTTGGCGGCCTCCATGATGCCGGGGCCGCCGCCGGAGACCACCGAGAAGCCCGCATCGGACAGCTTGCGCGCGATGTCTTCGGTGAGCATGTAATACGCATGGTCGGGCGGCGTGCGCGCGCTGCCGAAGATCGAAACCGCCGGGCGGATCGACGCCAGGCGTTCGGTCGCCTCGACGAACTCTGCCATAATCCCCAGCATCCGCCACGACTCGCGCGCCGAATAATTAATCTCGGCGGCGCGCCCCGGGTCGACCGCGACGGGCAATTTATCCAAGTGCATTTTGAGCGCCTCGTGAACGATTTCAGTGTAAGCCAACCCAGAAAAATCCTGCTCCTGGTGGACGGCTCGTCCTATCTGTATCGCGCATTTCATGCGCTACCCGACCTGCGCAATTCGGCGGGCGAACCGACCAATGCGATCAAGGGCGTGCTGGCGATGCTGCACAAACTGCGGAAGGACTACGCGGCCGATTATATCGCCTGCGTGTTCGACGCGAAGGGCAAGACCTTCCGCGACGCGCTTTATCCTGCCTACAAGGCGCACCGCCCGCCGATGCCGGACGACCTGCGCAGCCAGATCGAGCCGCTGCACGCGGCGATCCGCGCCGAGGGCTGGCCGCTCGTCGTCGTCGACGGCGTCGAGGCCGACGACGTGATCGGCACGCTGGTGCACCACGCCGAGCGCAAGGGGATCCACAGCATCGTCTCCACCGGCGACAAGGACATGGCGCAGCTGGTCGACGACCACGTGACGCTGGTCAACACCATGAGCCAGGAAACGCTCGACGAGGCCGGGGTGGCCGCCAAGTTCGGGGTGCCGCCGGAGCGCATCATCGACTACCTCACGCTGGTGGGCGACGCCGTCGACAACGTCCCCGGCGTCGCCAAATGCGGGCCGAAGACCGCGGTGAAATGGCTGGCCGAATACGGCACGCTCGACAATCTGCTGGCGCATGCCGACGCCATCAAGGGCACGGTCGGCGACAACCTGCGCGCCGCCCGCGACTGGCTGCCGCAGGCGCGCGCGCTGATCACCATCAAGACCGATGTGACGCTGCCCTTCGAGTTCGACGATCTGGTCCTCGGGCCGCGCGACCGGGACGCGCTGCGCGCGCTGTTCGAGCGCTACGAATTCCGCACCTGGCTGCGCGAGCTCGACGCCGCCGCCACCGGCGCGGCCTCGACGCCCGAGCAGGACTGCAGCGGCGAGCATCGCGCCGGCTACGAAACCATCCTGAGCGAGACCCGGCTCGACGCCTGGATCGCCAGGCTGGAAGCCGCGCCGGCGTTTGCGCTCGACACCGAAACCACCAGCCTCAACGCGATGCAGGCCGAACTGGTCGGCATCTCGTTCGCCACGGCCCACGGCGAAGCGGCCTACCTGCCGCTGGCGCATCACTATGCCGGCGCGCCCGCGCAGCTTGACCGGGCCGCCGTTCTGGCCAGGTTGAAGCCGCTGCTGGAAAACCCCGAACCCAGGATCATCGGCCAGCACCTCAAGTACGACCGCCATATTTTCGCCAACTACGGCATCGCGCTCGGCGGCGTGGCGGACGACACGCTGCTGCAGTCCTACGTGCTCGAAGCGCACCAGTCGCACGAGCTCGGCAACCTGGCGACGCGCCATCTGGGGCTGGCGACGCTCAGCTACGACGACGTCACCGGCAAGGGCGCAGCGCGCATCGGCTTCGAACAGGTGGCGATCGAGCGCGCCGGCGAATACGCGGCGGAGGATGCCGACATCACGCTGCGGGTGCGCGATGCGCTGGCACCGCAGATCGGCGCCTCCGACACGCTGACTTTCGTGTACAGGCGCATCGAGCTGCCGGTGGCGCAGATCCTGTTCCGCATGGAACGCGCCGGCGTGCTGCTCGACCGCAACCTGCTCGCGGTGCAGAGCGGCGAGCTTGGCAGGAAGATGCTGGAACTGGAGCAGCGCGCCTACCAGGAAGCCGGGCAGCCATTCAATCTCGGCTCGCCCAAGCAGATCGGCGACATCCTGTTCGCCCAGAAGGGCCTGCCGGTGCTCAAGAAAACCCCGGGCGGCGCACCCTCCACCGACGAGGAAACGCTGGAGCAGCTGGCGCTCGACCACCCGATCGCGCGGGCGATCCTCGACTACCGCGGGCTGGCCAAGCTGAAGTCGACCTACACCGACAAGCTGCCGCAGATGATCGACCCGGCCACCGGACGGGTGCACACCAGCTATTCGCAGGCGACCGCGGTGACCGGACGGCTGGCGAGCTCCGACCCCAACCTGCAGAACATCCCCGCGCGCACCGCCGAGGGCCGCCGCATCCGCGAGGCCTTCATCGCGCCGCCCGGGCACGTGCTGGTGTCGGCCGACTATTCGCAGATCGAACTGCGCATCATGGCGCACCTGTCCGACGACGCCGGCCTCTTGAAGGCCTTTGCCGAAGACCGCGACATCCACACCGCCACCGCTGCCGAAGTGTTCGGCGTGCCGCTGGCCGAGGTGAGCAGCGACCAGCGGCGCATGGCCAAGGTCATCAACTTCGGCCTGATCTACGGCATGTCGGCGTTCGGCCTGGCGTCGCAGCTCAACCTCGAGCGCGCCGCCGCGCAGGCCTACATCGACCGCTATTTCGCGCGCTACCCCGGGGTGGCCGACTACATGCAGCGCACGCGCGAGGCCGCGCGCAGCCAGGGCTACGTCGAGACCGTGTTCGGCCGCCGGCTGTACCTGCCGGAAATCAACGCCAGGAATCCGCAGCGCCGCCAGGGCGCCGAGCGCGCCGCCATCAATGCACCGATGCAGGGCACCGCCGCCGACCTGATCAAGCTGGCGATGATCGCGGTACAGGACTGGCTCGACCGGGAAAAGCTGGCCAGCCGCCTGCTGCTGCAGGTGCACGACGAACTCATCCTCGAAGTGCCCGAGCGCGAACTCGACCGCGTGCGCGCCGAACTGCCCGCGCACATGTGCAACGTCGCCGCGCTCAAGGTGCCGCTGCGCGTCGGCGTCGGCGCGGGCGGCAACTGGGAGGCAGCGCACTGATTGCTGCGCCCATGAAAAAGGGCAACCCGGCCTCGCCGCGTTGCCCTATCCGCTTGCCGGGTCCGGCGCCCTATTTTTTCAGGCTGTCGCGGATCTCGCGCAGCAGCACGATGTCCTCCGGCGTGGCGGCGGGGGGGGGCAGGCGGCGCTTCCTTCTTCAGCCGGTTGATCTGCTTGACGAGGATGAAGACGATGAAGGCCAGGATGATGAAATTGAGCAGGATGGTCAGGAAGCTGCCGTAGGCGAATACCGGCACCCCGGCTTTCTTCACTTCCACCAGCGTCATCGCCACGCCTTCCGGCACGCTCTTCAGCGGCAGGAACAGGTTGGAAAAGTCGAAGCCGCCGAAAACCGCGCCGACGATCGGCATGATGAGGTCATTGACGATCGAGTCGACTATCTTGCCGAAGGCCGCGCCGATGATGACGCCAACCGCCAGGTCCATGGCATTGCCCTTGACCGCAAATTCCTTGAATTCCGACATAAAACCCATGTTTTCCCCCTGTTTTTCGATGAAACGCGATCTCATGGATGGTAGCCGCTAAGGCCGCATGCCTCCAGCCCGAAATGTAAATTCTCTCCGGCTTGGTCGGGGCCCGCGACGCGGGTAAAATGCGATCCCTTATGCGTATCGGCAGCCACCACCTCAAGAACCGCCTGATCGTCGCCCCCATGGCCGGGGTGACCGACCGGCCTTTCCGCCAGCTTTGCAAGAAGCTGGGCGCCGGCATGGCCGTGTCCGAGATGGTGACGTCGAACTCGCTCTTGTACGGTTCGGCCAAGACCGCGCGGCGCGCCAACCACGAAGGCGAGGTCGACCCGATCAGCGTGCAGATCGCCGGCGCCGACCCGGCGATGATGGCGGAGGCCGCACGCCACAACGTCGACCGCGGCGCGCAGATCATCGACATCAACATGGGCTGCCCGGCGAAGAAGGTGTGCAACGTGATGGCGGGCTCCGCCCTGCTGCAGGACGAGGCCCTGGTCGGCCGCATCCTCGACGCCGTGGTCAAGGCCGTCCCCGAGGTGCCGGTGACGCTGAAGATCCGCACCGGCTGGGATCGCGAGCACAAGAATGCGCTGAACATCCTGAAGATCGCCGAGAGCGCCGGGGTGCAGGCGCTGGCGATGCACGGCCGCACCCGCGCCTGCGGCTACAGCGGCGAGGCCGAATACGACACCATCCGCGCGGTGAAGGCGGAAGCGCGCATTCCCGTCATCGCCAACGGCGACGTCACCACCCCGGAAAAGGCGAAATACGTCCTCGAATACACCGGCGCGGATGCCGTGATGATCGGCCGCGCCGCGCAGGGACGGCCGTGGATCTTCCGCGAAATCGCGCATTACCTGGCCAGCGGCGAGCATCTGCCGCAGCCCGAAGTGGCGGAAATCCACGCCGTCCTGCTCGAGCACATCCACGATCTGCATGCGTTCTACGGCGACGTCACCGGCGTGCGCGTGGCACGCAAGCACATATCCTGGTACACCCGCGGACTGGTGGGCAGCAGCGCTTTCCGCCACACCATGAACCAGCTCGATTCGGTGGCCGAGCAGCTCGCCGCGGTCAACGAATACTTTGCCCAGGCGGCGCGCGCCGACAGCCGCCTGCGCTACGAAACCAGCCACGAAAACAATAACACGCAAGACATGCCGCCCGCTTCAAGGCTTGCGGCATAAAGGGGAACTTCAATGATAGAAGAAAACGAAATCGCCGCCTGCATGCGGCGGTCGCTCAATCGCTATTTCAAGGACCTCGACGGCGAGACGCCGAGCGAGATCTACAACATGGTGGTGAGCGCGGTGGAAAAACCCCTGCTGACCTACATCCTCGACCGCGCCGCGGGCAACCAGACGCGCGCGGCCGACATGCTCGGCATCAACCGCAACACCCTGCGCAAGAAAATGCGCGAGCATGGCCTTTCCGACTAACCCTTTCCGCTCCCGCCTCATGAAAATCCAGCGCGCCCTGCTCTCCGTATCGGATAAAACCGGCCTCGTCGATTTCGCCCGCGCCCTCGCCACGGCCGGCGTCGAACTGCTGTCCACCGGCGGCACCGCCAAGGCGCTGCGCGACGCCGGCCTCGCGGTGATCGACGTCAGCGAATACACCGGCTTCCCCGAAATGCTCGATGGCCGCGTCAAGACGCTGCATCCGAAAGTGCACGGCGGCATCCTCGCCCGGCGCGACCTGCCCGAGCACGTGGCAACGATGAGCGAGCACGGCATGCCTTACATCGACCTGGTGTGCGTCAACCTGTATCCCTTCGTCGCCACGGTGTCGAAGCCGCACATCCTCGACGACGCGATCGAGAACATCGACATCGGCGGCCCGGCGATGGTGCGCTCGTCGGCCAAGAACTACCGCTTCGTCGCCATCGTCACCGACCCGGCCGATTACCCGGCACTGGTCGCCGAGATGCAGGCCAACGGCGGCGCGCTCACGGACGCCACCCGCTTCGGCCTCGCGAAAAAGGCGTTTTCCCACACCGCCGAATACGACAGCGCGATCTCCAACTACCTCACCGCGCTGAACGACGCCGGCAAAAAGGCACAGTTCGGCGAGCGTCTCAACCTGAACTTCACCCGCGCGCAGACCTGCCGCTACGGCGAGAACCCACACCAGGCCGGTGCCTTCTATGTCGAGGCGAATGCCCCGGCAGGCACCATCGCCACCGCGCGCCAGATCCAGGGCAAGGAACTCAGCTACAACAACATCGCCGACACCGACGCCGCGCTCGAATGCGTCAAGCAGTTCGACGCCGCGCCGGCCTGCGTCATCGTCAAGCACGCCAACCCCTGCGGCGTCGCCTACGGCGCGAGCCTCATGGAAGCCTACGACCGCGCGTACAAGACCGACCCCGAGTCGGCCTTCGGCGGCATCATCGCCTTCAACGGCCGGCTCGACGGCGCCACCGCTGCGGCCATCGTCGAACGCCAGTTCGTCGAGGTCATCATCGCCCCCGAGGTGAGCCCGGAGGCCTCCGCCGCCGTCGCCGCGAAGAAGAACGTGCGCCTGCTCGAATGTGGCCATTGGAGCGGCGCCGTCGCCCAGCTCGACATGAAGCGCGTGGCCGGCGGCCTCTTGGTGCAGGACGCCGACGTGCTGCTCAACGCCGAGCTGAAGGTGGTGACGCAACGCGCGCCGACCGAGAAGGAAATGGACGACCTGCTGTTCGCCTGGCGCGTCGCCAAGTTCGTCAAATCCAATGCCATCGTCTACGCGAAGGATCGCATGACCGTCGGCGTCGGCGCCGGCCAGATGAGCCGCGTCAACTCCGCGCGCATCGCCGCGATCAAGGCCGAGCACGCCGGCCTGCCGGTGCCCGGCTCGGTGATGGCCTCGGACGCCTTCTTCCCCTTCCGCGACGGCATCGACCAGGCGGCGGCGGCTGGCATCCAGGCGGTGATCCAGCCCGGCGGCTCGATGCGCGACGATGAAGTCATCGCCGCCGCCAACGCGCACGGCATCGCGATGGTGTTCACCGGGACGCGGCATTTCCGGCACTGACGTGCCGGTGAGGCGTGAGGAGCGAGGCGTGAGGCGAAAAGCGCGAACGTCAGCTCCCGCGCCACACCGCGCCTAACCCCTAACGCCTCACCCCTCACCCTCACGCACCCATGAAACTCCTCGTCATCGGCTCCGGCGGACGCGAACACGCACTGGCATGGAAGCTCGCGCAATCGCCCAAGGTTTCCCAGGTCTACGTCGCACCCGGCAACGGCGGTACGGCAACCGAAAGCGGTCTCCTCAACGTGCCCATTTCGGGCATCCCGGCGCTGGTCGAATTCGCCCGCCGCGAAGAGGTTGCGCTCACCGTGGTCGGTCCCGAAGCGCCGCTGGCGGCGGGCGTGGTCGACGCCTTCCGCGCCGCCGGGCTGAAGATTTTCGGCCCGAGCGCCGCCGCCGCGCAGCTCGAAAGTTCGAAGGATTTCGCCAAGCAGTTCATGGCGCGCCACGGCATCCCCACTGCGGCCTTCGGCACCTTCACCGATGCCGCCGCGGCGCACGCCTACATCGACAGGCACGGCGCGCCCATCGTGGTGAAGGCCGACGGCCTGGCCGCCGGCAAGGGCGTGGTCGTCGCGACGAGCGCCGACGAGGCGCACGCCGCGGTCGACGCCATGCTCGCCGGCAACAGCATGGGCGAAGCCGGCCACCGCGTGGTGATCGAGGAATGCCTGCTGGGCGAGGAAGCCAGCTTCATCGTCATGGTCGACGGCGAGCACGTGCTGGCGCTGGCATCCAGCCAGGACCACAAGCGCCTGGGCGACGGCGACACCGGCCCCAACACCGGCGGCATGGGCGCCTATTCGCCGGCGCCGGTGGTCACGCCGGAACTGCACGCGCGCATCATGCGCGAGGTGATCCATCCCACGGTCGAGGGCATGGCTGCCGACGGCATCCGCTACACCGGCTTTCTGTACGCCGGCATCATGGTCGGCGCCGACGGCGCGCCCAAGGTGCTCGAATTCAACTGCCGCATGGGCGACCCGGAAACCCAGCCGATCATGATGCGGCTGAAATCCGATCTCGTCGCCTTGCTGGAAGCCGCCGTCAACGGCAGGCTCGACCAGGCCGAGGCCGAATGGGACCGCCGCACCGCGCTTGCAGTGGTGCTGGCCGCCGCCGGCTACCCCGACGCGCCGCAGCAGGGCGCGCTCATCGGCGCACTGCCCGCCGCCGCCGCCGACCTGCACGTGTTCCACGCCGGCACGGCCGCGCAGGATGGGCGGACCGTGGTGAGCGGCGGCCGCGTGCTGGCGGTGACCGCGCTCGGCGACAGCGTGCGCATGGCGCAGAAGCGCGCCTACGAGGCGGCGGCCTGCATCCACTTCGAAGGCATGCAATACCGCCGCGACATCGGCTGGCGCGCGCTCGACCGCAAGAAGTGAGGCGCCAGGCGTGAGCTGCGAGGCGACGAACCTGCGCGCGTACCTGCGGCGCGGCGGCCTGATCGCCTACCCGACCGAATCCTGCTACGGCCTCGGCTGCGACCCGCGCAATCCGCGTGCGCTGAAGCGCCTCATCCGGCTCAAGGGCCGCAGCGCCGCCAAGGGCCTGCTGCTGATCGCCGACCGCTTCAAGCGGCTGCGAACCTTCGTGCGTCCCCTGAGTGCGCCCGACCGGGCGCGGATGCAGCGCAGCTGGCCCGGCCCCGTCACCTGGGTGGTGCCCGCGTCCGCCGCCTGCCCCCCCCTGCTCACCGGCGGACGCCCCACCATCGCGGTGCGCGTCACCGCCCACGCCGGCGCCGCACGGCTGTGCCGCAGCCTCGGCATGGCGCTGGTTTCCACCAGCGCCAACAAAAGCGGCAAGCCGCCCGCCAAAAGCGCAGCCGAATGCCGCAGAATATTCGGCGCGCAGGTACGCGTGATCGATGGCCGCATCGGCCGGCGCCGCCGTCCCTCCACCCTGATCGACCTTGCCACCGGAACCGTTTTGAGACCCTGATGCCATCCGACGCCTTCGACACCGCCACGTTTAATACAAGCGCAGTCAAAACCTGGCTGCTCGACCTGCAGGCGCGCATCGTCGCCGCGCTGGAAGCCGCCGACGGCCTGCCGTTCCGCACCGACGCCTGGGAGCGCCCCGAGGGCGGCGGCGGCATCTCGCGCCTGATCGAGGAAGGCAATGTGCTGGAGCGCGGCGGGGTGAATTTCTCGCACGTGCTCGGCAGCCAGCTGCCGCCGTCGGCGAGCGCACACCGGCCGGAGCTCGCCGGGCGGCGCTGGGAGGCGATGGGCGTCTCGCTGGTGCTGCACCCGAAGAACCCCTACGCGCCGACGGTGCACATGAACGTGCGCTGCTTCGTCGCGATGAAGGACGGCGAGGCGCCGGTGTGGTGGTTCGGCGGCGGCATGGATTTGACACCCTACTACGGCTTCGAGGACGACGCGCGGCACTTCCACGCCACCTGCAAGGACGCGCTCGATCCGTTCGGCGCCGGCTTGCATCCCCGCTTCAAGGAATGGTGCGACCGCTATTTCTTCCTCAGGCACCGCAACGAGCCGCGCGGCATCGGCGGCGTGTTCTACGACGACTTTTCCGAGGGCGGCTTCGAGCATGCCTTCGCCATGACGAAAAGTGTGGGCGATGCCTTCCTCACCGCCTATCTGCCGATTCTCCAGCGCCGCCGCGACACGCCCTACGGCGAACGCGAACGCGACTTCCAGGCCTATCGGCGCGGCCGCTACGTCGAATTCAACCTGGTTTTCGACCGCGGCACCCTGTTCGGCCTGCAATCGGGCGGGCGCACCGAATCGATCCTGATGTCGCTGCCGCCGATCGTGAAATGGCGCTACGACTGGCATCCCGCGCCCGGCACGCCGGAAGCGGCGCTCTACACCGACTTTCTCGGCGCGCGCGACTGGGTCTGAAGCATGCACAAGGTCCCGCGCCGCATCCTGATCGGCCTTGGCATCCTGCTGCTGCTGATCGGGCTGATCGGGCTGATCGCCTGGGAACTGCTGTCGTCGGCGCTGGAAGCGAAGTATCTCGCCAAGACCGCGCAGAAAATGACCTGGCAAATCCGGTCGGGACCGTCCGACCGCATCCGTTACCCGGGCCAGGGGCCGTACGACGTGCGCCTCGGCTACAACAAGCTGCCTGAATACCTGGCACGGCTCGACCGCGCAGGCTGGCAAATCGACCGGCAGGCCCGGATCAGCATCCAGATGGCGCGGGCAGACGATCTCGGCCTGTTCCTGCCGTATCACGAAAAGGATCAGGCCGGCCTGACTCTTTTCGACAGCGACGGCAAACCGCTCTATCAGGGGCAGCATCCGACGCGGGTGTACCGCCGCTTCGAGGAGATCCCCAAGGTGCTGGTCGACGCCCTGCTCCATATCGAAAACCGCGAACTGCTGACCGAGCAGTTTCCCACCCGCAACCCGGCGGTGGAATGGGACCGGCTCGCCCAGGCCTTGCTGGAAAAAGGCATCAGCCTGGTCGACACGGATCGCAACGTGCCGGGCGGCAGCACCCTGCCGACGCAGATCGAAAAATACCGCCATTCTCCGGAAGGCCTGACCGGCAGCATGAGCGAGAAGCTGCGCCAGATGGCCACCGCCAGCCTGCGCGCCTATCTCGATGGCGCCAACACGCTGCCGATGCGGCGCAAAACCGTGATGGCCTACCTCAACACGGTTCCGCTCGCCGCGGCGCCGCGCTTCGGCGAAGTCAACGGTGTCGGCGACGGCCTGTGGGCGTGGTACGGACTGGACTTCGCCGAGATCAACCGCATCCTGGCCAGCAAGCCGGCTGCCCGCGACACGGCCTACGCCAGCGCGCTGAAGCATGTACTGTCGCTGATCGTGGCGGAGCGCCGCCCGTCGTATTACCTCGCCGCCAACCGCAAGGCGCTGGACGCCCTCACCGACGACCACCTCGATCTGCTGGCCGGCGCCAATCTGATTTCGCGCGAACTCGCCAGCCGCGCCAAGGCCGTCAAGCTGCGCAGCACGCGCCTGCGCATCGACCCGCCGGCGCAGCGTTTCGCCGACCAGAAAGCCACCAATGCGCAGCGCATCCGCGTCGCCGCGCTGCTCGCCGAGCAGCGCCTGTACGATCTCGACCGGCTCGACCTGGCGGTCGACACCACCATCAACCAGCCGGCGCAGAAGATCGTCAGCGGCTACCTGCAAAGTCTGGCCAAATCGGAAGCCGCCGCCGCATCGGGGCTGATCGGGTTTCGCCTGCTGAAACCGGAAGACCCGCTGAGCCAGGTGATCTACAGCTTCACCCTGTATGAAAAAGCGCCGTCCGGCAACGTGCTGCGCATCCAGGCCGACAATCTTAACCAGCCGTTCGACATCAACAGCCAGGCGCGCCTCGATCTCGGCTCCACCGCCAAGCTGCGCACCCTGGTCACCTACCTGGAAATCATCGCTCGGCTGCACGCCGACTACCGTGTGCTCGATGCGAAAGTGCTCGCGCAGAAAGCCCAGCCGCAGCGCGACATACTGGCCCAATGGGTGGCGGCGCGCCTGCTGACGAACCGCAGCGAGACGCTCGCCGTCACCCTCGACGCGGCAATGAGCCGCCCCTATTCGGCATCGCCGGAAACCTTTTTCACCGGCGGCGGCCTGCACAACTTCGCCAACTTCGATTCCCGAGACAATGGCCGCGTGATGGATGTATGGGAGGCCACCAAGAACTCGGTCAACCTCGTCTACATCCGCATCATGCGCGATATCGTGCGGCATTACGCCAGCGCCTCGCCGGGGGCGGCGGCGCGCATCCTGGACGACGCCAGCAACCCGATGCGCGCAACCTATCTGATGCGTTTTGTCGACAAGGAAGGCCGCGTCTTCACCCACCGCTTCTACCAGCGCCACCAGGGCCGGACGGCGGCGCAGATGGCGGAGGACCTGTACGCCCGCGTGCGTGCCAACCCGCGCCGCTTCACCTCGGTGTTCCGTTATCTGGAACCGAACGCGAGCTTCGATGCGTACGTCGCCACGCTGCACCAGCAGGTTCCTGCCAGCGCCAGCCTCAGCCGGAAGACGCTCGAATCGCTCTACAAAACCCACGCGCCCGACGCCTACAATCTGGCCGACCGCGGCTACGTGACGCAGATTCACCCGCTGGAGCTGTGGGTGGTGCAAACCCTGCGCGCGGCGCCGAAGACCGACCTCAAGGCGCTCTATGAACAGGGCGCCGGGGTGCGCCGCGAGGTCTACAACTGGCTGTTCAAGACCAGCCGCAAGAATGCGCAGGACATCCGCATCCAGAGCCTGCTCGAAGTCGAGGCCTTCGACGGCCTGCTGCACGACTGGAAACGGCTGGGCTACCCGTTCGACAACATCACGCCGTCGTACGCCACCGCCATCGGCAGCTCGGGCGACCGCCCCGCCGCGCTGGCCGAACTGATGAGCATTCTGGTCAACGACGGCGTGCGCGCGCCGATGACGAGCCTCGTCGGCCTGCATTTTGCGGCCGACACGCCTTACGACACCCGCCTGTCGCCCAAGCCGGCCCGCGGCGAACGGCTGATGCCGGCCGAGGTGGCGCACACCGTGCGCCGCGCGCTGGCACGCGTGGTGGAGGGCGGCACCGCCGCGCGGCTGGCTGGCGCGCTCAAGGATGCAGCCGGCCAGCCGCTCGCCATCGGCGGCAAGACCGGCACCGGCGATCACCGCTTCGAGCGTTACGGCAAGGGCGGGCAACTGCTCGAATCGCGCGTGGTCAACCGTACCGCCACCTTCGCGTTCTATCTGGGCGACCGCTATTTCGGCACCCTCACCGCGCTGGTGCCGGGCGAGCAGGCCGGCCAGTTCGGCTTCACCAGTTCGCTCACCACGCAGATCCTGAAAACCCTGCTGCCCGCTTTGCAGCCGCACCTGTATCCGCAGCCGCCGGCGCCGCCCAAGCCGGCGGCGGCTGCCGCACCCGTCGCCGAACCGGCGCCCATCGCCCCGCGCATGCCGCTGAAGGACAAACCCGACGGCGCCACCAGCCAGGCCGACCCGCCCGCCAAGGAACCTTCGGCCGAAGGCGGTTTTCCGGAAGACCTCGAGCCCAGCGTGGTGGTGCCGGTGCCGCCCGCCCCCGCGCCAGCGGCCGACGCGCCGTGACGCGGGGCTTGGGATCGCGCACAAATCGGAATATGCTAAAAAGCTGCTTCTTCTGACTTGGCCATGAAAGACATTCATCCCCTGATCCAGCACCACGCCTCCACCGACCCGGACAACGTCAGCATCCCGGCTCTGCGGGTGCTGTCGGAAATCACCACCAGCCTGTCCAGCGACGCCAACGTCGAACAGCTGCTGGGGCGCTTCCTGTCGACCATGATCCGCCTGGCCGGCGCGCAGGCGGGCGCGGTGCGCGTCATCACCGACGACCGCACGCATCTGCGCCTGATCGGCTCGGTCGGCCTGCCGCCGGAACTGGTCGAACACGAGAGCATTGTCAGCGTCGATTGCGGCGTGTGCGGCAAGGCCGCGCGCGAGGTGACGGTGAGCAGCTGGAACAACGTCGCCTTCTGCAAGCGCCAGGCCAACGACACCTATTTCAGCGACACCTGCAACACCGTGGTGGCGGTGCCGCTGATGCACAAGAACCAGGTCATGGGCGTCTACAACCTGTTTCTGGACGAGGGCCACAGCGTCCCCGAGGACGTACGCCTGCTGTTCCGCTCGATCAGCGAACACCTCGGCATCGCGCTGGAAAACGCGCGGCTGACGCGCGAGAACATGCGCATCTCGCTGATGAACGAACGCCAGATGCTGGCCAACCAGATCCACGACTCGCTGGCGCAGACGCTGGCCTACGCCAAGATGCGGCTCACCGTTTTGAGCGACGCGATGCGCCACGAGGACTACTCCAAGGCCAGCCGCTACCTGGGCGACGTCGAGGAGGCGGTCGATCTCGCCTATGCCGACCTGCGCGATCTCATCACCCAGTATCGCGACCGCATCAATCCGCGCGGGCTGGTGCCGGCGATCCAGGAACTCGCCAAGAGCTTCCGCAAGAAGGCCAATGCCGACGTCGATTTCCTCAACCTGGTGCAGGACGTCTCGCTCACGCCCGACGAGGAAATCCAGGTCTTCCACATCATCCAGGAGTCGCTCTACAACATCGCCAAGCACGCGCGCGCGCGCCACGTCGTCATCACCTTCGACCTGGAAAACGGCCAGTACATCGTCAACGTCGCCGACGACGGCGTCGGCGTGCAGAAGAAAAACGACGAGTCTTCCACCCTCGGCAAGAGCTTCGGGCTGACCATCATGCGCGAACGCGCCGCCAAGCTGAACGGCAAGCTCACCGTGGAATCCCGCCCCGCCGGCGGCACCGTGATCCGTCTGGTCTTTCCCCAGCGCGCCGCGTCCCACCAACACAGCGAGCATCCCGCATGAGCCTCACCCGCATCATTCTCGTCGACGACCACACCCTGTTCCGCAAGGGTCTGGCCGAACTGCTCGAACAGAGCGGCAGCATCGAGGTCACCGCCTTTACCGGCAACCCCGACGACGTCGCCATGCTGCTGAAAGCGCACCGCCCCGACGTGCTCATCGTCGATCTCAACATGCCCGGCACCGACGGCATCACCCTGATGCAGCAACTGCGTGGCGACGGCTTCGCCCTGCCCATCCTCATCCTCACCCTCTCCGAAGCCGAAGACGATCTCGCACGCGCCCTGCGCGCCGGCGCCAACGGCTATCTGCTGAAAAGCATGGAACCCGACGAAGTGGTCGACGCCATCCTGCGCGCCCAGCGCGGCGAGACCGTGGTCGCTCCGGCGATGACCGCCAAGCTCGTCAAGCTGTACGACCAGAAAGGCCAGGACGCCGGCTCTCTGCTCGACGCGCTGACCCCGCGCGAACGCGAAATCCTCACCCACCTGGCGCGCGGCGAGTCCAACAAGGCCATCGCCCGCACCCTCGACATCAGCCACGACACCGTCAAGCTCCACGTGCGGCATATTCTCGCCAAGCTCAACCTGTCGTCGCGGGTGGAGGCGGCGGTGTTCGCGGTGGAGCACCGGGTGGCGCCGGGGGGGCGCGGCGAGGGGCGCTAAGGCCAACCACCCGCCGGGAAAACGGACTATCAATCGAAACAGGAAACGACATGAGCGACTTGCCCCCCTGCCCGAAATGCGGCTCGGAATTCACCTACGAGGACGGCGACCGATATGTCTGCCCGGAATGCGCGCATGAATGGCCGCAAGCAGCTGCAGCGGAGAGCGCCGAGCATGCGCGCGTGGTGCGCGATTCCAATGGCACCGAGCTGCGCGACGGCGACACCGTCAGCGTGATCAAGGATCTGAAGGTGAAGGGTTCATCGCTGGTGGTGAAGGTCGGGACCAAGGTGAAGAACATCCGCCTGGCCGAAGGCGACCACGACATCGACTGCAGGATCGACGGCATCGGCGCGATGGGCCTGAAGTCGGAGTTCGTGAAGAAAGTAAGTTCCTAGGACCACACCCCCGGCCGCGGCGAGAAGCTGTCCAGCACCCGCAGGTAGCTGGCACGCGCCATGGCGGACGGATCGGACAGGTTCTTCTGGCTCATGCTGCCCTTCAGCTGGGCGACCGACGCGTATTCGCGCTCGGCCATCCAGCCTTCCATGGCGTGCAGGATTTGCGTCAAGCGGCCCGCTCCATGCTGCAGCAGACAGGAAGCCAGATGCACCACGTCGGCACCGACCAGCAGCAGCTTCATGGCTTCCTCATGGCTGTGGACGCCGCCGGTGGCCGCCAGGGTCAGCGAGGTGCGGCCGTGCAGAATGGATAGCCAGCGGATGCGCAGCAAGGCCTCTTCGGGGTGCGACAGATGCAGCCGGTCCACCACGTAGAGCTTGTCCAAGTCGATGTCCGGCTGATAGAAGCGATTGAACAGGGCGACGCCGTTCGCGCCCGCGAGCTCAAGCTGTTTCACGAAATGCGGCAGCGATGAAAAGAACGGCGACAGCTTCATGGCGATGGGAACGCTCACCGCCCGGCGCAGCTCGGTGAGCAGGCTGAGATAACGCGCCTCCACCGCCTCGCCGGGTTCCGTCATCTCCGCCGCGACGTGGTAGACGTTGAGTTCCAGCGCATCGGCGCCGGCCTGCTGCAGTTCGCGGCCCAGTTCCACCCAGCCGGACGGGGAGATGCCGTTGAGGCTCGCCACCACGGGAATTTCCAGGCGGCATTTGAGCTGATGCAGATGCGTCAGGTAGTGATCGAGGCTGCTGCGGAATTCACCATGATCGGGCAGAAAGCCGTCCTCCGCTTCGCAGCTCCCGAGGCCGGCATGCAGCAGAAAGCGATCCATCATCGCGTCCTCCGCCTGCAGCTCCTCCTCGAACAGCGAATACATCACCAATGCGGCGGCGCCGGCATCCTCCAGCCGCAGCGCCGTGTCGAGGTTGCGCGACAGCGGCGATGCCGAGGGCACCAGCGGGTTCTTGAGCTTGAGGCCGAGATAGTCGGTGGAAAGATCGATCATGTCAGGTTTCCGGTTTGGATTGATCGGCAGGCTTTTGCGCCAGTTCCCGATAGGCCTTGAAGCGCCGCTCGGCATCCTGCTGCGCCTGTTCCAGGAAGCGCTGCGCCGCCTCGGGATGGCTGCGCGCGAGCATGGCGAAGCGGGTCTCCGATTCCATGAAGGCCTTGATCGGCTGGGTCGGCGCGGCGGAATCGAGCTTGAAGGGATTGCCGCCCGTCGCCTCCAGCCGCGGGTCGAAGCGGAACAGCGGCCAGTGTCCGCTCTTCACCGCCATGTCCTGCTGGCGCTGGTTGTAGAGCATGTCGTAGCCGTGGGCGATGCAGGGGCTGTAGGCGACGATCAGCGAAGGGCCGGGATAGGACTCGGCCTCGTGGAACACGCGCAGGGTCTGCACGTCCTTGGCGCCGTAGGCCACGGTGGCGACGTAGGCGTGGCCATAGTTGCTCGCCAGTCTGGCCAGGTCTTTCTTCGCGGTGGCCTTGCCGCCGGCGGCGAACTTGGCGACCGCGCCGAGCGGCGTGGCCTTGGAAGTCTGGCCGCCGGTGTTGGAATAGACCTCGGTGTCGAGCACCAGGATGTTGACGTCGTAGGGCAGCGCCAGCACATGGTCGAGGCCGCCGTAGCCGATGTCGTAGGCCCAGCCGTCGCCGCCGATGATCCACACCGAACGGCGGATCAGCCATTCGGCGACGCTGGCGAGTTCCTGCGCGCGCGGGTGCCTCGATGCCGCCAGTTTCCGCAGCAGCACCGCGACGCGGCCGCGCTGCTCGACCAGGCCGGCCTCCTCGCGCTGGCCGGCATCGACCAGCGCGGCGGCGAGGTCGCCGCCGATCTCGCCGGCCAGTTCCCGCACCAGCTGCTGCGCGTAGCCCATCAGCTGGTCGGCGGCCAGCCGCATGCCGAGGCCGAATTCGGCGTTGTCCTCGAACAGCGAATTGCTCCACGCCGGGCCGCGTCCGGCGCCGTTCACGGTGTAGGGCGTCGACGGCAGGTTGCCGCCGTAGATCGAGGAGCAGCCGGTGGCGTTGGCGATCAGCATGCGGTCGCCGAACAGCTGGGTGGCGAGGCGGATGTAGGGCGTCTCGCCGCAGCCGGCGCAGGCGCCGGAAAATTCGAACAGCGGGTCGAGCAGCATGGCGCTGGGGATGGTGCCGTGCTTGATCGCGCTGCGGTCGAACTCGGGCAACCTGAGGAAGTAGGCAAGGTTGTCGCGCTCCTGATCGCGCAGCGGCGCGATCGGCGCCATGTTCACCGCGCGCCGGCTGACGTTGGACTTGTCGTGGATCGGGCAGGCCTCGACGCAGTCGCCGCAGCCGGTGCAGTCCTCTGCCGCGACCTGGTAGCTGACGCGGGTGCCGGCGGGGAAGTCCTTGCTTTTCGCCGCAACGTGCTTGAAGGTCGGCGGCGCATCCGCAACGGACGCTGCGCTGAAGGCGCGCGCGCGGATGGCGGTATGCGGGCAGACGAACACGCACTTGCCGCACTGGGTGCACAGATCCGCGTCCCACACCGGGATTTCCAGCGCGATGTTGCGCTTTTCGTATTGCGCGGTGCCGAGCGGATAGGTGCCGTCCGCGGGCAGCAGCGACACCGGCAAGGCGTCGCCTTTGCCCTGGTAGATCGGCAGGGTGAGGTCGCGCACGAAATCGGGAATGCCGACTGCCGCCGCGGCAGCGGGTTCGGGCTGCTCGCCGCTGGACGCCGCTGCCGGAATGGCGACCTGATGCAACTCCGCCAGCGTCATGTCGATGGCGCGGTAATTCAGTTCCACCAGGCGCCGGCTCTTCTTGCCGTAGGTCTTGTCGACCGCCTGCTTGATCGCGGCGATCGCGGCGTCCTTCGGCAGGACGCCGGCAATGGCGAAGAAACAGGTCTGCATGATGGTGTTGATGCGCCGCCCCATGCCGGCCGCGGCGGCGACGGCATAGGCATCGATCACCCACAGCTGCAGGCGCTTGTCGCGTATCTGCATGCGCAGTTTTTCAGGGAGCGCGTCCCACGCCTGACCGGGCGGCGCCGGGGTATTGAGCAAAAACACCCCGTCCGGCGCGGCATGTTCGAGCAGGTCGTAGCGTTCGACGAACACCGGCTGGTGGCAGGCGACGAAGCCGGCCATACCCGCTTCCACCAGATAAGTGGAACGGATGGCCGCCGGGCCGAAGCGCAGGTGCGACACCGTGACCGCACCGGACTTCTTGGAGTCGTAGACGAAATAGCCCTGCGCCATGAGGCCGGTGGCCTCGCCCACGATCTTGATCGAGTTCTTGTTGGCCGACACCGTGCCGTCCGCGCCCAGCCCCCAGAACACAGCATGTTGCAACTGGCGGGCGGCATCGGTGCGGAAAGCCGCGTCCCACGGCAGCGACAGGTGGGTGAGATCGTCGTGAATGCCGACGGTGAACTGGCGTTTGGGCGCGGCCAGCGACAGTTCGTCGAACACCGCCTTGACCATGCCGGGGGTGAATTCCTTGCTGGCGAGGCCGTAGCGGCCGCCGCTGACGCGCGGCATCGCGCGCGCGCCGTCCGCCGCCGCCTGCGCCAGCGCGGTCACCACGTCCTTGTACAGCGGTTCGCCGTCGGCGCCCGGTTCCTTGCAGCGGTCGAGCACGGCGACGGCTTTGGCGCTGGGCGGCAGCGCGGCCAGCAGCGCCGCGGCCGAAAACGGCCGGTACAGCCGCACCTTCAGCACCCCCACCTTTTCGCCGCGCGCAAGCAGGTGCTCGACCGTCTCGTGCACGGTCTCGGCGCCGGAGCCCATGAGCACGATGACGCGCTCGGCATCGGCCGCACCGACGTAGTCAAACAGCCGGTAACGCCGCCCGGTGAGTTCGCCGAAACGCTCCATCGCGTCCTGCACGATCTGCGGAAAAGCGTCGTAAAACGGATTGGCGCGCTCGCGCGACTGGAAGAAGACATCCGGATTCTGCGAGGTGCCGCGCAGCACCGGATGTTCCGGCGACAGCGCGCGCGCCCGGTGCGCCGCAACCTGGCTGTCGTCGATCATGGCACGCAGCGTTGCCGGCTCCAGCACGGCAATTTTCGCCACCTCGTGCGAGGTGCGGAAGCCGTCGAAGAAATGGATCAGCGGAATGCGCCCGGCGAGCGTGGCCGCCTGCGCGATCAGCGCAAAATCCTGCGCCTCCTGCGGCGAGTTGGCGGCGAGCATGGCGCAACCGGTGGCGCGGCAGGCCATGACATCGGAGTGGTCGCCGAAGATCGACAGCGCATGCGTCGCCACCGCGCGCGCCGCCACGTGCAGCACGCAGGGCGTCAGTTCGCCGGCGAGCTTGTAGAGATTGGGGATGAACAGCAGCAGTCCCTGGCTGGCGGTGAAGCTGGTGGCCAGGGCGCCGGAGGTGAGCGCGCCGTGCAGCGCGCCGGCCGCACCGCCCTCCGACTGCATCTCGATCACGCCCGGTACCGCGCCCCACAGGTTGGGCCTGCGCTGCGATGCCCACTCGTCCGCCCACTCGCCCATGTTGGACGAGGGCGTGATGGGGTAGATGGCGATCACCTCGTTGCCAAGGTAAGCCACCCGGGCAACGGCTTCGTTGCCATCGATGGTAAGCGTGCTGGTCATGGCTACTCTTTAGCGGACAAAGATGTCTTTTAGTTTAGCCGTGAGTTGCGCATGCAACCAATCCTCCTGCCGGCGCGGAGAGCGGCGGCGGGCAGGATGGCGCACCATGCGCGCACGCCGCCGCGCAAATCCGGGGCGGATCAGGCTTTGGCGCGGACGCAGCGCGCCACGAGCCTGCGCACCAGCGGCGCCACCACCATCACGGCAGGAAACGCCACCAGCCACGAATTCAGCCAGGCCGACAGCCACTTATCGGTAAATTCCGCATACAGGCCGACCGCATTCCAGGTCGCCACGCCCGACACCAGCAAGGACATCAGGCCGGACAGCAGCAGTGCAAAGAGGGGCAATTCAAAACGTGCGGGGAGTCTGCTCATGATTCGGGGTCGGGTACGGGCAGGCCAGCGGCCTGCCGCGTTTGTCAGGGCAGGTGATCCGCTTCTTCGAGCGGAGTGCGGCGGGCCTGCTCGCCATGCTGTTCGGGCTGGTACCAGCCGAGCTTTTCGCGCAGCTTGACGACGTTGCCGACGATGATGAGGGTGGGCGCCTTGAGCCCGGCCTGCTCGGCCAGCGCGGGCAGCGTGGCGAGGTCGCCGGTGATGACGCGCTGGGTCGGCAGGGTGCCGTGCTGAATGATGGCCGCCGGCATATCGGCGGTGAGGCCGTGCTTGATCAGCGCCTCGCACAGCAATGGCAGCCCTTTCAGTCCCATGTAGATGACGATGGTCTGATCCTTGCGCGCGATGCCTTCCCAGTTCATGTTGAAGGTGTTTTCCTTCAGGTGCCCGGTGACGAAGGCGACCGACTGCGCATAGTCGCGGTGGGTGAGCGGAATGCCCGCGTAGGACGCCACGCCGGCGGCGGCGGTGATGCCGGGCACCACCTGGAACGGCACGCCGTGCTCGACCAGGGTTTCGATCTCCTCGCCGCCACGGCCGAAGATGAAGGGGTCGCCGCCCTTCAGGCGCAGGACGCGCTTGCCCTCCTTGGCCAGGCGCACCAGCATCATGTTGATTTCCTCCTGCGGCACCGCGTGGTCGTCGCGCTCCTTGCCGACGTAGACGCGGTCGGCGTCACGCCGACACATGTCGAGAATCGGCTGCGAGACGAGGCGATCGTAGACGATGACGTCGGCCTGCTGCATCAGGCGCAGGGCGCGGAAAGTCAGCAGGTCGGGATTGCCGGGGCCGGCGCCGACCAGATAGACCTCGCCGCGGCTGGTGGTGTGGGAGGCCGGCTCCCTGATCATGGCATCGAGCTGCTGCTCGGCTTCGACGTCGCGTCCGGAAAACACCATTTCGGCGACCGGCGAGAGGAACACCTTTTCCCAGAAGGCGCGGCGCTGCTCCGGCTTGATCGCCGCGCGCACGCGGTCCTTGTAGCGTGCAGCGAGCGCGCTCAAACGGCCGTAGGCGGCCGGGATCAGGGTTTCCAGCCGCGCGCGCAGCATGCGCGCCAGGACCGGCGATTCGCCGCCGCTGGAGACCGCCACCATGATCGGCGAGCGGTCGATGATCGAGGGCAGGATGAAGCTGCACAGCGCAGGCTTGTCCGCCACGTTCACCGGAATGTGGCGCGCGCGCGCGGCGTCCGCGACGACCTTGGCAGCCGCCGCATCGTCCTCGACCACGATCACCGCGTCCTTGCCGTCGAGCAGGTCGGGGGTGAAGGCATCCGCCACCCGCTTCAGACGTTCGGCGTGCGGCAGGCGCGCGAAGCCTTCGTGCAGGTCAGGCGCGGCGACCTCGACGCAGGCCCCGGCGCGCAGCAGCAGTTCGCTTTTGCGCGCCGCGGTTTCGGAGCCGCCCACCACCAGGCAGTGGCGGTCGCGCAGATCGAGAAAAATGGGCAGGTAATTCATGGAGTTTACTCGGTGGGCGCAGCGTCGTCGCCCGATTCGGCGGGCCCGTCTTCTGCGGAATAGGGCGGGATGAAGATGAAGCGCATGTCGCCCGGGCTCATTTCGACGAAATCGAGCGTCACCCCCTGCAGATAAGGCGTGCTCGAGGCCGCGATCAGGATTGCGATGCCATTGACGACGAGGTGTTCGTCGGCTTCGCGCTCGATGTCGAAGCCCATGCCGTAGTTCACGCTGCCGTCGTCCTCCTGGTAGGCGGCGACACGCAGCACCATCTCGAACACGTCGGGATTGTTGTTGGCGACGCGAATCTGCGCGGCGGCGGCATCGGTGATCTTGATCATGCGCGGGTCCTTACAAAATTAGGCGGCAGCGCGCGCCTTATGCGCGCGCACCTGGTTCAAAAACGGGGCGATCCAGCCCTGAGCGCCGCTGCCCCGGCGATGCACATAGGCGGCCAGCAGATTGTGCTGCTGATAGCCGTCATGCCGGCCATCGATGCCGTGGCCGCGCTGCACCTGATAGGCGTATATGGAGTCGGCGGGCAGATTTTCCAGGCTCGAATAATGAAATTCATGCGCCGGAATGGGGAACGTTTCCTGCCAGCGGTCCTCACCGGTTGGCTGCAGACGCGCATAGCCGCGCCCGACCGGGCGCTCGTGCATCACGGTATTGCCCGGCACCACGCCGACCATCTCGCACGTCCGCCCCCGCCAGTCGAGACTTTTCGACAGGTACATCAGCCCGCCGCATTCCGCATAGGTCGGCAGTCCGCCTTCGATGGCGCTGCGGATGTTGCTACGCAAGGCCGTATTGGCTTCGAGTTCCGTCATGAACATTTCGGGGAAGCCGCCGCCGATGATGAGACCGTCCACCTCGGGCAGAGCCTGTGCATGCAGGGTATCGATGTCGACCAGTTCGACATTGGCGGCGTGCAGGCTGTCGATATCTTCGCTGTAATAAAAACCGAAAGCCTGGTCGTGCGCAATGCCGATGCGCACACGTTCGGCGGGCTCTGCCGCCTCGGCCGCCAGCGGAACATTCAGTTCGGGCGCACTGTCGGAAATCGCCAGCAGCCGGTCAAGATCGACCTGCGCCGCCACGCGTTCGCCGACGTGTCGAATCCGCGCGCGCGCAGCGTCCTGTTCGTTGGCCGGCACCAGCCCCAAGTGGCGCTCGGCGATCTGCATGCTGGCGTCGTGCTGTACCGCGCCGATCACCTCGACGTCGGTGTAATGCTCGATCACCGCGCGCAGCTTGGATTCGTGGCGGCTGCCGCCGAGGTTGTTGAGGATGACGCCGGCGATATGAATCCCGCGATCGAACACCTGGTAGCCCAGGATCAGCGGCGCCACGCCGCGCGTCATGCCGCGCGCGTCGATCACCAGCACCACCGGCGCGCCGAGCAGCTTGGCCAGTGCCGCATTGCTGTTGCTGCCGTCGAGATCGAGGCCGTCATACAGGCCCTTATTGCCTTCGATCAGGCTGATGCGGGCGCTGGCTGCAGCGCGGGCGAACTGTTGCTCGATCTCGTCGCGCCGCATCATGTGGAAATCGAGGTTGTAGCAGGGGCGCTGCGCCGCCATCCCCAGCCACAGCGGATCGATGTAATCAGGGCCTTTCTTGAAAGGCTGCACCGCGTGGCCGCGCACATGCAATGCGGCGCACAGGCCTAGCGTGAGCGTGGTTTTGCCCGACGATTTATGCGCGGCAGAAATGAAGACACGGGACATGCGATCCTTCATGGGGCTTCAACCGCATGGAAAGCCGGCGTCCGCTTGCGGGGCATACGGTCTTTCATGGGCTGGTATGCCGCTGAAAGCCGGACTCCCCTTGCGCGGCATGCAAGCCCCGCGCCTGGAGGAATCGCTGAAATGGCTTGCCGGTTCATGCCTGACGATCCCCCGCCAGGCTCTCGCCTAGCAGGTTATGCGATCAATGTTCCAGCTTGGCGACGGTGGCGTCGTCCAGGCTGGCCGGCAGCAGGCGCAGCACCTTGACCGCGAAGGTGGTGGCCAGCAGCGCGACCGCCACGCCGCCCAGGCCGAGGAAAAGCTCGGGCATGCTGGGTGCGTAAGCATGGATCTCGCCGTCAAAGAAGCTGCTCTTTTCGGTCAGGCCGGGGAACATGTCCAGCGGATAGGCCTGGGCGCCGATGATGGTGACATACATCTGCGCGACCCCGCCCAGGATGACGAGGGCGCAGGCAATCATGATCCACGTGCGCTGTCTGCCCAGGCTGCTCAGCAGGATCACCAGCGGAACCACACAACCGATGACGATCTGCCCCACCCAGAACAGGGTGGTCAGGCCACCGCCATCGCGCAGGATGAAAGCCTCCACCGCGTGGAACTTGGTGAAATAAAGACTGGTCATGTGCTGGACGACGACGAAATACAGCACCGCCGCGACGAACACCACGAGCAGGGTCTTCAGGCGCATCATCACGGCATCGCCCAGCGCCCGGCCGGTCCAGGCATAGGCCGCGGCCAGCACCATCAGGTAGATCGCCAGGCCGTAGGCAAACGACATGATGATGAACATCGGCGCCAGCATGGCGGTGCCGTACAGCTCGCGCGCGACCAGGAAGCCGAACAGCGAACCGGTGCCGGTCGTCAGGGTCAGGCGCCAGATGAAGGCCGCGGTGCCGGCCGCCTTGGAGTAGGACTTGACGCTGCGGTCCAGCATGGTCCACAGATAGATGCCCACCAGCACAAAAAAGCCGGAATACAGGAACACGTTCCAGGTGAACATCGACTTGAAGTTGAAGTTCGTCATCGCCACGATCAGGCGGTCGGAGCGGCCCAGGTCAAGCACCAGCACCAGCAGACCGCCCAGCAGCAGCGCCAGCGACAGAACCGCCGACAGCGGCGCCAGCGGCTTGTACATCGGCTTGTTGAACACCGAGGCGATCGAGGCGACGTTGAGCGCGCCGGAGGCGGCGACGATCAGGAACACCGCGAACACATGCGGCAGCCCCCAGACGATCTGGTTGTCCATGCCGGTCACGACGTGGCCGTGGTGATGCATGTAGTTCCAGGCCAGCGCGCCGAACAGCACGAAAAGGCCAAGGAACCCGAACAGCATCCAGTACTTCGGGCTGCTGCCTTCTACTTCGCGGAAAGTAATGCTTGCCATGTTGATTTAGATTCCGTGATAGCGAACGCCGAGGTTGAGATTCAGGTCGGCCCGCACCTGCTTGGTCGGCAGTTCGCGCAGGCGCTTGGAAATCTCGCTTTCGGGGTCATTCATGTCGCCGAACACCAATGCATTGTGCCCAGCGGCGGTGCAGGCCTCGGCGCACGCGGTGTTGCCGTCGCCGCGATCCACCTTCTGCACGCAGAAGGTACAGGCCTCGACGCAGCCGATGCCGCGCGGCACATCCGGCTTCTGGGTGTCGTTCAGCGGCTCGTGTACCAGTGAACGCGCCTTGTAGGGGCAGGCCATCATGCAGTAGCGGCAGCCGATGCAGGTGTGGCGGTTGACCAGCACGATGCCGTCGGCGCGCTTGAACGAGGCACCGGTCGGACAGACGTCCACGCACGGTGGCTCCGCGCAGTGCTGGCACATCATCGGCAGATTGGTCTCCATCTGCGTCAGCGGATCCTGCAGTTCCAGCTTGCGAATCCACTGCGGCGCCTGTTTTGGATGCTTGCTTTCCGCCACCGGCGTCCAGCCGTTTTCGGTGCTGCACGCGCTCACGCAATCATTGCAGCCGGTGGCGCACTTGGTGGCGTCGACCAGCATGCCCCAGCGCACGGCACTGCTGGCGGCCTGATCTTCGGCACGACCGTGAGCCACTTCGTACAGCATCACGCCGGGAGCAATTGCCAGACCCGCTGCGGTTGCCGTGGCGGCGCCGACAAAGCGGCGACGCTCGGGCGATGCCGGCGTGGAATCAGACCTCGGTTTCATATCGCTCATTGGGCAACCCCAGCCATCTCTTCTGCACTGACCTTGCTTGTCGCCTGGGCGGCAAGCTTGTGTTTGTAGTGCGCCGTTTCAGCATTCAGCGGATGCATCGCCATCGGGCCCTGCGGCTTGGTGGAATGACAATCGAAGCAGTCGATCTTTACTGCTGCGTAGCTGTGGCAACTCACGCAAAAATCGTCCTTGGCGGCGGCAACACTGCCCGTCTTTTCGCTGGCATGGCAATTGATGCACTCCTTGAGGCTGTACTTCTTGGTACGGATGCCTTCAAGCACAGTTTCATCCCGGTGATGATTCAGAACCTTCATGTGATTGCGCCGCATGTAGTCGTTGTCTTCCACACACTGCTCGCCCTTGACGGCCTTCGCAATCACCGGCTTGGGCGCACCCCCGGTCCTGGGCTGGGCCTCGGACCCGGCCCAGGCCAAGGCCGCGGTCGTCAGCACCACCGCGCCCAACGCCAGCAGACGTTTCATCTTGCCTGCCATGTTCAGTCGCCCATACCCATGATGATGTAGCCAGTCGGGCAGACGTCGGCACAAATGTGGCAACCGATGCACTTGGAGTAGTCGGTGTCGACGTAACGGCCGACCGTCGGGTTGTCCTTCTTCTTGACCTTGAACACGGCGGTCTGCGGGCAGTAGACCACGCAGTTGTCGCACTCGAAGCACTGGCCACAGGACATGCAGCGCTTGGCCTCATCCACGACCGCCTTCTCGGACAGCGCATGCAGACGCTCTTCGAAGTTGCCGAGCGCACCTTCCTTGTCGAGCACGGTGACTTCGCGGATGTTGCGCGCCACGTTGGGGAAATGGCCGAGGAACAGGTCGTTGTGCGGAATGATGTGGCGCTGCGAGCGGTCTTCGAAGTTGTGCAGGATGTCCTTGCGCTCCGACGTACCCCAGGCCTCGCCATGGATTTCGCAGTTGTACTCATGACCGGCTTCGAGCCACTTGCGGATTTGATCGAAGTGGTGCACGTCCACTTTCGGGCGCTTGTCGAGTTCCTGGCCCTTGAGGAAGGCATCGATGCCGTCGACTGCGATGGACGCATGGCCGATCGCGGTGGTCAGCAGGTGCGGGCGCAGCACGTCGCCACCGACGAAGATGTGCTCTTTGCCGGGGAAGCGGTAGTTCTTGTCGGCCTTCATCAGGCCGTTGTTGTTGTTGAACTGCTCCAGGCCGGTGAAGTCGACGCCCTGGCCGATCGCGGAAACGATCAGGTCGGCTGGCAGATCGCGCTCGGTGCCTTCGACGATCTTGGTCTCCTTGCCCTCCATCACGAAATCGGCCACGCGCAGCGCGGTTGCACGGCCATTCGCGTCGACCACCACGCCCACGGGGGTCACGCCGCCGATGATTTCGATGCCTTCCTGCTGGGCATGTTCGACTTCGTGCTTGTTGGCTGCCATCTTGTCGATGGTGGCACGCGACACCAGTACCACCTCGGCGCCTTCGCGGGCCGAGATCGAGGCGACGTCAGATGCCATGTGGCCGGCAATGACGTTTTCCGGGCGGTCGTCGTGCGAACCGGTCTTGGTGACATTGCCCAGACGGCGGGCAACGGTCGCCACGTCGATCGAGGTGTCGCCGCCGCCGATGACCACCACGCGGTTGCCGACGTGCTGCAGGCGGCCTTCGTTGAAGGCGCGCAGGAACGCCACGGCGGTCACGCAGTTGGGGGCTTCGGCGCCGGGAACCGGCAGCGGACGGCCAGCCTGGGCGCCCATTGCCATGAAGATGGCGTCGAAATCCTTTTCGATCTGCTCGAAGCTGATGTCGGAGCCGATGCGGGTCTTGAGGCGGGTTTCCACGCCGAGGGCGATGATGCGGTTGATTTCGGCGTCGAGCATCTCGCGCGGGGTGCGGAAGCCGGGAATGCCGTAGCGCATCATGCCGCCGAGTTCTTCGTGCTCGTCGAAAATGGTCACGCCATGGCCGCGCAGGCGCAGCTGATAGGCGGCGGCCAGGCCGGCAGGGCCGGCACCGATCACCGCCACTTTCTTGCCGCTTTCAGGGGCCGTGGAGGTGTAGGCCATGTTGTTTTCGATGCCCCAGTCGCCGATGAAATGCTCGACCGAGTTGATGCCCACGTGGTCTTCGACCATGTTGCGGTTACAGCCGGATTCGCACGGCGCAGGACAGACCCGGCCCATCACGCCGGGGAAGGGGTTGGCTTGGGTGACGCGGCGGAATGCATATTCCTGCCAGGTCACGCCAGCCGGCGGCTTCTCGATGCCGCGCACGATGTTGAGGTAGCCACGGATGTCTTCACCGGCCGGGCAGGAACCCTGGCAAGGCGGCGTGGAGAGCATGTACTCGGGGCACTTGTGCGTCCAGCTCGCCTGGAAAATGCGCTCCTGCGAAGAACGATAGTCCTGCTCGGACTCGCCATCCTTGTAGCGACGCCATGAAACGCCTTCGGTTTTTGCTTTGTTCGTCGTGACAGCCATGTTGGTTCTCCTAACGTCTGTGTAACTAAAATAGATAAATCGCAATCAGCCCGCTGGATTTCAGTCCAGCTTGATCGCCTTGCTGACCAATTGATGCACTCCGCCCACCATGCCCATGTCGAAGCCATACTTGGGCAAAACCTTGGTGAACTGCGCCTTGCAGATAGCGCAGATCGTAGCCATGAAGTTGACCTGATGCTCCTTCACGACATTATTCAGCGCCGTAGCACGCGGTAATGCGCCCTTGACGCGGACTTCCATCAGATCGTCGGTCAGCAGGCCGCCGCCGCCGCCGCAGCAGAAAGTAGACTCGTAAATCGTGTCGTCGGCCATATTGTGGAAGTTGTTCGCCACCGACTTGATCAGCTCGCGCGGGATGGCGAACTGGCCGCCGGGTTCGGTGCCCATGCGCGACGCACGCGCGACGTTGCACGAGTCGTGATAAGTCACCACCAGATCGTCGTTGGCCGAGGGGTCGACCTTGATCTTGCCGGACTTGATCAGGTCGTTGGTCAGTTCGCAGATGTGCTGCGGCTGCGGATAAGTCGGGTCGAGCTGTTTCTGCAGCTCGATCGAGAACGGGTCGTTGCCGCCATAGCCGATGCCTGTCAGCGTGTTCCAGAAACTGTAGGCGACACGCCAGGCGTGGCCGCATTCGCCGACCACGATACGCTTGACCCCAAGCTCTAGCGCGGCATCGCGGATCCGCATGGCGACCTTGCGCATGACGTCGTAATTGGCGTCGAACAGGCCGAAGTTGCCGGCTTCCGATGCGTGCGAAGACAAGGTCCAGCTAATGCCCGCGGCGTGGAACACCTTGGCGTAGCCAATCAGCGACTCGACATGCGGCTCGGAGAAGAAGTCGGCGGACGGCGTAACCAGCAGCACCTCGGCGCCCTTCACATCAAGCGGCATTTTCACCGCCACGCCGGTGTCCGCTTCGATGTCTTCGGCCAAGCCCTCGAGCGTGTCTTCCAGCGCGGGGCCGGGCAAACCGAGGTTGTTGCCGATCTTCTGGACCTTGCCCAGAATTTCGTTGGAATATTTCTGCCCCATGCCGACGTGGTTGAGAATCTCGCGCCCGGCCATGGTGATTTCGGCGGTGTCGATGCCATACGGGCAGAACACCGAACAACGGCGGCATTCCGAGCACTGATAGTAGTAGCTGTACCAGTCGTCCAGCACTTCCTTGGTCAGATCCTTGGCGCCGACCAATTTGGGGAACAGCTTGCCCGCGGGGGTGAAATAGCGGCGATAGACCTGGCGCATCAGATCCTGGCGCGCCACCGGCATGTTCTTGGGATCCGAGGTGCCCAGGTAATAGTGGCACTTGTCGGTGCAGGCGCCGCAATGCACGCAGGCGTCGAGGAAAACCTTCAGCGAGCGGTACTTGCCGAGCAGATCGCCCATCTTGTCGAGCGCGCGCTCCTTCCAGTCCTCGCCCAGCTCATGCGGATAGCCCATGAAAGACTGCACCGCCTCGCCCGCAATAAAGGACTTGGCATGCGCCATCACGCCTTCGCGCAACCTGGGAACCTCGATGTCGTCCTTGATTTCTGGGATGTCAAATTCAGCAGCAGCCACTTGAGAGTCCTTTTTCCGTACTTAATGTTCGTTAATCGATGTCAACGAATCAGTTGTTCTGATCGAGGCGGGCCGCCCACGCCGCGACATGGCGGTGCTCACGCGGGTTGTCCACCTGATTGCGGGTGGGGCTGAAGAACACGCCCGGCGCATGCAACAGTTTGCTGATCGGAAAAATCACCATCAACAGGGCCACCAGGGCCAGATGCACCAGCAGGATCGGATCCTGCGGAACCGGCTGCACGTCGAGATACATCAGACCCATGAAGAAGCCCTTCAGCGCCACGATGTCGGTATGGGCGACAAAGGTCATCAACATGCCGGAGAGGCCGATTGCAATCAGCAGCACCAGCATCAGATAGTCGGACGGAGTCGAAATGTAGCGCACGCGATCAACCAGAAAACGCCGCGCCAGCAAGCCCGCCAGACCCGCCACCATCATGATGCTGGCGTACTTGCCGAACGGCTGCACGATGCCGACCCAGAACCAGACAGGCTCGGTGAAGTAACGCAGATGACGCGCCAACACCAGAAACAGGCCGAAATGGAACAGATAACCGAATACCCAAATCCATTTATTGGATTTGAACAAGGACTCGAACAACACCACTTCCTTCGCCATCCGGTACACAACGCCCTTTTGCGTCGTAGGCGCAGGGGTGGTCGGGATTTTCAGCGGCGCAGGTGTGCGGCTGTAATCAAAAATCTTGTAGGCCAGGCCGACCACCAACAGCAAGGTGGCGATGTAAAACATCCCGGCATAAATCATCGTCACAGTAGACAAACCCTATCTCCTATTGGACTCCGATCCGCCCGTGCTGGAGCGTGTGCGGAATCGTATCCTCTAACAACGTTCTGTTTACGAATCAAACGCAAAACTCGGCATAGCCCAGCCACATTCGATTGGGAAACACTGTTAAATATCGAAGTCACCCCGGAATGCCTCCGGGGTGATCCGAATTTTTTAGAACTTAGATACAGCCGGTCGGCTTGGGCAGGCCAGCGATCTTACAAGCCTGCTTGGCGGGGCCGTAGGGGAACAACTCGTACAGGTACTTGTTGTTGCCTTTTTCAGGGCCGAGTTTCTTGCCGATAGCCTTGGTCAGCACGCGCACAGCCGGCGCGATCTGGTATTCGGCATAGTACTCACGCAGGAAGTTGACGACTTCCCAGTGGCTTTCGGTCATTTCGACCTTCTCTTCAACCGCCATGTATTTGGCGACGTCTTCGTTCCACTGCGACAGATCGACCAGATAGCCTTCTTCGTCGACTTCGACTTCCTTACCGGCGATATTCACCATGGGCATAGCAATACTCCTTCTGTTAAAAGTTACAGCCAAGACTGACAGTTGCTGTGCTCTGCGACCAGATCCACAAAACCGCCGTAATCCACGACATTGACTCCGTCCAGCACGCGCCCAGCCATGCCGCGCGCCGCCAGATCAGGACCGAGTGCGTAAATCTTGAGGTCAGCCGCCGCCGCCTGGATTTTCGCCGCTGCCGCGTTGCCGCTCGTTGCCGCGCACACCGCGTCTTCGATCAGCAATACAGCAGAACCTTTGGTGGCCATGCGCAGGCAGCTTTCCAGCGAACTGCGCTCTGTGGCCGATTTATTTACAATATGCAGCATGTCTGGTCCCCTTAGAAGCTGATCACGACGTCTTGCTCGGCCATGAGATTCGCCATCTCATCGACGGGGAGCACCGTCACATCCACAATCAGGTCGTCTTCGGTCAAACCGCGCGCATCCATCGACGCCTGGTCGACATACAGCTTCTCGATGTCGTAGCCCTCCAGGGCACGGTAGGTCTTGGAGAAATCCTTGACCTCGATGCCCTTGGTGTCGATGCCCTTCATCAACTGGTAGACCCCATCATCGGTGAACACCATGCTCACGTCCTGATCGAAAGCGGCGGTAATCAGCACCACTTCCAGGCCTTCCAGCGCGTACACGGTACCGTGCGGCGCCTTGCGGTTCAGGAACATGAATTTCTTGACGATGCCGGAGCCCTCGTCCATTTCGTCCATATCGCTCATCTCGCTATTCCTCAATCACCGAACGTCACGAGACGATCGTACTGAATACCCATCTCCACCAGCTGGCCCAGACCGGAAATCCGGAAACCCGGCGCCAGAACGTCATCGTTGATGCCGCGACGCTGCGCAGCGGCAACACACACGACCAGGTCAATGCCATGATCCGCGGCCAGCTTGGACCAGCGCGCCGAGACATTGCGGTCGTCCTGGGGGGGCGTTGCCAGGCGCGTGGAATTGTTCACGCCATCGTGGTAGAAAAAAATCCGCGGTACTTTGTGGCCCCTCTCGATCGCCGTACGGGCGAAGAGATAAGCGGAGTCACTGGCCTGATGGGTGTAAGGCCCTTCGTTTACAAGAATGCCGAATTGCATGGCTAGCTCAAACTCCGAAAAATCCAGTCATTTACCATCAGCGCCGCCGCAATCAAGCCGCGGCGGTCGCTGACAGGCTCCCAAAAGCTTAGAAGCGGATGTGCGCAGAAGCGTTCAGGTTGGCACGGCTGCCACGCCAGTTATCGATGTGATACTTGGTGAAAGGCAGACCGGTCTTCTCGAAGAACGCGGGCCAACCGATACGCTCGATCCAGTCGTTCATGCGCTCCCAGGGCTTGCCGTCAGCCTTGTAGGTCGCCAGGATCTTCTTGACCACTTCGGCCACTTCGGGCCAGCGCGGCGCACGGTTCGGCAGACCGGACGCAACCAACTTGTGGAAGGTCGGCTTGGAGCGAGCGTTCGAGTTCTTGCCACCCACCCAGATCGCAATCTTGGAATGCTCGGGATCGTTGATCTGCATCGGGGGGCAGGGCGGGAAGCAGGCGCCGCAGCAGATGCACTTCTTCTCGTCCACTTCCAGCGAGGGCTTGCCGTTCACCAGGGCGGGACGGATCGCCGCCACCGGGCAACGGGCAACGACGGAGGGACGCTCACACACGTTGGCGACCAGATCATGGTTGATCTTCGGCGGCTTGGTGTGCTGAACGATGATGGCGATGTCGGCCTGGCCGCCGCAGTTGATCTCGCAGCAGGAAGTCGACAGCTTGACGCGGTTGGGCATCTCGCACTTGACGAAGTCGTCGTACAACTCATCCATCAGCGCCTTGACCACGCCGGAGGCGTCGGTACCGGGAATGTCGCAATGCAGGAAGCCCTGGGTATGGGCGATCATCGACACCGAGTTGGCGGTGCCGCCGATGGGGTAGCCCTTGTCGTTCAGCGCCTTGATCAGCGGCTCGACTTTGGAACCGTCGGCCACCATGTATTCGATGTTGGAACGCGCGGTGAAACGCACGAAACCGTCTGCGTATTGATCGGCAATGTCGGCCAGCTCGCGCACAGTGTAGTGGTCCAACTGACGCGCCGTACCGGCCTTGACCGTCCAGATCTCATCGCCGGAATCGGCACGATGATAGAGAACACCCGGCTTCGGATGGCTGTGGAAAGCCCACTTGCCATAGTTCTTCACCATCACGGGGTGCATGTAGGGCATCGGATCCGGTGCACCGGACTCGATAGGCGGACGCAATTCTGCCATTTCTTTTCTCCAACTGATTTAATGCACGGGCCCCGGCTCTCACCAAGACCCGCGGTAAACGAAAGTTAAGCGGCTGACGACTGCTTGTACTCGTTCCACTTCTCGACTTGCTCGTCCCAGTCATCGGAACGGAAGTAGGGGTTGGAACGCGGCTGGCTGATCATGTTGGGATCAACCGGGATGTCCATACCCTCGAGGAAGTTGGCCAGACCGATACGCTCGATCATTTCACCGGTGCGCTCATGCTCAAGCGCATTTTCCGCGAAGAAGTCGATGATGTTGCGCGACAACTCGTTCAGCTTCTCGAAATCCTCGTCGGACTCGAGCTTCATGAACGGGATCACCACGGTACCCATGGTTGCGCCAATCTTCAGCACGCCCTTGCCGCCAACCAGGATGGTGACGCCCTTGTCCACGCCAGTCCGCAGACCGCCGGGGATAACGTTCAGGCAGTGCATGCAGCGCACGCAGTTCTTGTTGTCGATGCACAGGGTGTTGCCGTCGCCCAGGTTGGCAGCGGAAACATGCTCGCTGGCCTGGAACTTATCGGTGGACACCAGGGTAATGGCCTTGGTCGGGCACTTGCTGACCACGTCATTGACGAGATCGTTCATGCCGTGGGCCTTGAAGTAGTCCTGAACCAGGGCTTCGTTGACGCGGATGTTGTCGCGCCAGGTGCCGATGGTCGCCATGTCGGAACGCTGGATGGCGTTGACGCAGTCGTTTCCGCAACCGGAGAACTTGAACTTGAACTTGTAGGGCAGGGACGGGCGGTGCATGTCATCGATGTTGTTGTTGATGACAGTGCGCAGCGCCTTGGCTTCGTCAAAACAGGAATGCTCGCAGCGGGCCGCACCAACGCAAGACATCGAGGTGCGCAGAGCCGGGCCCGCGCCGCCGAGGTCGAAGCCCATTTCGTTGAACTCGTCGAAAGCGCGCTGCACGTCAGCCGTCTTGACACCCTGAAGCATGATGTCGCCGGACTGGCCGTGAAGCCCGATCAGACCCGAGCCGCCGGTGGCCGACCAGGCGTCGCACATCTTGCGCAGCAGATCGGAGGTGTAATGCATGCCGGGGGGCGGCTGGATGCGCAGGGTGTGGAACTCGGCTGCCTCGGGGAACAGCGGCTGATGGTTCTCATCCTTCAGCTCGGTAAAGCGGGGAATCACGCCGCCGCCGTAGCCGAACACGCCAACCGTACCGCCCTTCCAGTAGCCCTTCATGTGCTGGTAGGACGTTTCCAGCTGACCCATCAGGTCAACCATCATGTCGTTGTCATTGGCCAAACGCTTCAGGCCGGTCACGAAACTGGGCCACGGGCCTTTCTCGAGCTCGTCCAGATTGGGCGTATCAATCATCTTCTTTGCCATAGTTTTCTCTCCTAGAACATTTCGAAATGCCCGCTTAAGCCGACAGCTCAACGGTGTCCCGCCATCCTATTGAGTTGACAGCCTTGCCACCATCATTCTCATGGGTAAACCGGTTACTCCATCGCGGTAGGCCGCAACCTACCCAAAAGGAGTAGATCGTTTTCCCCAACGCGGGAATGCCCCACCCAAGCAAAGAGTGAGACATTACGTGCCCGCTACCGGAATCAATTAGAGTATTAAAATATTGTTGCGAACGCAAGTCCACGTACGGAGAAGGGTTGAAACCCTGCTCCCCTCCCCAATTTAAATTAACGCCTGGTTGCATCGCCCGGCAACGCAACCCTATCAACGAGCTGTAGCTACACGGATTGAGATTCCATGCCTGAGATTACGCCCCTGGATAAATTGCGGCTGCCATTCGGCGGCCAGGAAATCGAGTTTCAGCACCTGACGCACGAAGCGGGCGGTGTGCCGTTCCTGCGCATCCGTATCCGCGAGAACAAGCGCTTCACCATATTCGACGTCGATCCGGCCAGTGCGCAGAAATGGGGCGAACTGATGCAGGCCTGGGCCAGGGACCACACGGGAGACGCGCCATGAACTGGGCGGGCTGGCCTGAAAACAAACCTGAGGAGTACGCGCCGCGCATGATCGACCTGCAGTTCGATCTGGTCGGCACCACCATCCCGACCGAGAATGCGCAATTGCTGTCCGTCGCGCTGCAAGAGCTGGTGCCGTGGCTGGGCGAAGAGCCGGGCATCGGCATTCAGCACCTGAAGGGCGCGGAAACCAACAGCGGTGACGCCACGCTCAACATCAACCGGCGCACCAAGCTGTTTCTGCGCGTGCCCAGGGCGCGGGTGGACGCCATGCAGCGGCTGGTCGGCCAGACGCTCGACCTGGCCGGCCACGTCTTGCAGATTGGCGACTTCAAGACCCGCGAATTCAGCCCGTTCGCCAACATCTACGCGCACTTTGTTGACACGGGCAGCGCGGGTGAAGAACAATTCGTGCAGGATGTGATGCGCGAACTGGACGGCCGCTTCCAGTTGCGTTGCGGTTTCATCTGCGGCAAGCAGCAAACCCTGCAAAGCACCTCAGGCCCGCTGTATGGCTACAGCCTGATGCTGCACGACGTCCCCCCGCACAAGTCCCTGCAGCTGCAGGACGAAGGCCTGGGACGCAACCGCTTGTTAGGCTGCGGGATATTCATCCCGCATAAATCCATCGCGCCGGTCATTCCGGCGATTCTTTAGTGACCACCCCGAAAGGAGAAAACATGTCTTATGTTGTAAACGGCGAAGAGCTGGAAACCGGTGAAGAGGACTTTCTGCTGGAGGCCAACTTCAGCGACGACGTTCCCCCGGTCATCGCCGCGGCCGAAAAAATCACGCTGACCGACGAGCACTGGACGGTCATCAATTTCATGCGCGACAAGTACAAGGAAGACGGCCAGACCCCCAACTTCCGCAACATGCTGTCCGAGATGGAAGACCTGTACCCGGGCACCGACTGGAAGAAAAAGCTGTACGAGCTGTTCCCCAACCAGCCCGCGCGCCAAGCGGCTCGCGTCGCCGGCCTGACCAAGCCGTACGGCAAGGGCGGCTACTAAGCAGGACTCAGGGGCGGCAACAGGTTCAGGGCGTTGCGCGGTCGAGCCGCACGCCCTGATCCCGGCCCCACCTTAATTATTATGTCTTCTACTATTGTCTCTACCGAACAACTCGCCGCCCAGCTCGGTCGTCCGGACTGGGTGGTCGTGGACTGCCGCTTTACGCTGACCGACCCTGCGGCCGGTCAACGGGCCTATGCTGCGGGGCACATTCCGGGTGCGCGTTACGCGCATCTCGACGACGACCTGTCTTCGCCGATCACCCCGCAATCGGGGCGCCACCCTTTGCCCGACCGCGCCGCGCTGTGCGCCCGGCTCGGCGAGTGGGGCATCGGCGCCGAGACGCAAGTCGTCGTCTACGACGACAGCTTCGGCTCGATGGCAGTGCGGCTGTGGTGGTTGCTGCGCGGACTCGGGCATGCCAAGGTCGCGCTGCTCGACGGCGGCCTGCCGAAATGGACGCGCGAAAAACGCCCGCTGAGCGACGCGCTGCCCACGGTCGTGCCGCAGCACTTCCCCTGCCCGGACGAGCCCGCCTGGGGCGTGGATGCCGCCACGGTCGAAGCCATACGCCTGGCGCCCGGCCACCGGCTGATCGACGCCCGTCCCGAGCAGCGTTACAGCGGCGAGCGTGAACCGATCGACAGCGTCGCCGGTCATATCCCTGGCGCCGTCAACTGGGTCTTCGAGGAAAACCTCGACCTGGACGGCACCTACCTGCCGGCCGCCGAGTTGCGCGACAACTTCCTGGGCATCCTGAACGGCGTGGCACCCGAAAACGTCGTCCACACCTGTGGCTCCGGCGTCACCGCCTGCCACAACATTCTGGCGATGGAAATCGCCGGCCTGCCCGGATCGAAATTGTATTCCGGCTCATGGAGCGAGTGGATTCGCGACCCGCAACGCCCCGTCGCCACAGGAGACGTCGCCTAGGCGACCAACAGGAGAACAGCCATGGTCAAACCCGTCAGAGTCCGTACCGTCTGGTTCAAAAGGGACGGCGAACGCAGTGCCGAGGAAATCGCCAGCTCGGTGGCCTCCACCATCTGGCGCGTCACCGACAAGGCGATAGACAACCTCGGCCACGAGAACTACGACATCATCACTCCGGCGCGCGGCTTCAAGCTGATCGCCGAATGCCTCGCCTTCCTGGTGCATTACTGCGACCGCATGGCCTACGCCTCGCTGACGCCGGAACGCCGTGTCGCAGTACTGCAGGCGATCGCCAACCGGCTCGGCGAAGTGATGGAAGAGAACATCATCAGCGTGGTCGGCCCCGATCCCGGCCGCAACTTCAAGGCCGAACTCATCGATTTCCTCAACCGCCGCTTCGCCGACTACGCGGAATTCGAATTCCCCGACGACGAGAAGGCCAGCTTCCCGGCTTTGCGCTTCCTCGGCCTGCAGATCCGCGACGAGATGGGCGAGGACGACAAGACCTGGATCATGGACCAGATCATGGACATCGAAATGCCCGAAATGATGGGCACGGTGCGCAAGAGCTTCCAGGGTCTGCTGTCCGATGCGCCGGTCAAGCGCGGCTTCGGTTCGCCCGACATGCTGCCGCCGGAATAAGGCGCGGCATGGCGAGTTCGCCTTTCGACCTGGCCAACGAAAGCGGCTATCGCGCCTGGCGCGACGCCAAGCTCGCGGCATACCCGCGCAGCGCCGACGCACTGGTCGTGCCGCTGGCCGATCCGCGGTGCCTGAGCGCGGATGAATTCGGCGCCCTCGAATCGCGCTGCGCACGCGCAAACATGGCGATCTACAGCGCGCCGCACCTGCCCGCCGCCGACAAGTCGATCCCGCATCAACTGGCGCGCCAGCTCGGCCTCGTTCGCCTGGAAGGCAACTATCTCGCCGACGAGGACGGGCTGTCCAGCATCACGCCGGCGGGCGACGCCGGCAACGCACGCGGCGACTTCATTCCCTACACGCACAAGCCGATCAACTGGCACACCGACGGCTATTACAACGCGCTCGACCGCCGCATCCTCGGCATGACGCTGCACTGCGCGCAGGATGCCGAGGCCGGCGGCGAGAACGCGCTGCTCGACCACGAAATCGCCTACCTCCAGCTGCGCGACGTCAACCCCGATTACGTCGCCGCGCTGATGCGGCCCGACGCGATGACGATCCCTGCGCGCATGGACGAGGACAGCGTGGCCCGGCCCGAGCAGAGCGGCCCGGTGTTCGCGGTCGATCCCGTGCAAGGCTTTCTTTACATGCGCTACACCGCGCGCACCCGCTCGATCATCTGGAAAGGCGATGCCGTCACGCAAGCCGCGGTCAAAACCCTGGCCGACATCCTCGCCGGCTCCGAATACCTCCTCACCGCCCGCTTGCGACCGGGCATGGGGCTCATCTGCAACAACGTGCTGCACACCCGCAACGCGTTCTCCGATTCCCCCCGGCACCGCCGCCTGCTCTATCGCGGCCGCTATTACGACCGCCTGAGCTTTCCCGCGCGCGCGCAGTAGCGGGGGAGCGGGTAAAATAGCGGTCTTCTTGTTTCGGCCATCTGCCGTCATGCAGCTTCTCACCCTCGGGGTCAACCATCACACTGCGCCACTCGCGATCCGCGAGCAGGTGGCATTCGGCCCCGACAAGCTGGTGCAGGCGCTGCACGAACTGACCCAGAGCCAGCGCGCATCCGAAGTCGCCATCCTGTCGACCTGCAACCGCACCGAGTTGTACGTCAACACGCCGTCCGCCGATGCCGTGGCGCAATGGCTGGCGGATTTCCACCACATCGAGCGGCGCGAACTCGCTCCCTATCTGTATACGCTGCCGCGCGAGCAGGCGGCGCAGCATGCCTTCCGCGTCGCTGCCGGACTCGACTCGATGGTGCTCGGCGAAACCCAGATCCTCGGACAGATGAAGCAGGCGGTTGCCGCCGCCGAGGAAGCCGGCACCCTCGGCCTGCTGCTGCACAAGCTGTTCCAGCGCACTTTCTCGGTCGCCAAGGAAGTGCGCACCAGCACCGAAATCGGCGCCAATTCGGTGTCGATGGCCGCCGCCGCAGTGCGCCTGGCCGAACGCATCTTCCCCAGCGTCAAGGACCAGGCCTGCCTGTTCATCGGCGCCGGCGAGATGATCGAACTGTGCATCACCCACTTCGCCGCGCAGCATCCGCGCCGCATGACGGTGGCCAACCGCACCGCCGAACGCGCCCGCCCGCTGGCCGAGCGTTTCAACGCCGGGGTCATCCCGCTCACCGAATTGCCGGACGAACTGCCCAGCTACGACATCATCATCACCTCGACCGCGAGTCCGCTGCCCATCCTCGGCAAGGGCATGCTCGAGCGCGCGATCAAGCAGCGCCGCCATCGCCCGATTTTCATCGTCGACCTGGCGGTGCCGCGCGACGTCGAGGCCGAAGTCGCCGACCTGGCCGACGTCTTCCTCTACAGCGTGGACGACCTCGGCCAAGTGGTGCGCGAAGGACTGGACAACCGCGTGGCGCAGGTAGCGCAAGCCGAGGCGATCATCGAAACCAGCGTGGAAAGCTTCGTGCACTGGATGGAAGGACGCGAACTGGTGCCGCTGATCCGCTCACTGCGGGATGCCGCCGAACGCCACCGCCGCCACGAAATCGAAAAGGCCGACAAGGCGCTGGCGCGCGGCGACGACCCGCGGGCGGTGCTCGACGCGATGAGCCACGCACTCGCCAACAAGCTGCTGCACGCCCCCACCCACGCGCTCAACCACGCCACCCGCAGCGAGCGCGACCAGTTCGTCCGCCTCATCAGCCAACTCTACGGTCTGCATCACGAATGAAGCCCTCCCTGGCGGACAAGCTCGCTCGCGCCGACGAGCGACTGGAGGAACTCGACGCCCTGCTGTCGCAACCGGAAATCGCCGGCGACATGGAAAGCTACCGCAAGCTCACCCGCGAGCACGCCGACCTCACGCCGGTGGTGGCGTTGTATCGCCAGTACCGGCAAGTCGAGGCCGACCAGAAAACCGCCGGCGAGATGCTCGCCGATCCGGATATGCGCGAGCTCGCCGAAGCCGAACTCGCCGACGGCGCCGCCCGCATCGCGCAGCTGGAAACCGAGCTGCAGACCGCGCTGCTGCCGAAAGACCCCAACGACGAACGCAACATCTTCCTGGAAATCCGCGCCGGCACCGGCGGCGACGAATCGGCGCTGTTCGCCGGCAACCTGCTGCGCATGTACACGCGCTACGCCGAGCGCTGCGGATGGCGCGTCGAAGTGGTGTCGGAGAACCCTGGCGAAGTCGGCGGCTACAAGGAAGCCATCGTGCGCATCGTCGGCCACGGCGCATACTCGCGGCTGAAGTTCGAATCGGGCGGCCACCGCGTGCAGCGCGTGCCGGAAACCGAATCACAGGGCCGCATCCACACCTCGGCCTGCACCGTCGCGGTGATGCCGGAAGCCGACGAAGTCGGCGAAATCGACATCAGCCCGGCCGATCTGCGCATCGACACCTACCGCGCCTCCGGCGCCGGCGGCCAGCACATCAACAAGACCGATTCCGCGGTGCGCATCACCCATCTGCCCACGGGCCTGGTGGTCGAATGCCAGGACGACCGCTCGCAGCACCGCAACCGCGCGCAAGCGATGAGCGTGCTGGCGGCGCGCTTGAAGGACCGCCAGCTGCAGCAGCAGCAGTCGGCCGAGGCCAGCACCCGCAAGAGCCTGATCGGCAGCGGCGACCGTTCCGACCGCATCCGCACCTACAACTTCCCGCAGGGGCGCATCACCGACCACCGCATCAATCTCACGCTGTACAAGATCGACGCGATGATGGATGGCGATCTCGCCGAACTGCTCGATGCGCTGGCGGCCGAGCATCAGGCCGAACTGCTGGCGACGCTCTCCGGCGAAAGCTGAGCGATGACCGTCGCGGCCTGGCTCGACGCGGCCACCGTCCGGATTGCCGCGGCGCAGGGACTGGAGAAGCGCGAGGCGCGGCTGGAGGCGCGTGTGCTGGCGGCGTTTGCCTGGAAGGTTACCCCGGCCTGGCTGATCGCGCACGACCGCGACACGCCGACCGACGCGCAAATCGCAGCGGCCGACGCCCTGCTGACCCGCAGGCTGGCAGGCGAACCCATCGCCTATCTGGTCGGCGCCCGCGAATTCTATGGCCGTCCGTTTGAGGTTTCGCCCGCGGTCCTGATCCCGCGCCCCGATACCGAGTTGTTGGTCGAACTGGCGCTGGCGCACGCGCCGCCCGGCCAGGCCGTGGAGGTGCTCGACCTTGGCACCGGCAGCGGCTGCATTGCCGTTACCCTGGCGCTGGAACGCCCGCTTGCGCAGGTGACTGCGCTTGATCGCTCCCCGGCCGCGCTGGCCGTCGCACAGCGCAATGCCGCCCGCCTCGACGCTCATGTCGAGTTTCTGAGCAGCGACTGGTTCGCCGCGCTCGGCGGGCGGCGCTTCGACCTCATCGTCGGCAACCCGCCCTACATCGCCGCCGGCGACCCGCATCTGGGGCGCGGCGACATCCGCTTCGAACCGCTCGCCGCGCTGGCCGCCGGCGGTGACGGCCTGGACGATCTGCGCCGGCTGACCGCAACCGCCGGTGCCCACCTCAAGCCCGGCGGCGCGCTGCTGCTGGAGCACGGCTACAATCAGGCGGACGCCGTCCAGGCCTTGCTGCAGGCCAGCGGCTTCCAGCGTCCCCGGAGCTGGACGGACCTGTCCGGGATTCGCCGCGTCAGCGGCGGCCATCTGTCGGAATAATTTACACGCCCGTGCCGTCCGGCAACGCGCGACATGGCGGCGGCCTGCATGTGGTGGGCGTTTCAGGCTGGCCGATGTAATATTGGTGCGATTCTTGCTGTAATTAGCGGGACGAATCCAAACAATGATCGAGGCTTGCCATGTCTGACCGCACACCCGAAACCCACGACACTCCGCCCGAGGCGCCCCAGAACGACGCGATCGATCAGTCCCGCCGCAGACTCGCCGGCGCCGCGCTGGGCGTGTCGGCGGTGTTCACGCTGGCCAGCCGCCCAGTATGGGCCAGCCAGTGCAGCATCTCGGGCATGGCTTCCGGCAACCTGTCCGCGCCCAAGGGACCGGCCTGCGCCGGCTGCACCCCGGGTTACTGGAGCAAATGCCAGCATCTGGATTCCTGGGCCGCGACCGGCTACAGCCCGAACGATTCGTTCAATACGGTTTTCGGGGTCACGCAATACATCAACCCGAAAAACAACCAGCCTTACACCCTGCTCCAGGTACTCGGCCTGCAGGGCAGCGGCAACTGCACGCCGGACACGGTGCAGCCGAATTGCAGCGCCAAGCCCAACGGGCCCGCCATCGGCAACATGGGCTGCGATCCCGTTTCCGTCAACCTCGGCTTCCATGCGGTCGCCGCCTTGCTCAATTCCGCGCATCCGGACGTCAACTTCGGCTACACCCCGGGCGAATTGACCGAGCTCTTCCGCAACAACCTGCATCGCGCCGCCGAACTCAAGGATTCCCTCGCCATGCTGAACGAGCGCGGCTGTCCGCTGAACTGATGCGATGGCGCCCGCTACCCCCCTCCCGCCGCGCCTGCTGAAAAGCTGGGGAGACGAAGCGGTCGTCTACGATACGGCGTCGGGCGACACCCATTACCTGAAACCCCTGACGCTGGCGTTGTATCAGCTCTGTCACGACCATCCCGGCTATACCTCGGTCGACCTCGCCGCGGCATTGGCGACGCGCCTCGATGCGGCGAACACACCGCAATTCCAGGAATCGATTGAAGACACCCTCGCCAGCCTGCGCGCAATCGGTCTGCTGGAACCCGCATGAAACTGCTGCAACTGCCCCCTGCCGAGTTGCGCCGGCAATTGGCCGGGGCCGGCGTATGGCTGCGTACCGGGCCGTTCTCGCTCAAGGTGCAGTCGCGCGTCCCGCACGTGGCGGAAGGCTTGGCTGAGCTCTACGGCCAGTTCGAGGTGCGCAGCGTGCACGAGGCCTTTGCCGATTTCCACGTGGCGGTCAATCCGCCCGCCAGTCTGCGCCGCTGGCTGCGCCCCCAGGTCGATTTTTCGTTCGATGGCCTGCGCCCTTTCAAGCCGCTGCCGCGCGACCAGGCTTTTCCGATGCTGGAATGGGGCCTCAACTGGTGCGTGTCGACGCAGGCGCATCACTGCCTCGTCATCCACGCCGCCGTCGTCGAAAAGAATGGCCTGGCGGCGATTCTGCCCGCCCCGCCGGGCTCCGGAAAAAGCACGCTGACCGCCGGCCTGGTGCTGTCAGGCTGGCGTCTGCTGTCCGACGAGCTCACCCTGATCAACCGCAAAACCGGCCTGATTCAACCGCTGCCGCGCCCGGTCAGCCTGAAAAACCAGTCGATCGAAGTCATTCGCCAGTTCGATCCGGAAGCCTACATCAACCGTGCCTCGCACGACACCGTCAAAGGCACGGTGGCGCACATGCGGCCGCCGCGCGACAGCGTGTTGCGCCAGCACGAAGCGGCACGCCCCGGCTGGGTGATTTTCCCCAAGTGGCAGGCCGGTGCGCCTGCCACCCTCAGCCCGCGCTCGCAAGCCCAGACCTTCATGTTCCTGGCACAAAACGCATTCAATTACAGTCATTTGGGCGCAGACGGCTTTCGCGTCGGCACCGCCTTGATCGACCAGACAGAGTGCTACGATTTCCGCTACGGACAATTGCGCGAGGCCGTCGCCGCATTCGATCGCCTGGCCGAGCGCCGCACTTCCTGAACCGCATGAAATCCACCTCCCGCGATTTGCTCGCCTGCACCCTGCGCTCGCCCGATTCCGTCAGCCGTTTTTCCAGCAGCGAATGGGACACCCTGGTGCGGCAGGCCCGCGCGGCGGGGCTGCTGGCACGCCTGGCGCACCGTTTTCATCAGCACGGTCTGACGGCCACGATACCGGGCGTGGCGCGCTGGCATTTCGATGCCGCCAGAACGCTGGCCGACAAGCAGCGCACAGCCGTGTGCTGGGAGTTGCAGCAGATCCGCGCTGCGCTGGCCGACCTCGACGGCCCGCTGATCGTGCTCAAGGGTGCGGCCTACGTCGCCGCTGGCCTGCCCGCCGCCGAAGGGCGGCTGTTCAACGACATCGACATCCTGGTGCCGCGCGAGCATCTGCCGCAGGCCGAGTCCTCGCTCATGCTGGCCGGCTGGCACGCCAGCGGACTGTCGGAATACGACAAGCGCTATTACCGCCGCTGGATGCACGAGATCCCCCCGATGCAGCACATCCAGCGCGCCACCGTGATCGACGTGCACCACGCCATCCTGCCCGACACTGCGCGCTACCATCCCGACTCCGCCAAGCTGCGCAGCCGCGCCGTCGCGGTGAAAGGCCTGCCCGGCGTCTATGTGCTGGCGGCGGAAGACCGCATTCTGCATTCCGCCGCCCATCTTTTCCACGACGGCGAACTGCCGCATGGCCTGCGCGACCTGACCGACCTCGATCTGCTGCTGCGCGACGCCGCCGCGGACCGCGAATTCTGGCCGCGCCTGGCCGCACGCGCCGGCGAGCTGCAGTTGAGCCGACCTTTGTTCTACGCGCTGCGTTATCTGCGCCACTTTCTCGACACGCCCATTCCCGCCGGCATGATGGCCACGCTGGATGGCGCCGCTCCCAATCGCGCCACGCTCGCCCTGATGGACGGCATTTTCAAACGTGCGCTGGCGCCCGCGCACGCCAGTTGCGCGGATGCTTTCACGCCAGCCGCGCGCCTGGCCGCCTTCATCCGCGCCCACTGGCTGCGCATGCCCCCGCGGCTGCTGATCCCGCACCTGCTCCACAAGGCATTGGTCAGTCCCCACCAGCGCGCCCCCAAACCGGCTTGACGCCGATTTCGCCGCGCGTATAATTCCCGAGCATTCCAGTCAAGTATTATCCAGGAGCCTGCCATGACCCCCCTCGATCGCATTCGTGACCAAGTCACCAACAATACCGTCGTGCTGTACATGAAAGGCACGCCGCAGTTTCCGCAATGCGGTTTTTCGTCGCGTGCGGCGCAAGTGCTGCAGGCCTGCGGCCTGAAGGATTTTCTGGCGGTGAACGTGCTGGCCGATCCGGAAATCTTCGAAAACCTGAAGTACTACGCCAACTGGCCGACCTTCCCGCAGCTCTACGTCAAGGGCGAACTGATCGGCGGCTCCGACATCATGATCGAGATGTACCAGAAGGGCGAGATCCAGAAGTTGCTGGAAGAAGCGCAGGCCGCCTGACGCGCCGTCCGCGCCACGCAAAAAGCCGACTGCGTGTCGGCTTTTTTGTTGCCGCTTCAAGCCCCCGGCGAGTCATCCGGCCTCGTCCGCCCCGGCTGCGTCGTCCATCCCCAGTTCGTGGATCTTCCGCGTCAGGGTATTGCGCCCCCAGCCGAGCAGATGCGCGGCTTCGATGCGGCGCCCGCCGGTATGGCGCAGCGCCACTTCGATCAGCGTTTTTTCGTAGGCCTGGGTGAGTTCGTCGAGAATCGCCGCTTCGCCGCGCGCCAGCCGCGCGCCCGCCTCGGCGGCCAGCCGCTGCAGCCAGTCGCTGCCGGCCGGCACCGCCATGCCCTGCATCAGGTCGGCCGGCAGGTCGCCCGCTTCGACCACCTGACCGGGCGCCATCACGGTCAGGTAATGGCTGACGTTTTCGAGCTGGCGCACGTTGCCGCTCCACGGCAGATTGACCAGGATCTTGAGCGCGGCTTCCGACACCCCCTTGACCTCCACCCCGAGTTCGCGCGCGCTCTTCTGCATGAAATGCCGCAGCAGCAGCGGGATGTCCTCGCGCCGTTCGCGCAGCGGCGGCAGGCGCAGCCGGATCACGTTGAGGCGATGGAACAGATCCTCGCGAAACAGGCCATCGCGCACCCGCACTTCCAGATCCTGGTGGGTGGCGGCGATGACCCGCACATTAACCTTGATCGGGGCATGCCCGCCGACCCGGTAAAACTGGCCGTCGGCCAGCACGCGCAGCAGGCGGGTCTGCAGTTCGGCCGGCATGTCGCCGATCTCGTCGAGGAACAGCGTGCCGCCGTCGGCCTGTTCGAAGCGGCCGCGCCGCTGCGCCGCCGCGCCGGTGAAGGCGCCGCGCTCGTGGCCGAACAGCTCGGACTCCAGCAAGTCCCGGGGAATGGCGGCGGTATTCAAGGCGATGAACGGCCCGCCGGCACGCGGGCTGTGACGGTGCAAGGCGCGCGCCACCAGTTCCTTGCCGCTGCCGGATTCGCCGGTGATCAGCACGGTGGCATGCGACTGCGACAGCCGCCCGATGGCGCGGAACACCTCCTGCATGGCGGGGGCCTGGCCGAGGATTTCCGGCGCCGGCGCGTCACTGCTGGCGGGCACGTCGCGGCTGGCGTTTTCCGCCAGCGCGCGGCGCACCAGGTCGAGCGCCTGATCGACATCGAAGGGTTTCGGCAGGTATTCGAACGCACCGCCCTGGAAGGCCGCCACCGCGCTGTCGAGATCGGAATACGCGGTCATGACGATGACCGGCACCTTGGGCAGCCGCTCTCTCAGCGCCTGCAGCAACTCCAGGCCGGACACTCCCGGCATGCGGATATCCGACAATACCGCGCTGGGCTGGCTGCGCTCCAGTTCGCGCAGCGCATCGCTGGCCGAACTGAAGGTCATGCACGGAATGTCCTCGCGCAGCAGGGCTTTTTCCAGCACCCAGCGGATGGAACGGTCGTCGTCGATGATCCAGACACAGCTTCGCTTCGACATGATGTTCAGGCAGGAAAGGGTAGAAAAATCGCGAACACGGTATGTCCGGGACTGCTTTCGCAGTCGATGGTGCCGTGGTTCTGCACGATCAGCGTCTGCGCGACCGCCAGCCCAAGACCACTGCCGCCTTCGCGTCCCGACACCAGCGGATAGAAAATCTGCTCGCGGATATCCTCCGGCACGCCGGGGCCATTGTCGATGATCTCGACGCGCAGGCCCAGGCGGTAACGCCGGCTTTCCAGCGTAATCTGGCGCGCCACCCGGGTCTTGAAAACGATCTCGCCCTGGCTCTGGCCGTGCCCGTTACCGTGCCCATGCCCGTTACCGTGCCCATGCCCGTTACCGTGCCCAT